>ERZ1645187.84-NODE-84-length-91987-cov-9.645162_pt1 | contig 91987 bp, 92 predicted proteins | sample MGYA00575352_ERZ1645187 | MGnify/ENA primary metagenome ERZ1645187 (study PRJEB40837, sample SAMN11349314) | freshwater sediment metagenome | isolation source: river sediment | host: Sediment | place: India: Wazaribad , New Delhi | collected 2017-02-21 ... | reverse complement strand
AGTTGTTCTTTAAGCGCCACTTTGCTAATGGGCGCGGCAATGAACACGGCTCGCGCCTCAACGCAGACTACTACCACCACCCCGGGCACCCCGGGGCGGTTGGTCTTCGCCTGAGCGAAGCGACCGCCACCCGGGTTCGGGTGGCAGGCGTCTCCTCCCGAAACCTGATCCAGCAGACGCCGCCTCTTCCGGTGCGCCCCGGCTTGTGCCAAAGCGTGCTGAAACCGGTGAAAGTTTTACGATGTCCGAACTCCTGAAGATCAGTCTGCCCGATGGTTCCGTGCGCGAAATGCCGCTGGGCTCGACTCCGGCCGACGTGGCGGCGGCAATTGGTCCCGGTCTGGCCAAGGCGGCACTCGCGGCGCGGGTTGATGGCGAACTGGTCGACCTGACCCGCCCCTTCACCGCCGATGCCCAGCTGGCCCTGGTCACTTCGCGCGACGAGGCGGAGGCACTGGAACTGGCGCGGCACGATTTCGCCCACATTCTGGCCGAAGCGGTCCAGGCGCTGTTCCCCGGCACCCAGATCACCTTTGGCCCGGCGACCGACGACGGATTCTATTACGACTTCGCGCCGAAGGATCGCCCCTTCACCGATGAAGACCTGCCCGCGATCGAGGCGCAGATGCGCAAGATCATCGCCGCCAACAAGCCGCTTCGCCGCGAAGAGTGGAGCCGCGAGCAGCTGATCAGCCGGTGGAAGCAGCAGGGCGAAAGCTTCAAGGCGGAATGGGCGGCTGAACTGCCGGACGATGAACCGCTGACCGTTTACTGGTCGGGCGATGACTGGCTCGATATGTGCCGCGGCCCGCACCTGCCCAGCACGGGCAAGCTTGATCCCAATGCCTTCAAGCTGACCCGCGTTTCCGGCGCCTATTGGCGCGGCGATCAGAACAACGCGATGCTCAGCCGCATCTATGGCACCGGCTGGCTGAACAAGAAGCAGCTGGAAGAGCATCTGCACCGGCTGGAAGAAGCCGCCAAGCGCGACCACCGCAAGCTGGGCAATGAAATGGACCTGTTCCATCTTCAGCAGGAAGCCCACGGCTCGGTCTTTTGGCATCCCAAGGGCTATCTGATCTGGCGCGAGCTGGAAGCCTATATGCGCCGCGCGATTGACGCCGCCGGCTACCGCGAGGTGAAGACCCCGCAGGTCATGGATTCGCGCCAGTGGGAACAGTCCGGCCACTGGGGCAAGTACCGCGAGAACATGTTCGTCATCCCCGACGAGGTGCCCAACGTCGAGGACGAGGGCCCGGTGGTTTCGGGCGAGGCGGACTGGATGGCGCTCAAGCCGATGAACTGCCCGGCCCACGTCCTGATCTTCCGTCAGGGGATCAAGTCGTACCGCGACCTGCCGCTGCGCATTTACGAAAACGGCTGCTGCCACCGCAACGAACCGCACGGTGCGCTGCACGGCCTGATGCGCGTGCGCCAGTTCACCCAGGACGATGCCCACATCTTCTGCCGCGAAGACCAGATCGTTTCGGAAGTCCGCGCGTTCTGCGAACTGGCTGACCGGGTCTACAAGGATTTCGGCTTTACCTATTCGATCAAGCTGGCCCTGCGCCCCGAAAAGCGCTTTGGCAGCGATGCCGACTGGGACAAGGCGGAGGACGAACTGCGCAATGCCGTGATCGAGGCGGGCCTTGCCACCGAGGAATATGGCTGGGAAGAACTGCCCGGCGAAGGCGCGTTCTATGCGCCCAAGCTGGAATGGCATCTGACCGACGCGATTGGCCGCACCTGGCAGGTCGGCACGATCCAGTCGGACCGCGTCCTGCCCGAACGGCTTGATGCCAGCTACATTGGCGAGGACGGCGAAAAGCACCGCCCGGTCATGCTGCACCGCGCGATCTTCGGTTCCTATGAACGTTTCATCGGCATCCTGATCGAGCACTTTGCAGGCCGCCTGCCGGTCTGGCTCTCGCCAGTTCAGGCCGTGGTTGCGACCATTGTTTCCGATGCCGATGGCTATGCGGCCGACGTTGCGGCCCAGCTCAAGGCGGCAGGCATCCGTGTCGACACCGATCTGCGGAACGAGAAGATCAACTACAAGGTCCGCGAACACTCGCTGCAAAAGGTTCCGCACCTGTTGGTCGTGGGTAAGCGCGAGGCAGAGGAAGGCACGGTTGCCGTCCGCACGCTTGGCGCGGAACACCAGAAGGTCATGCCGCTGGCCGATGCCATTGCCCTGATCCGCGGTGAAGCGATTGCGCCGGACCTGCGCTAAGGTGCGGCGCGCTTGATCCTTGGCCTGACCGAGGTGCAGATCGGCGTCGCGGTCACCGCGGCGCTGGCTGCAGCTTTCGTGCGCGGGCTTGCCGGGTTCGGCATGGCAATCCTGCTGGTCCCGGTGCTGGGTCTGGCAGTGCCGCCGACCGAGGCGGTGGTGGTCAGCAATTGGCTGGGCCTGCTGATTGGCTTGGTGGGCCTGAAAAAGATCATCGGCGCCAGTGAGCGTAGCGCGCTGGTTATTGCGGCGCTGGCGATTGCCGCGACGCCGCTGGGCGTATGGGTGCTGTCGCTGACCGATCCGGCCTTTGCCCGCTTGCTGATCGCGATGATTGCGCTGGCCGCTTTCGGATTGGTGCTGCTGCCGAAGAAACCCGCCCACTACGCGCCCGGAGCGATTGCAACCGGGGCAACCGGGTTTGCCGCCGGGGCGCTGACCGGGTTTGCCGGGATGCCGGGCCTGCCGGTCGTGCCCTATTACCTGCGGCGGGAAATCGCGCCGGAACTGGCGCGGGCGTCGATGATGACGATCTTTCTTGCCACATCGATTTCCGGGGTCGGCTCGTCGCTGGCCCTGCGCGTCGCCACCTGGCGCGAACCGCTGCTGGCCTTCATCCTGTTCCCGGCGGTGCTGCTGGGTAACTGGCTGGGTCATCTCGCCTTTGGCAAGATCAGCGAAGCGGCCTGGCGAATCTTTACCGGCGGCGTGCTGGGCCTTTCTGCCCTGGCCGCTCTGTGGAAGCTGTTACAGGCCTAGGTGCAGGACCGGACCCGCTGCGATCAGCGCGGCGGCGCAGCCATAGACGAGGGCGCGGCGCAGCCATTCAAGGTTCGGCTGGACAAGAGACGGGGTGGCAGTCTGCATGGCTGCATAGTGCCCCCGATCTCTTGCCAAAGCGTAAACAAAGCGACCCTGCCGGTTATCCCGCCGGGGCTATTTGCGAATGTTTACCCGAACATCGCCTTCAATTCGCGCTTCAGGATCTTGCCATTGGCGTTGCGCGGCAGGGTTTCCGGGTGGAACAGGATGCGGACCGGGACCTTGAACGCGGCCAGACGGTCGCGAACGTGATCCTGTAGCTCGGCTTCACTGGCGTTCATGCCGGGGGAGAGCTGGACAACGGCGGCGGGTTCCTCGCCCAGCGTGCGGTGCGGGATGCCGACCACGGCCGCGTCGATCACGGCGGGATGGTCGTAAAGCGCGTTTTCGACTTCCGACGAATAGATGTTTTCGCCGCCACGGATCACGATGTCCTTGGCGCGGTCGGCGATGAAGCAGAAGCCTTCCTCGTCCAGATAGGCCAGGTCGCCTGTGCGGACCCAGCCATCGACAAAGGTGGCCGCCGTGGCTTCGGGGTTCTGCCAGTAACCGGCCACGATCATCGGGCCGCGCGCCCACAATTCGCCGATTTCGCCAGCGGGCAGGACGGTGACGCCATCCTCGGCGCGGATTTCCAGATCGGCAGCGGCGACAGCGGGGCCGCAACTAGTCGGGCGGTTGAGATAGTCTTCGCCCAGATGGGTGGTGACGGTGGCGGTCGTTTCGGTCATGCCCCAGCCATTGCCGGGCAGGGCGCCGAACTCTTCGTGGATGCGCCGCACCAGTTCCGGGGCCGAGGGCGCGCCGCCATAGCCGATCGATTCAAGGCTGGAGAGGTCGTAATTCTTGCGCTCGGGATGTTCCAGCAACTGCCAGGCGATGGTCGGCACGCCGCCGGTGGCATTGACCTTTTCCCGCTCGATAATGCCAAAGGCCTTCACCGGGTCCCACTTGTACATGAAGATCAGGGTGTGACCGGCTGCCATCGCGCCCAGCATGGTCGCCGAGCAGGCGGTGGCGTGGAACAGCGGAATCACCGTCAGCATGGTCTTGCGCGCGGGAGCGGGCAGGGCCTCACCCCGGCGCAGTACGGTGCGGGCCGAGGCATAGCCGCTGGACAGGATATTGGAGGTCAGGTTGCGGTGCGTGCCGAGCGCCCCCTTGGGGTGGCCGGTCGTGCCTGAGGTATAGAGGATCGTCGCCGGATCGTCGGAGTGGATTTCAGCGGCGGGCAAGTCGGCTTCGGGCAGGTTGGCCCAGTCGGCGCTGGTCCCGATGATGTCTTCCAGCCGGGATACGCCGGCCGGGACATTGTCCATGCGGGCGACCACGACCTGTTCCAGAGCGGGCAGGGCATCGCGGTGCGGGGTGATGCGCTCCAGCCGTTCCTCGTCGCAGATCAGGACTTTCGCGCCCGAATTGGACAGGCCGTATTCCAGTTCAGGCCCGGTCCACCACGCGTTGAGCGGCACGCAGATCGCGCCGATCCCGGTGATCGCGAAAAAGGCCACCGGCCATTCCGGCAGGTTGCGCATGGCCAGAGCCACGCGGTCGCCCTTTTGCACCCCCATTTCGCGCAGCCGGTTTGCCAGAGTGGCAGAGGCGCGGAACCACGCGTCATAGGAAACGCGTTCATCCTCATAGATCAGGAAGGTGGTATCGCCGTGGGTGCGGCCATGGCGGGCCAGCACGGCCAGACTGGGCAGGGCGTTCTTCCACACGCGGGTTGGCACGCCGCGAATTTCGACCGTGTCCATTTCGAACGGCATGCCCGGTGCACACAGCAATTCCTGAACTTCATTCAGGCTCTTTGCGGGCCAGCCTGCGGGAATTGCCATTGCCTTGGTCACGATACTCTCCTGTTGTTTGAAACATCAGTAGCAATTCAAAACGGATTGGCAAAGTCCGCTAAAACGCGCACCATGCCGATTATGGGTAGAGAATTGACCTTGGCGTTCCATGGCGCCGCGCGCACCGTGACCGGATCATGCATGGAATTTGCGCTGGGCAGTACGCGGGTGCTGGTCGATTGCGGCCTGTTCCAGGGGTCACGCAGCCTAGAAACGCTGAACCAGGGCGATTTCGACTTTAACCCGAAGAAGATTGACGCGGTCATCCTGACCCATGCCCATATCGACCATTCCGGCCTGCTGCCGCGTCTGGTGGCGCAGGGTTTCGAAGGGCGGATCTGGTGCACCGCGGCTACGGCAGACCTGCTGCGCCCGATGCTGGCCGATGCCGGGCGGATTCAGGAAGCCGATACCGAACGCCGCAACCGCCGCCGCGACCGGGCGGGCGAAGAACCCTTCGAGCCGCTCTATACCGAAGCCGATGCCCTTGCTGCCTGGGGCCAGGCCCATGCGGTGGAACTGAACGAGTGGTTTGAGCCGGCCGAGGGCTTCCGCGCGCGGCTGTGGAATGCGGGGCACATCCTTGGCTCGGCCTCGGTCGAGATCGAGGCGGCGGGAACCCGCGTGGTCTGTTCCGGCGATCTGGGGCCAGACAACAAGGCGTTCCATCCTGATCCCGAAGCACCCAGCGGGATCGACCACCTGATCTGCGAATCGACCTATGGCGACCGCCAGCGCGAGCAGATCAGCATCGAGGCGCGGCGGCAATTGCTCGCGGCGGAAATTCGCGGCGCTCTGGCGCGGGGCGGCAACCTGGTTATCCCCACGTTCGCGCTGGAGCGGACACAGGAACTGCTGCTCGATATTGCCTGGCTGGTGCGGGAAAAGGCGCTGTCCTCGGTCCCGGTCTTCATCGATTCGCCGCTGGCGCGCGAGGCGACGCGGGTCTTTGCCGCCCATGCCCATGACCTGCAGGATATCGAAGGGACCAGCGTGTTCCAGAACCCGGCCTTCCGCTTTACGGAAAGCGTGCAGGAATCGATCCGGCTCAATTCGATTTCCGGCGCGGTGATCATGGCCGCATCGGGCATGTGCGAGGCCGGGCGTATCCGTCATCATCTGGTCCACAACCTGCACCGCCGGGATTCGACCGTGCTGTTTGTCGGCTATCAGGCGCAGGGTTCGCTGGGCCGGGTCATTCTGGAAGGGGCGCAGCGGGTGCGCATTTCCGGGCAGGACGTGATGGTGCGGGCGCAGATCCGGCGGATCGATTCCTATTCCGCCCACGCCGACCAGGCCGAACTGGCTGACTGGATCACGGCCCGCGCCCCGGTCAGCGGCACAGTGTTTCTTGACCATGGCGAGGAAGGATCGCTGGAAGGACTGCGCAAGCTGGCGGTCGAGCGTCTGCCCGGCACGACTGTTGCCGTGCCCGAAATCGGTGAGCAATATGCTCTGCCACCCGGCGCCCCGGCGCGGCGGCTCAAGACCGGGCGGGTCGATATCCGCGAGGCACTGGGCCGGGACTGGCAGAACTCCTATGCCGATTTCGTTACCGGGCTAAAGCGCGAGCTGGCCCAGATCGAGGATCGCCGCCAGCGCGAGGCCGCGATCAAGGCCATGCGCAAGGTGCTGGACGAATATACCGCCCACCGCGAGGAGCGCCGGGAGCGCCGCCACAAATGAACTTTCGCGGGGAAGACCTGCGCAAGGTTTACCGCACTGGCGAGACTGAAGTTCACGCTCTGCGCGGCGTCGATCTGGAGATCGAGGCGGGCGAAGTGCTGGTCCTGCTTGGCCCATCGGGCAGCGGCAAATCGACTCTGCTCAACATTCTTGGTGGGCTGGACCGACCCACCTCGGGCCGCCTGTTCAGCGGCGATCTGGATCTGACCGCGCTGGACGATAGCCACCTGACCGAATTTCGCCGCAACCGGGTTGGCTTCATTTTCCAGTTCTACAACCTGATCCCCAGCCTGACTGCCAAGGAAAACGTCCGGCTGGTCACCGACATTGCGCAGAACCCGATGGACCCTGCTCGCGCGCTGGAACTGGTCGGTCTCAGCGAACGGCGTGATCACTATCCGGCCCAGCTTTCGGGCGGAGAGCAGCAGCGGGTGGCCGTGGCCCGTGCGATTGCCAAGCAGCCGGGGGTGCTGCTGTGCGATGAACCAACCGGCGCGCTGGATAGCGCCACCGGGGTGCGGGTGCTGGAAACGCTGGCGACGGCCAATCAGGAAACCGGCGCGACGCTTGTCATCATCACCCACAATGCCGGGATTGCGGCCATGGCGGACCGGGTGTTCCATTTTCTGGATGGCCGGATTGCCCGGATCGAGCGCAATGAGCGCCGCGTCTCGCCCTCGGAAATGACCTGGTGAAGGCGCTCGACCAGAAGCTGCTGCGCGACCTGTGGCACATGCGCGGGCAGGTCTTTGCGATTGCTCTGGTCTTGGCGGCGGCCACGGCGACTTTTGTGCTGTCGCTGGGCGTCCACCGCTCGCTGGTGGAAACGCGCGATGCCTATTACGCGCGCAACAATTACGCCGATGTCTTTGCCGACATGACCCGTGCCCCGCGCAGTCTGCTGGACCGGGTTGCAGCAATTCCCGGCGTGCGCCGCGCCGAAGGGGCGATCATCCAGTATGCCACGCTGGATTTCCCGGACCGGGCCGAGCCGGTCCGCGCTCTGATCAATTCCATCGACGAACAGGGGCGGACCGAACTCAATCGCCTGACCCTGCGCTCTGGCCGCCTGCCGCAACCGGGCGCTACGGGCGAAGTGATTGCCGACGAATCCTTTGTGAAGGCAAACGGGCTGGCGCTGGGCAGCCGGATCGTCGCGCTGATCTATGGCAAGCGGCAGGTGCTGACCATTGTCGGCACCGGCATGGCGCCGAACTATATCTACGCCCTGCCCCCCGGTGATCTGCTGCCGGACGATCGCCGCTTTGGCATTTTCTGGATGGGGCAAAAGGCGCTGGAGGCAGCGACCAACCGCACCGAGGCGATCAACAGCCTGTCCCTGACGCTGGAACGCGGCGCGCGGCAGGCGGACGTTATCCGCCAGCTTGACGTTTTGATCGCGCCCTATGGCGGCACCGGCGCCTATGGGCGCGAGGATCACGTCAGCAATGCCTTCCTTGACAATGAACTGACCCAGCTCAGCGCGATGACGCGGGTGATCCCGCCGGTCTTCCTGCTGGTGGCGACCTTCCTGGTCTATATCGTGCTGGGCCGGATGATCCGGACCGAGCGGACCCAGATCGGGCTGATCAAGGCCTTCGGCTACACCAATGCCGAAGTGGGCTGGCACTACCTGAAATTCGCGCTGGTCATTGCCCTGGCTGCAACCGCGCTCGGCTCTGCCGGGGGCGTGTGGATGGGGCGGATCATGACCGAGATCTATGCCGAGTATTACCGGTTCCCGTTCCTGTCCTACCAGCTTGACCCACGCGTATTCCTTGCCGCTGGCGGCATGGCCTTTGCTGCGGCGGCGCTGGGCGCGCTGGGTGGGATGCGGGCGGCGCTGGTGCTGACGCCGGCCGTTGCCATGACCCCGCCCCCGCCGCCGGTCTATCGCCGGGGCGTGGTCGAAGCACTGGGACGGCGCGGCGGCTTTTCTGCCGTGGGCCACATGATCGTACGCCACATCGCGCGCTGGCCGGGGCGTTCGGCGATCACCGTGTTCGGCGTCGGCCTGTCCATCGGCCTGCTGTTTGCAACGACCCAGTTCCTCGATTCCAGTCGGTCGATGCTGGACAACTATTTCTTCCGCGCCCAGCGGCAGGACCTGATCGTTTCCTTCATCGAACCGCGCAGCGAGGCCGCCCTGCTTGCCCTTGCCCAGATCCCCGGCGTGCTCCGCGTCGAGCCGCGTCGTGCCGTGCCGGTCAAGCTGAGCCGGGGCAACCGCATGGAACGCGGCGCAATCGAAAGCACGCCTGTCGATGCACGCCTGACCGCTCATGTCGATATGGACGGGAACGAGATCGACCTGCCCCCCAGCGGCCTGATGCTGGGCCGCCAGCTGGCTGACAAGCTGGACGCCAAGCCGGGGGACATGGTCCAGGTCGAGCAACTGGGCGGGCGCGGTACAAAAGTTGCCCTGCCGGTGGCCCGCGTGATCGAGGAATTCATTGGTGAGCGGGCTTATGCCAGCGAGGCTACCCTGCTTTCCATCACCTGCGATGCCGCCCCGGTCGGCGCGGCGCTGGTGCGGATCGACATGGTCCAGCGCGATGCCATCATTGCCCGGCTGAAAGATATGCCGATGGTTCTGGGCGTGTCCGAACGCGGCGCAACCTTTGGCCGGTTCGAGGATATGATCGACGAGAACATCAATACGATGCTGGCCTTCTACATCTCGTTCGCCGGGGTAATTGCGGTAGGCGTGGTCTATAATTCCGCGCGCATCCTGTTTTCGGAACGCGCGCATGAACTGGCGACGATGCGGGTCCTGGGCTATCACCGCCGCGAAGTGGCCACGGTGCTGCTGGGCGAAGTGGCCTTGCTGGTGATCATGGCCGTGCCGCTTGGCTGCATTCTTGGCAATGGTCTGGCCCGGGTGATGACCGCGATGTTCAGTTCCGATCTGTTCCGCCTGCCCTTTGCGCCTGAACCGGCCTCTTATGGCCGGGCGATCCTGCTCGTGCTGGCGGCCACGGCGCTGACCAGCCTACTGGTGGCGCGGCGGGTGATGCATCTGGACATGGTGCGGGTTTTGAAGGGGCGTGATTGATGGGGGCCATGTTGAAACGCTGGCGCTGGGCTTTGTTGATCGCGGGCGTGCTGGTCCTTGGCCTTGCCTTTGCCTTCTGGCCGCGCGCGGTTCTGGTCGATGCGGCACAGGTTTCCAAAGGGCGGATGGTTGCCGGGATTACCGACGATGGCCAGACCCGCGCCGAAGAACTCTACGTCGTTTCAGCCCCGGTGACGGGTTATCTGGAACGGATCGAGCTTGAGGCCGGTGACAGTGTGGCGCGTGGCGCGCTGATCACGCAGATGAAGGGCCGCCCTTCCACTCCGCTGGATGCGCGCAGTCAGGCTGAACTGGCCGCTGCGGCCAATGCGGCGCGGGCGGCAGAGAGCGGCGCGCAGGCCGCCTTGGCGCAATCGTGGCGCGATCTGCAGCGTGCGCAGCAATTGGCCCGCGATGGTTTCCTGCCGCGCGCCCAGTTAGAAGCAGTGCGGACGCGGGTTGCGGCAGATCGTGCCGTTCTGGCCCAGGCCCAGGCCGAAGCGCGGCGCATCGCGGCTCAGCGCGCTGCGCCCAGCGGCCTTGCCTCTGGCGCCCCAGTGGCTGTGCGGGCGCCGGCCAGCGGTTCGGTCCTTTCGGTGCTCAAGGAAAGCGAAGGGGTGGTGCCGGAAGGGACACCGGTCATGACCATCGGCAATCCCGACCGGATCGAAGGCATAGTTGACCTGCTCTCGCGCGAGGCGGTGCGGGTGAAGCCGGGCGATGCGGTGGAAATCACCCAGTGGGGCGGGCCGCAGCCGCTGCGCGGCTTCGTCAAGCGGATTGAACCGTTCGGACGGCTCAAGGTCTCGGCGCTGGGGATCGAGGAGCAGCGCGTCAACGTGATCATCGGCTTTGCGCTGGAGTCCCTGCCGCAAGCGGCGCGCCTGGGCCACGGCTATCAGTTCGATGCCACTTTCGTGCTGTGGAGCCGGAACGATGCCCTGCGCATTCCCATCGGCGCGATGTTCCGCGGCACCGATGGAGAATGGCACGCGTTCGAAATCGTCGGTGGCCGCGCGCTGGATCGCAAGCTGAAGATCGGCCAGATCAACGATGAATGGGGCGAAGTGCTGGGTGGGCTGGCCGAGAGGGCGACCGTCGTGGTCAATCCTTCCCGGACCTTGGTCGACCGCGCCCGGGTAAAGCCGCGTTAGGCGGCGATGGCCAGCCAGCTTTTGTAGAGAGTGTAGAGCGCGACCACGACGATCATCGAGGCGAAGACCGTGTTGAGCGTGCCCTTGCTGCCCGACAGGCGCGTGGCCGCCTTGGTGCCGATCACGCTGCCCAGCACGCCGCCCGCTATGAAGCTGCCGGCAATGCCCCAGTCGAGCAGGCCGGATGCGGCATAGTTCAGTGCCGTGGTCAGGCCAAAGGCGCTGACCGCGACCAGCGAAGTGCCGATGGCGCGGTAGATCGGCATCGAGGTTGACGCGATCAGCCCCGGAACGATCAGGAATCCGCCGCCGATCCCGAAAAAGCCGGAGAGGGTGCCGGTGCCAAAGCCAAAGCTGGCCACCTTGGGGAAATTGTCGCGGTTGCAGACCACGCCTTCGATCCCCTCGTCGCCGCGTCCGCGAAACATCAGGCCAGCCACGACCAGCATCAGCAGGGCAAACAGGAACAGCAGCTTTTGCCCGTCCACCGCCTTGCCCAGGGTCGACCCGGCAAAGGCTCCCAGCACTCCAGCCAGGGCATAGGTGCCGCCGCAGCGCCAGTTGACGTTGCCCGCGCGGGCATGGTTGGCAAGGCCCGCCAGCGCATTGGCCGCCACCGCCAGAGCCGAAGTGCCAATCGCCAGATGCGGGCTTTTGACGCCCACGACATAGACCATCAGCGGCACGGCCAGAATCGAACCGCCACCGCCGACCAGCCCCAGTGTAAAGCCGACGGCAATGCCGCTCAGCGCGGCCAGCAGGGCCTGAACAGTGTCGATCATGGCCCGTCCCTTACAGCAGGTTCAATGGCAGTTTGAGGTAGCTGACCCCATTGGCTTCCGGCTCCGGAAAGTGTCCGGCGCGGATGTTGATCTGCACCGAAGGCAGGATCAGTTTGGGCATGGCCAGCGTCGCATCGCGGGCTTCGCGCATGGCGACGAATTCGTCCTCGCTCACCCCTTCGTGTACCTGAATGTTGCCTGCGCGCTCGGCGGCGATGGTGGTTTCCCAGACATAGGTGTTGCGCCCCGGGGCCTGATAATCATGGCACAGGAACACGCGGGTTTCGCCGGGAAGCGCCATCAGGCGGCGTATCGAGCGATAGAGCGTACGGGCGTCGCCGCCCGGAAAATCGCAGCGGGCCGTGCCATAGTCGGGCATGAACAGCGTATCGCCAACGAACACCGCATCGCCAATCACGAAGGCCATGCAGGCTGGGGTGTGGCCGGGCACGTGCAGCGCAATGGCCGGAATGTCGCCCACGGCAAAGTGCTCGCCATCGACCATCAGCCGATCGAACTGCGAGCCGTCATGGGCAAAAGTGTCCGGTTCGTTGAACACCTTGGCAAAGGTGCTTTGTACGGTGGTGATGTCCGCGCCGATGACCACGCTGCCGCCCAGCTTTTCCTTCAGGAAAGGGGCTGCCGAAAGGTGATCGGCATGGGCATGGGTCTCCAGAATCCAGTCCACCGTCAGCTTTTCCGATTGAACTAAAGCGACAACGGCCTCTGCAGATCCGGTGTGAGTCCGGCCCGAGGCCTGATCGAAATCCAGTACGGAATCGATGATCGCGGCGCGGCGCGTTGCCGGATCATAGACCACGTGGGTTGCGGTGAAGGTTGGACCGTCGAAGAAAGTCTTGATTATCGGGACCCGGCCCGATGCGCGCGCCGCCTCAATTTGCGTGGAGGCCTTGGCGATTGCAGCGTCGGTCATATCTATCCCTTTCAACCTGGCGCCCTGCGCCGCCACGGTGGGGGGTGGAGTGGCGACGCAGGACATGGGTCTGGAGTTTTCGGTCGATCGTGTCGACTCGGTTCTCCATATTTGAATTGACTTATATTCATAATGCAGAATATTAGCAAGATCAAATATTTTTATATACGCAATAAGGCGGTCTTGCAGGGCTGCCAGATCGGGTCATAGGGAGCGCAATGAACAAACCAACCAGCCTGATAGAGCTGAAGGCCAATGCCGCTGGCATGGCGGCCAAGCTGAAGATCATGAGCCACCCGGAACGGCTGATCATGCTCTGCCGGATGGACGAGGGCGAAGCCTCGGTAACCGAACTGGTCAGCCTCTCGGGCCTGTCGCAATCGGCAGTGTCGCAGCACCTGGCCCTGCTGCGTGAAGAGGAGATCGTCTCGATCCGGGCAGAGGCGCAGACGCGTTACTATAGCCTGAAAGACCCGGTGGTGCGGGCCATCATCCACTCGCTCTGCGACATCTGCGTGGTGGCGGAGGCGTAACAAAAAACCCCGGACTGCTGGGCAGCCCGGGGTTCTGAATGGCTAAAGCCGTAAAGCTTAGGCCGGGATCGCGTTGAACGGCACGCCCTTGTCCGGGCGATAGTCCTGCGGCAGTCCCAGAATCTTCTCGGCAATGGTGTTCAGCAGGACTTCGTCCGAGCCACCGGCGATGCGGCCGGTTGGCGCATTGAGCCAGCTGGTGCCCCAGTCGGTCTTGACGAAGGCGTGCTCGTCAAAGGCCAGGCTTTCCGCCCCGCGCATGTCCATGGCCAGTTCCGACAGCTTCTGGCGGCTGCGCACGGCAACCAGCTTTTGCAGCGAACCTTCCGGACCCGGCTGCATCCCGGCCATCATCATGGCAAAGGCGCGGCGAGTGATCGAATCGAGTCCGGCGCGCATCGCGTGGTTGCGGGCAATGGCCGAACGGATGCGTCCGTCTTCGATTGCCGGCTTGCCGTTGAGGTCAGCCGACTTCGCCAGCTTGACGAATTCATCGAGGTGCGGACCGAAACCGCCGCTGTCGGTTGCGATGTAGCGCTCGATCATCAGCGTGTGCAGGGCCACGCCAAAGCCGCCGCCGATCGCGCCAAGGCGCTGGCTGTCTTCAACCCGCACGTCATCGAAGAACACTTCGTTGACGTGGCTGTCACCGCCGGCCAGCTTGATCGGACGCACTTCGACGCCCTTGGCCTTCATGTCGATCCAGAAGTAGGTCAGGCCCTTGTGCTTCTCGACGGTTGGGTCGCTGCGGGTGACGATCACGCCATAGTCGCAATACTGCGCCCACGAGGTCCAGATCTTCTGGCCGCTCATCTTCCAGCCATTGCCGTCCGGCTCAACCCGGGTACGCAGGGCCGCAAGGTCGGAACCGCCCGAGGGTTCGGAGAACAGCTGGCACCAGATTTCCTCGCCGCGCAGCGCCTTGACCACGCGCTCCTTCACCCAGGCCTTGTCTTCGCAATAGTGCATGATGATCGGAACCGGCATGCCCAGCGAGATGCCGAAGAACTGCACCGGCATGCCGTACTGCATTTCTTCCGCGTCAAAGGTGATCTTGTGCAGGTGGGTCAGGCCCTGCCCGCCGATTTCGACCGGCCAGTTGATCCCGCCGAAACCGGCGTCGTACTTGGCGGCCATATATTCACGGCCCAGGGCCAGGTCCTGCTCGACCGTGTTGCCGGCGCGCGCGTCGCGGCCGTACTTGGCAGCCATCGAATCGAGGAAAGTGCGCGCCTTGGCGCGATAGGCTTCAAGCTCGCTCATGCCTTTTCTCCGGTCAGTTCGTTCACCAGCACATCTTCCCAGAACAGCATGTTGCCGCCTTCGACGGCCAGGCTGCGGGTGCGGCGCATGTGGAGGTGGAGGCCCAGTTCCCAGGTCACCCCGATCCCGCCATGGATCTGGATGCAGTCACGGGCGTTGGTGTCATAGGCTTCGGTCGCGCTGATCCGCGCATCGGCAGCGGCCAGCAGGAACTCGTCGGTGCCTTCCTGCGCCGCAGCGTGGATGCAGTTCGCGCGGGCGATTTCGACCAGGCCGTACATTTCGGCAATGCGGTGCTTGATCGACTGGAACATCCCGATCGGCTGGCCAAAGGCCTTGCGCGTCACGGCATAGTCGCGGGCGACCTGCATCAGTACTTCGGCACCGCCGACCTGCTCGTGCGCAGTGACAACGGCCATGCGGGCCAGCACGTCCAGCGCCAGCTTGCGCGCCGCTTCGCCCGAAGCGATCACGGTGCCGGCCGTGCCATTGAAGGTCAGGTCGGCATAAAGGCGGCTGTTGTCATAGCTGTTCACCGCAGCGCGGCTGGCTCCGGCCAGTTCGGCCACGACCAGTGCGGGCTGACCATCGGCATTGGCCCAGACCACCGCCAGATCGGCCTTGAGGCCGCCGGCAACCGCAGGCTTGGTGCCATTGAGCTTGCCGCCGGAGAAGGTGACAGCGGGCGCGGGCGGCAGGGTGGCATTGCCCTCGGCAAAAGCGACGGAGCCGGTGGCTTCACCGCTGGCCAGCTTGGGCAGCCAGTTGGCGGCAAGGGCGCTATCGCTGCCCTGCAGCAGGGCCTGCGACAGGCCATAGCTGCTGGTCAGGAACGGTGCGCCCGAAGTGGCAGCGCCGCAGGCCTGGGCAACAAGGCCCAGCTCGATCAGGCCAAGGCCCAGTCCGCCATGCTCTTCCGGAATGGCCAGGGCGGTCCAGCCCTGCTCGACCGCCGTATCCCAGAACGGCTGGTCATGTTCACCGACCTGTTCCAGCAGCTTGAGCAGGCGGCCTTTGTCCATACGTGCATCGAGCACGCGGCGCGATTCGGTGGCGATGGCCTGCTGGCCTTCGTCGTAAAGTATCGACATCTGCATTCTCTCCTTGGCACCTTCTTAATCGTTCGATTAAAAAGGTGCAATCACCTGTACGAAAGGGCAAGTCATGACTCCTGATCCGCTGTTCGATTTCTCTGGAAAGGTTATCCTCGTCACCGGAGGATCACGCGGTTTGGGATACCGCATGGTAAAGGCCTTCGCCGAACGCGGCGCCGATGTGATCATCGCAAGCCGTAAGGTCGAGAACTGCGAAAAGGTGGCTGAAGAAGTCCGTGCGCTGGGCCGCAAGGCCATGGCCGTGGGTATGCACGCGGGCCGCTGGGCCGATTGCGACGCGCTGGTCGAACGGGCCTATGGCGAGTTTGGCCGGGTCGACGTGCTGGTCAACAATGCCGGCATGTCGCCTGCCTGCCCCAGCCATGAAGTAAGCGAAGCGTTGTTCGATTCCGTGCTCAACCTGAATTTCAAGGGGCCGTTCCGACTCGCCAGCCAGGTCGGTCATCGCATGGCCGAAGGCGCTGGCGGCGCGATCATCAATATCAGCTCGATTGCCTCGACTCGCTCTTCGCCGGGCGTGGTGCCCTATTCCGGGGCAAAGGCCGCGCTGAATGCCATGACTGCATCGCTGGCCCGCGAATATGCCCCCAAAGTGCGGGTCAACGCGATTGTCGCCGGTCCTTTCCTGACCGACATTGCCGAAGCGTGGGAAGCGGAAAAGCGCGAAAAGCAGCCCGTTGCGCTGGGCCGCCCGGGCCTGCCGGAAGAAATCGTGACGGCGGCCCTGATGCTCGCTTCGCCCGCTTCCAGCTATACCACGGGCGTCCTGCTGCCTGTGGACGGCGGTTCTGGCTGAACGAAATTCGGTCGCCGCGCTGTCCGGCGGTGCCATAATTCGCTTTTCCTATCGACTCGAAGCGCTAAACCCTTAAACAACAAGGATTGTTGTGGGGATGCGGCGTGCGCCGCGCCTATGGCACCGCCGTGGGTTTGTAGAGCCTGGCCGGAATTGCCCATGCCTTTGCGGCAACAGTCGGACAATTCGTGGCTGCCCGCGCTGCGCTGGCAGTCATTCATCTGCTGGTGTCCCGCATCGTTGCCCGCGACGAAGGTTGAGTTAGCGACGAAGGATAAAGTTGGCGCCGGAAGTAAACGGGTCGCACGCCGACTTTACCTTCCGTAGCGGCAGCCCGGCACACTTAGGTGTGCCGGGTTGTTTCGCGTGTGGGGCAGGTATTTCTGAGGTGTCCGTGCGCCTTTGCCGGGGGGCAAGGCGTGTGATGATCACGAGGCTGGACCGGGCTGTCGCGGATATCGGCGATCTGCCTTGAACAGCAAAACACCCCGGCCATGCGGCACGGGGTGTTCGCTTGTTCGCAATCGCGCAGTTGCGGATCAGTGTTCGCCTGACGGGTCGTTGAACTCGCTGGGAATCCAGGCGTTGACGATGCCGCCGTCGATCGGGATCGTGGTGCCGACGACATAGTCGCCCGCGCGGCTGGCGAGATAGATCGCGCCGCCAGCAATATCCTCGGCCACGCCGACGCGCTTGTAGGGGATGCCCTTGGCGCTGGTTTCGGGGTTCTTTGCCGCAGCCTTGTTCATCTCGCTGGGATAGGCGCCCGGCGCGATGCAGGTGCAGACGATGTTGTCCTTGATCAGGCGCGCGGCCATGCGCTTGGTCAGGTGGATCACCGCCGCCTTCGACGCCTGGTAGGAATAGGTTTCCCACGGGTTCGGGCGCAGCCCGTCAATCGAGGCAATGTTGATCACCTTGGCCGGACGGTCAAAACTGGCCGCGGCATTGAGCAGCGGGTGCAGCTTCTGCGTCAGGAAGAACAGGCTCTTGACGTTGAGGTCCATGACCTTGTCCCAGCCCGCTTCGGGGAACTGGTCGAATTCCGTGCCCCAGGCCGCGCCGGCATTGTTGACCAGCACGTCCAGCTTGCTCTCGCGGCTGGCCAGTTCTTCGGCCAGACGCTTGATCTCGTCCATCTGGCTGAGGTCGCCGGGCAGGCCGATGACCTTGCCGGGATAGGCCGCGTTGAATTCAGCCTCGGTCTCGGCCAGTTGCTCGCGCTTGCGGGCGGTGATGTAGACCCGCTCGCAACCGGCGGCGAGGAAGCCTTCGAGCAGCATCTTGCCGATCCCGCGCGAACCTCCGGTGATCAGGGCAACCTTGCCTTCAAGGCTGAAGAGTTTGGTGAAGTCGAAAGCCATGTCCTCGCTCCTCAGTACCCGCTCAGCTGGGCGACGCGTTCGGCGTGGTAGTACATGTCGCCCATGAATTCGGCGAGAGCACGGTCACGCTTCATGTAGAGGCCGATGTCATATTCGTCGGTCATGCCGATGCCGCCGTGCATCTGCACGCCTTCCTTGACCGCCAGACCGGCCGCCTTGCCTGCCTTGGCCTTGGCGACGGAGACCATCAGGTCGGCCTTTTCGCTGCCCGCGTCGAGCAGCTGCTGGGCCTTGATCACCGTGGCGCGGGCGATTTCCAGTTCGGAATAGAGGTGCGCGGCGCGGTGCTGGAGCGACTGGAATTCACCGATCAGCTTGCCGAACTGCTTGCGCTGCTTGAGGTAGGTTGTGGTCATGTCGAACGAGCCAAGCGCCACGCCGACGCTTTCTGCCGCCGCACCGACGCGGCCCGCATTGAGCACGCGGTTCAGCACTTCGCGGCCGCCATCGACTTCGCCGATCACGGCATCGGCATCCAGCTGCACGCCGTCCAGCTTCACATGGGCGCTCTGCGCGCTGTCGACCAGACGGACCACGTCCATGCTCAGCCCAGCCGAATCCTTCGGCACGGCGAACAGGGTGATGCCGTCGTTATCGTCATCGCTGCCAGCGGTGCGGGCTGCGACCACCAGCATGTCGGCGCTGCCGCCCTGAACCACGAAGGCTTTCGAACCGCTCAGCTTGAAGCCGTTGCCAGCGCGTTCGGCGCGGGTCGAGATGCGTTCCGGACGGTGCTTTGGACCTTCGTCGATCGCCACGGCAAAGACGCTGTCGCCCGAAAGCAGGCCAGGCAGATAGCGGCCCTTGAGGTCGTCCGAAGCCTGACCCAGCGCAGTCGCGGCCATGACCGAGCTGGTCAGGAACGGCGAAGGGGTGAGGTTGCGGCCGATTTCTTCCAGCACGATCCCGGCTTCGACATTGCCCATGCCCAGCCCGCCATCGGCTTCGCTGACGAGGATGCCGGTAAAGCCCAGCTCGGCAAACTGCTTCCACAGGGCGTGGCCAAAGCCGTCCCTGCAATTGGTATCGCGCCAGTGGCGCAGCTGTTTCGCAATGTTGCCTTCGTCAGCCATGAACTGGCGGGCGGTATCGGCGAGCATCGCCTGATCTTCGGTGTGGTACAGCGGCATTATCAAATTCCTTTTCGTCCTCCCCGCGCTGGCAGGGATCGCTGGCATCCTGATGCGGCCCCGCTCAAGCGAGGCCAGCGGTCCCCGGCCAGGCCGGGGACGGCGCCAAGATTAGGCCCCCGGCAGGTCCAGGATGCGCTTCGAGATCACGTTGAGCATCACTTCGCTGGTGCCGCCCTCGATCGAGTTGGCCTTGGTACGCAGCCACGAACGCGCCTTCGTGCCGCCGTCCGATGCTTCGCTTTCCCATTCCAGCGCGGCGCTGCCGCCAGCGGCCATCAGCAGTTCGTGACGGCGCTTGTTCAGCTCGGTCCCGGCGTACTTCATCATGTTCGGCTGAGCCGGATGAGCCTTGCCGACCTTGATTTCGTCGAGGAACTTTTCACCCATGGCGGTGAAGGCCAGCGCGTCGACATCGAACATCGCCAGTTCGGCGCGCAGCAGCGGATCTTCCAGGCCGTTGCGCTTGCAGAAGGCGCCGATGGTGTTGAGCCGGTCGTTGCCACCCGCGCCCGAGATCATCTCGCGCTCGTGACCCAGCAGGTACTTGGCCACGTCCCAGCCGCGGTTCAGTTCGCCAACGATCTGATCCTTGGGCACCTTCACATTGTCGAAGAAGGTTTCGCAGAACGGCGAGTTGCCGCTGATCAGCAGGATCGGCTTGGTCGAAACGCCGGGGGTTTCCATGTCGAACAGCAGGAACGAAATGCCCTGATACTTGTTGGCCTTGTCGGTGCGGACCAGGCAGAAAATCCAGTCGGCCTTGTCGGCATAAGACGTCCAGATCTTCTGGCCGTTGACGATCCAGTGGTCGCCCTTGTCTTCGCCAAAGGTCTGCAGGGAAACGAGGTCCGAACCCGAACCCGGTTCGGAATAGCCCTGGCACCAGCGGATTTCACCGCGGGCGATCTGGTTCAGGTAGTGAACCTTCTGCTCTTCCGTGCCGAACTTCAGCAGGGCCGGGCCAAGCATCCAGATGCCGAACGAGGACAGCGGCGGACGCGCGCTGATGCGGTGCATTTCCTCGCGCCAGATCTTGGCTTCAGCCGGAGACATACCGGCGCCGCCATAGGCCTTGGGCCAATCCGGCACGGTGTAGCCTTTGGCCGCGCAGCGTTCGAGCCACTGCTTTTGCGCTTCGTTCTTGAACTTGAACTTGCGGCCGCCCCAGCAAACGTCAGCCTCGTCACGGACGGGTTCACGCATTTCGGGCGGGCAGTTTTCTTCAAGCCAGGCGCGGATTTCGGCGCGGAAGGCATCAAGGTCAGACATGGGTAAAGACTCCTCTCTTAACCGCAAGGTTAAATGGACTTGGGCACGTGGCGCAAGCCCGGAATTCCGCCATTCAATCGACACATGCTTGCCGTAGCGTCAAGCCGAAGGGCGTTGACCGCCGCGCTTCGTGTCCTAAGCTGGGTGCAAACAAGAGAGAAGGAGAGGCCATGCGATTCTCGGGCAAGAGCGTCGTTGTTACTGGTGCGGCATCGGGAATCGGGCGCGCCACCACCCTGTTGTTCGCCCGCGAAGGGGCAACCGTCTTCGCTGCCGACCTTAACCTTGCCGGGGCCGAAGCCGTGGCGCGCGAAGGGGACAACATCATTCCCGTGGCCTGCGACGTGTGCGACGTGGCCCAGATCAAGGCGCTGATGGACCATGCCGCCGGCACCTGCGGCGGGATCGACGTGGTGTTCAACAATGCCGGGGCAGGCGGCGCGCGCGAGAAGATCGACGAGATCGACGCCGATGGCTGGGACCGGACGATGGACCTGTTGCTCCGCTCGGTCGCCATGGGCATCCGCTATGCCGTGCCGCACATGAAGCAGCGCCCCGGTGCAGCCATCGTCAACACCAGTTCAGTCGCAGCCGTAGGGCCGGGCTATTCCCCGACGGCCTATGCCGTGGCCAAGGCCGGCGTGCTGCACCTGACCAAGTGCGCCGCCACCGATCTGGCCCAGTTCGGCATCCGCGTGAACGCGGTGCAGCCGGGCTTCATCAATACCAACATCTTTACCGCCAGCATGGAAATGCCGACTGAACTGGTCGACACGGCCAAGGCGATGATCGCCCAGTTGTCCAGCCATGCCCAGCCGGTCGGACGCGGCGGCCAGCCCGATGACATTGCCAATGCCGTGGCCTTCCTGTGCAGCGATGCGGCAGGTTTCGTCACCGGCACGTCGCTGATCGTCGATGGCGGGATCACCGTGGGTCCGCGGCATAGCTGGGATCCGGAAGCGCCGGGGCTGTTCGATGCCCTTCAGGCCATGGCAGAGGCGTCTGGCGCAGGGCAGGGCTGATGCAGCCGATCCAGGGGCCCATTCCCGGGCGGCTGGCCTTCTTCCACGGCCTTGGCTCGATCGCTTATGGGGTGAAGGACAACGGGTTCTCCACCTTCCTGCTGCTCTATTACAACCAGGTGCTGGGGATGAATGCCCAGCTGGTCAGCCTTGCGCTGATGCTGGCCCTGGTGATCGACGGGATCATCGATCCGATCATCGGCTATCTGTCAGACCGTACCCATACCCGCTGGGGGCGGCGCCTGCCGTGGCTCTACCTTGCGGCGATCCCGCTGGGGATCAGCTGGTATCTGCTCTGGGCCGAGACGACCCAGCCGACCTTCTGGGGACTGGTGGGCCTTGCCGTGGCGATCCGGGCGCTGGTTTCCTGCTGCGAGGTGCCTTCGGTGGCGCTCGTGCCGGAACTGACCCACGACTATGACGAGCGCACCCGGCTGATGCGCTTCCGCTTCCTGTTCGGCTGGGGCGGCGGTCTTCTGGTCATGTTCCTTGCCTATGACGTGTTCCTCGCCAAGGGGCTGCTCGATGCCGAGGGATACCGCGCCTATGGCCTGACCGGGGCGATCCTGATCACGGCGACGGTGCTGATCTCCGCGCTTGCGCAGCATAAGGTCGCATCCGGCTATCCGCCGCGCGCCCGGTCGCAGTTCAGTCTGAAAACCGCCTTTGCCGAACTGCGGGAAAGCTTTTCCCACCGCGCCTTCGTGATTTTGCTGATCGGCGGCGGGCTGGCCTACACCAGCCAGGGCATCACCTTTTCCATCGGCAACTACCTCTACCTGTTCGTCTGGCAGTTTTCGCCCGGCGATCTGGCCATTTTCCCCTGGGTGCTGTTCGTCAGCGTTATGACCACCTTTGTCCTGCTGCCCCACCTGCACAAGCGCTGGGGCAAGCGAGATACGGCGGTCGGCGCGGCTTTGATCGGGATGGTCTTCCTCGTCACTCCCTACATCCTGCGCCTTGCCGGGGCCTGGCCGGAAGTCGGAACGCCTCAGTCGACCTGGCCGGTCTTTGCCTTCCTGTTCTGCTCCAATGTGTTCAGCGTTTCGGCGATGATCTCGGCCAGTTCGATGGTGGCCGACGTGGTGGAGGCGTCCGAGGAAAAGACCGGACGCCGCAGCGAAGGGGCCTTCTTTGCCGGCAATATGCTGATTACCAAGTGCGCGACGGGCATCGGCATCTTTACCACCGGGCAGCTGCTGGCCTTTGCCGGAATGCCGGAAAAGGCGAAGCCGGGGCTGGTCCCGGGCGAAGTCATCGATACACTGACTTTGACCTATGCCATGGCGGCGATGGTTTTCGCCGTGTGTGTTGCGCTGGTCATCCGTCGTTTCCCGATCACCCGTGCTGATCACGAGGCGCGGCTGGCGGCTCTTGCGGCGGCTCGTTCAAACCCGGATGCAGAGGGAATACACCCATAAGCTGACGATTTAACCGAACGATTAATTCACCCTTGGCGCGCGGCCTGCCCCGTGGCAGGAACGCAAGCGAGATTCGACAGTATAAGGAAAGGAAGAACCATGGATTTCGATCCCACCGAACGGCAAGTCTACTGGCGCAACCGCGTACGCGAATTCATTGAAAACCACGTTCGCCCCCGTCAGGCTGACTACAAGAAGCAGGACGCCGAGGGCGGCCGTTGGAAGGTTCTTCAGGTCGTCGAAGAGGAAAAGGCCCGCGCCAAGGCGCAGGGTATCTGGAACCTGTTCATGCCGCCGCAGTCTGGTCGCACCCACGTCGACGATACGTTCGAATTCGACGGTCCCGGCCTGACCAACCTTGAATACGCGCTCTGCGCCGAGGAAATGGGCCGCGTCGGCTTTGCCTCGGAAGTGTTCAACTGCTCGGCGCCCGATACCGGTAACATGGAAGTGCTGCACCGCTATGGCACGCTCGAACAGAAGGAAAAGTGGCTGAAGCCGCTGATGAACGGCGAAATCCGTTCGGCCTTCCTGATGACCGAGCCGCAGGTGGCATCGTCCGACGCAACCAACGTCGAATGCTCGATCCGCCGCGAAGGCGACGAATATGTGATCAACGGCACCAAGTGGTGGTCGTCGGGTGCAGGCGATCCGCGCTGCAAGGTCGCGATCGTGATGGGCAAGACCGACTTCGAAGCCAAGAAGCACCAGCAGCAGTCGATGGTGCTGATGGAACTGGACGCTCCGGGCGTCGAGATCGTCCGTCACCTGCCGGTCTTCGGCTATGACGATGCGCCGCATGGCCACATGGAAATCAAGCTCAACAACGTCCGCATTCCGGCCAGCAACATGCTGCTGGGCGAAGGACGCGGGTTCGAGATCGCGCAGGGCCGCCTCGGGCCGGGCCGCATCCACCACTGCATGCGCACCATCGGCGTGGCCGAAGAAGCACTGGCCAAGATGGTCAAGCGCCTCAGCAGCCGCATCGCCTTTGGCAAGCCGATCAGCAGCCATTCGATCTGGGAACAGCGCATTGCCGAAGCCCGCATCGAAATCGAATGCTCGCGCCTGCTCTGCCTCAAGGCGGCGGACATGATGGACAAGGTCGGCAACAAGTCGGCCCAGGCCGAGATCGCGATGATCAAGGTCAAGGCTCCGAACATGGCGCTCAAGATCATCGACGATGCGATCCAGGCCCACGGCGGTGGCGGCGTTTCGGAAGACTTCGGTCTTGCCAAGATGTACGCTGGCCAGCGCACCCTGCGCATCGCTGACGGTCCGGACGAAGTCCACAACCGTTCGATCGCTCGTATCGAACTGGGCAAGTATGCGCCGCAGCCGGATAACGGCCCGAGCTCGGGCGATCTTGGCGTGGCACGCTGATTGGGTACGGTCCCCGCATCACAGCGGGGGCCGCTGCCTTTGGACGCTGAGCCGGTTCACGCCGGCCAGCGATCCCTGCCTTCGCGGGGATGATGTAATGGGAGAAGCATGATGAAAGCAGCAGTACTGGTCGAACCGCACAAGCCGCTGGAGATCGAAAACCTCCAGATCAGCAAGCCCGGCCCGCATGAGGTGTTGATCCGCACCGCTGCCTGCGGTCTGTGCCATTCCGATCTTCACTTCATCGAAGGTACCTATCCCCACGCTCTGCCCGCCGTGCCGGGCCACGAAGCCGCCGGGATCGTCGAAGCGGTCGGCAGCGAAGTGCGCACGGTCAAGCCTGGCGACGCTGTCGTGACCTGCCTTTCGGCCTTCTGCGGCCACTGCGAATTCTGCGTCACCGGCCGCATGGCCCTGTGCTTGGGCGGTGATACCCGCCGCGCTCCGGGCGATGCCCCGCGCCTGTCGCGTCAGGATGGCAGCCCGGTCAACCAGATGCTCAACCTTTCGGCCTTTGCCGAAATGATGCTGATTCACGAACACGCCTGCACCCGGATCGATCCGGAAATGCCGCTGGACCGTGCTTCGGTGATCGGCTGCGCAGTCACGACCGGCGCTGGCACGATCTTCAACGCCTGCAAGGTGACGCCGGGCGAAACCGTGGCCGTGGTCGGCTGCGGCGGCGTCGGCCTTGCCGCGATCAACGCGGCCAAGATCGCTGGTGCGGGCAAGATCATTGCCGCCGACCCTATGCCGGAAAAGCGCGAACTGGCGATCAAGCTGGGCGCGACCCACACGGTCGACGCGCTGGCCAGCGATGCGGCTGAACAGATTGTCGAAATGACCAAGGGCGGCGTTGACCATGCGGTCGAAGCAGTCGGACGTCCCGCTTCGGGCGAACTGGCGGTCAAGTCGCTGCGCCGCGGTGGTACGGCCACGATCCTCGGCATGATGCCGCTCAACCACTCGGTTGGCCTGTCGGCGATGGACCTGCTTTCGGGCAAGAAGCTGCAGGGCGCGATCATGGGGATGAACCACTTCCCGGTCGATATGCCGCGCCTGGTGGATTTCTATATGCGCGGCCTGCTCGATCTCGACACGATCATTGCCGAGCGTATCCCGCTGGAAAAGATCAACGAAGGATTCGAAACGATGAAGTCCGGTGCCTCGGCCCGTTCGGTAATCGTGTTCGATAGCTGAGGCCGGCCTGCGCCTTTCGTTATTGCGAGCGGAGCGAGGCAATCCAGGGTGGTTGTGCGTGATGCTCTGGATTGCTTCGTCGCTGCGCTCTGTGCAACGACGAAGCCCGATTGGAGAGTTTAAGTGACTGAATTGCTTAATGCGGATGAAGCTTTTATCGGCACGGTCGAACCCGAAGGTGCCGACAAGCTGGACGAAGCCAGGCTGACCGAATGGATGCAGGCCAATGTGGCAGGTTTCGAAGGTCCGCTGCACCTGACCAAGTTCAAGGGTGGGCAGTCCAATCCGACCTACAAGATCGAAGCCAAGAGCGGCAATTACGTGCTGCGGCGCAAGCCGTTCGGCCCGCTGCTGCCCAGCGCCCACGCAGTAGATCGCGAATACAAGGTTCAGGCCGCCCTGTCGAAGGCCGGCTTCCCCGCTGCGCCGCAATACGGCCTGTGCACCGATGACAGCGTCGTCGGTTCGTGGTTCTATGTCATGGGCATGGTCGACGGCCGCACCATCTGGGATGGTGCCATGCCCAAGGATGCGCCGGAATATCGCCGTGCCACCTATATGGCGATGATCGATACGCTGGCTGCGCTGCATGAGGTCGATGTCGAAAAGGCCGGCCTGTCCGACTATGGCAAGCCGGGCAATTACTTCGGCCGTCAGGTTGATCGCTGGACCAAGCAGTACAAGCTGTCCGAAACCGAACTGATGCCGGAGATGGAACAGCTGATCGAATGGCTGCCCGCGACTCTGCCGGAGCAGACGCGGACCAGCGTGGTTCACGGCGACTACCGCATCGACAACATGATCTGGGCCAAGGACCGGCCGGAAGTGCTGGCCGTGCTGGACTGGGAGCTTTCCACCCTGGGTGATCCGCTGGGCGACCTTTCCTATGTCGCCATGGCCTGGGTGACGGACAACGGTGGCCGTTCCGGCGTGCAGGACGTTGACCGCAAGGCGCTGGGCATTCCGGAACTGGACGAAGTGCTCGAACGCTATTGCGAAAAGACCGGGCGCAGCAACGTGCCGGACATGAACTGGTACTTCGCCTACAACTTCTTCCGCCTGGCAGGCATCATGCAGGGCATCAAGAAGCGGGTGATCGACGGCACGGCCAACTCGGCCCATGCCAAGGCCATGTCCGATCGCGTGCAGCCGCTGGCTGACCGCGCTGCGGAATTTGCCCGCAAGGCCGGGATGTAATTGAAAAACGAAAGCCCCGGGCCGGACTATCCCGCCCGGGGCTTTTGATCAGAACTGCCAGGACCAGCTTGCCGCCAGACCCTTGTCATCCGGCACTTCGGCAAAATGCCCCGGATTGCGGCGGTAGAACAGGCTGACCATGGCCGAGCCGTTATAGAGCGGCCCTCGCCACAACAATTCCGCATTGATCTCGCGCCCGCGCGGCGTGAGCGAGACCAGCACATCGGCATAGGTCGGGGTGAGGGTCTGGTAAGAATAGGCGACCGGCAGGGTCAGTTTCAGACCGCCGCTTTCCACCCGCAGCGGTTGTGACACGCGCAGACCCAGAGCGTCCCCGCGTTCAATCAGATTTTCGCGGCCAAGGTCCAGCGCCCAGGCCGAGCTGCGCAGGTACGAACCATTGGCAATCGCGCCGCCGCTGTTCGCCCGGGTAAAGCCGCTGCGCCAGGCTGCACCCAGCCGCCAGTCGTCCGCAAAGCGCCATTCGCCATTGGCATCAAGGAACAGGCTGTTTGCCCCGCCAGCGCCAAAGCCATTGTGGAGCACCGCGCCCAGGAAGGTGCGCTGCTCGCCCAGCCAGCTAGCGCCAAGCGAGGCTTTGACCGGGCCGAATTGGCGGTCGAATGTCACGGCGATGCGGTCTGCCGGATTGAGCCGTATGCGGCCGAGATTGCTCGATCCGTCCAGCACCGGGGCGGCGGAAATGGCCGAACCATGCTCTGCCGAGATGGTCAGGCCGGTCTTGCCCAATTGGTGGCGTGCGGCAAAGCTGAAGCTCTGGTCGCGGCCAAAGCCGACATCGTCGACCGGTGCGCGGGCGATCAGGAAGGCGGGCTGGCTGCGGCCCTGCAATTGCGCGACAAGGCCATCTGCCCCCTGCGAGAAGGCAAAGGCAATGTTCGAATTCGGCGCCACCCGGGCAACCGCGCGTCCGGCCAGAACCCGCGCCTTTACCGCATCATCCGGAGACAGGCGCAATTGCCCGGTCCACGGCATCCGCGCCACCCGGCCCTTTGCATCGACCGAAAAGGCCAGCGAAAGTGCATCGCTACCCAGCGTGACATGCCGCGTTTCGCGTTCCAGCGCCGGGGCAAGCCGGGCCTGCTGCCGTGCGCCGCTAAAGCCGCTCGCCAGATCGACCTGATAGGCGCGCTGGTATTCGTCCAGGACAATCGCGGCGAGCGGAGTGCGCAGCGTGCCAGCATCGCCCATCGGACCAGAGGTAACCGCAGTGCTGTCTCCCAGCGGGATTGCAGTCGTGCTTCCGGCCAGGCTGGTCGCGCCTTGCGGAGCGAAGGCGGCGGTAATGTCCAGGATGCCCCGGCCATAGATCGCGTCGATTCCGGCCTCGCCCGCATCGCGTGCGGTGCGCAGCAGCAGATCGACCACCTGCACGGCGGTCAGGTTGGGGAAGGCCTGACGCAGCAGGGCGGCGGCTCCGGCAATTTGCGGGGCGGCAAAGCTGGTGCCCGATACGACATAGACCGACTGGCTGCCGTCCTGATTGTCGACGACCTTGATCTCGCCGTTTTCATAGACGCAGCACACCCGCTCGCCCCGAGCGGAGAGGAACCAGGTTGCCTCGCTTCCAGCCCTGTTCGAAAAGCCGGAGATCAGATTGTTGGCATTGACGGAGCCGGCGATGATGACATTGCCATTCCCCGCATCGCGCAGGCCAGCGGCAAAGGGGTCCGGGTTGTTGGGGTCAACGGCAGGATCGGTGGAATCGCCATCGTTGCCAGCGGATATGACCACGACCACTCCGGCCCGGGCCGCGCCTGTAATGGCCCTGCGCAGGACCTGACCGGGCGAGGATCCGCCCAGCGAGAGGTTTATGACTTTGGCCCCGCCCGACACGGCGGCATTCACGCCGGCGGCAATCGCGCTGTCGGAAAAGCTGCAGCCGCTGTCCGGATCGGTTTCGACATAGGTGGCGCAGCTGCCGATCGTGTCGGCCCGGAACATCGCGATCGTCGCATTAAAGGCGATGCCCATGATGCCGAGATTGTTGCGCCCCGCCGCAGCAGTCAGCGCAACCTGCGTGCCGTGGTCGTCATCCGCATTGTCCAGCCCGCGCCGCGCATCGACGACATCGCGCGAGATGCCCGAGATCCGGCCAGCAAATTCAGGGCTGCTGGTATCAATGCCTGAATCCACAATGGCGATGGTTACGTCCGTGCCAGAGTAACCCTTTGTCCAGGCCGTGATCGCACCATGCTGTGCAGGTCCGGTAGAGCGATCATATTCGCGGGTCAGGAATGCCGGGCTGGGCGTTGGCGTTGGTCCCGGTGTGGGTGGGGGCGTCGGTTCAGGCGATGGGGTCGGAGTCGGAGTGGGCGTAGGCGTAGGCGTGGGTGAAGGGGCGGGCGGAGGGAGCGGGGACACGCCGCTGCCGCCACTGCCGCCGCATCCAGCAACCAGGGCAAACGACAACATGGCGGCACCCATTTGCCACCTTGCCTGCATGAAGAGCGGTTTTGTCATTGTCTTGAACCCAGTGCGGCGACCCGCCAACGGTACGCGATATTACTTCCATCACCCTGCACCGGGCAAGCTTAACGGCAAGTTTCTTCGCCATCTGCGGCCAACCCGCCCTTGCCCCGGGCGGCAGGGCGCGATAGGCGGCAGCGGAACGCTATTTTTCCGGAGTTGCCCCAATGTCAGCCGATCTTGCCACCGCCATCGAACAAGCCTGGGAAGCCCGTGACGGCGTAACTCCGGCGAGCAGTGATGTGCGCGAAGTGGTCGACGCTGCGCTGGAACTGCTCGACAGCGGCAAGGCCCGCGTGGCCGAGCCGGATGGCAATGGTGGCTGGCAGGTCAACCAGTGGCTGAAGAAGGCCGTGCTGCTGTCGTTCCGCCTGAACGATAACGTCGTGATCGAAAATGGCGCGGCTGGCGCTCCGGCCTTTGACAAGGTGCCGTCCAAGTTTGCTGGCTGGGATGATGCCCGCTTCCGTGAAGGCGGCTTCCGCGTCGTTCCGGGCGCGGTCGTGCGCCGCGGTTCGCACATCGGCAAGGGCGTGATCCTGATGCCCAGCTTCGTGAACATCGGCGCCTATGTCGGCGAGGGCACCATGGTCGATACCTGGGCTACGGTCGGCTCCTGCGCCCAGATCGGCAAGAACGTCCACCTCTCGGGCGGCGTCGGCATTGGCGGCGTGCTGGAACCGCTGCAGGCCGGCCCGGTGGTGATCGAGGACAACTGCTTCATCGGCGCGCGCAGCGAAGTGGTGGAAGGCGTCCGGGTTTGCGAAGGCGCGGTACTTTCGATGGGCGTGTTCATCGGCGCGTCGACCAAGATCGTCGACCGTGCCACCGGCGAAGTCCACATTGGCCGCGTTCCGCCCTATGCGGTGGTCGTGCCGGGTTCGATGCCGGGCAAGCCGCTGCCCGATGGTACTCCGGGTCCGTCGCTCTACTGCGCGGTCATCGTCAAGACGGTGGATGCGCAGACCCGCGCCAAGACCGCGATCAACGATCTGCTGCGCGACTAAGGATGGAGCATCTCTGGGCCGAATTTGTCGTGTCCAGCATCCTCGCGGTGCTGTGCGTGGTGATCCACGGCCTGGGCCTGTTCAGCCTGTCACACGCGCTGCGCAGCGAAACCACGGTTGAGCGGTTGCGGCAGGTTGCCCCGCTTTCGCCGCGCGGTGTGGCCTTTACCCTGGGGATCGTGATTTCGATTCTGGCCCTGCACGGGCTGGAAATCTGGCTGTTCGCTTTCGTCTTTAATGCCATTGGCGCTACTGCCGGCCTGGAAGACGCGCTCTATTTCTCGACCATTTCCTATTCGACCGTGGGCTACAGCGACGTCCATATCGCTACCGACTGGCGATTGCTTGGTGCGTTTGAATCGATCCTGGGCATGGTCCTGATCGGTTGGTCGACCGCCTTCTTCTTTCGGATGCTGGGCCGGATGGAGATGCACTGATCAGCCCTGCCACGGCTCCGTATTATCCGGAGCCGGTGGCAGGCGATGCGGCCGGTCAGAAGCTGACCGGGTTTTCGTATGGTGAGATGTCACGCTGGGTCGAGGCATATTCCTCGGCCGATGTCAGCACACGCAGCATGTTGCGGCTGGCCAGTTTTTCCAGATCCTGCTGGCTCCACCCGCGGCGCGCCAGTTCGACGAACAGGGCTGGATAGGTCGAGGCGTCTTCCATCCCGACGACGGTGGATTCGATGCCATCAAGATCGCCGCCCAGGCCGACATGCTCTGCGCCTATCCGCTTGGCGATATAGTCCAGATGGTCGGCCACGTCCTTCACCGAACCGCGCGGCATCGGGTTGGCCTTGTCCCAGTCGGCCATGGCGGCCTTGATCTTGTCCGGCTGCCCGCGCAGCAGCGCCTTTTGCCGCGCTTCTTCGGCATCGCGGTTTGCGCCCCACTGGCGGGCGGCTTCGACCACGTAGGGGGGATAGAAGTTGACCATCACGATCCCGCCATTGCTGCGGATCGCATCCAGCACCCGGTCCGTCACATTGCGCGGGTGGTGGTTGATCGCAAAGGCGTTGGAGTGGCTGACCATGACCGGCGCGACAGCGATTTCCAGCACGTCGAGCATTGTCTTTTCGCTGACATGCGACAGGTCGACCAGCATCCCCAGGCGCTGCATTTCGCGCACCACGTCCTTGCCCAGCGGCGAAAGGCCATTGTGCGCCGGGGCGTCGGTGCTCGCATCGGCCCAACCGTTGTTCTTGAAATGGGTCAGCGTCATGTAGCGCGCGCCCAGTTCGTACATCTGGCGCAGCACGGCCAGACTGCCGCCGATCGAATGGCCGCCTTCCATGCCCATCAGACTGGCAATGCGACCCTTCTTCCATGCTGCTTCGACGCAGGCGGAATCGAGGCACAGGGTCAGGTCCTGCGGATGGCGGGCGATCAGCCGCTTGGTCACGTCAAGCTGTTCCAGCGTGGCCTGCACGGCCTGCTGCTCGCTCAGGTTGGCCGAGACATAGACCGACCAGAACTGCGCCCCGACCTTGCCCGCGCGCAGTCGCTTCAGGTCGGTGTGCAGGGCCGGATTGCCGGTGGCAGGATCGGCCGTGCCGGTCGTGTCAGTGAAGTCAAAGCTGCCCAGCACGTTCTTGTGCCGCTCGCGCAGTTGGCCCGGTGCGTCATTGTGGCCGTCCCAGACCGGTGCCTTGGCCAAGGCTGCGGCGGCAACCTGTTCCGGCGACCGCGCGGGCCTGGCCGAAACGGCGGGGGCCAGCAGCAGCGAGGCAGTGATCGAACCGGCAAGCAGGGTGGCAAGGCGCATTTGTTTTCCCATCATAAAGTGCGAAACGGGAGCCTAGCCAAGCACGCGCGTCAGGTCGAGCCACTTGCGTCCGCCGCCAATCCGTGGCTGGTGGCAGGCGATGGAACTTCTGGCCGATCCTGCGACGCTGGCCCTGGCCTGTCTGGCCGTGGCGATCCTTGGGCTGGCCAAGGGCGGCTTTTCCGGCCTTGGCGTTCTCGCCACGCCGCTACTGGCGTTGAAACTGCCTCCGGTCACGGCGGCGGCGCTCCTCTTGCCCGTGCTGATGGCGCAAGACGTGGTCAGTGTCTGGTCCTATCGCAAGACCTGGGACGGCTGGATCCTGGCCTGGATGCTGCCGGGGGCTGCGGTCGGGATTGCCGTCGCTGCGGCACTTTCGGCCATTGTGCCGGAAGAGCGCCTGCTGGTGGTGCTAGGCGTAATTACGTTGGTCTTTGGCCTCTACCGGTTGTGGATCGAACGTGGCGGCCGGATTGTGGCCGCGTCCAATTCGCCCGGCTGGGTTGGCACCCTGTTCGGCGTGGCGACCGGCTTTACCAGCCAGATTGCCCATGCCGGCGGCCCGCCGTTCCAGATGTGGGTCACCCCGCGCCGCCTGCCGCACGAGGTGTTCGTCGGCACCAGTTCGCTCACCTTTGCTGCAGTCAACTGGATGAAAGTGCCCAGCTACCTCGCTCTCGGTTCGTTTGACCGGCAGGTGCTGGAGGCTGCCGTGCTGCTCTTGCCTTTGGCCATTGTCACGACGCTGGCCGGGGTCTGGCTGGTCCGCCGTCTCGATACGGCAAGGTTCTATACCCTGATTTACCTGCTGATGGTTGCCCTGGGCCTGCGCCTGATCGTGCAAGGGGTCTAGGCGTCAGGCGGTGGTCATCGTCCAGAAATGCGGCCCGCCCCCGGCAACGTCCCATTCGCTTATCACTGAATAGCCCAGCCGCTGGTACAGCCCGACATTGGACGGCGTGGCCGTTTCCAGCACTGAAGGCACGCCGCGCTGTGCCGCCCGTGCCAGTCCGGCGCGGATTACCGCCCCGCCCAGCCCCTTGCCCTGATGGTCCGGATGGACCCCGGCCATCTTCAGGTACATCCAATCTTCGCCCCGCGGTACATGGCTGCTGATCCCTTCCTCGGTGCGCAGGGCGCGCGGCAGGTGGCGGCCAAAGATTGGAATGAAGCGCAGCGCGCCGGGGTGCCACAGGGGTTCATGGTAATGGACCATGCCCGGTTCGCGCCACAGGGTAACGGCGGAAACGTCCGGCGTTCCAAGCACCAGCCCGAGGCGCAGGTGCTGGTCCACCATCCATCCGATCAGCTTCGTCAGCCGCCGCGCCCGGCTGTGCGGATCGGGCAGCATGTGGACCATGGCCGGATCGTTGTGGAACGCTGCAGCCAGTGTCGCCACGGCGCGGTCGCGGTGCTGAACGCCCAGTTGGACGATTTCCCTCTCCATGAGAAAAGACTGCCACCCTTGCAGGCGAAGAGCAACCGCTCTAGGCCCGAAGGATGAGCAGCGACGAAGACTATGTCTATGACGAGGAAAGCGGCGAATGGCTGCCTGCCTCGGAACTTGCAGCCAAGCAGGCCGCAGCCAACACGATTGAGGTCCGCGATGCGGTCGGCAACATTCTGGCCGATGGCGATGCGGTTACCCTGATCAAGGACCTTGAGGTCAAGGGCGCGGGCCAGACGTTGAAGCAGGGCACCCTGATCAAGTCGATCCGCCTGACCGGTGACAGCCAGGAAATCGATTGCAAGTATCCGGGCATCAAGGGGCTGGTCCTGCGGGCCGAATTCGTCCGCAAGCGTTAACGGGGCGCGCTGTGGACTGCGTCGCCACCCTGACGATGAACCCGGCGATCGATTCCTCGTGCGAGGCGGAAACGGTCTCTCCCACGCACAAGATCCGCACCTATGGCGGGCGCTATGATCCGGGCGGTGGCGGACTGAACGTGGCCCGCGCCCTGCATCGCTTTGGCGCGCCGGTTCAGGCGATCTACATGTCGGGTGGGCCGACCGGGGCCTTGCTGGATGGGCTGCTCGACCACGCTGGTCTGGCGCGGCAGACCGTGCCGATGCACGATCAGGTGCGGATGAGCCTGGCGGTCTATGAACGCTCCACGGGCCATGAATTCCGCTTCGTTCCCGAAGGCCCGATGGTCTCGGCGGCAGAGGCCGATGCGGCGGTGCAGACCGTCCTTGCCAACCCCTGCCCGTGGCTGGTCGCGTCCGGTTCCCTACCGCGCGGGGTTGAGCCGAACTTCTTCGCTCGCCTTGCCGCGCCGCTGGCCGATCAAGGGCGCAAGCTGGTGCTGGATACTTCGGGCGAAGCGCTGAAAGCGGCCTTTGATCTGGGCGGCATCTTCCTTGCCAAGCCCAGCCAGGGCGAGTTTGAAAGCCTGACCGGGCGCAAATTTGCCAGCCAGAGCGAGATTGGCGCAGCCGCGCTGGAGCTGGTTCGCGCGGGCAAGGCTGGCATGATCGCTGTGACAATGGGCGAGCAAGGCGCCGTGCTGGCCCACGCCGATGGGGTCGTAACGCATCCCGGCGTGAAGGCAGAGGCCCGTTCTGCCACCGGGGCCGGGGACAGCTTTATCGCGGGCATGGTCTTTGGCCTGTTGCAGGGTGAGCCGCCTGCCCAGGCTTTCCGGCGCGGGATCGCTGCCGGGACTGCGGCAGTGCTCAGCCCCGGAACCGGCCTGTGCGATCCGGCGGATGTGGAGCGGATTCTGGCTGAAATGCCCTAGCCGCGATCAGCGGCTCAGCAGGCGCTTCATCAGGCCGGGCGCCTCGACCACGCCTTCAATTGCCTGTGCTTCGTCGGCTTCGATCCGGCGGCGCAGGGCAATGCTGCTTGGCACCTCTGCTTCATCCAGCACCAGGCGGCCACGCTGGATCAGATTGAAGCGGGTCAGCGCGGGCAGGTCGTCCTCTGTTCCCTCGTCCTCGTCATCATCCTGCGCTGCGGGCTCAGCCAGCGGAACCTCGCGCACGATCGGCCAGTGGACCGAGACCACTTCGGGCCGCATGTCGATCAGGCCGGAGATGACCGGGATCGTCGCGCCCAGGGCGTGCCGGTCCAGCTGTACGGCCACGGCCTGATGAAAGCGCAGCGCGCGCCACCAGCAGCCCAGCACGTATTCGACATAGCGCAGCGGCGCGGGCGCGGCTTCGTCCGGCTCACGCAAGAAGTGGCGCTGCTTGTGGTGGATCAACGCGGTGTTGAGTTCGTCCAGCCCTTCGATCTCCAGAAAGGCTTCGATGTCCTCATCCTGCCCGGCCCAGGCGGGGCATTCGGTGCGGCACTGCTCCAGCGCGTCTTGCGCTGCGGCTGAGGACCAGTTCCACGCTTCGTCGGTATAGAGGCCCAGCATCATGAAGGGGCGGTGCAGCTTGCCCTTTTCAAAGGCGCGGTCGCTTTCATTGCCCATGCCCACGGTTGCCCCGGTGATCGGTGCGCCTTCGTGCAGCGATATGGCTTCGACCAGTTCTTCCCAGCCCGTGATTTCCACCCGGGCGATACTGGTGCGGCGGCACAGGTCCATCATCTCGCCGCCCGTGGCAATCAGGGCGCGGCGCAACTGGCGCTCGGCCTCGGCCAGTTCGCGCCGTTCGAACAGGTCGCGCAGCCCTTCCTCCCAGGCGGCTTCCCCGGCGGCTGTCGCGAAAGTGGTTTGCAAGGGGTGTGTCATCACGTTCCTCTGCTGGCGGGCAAGGGGTCCCGCGCTCGCCAGCAGGGGTAAACGCAAATCCTCAGCAGCAGGTTAATTGCTGCGAGCTGCTGTCCGTGCCGGACCAAGCAGGAAGATCAGGAACAGCACCGTGAACAGCGCGTCACCGCCCAGGATTGCGCCAGTTCCCGGCACGGCGCGGCCTGCGGCCACTTCGGGCCACATCAGCGCCACCACGCCGATCTTGCCGACCACGCCCGCCCACAAGGCCAGGGCGAGCCGCGCCGGATCGCGGGCGATCAGGGCATAGAGCAGGCCGAAACAGCCGACGAGCAGCGCAACGATCCGCTGGGTTGCATTGGCTTCGGCGGCGAAGAGGCTGGGGATAGCTACCACCAGGTTATAGGCTGCGGCGGCCAGCAGCATCAGGCTCCACTTGCGCATTGGCTTACCCCGGATTGGTTGCAAAGGCGGGGACGGCGCCGGTATCCACCCAGCACTGCTTGGACTTGGTCCAGATATGGGCGGATGGCTTGAAGAAGGCGGTATCGTCCAGCGTGCCGGACTTCACGAAGGTCATGCCCGGTGCGACTTCGACCTTGCTGAACAGGGGCGAGCCACAAGTGTCGCAGAACTGCCGTTCCACCGCCTTGCCGCTTTCACCGTGGTCGATGTAGCTTTTCGGCGCGCCCATGGTCAGCGTCACCGCGCTTTCCGGCACGCCGACGATGGTGGAAAAGGCGGTGCCGGCCTGCTTCTGGCAATGGCTGCAGTGGCACACCACCTGCATCGCCGGTTCACCCTCGATCTGATAGCGCACCGCCCCGCACAGGCAGCCGCCAGTCATGGCTTGCGTCATGGCATCCTCTCCCTTTTCCCGCAGCCTGCGCTGCCGAAAGTGCGCGGTCAACCTGCCAATTGCGTTAGTGGAATGGGGTTCAAGAGCGCACAGGAAAGCGGTTCTGCCCTAGAAACAAGTCGCCTTGGAACGGATCTTGTTGGCGCTGTGGATCGAACGGATACCGACTGCGCCGGACATGCAACTCAGCACGCCTGCCGCACGGAGCGAATCCATCGGCTCCACGCGCGGTTCGTAAAATTCGTAGGAGACCACGACACCGCTGGAGACAGTGACCGATTCCGCGCCGAACATCGTGAAGAGGTTCTTGCGTTCCACCAGCGATGCCCCGTCCGCGTCGATCGCGAGCACCATGGTTGCAGGGCGCGGACCATAACGGCGCAACTGATCCTCTGCCGCCGCCAGCAGGGTGGAGCCGGCAACAGAGCCCGGTCCGGTCAGGTTGTTGCGGAACTGATCGAAGTCGCCCGCCAACGCGGCCCGCGCCTTTTCCGCACCGTCGTCATTCTCGCATTGAGCGGTGCCTGGCAGGGCAGTCAGTCGCTGGCCAATCGCCTCGACGGCCTGGGTCAGGGTGCGCGCGCCGCCCGCTGCCTTTCCGGCTGGCTTGCGGCGCTGGGCAATTTCGCCGCGAATGGCAGTCACCAGCATCCCGTCGCGCAGGCTGGCATGGATACCGTGATAGAAGAAATCCTGCTTCAGCAGATTGAGCAGCGGAGTGGCCGCATTCATGATGCCAGTGATTTCGCCGAGCTGCTGAACCGTATCCTTGTCTTCCGGTTCCTCGTCGCCAAATCCGATGTCGCCAAAGCCTTTTTCGGCCTGCACGCTGGATCGACAAGCCTGCGTTCCGTTTGCGGCGATCACTCCATACCGTTGGCGGAACCGTTCCAGACTGTCGCGCACGAGGACAAGATCGGTAACGACTGGCAACTGGTCTGCGCCCTCAATCACGTCCCAACCCTTGCCGCCGACCATGCTGGAGGCATCCTGCGCTTCCTTGGGAACCGGCAGGACAACAAAAGACAGCGACGAGAATTCGGTTCCGGTCGAATCGACAATCCGCCGCGCCGCTTCCTTGACCACCAGTCCGCTGAGCAGTTTCGCCTCGATCCAGCCCGCACTGTCAAAGCGCTTGGTCTGGCCGGTCATCTGCGCGCCGAGCGGAGTCGTGGTGGTCGAAACCTGCGTCTCGTTGTCCTGCGCCCGGGCAGGCCCGATGGTGAGCGCAAGGATCGCCGTCGTCAGGGCGAGTGCGGGCTTCCAGATTGTTGAGAAAGGCTTGCCCATTACTTACATCCTCCTGACGGCATCAAAGTCACTCTTTCCGCTTGTTTGTAGATAGGCAAGTTTTCCTTGATCAGGATCACTCTGCGGGTGGATTTTGTCCGGGTCCGTCCGGTGCCGGATTGTCATGGCGATCCTGCTCCGCCACATCGGCCACGCATGACCGTCCTCTACCGCCTTGACCTGCCCGCTGCGCATATCGCCCACCATTTTGGCGTGGCGGCGGCAGGCGATCCGTGGAGTGGCGGGACTGTTTCGCCCGGTGGCTTTGCGCCGGTGCTGACCATGGGGCGGGAATTCGTTGCGGGGCCGCGGCAGGCGGGGCAGCCGCTGCGGATGGTGCCGCGGCAGTGGGGCGTGCCGCCGCCGCGCTCTGCCGGAGAGCAGGGGCGCGGGGTGCTGACCGTGCGCAATCCGGACAGCCCGTTCTGGATCGGCAACCTGCGCAACAGCGAGTTTCGCTGTCTGGTCCCGGCAACGGCCGTCATGGCCTGGGGCCGGGTTGATCCCACCACCGGCAAGCGCCGCGCGCTATGGCTGTCCTGCGCGGACCAGCCGCTGTTCGCCATGGCCGGAGTGTGGAAGGACAGCGAGGTGCCAAGCTTTGCCCTGCTGACCTGCCCCGCCAATGCGGTCTGGCGCGAGGCCGGGCATGAGGTAATGCCCGCAATCCTGCCCGGCGATCCCGGTGCGTGGCAGACCTGGCTGCGGGCCGAATGGAATAGGGCCGAAGCATTGCTTCAGCCCTATTCCTCCAGCTTGATCGTGACGGGTTAGTTACCCTTTCGTCATTACGAGCGAAGCGCGGCAATCCAGTGCGGTTTGCGCAGGGCTGGATTGCTTCGTCGCTTTGCTCCTCGCAATGACGGAAGTTGGTATTTCAGGTCAGCCGCAGCGCGCCCAGCACCAGCAGCACCAGGCCCAGCAGGACCGTGCTGGTGGCCCAGCCGCGGTGCATGTGAGTCAGGCTGCGCAGCCAGAACTGGGTGTAGATGTCGACAAAGCCGAGGATTGCCAAAGCCTCGACCATCATCAGGCCGCCCATCACTTTCAGCGCGCAGGCCAAGAGGTCGCTGGGCACATAGGGATTGGCCAGATAGACCGCTGCGCCGATCACCAGTTCCATCAGACCGCACAGGAACTGCAGGGCGGGGGACCGTTCCACCTCTTCCAGCATGGTCCGCCAGGCACCCGGTTTGCGCAGGGCGCCGATGCCCGCGAAAGTCGCGGTCAGCCCCAGCAGCATCGCCGTCCAGGCGGTTGGATCAATCGTTACACTCATCAAAATGCCCCTCCAGACCTCGGTTCATCTCCCCAGAGGTTTCTGTCTTGTGCCAACCACGATGCAAGGGCGCAGGCCGCTTGTCCAGCCAAGATAGTCCAGAGATGATAGGTGCTGGACATTAATTGCCCGATTAAACATACTCGCTGCAAAGGCCGCGAAAAGGCCAATGGGAGAGTACTGGATATGGCGCAAGACCAAGCCTTGCCGCGCGTGTGCATCATCGGTGCGGGCTGCAGCGGCTTTACCACGGCCAAGCGGCTGAAGGACTATGGCATCCCCTTCGAAGTCTATGAAGCGTCCGACGATATCGGCGGCACCTGGTACTACAACAACCCCAACGGCATGTCGGCCTGTTACCAGAGCCTGCATATCGACACGTCGAAATGGCGGCTGGCGTTCGAGGATTTCCCGGTTCCTGCCGAATGGCCCGACTATCCGCACCATTCGCTGCTGCTGAAGTATTTCCACGACTATGTCGACCACTTCGGCCTGCGCCCGCACATCCGTTTCAATACGCGGGTCGAAAAGGCCGAGCGCAAGAGCGGCGGCGGCTGGACCATCACCCTCTCGACCGGGGAAGTGAAGGATTATGACGCGCTGGCCGTGGCCAATGGCCACCACTGGGCAGCGCGGATTCCGGAATATCCCGGCTCGTTCGATGGCGCGCAGATCCACTCGCACCAGTATCGCACTCCGTTCGAGCCGGTCGACTGCATCGGCAAGCGGGTGCTGGTCGTGGGCATGGGCAATTCGGCCATGGATGTGGCCAGCGAACTGTCGCAGCGGCCCATGGCGGCCAAGCTGTTCGTTTCGACCCGGCGCGGGGTGTGGATTTTCCCGAAGTATTACAAGGGCCAGCCGCTCGACAAGAATCCGGCCCCGGCCTGGATGCCCAAGGGGCTGCGCCAGTGGCTGGGCGCGCGGATGGTCAAGAAGCTGGTCGGCAAGATGAGCGACTATGGCCTGCCCGATCCGGAAATCGGCCCGTTCGAAAGCCATGGCACGGTATCGGGCGAGTTCCTGGTCCGCGCGGGATCGGGCGATATCGCGATGAAGCCGGGGATCGAGCGGCTGGACGGCGACGGCGTGATCTTTACCGATGGCACGCGCGAACAGATCGACGTGATCGTCTGGGCCACCGGCTATGACATCAGCTTCCCGTTCTTTGACGAGCCAAGCTTCAAGGCCGATTCCGACAATCGCCCGCCGCCGCTGTTCAAGCGCATCATGAAGCCGGGGGTGCCGGACCTGTTCTATATGGGCCTGGCCCAGCCGCTGCCGACCCTGGTCAACTTTGCCGAGCAGCAGTCGAAACTGGTCGGCGCCTATCTGGCCGGACAATACCAGCCGCCAAGCCCGGCCGAGATGGAGCAGATCATTCAGGCGGACGAGGATTACTACACCGGGCAGTATTACGCCGCCCGCCGCCATACGATCCAGCTCGACTTCGATCACTATGTCCGGGCGCTGAAGAAGGAACTGGAAAAGGGTGCCAAGCGCGCCGCCGCTGGGGGCAATGCCCTGCCGGTCAGGTCGCACCAGCTGGAGGAAGCATAGTCATGGCAAGTGTAGCAGACCGTCCGCTCAACCCCTTCGACGTCAGCCAGGATGCGATTTACGTCGACGATACCTGGCGCGAACCCTTTGCCCGGCTGCGCGCGGAAATGCCGCTGTCATGGCGCGAGGAAAGCCCCTTCGGCTCCTATTGGTCGGCAGTGACTCATGATCTGGTGCAGGAAGTGGAACTGCGTCACGACGTGTTCTCGTCACGCTGGGATCTGGGCAACATCACGATTGCCGATTCCGTCAATGATCAGGGCTTTCCCAATTTCATCGCCCAGGACCCGCCGATCCACACCGCGCAGCGCCGGGTGATCGCCCCCGCCTTTTCGCCCAGCCAGATGCTGAAACTGGACGCGGCGGTGAAGGCGCGGACCAAGCAGCTGATGGACGGTCTGCCGATTGGCGAGACCTTCGATTGGGTAGAGCGGGTTTCGATCCCGCAGACGCTGGGGATGCTGTGCATCCTGTTCGACATGCCGTTCGACGAATGGCGCGATATCAAGCGCTGGTCGGACTGGGCCAGCGGCGTTTCGGCAGAGAACCTGACCGACGAATATCGTGCGCAGTTCCTGGTTGAGATGGGCCAGATGCTGGGCCGGTTCGACCGCGAACTGGAAGACCGCCGTGGCAAGCCGCCGACCGACGACCTGCTCAGCCGCATGGTTCATTCCGAAGCCATGGGCCACATGGAGCCGATGGAGCGGATCGCCAACATCGCGCTGCTGATCGTGGGTGGCAACGATACCACGCGCAATTCGATGTCGGCGCTGGTCGAGGCGTTTGACAAGTATCCCGACCAGCTGGAGCGGCTGCGCGCCGATCCTTCGCTGATCCCCAATGCGGCGCAGGAAATCATCCGCTGGCAATCGCCGGTCACCCATATGCGCCGCACCGCGCTGGAGGACACCGAACTGGGCGGGCAGACGATCCGCAAGGGCGAAAAGGTTGTGATGTGGTACATCTCGGCCAATCGCGATGAAAAGATGTTCCCCGATGCCGAGCGGTTTGACGTGGGCCGGGAAAACGCGCGGCGGCACCTGTCGTTCGGCCACGGCATCCACCGCTGCGTCGGGGCCAAGCTGGCGGAAAGCCAGATTGCGACTGTGATCGCCGAAATCGTCAACCGCAACATTCGCATCGTCCCGCAGGGCGCGCCGGAGCGGCTGGCCAGTCCGTTCCTGCACGGCTTTACGGCCATGCCGGTGCGGATCGAACCGCGGTGAGCGCCGCGCCCTTCGAAACGCTGCTGGTCGAGCAGGAAGGGCCGATCCTCTGGGTCAGGCTCAACCGGCCCGAAGTGCTGAACGCCTATACCAACCAGATGGGCGCGGAACTGGTCCGCGCCATCGGGCAGGCGGACAGCGACGACAGCGTGAAAGTGGTGGTCCTCACCGGCACGGGCCGCGTGTTCTGCGCCGGGGCGGACGTTTCGGCCGGGGCAGGCGCGTTTGACACCGAAAGCGGTGAAGGGGCGAAGAACTTTGGCAGCCGCGAAGGACGGCGGGAGAATTCCGATTTCGTTGCGGCGATGATGAATTCGCTCAAGCCCTTGCTGGTCGCCTACAACGGTTCGGCAGCCGGGGTTGGCCTGACCCTGACCCTGCCCTGCGACATTCGCATCGCGGCGGACAATGCCAAGTTCGGCTGCGTCTTCACCCGGCGCGGGCTGGTGCCAGAGGCTGGCTCTTCCTGGTTTCTGCCGCGACTGGTCGGGCTTTCAACCGCGCTGAAATGGTGCATGACCGGCGCACTGGTTCCGGCGCAGGAGGCGCTGGCGGCAGGGCTGGTCAGCGAAGTGGTCGCCGCCGATCAGGTTCAGGCGCGGGCGCGTGAACTGGCCCTGGAAATCGCCGCCAATTGCTCGCCGGTGGCGCTCGCCCTGACGCGGCGCATGCTGTGGCACTTCTCGGCGCAGGACGGACCGAAGGGCGCGCTCTCGGTCGATGCCGCGCTCAACATTGCGCTGGGGGCCAAGAGCGATGTGCATGAAGGCGTGGCGGCCTTCCTGGAAAAACGCGCGCCGCAATTCCCGCTCAGCGTTTCAAATGACTTGCCGGCCATGCCGTGGTGGCCGGAAAATCCGACAGGCTATCGTTGATGTACAAACTCTATGGCGCGCTCGGCTCGCCCTATTCGATGAAGCTGCGCGCCCTGCTGCGCTATCGCCGGATTCCGCACCTGTGGGTGGATGGCGCGGCCACGCGTGAGGCGGTGCGTCAGGTTCGCGCGCCGGTGATCCCGGTGCTGCAATATCCGGACGGCCACTACGACAACGATTCCACCCCGGTGCTCTACGATCTGGAACAGCGCCATGCCGAGCGGCGGGTGGTGCCGGACGATCCGGCCCAGGCCTTCATCGCCCACCTGCTGGAAGACTTTGCCGACGAATGGCTGACCAAGGCGATGTTTGGCTATCGCTGGCTGGAAGAGGTCGACCAGATCCAGATGAGCCGCTGGCTGGCCTTTGACAACATGAAGGGCGGCGGGCTGGAGCAGAGCCAGCATTTCGCCGAACAATTCCGCGCCCGGCAGGTTGGCCGCATGGCGCTGGTCGGCTGTACCCGTGAAAACTTTTCGCTGATCGAGGCCAGCACCCGCGCGGTTCTCTCGGCACTGGAAGCCCATGTGGTGAACCGGCACTGCCTGTTTGGCACCCGCCCCAGCATGGCGGAATTCGGCATCTATGGCCAGCTGTCGCAGCTTGGCACCGACCCGACCCCGCAGGCGATGATGCGGGCCGACTATCCCTATACCTATCGCTGGCTGGCCCATATCGACGACATGAGCGGGCTGGAGGGCGAGTGGGAACCGGGCTTTGCCCCGGTCGTGGCCGAACTGGTCTGCATTGCGGGGCAGGTCTATGTCCCCTTCCTGCGCGCCAACGAACAGGCGGCAGAGGCAGGTGAAGAGACCTTCCGCATGGAGGCCATGGGCCTGCCCTATACCCAGGGCGTGTTCAAATATCAGCTTAAGTGCCTGCGCGAACTGCGTACCCGCTATGCCCGGCTGGAAGGGGCGGCGCGCGATCAGGTCAATGCCGTTCTAGAACAGGATTGGCTGGAACTGATCGGCTGATTGGCGCGTTTCGAACAAGTTGGTGCATTCAGCTTAGCGCAAAGCTTGAAGCGGCATAGCGGAACGGGCAATAGCTGGCCCGTTACCGCAAATCGCTGCGGCGGGCGCATTCGAACTTGGAGCTTTGGAAATGAACGTGCGGGGCAAATTCCGTTTGGGCTGGGCTGTCGGACTTGGCCTGGGGCTGACCTCTGCCGTCGCATTCGCCTCAGCCCAGCCACAGAATATCCTGCCGTCGCAGCCTGCGCCCGCGCCGACCCCTGCCGCCACTGCTACGCCTGCGGTTCCTGCCCAGGCGCTGCAGGCTCCGCTGGACGAGCCGGTGCTGGAATGGAGCGTGGCCCAGGCCCGCCAGCTGCTCAGCGTGATTCAGGGGATTGGCGCCGACGGCCTGATCCCGGCAGACTATCAGCCCGAAGCCCTGCGCACCGCGATTGCCGCCGGTCCGGGCGAGGCGCTGAACCAGCAGGCCAGCAAGTCGTTGTCGTGGCTGATCGAGGATATGCGCGACGGGCGCACCCGCATGGATTCGCGCGTGCAATGGTTCGTGGTCGATACCGATCTGGATAACAGCCCGACCTCTGCCGTGATGGAACAGGCGCTGGCCAGCGGCGACATTGCCGGCACGATCCAAGGCCTGGCGCCGACCACGCCAGACTATGCCGCGCTGAAAGCCATGCTGGCAGCAACGCCCAAGGCGGAGCGCGGCAAGCGCAATCTGATCCGGGTCAACATGGATCGCTGGCGCTGGCTCCCGCGTGAGCTGGGCAAGTTCTACCTGATGACCAATGTGCCGGAATTCCAGCTGCGCCTGACGGTCGATAACACCATTATCCGGTCCTACCGCACCATCGTTGGCAAGCCGGGCAAGACCGCGACTCCGCAGCTGGCCGAAGTGGTCGAAGGCGTGATCTTCAACCCGACCTGGACCGTGCCGCAGTCGATCGTGAAAGGTGAAGGACTGGGCGCGCGCCTGCTTGCCAATCCAGCTCAGGCCCTGCGCGAAGGCTACAAGGTGAGCAAGGGCAAGGACGGCTATGTCACCGTTGTCCAGCAGCCGGGACCGAACAACGCATTGGGCTTCATGAAGCTCGACATGCCGAACGAGCACGCGATCTTCCTGCATGATACGCCCAACCGCAACCTGTTCAACAGCAAGGTCCGTGCGCTGAGCCACGGCTGCATCCGTACCGAGCGGGCGATGGAACTGGGCATGACCATGGGCATTCTTGGTTCGGGCAAGACGACCGATGAAATGGTCGAGATCGTCAGGTCTGGCAAATATACCCGCGTGCCGATGACCAAGACTTTCCCGGTCTATATCATGTATTTCACCATGGCGACGGACATCAACGGCAAGATGGGCACCTTTGCCGATCTCTACAGCCGCGATGCCCCGGTGCTCGCCGCCTTCTCCGCGCCGCGCAAGGCCTGGGACGGCAAGCGCAAGAGCACGGAAAAGGTGATCCAGCTGGACAACCCGCTCTAACGAATACAGGCTTCGACAGGCTCAGCCTGAGCGGGTGACAAGATGAAATCCGCTCACCCTGAGCCTGTCGAAGGGTGTTTTGTCCGCCTGAGCGATCAGGAGGCGCTGCAGCTTTGCAGCTGGGCCGTCTCGCCTGCGGTCAGGCTGCTGCCCTCGGTGATCCAGGCCTGAAGCCGGGTGCCCTGTCCGCGCGGTTCGATCTTTACCGCGATGCCGCGTTCGGAATCGGAAAAGTGGTTCTGGGTGACGATGTCCAGCTTCAGCCCGCCTTCGGGCCGATGCACGAGGCAGCCCAGTACGTCCTTCAGCGGGCGCGGGGTGGCAGTGTCAAAAGCCTTGGTCTTGCCGACCAGTTCGCGGCTGACGGTCCATTCATGCCACAGCAGCGGGGCCGAGAGCAGGACTGCTCCGAACACCAGAATGCCGACCAGGGCCTTGCGGGATTGCTGCTGGTTCAAGCGTCGCCAATACGATCAGCAAAGAGCAGGCGCCCGCCCGAGAGGTTCCACAGCGCTTCGTTGAAGTCTTCCGGACCCATGGCAAAGCAGCCCTCGCTGCGGCCCAGTTTGCCGAACCGGGCAACATGGGCGGCAGAGGCATAGGTGGCCGGGTGCATCACGATCGCGCGTTCCAGCGCGGTCTTGTTGTCCGCATCGAGGCCCAGCAGGCGGATCGAGGTGCCGTACTTGCCGTAATACCATTCCGCGGTGAGATAGGCCCCGCGCGAAGTTGCCTCGGAACCCGGCACGCCGGAGAACTGCTGAAGAAAGCCGGAATGGGCCGGGTCCGAACCGCGCCCGTGCGAGACACGGAACGAGCGGATCGTGCCGCTTTCCAGATTGACGAAATGGAACCGGGGCAGGGTCGAGGCGCGGGCGAAATCGGCAATGCCGACGATGTCACCGCGCCACACGGTCGCGCCAGCGCGTTCCAGTTCGCGCTTGGCAATGGCGATCAGCCGGGCTTCATAGGCCGGGTTGGGCTGCACCGCCAAAGGCAGGGCCGGCTCGGCCACAGTGGCGGCCTGCGGCGATGTGGTGAGGCCGAAAGCCTTGTCGAAGTCGTCAGCCAGCGATGCATCCTGGGCGGCCTGTGCCAGCGCACGGCCGGGCAGCGAAAGCGAGGCCCCCGCTGCCAGCGTTCCCAGAATCAGATCGCGACGTCTCATGATGCCCACCATAGCGCGGCTTCGATAATCGGGCAATTAACTGGCTGCCAAGCCCAAATCGGCAATCTAGCGTCCAGCCGCGCCCAGTTGATTGAGCGCCTCGCCATCGACCCGCATGACGGTCCATTCGTCCATGAAGCGTGCGCCCAGCTTTTTATAAAAGCCGATGGCCGGTTCATTCCAGTCCAGCACGGACCATTCCAGCCGGGCGCAGTCCCGCTCAACCGCAAGGGCGGCAAGGTGCGAAAGCAGCGCCTTGCCAAGGCCTGAACCGCGCGCTTCGGGCCGCACGAAGAGGTCTTCCAGATAAATGCCGGGGCGTCCTTCAAAGGTCGAGAAGTTATGGAAGAACAGGGCAAAACCCTGCGGCGCGCCGTCCAGTTCACCGATCACGACTTCGGCATAGGGGCGCGGCCCGAACAGCTTGGCTGCCAGCACGGCGTCGTCAAAGCGGACTTCATGGGCAAGGCGTTCATATTCCGCCAGATCGCGGATCAACTGGGCGATCAGGGGCAGGTCTGCGGCCGTGGCCGGGCGGATCGAAATGGTCATGGGTCCGGCTCTAGCGGGCTGAACCTGAAATAGGAATTGCCGAAATGGGCAGGCTACCTTGCGCGGATCACCATGCGGTCGCCCTGCAATTCAACCCCGCCCAGCCGCCGCAGGACCGACTGGCCCAGCAGGTTGGTGGCAAGCCCGCGCACGACGACGGCATCGACGCCGTGAAGCTGCTGTCCGGCAAGCTCCATCTCGTCGAGCTTCACCGCCGCGCCATAGGCAATGCCCGATGCGGTGCGCATGTTGGGCTGGAATTCGTGTTCCGGGGGCAGGATGCCCAGGCTTTCCGCCTCGGCTTCGGTCAGGGCGACAAGGTCGGCCCCGGTATCGACCATGAATTCGACTTCGCTGCCACCGTTCACACTGGCGCGGACCCGGAACTGGCCGGTGGAATCGCGGGTAAGGGCCAGCGCGTCCTCGCCGTTATCGTCCACACGGGTGGCGGCGACGCTGGGCAGCGGCGCGGGCGCGGCTTCCGGCTGGGGAGCAAGGAAGGCCGCCGCAAGGCTCATCACGCCGACGGCGGACAGGGCGGTGAAAACAAGCCGGTTCATCGTGGCGCTAGTCTAGCGCCGAGAGGTTACCGTTTGCTTAGGCCGCCTTGCCGTGGGCCACGTCCATGCTGACTGCGCGGCCCGCCTCGATCTCGGCGGCCTTGGCTTCGACCAGCTTGACGATGTGGGCGATCATGTCGGCATCCTGCACGTGATGGTCGGTCACGCCGGAAAGGTAGACCATGTGCTTGCCATTGCCGCCACCGGTAATGCCGATGTCGGTTTCGCGCGCTTCGCCCGGGCCGTTGACGACGCAGCCCAGCACCGACAGGCTCATCGGGGTCTTGATGTGCTGCAGGGCATCTTCCAGCCGCTCAACCGTGCGGATCACGTCAAAGCCCTGGCGCGCGCAGCTGGGGCAGGAAACGATCCGCACCCCGCGCGTGCGCAGGCCCAGCGCCTTCAGGATTTCATAGCCGACGCGCACTTCCTCTTCCGGTTCGGCGGAAAGCGAGACGCGGATCGTGTCGCCGATCCCGGCCCACAGCAGGTTGCCGATGCCGATGCTGGACTTCACCGTGCCGCCGATCAGGCCGCCCGCTTCGGTAATGCCCAGGTGCAGCGGGCAATCGACCGCTTCGGCCAGACCCATGTAGGCAGCAACCGCCAGGAACACGTCGCTCGCCTTCACCGCGACCTTGTATTCGTGGAAGTCATGATCCTGCAGCAGCTTGATGTGATCCAGCGCGCTTTCGATCAGGGCTTCGGGGCAAGGTTCGCCGTATTTTTCCAGCAGGTCCTTTTCCAGGCTGCCGGCATTGACGCCAATGCGGATCGCACAGCCATTGGCCTTGGCCGCGCGGACCACTTCGGCCACGCGCTCGCTCGATCCGATGTTGCCGGGATTGATGCGCAGGCAGGCGGCGCCGGCATCGGCGGCTTCCAGTGCGCGTTTGTAATGGAAATGGATGTCGGCCACGATCGGCACCTGCGCCGCGCGGACGATTTCCGGCATGGCCGCCGTGCTCGCCTCGTCCGGGCAGGAGACGCGGATAATGTCCGCCCCGGCATCTTCGCAGCGGCGGATCTGGTCGATCGTTGCCTTGGCATCGCTGGTCAGGGTGTTGGTCATGGTCTGGACGGTGATCGGCGCGCCGCCACCCACCGGGACCTTGCCCACCATGATCTGCCGGGACGTGCGCCGCGCGATATCGCGCCAGGGTCTGATCGAAGACATGGCCGCGTTATAGGGCGAAGGACGGGTGGAGCAAACCCCACCCGTCCCAATGGGCATTACAAAGTGAAGCCCAGTCGCACGAACAGGCTACGCGCCGGTGCGGTCAGCTTTTCACCGACGGCCAGATCCGAACCGGTCACCCGGTTGCGGCCCGCCAGATGGTCGGAATAGCGCCGGTCGAACAGGTTTTCGACCCCGCCGCTGAGCGAGATCGACTGGCCCAGTGCCACGTCGAACCACAGGTTCGCCGCGACCCAGCCGGGGCTGGCCGCTTCGCCATTGGTGGCCGAAACCTTGTTCTGCCGCGCCGCGCCTACTGCTTCGCCGGTGACTGACCAGCCCTGCGCCTGCCAGGTCAGGGCCAGACGGCCATTGAGCGGGGCAATGCGGTAGAGGTTGTCGGCAATGTCGCGCCGCTTGCCGCGCACATAGCTGACGGTCCCTTCCAGCTTGAGCTGGTCCAGCACCTGCCAGGTCAGGTCGGCATCGGCGCCATAGAGTTCCGCTTCGACATTGGTGGCAAGCAGCGGGGTGGCATCGCCGTTCATCGTGGCAATGTGGATCTGGTGGACCATGCTGGCCGGCACCGGGGTGCCCTGCACATAGTTATCGATCCGGCGGTAGAACACCGAAGGCCGGAAGGTGACCGGACCGCTGACCAGATCGACGCCGCCCTCTGCCGACCATGCCGCTTCGGGCTTCAGCGTCTGGCTGCCGATGTAGATGTTGCCATCGGCCAGACCGCCGCTGGCCTCGGTCGGCAGCCACGAGAACCGCTCGACCGCATTGGGCACCCGGCTCTTGCGCGACAGGGTCAGGCGCGGGCGCACCGTGCCTTCATCGCGCCACAGGCGGATCACGGCGTCCCAGGTGGTGTCCTTGCGCATGCCATTGGTTAGGGCCGTGGCCTTGGCCAGATTGGCAATCATCACCGACACGGCACTGCCGGTCTGCGGATTGTTCATCCGGGCGTTGTGGCCATCCACCCGGACCCCCAGATCGGCCTGCCACCCGGCATGAGCAAAGCGGGCTTCAGCAAAGGCGCCGATCCGTTCCTGCCGCACCTGATCGAGCGAGCCGATGATGAAACCGGGCGTGTTGGGATTGGTGATGTTGACCATGCGGTCGATCGTCATCCCGTCCACCCCGATCCGCACCGGACCAAGACCCAGCCGTGCTGCGCCGCTCAAAGTCTGCGCTTCGGCATAGGAATAGCGGTATTTGCTCGGGTCACTTGGCGCGGGGCGCTGCGAGAAATTGTCCATCCCGTGGCTGACATCGGTGAAGCCCAGGGTCAGGTCGAAGGGCAGGGTGCCCAGCTTGCCTTCAAACCCGGCGCGGACAAAGTCGGTGTGGAAGAAGTCGATATCCATCCCATAGGGCGGATTGCCGCTGTTCCCGGTTTCCTGCCGCCGCCAATCGAGCGAGAGGCGGCTGTCACCCGTCGAAAAGCCGGCGGACAGGCCATAGGTCAGCCGTTCATAGCCGGTATCCCGCGCGCGTCCGCCGGGAATGCGATAGTCGTCGCCCTGTTCCCAGGCGGCAATCACGTTGAAGCGCACCCGTTCGCTGGCCAGGCCCGCCACGCCGCCAACCGCGACGCCATTGTCCGCGCTGCGATAGCTGGAGGCCAGGCTGGCGACCGGGGTCAGAGCCGCGCTGGCGGTGAAGTCCACGCTCTTCAGGCGGGCATCGACCATGGCGCCCATGCCCGGTCCTTCGCTGACCGGAGCGGCACCGCGCGTCACGCTGATGCTGTCGAGCAGGATCGCCGGGGCATAGTGCAGCGGCGGGTCCATCGCGTTGGGGCCGCCGGACTGAAAGCTTTGCCCGGCAACGCGGATCGCCAGCCGGTCGGAAAACAGGCCGCGATACTGGACCTGGCCCGAAATCGCGCCGTTGTTGATCAGGGCTGCGCCGGGCAGGCGGGCGGCAAGGGCGGCGGCATCGGCAGCACTGGCATGGCCGGTGACGGGATCGGTCCCGCTTTCCAGCGCGCCGGACTGGCGCTGGCCAGTGACGACGATGGTATCGGTCAGGGGGGCAGGTGCGGCCTCTTCCGCCATGGCGGGCATGGCGAACAACATCGGCAGCGCGGCGGCGCTGCACAGCAGACGGTAAGTCATTTTAAGGTACTCTCGCTTGATCGGTATTCAAATGAAGACGGATGATCAGGCGAAAGCGGGCGGTCCTCTGGCCGGGGGACGCAGGGCGTGCCATGCGGTCAGGCGGGCGGCGGCAAGGCCGGGATAGGCAGGCGCTGCGAACTGCGGCGCATCCGGCAGGCTGATTGCTGGCGGCAGGTCCAGCGCGCCGCCCATGGCTATGCCATAGGGGCACGGATCGCGCGGGGCTTCCTTGCCTGGCAGGCCGGGATCAATCTCGACAACGCTGGAGCCGCTGCCCGAACAGATCGCCACGCGGATGCCGTGTTCGTCGGCCACGGGCATATACCCGGCAGGCGTCGCCATGCGCAGCGCCAGCGTTGCGACCAGCAACAGCAGGGCAAAGGCCGGATGAAGACGACGCAGCAGGCTCATTTCGCCATGCCCGCTAGGCCCGTTTGTGCGCGGCGTAAACGGCCTAAATCAATTTCAGTGAAATAAGCGGCGCGCCGTTAAAGCATCCGTGCGAAAAGAAATTCCGGATCGATGTGATCCCCGACCTTGAAGGTAATATCGGCCACCTTGCCATAGCCATAGCGCTGGTAAAACCGGTGCGCGCCATCATTATAGGCATAGACCGAGATCTGCACTTCGTCCGCGCCGCGCTGGGCAAACTGCTCTTCGGCCCAGTCCATCAGGGCCGCACCGATGCCTTTCCCGGTCGCGTCGGGCGCAGTGTAGAGCTGCTTCAGTTCCATCACCTTCTGCCCGCGGGCGTGTTCGGGAAAGCCGCAGGTCAGGCCGATCTTGCAATAGCCCAGCAGCGCCCCGTCCTCGCCCTCGGCCAGGCGATAGACCCGCGCCGGGTTGGCCAGTTCCGCTGCAATCGCCGCTTCGGACAGGCTTTCTTCCAGAAAGGCGTTCAGGTCTTCCGCGCGGTACAGGTGGCCGAACTTGGCGATAAAGGCGTCGGTCGCCAGGCGCGAGATGGCGGGAATGTCGGCAGCACTGGCTTCACGCAGGATCACGGGCATCTCTCTGGTAACAGGGGAATTGCCCCCTGCCTGCTCTCTGCTATCGTCCGGCCCATGATTTCAAGCCCGTTGCGCCGGATGCTAACCGGTATCGCTCTTGTTCTGGCTCTTCCCGCTGCGGCGCAGCAGGCTGCTCCGCCCGCGCCGCTCCCCCCGCCGCCGCGCTGGTCGCTTGCGATCCATGGCGGGGCGGGAACGATCACGCGTGAGGCGATGACGCCCCAAAAGGAAGCCGAATTCCGCGCCGCGCTGGAACGGGCGCTAGCGGTTGGCACGGCAATTCTCGACCGTGGCGGTCTGGCGATCGATGCGGTGGAAGCCGTGGTGACCACTCTGGAAGATGATCCGCATTTCAACGCCGGGCGCGGTGCGGTCTTCACCTGGGAAGGCAAGAACTCGCTCGACGCGGCGATCATGGATGGCCGCACCCGCATGGCCGGGGCCGTCGCTGGTCTCAGCCGGACCAAGAACCCGATCAAGCTGGCCCGCGCGGTGATGGAAAAAAGCCCGCACGTCTTCCTGATTGGCAATGGCGCAGAAGAATTCGCCCGGGAAAAGGGCGTGGAAGAAACCGACCCGGCATGGTTCTACACCCAGGAACGCTGGGAACAGCTGCAAAAGATGAAGGCGAAAAAGCTGACCGCCTATGATGTCGATCACAAGTACGGCACGGTCGGCGCCGTCGCAGTCGATGGTCACGGCCATCTGGCAGCCGCGACTTCGACCGGAGGGATGACTGGCAAGCGCTGGGACCGGGTGGGCGATGCGCCGGTGATCGGCGCGGGAACCTATGCCGACGATCGAGCCTGCGCCGTCTCGGCCACAGGCACGGGTGAATTCTTCATCCGCGAAGGCGTGGCGCACGAGATATGCGCCCGGATGCGCCTGATCGGTGAAAGCGCGCAGGTCGCGGCGGATACCGTCATGCTGGAAACCGGCGAGATGGGCGGCGATGGCGGGGTGATCGTGGTGTCACCCGATGGACATGCAGTCTTCTCGTTCAACACGCCGGGTATGTACCGGGCGCGGGCGAACTGGGAAGGGATGAAGGAAGTGGCGATCTATCGCGACGACGGCCCCGGCGGCATTGCCCCGCCCAAGGAGATTGCCGCACCGGATGCAGAGCCGAATCCCGATCCCAAGCATTGAGGGGCGGGCTTCGACAGGCTCAGCCTGAGCGCAGGTTTATTCAAGCCCGCTCACCCTGAGCTTGTCGAAGGGTGTTCGCGCTGAAAAGGAGCCTTAGCCCCGCGCCAGTTCCTGCGGATAGGTGCCCAGCACGCGCAGTTCCTTGCAGTGGAAGGCCAGTTCTTCCATCGCGCGATCCACCGCCGGATCACCCGGTGAACCGACGATGTCGGCATAGAACATGGTCGCGGCGAAGCTGGCACCCTTTTGATAGCTTTCCAGCTTGACCATGTTGACGCCGTTCGTGGCAAAGCCGCCCATCGCCTTGTACAGCGCGGCGGGGATGTTCTTCACTTCGAACACGAACGTGGTCATCGCGGGGCGGCCCTGCAAGGTCGCCGGGTCCAGCGGCTCGCGCGCAAGGACGACGAAGCGGGTCATGTTGTCCGCCGCGTCCTCGACGTTTTCCGCAATGGTCTTGAGACCATAAAGATTGGCCGCAATCTTGGGCGCGATGGCGCAGATTGTCGGATCGCCCAGTTCTGCAACATGGGCGGCGGCCCCTGCCGTATCGGCATAGGCCAGCGGCACGATCTTGCGTTCGCGCAGGAAGAAGCGCGACTGGCCCAGCGCCTGCGGGTGGGAATAGCAGCTGGTGAAAGGACCGTCGCCCAGCGCCATCAGGTCGTGGTGGATCGACATGAAATGCTCGCCCACGATCGACAGGCCGCTTTCCGGCAGCAGGAAGTGAATGTCGGCCACGCGGCCATTCTGCGAATTTTCGATCGGAATGATCGCGCGGTCGGCGCGGCCGTCCTTCACCGCTTCCAGCGCGTCTTCGAAACTGAAGCAGGGCAGCGGAAGGCCATTGGCATCCCATTCCATCGCCGCACGGTGGCCGTTGCAGCCCGGCGCGCCCTGAAAGGCAATCGCGCGGGCGGGATCGGCCACGGCGGCCTTGGTCATTTCCTGAACACGGGCGAGAGCGGGAGCGGGATAGGAATTCATGACAGCTGCCCCTAGGCGGCCAGGCCGGTGGTTACAATTCGGAACTTTTCATCGCGAAGATCGGGGTGTGCGGCTGGTATGTGGCCATGCGCTCCAGCAGCAGGTCCAGTTCCGGCTCGGCAATGATGATCCCCTGATGGGTCGGGCGGATGAAGCCGACTTCGATCATGTGGTGATTGAACGCGATCAGGTGATCGAAAAAGCCCATGGCGTTGAGCAGGCCGACCGGCTTGGAATGATAGCCCAGCTGCGCCCAGCTGACTGCTTCCCACAGCTCGTCCATGGTGCCGACACCGCCCGGGATGGTGACGAAGCCATCGGACAGACGGGTAAAGGCGGCCTTGCGCTGGTGCATGTCGGGCACCACGATCAATTCGGTGCAGTCGTGGTTGGCCACTTCGCTGCTGACCAGGGCTTCGGGGATCACCCCGATCACTTCGCCGCCAGCTGCCAGAGCGGAAGAGGCGACCGCGCCCATCAGGCCCAGGCGCCCGCCGCCATAGACCACGCCGATGCCGCGCTCGGCCAGGCTGCGGCCAACCTGTTGAGCCAGCTCGATATAACGGGGGTCGGCCGGACTTGCCGAACCACAATAGACCGCCAGACGCTTCACTGTTTTGTCTCCACCATCAATCGGGCGGTCGCCTTAGCACCGGCCAGCACGGCTGCAAGCCCTGCGCCCGGATGGGTGCCGGCACCGACCAGATAGAGGTTGGCCAATTTGCTATCCTGATGATGCGGGCGCAGCGGCCCGGACTGGGTCGGGCTTGGCTCAAGGCTCCATCCCGCGCCGGCCCAGGCGTTGAAATCCAGCGCCAGATCGCGCGGGGTCGTGTGGAAGGCGGTGACGATGCGGTCCTCTATATCAGGGACCAGCCTCCGCCCGATTTCGCCCAGTACCCGGCGTTGCAGCACGGGGCCGATCGTGTCCCAGTCAATCGGCAGCTTGACCAGATTGGCCACGGGCACCGTCGCGGCAAAGACGCTGCGCCCGGACGGGGCAAGGCCGGGATCGGTGACGCTGGGGTGGGACAGCAGGATCATCATGTCCTGCGGCAGCACCCCGTGGGCAAAGATATCGTCCAGCAAGCCCTTAAAGCGCGGACCGAACAGGGCCATGCGGTGCGGGATGCCGGGCCAGGTTCCTTCCAGCGCGAAATGGACAGTGAAGGCCGAGGGCGAGAAGCTCTTGTCCGTCAGCTTGCGGGCCATTGCGGGTCCGCGCTGAATGTCGCGCATCAGGTCGCGGTAGGTATGGACCACATCGGCATTGCTGGCGGCCAGCGTAACCTTGCTGCGCCAGCCGCTGGCACATTCGATCTCGGTCACTCGGTTGCCAACGGTGTGGATGCGCACCACCGGATCGTGCAGGCGGACCTCGCCGCCCAGCTTTTCAAACCGCTCGGTCATGGCTGCGATCAGCCGGCCCATCCCGCCTTCCGGCCACCAGACCGGGCCAAGCCCTTCCGGAATCTGGCCAAGCAGGTTGAACGCGGACGTGGCGCGCGGATTGCCGCCAGCAAGCAGCGTCTGGAACGACAGGGCGGCGCGCAGCTTGTCCGATTTCACCAGACTGGCGGCCAGCCCCGCCGCGCTGCGCCAGCCCTGATGGCGGAAGATTGGCCCGACCATGTCAAGCATGGCCCGCATCCGCCCTTGCGGCTGTTCGGCCAGCCGCTGCCAGCCATCGACCCGGCTGGCGGCGCACCATTCGGCAAAGTCTTCGTAACCAGGCACGTCTTCCGGGGAAAGGCGGGCAAGCTGCGCCGGGTCTGCCGGCAGGTCCAGCACGCCGCCATCCGGCCAGCTGCAGCGCCAGGCCGGTGCGACCGGCAGCAGCTTCACCGTATCGGCCAGATCCTCACCGGTCAGGCTCCACAATTCGCGCAAAGCGGCGGGGTCGGAAATGGCCGCAGGGCCTTCCTCGAAAATAAAGCCGTCCTGCTGCCAGGTGCGGATCAGGCCGCCGGGCTGGGGCTTTGCCTCGACCAGCACGGTCGGCTGGCCTGCTGCTTGCAGCCGGATTGCCAGGGCCAGCCCGCCGATGCCCGCGCCGATGACGCAGGCCCGGGACTGTGCCGGTGCCGGAATTACAGGCTGCTCACTAGTCTTGCGCCGGGCCATGCAGGGCCTTGTAGTGCCCGCACGCCACGATGCAACGGCAATGCCGTTCAGCCGCGCTTTCGTCCCGGAATGGTGCAGTCTGTGTACCGCTTGCGACGACCCGCACCCGAGGTTTGACTGGTGTCAATTACCCGCTTGGCAATTTGCCGGAATGAGGGTTTAATCGAGCAATTAATAAAAAATGGAAGAGGAGAGTCGATGATGAGCGCTGCCGCGTCTGCCGTAGCTGCACAGGGCGTTACCCATGTTGATGTCCTGATCGTAGGTGCCGGGATTTCCGGGATCGGTTCCGCCTATCACTTGCAGGACCAGTGCCCCGGCAAGTCCTATGCAATCCTCGAAATGAAGGACACGTTTGGCGGGACCTGGGAAACCCACAAGTACCCCGGCGTCCGTTCCGATTCGGACCTTTACACCTTTGGCTATCGCTTCAAGCCGTGGGTCGGCACCCCGATCGCCTCGGCCCAGGCGATCCTCAACTATATGGGCGAAGTGATCGAGGAGAACGGCATCGGCCCGCATATCCATTACGGCCACCGCATCACCAAGGCATCGTGGGACAGCAAGGCAAACCTCTGGACGGTTGAGGCCACCCGCAAGTCCGACGGGGCCAATGTGGTTTTCACCGCCAACTTCCTGTGGATGTGCCAGGGCTATTACGACCACGAAAAGCCCTACATGCCGGATTGGCCGGGCATGTCAGACTACAGGGGCATGCTGGTCCACGCCCAGCTGTGGGACCCCAAGACCGATTACAAGGGCAAGAAGGTTCTGGTGATCGGTTCCGGCGCAACTGCGGCAACGGTGATCCCGGAATTCGCCAAGGAAGCCGAGCATGTCACCATGCTGCAGCGTTCGCCGACCTATTTCTTCTGCGCGGAAAACCGCAACGAACTGGCCGACAAGCTGCGCGCCGCCGGGATTGACGAGCCGACGATCCACCGCGTGGTCCGTGCGCAGATCATGCACGATCAGGACGTTATGACCCGGCGCTGCCAGGAAGAGCCGGAGCAGGTGTTCGAAGAACTGAAGGAACTGGTGCGCGGCTTTACCGGCAAGCCCGACTTTGAATTCGAACCGCACTTTACGCCGAAGTACCGCGTCTGGCAGCAGCGTCTGGCCTTTTGTCCGGACGGCGACATCTTCCGCGCCGCGGTCGATGGCAAGCTGACCGTGGTGACGGACGAGATCGAGACCTTCACCGAAAAGGGTGTCCGCACCAAGGGCGGGGTAGAGATCGAGGCTGACATCATCGTTGCCGCCACCGGTTTCAACCTGCTGATGATGGGCGGTATCCCGTTCTACGTCGATGGCCAGCAGGTCGATTGGCACGAAACGGTCAACTATCGCGGGATGATGTTCACTGGCGTCCCCAATATGGTCTGGGTCATGGGCTATTTCCGCGCCAGCTGGACCCTGCGTGTCGACATGCTGGGCGATTTCGTCTGCAACCTGCTCAAGCACATGGATGCCAAGGGCGCGAAACGGATCGACGTGGCTCTGCGCGACGAGGACCGCGACATGACGCTGGGCGACTGGATCGAAAACGACAACTTCAACCCGACCTACCTGATGCGCGGGCTGAAGGAGCTGCCGAAGCGCGGCGACAAGCCGGAATGGCGCCACAACCAGGATTACTGGGCCGAACGGGACCAGATTCCGGCCACCGACCTGGAAGGCAGCGAGTTCCTCTACGACGGCGTCCGCGCTGGCCGGAAAGTGACCGAAGCCGCCTGATCGGGCTGACATAACCATCAAGCGGCGGCGCTGCATTGCCAGTGCCGCCGTTTTGATTCTATGCAGGTTTCAATGAGCAACCAAACAATCTGGTGGGGCGGACAGCGCCCCGATCTTCAGGCTATGACTGCCGGCGGGGCCGATTCCATGAACGGCTGGCTGTGCATCGAATTCGTCGATTGCGGCGATGACTGGATCAAGGCGCGGATGCCAGTCAACGAACGCACCCGCCAACCCTTTGGCCGCCTGCACGGCGGGGCCTCGGTTGCCTTTGCCGAGACGGTCGGTTCGGTGGCGGCGGGCTGGTGCGTCGATCGCAGCAAGTTCGTCGGCGTCGGCATGGAAATCAACGCCAACCACATCCGCCCGGCCTTTGACGGCTATGTCTATGCCACGGCCAAGGCGGAATCGCTGGGCCGGACGACGCAGGTCTGGACGATCCGGATCGAGGATGAGGCGGGCAAGCTGGTCTGCATCTCGCGCTTCACCGTGGCGGTGATCCCGTTGGAGCGGAAATAGGATCATGCCCGCCGAGATCGAATTCATCTACGATTTCGGCGGGCCGAATTCGTGGTTCGTCCACCGCGCCCTGCCTGCGATCGAGGCCAAGGGCCGGGTCCGCTTTCGCTATGTCCCGGTGCTGCTGGGCGGCCTGTTCAAGGCGACGGGCAACCGCCCGCCGATTCTAACCTATGGCCATGTTGAGGCGAAAGTCGCCTACGACCAGCTGGAGATGGAGCGCTTCATGGAGCGGCATGGCATTTCCGGCTTCAGGCTCAATCCGCACTTCCCGCTTAACACCCTGCTCGCCATGCGCGGCGCGATTGCGGCAGAGCGGCTGGGCTGCGGCCAGGCCTATCGCGAGACGATGTTCAAGGGGCTGTGGGAAGACGGGCTGAAGCTGGACGATCCGGCAGTCTGGGCCGAAACAGTGGCCGCTGCCGGACTGGATGCTGCCGCACTGGGCGCTCTGGTCGAAGACCCGGAAGTGAAGGCCGAACTCGTCGCCAATACCGATGCCGCCGTGGCGCGTGGAGCCTTTGGCGTGCCGACCTTTTTCCTGGGTAACGAGATGTGGTTCGGCAAGGACCGCCTGCGCGACGTGGTCGAGGCAGCCGAGGCGGAATAAGCTGCCCCCAATTGACTCGTCATTGCGAGCGAAGCGAAGCAATCCAGAAGGTCGCGCAAAACGCTCTGGATTGCCGCGGGGCTACGCCCCTCGCAATGACGAGATTTCCCTCAGCCCTGCGCGGCCTTCCACTCGCGCTTGATCTTCTTGGCCAGGCTCCACTTGTGAACCTCGGTCGGGCCGTCATAGATGCGGAAGGCGCGCACTTCGCGGAACACCTGCTCGACGATGGTGTGATCGGTCACGCCCATGCCGCCCATCACCTGAACGCAGCGATCGGCAATCCGCATCAGGGCTTCGGATACGGCGACTTTGGCCATCGAGCTTTCCGCCGTGCCAAGCGAGCCGGTATCCAGCACCTGGGCGCACCACTGGATCATCAGTTCGGCCTGCTTCAGGTCGATCAGGTTTTCCGCCAGCATGAAGCCGACGCCTTCATGGTCGATCAGGGCCTTGCCAAAGGCGTGGCGGCGGTTGGCATAGTCGCTGGCGATTTCGTGGGCGCGCTCGCAGCAGCCGTGCCAGCGCATGCAGTGTGACAGCCGCGCCGGAGACAGGCGGATCTGGGCATATTTGAACCCTTCGCCCGCTTCGCCCAGCATCTGGTCGGCGGGCACGCGCAGATTGTCGATCACCACGGTGGCGTGGCCGCCCGGCATCGAATTGTCGATGGTGTTGGGCACGTGTTCGATCCGGATTGCCGGGTTGGGCAGGTCGACCAGGAACATGCAGGCGCCTTCATCGGCCTTGGCCATGACGATGCCCACTTTCGCGCCTTCGGCCCCGGTGATGAAGGCCTTGCGCCCGTTGATCACCCAGTGGTTGCCATCCAGCTTGCAGGTGGTCTGCATCATCGACGGGTCGCTGCCCGCACCGCCTTCCAGTGCCGGTTCGGTCATGAAGAAGGCGCTGCGGGCGCGTCCTTCTACCAGCGGTTTCAGAAACCGTTCCTTGATTTCCGGGCTGCCAACCTTGCCGAGCAGGTACATGTTGCCTTCGTCCGGAGCCATGGTGTTGACCGCCAGCGGCCCCAGCGGAGAGAGGCCCGACTTTTGCAGGACATAGGCCGTTTCCAGCTGGGTCAGGTGGCCGCCATCGGGCAGCACGTGCGGGGTCAGCACTCCGGCTGCACGGGCCTTTTCCCGCATTTCCATGACCATTTCGTCCAGCGGCGCGCCGTGATGGTCGCGGCGGGGATCGCTTTCATAGGGGATCACGACCGAACGGACGAATGCCTCTACCCGCTGTCCGATTTCCAATGCGCGCTGCGTTGTCATCCTCATTCCCCTGCTTGCCAAGCCCGTCCGGGCCGTTCATGTGAACGTTTAATCGCGCGATTGAATTTGTGCCAGTACCGGGAGACCTGAAATGAGCGAATACCCCCTGCCCAATGCTTCGACCGACCTTTCCGGCCGTGTTGCCCTTGTCACCGGCGCATCGTCGGGCCTTGGCGCGCGCTTTGCCGAAGTGCTGGCCAGCCAGGGCGCAGCAGTCATCCTCGCCGCGCGGCGCAAGGACCGGCTTGAGGCTCTCGCTGACAAGATTCGTGCGGCGGGCGGCAAGGCTTTGGCCGTGCAGATGGACGCCACCGATGCCGACAGCATGATCGCCGCCGTGGCTGCGGGCGAGGCAGAGTTCGGCACGATCGACATTCTGGTCAACAATGCCGGGATGCCCGACGCCCAGCGCGCCCACAAGATGAGCCTGGAACTGGTTGACCAGGTGCTGGGCGTGAACCTGCGCGGCCCGTGGATTCTGGCCTGCGAAGTGGCGCGGCGCCTGATCGCTGCGGGCAAGCCGGGCCGGATCGTCAACATCAGCTCGGTCGCGCACTTCCGCTATGACGGCGGCGGCGCGGCGCTCTATGCCGTGACCAAGACCGCAATTGCCCGCATGACCGAGGCGCTGGCGGTCGAGTGGGCGCACTACAACATCAACGTCAACGCCATTGCCCCGGGTATGTTCGTTTCGGAAATGACCGACGGCATGTTCGCCCGCATGGGCGGCAATCCGGGCGAACACCTGCCGCGCAAGCGCGTGCCGGTGCCGGCGCAGATGGATTCGACCTTGCTCTATCTGGTCGCGCCCAGCAGCGAATGCGTGACCGGCGCAACGATCCGCATCGACGACGGCCAGAGCGCCCGGACCAAGATGTAAGGTACAGGTTCTCGTCATTGCGAGGAGCAAAGCGACGAAGCAATCCAGTGCCGCCTAAACCGCTCTGGATTGCTTCGCTCCGCTCGCAATGACGCAGGGAAAGCGAAGGAACGAACCATGCTCGTAACGGTGGAACGCGACGGCAATGTCGCGGTAGTGACGATGAACCGGCCCGAGGCGATGAATGCCCTGTCCAGCGCGCTGCGTGAGGATCTGGCCAAGGCGATGGTCGCGGTCGATGCCGATGACAGCATCCATGCCGTGGTCCTGACCGGGGCCGGAACCCGCGCCTTCACGGCGGGGCTGGACCTCAAGGAACTGGGCACCCAGGGCCTTGGCGCGGCCAATGCCGAAGACCCGCAGGCCAATCCGGTGAAAGCGATCGAGCAGTGCCGCAAGCCGGTGATCGGCGCGATTAACGGGGTTGCCATCACTGGCGGCTTCGAAGTCGCCGTGGCCTGCGACATCCTGATCGCCAGCGAGAATGCCCGCTTTGCCGATACCCATGCCCGCGTCGGGATCATGCCGGGCTGGGGCCTGTCGCAAAAGCTGTCGCGCCTGATCGGGATCAGCCGGGCCAAGGAACTGTCGCTCAGCGGCAATTTCCTCGATGCGCAGACCGCTTGCGCCTGGGGGCTGGTCAACCGTGTGGTTTCTGCCGAGGAATTGCTTCCGGCGGCAAAGAAGCTGGCGGCCGACATTGCCAGCGCCGATCCGGCGATGATCCAGGCCTACAAGGCGCTGATCGATGACGGTTTCGCCGTGGCCTTTGGCGAGGCCATGGCGCTGGAGCATAGCACTTCCTCAGCCCGCAATGCCAAGGTCAGCAGCGGCGAAGTGGAAGAGCGCCGCCGCGCCGTGATGGAGCGGGGGCGCAGCCAGGTCTGAGGCCGGTCAGCTGAAGCGGCGACCGACCCGTTCGGCAAAGTCGGGACCGATCCCGGCGGTGTTGAACACCTCGTGGGCGAGGCCTGCCTTCAGCGGCAGGTCCTCCGCCTCGCGGTAGAGCGCCTTGTAGGCGAAGACCGAATGGCGGCTCTGCGCGGCAATGGCTTCGGCCATGGCCATGGTCCGTGCTTCCAGTTCGGCATCGGGCAGGCAATGGTTGGCAAGGCCGATCCGCGCGGCTTCTGCGCCGCTGACCGGCAGGCCGGTAAAGCTGATCTCGCGCGCCTTGGCCTGACCGACCCGGCGCGGCAGGCGCTGGCTCATCCCCCAGATCGGAACCAGCGCAAACTGGCCGTGGGTATCGGCAAAGCTGGCGCTTTCCCCCGCAAGGATGATGTCTCCTGCCAGGGCCAGTTCCAGCCCGCCGGTAAAGCACCCGCCCTGTACCGCGACGATAACCGGCTGGGGCAGTTCGGCCAATTGCGTGACAATGCTGGCCTGATAGTTGGGGCGCGGCGTTGGTGCGCCGCGCTCCTTCAGGTCATTGCCTGCACAGAACACCGGCCCGGCCGCGCGCAGCACGCCCCCGCCGATTGCTTAGCCCGCCAGCCTGCTCTGCTCAATATGGCTTTCCAGTTCGGTCCAGAGCGCAATGTTGAGGGCATTGCGCTTGTCCGCGCGGTTCAGCGTCAGCACGGCGATGCCGCCGCGCTGCTCGAACAGGACCAATTCACCCACTTTAGCGATTGCCCCACTGCGGCGGGCGCTTTTCCATGAAGGCATTGCGCGCCTCGACCGAATCCGCCGTCTGCGAAAGCAGGATCTGCTGGCGGTCTTCCAGGCCAAAGGCGTGTTCCATGCTGGCCGCGTCGATGTTCAGGTTCAGCGCGTCCTTGGTCAGGCGCAGGCCCATCGGGCTGGTCAGCAGCATTTCGTCAGCCAGAGCTAGCGCCTTGCCCAGCAGTTCCTCATGCGGGACGACTTCGCTGACCAGACCGCAGGCCAGAGCCTTGTCGGCATGCATGAACTTGCCGGTCAGCAGGTATTCGCTGGCGACCGAGCTGCCGACCAGGCGCGGCAGGAAATAGCTGGCGCCCATGTCGCAGCCACCCAGGCCGATCTTGATATAGGCCGCGTTCATCCGCAGGTCCGGCGCGGCATAGCGCACGTCGCTGGACAGCAGCAGCGAGAAGCCGCCGCCACAGGCCGGCCCTTGTGCGCAGGCGATGATCGGCTGCGGGCACTTGCGCATCGCCTGCATGACCGAGGCGATCATGCGCTGGGTGCGCCATCCGGCATGGACCGCGCCGGTATTGCCATCGCGCTGCCAGCCGGTCAGGTCCAACCCGGCGCAGAAGGCGCGGCCCTTGGCCTGCAGCACGACCACGCGGACCTCATGCCGGTGGTTGAGCCCGGTGAAATAGTCGAGCAGCGCCTGAATCAGCGGCTCGTTCATGGTGTTGAGCCGTTCCGGGCGGTTGAGCGTGACGATTTCCACCGCGCCCCGGTTTTCTATAATGATCGGCTGTTCCTGTGCCTGTTCGGCCATCCTCTTTTCCCTTTCTGTCTGGTTTGGCTCCATTGAGCCGCCCGGACAGCGCTTTGCAAGAGGAAGTGGCGCGTTTGGGCTACTTTACGTCGAAAGTGACCTTGCCGTTCATGCGGTGGCCGTGCGCCGTGGCCTGCCAGCGGACGTCATAGGTCCCGGCGCGCAGCGGCTGGCGCAGCGAGAGGGTCAGGGTGCGGCCATCGGCCGACCAGCCCTGCGTGAAGTTGCGGATCACCATTTCGCCGTGGTTGGCCATCCCTGGCATGGCGGTCATCACGATCGACACGCCGACCGCGCTGGGCGGCAGGGCCTGATTGAACGTCAGCGTTACCGTGCGCGGACCGGCAACCGTGCTGCCTGCTGCCGGGGAGGCAGAGACGACTTCGACATGTTCGGTGCTGGCCAAAGCGGGCAGGGCGGTGCCGGCAAGGGCCAGTGCGGCAGCGGCAAACAGCGGGGCAAACTTCATCGTGCGTGTCCTTGTTTCTTCAGAACCAGAAACGGATCCCGGCGACCAGGCTGGTGGCGCTGGTCGCTTCACCCTTGGCGCGGGCATAGTCGGCGCTGCCGCCCGCCTTCCAGCTTTGCTCGATCCCGACATAGGGGGCGAATTCGCGGACGATCTCATAACGCAGCCGCAGGCCCAGTTCGGCCTTGTCCAGCCCGGCACCGATGCCGAGTTCGGGAATGTCCTGCGCCGAGAGGCTCAATTCCGCGCGCGGTTGCAGGATCAGGCGCTGGGTAATGCGCTGGTCCAGTTCGCCCTCGATCTTTGCCGTCACGTCGCCGCGATGCGATAGGAACAGGGCGGCGTCGACCTCGAACATATAGGGCGCAAGGCCCTGAATGCCGATCACCGCGTGGGTCGTGGCGGGGCCAGCCAGATCCTGCCGGACACCGGCCTGTAAGTCCCAATAGGGTCCGATTGCCCTGGACCACAGCGCCTGCACTTCGGCCTGTTCCAGTTCTTCACCGAAGGCCCCTTCGCCTTCGCTCTTGAACCAGAACTTGCTGGTGGTGCCGCCGTAATAGCCCTGCACGTCCCACAGGAACCCGTCCGCCCCATCGCGGACTTGCGTCTCCAGCCGGTCAGCCTGAACCCACAGCACCGGGAAGTCGCCGTGCATCTTGCGTTCGCGCGCGCGTTCGGCGGCCATCACTTCCGCGCCCCAGATCGCATCGGCGGCGCGGGGTGGTCCGCTGCCGGCCTCTGGCGGGGGCGGGGTTTCCATGGTCGGGCCGGGAGAGATGTCTTCCGGCGCGGCCATGGTGTGATCCATCGTGCCGTGGCCGTGGTGCGAATGATCCTGCGCCAGCGCCGGAGAGGCCTGCGCACTGCCCATCACGGCAAGGGCCAGGATTGCAGCGCGGCTCATGCCTTGTCCTCCGGCCCCATCACCGTGACGATCTGCATCATCCCGCCGTGCATGTGGTAAAGCAGGTGGCAGTGGAACGCCCAGTCGCCCGGCTCGTTCGCAGTCAGGTCAAAGGTGGCGCTCGCCCCCGGCTGGACGGTGACGATGTTCTTGCGCGGCTGGTGCGCGGGCGGCTGGCCGTTGACCAGTTCAAAGAACATCCCGTGCAGGTGGACCGGGTGGGCCATCATGGTGTTGTTGACCAGCTTGACCCGCACCCGCTCTTTCCAGGCAAAGCGGATCGGCACGTCGCTGACCGCATTGAACATGCGCCCGTCGAACGACCACATATAGCGTTCCATGTTGCCGGTCAGATGCAGTTCCAGCAGGCGTGACGGCTTGCGCGTATCGGCATTCGGGTCCAGCGCGCTGAGCATCCGGTAATTCAGCACCCGGTGCGGCACATCGCGCAGGCCCAGGCCGGGATCGTCCATCTTGTCGACCGGGGCCATGGAAACCATGTCGATCCCCGGACCGATCTCTACGTCTGGCGGCAGCAGCGATAGATCGCGCATGGGCATCCCGGCCATGTCGTGCCCACCATCAGCGGACCCGTGGTTCATGCCCATGTCGGCCATGGTCAGCAGCGGCGGATCACGCAGGGCCGGAACCGCTGCCCGCGCTCCCGGGCGGCTGGCCAGCATGGCGAGCGCCATGCCCGAACGGTCCATGGATTCGCAGACGATCGCATAGGCCTCTGCCCCGCGCGGCTCGACCACTACGTCGTAGGTTTCGCCCACGGCGATCTGCAATTCGTCCACTTCGACCGGGCGCACGTTCTGCCCGTCCGCAGCGATCACCGTCATGGCAAGGCCGGGAATGCGCAGGCTGAAATAGGTCATCGCGCTGCCGTTGATCAGGCGCAGCCGCACTTTCTCACCGGGGTTGAACAGGTATTCCATCTCCTCCTGCGGGCCGCGCCCATTGGCCAGGTAGGTATAGGTCGGCGCGCTGACATCGGCGATGTCGGTAGGGGCCATGCGCATTTCGGCCCACATCCGCCGCTCGGCGCCGCTCATCGGATACTTGTCGGTCCAACTGGGCATCTGGCGGTTGAAATAATGTTCGCCCGTGCGCAGCCGCTGCATGATGAAATGTGAGTGCAGGGGGGTAAATTCGCTCAGCAGCAGGATATAGTCGCGGTCGACCTGCACCGGCTCACCCGCTGCCGGCTCAATGATCAGCGGGCCGTAATGCCCGGTCTGTTCCTGCAGGCCGGAATGGCTGTGATACCAATAGGTCCCGGCCTGTCGCACCGGGAATTCATAGGTGAAGGTCTGGTGCGGCCTGATCCCCGGAAAGCTGACCCCGGGCACGCCATCGAACTGGAACGGCAGCAGCAGGCCGTGCCAGTGAATCGAGGTATCTTCCTCCAGGTGGTTGGTCACGTTGATGCGGACGTTCTGCCCTTCGCGCAGGCGGACCAGCGGCCCCGGCACGGTGCCGTTCACCGCCACGCCATGCCCGCGCCGCCCCTGCACCGTGCGCATTCCTGCGCCCACGGTCAGGTCGATCACTTCGCCGCTGACTTCGTCAAAGCCGGGGCGCAGCACAGCCTTGGCATGGCCTTTCAGGCTGCGCCCCTGCGCCCAGGCCGGAGCGGCCGCAAGGGCGGCCCCGGCACCCAGCCCGCCGATCAAACCGCGCCGTGAAACCTTGACCAGATCGGACACACCTTGCTCCTTCTTGTTGCTGAAGCTATACGATACCCCCCTGGGGTATGCAAGCGAGGGGGCGTGCTAGGATGGGGCAGAGCAAGCAGGAAGCGATCAACCGGCTGAAACGGATCGAAGGGCAAGTGCGCGGCATTGCCCAGATGCTGGCCGACGACCGCTATTGTATCGATGTCCTGCATCAACTCGCCGCTGTTCGCGCCGCTCTTGCCAAAGTGGAAAGCGCCGTCCTGAAAGACCACGCCGCCTGCTGCGTGAACGAAGCAATCGCGTCCGGTGACGCGGGCGAACAGCGCGCCAAGTTCAACGAACTGGTCGACCTGCTGGAAAAAATGCGGCGCTAGCCGTGCGCCAGCCGATAAATCCGCAGATCCCGCGTTGACCCGGCCCTGCTAGTTGTGGCAATCGCCCCTTGCCTTTGAACAGAGCACCGCCCAGCGCGCGCTCCACGGCTCAGGCGGGTGTAGCTCAATGGTAGAGCAGAAGCTTCCCAAGCTTACGACGAGGGTTCGATTCCCTTCACCCGCTCCATTCCTTGGATAAAAATCGAGGAAAATCAGCGCTTTAGAATAGCGCTCCGTGCGACGTTACACACTTCGCTACACAGTTCGATCGGCAATGGCCGGTCACTTTCGCTCCACTGCATCAGCCAGCGCATTTGCAGCCTTCCGCACGGCGTAACTCGCTTCGGCCAGTCCTTGCCGGGCAGCAAACGGCGCATCCCCCGGCAGAGCGGCAAGCAAGTCAGCCAGCCGGTTCGCAATCTCCAGCGCAGTCGCTTCGGCTTCAACGATCGTCATTCTGGGCCTGTCCATCGGTGAACACCAGTTTCCAACCACGGCGATAGCCCGCATTCTCGATCCAGACCCCAGTTCCGGCAAGCCGCTTGCGAAGGCGGCAGAGTGCGATCTTGAGCGCTGAATACATGGCGGCCTCGCCCGGCCCACCGTTGATGTCATCCTCGTACATCGCATCGAAAACCCGCGACGTTGGCACCGGCTGGCCTTTCCCGCGCCAGACCGCCTTCAGGATGCGCGCCTGTAGGGGTTGGAGGTTGAGGGCTAGCGTCAACGTCTCCAGCGTAGGGACAGTGACAGGCTGGCGGCAGCACGGGCAAGATTGTTGGGTCATCTCATCCATCCATGATTGCGCTCGCCGGACACAAGAGGACGAAAATCGTGCCCGGCGAGCGCTTCCCCCAGTCGGGAGGGCTGGGGAAACTGTTAGCGGCGTCCAGCGCGTCGCGTGGCTTCCCGCACGACGGCCTTGATAAATTTCACGTCATTCCCGAGGCCGCTGATTTCGAGTTGGTGCGACAGGCCCGGCATCTTGCGTTCCATTTGCCGGATCAGTCCCCGCGCAAGATTGAGATCGCCAGCAGGCACGTCCGACAATTCGGCCAGCGCCTTTGCCTGCCCATCGGCCAGTTGCTCAGGGGTGAGCGGCGCGACGGTTGCAGCCGCTCCGTGAACCGCCTGGACGATCTCGCGCAGATCGGCGGACGGCATACCGTGGCTTGCGGCTTCCATCATCAGAACGTCGGTAGCATCAGCCAGCGCGTCCGCTCGCTCGACATCACCGGACATGCGGACCGTTTCGGCCAGCGTGTCCAGAAGCTCCACCGCCTCCAGCGCACCGCCTTCATCGATCGGGGAGATTTCGCTCTTGAACAGGGTTGCGGCGGCATCATCGGCTTCATCGGCAGTGCGAGGCGCAGATTGCCCGGCAACAGTCGGAGCCGGTTCCCTCGATCGTTCGGAGGGAAACATAGAGGATGCGGCGGCGTCTTGCTGGCGGGCGAACCATTCGGGCGTCGCCTTCGGAGCGTCAGACGGAAACAGGATGTGAGAAGGGTCAGCCGGCATTATTCAGTCTCCAGAAGATCGGCCCAAGCTGAGGCCGCGATCGAGGCAAGCGGGCGCGGATCGTGGGCGAACCGATCGCCGCGGACAGTCCGCATCAGGGTATCGAGGCCGAGGCCCGACAATCCTTGCCGCCCCACGATTGCGCCGTTGGCATAGTCGGCGCGTCCAGCCCGGCGCAGTGCGTCGCGCAGTCCGGTTTCAGCCGCATCGATCGCGGCCAGTGACGGGATCAGCCGCGCGGCAATCTCATCGATCTCACCGGCCAGTTTCAGCAGACGGGCAGCATGATCGCGCGCCTCACCCATCGCAGCCTCTCTATCGGCTTGGCTCGCCGTGTCGGCGGCTCCGGCCTCCCGGTTGAGGGCGACAGCTTGCAGGCGTTCCAAAATTGCCCGCTCAGCCTTCCCACGTTCGATCTCAGCCAAAGCGGCGGCAAGGTCGGCCTTCGCCTTGTCAGAGCCGCCCAAAGCCTCCAGCGCCAAAGCGTCAGCCTTCTCAGCGACAATAGCGAGATGCGCATCAAGCGCCCGGAGATCGTTGGAAATCGTTGCGCTAGTCGTCATGCCGCAGCCCCTTCCCAGCCAGAGGACGCGACCTGCCCGACAGTCTTGACAAGCTCAGGACGGGTTTCCCCAGCATGGAGGCGCTGCACCAGCGTCGCCGCGTACTGGGCAAGGCCGGTTTGGCCAGCGTTTGCAAAAGTGGCTTGGCCGGGAAGCTGGGTAGCATAGGCCGACCGAAGCGCCGCCTCGCTGGCAGCGATCGCCGTCATCTTTTCCGCCAGCGCTGTAACCAGCGGATCAGCGGTTGCGGCTAGTGCGATGTGTTGGGCAATTTGTTCGGATAGCGGCATGAAAAACGGTCCTTCGGTTAGCCAAGGTTCCAAGCGGAAATCGGGTCATATTCAACGTCAACGGTCGCTGGGCTCGCGGGCCACAAGGGCTGATATGCAGGCGGCGTCGCTCCGATGATCTCATCCGAAGCGCCGGGAAGCGGATCGACAGGTTTGACAGGCTCAGGCTTTGGATCAGGCCCGGCAGAGGGCGGCGGTTCGGCTAGAGCGGTGGGTTCGGCTGGCACCGCGTCGATTACGAGCGGCGGCGCGGCGCGAACATGACGGGGCTCGTCATTGGCAGCATCGATCGCGCGTTGCAGGCGGTCGGCCAGTGAGCCGGAAATCTGGTGTTTGACGTTCTCCGCAAAGGCCGAAACGTCGATATGCTTGCCGATCAGTTCGAGGCGACGGACCCGGTTATCCAGTCGCAATTTACGGACGCGCCCGACCACAAGCCCGCCTTCATTCAACTCCTCAACCTCGACCCCTTGGACCAAACCCCTACGCCAGATCAGCGGCCATTTATTGACCGGCAGAAGCGCGCCTTGTTCGTCGTAGAGGTCGGCCAAATCCGCATCGGCTTCGTCCGCAAGTCGGCGCAACACCCATTCAGCGGTGATCTTGGTTTCAGCCGAACGCTCGCCCTTGGCGGCGCTGATAGCGGCGGCGACATCGGGGTTCTTCATCAGCCGAGCGGCTTGCTCGTTTGCAGTCCGCTCAGAATAGCCCGCACGGATCGCGGCTTGCGTACCGTTGAGATCAACGAGGTATTCCTGAACGAATTGCGCCTGTTTAGCCGTGAGTGCCATGCTAACATTCACTAACAGGCGATGGTTGCCGCTATCATCAGCCCGGACGATGGAGGACCGCGAGATGACATTGGCCGAGCAAACCCGGCAATATTGGGCGGCAGTCCTGTTCCTCCGTCGGGCGCGTGACAGAGATCAAACGATGTCGGTCAGGGTGTTGCGCCACCTCGCTCGATCGTCGCGCCCTACGATCGCGGACCGGGCGCGAAACGCATTGGCAGGCTATCTCCCACCGGCAGGCGATTGACGCTGGCAGACCCGGCAGAGGGCACAAGGGCACAAGTAAATCCCATTCTGCCCAGCCACGCATTCTCACACCGGCAAATTTCTCCAAAACCCCCGGTTTTCCTACACTTCGTTTTTTTCTCTCTATGACCCTCTCTAACTTGTGCCCTTGTGCCCTAGATGGAGAAAACGCAGGAAACATAGGGGTTTTGAGAGGGCACAAGTAGGGCACAAGTGCCGATCCAGCTTGTGCCCTTGTGCCCTTGTGCCCGGCCAATCCAGCTTGTGCCCCGCGCTTGTGCCCTGCCCACAATAGAAAACCCCGACCAATCAGGCCGGGGCTCTCGCTTCAAAATGGTGCATCCGATCGATCTATTTCCGTCGCATCTAATCGCCGCCTGAGCGTTTCGCGATCCGGAGGTTCTGCCGGGAAAGCATCGCGGCGATAGTAGAGACGTCGGTTCTTGCCGTGCCATTTCAGCATGACATTGCTTTTGGTCCAGCCGCAGTCATTCAGGGCATTTGCCAGAGCGGTTGTGTTGACGTTGCGCCCGCCATTTTCCCTTATCCGGTCATTCAGGCTGCACGTTGCGAGAACGTCCACGCCCACTCCGAAGCCACCAAGGGCGAGGGCTTCCCGAATGTCGGCATCGACCGCGGTGCGAGAGGCTTCGATCATTGCCAGCTTTGCATCGGTCATCGGTGGAGCGGAAACCCGATCGAACCCGGTCAGGTCCACACTCAGCAGCCAGCCGCGCAGGACGTCGGGGTGCCGGTCAATGGCCGCATGGAGCCGATCCCAATAGCCCTTGCCCATCTGGGCCAGCATATCGGCGCGAGTGGCAAACCGTGTTTTCCAGACGCCCCAGCGCCGATCCCCGGCATCGATCGCCAGTGCGTCGATATGGTTCGACAGTGCCATGTAGTTTGTCACGTTGACGACCTGTTTCCCGTCGCGCCCTTTCTGGACGACTTCGATCTTGTCATTCGTGATGAGCGGCTTGAGCTTGTCCATTGCCGTCGATCGGCTGTTTCCGTGAACCCGGATTTCTTCCAAGATGTTGACGCAAGCGCCTTCCGCCCAGCCGGTGAAATCCGAGAACATTGCCTCAGGGCTCACAGTCTGCACGTTCCTGTCACCCATTGCGACCCGGATGACCTTGCCCAGCGTCGTCTTGCCGTCCCCTTGGACGCCCACAATGACGGGTGCCCAAAGTATCTTCATGCCGGGCCGTTGGACGTTGTGCGCGATCCATTGAATGATTGTCTCAGCACCGTCCGGCAGAATGTTATGAATATGGTCCCGCACGATTTGCCATGTTTCATGCCTTTTCCAGTCCGGATCGGCAGCGGGGACCGACGTGGGGAGATAAGAGTTCAGATAGGTGAGGCCGTTATAGGCGACAGGCGCACCGATAATGTCCGGGCGATACATTGTCGAAGTCACGACAAACCCGCCAAGATGATCCACCAGCGTCTTTGACGGGGGCAGTTTCTTCACCTCCGTCGCACCGTCCCTCTTTGTCACCTCGATCATCGGCGTGATCGGGGATTTCGCCAGATCGAAGGCGGCGCGGCCGATCCTCTCGCCGGTCAGCATGTTGCAAAACTCATTGTCGGCGGTGAGGAAAGCCCAGCGTTTCAGTTCAACCGGGTCGCCTCCAAATGCCTTCCCATGGGCCGGCAGGCCGTCGTCATCGATCAGCGGATGTCCAATCGCCTTGCTGCCCGATCGGCTTACAGCGGGCTCCCAGTCCGGCTCACCGTCGTATTCATCCATCTCTGCCGGTGGCGGGATTTCATTGAGCCAAGCGGGCGGTGTTAGGTCATCCATCATGCAGCCCCTTCAAATCGGCTCGGGTTGGCCGTCGAACGCGGCGGCGATTACGTCATCTATTGCAGGATAGGACGCGATCCCGATCCGGTTCTCGATCCGTTCAATCCATGCCCGGCAGCGGTGAAGCGCCCCCAGGACGAGAACAAAATTTTCCCAAGAAGGAACCTCCCCGAGAATGTCCTCGGGCTCAGGGCGGCAGTCTGCGTCCGGCAGGAGCCGGGTCATATCCATCCGGTCAAAAAAGAAGCTATAGGAACGCTCTGCATGGAGGATGACCGCCTCGACGCGAGCGAACGTTTTCCAATCGCTGTCACGGAGCTTGTCGCTCTTTGCGATGTCGATCGATCGCCGGACGAGATCGGCAATCTCCGCATGGCTCCACCGCCCTACCCAGCGCGGACTGTCATCGACAGGAGGGAGCCAGTCATCTTCGCGGATCATGAAATTAGGCAGCGCCACGAATTGCCTCGGGCGGCAAATGCGCCCGACAGGTTCAGTTGAGGTATTCACGGGTTCGGCCTTTCGGCTTGAACCAGCAACCTTGGTGCGGTAATCGCAACGTGCAGCGTTGAATTACACAGGGTCGCTCGGTTTCAGATATGGAACCGGGCGCTCTTTATTTGGCCCGGTGAAATTGTCATGCAGCGGTGCGGGCAGCTTTAGCTCGCTCGATCACTGCGATGACTTCGGAGCGCGGCCAGCGCGAAAGGTGCCCAAGCTTAACCGGCTTCGGGATAAGTCCTCGTTGAACCCACTTGTGCCAAGTTGGCTTCGCAATACCGAGGATCGCGCAACCCTCTTTATCCGTGAGCAGAGGATCGGGGTGTTCGTATGTATTGGACAATGTTGCCTCCATTCATCTGAGGCAATCGTGCGTCATACGGAGGCATATGTCATTGAAATGGAAGGGAAACTAATCGCGCTATTTCTTTCCCTTGGAGGCCATCCCATCGTATGCGTTGCGAATTGTCTTCTCGCTAACAGCCTGTTCGACACGCTCATGCACCGTCGAGATTGCGGCGTCATATTGCCCTGGCGCGGCAAACTCAGCCTCGACGTTGAGCGCGAACAAGTCATCTCGCATCTCGATCAACGGATCAGACCGCTTGCCTGCCTTGCCGGGCGACCTGCGCTTGGACGCTAAACCATAGGGCAGGACTGCCTCGATTTGTGCGGGCACTCGCTCAGCCGTCATGAACGCGATAGCCCTCATGACTTCGGCTCCGGGCTGATGTCCAGCAAGCACGAAATAGCTAAACGCGCTCGCATCCCCGGCATTGAGGCAGCGCATGATTACCGTATCTCGCGCTTCATCTATGGGCATACCGCACTTCGCGTATGTGCGGGCGCTCCACTCGAACGGGCTGATTACCTCACCCATCACCCAGCCGCCTGCATCTGGATCACCCCAGCAGTGGCGGGCACGAATTCACTCGCATCATCCTTGCCGGTCGTCACAAATCTGGACCAGCGATCCAGCCAGCCGCGCCGAATATCGATGAGGTCCGATCGCATATAGCTTGCCTCGACTTTGCCCAGCACCGAGTGCCCAAGGATCATCTCGGCAATGTCGCGCGGACAGCCCTTTTCGGCCAAGAACACTCTCAAGGAGCTTCGAAATCCGTGCGGACGCTGTTCCATCCCGCGTCGCTGCATGAACCGGCTCAGCGTCATATCGGAGCAGGGTTTGCCCTGACTGCCGGGGAACAGCAGCCCGTTTCGAGCATGAGGCTTCGCTTCCTCAATTATCGCAAGCATTTCAGGTGAGAGGGGGACGCGGAAATCAACCGCCTTGCCTTTTTGCGCCTTCACCAGTTCCGCGGGTACTGTGAGAATATCACCGTCAATATGGTCCAGCCGCGCCAGCCGAACGGGAGCGGAGCGAAGGCCCGACAGGATGAGGAAGCGCAACGCTTGGCAGGTGGACGATCCATTATCGAGTGAAGCGTAGAACGCAGGGACATCCGCCCACGGCAGGGACGAGATGTGCTTAACCTCGTGACCTTGCTCGCCCAGCAACTTCTGAGCCTTCTTGCAGGCTTGCAAGTCGACATCGTACCCAAGCGCGGCAGCGTGTTCCATGACAATGCTTAGGCGCTGGATCGCCTTCTCAGCCGTGCTTGCCTTGCTTTTCCATATTGGCCGAAGCGTGTCCCGGATCGCGATTTGATCGATCTCAGCAACGGGCGTCTTGCCCAGCCGTGGCAGCACATGGTTCTGGAGCGGACCAAACCAGCGACCGGCTTTGCCATCACCCCTTAAACCAGCCTTGCGCGCCTCAAACGCATCGAGTGCGACATCCTCCAGCAGGTGGAGATTTCTTGCCGCGTCTCGGCGCTGCCGCTCCCTCTCACGAATTGGATCATGCCCATCACGCGCGAAAGCACGCCATTTCGCCGCCGCTATCCGCGCATCCGCCAGAGAAACATCGGCAATCGAACCCAAACCCATGTGACGGAGCCGACCATGTACGGCAACGCGAAGCATCCAGCTTCCAGTGTCCTTGCTCTTCTTGAGCAACCAGAGGCCGCCACCATCGCCATACTTCCCAGCAGGCGATTGCCTGACATGAACCGCGCTCAGCTTATCTCGTGCCATGCCCCAAATCCGTTACACACTTTGATCTACACTAGAGATGTAGACGGAGTGATAACGCCAGACAATGGAATATGCGTGAAAAGCCCACGATTTCAGGATTTCAGAAATTCAGAGCATGGAGAAACAACGTAAGATAACGGGTGAGAACTTGAGATTGTTCTAGTCTGTGCGCTTCACCCGCTCCACTTTCTCCTCAAATCTTTCACAAAGCCTGCTAGGCCTCCTCGCAAGGGAGGATTGTATGCTTGATTTGCTGGGTGCCTGGTCGCTGGTGGAATGCGTCAATTACCGGGATGGAGAGCCGACACGGACTTTTGGTAATCCGCCTTCGGGGCAGATCCAGTACACAGCTGACGGACGCATGGGCGCTTTTCTGATGGATCCGGATTGGGCCGCGCGGGGGCGGGTTGAGGCGGACAGTTTTACTGAATTCTTTGCCTATGGCGGCACCTGGAGCCGCGAGGGCGATCTGGTGCGGCATCAGATCCTGTTTTCGTCGGTGCCGGGGCGGGTCGGCACTGCGTTTGAGCGGCGCATCCGGGTGATCGATCAGGATACCATCGTGCTGGAAACGATTCCGGAAGTGTCCAAATCGGGCAAGACCTACATCACCTGCCTAACCTGGCAGCGGGTTGCGGCTGGCGGTTAGGCGCTGGCGGTTCTGAAGTGGGCGAGGCGGGCGATGGCTTCGTCCAGCGTCTCCGCCTGCTTGGCAAAGCAAAGCCGAAGGTAGCCCTTTTCCGGCGCTTCGGCATAGAAGGCGGAAGCGGGAATAGAGGCCACTCCGGCCTCGCGGATCAGGCGTTCGGCCAAGGCGGCGTCGTCCGCCGGCAGGCCCGATGCGGCAAGGTCTATCGTCACGAACCAGGTGCCGCTGGAGGGCAGCACGGCAAAGCCCGCCTGCTTCAGTCCCGCAGTCAGTTGCGCCTTGGCGGCGGCATAGCGGGCGCGGTGTTCGCGGTGCCAATCGGCGGGTAAGGCCAGCGCTTCGGCCACGGCCCATTGCAGCGGCGTGGCCGTGGTGAAGGTCAGGAACTGGTGGCGCGCGGCGACTGCAGCGGCCAGCGGCGGCGCGGCGACAGCCCAGCCTACCTTCCACCCGGTCATGGAAAAGATCTTGCCCGCCGAACCGATCTTCACTGTGCGCTCAGCCAGCGTGGGCAGGGTGAGCGGTGACAGGTGCGGGGTGCCGTCAAAGACCATGCCCTCCCACACTTCGTCGCAGACCAGCCAGAGGTCATGCGCTTCGGCCAGCTGGCCCACGCCTTCCAGTTCAGCGCGCGTCAGCATGGTGCCGGTCGGATTGTTTGGCGTGTTGAGAACAATGCCGCTCGTCTTGGGGCCGATCGCGGCGGCCAGTTTGTCCAGCGGCAGGGTCCAGTGCGGCGGTTCAAGGCTGATCAGCCTGGCCGTGCCGCCCGCCCATTGCACCAGTGGCAGATAGGCGTCGTAGAGTGGCTGGACCAGGATCACTTCGTCACCCGGACGGACCAGCGCTAGCAGGCTGGCGGCCAGCGCCTCGGTCGCGCCAGAGGTGACGACGATGTTCTCCGCCGCAAGCGCCAGCCCCTGTTCGCGGGCATAGTAGGCGGCGATGGCTTCGCGCAATTCCATCAGGCCGCGCATTGGCGGGTACTGGTTGGAATGATCGGTCAGGGCGCGCTGGGCGGCTTCAACCAGCGCCGCTGGCTCTGCCATGTCGGGAAAACCCTGACCAAGATTGATCGCCCCCAGTTCGCGGGCAAGGCCCGACATGATTTCGAAAATGGTCGTGCTGGCAGGGCCGGAAAGCCGCTCGGCAAGGCTGGTCATGCCTATCGCCTAGCGCCTGCCTAGGCTGCCAGCAATGCCTGCCAGCTTGCTGCGAGCGCTTCCTTGCTGCCGGTGCCAAAGACATGGCGGTCGGGCCGGACCAGAACCGCTTCGGCCTTATGGCTGTCAAACCAGCCTTCCAGCACTTCGCGGAACGGGGCAAGGTCCGGTGCGGCAAGGCGTTCGCGGTCAAGTAACCACGATCCGGAGCCCAGCACGGCGTCGAGCCGTTGGCCATCCATTACCGGCTGCGGGAAATAGCTGCCTGCTCCGGCGCTGCCGATCAGAATCGCGCCTTCCATGATCGGGGGATAGGCTACATGGCCATCGGGCGACATTCCGGCAGCGCGGGCGGCCAGCATCTGTTCGTTGCGCACAGCGGCGGCGGCGGGATCGGTGATGCAGACGGTGCGGCCCATCATTACCGCCATTTCGATCGTCGCGCGCAGGTTGGGGCCGCGCTCCTGCTTGTAGGTGTCCAGCAGGGCATCGGGTGCGCCGCGCAGGACCGCGCCGAGTTTCCACGCCAGGTTCATTGCATCGCGCAGGCCTGAGCACATTCCCTGTCCGGCAAACGGCGGGGTCTGGTGAGCGGCATCGCCGGCCAGCAGGATGCGGCCCTTACGCCACTGCTCGGCAATGCGGGCGCGGAAGGTGTAGACCGCTTTGCGCTCCAGCCGCACGGCACCCTTGACGTTCCACGGCTCCAGCAAGGTCTCGACAAAGTCATCGCTGCTGACCTGTTCGGGCGTTTCGCCCGGCAGGATCATGAATTCCCAGCGGTGCCGTCCTTCGCCCATCATCACGCAAGTGGTCGGGCGGGCGGGGTCGCAGATTTGCAGGTTGATGTCGGGCAGGCGCGAGGGATCATCGACCAGCACGTCGACCACCAGCCACGGCTCTTCAAAGTTCAGATCTTCGAACGCAATGCGGCTGGCATGGCGCACCGGGCTGCGCGCGCCATCAGCCCCGACGAGGTAGCGGGCGCGGACTTGCCGCTCTCCCTCTGGCGTTGCGATCCGGGCAGTGATGCCATCCGCGTACTCGCTGAACGAGGTCAGTTCCCAGCTGCTTTCCAGCCGTGCGTTCGGCAGGTCAGCTAACCGTTGACGCAGGGCGGCTTCGACCGATGGCTGATGAATCATGTTGGCCCCCGGCCAGCCGCCCGGCCCCATCCGTCCGGTCCCTTCAAAGCGGAGCAGGATCTGCCCGTCTGCGGTCAGGAAGTCATAGCGGTCGGTCACCCGGCTGGTCGCGGCCACGGCATGAGCCACACCCGCGGCCTGCAGGATGCGCATGGTTTCATGGTCGAGGTGTGCGGCGCGGGGCAGCGGATAGATCTCCGCTTCCTTCTCGGCCACGATGACCGAAATTCCTTGTTGGGCCAGCAGGATCGCCAGGGTAACGCCGCTTGGCCCGCCACCGGCAATCAGGACATCACAATCAATCGGGGTCATGGCTTCTGGCTCCTCTGCGTGGGCCGTGGATCGGGCATCAAAGGGTGATGAGCATTCCGTCTTCGCCGACGGTCAGCTTGCCGTGGAAGTGGTCGCTGATCCCCTGAACGAAGAGGTGACGGGCAAGGAAACCGTCCGGGTAAGGGATCATGTGGGTCAGGACGAGGTGCTTGGTCCCGGCCTGCTCTGCCTGCTTGGCAAGCGCGACCGTATCTGCGTGATAGGGAATGGTCCGCTCGATCACTTCGGCTTCGAAGTCGCGGCCGATGGTCCGCATCTGCGGGATGGCCTGGCGGACCATGTGAGTGGCGTAGGCTTCATGCACTACCAGGTCGGCGCCCTTCATCGCGTCGAGATAGACCGGGCTGATCTCGGTATCGCCGCTGATGAACACCTTCTTGCCCTTGTAGGTCAGGGTGTAGCCCAGCGCCGGCTTGACCGGATCGTGGACCACCAGCGTTGCATCGACCGTGATCCCGTCCTGGTCATAGACGCGGACACTGCGCTGATCTTCCGGGAAATGGATTTCCAGCGCCACTCCGCGGGCTACCGCGCGTGTGGCATTGAGGTGCGGCATGTTGGCGGCGCGATAGCCTTCGTCCAGCGTATAGGCGCGGGTCAGGCCGTCGATCACTTCGCGCATGCCAACCGGGCCTTGCACTTCCAGCGGGGTCTTGCGGCCCCAGATCCAGCTTGCATTGATCAGATAGCCGAGGCCGTTGAAATGATCGGAATGGAAGTGGGTGATGAACACCCGCGTCAGATCGTTGATCTGCACTTTCGAATGGGCGAGCGAGCGAACCGAGCCGTCGCCGACGTCGAACAGGAACACCTTGCCGCCCGCCGCGACCAGCGTGCAGGCCTGCGCCTTGGCCGCGCTTATTTCCGGAGATCCCGTGCCGCAAAGCAGCACGCGGATATGCTCGTCCTTCTTGAGAAAGGTCTGGTCCGGCTGTTCCAGCAGGCGCTGGCGGATCACGTGATCTGTCAGGCGCTGCTGGTTCAGCATCAGGCCGCCCACAAGCAGCACCAGCACCGCGACTGCGGCAATAATGATCTTGCGGGTCATGGCGCTCAGCCCTCTGCGGTCATGGTGCCTTCGATGTGGCCCAGCTTGTCGATTTCGGTGCGCAGGACGTCACCGGCCTTCAGAAACTGGCGCGGGTCCATCGCTGCGCCGACCCCGCCGGGCGTGCCGGTGAACAGGCAGTCGCCCGGCTCCAGCGTCATGCCCATCGAAAGATGCTCAATCTGCTGCCAGACGTTGAAGACCAGATGCTCGGTGTTCGAATCCTGACGCTTCTCGCCATTGACGAAGCAGCGGATGCCCAGGGTGTGCGGATCGCCCAGTGCGTCGGCCGTGACGATCCACGGACCCATCGGGGCGTGTGTGTCAAAGCTCTTGCCGAAGGACCACTGCGGGGTCGAATGCTGGGCCAAACGCTCGGTCACGTCGTTGCCAACGCAATAGCCAAAGATTGCGGCGGACGCGTCTGCGGCGGAAATGTGCTTGCCGCCCTTGCCGATCACGGCGACCATCTCTGCCTCGTAATCGTTGGTGAAGGCACCGCGCGCGATCAGGATCGGATCGTAGGGGGCGTTGACGCTGGTCTGTGCCTTGGTGAACCACACCTGCTTTTCCGGAGTGGCGGCTTTCGACTCTTCGATATGGTCGGCATAGTTCAGGCCGATCGCAAAGATCTTGCCCGGGCGCTGCACCGGGGCCTCCAGCTTGACCGAGGCGAGCGGCACCCCGCCACCCGCTGCGGCCTTAGCCTCCAGCTGCGGCTTCAGCTGGTCCCAGTCACGGATCAGGTCGATCATCGTGCCGGGAACGCCGGTGTCGATCACGCTGCCGTCAACGACGATGCCAGTGCGGGTCTGGCCATTGGCGGTATAGGTGCAGAGCTTCATGCGGGGGTTCCTTTGGGGTTGCGGCGAAACAGGCGCTTGAGGCGAAGCTGCAACGCGGTGACGAATGAGATCAGGCCGGGCGGCGGAGCGATCTTGCCGGCAAACATCGGGTGCGGGCTGCCCCATTGCACGGCCAGAAGCGCGCTCATCGGCAGCTTTTGCGGCGGATCGACAGCGGTAAACAGGTCTCCATCGGTCCAGTGCTCCAGCTCGTTGCCGAACGGGTCCTTCCAATAGTCAAACACCTGGCTACCCATGATATGGCGGCCCACGCCCCAGGCGGCTTCGCGTTTCTTGGCCTTGAGGTGCTGGTGGCCCAGCATCAGGTCATCGAGGTTCGCCACTTCGAAAGCGGCGTGAAGGATACCAAGCTGGCCAGGCAGCTGGGCAAGAAACAGGGTGTGGTGGTCGGCGGGCTTGTCCCCCCGGTCGCAGCGCATGAAGGCGCCCAGTGGCACGTCCTTGGCCGCTTCCACTTCATCTGAAGTTAGGAAGCCGAAGCGGTCCTTGTACCACTTTTCGGACCGGCGAAAGTCGCTGACCTTCAGCACGGCGTGGCCGATGCGGCGGACATGGGACGGAGCGGGATTCAGTCGGACCATCTGGCGAAAGCGCGGCTTGGCCGATGCGGTGTTGAACAGCTGGTCGGGCAGGTCCGGGCGCGGCGGGTCGTTCTGCTGTCCGGCGATCACTTCCACTGCATAGCCATCGGGATCGGTCAGGCGGACGATCCTGCCGCCGCCCGGTTCGTTCAGCGGTTCGACCGACACGCCTTCATGCGCGGCAAGCAATTCCAGATCGGCAATGCCGTCCGCACGAAAGCCGACGGCCACAAACCTTGCTTCACCCGGTTCAGTGACATGGACGAAGGGGCGGCCATCGCTGCCCTTGCCATAGAGGCGACCGTCCTGTTCGAACACTTCCATGCCGAAATCTTCGAGGAATTGGCGCATCGCCTGCAGGTCCGGCGCGGCATAGCGCACGTGGGCGATGTCTTCGATGCGGATTACGCTCATGACGTGCCCTCTCCTGGTGATTCTTTTTGACTAAACGGTCAAGTACAGGGAATTGACCAAGCGGTCAAGTGCGCTAAGGGTTCGCCATGACCAGCCCGGAAGTCCAGCTTAGCCCCCGTGCCGCCCGCACCCGCGGCGCGCTGCTTGCGGCGGGTTTCGAACTGCTGGCAGAACGACCGATCGACGCGATCGCCATCGATGACATTGTTGCCCGCGCCGGCGTGGCCAAGGGCAGCTTCTTCAACCACTTCACCGACAAGGCTGGCTTTGCGGCAGAACTAGGCGCGACGGTGCGCAAAGAGCTGGAACTGCTGGTAACTGCCGCAAATGACGGTGTGAGCGATCCGGTGGCGCGTCTGGCGGGCGGGATGCGCGTCGCGCTGGAATTTGCCCTGACCGAGCGCAAGCGCTGCATCGTCATGCTGCGCGGGCTGGAGCTTTCGACCGGACTGAACCACCGCCTGAACCAGGGAATTCGCGCCGACATCGAAGCGCTGTCGGCGGCTGGTTTTGCCCGGCCCGAAGCTGCGAGCAGTGGTGTGCGGTTCTGGCTTGGCCTGTGCCAGATCATGCAGCTCAACACGATTGAGCGTGACCTGTCGCGCGGCGATGCGGCGGAGCGCTTACGCGAAATGCTGGTGCTGGGCCTGACGGGTCTGGGCGTGCCGCAAGACCGCGCACTGGCTACTGCCGAGCAGACGGCGCGCCAACTCTAACTGTCGCGTAGGCGGATTGGCAGGAACAGGAAAGTCGATAGCGCCAGCAGGACCACTGCGCCCGCCTGGATCGGGGCGTAACTACCGAACAGGTCGAAGGTGAAACCGAAAGCGGTGATGCCGACTGCGGTGCCGATCCAGCCAAAGCCGTGCAGTGCGCCAAAGATCGTACCGTATTGCGCAATGTCGAAGCGGCGGGCGATGAAGTAGGCGAAGATATCGACCTCTGCCCCCTGCAAGACCCCGATCATCACGCAGGCCAGCAGGATCGGCCAGGTCAGGCCGGTGTCACCCAGGAAGATCAGGAAGCCGGTGGCGGGCAGCACGGTCATCACCACGGCCACCCGGCGCGGCTCGAACCGGTCGAGCGCCCAGCCGCCGAACAGCTTGCCCGCGAACTGCCCCGCCGCGAACAGCGACAGGCCGATGGCAGCCGTCGCAGCGGTCAGGCGCTCGTCCTGAATCATCGGGGAAAGCTGGCTGATCGTGCCCGAGATGCTTAATGTAGCAAGCACATTGGCACCCACCAGCAGCCAGAAATCGCGCTGCTTCAGAAACGAAGGCCGCTCTGCCCCGATCCCGCTGGCAATCGGGCCAGAGCGGGCCACGGCAGCATTGCGCGGCAGCAGGGCCAGGACCAGCGGTAGCCCAACCACCGAGGCGATCAGGGCGAGCGCGACAAAGCCCGTGCGCCAGCCATCATCGGCAATTACCGCGTGCAGGATCGGCGGAATGAAAATGGTCGATAGCGATGATCCGGCTGCGACCAGCCCCAGCGCCTTGCCCCGATGCTGGCGGAAATGGGCGCTGATCGGGCGGGTCAGCAAGACCGCAGTCGCGCCGCCGCCGATCAGGCCGGACAGGGCGATGGCAACGGCAAGGCCAGTCATGTCGCTCACCAGCATGGCAAGGGCCACCTGAATCACGGTGAGTGACAGGGTTGCGCCGATGAAGACCGGGCGGAAACCCACGGTATCGGCCATGCGGCCAAGCAGGGGTGCGCCGATGGCGGCGGTAATGATCAGGGCCTGGACCAGCCCGATTTCACCGCGGGAAAGTTTCAGTTCCTCGGCAATCGGGATCAGAAACATCGAGAAGGTGTAGAACATCAGCGCGATGCCGGTGCCGTTGGCAATCGCCATGCTGCTGACGATGCGCCAGCCTACTTTCCATTCGCTCTCGGCGGCCTGTTCGGTCATGCGGGTTGCTCTTTCGTGGGTTCAGGCAGGCGCACCAGCAGGACCAGCCCAGCGGAAATGACCAGTGCGGCAATGCCTAGCACCTGCCCCGGGGCGTAGGTGCCGAACAGGTCATAGATCTTGCCCATGCCCAGCAGCCCGGCGACGTTCCCGATCCAGCCGAGGCCGACCAGCGCGCCATAGATCGTGCCATAGCGGGCGACATCGAACCGGCGGCCGACGAAATAGGAAAAGATGTCCAGCTCCGCCCCCTGTTGCAGCCCGATGATTGCGGCTGCCAGCAGGGCCGCCGCGACAAAGCCCGAAGTGCTGAGCAGGATGATGAAGCCGATAGCCGGGGCGAGCGTCAGGGCAAAAGACACCCGGCGCGGCTCGAACCGGTCAAGCAGCCAGCCCCCGCCCAGCCTGCCGACAAATTGCCCGGCAGCAAAGAAGGACAGGGCCAGCGCCGCGACCGAGGCATCCAGCCCTTCGTCCTGGATCATTGGGGCCAGCTGGCTGATCGTTCCCGCCGTGGCGAGGCTCATGAAAATCAGGGAAAGGGTGAGCAGCCAGAAGTCGCGCTCGCGCAGGAAACGGCGGTCTGTCGGCGCGATTTCTTCTGCCGCGCCGATGCCGCTTCCGGCGCGGCCGCTATCAGGCAAAAGCAGCGCGGCAACAGGCAGGCCGATCAACAGCGATGCTGCGCCGATGGCAAGAAAACCCGCGCGCCAGTTCCACGTTTCCAGCACCCATTGTAGCACGGGCGGGGCAATCATGCTGACGACTGAAACGCCCACGGCCATCAGGCCCAGCGCCTTGCCGCGATGTTCACGGAAATGCGCATTGATGGGGCGGGTCATGACTACGGATGAAGTGCCGACGCCCAGAAAGCCTAGTGCCGCCGTAGCCATGCCCATGTGATAGATGTTGCTGGCATAAAGCGCGATCAGCAGGTGCACGGTCGCTAGCAGCAGGGTGCTGACGAAATAGACCCGCCGCACGCCGAACAGGTCGGCCAGCCGCCCCATCACTGGTGAGCCTATCGCCGCCGTAATGATCAGTGCCTGGACCGCGCCCAGATCGCCGCGCGAGACACCAAGGTCTTGCGACAGCGGCATGATGAACATCGAGAAGTTCAGGAAGACGAGGACGATCCCGGTTCCAGCTGCAACCGAACAGGCCAGCAGGATTGGCCAGCCGGTGCGGAATTCATCCGGAAGAGCCGGTAGCGACTTGGTCATCGCCCCCGTCTCCCTGGCTCTTATTCCTCTACCCCGAAAGTGATCTCGGCATGGTCTTGCAGGCGCTTGACCAGTGCCTCACCCAGCAGCGCACCGGGCAGCGAAATGCCGCCTTCGGCCTTGCAATCGAGGAGGGCAATGCCGGTTTCGGCAATCATCCGGCTGGTCGAACCATAGCCCGGATCATAGCGGCCCTTCACGCTGTAGCGGATCGTCTTGCCGTCCGGCCATTCGCCGATGAACAGGACGTCGTAAAAGCCGTTCTCGCGCTCTTCCTTGGTCGGGCCTTCGCCCGGCTGGGGCGGTTTGGCGCCGAACGGGTTCTTCAGCATTTCGGCCATGCCATGGGCCAGCTTCTCGCCAATCTCGCCCGCGCTGGTCAGCACCATCTCGTCGTACTTGAAGTCGGTGCCATAGGGGTGGCCAAGCAGGAAATTGGTGCGGTGGACGTTCTTGGTATTGATCGTCGCCATGATGAACGGCGCGGCCCACTTGCCTTCGCTTTCCTCGTACTCCGGCACCAGCCCCAGCGGCTGCGACGGCCCTTCGAAACCTGGGGTCAGGCCGAACGGGCTTTGCAGGATCGAGATCAGCTTGGGGTTCTTGGCAACCGCCTTCATCGTTTCGGTCAGGCTGGCCGCAGTGCCTCCAGAGAAGGTGCCCTGCATCCCGCGAACGCGGCCCTTTACGCGCGGGGCCGGGCTGCCGTGGCGGGCCTTCGCCTCCTTTTGCAGCATGAACACGCCCAGATCGAACGGGATCGAGTCAAAGCCGGACGAGAACGAAATCCGCGCGCCCGATGCCTTGGCTGCTTCGTGATACTTGTCGACCATCTGGCGCATCCAGGCGGGTTCGCCGCAGAGGTCGGTATAGTCGGTTCCGGCGGCAACACAGGCGGCCAGCAGCGGCTCGCCATAAAGCTGGTACGGGCCAACGGTGGTGATGACCACGCGGGTGCTTTCGACCAGTGCCTTCATGCTGGCCGGATCGTCCGAATTCGCGACAATCAGCGGGGTATCGGTCGGCGCACCGATCAGGTCGCGCACTTCGGCCAGCTTGGCGGCTGAGCGGCCAGCCATGACCCACTTCGGGCCTTTGCCCTGATAGTGATGGGCAAGGTATTCGGCAACGAGGCGGCCGGTATAGCCGGTCGCACCATAGACGACGATATCGTAAGGGCGGTCTGCCTTGGCAGTCATGCAGGTCTCTCCATTATCCCGAATCTTGTGTCGGGCTTGGCCCTAAGAAGGACACAATCCGGGGGCGTTGTAAAACGGGTTTCGCCAGACGTTACGACAAGCTCGCTAGAACAGGTAGGCGATCCCCGCTTTCGCGTGGATGACGCCGTGGGGTGGTTTCAGAACCGGTACTGTCTGCTCGCAAGGTCGAACATGATCTCTTCACTGCCGCCGCCGATCGCCATGACGCGGACCTCGCGATAGATGCGTTCCACCCGGCTGCCGCGCATGAAGCTAGCCCCGCCCAGAATCTGGCACGCCTCGCGCGCGCAGAATTCCATGGTCTGGGTCGCCTGCACCTTGAGCAGCGCAAAATCGCCGGGGAAGGGATTGCCCTGCATCACGTTCCACGCGCACTGGTCGATCCATGCCTGGGTCGCCTGAATGCGGCGGATCATGTCGGCCAGCTTGTGACGGATCACCTGATTGGTGATCAGCGGCTTGCCAAAGGTTTCGCGCTGACGGGCCCAGTCCAGCGCGTCTTCGAAACAGATGCGGGCAAAGGCATTGGCCTGCTGGCTCATGCCCAGCCGCTCGCCGTTGAAATTGCGCATGATCCCGGCAAAGCCGCCATTCTCTGGCCCGATCAGGTTTTCGGCCGGAACCTCGACATTGTCGAAATGGATTGTCGCCGTATCGCTCGCGTGCCAGCCCATCTTGGCCAGCGGGGTGCGGGTCACGCCGGGGCGGTCCAGTTCGACCAGCAGCAGCGAAATGCCGCCAGTGCCCGGCCCACCGGTGCGCACAGCGAGGGTTACATAGTCCGCCCGCATGCCGGTGGTGATGTAGGTCTTCTCGCCATTGACCACATAGGCCGCGCCCTTGCGCTCCGCCTTGGTGCGCAGGTTGGCAACGTCAGAGCCGCCGCCCGGTTCGGTAATGCCCAGGCAGATCAGCTTTTCGCCCGCAAGGACGGCAGGGGCGATGCGGCGCTTCATTTCCTCGCTGCCCATGGCCAGAATCGGCGGCAGGCCGATGCCGTGGGTCAGCAGCGAAGCGCAGATGCCGCCAGCGCCGGGGCGGGCCATTTCTTCGGTCTGGACGAGGCCGTGGAACAGGGTGAAGGCATCGCCGGTGCCGCCGAATTCTTCGGGATAGTTCAGGCCCAGGATGCCGGCTTCGGCGGCCTTGCGGTGCAGGTCGCGGGGCAGTTCGCCGGCAGCTTCCCACTTGTCGACATGGGGGGTGATCTCACGGGCGACGAAGGCGCGTACCGTATCGCAGACCGCTTCGTGGCTCTCGTCATAATGCGGAGAGCGCGCCCGCCACTGGTCGAACAAAGGTGCCTGCATCGTCTTATCCCTCTCCAATTGCATGTCATGCGAACGCGGTTTTTACCGCGCTTCGGCGCAAGGATGGGTCAGAAAATGGAGCGAGGCAAGGCATCTTGGCCCCGGATCAGCTCCGGAATGCCGACTATCAAGAAAGCCGTAGCGTCAGAGCTTTGGCAGGGTAACCCCGCGCTGGCCCATGTATTTCCCGCTGCGATCGGCATAGCTGGTTTCGCAGGCCTGATCGCCCTTCAGGAACAGGAACTGGCAGGCGCCTTCGTTGGCATAGATCTTGGCCGGGAGCGGCGTGGTGTTGGAAAATTCCAGCGTCACGTGGCCTTCCCATTCCGGTTCCAGCGGGGTGACGTTCACGATGATGCCGCAGCGGGCATAGGTGCTCTTGCCCAGGCAGATCACCAGCACGTCGCGCGGGATGCGGAAATATTCGACTGTCCGGGCCAGCACGAAGGAATTGGGCGGAATGATGCAGACGTCGGTCTTCACGTCGACAAAGCTGTTGTCGTCAAAGTTCTTGGGATCGACCACTGCCGAATGGACATTGGTAAAGATCTTGAACTCATCCGCGACCCGCGCGTCATAGCCATAGGACGAGAGGCCGTAAGAGATGCAGCCCTCGCGCTTCTGATGCTCTACGAAGGGCTCGATCATCCCGGTGTGCCGGGCCTCGTTACGGATCCACTTGTCTGAAAGAATCGCCATGGCGTGATTGATTGCCCAAGCCGGACGCCTTCGACAAGGTCGGGCCGAACGGATGTTGTAGAGAAAATCAGCGATGGGCCACTGCGGGGCGTCATTGCGAGCGAAGCGCGGCAATCGAGGGCGGTTTACGCTTCCATCTGGATTGCTTCGTCGCTCCGCTCCTCGCATGCCGAGGTGCAGGCTTAGACCCCGTGATAGTCCCGGTACCAGCGCACAAAGCCCGGGACACCGACGTCAATGGAGGTGGTCGGGGCATAGCCCAGGTCGTTCCGGATCGCGTCGATATTGGCATAGGTCGCGGGAACATCGCCGGGCTGCATCGGCTGGAAATCGATCACGGCCTTGCGGCCGCAAGCCTCTTCCAGCAGTTCGACGACCTTCATCAGACGTTCGCTACGGTTGTTGCCGATGTTGTAGAGCGCGTGCGGTTTCACGCTGCCGCCAGCCTTTTCCGCGCCATCGTCTGCCGGGGGGCTGTCCAGACAGGCCACCACGCCGGAAATGATGTCGTCGATATAGGTGAAGTCGCGCTGCATCTCGCCATGGTTGAACACCGGGATTGGCTGTCCGGCGAGGATCGCCTTGGTGAAGATCCACATCATCATGTCGGGCCGTCCCCACGGGCCATAGACCGTGAAGAAGCGCAGGCCCGTAAGCGGCAGGCGGAACAGGTGGGCGTAGGTTTCGCTCATCAATTCGTCCGCGCGCTTGGTCGCGGCATAGAGCGAGACGGGGTGATCGACCCGGTCCTCAACCGAAAAGGGCAGCTTGGTATTGCCACCATAGACTGAGGAGGAACTAGCATAGACCATATGTTCGACCTGCCGGTGACGCGCGATCTCCAGCAGGTTGACGTGCCCGGCCAGGTTTGAACTGACATAGGCCTGCGGGTTTTCCAGGCTGTAGCGCACCCCGGCCTGCGCGCCGAGATGGGCAATCCGGTCGAACTCCTGCCCCTGCAGCGCGCCGTCCAGCGCGGCCATGTCGGCAAAGTCGAGCTGGTGAAAGGCAAAGCGGTTGCCGCCCGCTACCCTGATCCGCTTCAGCCGGTCCTGCTTCAGCGAGACCTGATAGTAGTCGTTCAGGTTGTCGATCCCGATCACCTGAACGCCGCGTTCCAGCAGGCGCAGGGCCAGGGCTGAGCCGATGAAGCCGGCCACGCCGGTAACCAGAACGCGCATTGGAAAATTCTCCAGTCTTTTTAGATGGATAGTTGTATATGCGCACCATCCATCACGGACCTCTGCAGATTAGCACGGCCTATTCGACATGATAAATACGGCGAGCCGGCAAAAGCTCTTGATCATATTCGGGACAAGACCCGAGGCGATCAAGCTGTTTCCGGTTGTCGCCGCCCTGCGCGTCGATCCGCGTTTCTTGCCGGTGGTTTGCACTTCGGGTCAGCACCGCGAAATGCTGGATCAGGTCTTGCAGCTTGCCGGGCTGGTGCCAGACCACGATCTGGACCTTATGCGACCGGGGCAAAGCCTTGACGGGCTGACTGCGGCGCTGCTCACCGAATTGGGGCAGGTGATGGACCGCGAACAACCGGCGCGGGTCATGGTGCAGGGCGACACGGCCACGGCCATGGCTGGCGCGCTTGCCGCCTATTACCGCCGCATTCCGGTCGATCATGTCGAGGCGGGGCTGCGTTCTGGCCAGCTCTATCACCCCTGGCCGGAAGAGGGCGCGCGCCGGATCATTGCCGTCACCTGCCACCGACGCGAAAACCTTGATGGCGCGCTGGTGCGGATTGCCAGTGCCGTACGCCGGATCGCGGCGCGCCCGGATGTTGCGGTGATTTTCCCGGTCCATCCCAATCCTGCCGTGCGCACGGTCATGCAGGCGGCGCTGGACGGGGTGAACAATGTCGCGCTACTCCCGCCGCTTGACTATCCGCACTTCGTCCATCTGCTGACGCTGGCCGATCTGGTGCTGACCGATAGTGGCGGGGTGCAGGAAGAGGCGCCCGTTTTCGGCAAACCGGTGCTGGTCCTGCGTGAGACGACCGAGCGGCCCGAAGGTGTTGCGGCGGTTTCGACGCGGCTGGTTGGCACCGACCCGGACCGGATCGTGGCGGAAGTCACGCGCCTGCTTGACGATGCGGCTGCCTATCAGGCCATGGCACTGGCGCGCAGCCCATACGGCGATGGCAGGGCTGCGCGCCGAATTGTCGCGGCGATTGCGGCTGCGATTGGCTAGGCCGGGGCCGAACCGGCCGGATTACATGCCGGCGGTAATCAGCACCCGGTAGTCTGCGCCCTGAAAGCGGGACTTGCGGGCTTCCTGATAGGCGGGGGATTTATACCACGCGCGCGCCGCATCCATGTCCGGGAATTCGACGATCACGCAGCCCGCTGCTTCCGGTCCTTCCAGCGTCTCGATTGCGCCGTAATAGGCCAGCGGCTTGGCCGTATGGCCAGCCATCGATTGCCCGGCCTTGCCCGCATATTCGGCCATGGCGGCGCTGTCGTGCTCACGTTCCTTGATAAAGACGATGTAGGCGCTCATTCCGGTTCCTCTCCGTTATTGATTGTGCGCCAATCATGCGGGGCGAAAACCGACCTTGCAAGCGGGACCTGTCATCCCGTCCATTGCCACCCGATCCAGCCGCCAATTCCGACAGTCTGAAGCGTGGCAATTGCATAGAGGTGGTTCGAGAACGGCTGCTTGCGGGTCTTGTGCCGAAACAGGCTGCGCGCGGCATAGGCACCGGGGGTGCCGCCAAGGAAGGCCAGCCACAGCAAGGTGGATTCGCGAATCCGCCAGCCACCGCTGCGCGCCAGCGACTTGTCGATGTGGAACATGACAAAGGTGGCCAGATTGACCGCGATCAGTGCCAGGGGAATGTAGGTCAGGGGAAAGGGCATCCCCTGACCTAGATCAGTAAAAGCTGAAAGTTCCGTTTATTCAGCAGCGCTGAGGCCGAACAGGCCGGGTTCGGCCACGTCATCGCCGGCTTCGTTGGCGGCGTTGATTTCGGTCTTGGCCTTCTGGCGCGCGTCGAAGCTGGACCACACGTCGTTCCAGTTGCCCTTGGTCGCGGCCTTCGAATATTCGGTCGCGCGGGTTTCGAAGAAGTTGGCGTGTTCCACCCCGTTGAGCAGCGGGGTCAGCCACGGCAGCGGGTGGTCCTCGATCATGTAGATCGCCGGCAGGCCCAGCTGCGACAGGCGCCAGTCGGCGATGTAGCGGATGTAGCGCTTGATTTCCTTGGCGCTCATCCCCGGCACCGGGCCTTGTTCGAACGCCAGATCGATGAAGGCATCTTCCAGCCGCACGGTCTTCTGGCAGCAGTCGATGATGTCTTCCTTGACCGCCTTGGTCAGGCAGCCGCGTTCGGCCACGAAGGCGTGGAACAGGCGGGTGATGCCTTCGCAGTGCAGGCTTTCGTCGCGCACCGACCAGCTGACGATCTGGCCCATGCCCTTCATCTTGTTGAAGCGCGGGAAGTTCATCAGCATGGCAAAGCTGGCGAACAGCTGCATGCCTTCGGTAAAGCCGCCGAACATGGCGAGCGTGCGGGCGATGTCCTCGTCAGTATCGACCCCGAAGGTGTGCATGTAGCTGCACTTGTCGGCCATTTCCTGATATTCGAGGAAGGCCGAATATTCGGTTTCCGGCATGCCGATGGTATCAAGCAGGTGCGAATAGGCGGCGATGTGGACCGTCTCCATGTTGGAGAAGGCCGAGAGCATCATCTTCACTTCGGTCGGCTTGAACACGCGGCCATAGTGTTCGTGATAGCAGTTCTGCACCTCGACGTCGGCCTGGGTGAAGAAGCGGAAGATCTGCGTCAGCAGGTTCTTTTCATGCTCGGAAAGCTTTTGCGCCCAGTCGCGGCAGTCCTCGCCCAGCGGAACTTCCTCGGGCATCCAATGGACCTGCTGCTGGCGCTTCCAGAACTCATAGGCCCACGGATACTCGAACGGCTTGTAGGTCTTGCGGGCTTCGAGAAGAGACATGCGGATTGCTCCTGAAAATCAAGCAATTGATATATTTGGTGCGGCGCTGCCGTAATGGCCGCTCCGCGGAATCCTGTCTTCCTACTGGCAGGCCAGGCATTCCTCGTAATCGGTCTGCTGCGCGGCCAGTTCGAACTTTGGCGCGTCGGCGGTATTGTCCGCTTCCACCCCTCCGGCGAACCCGGCGCGCTGAACCGACTTCGAGCGCAGGTAATACAGGCTCTTGATCCCGCGCTCCCATGCCTGAAAGTGCAGCATCATCAGGTCCCACTTGTCCACGTCAGCCGGGATGTAGAGGTTCAGCGACTGGGCCTGGTCGATATAGGGTGTACGGTCTGCCGCGAATTCGAGCAGCCAGCGCTGGTCGATTTCGAAGCTGGTCTTGTAGACGTCCTTTTCCTCGGGCGAGAGGAAATCGAGGTGCTGGACCGAGCCGCCATGTTCAAGGATCGAGTTCCACACGGCGGTGGAATCCTTGCTCTTCGAAGCGAGCAGCGCCTTGAGATAGGGGTTCTGCACCACGAAGCTGCCCGACAGGGTCTTGTGGGTGTAGATGTTGGCCGGGATCGGTTCGATGCAGGCGCTGGTGCCGCCGCAGATGATGCTGATCGAGGCGGTCGGCGCAATCGCCATCTTGCAGCTGAAGCGCTGCATTACGCCCATGTCGGCCGCATCCGGGCAAGCGCCCCGTTCCTGCGCCAGCAGCAGGCTGGCTTCGTCGGCCTTGGCCGCGATGTGCTTGAACATCTTGAGGTTCAGCGCCTTGGCCATCGCGCTTTCAAAGGCGATGCCCTTTTTCTGCAGGTAGGAGTGGAAGCCCATGACCCCCATGCCGACCGAGCGTTCGCGCATGGCCGAATACTTCGCGCGGGCCATTTCGTCCGGCGCGCGGTCGATATAGTCCTGCAGCACGTTGTCGAGGAAGCGCAGCACGTCCTCGACGAAGCGCTCGTCCTTGTTCCACTCTTCCCAGGTTTCCAGGTTGAGCGAGGACAGGCAGCACACGGCAGTACGGTCGTTGCCAAGGTGGTCGACGCCGGTCGGCAGGGTGATTTCCGAGCACAGGTTGGAGGTCGAGACCTTCAGCCCCAGATCGCGGTGATGCTTTGGCATCATCCGGTTCACCGTGTCGGAGAAGACGATGTAGGGTTCACCCGTGGCAA
>ERZ1645187.83-NODE-83-length-92461-cov-227.979990_pt1 | contig 92461 bp, 70 predicted proteins | sample MGYA00575352_ERZ1645187 | MGnify/ENA primary metagenome ERZ1645187 (study PRJEB40837, sample SAMN11349314) | freshwater sediment metagenome | isolation source: river sediment | host: Sediment | place: India: Wazaribad , New Delhi | collected 2017-02-21 ... | reverse complement strand
TCCCCGGTTCGCCGATCACCATGGAGGATGTCCTGACCCAGACCGCCATGACCTATCCGGAGACCTATGTCCGCGAGATGAAGGGCAGCGAACTCAAGACCATCCTCGAGGACGTGGCCGACAACCTCTTCAACCCGGACCCCTACCTGCAGCAGGGCGGGGACATGGTTCGCGTGGGGGGATTGGACTACGTGTGCAGCCCCAACAATGGAACGGGCCAGCGCATCGCCGAGATGCGCCTGGATGATGGTCGCCTGGTCGAGGCGGACAAGACCTACAAGGTGACTGGTTGGGCAACGGTGGGTACCCAAAGTCCGGGACGGCCGGTTTGGGATCTGGTGGCCGATTATTTGCGCGCGCAAAAGACCCTGGCCCTGAAGAAGGTCAACGCGACCAAGCTGGTCGGCGTGGAAGGGAACCCGGGTCTGGCCTGAGTCTGGCAGCCGCCCCAGCTCAAGCACCGGCCAGCGCCGGCGGCGCGGACTTCAGGTTTTATCTGACGCCATGCGATTCTCGAACAGGCCAGGCAGGGACGTTCAGATAGGATCGGTGAGATGTCCTCCCGCTCGCTGCCGAAAACGGGAATGCGACATCTATAAATCCTGAAGGTATTGAGGAGAAGCCCATGATCCTGAAGACCCCTCGCGCCCTCGCCCTGACCCTGTGCCTGCTGATGGGGATGGTCACCACCACGACCCTGCCCGCCGCCATGCCGGATTGGTTCAAGGACTCCTTCCTCTACCTCCAGGAAGAGGTCGACAAGGCCGCCGAGGAGGGCAAGCGGGTCGCCCTCTATTTCCACCAGGAGGAGTGTCCCTACTGTCAGCGCATGCTGAACGTCAACTTCACTCAGCGCGATATCGTCGAGCGGGCTCAGTCCCAGTTCAACTTCATCGCCATCAACATCTGGGGCGATCTGGAGGTGACGGACCTGGACGGCACCGTCACCAGCGAGAAGGATTTCGCCCGCGCCCAGCGGGTCCAGTTCACCCCAACCATTCTCTTTCTGGATGCGGCGGGCCGGGTCAGCTTCCGCCTCAATGGCTACTACCCCCCCGAGCGCTTTAGCGCCTTGCTCGACTACCTGGGCCAGCCGTCGGCCCCCGCCGGCGGCTTCGCCGAGTTCCTGGCCGCCCGGTCACCGGCACCGGCCAGCACTGCATTGCCTCAGGACCCGGCCAATCTGCCTCATCCCCTCAAGCTCGATCGGCGCGCCAGCGGCAAGCCCCTGCTGGTGCTCTTTGAACAGAGCGATTGCCAGGCGTGCGACGAACTGCATCGGGAGGGTCTGACCCGGGACGAGGCGCGGGAATTGCTCAAGGCCTTCGACGTCGCCCTGGTCGACATCTGGTCGTCGGCACCGCTCACCACGCCGGATGGACGTGAACTGGCGGCCCGGGACTGGAGTCGGGAACTGGGTATCCACTACACCCCCACCCTGCTGTTCCTGGATACCACGGGCAAGGAGGTCTTCCGCACCGACGCCTACGTCCGCCCCTATCACCTCAGCACCAGCCTGGCGTACGTCGCCACCGGTGCCTATCAGCGCCAGCCCGAGTTCCAGCGCTTCATCCTGGAGCGCATCGACGCCCGTCGCGCCGCCGGCGAGAGCGGCCCTCCCAACCTGTGGGACTGAGCAAATAGGGCAAGAGGGAACTGTGGTACGGAGCGAGGGTAGGGTGGTGGTCCCACTTCCCATGCCCCGTCTGCCGCGGTGGCTACTCGCCCTGGTCCTCTGGCTGGTGGCCTTGCCGGGCCAGGCGATCCAGGAGATCCGCATCGGCGTCCTCAGCCATCGCGGCAGCGATCTGACCCTGGAGCACTGGCAACCCACCGCGGATTACCTGACCCAGGCCCTGGAGGGTTACCGGTTCGAGATCCTGCCCCTCCCCTTTGGCCGCATCAGCGAGTTCGTCGAAATGGAGTTCGTCGACTTCATCCTGGTCAATCCCGGCATCTACGTCGATCTGGAGGTGCGCTTTGGCATCGCCCGCCTCGCCACCCTCAACAACCGGGTCGGGGACCTGAGCCTCAACCACTTCAGCAGCGTCATTTTCACCCGCCATGACCGGGAGGACATCCAGTCCCTGGGGGATCTGAAGGGCAAGTCCTTCCTCGCCGTGGACGAGACCTCCCTCGGCGGCTTCGAGATGACCTGGGACGAACTCCTCCGTCAGGGCCTTGACCCCTATCGGGACTTCAGGACCCTGGGCTTCGCTGGTGACCACGACAGCGTGGTGCTTGCGGTCGGGCGGGGGGAGGCCGATGCCGGCACGGTCCGCACCAATATCCTCGAACGGATGGCGACCCGAGGCATGATCGACCTGGAGGAATTCAAGGTCCTCAACCCCCAGCCCACCGATCGCTTTCCCCTGGTCCACAGCACCCGGCTCTATCCCGAGTGGCCCTTCAGCCGGCTCAGCCACACCCCCAACGACCTGGCCCAGCGGGTCGCCCTGGCCCTGCTCAACATGCCGCCTGATCACCCGGCGGCCCTGGCCGGCGAACATGCCGGCTGGACGGTGCCCCTGGATTACCAGCCGGTGCATGACCTCTTCCGCCGGCTCAAGCTTCCCCCCTACGATCAGGGCTTCACCTATTACGATGTCCTCCAGCGCTATCCCCTCGGGGTGGCGACGATCCTCACACTACTGCTGCTCTTCGCCGCCCTGGCGTACCGCATCCATGGCCTCCATCGCCAGCTCAAGGGCGCCAAGTCGCGCCTGGAGGCCCAGCATCTGCTGATCCTCAACTCCGTCGCCGATGGCATCTATGGCGTCGACCGCAACGGCCTCTCCACCTTCGTCAATCGCGCCATGACCGAAATGACGGGCTGGAGCGCCAAAGAGATGATCGGGCGCAACCAGCACGAACTCCTCCATTATCAGCGCGCCGATGGTTCACCCTTCCCCGCCAGCGAATGTCCGGTCCTGATCACCTGCCAGGACGGCAAGGCCCGGCATATCCCGGAGGACCTCTTCTGGCGGCGGGACGGCAGCAGTTTCCCGGTGGAATATGCCTGCTCGCCCCTGCGCGATGCCCGGGGCGAGATCGCCGGCAGCGTGGTGGTCTTTCGGGATATCAGCGAACGCAAGCGCAACGAGGAGCAGCGTCGTCGCCAACAACGGGACCTGATCCACCAGGGCCGGCTCGATACCCTGGGGGCCATCGCCGCCGGCATCGCCCACGAGATCAATCAACCTCTCACCGCCATAGCCGCCAGCGCCCAGGCCTGCATCCGCCTGCTCGATAGCGCCCCGGAGGCGGACCCATCCGGACGGCTGAGCGATACCCTCGCCACCATCGCCCTCCAGGCCCAGCGGGGAGGGGAGATCATCCGCCAATTGCGCCAGTTCGTGAAGAAGGAGGAGCCGGTCAAGGCCTGGGTGGACGTGAATGACCTAGTCCGGCGGGCGGCAGTGCTGATCCGACCCGAGGCCGAGCGGCTGGGCGTCCAGTTCGTCACCCAACTCAGCCCGGGGCTGCCCCGGGTCCGGGTGCAGGAGATCCAGATCCAGCAGGTCATCCTCAATCTGGCCACCAATGCCCTGGAGGCCCTGGCGGATACCCAGGGCGCCCACCCCTGTCTGACCATCGCCACGGGGCCGGGGCGTGGGGACGAGGTCGAGGTGGGGGTCAGCGATACGGGGCCCGGGGTGAACGAGGCCCTGCGCACCGACGTCTTTCAGCAGTTCGTCACCACCAAGCCCCAAGGGATGGGGTTGGGGCTCTCCATCAGCAAGGGCATCATCGACGCCCATGGCGGCCGGATCGAACTGGCGGCTACCGGCGCGACGGGAAGCCTGTTCCGCTTCTGCCTGCCGGGGGAAGGAACCGCGCTGGAGTGAACGCGCCTATCACGACTTCCGTCACCGCCTGAGAAGGCTGACCGGGAGGAGATGGGGCGTGTCCATGGCCTACCGGTTCCAGAAGCGCGCCGAATTCGGCCGGGGTTGGATGGGCTATTTCGATGCCAGTTGGTGTGGGGAGGGTGGGTTAAACACCCCCCCTTACCAGATTAGCGGGCAACTCTCGCTACTCGTAATGCGTCCAGAGGCGTAGCACTTTAACGACGTGCTCCGCCTCGAGAACCTGATATACGATGCGGTGTTGGATGTTGATGCGGCGCGAATATGCGCCCGCAAGATCACCAACCAACTTCTCGTAAGGGGGCGGATTCTGGTAGGTCAAAAAGGCCGCCTCTGTGAACGATGTTAGTGTCACCGTCCCAGTTTACCCACTCGTTGCGGTGTTCGTACTGGTGAAACACTTTAATGACGAATATGTTGCAAACCGACTCGGAACTGAGGTCGAACTCTGACAGCTTGAATGTGTGCTCTCTGAATCTGCGCATGGCGTCCCTATGGCTTACGTGCATAAAGTTCAGATTAACGCGCCCAAAAATCGCGCACGATAAGCTCGAATTTGGCCACAGAACCGACCGCGGTTTCTGGGTCGCCGTTTATTCACTTGTTGGGCGATTCTATTCTTCTGTCTGTATCAGTAGCGTGGTCCGTCCCTGATTTACGGAGAATCCTGACTAGGGTTCGGAGCGCTTCATTGACAGACGCCGAATCTGGAAAGACCTCTGCAACGTCCGAATCGAGAAGTACTGTTGTTACCATGCCATCGAACATTTTTGCGTACTTCCCACGCACGCCACCCTTCATGTTAGCGAAGTCATATTCGGGGCGCATGTCGTCGCTTTCGCTAGTGGTGTGATTGCTGTTCATAGAATGCACGCTCGCTTGCCGTCGCTTTTCTGGCACTAATGATCCGGATGGCTTCTTCACGAAAAACATGGGAAACAACCAACACCTTTCCGGCCCCTGTTGCCCCGATGATCAAAAACCGATCCTCTTCCGCCGAGTGGTCCATGTCAGGATAGGTCATCGACAGAGAATCCTGAAATACCGCAATCGCCACCGCAAACGTAACCTTGTGTTTTGCTTCGTTTGTAGCGGCTTTGCGAATATCCCACTCGAAATTCATAGAAAGCTCGCCCGTAGGTTGTGCCTATATTATCGCCCAACGTTAAGCCTGGCCCGCCGACCGTTGCCGCGCCGTCGCTGCGCTCCGGCGCGGCAACGGTCGGCGGGCCGAGGTGCTTGTTGGGCGATTAGTTGGGCTGACGAATCCATAGCGGTCTGTTGCCGTTCTCTGGTTCTCTGGTGTGAGCCCGAAGTGCCCCCGCGCTTGAGGCTCAACCAGGCATTGCCACTGCCTCCTTGAATACCGCATCTCGGGAGAATAGAACTGAGAGGGACCCGAGCATGAACAAGAAGTAAGCCAACTGACCTTCGCCATTTGGCCATATCTCGATCACTCGCTCGACGAGTTCATTATCGCAAAACTCATCAAATGCAAGCTCAGATACTTCAGCCGCAGCAACGGCCTGGCGGAGAATTTCTATCTCATTCTCACGGACGGCAGAGAAAACTTCCCACGCGTTCTCAATGCACCGCTGATGGTTCTCACCATCGAAATGAATATACAATTGAATGGCCAATTCACGGCCCCATGAAACCTCTGCGCTGTATGCCGATTCATCTACAAGCGACAGTTCTCCGAAGTTAGCATCGGCAATGCACTTTGGCGGTTTCATGATGTTCTCTAAATGCTTGAGGCTAATGCTCCGGGGTTGGTCGTTGACTTCTTGGCGGCCCATCTGAGTTGTAGTTCGTCTGCGGCTCGCGGCATCTTCGTTCCCGCGCCCAACGCCTGGCTCACCCGACCGCCCAAAGCGCGGCCGCGCTTTGGGCGGTCGGATGTAGCCGGAAGTTATGTGCTTTCTTCTTCAATGCCATGCGCCTTTTGTAGGTGTTTTTCAATACTTCTCACCAATGCGCCACATTTAAAGCACCGAATTAATTTTTTCGCAATGAGATTGCTTTTCACATTATCCAGTTCTGCGTATTGTGACCATTCATTTGGATGAGTGACGCTTACATGATGATCTAGATTTGCAACTTTTTTCTTGCAGTAAGGACATGGGATATTCCGTGCTGTCTTTCTTTTGCTGGTCCTTACTCGCACCGACTTGCCTGGTAGAAGTGGACCGGAAGAAGCAGACGCCCTGTGCTTAGAGATGCCATCTCCAATCCATCCCCAGCCACCACACTTGAAGCAATTCGGATTCCCTCCACGACATGTACATTCCGGCATATGATTTTACCTTCGCTATTCACACATAACGACTGGCTAGCCCGCCCAATACCGCGCTGGCACGGCCTCCAAATATTGCGATGAGGTGGGTGCGCGGAATTGGGCCGGCGTTGAGCCATTTGTTATGTGGCCAATCAAACGTTATTGTCGAAAGCTCCGGAACGAACGTAAAGTTGCGCCCCGAGCAATGTTCCAAACTCTGGTTCGAGAACTCCGACGTCCGCAACTCTGATCTTCCAAGCCCCTTCCTGTTCGAAGAACTCGCCGAATACCTCTTCGTTGTCTCCATATTGATACACGAAAGACAGGTCATCGCTTTCTTCGTAAGGGTAGAAGCTTCTCGTTTCGAACGATCGCAGATAAGTTTCCGCGTCCTCAAGAGTTCGAGTTATGGTAGACGGGCCTTCTAACTGATCAGGTACAACTCTCCAGTCTTTATATCCCCGGCGCAATATTTGCCCAGAGAAGTGTTCGCCATACTCATGATCGGATTCAAAAACATAATGTCCTGGGTTGACGCGTGTAACATTCATTTCTGGTTCTGCCGAAAATACTTGTTGTGCGGCTACTTCCGTTTAATCTGTTCCAGATTATCTTTTGCCCATTTGGAAACAACTTTAGCGCATGAGAGCATTATAAGTGGTGGGAAGTGAGTGACGAGTTCCCCGTATCTAATGTCGTTTGGGTATTTGGAAGCCCCAACACTTTCGGCGCTAAGCAAAGCTCCAACTGTGCCGTTCGATGTACTTGCAACTACTTCCTGGGACAATAACCTTGAGGCTGATAACGGCAACGAATTGCCAACTCGCGTGTCAGTTAGCTCGCAGGCGCAGATGTCTTTTAGTAAGCCATTGAGGTCGTGTGACCGCTTCTTAAGTTCTTCCAATGTATATCCTGCTCGTTCTAAGAGAGCCTTAAGAGAAATCTCGCAAGAAAGCAAGCTCAAGTATAGAACCGTACGTCCAACTTCATCACTTGGGGATGTCTTTGTGACAAACGATTCAGCAGCCTCGATCAAGCGGTCTGAAAATTCAATGCTGTATTCCACGAGGTTTTGCTCCTGCCACATAACGCCTTGCTTCACCTGCCCCGCGTAGCGGGGTCAGGTGCAAGCCCCAGTTAGGCCGGTTGATTTAAATTTTGGGTTACCAAAAAGACGGCACCCGACCTACGCAGTTACCGGAAGTAAGATAATTCAGAGACGCTAAGCTACCCTAGCCGCAGCTAAAAAAGTTCCTGGATAAAATTTATTTCCATAGCGTTTGCTAGGCTTATGAAGGTAAGTTTCAGGAAAAAACCAAGCGGTTAAGTCAATCGACCGTTCAGATTTGAGAGCTTGAATAATGTTTTGGATAGAATTAGTCATCGTAAGAAGCGATGTTCCCGGTTCAAAACAAGGTAAACCTATTACCACGGCTGTTTGTTTAACCGCAGTATTCTGTGGAAGACTGCTAAGTTGAAAGCTGTGAATACCTGTTATATTTTTTATTTGATTAGAAGCTTTTTTTAATCCGGAAGCTATTTTACTAGCAGTTGCTAGCCTAGATGCATCATATTCTGCTAATTTACACTCCACTAACTCAATAATGGTAGTATTTTCGTTGCCTGTTACAACACAAATATCAACACGTTCAGACTGTTGGCTTGTTACACCATTTCGCATAACGTATGTTTCTGGCATTGCAGGCGCACCACTTGCACTTAATGACCCAGCTAAAATAGCTGAATTAGTTCTTTCAAGATACTCCCAAGGTGCATCATCATATCTAAAATTTACACATAACTCATTTAATGTTTCAATCCACACAGAACAAGCCATTTGCCAATAGTCAGGCAATCCATATGTTGTATTAAATTTAGTACCCTTAAGTGGTTCCATAGTTCATTCCTCGCCTAACGCAGAGCTCAGCCGACGCGAGCCCGCGCAGCGGGTGAGCGGTCGGCTGGAGCGCCTTGTTGGGCGCGGGTTAGTTCCCAATGGTGAATTTGTCCCTCCCAGTCTTCTTGTACGGAACTTACGATTGCATTATGAAATTTTTGGTGCTCGGGCTGTAACGCCATAAGAAAAACGACGTGGGGCGTGGAAAATGCCTCAACGAAGGAGCCGGATGTCGCGTTCCTCAAAGTCTCTAGCATGCGCTGGATAAAATTGAGTCGATTTTCGCGAATGAAGTGCTGGTATATCAATAGTGACTTCCCGGAGGCCCAGAGCGCTTCCACTTCGCGCCAATATAAAAACTTTGGTGAGTCCTTTCCTCCGTATGCCTTTGATTTAACCTCCAAACCATTGTCGGGGTCGAGGAAAACGCAATCTCTACCTTGCGCCCGCTGGGCAAGCGAATTGAACCACGAACTTCGGCCTGAAGCTGTATCGGGCACAAGTGAGGAGAAGTATTCTGCTTTCGGGATAAGGCCACTACCTTCGATCAAGCTAACTCGGCGCATCCGGCAAGACACCAAAAGCTCTTTGATTTCTTGGAACAGAACAGGGTCGTGACGTGACCACTTGCCTGGATGCTCCAGATACGAGATGAACTTTCCATCTGTACTGCCATCGTCAGGCGTCAGCATCCAAGCGACCAAAATACGGAACCCACTGGCGCGAATGATGGCGCGTAACAGTCCGTACTTCCGATAGTCGTTGATGTCCCCGAAATATTGGTCCTTCATGGTGCTCTCATCATTTACGCCCAACGTCAAGGCTAACCGGCCACACAGAACGGTGCGTATTGAGCGTAGCGAGAACCGCACCGGTTTGGGTGGTCCGAGTTTAGCCGCGTGTTAGGCACTTTTTTGTGAATCTAGATACAGAGTATCGGGACAAATATCTTGTTCGTGTGGCCATACAACAGTTCCGTCAATTACTTTTGCTTGAACAAAATAATTTTTGTTTTTAAATTCCTTAAATACCCCGAATTCTAACAAATCAGAACAATCATATATGCCGCGCTCTCCATTGCTAAAAACAAGATATAACTTATAATCATCCGATGCAGATACTTCTTTTACTCTGGGGTTCATTTTTATCTCAGCGGGTCTATTTTATAAGGTTGCTCACCAGATACGGCTAATTCCCAATCAGCCATGAGTTCTTCTTTATGTATTTCTATCCATGCTTGCAGGAGTTTCATTTTGGAAGATGGAATACTGCCTTCAAGAACGTTACCTTCTGGTATTGATACTATGACTTCCTCCCCAGAATACTTGACATGAATATGTGGAAGCTTGTGCTGTTTATTATCCATGAAATACATGTAAATTATGATTCCATAGAATGCTGATATTGAAGGCATGGTTTCCTCTTAATTGTAATGCCCAACGCCAGGCTCACCGGCGCCGCTATTCGCGGCGTCCGGTGCAGCACCTCGTTAGGTTTGATTTTAGCCATCTGGAAGCTCGCCGGTCTCGGCCAGGTTCAAAAACTGGGTTTCATTTAAGAATTGCACGCCTTGTAATTCAGCTTTCTCAATCTTTTTAGGTCCGGCATTTTCACCGCCACATAGAAAATCGAGATTCTTCGTTACAGATGAAACTACTTTAAAGTTATGAATCTCAGCAATTGCTGAAAGCTCAGTTTTCCTGGATGCACCGAATCCAGTGAAGCAAATTTGTAAACGGCTATCTTGTGCTTTTCTTGAGCGCATGGAATAGATAATTTTCCATGCCTCCGAGTCGGAAAGAGCCTCGATTTGTTCCTTGCTCATATCCGATTTAGACATGAGTATCATTGTTGGCTTCTCGCTTGCCATTTTCTCTCCTCGGCACCTAACAGTTTACTAGACAGAATGTCGGTCAGGTGTGCTAGGCAGAATCTGCCTAGCACCGATAGCATGAATTCTGCCTAGCACGCCCAACCCAAGGCTTGAGTTGCACGTGTTGTGGCGTACGATTCAAGTTCACTCCGATTTGTCTAAGGACGCTAGCATATGTCAGTCGCTCAAACAACGACAACATCCGCCGAAGCACGCTTCTGGGCACGGTTCGTTCGTTGAGCGCGCTCGGAGTAACGGGGTCAAGGAAAGCGCGCTCCGCTGGTATGTGCACCGTGCCGAGGACTACATGAAGGCGTTCCCGGACATGCGCTTGTACGAGCACACCCGCGCGGATGTCACCGGGTATCTGGAGCAGGCCGGGAGACGAGCCGGAATCGCGGACTGGCAGTTCGTCCAGATCGTCGATGCACTACAGAATTTGTTGCTGACGGCTCGGTCGCCCGTTGCCACCGAAGCCCGCGGCGGTAAAGCCGAAAATCGCACGGCAATGTCGATAAAATGGGCGGGAGAGACGGACCCGAACCTTCACGCGGGCGCGCGTGACGGGATCCTTCCAGCCCGTCACGGAAGCGGGCCCAACCCACAGCCGCCGATCGAGGGGGAGCGCCCATGGCCGCCCAGCAACCGACGATCCATATTGTCGACGATGACCAAGACGTGCGGGAGTCGATCCGGCTCCTGATGGAGTCGGTGGGCCTGCCCGTGGCCACCTACGGCTCCGCCCAGGAGTATCTGGAACGCTTCCGCTCCGACCAGTTTGGCTGCCTGGTCCTCGATGTGCGCATGCGGGGGATGAGCGGCCTGGATCTGCAACGCCGCCTCCAGCAACTCCCCGGTCACCCCCCCATTGTCATGATCTCCGCCCATGGCGACGTGCCCATGGCGGTGCGCGCCCTCCAGGCCGGCGCCGTCGATTTTCTTGAAAAACCCTTCAATGACCAGGCCCTGCTCGACGCGGTCCATCGCGCCATCCAGCAGGACGCCCTGCGCCGGGGTGAGGCCTCCCGCCTGGCGGAGATCAAGGAGCGCATCGCCCGCCTGACCCCCCGGGAGGCCGAGGTGATGCGCCGGGTGGTGGACGGTGAGCGCAACAAGGTGATCGCCAGTGAGATGAATATCACCCAGTCCACCGTCGAGGTCCATCGGGCGCGGGTCATGGAAAAGATGGAGGCTAGGACCCTGTCGGAACTGATGCGCATGCTGGTGACCCTGGAGATCTGCGAGGGCAAGGGCTGATGAATGCTTGCCTGCCGGTCAGCGTGAAGGTCACGAGCGGTATCTTCTCTCTTAGGGGGGTGGCGAGACCCGTCAGGAACCTTAAGTGGATCCTGGTCGGTCTGCTGGCGCTGGCCCTGACAGGCCTGCTGCCCCTCGCCCCCGGTTACCCGACTCTGGAGGCGGCCACCGCCCGGCCAAAGGTCGGTTTGGTGTTGGGTGGCGGCGGGGCCCGGGGTCTGGCCCATGTGGGGGTCCTGAAGGTCCTGGAGGAACTGCGCGTGCCCGTGGACTGTATCGCCGGCACCAGCATGGGCTCGATCATCGGCGGGCTCTATGCCTCCGGCATGAGTCCGCCGGCGATGGACCAGACCTTGCAGGCGATCGACTGGCCCCAGATGTTCAAGGACGGCCCCGGCCGGGCGGATCTGCCCTTCCGCACCAAGGTCGAGCAGCAGGTGCTGCTGACGGACAAGGGGGTGGGGCTGAAGGATTGGCGGGTCCAGTTACCCCTGGGCTTGTTGCAGGGGCAGAACCTGCTGCTTCTGCTGGAGGAATTGACCCTGCCCGCCGCCGAGGTGCGAGACTTCGACCAGTTACCCATCCCCTTCCGCGCCGTGGCCACCGATCTGGCCACGGGCGAGGCGGTGGTGCTGGGGGACGGGGAGTTGGCGAAGGCCATGCGCGCCAGCATGTCCATCCCCAGTGCCTTGGTGCCCGTGGACCTGGATGGCAAGCTGCTGGCGGACGGTGGCATGGCCGATAACGTGCCGGTGGACGTGGCGCGCCGGCTGTGTCGGCCGGATGTCATCATCGCCGTGGACGTGGGCGCGCCCCTGGTGCCGACCAGCGAACTGACCTCCGTCCTTTCCATCACCGAGCAGCTCACCGGCTTTCTGACGGTGCGCAATGCCCGTCAGCAGATCGCCACCCTGGGGCCCCGGGACATCCTCATCACCCCGGACCTCAAGGATATCTCCAGCCTGAACTTCGAGCGCTCGGCGGAGGCGGTCGCCGTTGGCTACCGGGGCGCCCAGGCCCTGAGCGACCGGCTCAGCGCGCTCTCCCTGTCACCGGAGGCCTATCTGGCCTATCTGCGCGCCCGCCCGGCGCTCCCGGAGGACAAGCATCCCATCATCGATTTCATCCGCATCGAGAACGACACCCGGCTCGCCGACCAGGTCATCGAGCAGCAACTGACCGTCAAACCGGGAGACCGCCTGGACCCGGAGCGGCTGAACCGGGATCTTAACCAGATCTATGGCATGGGGGCTTTCCAGCAGGTCGATTACGGCCTGGTGCGGGAACAGGGCCGCACCGGTCTGGTGGTCTCCGCCCGGCCCTCCTTCATCGGCACGGATCGGCTGAATTTCGGGCTCTACCTGGGCGGGGACATGGGGGGTGATTCCATGTTCAACATCAGCGCCGCCTATACCAAGTCCCAGCTCAACGCCCTCGGGGCGGAATGGCGGACCTTCGCGCAACTGGGCAACAACATCACCCTGTCCACGGATTTCTACCAGCCACTGGATGCCGATCAGGAGTACTACCTGGATCCCTTCCTCAGCTATGAGCAATACAACCTGAGCCTGGGCAAGGAGGGTGACGAGGATGTCCTGGGTCTGAGGGTCCGGCAATTCCGCGCTGGCCTGGAGATGGGCCGCAATCTGGGGCACTGGGGACGCCTGAGTCTCGGGCTCTTCTACAGTGGCGGCAGCAACGCCGTACGGCATGGGGTGCCCAATGGGCTCCAGGGGGATTTCAACAACAGCGGCTTCACCCTGCGGCTGGATGCGGACACCCTGGACAGCCTGGATTTCCCCAGCAAGGGCTATTACGCCAACCTGCGCTATCGCGGGGCCCTGACCGCCCTCAGCGCCGATGAGGATTTTCAGACCCTGCTCCTGGATGGCGTCAAGCCTTTCGCCTGGGGTAAGTCCGTACTCATCCCCCGCGTTCACCTGGGCGCCACCCTCTCCGGCGAGCCCGGTCCCGAGGACCTGTTCCTGCTGGGCGGCTTCCTCAACCTCTCGGGCTATCAACCAGGGGATATCTCCGGCAAGTACGTGGGCCTGGCGGAGTTGGTCTATCTCTACCGGCTCAACGACGCCTCCGCGGCCTTCTCCCTGCCCCTGTACGCGGGCGGTTCCCTGGAGGCCGGGGGGGGCTGGGAATCCCTGGACAACTTCCAGTCCGATTCCATCCTCCCCGCTGGCAGCCTGTTCCTCGGTGCCGACACCCCCCTGGGTCCGGCCTATCTCGGGGCCGGGTTCTCCAACAAGCAATCCGCCCTGTATCTCATGCTCGGCAAACTCCTGTGGTAGGGCGGGGAAGCGGGGCAGGTCCTCAGGCAAATTCCACCAGCAGGTCCTTGGCGTTCACGTTCTCGCCGTGACGGGCATGGATGGCCTGGATCTGGCCATCACGCTCCGCGGTGAGCATGGTCTCCATCTTCATGGCCTCGATGGAGACCAGGGGGTCCCCTTTGGCCACCTTCTGGCCGGCGTGGACCGCCACGGTGACGATGGTGCCGGGCATGGGGGCGCCCACGTGCCGGGGGTTGCCCTCCTCGGCCTGGGGCTTGGCCTTGACGTTGGCCAGGCCGGCCTTGGGCACCCGGATCAGGCGGGACTGTCCGTTGAGCTCGAAGAAGACCTTGGCCACGCCCTCCGCGTCCGGCTCGGCCACGCTCTGCTCCGAGATGATGAGGGTCTTGCCACGTTCCAGCTCGACGCTGATCTCTTCCCCCGCATGCAGGCCATAGAAGAAGGCCGGGGTCGGCAGGATGGAGACATCCCCGTAGTGACCGCGGTGGGCGGCGTAGTCCTTGAAGACCTTGGGATACATCAGGTAGGACGCCAGGTCGGTATCGTCGATCTGGCGGCCGGTGGCGTGTTCCGCCTCGGCGCGGACGGCTTCCAGGTCCACCGGCGGCAGGAAATCCCCGGCGCGGCCGGCGATCGGCGCCTGTCCCTTGAGGACCTTGCGCTGCAGATCCGGCGGGAAGCCGTCTGGCGGGTAGCCCAGCTCGCCGCGCATCAGGGAGATGACCGACTCGGGGAAGGCGATCTCCCGCGCCGGGTCGCTGATGTCCGCCGGCGTCAGGTTGTTGGCCACCATGTAGAGGGCCAGGTCGCCGACCACCTTGGAGGTGGGGGTGACCTTGACGATGTCGCCGAAGAGGCGGTTGACGTCGGCATAGGCCCGGGAGACCTCCCCCCAGCGATGCTCCAGGCCCATGGCGCGGGCCTGCTCCCGCAGGTTGGTGTACTGGCCCCCGGGCATCTCGTGGCGATAGACGTCGGCGGTGCCGGAGCGGATGTCGGCCTCGAAGGGGGCGTAAAAGCGCCGCACCCCCTCCCAGTAGTGGGACAGACCCTGCATGGCGTCCAGGTCCAGGCCCGGGTCCCGCTCGCCCCCGGCCAGGGCGGCGGCGATGGACCCCAGGTTGGGCTGGGAGGTCAGGCCGCTGAGGGCGTCCAGGGCGCCGTCCACGGCGTCGCATCCCGCCTCCACTGCCGCCAGCACCGTGGCGGCGGCGATACCGCTGGTGTCGTGGGTGTGGAAATGGATGGGGATGCCGACCTCCTGCTTGAGGGCGCGGATCAGCTCCCGGGCAGCGCGGGGCTTGCAGACGCCGGCCATGTCCTTGATGCCTAGGATCTGGGCCCCGGCCTGCTCCAACTGTTTGGCCAGGTTGACGTAATAGCCGAGGTTGTACTTGGGACGGGCCGGGTCGGTCAGGTCGCCGGTGTAGCAGATGGCCGCCTCGCACAGGGCGCCGCTCTCCCGGACGGCGTCCATGGCCACGCGCATGTTGTCCACCCAGTTGAGCGAGTCGAAGACGCGGAACAGGTCGATGCCCTCCCGGGCGGCCTGCTGGACGAAGTAGCGCACCACGTTGTCGGCGTAGTTGGTGTAGCCCACGGCGTTGGAGGCGCGCAGCAGCATCTGGAAGAGGATGTTGGGCACCGCGGCGCGCAGCCGGGCCAGCCGCTCCCAAGGGTCCTCCTTGAGGAAGCGCAGGGCGACGTCGAAGGTGGCCCCGCCCCAGCACTCCAGGGAGAAGAGGCCCGGCAGCAGGCGGGCATAGTGGGGGGCGATCTCCACCATGTCATGGGTGCGCATGCGGGTGGCGAAGAGGGACTGATGGGCGTCCCGCAGGCTGGTGTCGGTGAGCAGCACCTGGGGCTGGTCGCGCATCCAGGCGGCGAAGCGCTCCGCGCCCAGGGCCTGGAGCCGGTCGCGGCTGCCCGGGGGCGGGTCCAGGCTCAGGTCGCAGGGGGGCTTGATGGGCGCCGCCAGGGGTAGGGGGGGCAGGGCGCGGCCCTTCATCTCCGGGTTGCCGTTGACCCGCACCTCGCCGAGGAAGCGCAGCAGCCGGTTGGCACGGTCGCGGCGCTTGCGGAACCTGAACAGGTCCGGGGTCTCGTCGATGAAGCGGGTGGTGCACTCCCCGGACAGGAAGAGGGGGTGATTGATGACGTTTTCCAGGAAGGGTAGGTTGGAGGCCAGGCCGCGCACCCGGAATTCCCGCAGGGCCCGGTCCATGCGCCGCGCCGCCTCCTCGGGCTGATGGCCCCAGGCGGTGACCTTGACCAGCAGGGAGTCGTAATAAGGCGTGATGACGGCCCCGGTGTAGGCGGTGCCGCCATCCAGGCGGATGCCGAAACCCGCCGGACTGCGGTAGCCGTTGATCCGGCCATAGTCGGGGGTGAAACCGTTCTCCGGGTCCTCGGTGGTGATCCGGCACTGGAGGGCGTGACCGTAGAGATGGACATCCGCCTGGCGGGGCACGTAGGAGCCCTCGTCACCGATGCGCGCCCCCTCGGTGATGGCGATCTGCGCCTTGACGATGTCGACGCCGGTCACCAGCTCGGTGACCGTGTGCTCGACCTGGATGCGGGGGTTGACCTCGATGAAGTAGAAGCGGTCGGTGTCGGCGTCCAGCAGGAACTCGACCGTGCCGGCATGGGTATAGTCCGCGGCCCGGGCCAGACGCAAGGCGGCCTCACACAATTCCGCCCGGCGTTCCGCGCCGAGATAGGGCGCCGGGGCGCGCTCGACCACCTTCTGGTTGCGCCGTTGGACCGAGCAGTCGCGCTCGAACAGATGGACGAGCTGGCCGTGGGTGTCGCCCATGACCTGGACCTCCACGTGGCGCGCCCGGCGCACCAGCTTCTCCAGATAGACCTCGTCATTGCCGAAGGCGGCCAGGGCCTCGCGACGCGCCACCTCCATGGCCGGCCCCAGGTCGGCTTCGGTCTCGATGACCCGCATGCCGCGCCCACCGCCGCCCCAACTGGCCTTGAGCATCAGGGGATAGCCTACCGCCGCCGCCAGGGCCTTGGCCCCCACCAGGTCCCGGGGCAGGGCCTCGGTGGCGGGCACCACCGGCACCCCCGCCCACTCCGCCAGTTGTCGCGCCGAGACCTTGTTGCCCAGCAGGCGCATGACCTCTGGTTTCGGCCCGATGAAGGCGATGCCCGCCGCGGCGCAGGCGGCGGCGAAGTCGGGGTTCTCGGACAGGAAGCCATAGCCGGGATGGATGGCGTCGACATGGTTCTCCCGGGCGATACGGATGATGTCGGCGATGTCCAGGTAGGCGGCGATGGGTTTTTGGCCGGCCCCGACCCGATAGGACTCATCGGCCTTGAAGCGATGGAGGGCGAAGCGGTCCTCGTTGGAGAAGATGGCGATGGTGCGGATGCCCATCTCAGCGGCGGCCCGCAGGACGCGGATGGCGATTTCGCTGCGGTTGGCGACGAGGAGGCGGCGGATCTTTTTCATGGTACGGCCGGGGAAAAATGCAAGAAAGGGGGATTTGCGCGGGGATGGATTACTTTGCCATGGCGGCAATGAATCCGCCATGGGGTCATGGCCAGATGCTATCCGCCTGGGGGGTGGAGGCCAGGGGGGGACCCGGCGTGGTCAGGCAATCAGGTTCGAAAGTGCAACTTTATGAATAATAGATTAAAAAAATGATCGTGCGTCATTTTCGCGCCGCTGACGGGGTCGCGGGGACCAGGAACAGCGGTCCCCCTGGGGGGGCTGGCCAGGACATGATCAGGCCCTCCGCTGGTCATGGCGGTGTCATGGCCCCGTCGTGGCCCCGTCACAAAGGGATTGCCCTTCGGGCCTTGCTAGCCCACAATTAGGTTGTCTGTCAACCCCCCGACATCAGTCTTTCCTGCCATGATCAATCCCCTCCCGGGCCGCTGGCGGCGGCCCCTGCTGCATGTTGCGCTCTTTCTGGCGGGCATCTATCTCTATGCCCTGCTGGTGGAGTTCGTCGGTGGCTTCAGCACCCAGGTAATGTATCGCCAATGGCCGGAGGCCCTGCTCGTCCTATACTTCTACGGCCTGATTTACGCCCTGCTACGACCTTCCCGCTGGCGGCCCTGGCTGGCGGCGGCGCCGATCCTGCTCATCTATCTGACCCACGACGTCTTTTATCTGGCCTATGGCAAGGTCTTTCGCTTCGTCAATATCGCCGAGCTGCCGGAGTTGCTGCAGATCCTCCCCCCTCTGTACGTGGTCCTGCTGTTCCTGCTCTTCCTGACACCCCTGACGGTGATTCTGTGGCAGATCGACTACCGTCGGCCCCTGCGCATCCTCCTGGCCTGCCTGCCCCTGGTGCTGGTCGTGGGCCTCATCAAGGGGACGCCGGAGGCCTTCGCCACCGGCTTCAAGTCGATCGCCTACGAGATCGTCAAGTATTCCGATGGCAAGAGCGTGGAAACCAACGGCCGCCTGGCGATGATGCTCTACCGGGAGGCGGAGCGGGAGGGCGTCCTGCGGGCGATCCAGCCCTATCTCAATCGTCCCGGCTATGACAAGGCCTTCACGGGTGAGGTGGAACGGATCCGGCCCAACCTCGAAGCCCGGAACGTGCATCTGCTCGTGCTGGAGAGCTTCCTTGATCCCCGCCTGTTCCACGATCTGAAGCTGTCCCAGGACCCGGTCCACCCGGACTTCGCCGCCCTCTTTGGTGACCAGGTTGGCCTGTCCCGTTCGCCCCTCTTCGGCGGCGCCACCTCCCAGGCCGAGTTCGAGGTCCTCTGTGGCGTGCCCGCCCTGGAGCAGTTATCGAGTGTCGAGTTCAACACCTTCACCGGTGCCCCGGCGCGCTGCCTGCCCGACCTGCTGGGCCAGTTGGGCTATCGCGCAACCGCCAGCAACGCCTATAAGCCCAACTTCTTCAACACCCAATCGGCCTACCGGGGCATGGGCTTCGCCGAGCAGTATTTTTCCCAAGAATTCCTCCCCCGCGAGCCTACCTATCTCACCTTTGGTGACCCTGGCCTGGAGGAGTACATCTTCGACGGCGATCTGCTGCCCCAGAATCTGGCCTTCGTGCGCCGCCATCTGGAGGAGCATCCCGGCCAGCCCCTGTTCAACTATCTCCTCACCATCTTCGGGCACACGCCCCATAACGAGGACCTGGACAAGCGCCCGCGGATCATCAAGGTCGAGACCCCCCACAACGATGAGCATCTGGAGCGGGTGGTCAATCATTTCTACTACCGGACCCAGGCCCTGGCGGCCTATTTGCGGGAACTCATCGCCCTGGACCCCGACAGCCTGATCGTCCTGGTCAGCGATCACGTCCCGCCCTTGCAGTTCGGCCCACCGACCTACAAGGCGCTCAATTACATGGGCAATATCGAGGGCAGTCATTTCTACAACCGCATCGCCATCCTTGACCGGGGGCGACCCGTCACCTTTCCGCCCCTGCGCCACTTTGATTTTCCCGACCTCATCGTCGATACCCTCACCGGCGGCAGCTATTGCGCCACGGCGGAATGTGATTACCGGAACGCGCACAAGCCGCCGCGTGAGGACTACGCCGACCAATACCTGGCCCTGATGGCCCACGCCTCCGAGTAGGACGCAAGACTTGGACTGGGACCCTGGTGTATGTTTAGCCTACTGACATGAGGTAGCAAGCCACGCTCCTGAAAATGGCTGCTGCTGCATAAGCTTGATATCTGGTGAGCTTGACCATGAATTTGACCCTCGAATGCGAGCAAGAAGACGACGGTCGGTGGCTTGCCGAAGTGCCGCAATTGCCAGGCGTGCTCGTTTATGGCGCTTCCTGTGTTCAAGCGATGGCAAGGGCTGAAGTTCTTGCTTTACGTGTTCTTGCCGAGCGTTTAGAGCATGATGAAGACAAGCCCACCGATATTCTCATCTCCATAGCCGCCGGTCTATGCGATGACGCTAGGCCACCCCCGTTGCCTCCCTCCTCGGGCATTCCCTGCATCGGCTGGTAGGCGGACGCGCTTTTGTTGGCGCGGATCATCAGACTGCCCGGTGCTGGTCCTGGGCATGCCAGCCCCGCGCTCCCCGGCCCTTGCCGCCTCTTCCTCTGGCGGCTAGCATCAGCCGCATGAACGCCGTCTTCCGCCCGGCGATACAGGCGCTGCCATGAGCAATTCACCCCCGCCGCCGACCAACGACCGGCCACCTGCACACCCTCAGCCCAACAATCCCCTCCATGGGATCACCCTGGAGGCAATCTTGACGGCGCTGGTCGCCCATTATGGCTGGGAGGAACTGGCGGCGCGCATCCGGCTGCGGTGCTTCGCCCACGAACCAAGTCTGTCATCGAGTCTGAAATTCCTGCGCAAGACGCCTTGGGCGCGGGCCAAGGTGGAAGGGCTCTACCTATTCATGCTGCGCGAGCAGCGTCGGGGCCGGAATGGCCCAGAAGCCCGAATGGCCCAAAAGCCGGAATGGCCCAAAAGCCGGAATGGCCCATAAGCCCGAATGGCACATAAGCCCGAATGGCACATGGATAAAGAAGGAACTCCCGCGACGTGAACCACCAATCCCTCTCCTCTTTCATCTGGTCCGTGGCGGACCTCCTGCGGGGCGACTACAAGCAATCCGAGTACGGCCGGGTGATCCTGCCCTTCACCGTGCTGCGGCGCCTGGACTGCGTCCTGGCGGACACCAAGGAGTTAGCCCTGACGGAGTTCGCCCTGCGCACCCAGGCCAAGCTCAATCCCGGGCCCTTCCTGCTGCGGGTGACCGGGCGCGGCTTCTACAACGTCTCACGGCTGGACATGAAGCGGCTGATGGGCGATCAGGACCACATCGCCGCCAACCTGGAGGGCTACATCGACGGCTTCTCGCCCGAGGTGCGCGACATCTTCGAGCGCTTCGACTTCTTCACCCAGGTGGACCGGCTCCAACGCGCCGGGCTGCTTTATCAGGTCACCGAGCGCTTCGCCACCATCGACCTGCACCCCGATGCCGTCGACAACCACCAGATGGGCCTGGTCTTCGAGGAGCTGATCCGCCGCTTCGCGGAAATCTCCAACGAGACCGCCGGTGAGCACTTCACCCCGCGTGACGCCATCCGGCTGATGGTCAACCTGCTGTTCATCGAGGACGACGAGATCCTTAGCCGCCCGGGCGTGGTCCGCAGCCTTTACGACCCCACAGCCGGCACGGGGGGCATGATCTCCACCGGCGAGGAATACCTGGCCGAGCTCAACCCCGACGCCCGCCTGACCCTCTTCGGCCAGGAGCTCAACCCCGAGTCCTACGCCATCTGCAAGGCGGACATGCTGATCAAGGGGCAGAACATCAGCAACATCGTCTTCGGCAACACCCTCTCCGCCGACGGCCTGGTGGGCAAGCGCTTCGACTACATGCTCTCCAATCCACCTTTTGGCGTGGAGTGGAAGAAGATCGAGGCCGCGATCCGCAAGGAGCACCAGGAAAAGGGCTACGCCGGGCGCTTCGGGCCGGGTCTGCCACGGGTCTCGGACGGATCGCTGCTGTTCCTGCTGCACTTGCTATCGAAGATGCGCCCGGCCAGGGACGGCGGCAGCCGCATCGGCATCGTCCTCAACGGCTCGCCGCTCTTCACCGGCGGCGCCGGCTCCGGCGAGAGCGAGATCCGCCGCCATGTGCTGGAGAACGACCTGCTGGAGGCCATCGTCGCCCTGCCCACGGACATGTTCTACAACACCGGCATCGCGACCTATGTCTGGATTCTGAGCAACCGCAAGCCCGCCCACCGCCAGGGCCGGGTCCAGCTCATCGACGCCAGCCACTTCTGGCAGAAGATGCGCAAGAGCCTCGGCAGCAAGCGCAAGGAGATGAGCGAGGAGCACATCGCCCTCGTCACCCGCCTCTTCGGCGACTGCGCCGAAGCCCACCTGGCCCTGGTCCTGGACGGCGCTGGCAAGGAGGTGGAACGTCGGGTGCTGATGCCAGGCGATCCCCCGCCCCCCGCCCCCGAGGAGGGGACCGGCCGCGCCAAGGTCCGGGTGCTGCCCCTCTCGCGGATCTTCCGCAACGAGGACTTCGGTTATCGCACCATTACCGTCGAGCGCCCCCTGCGTGACGAGGCCGGCGAGCCCCTGCTCGGCCAGAAGGGCAAGCAGAAAGGCCAGCCCCAGCCCGACCCCAAGCTCCGCGACACCGAGAACGTACCCCTGAGCGAGGACGTCGACGCCTACTTCGCCCGCGAGGTCCTGCCCCACGCCCCGGACGCCTGGATCGACGCGAGCAAGACCAAGATCGGCTACGAGATCCCCTTCAACCGCCACTTCTATGTCTTCGAGCCGCCTCGGCCCCTCGCGGCCATCGACGCCGACCTTGCCCGGGTCACCGAGCGGATCAAGGCGCGGATCGCGGAGCTGTCGGCGTGAGCTTCCCGCGTTATCCCGCCTACAAGGATTCCGGGGTGGAGTGGTTGGGGAAGGTGCCCTGCAATTGGCAGGGCTGGAGACTGTCTCATGCCTTTGGCGTGATTGGTAGTGGCACAACCCCTCCGAGCAATGAGCCGCAGTGGTACGAAGAAGGCGCTACCCCTTGGGTGACGACGAGCGAACTTCGCGAGGTCGTGATCACAGAAACGGTTAAATCAATAACCGATGACGCGCTTCGCAAGTTCTCCGCGCTCCGGATCTATCCCGCAGGATCACTGGTGATTGCGATGTATGGTGCCACCATTGGCCGACTGGGAATTCTTGGCGTTGCAGCAACAACTAATCAGGCATGTTGTGTTCTTTGCCAGCCTCAGCATCTACAAATTCGTTTTTGCTTCTATTGGTTTCAGGGATTCAGAGAGAACCTGGTTGCTTGGTACGCGACGGGCGGTGGACAGCCCAACATCAACCAGCAGATCTTGGCTGAATTGCTCATCCCGGCCCCATCACTCGGTGAACAGGCTGCCATCGCCGCCTTCCTCGATTGCGAAACCGCCAAGATCGACGCTCTGGTGGCCGATTACCGCGCCCTGATCGAGCTACTCCAGGAGAAGCGCCAGGCGGTCATCTCCCACGCCGTCACCAAGGGCCTGGACCCGACGGTGCCGATGAAGGACTCCGGGGTGGAGTGGTTGGGGGAGGTGCCGGAGCATTGGGAAGTTGGTTCCGTTCGGCGTTTCTCTGCCTCAGTTGAGACCGGAAGCACCCCCTTAACTTATAAGCCTCTGGATGAAGGCGATGGTGTTATGAACTGGTTCACACCCGGTGATTTTGACGGTTCAGTTGTGCTGTCTCGTGTGGCCAAGCGATTGTCTAAGGCCGCCCTTGAAGCAAGGGAAGCGCCCGTTTTCCCGGCAAACTGCGTGCTTGTTGTAAGCATAGGAGCGACGCTGGGTAAGGTTGGCTATTGCGGCGTCGAATGCTCTGCGAATCAACAGATCAATGCCGTTATTCCGGGTTACAACCTCTCCGGACAATTCTTGGCTTACGCGCTTTGTTCCAGGGTGGACAGCATGAGGGTGCTTTCAAATGCATCCACGATTGGCATCATGAATCAGGAGAAAACGAAAGCTGTTCCATTGGTGAAGCCCCCGCTTGCTGAACAGATCGACATTGTCAGATTCCTTGACATGCAAAGCGATAGGGTTGACTCCCTCATCAACGACGCCAAAGACGCCATCACCCTCCTCCAGGAACGCCGCACCGCCCTGATCTCCGCCGCCGTCACGGGCAAGATCGACGTGCGCGGCCTGGTGGAACCGGAGGCCACATGAGTACCCACCACGAAATCGCCTTCGAGGACGACATCTGCCATCACCTGGCCGCCCACGACTGGCTGTACGACGGCCCCCAGGACCACCAGCATTACCACCGCGCTCTGGCGCTCTATCCCGCCGACCTCATCGCCTGGGTACAGGCCAGCCAGCCTCAGGCCTGGGAGGCCCTGGAGAAGCGCCACGGCCCCGCGACGGCGGACACCCTGCTCGCCCGGGTTCGCGACCAGATCGACGCCCGCGGCACCCTGGACGTGCTGCGTCACGGGGTCTCGCTCCTGGGGCCGAAGAAGCCCATCGCCCTCGCCCAGTTCAAGCCGGCCTTCGGGGTGAACGCCGAACTCGCGGCCCGCTATGCCGCCAACCGCCTGCGCGTGGTGCGGCAACTGCGTTACTCCCTGTATAGCGAGAATTGCCTGGACCTGGGGCTGTTCCTCAACGGCATCCCGGTGGCCACCGCGGAGCTGAAGACCGACTTCACCCAGTCCGTCGCGGACGCCGTGGACCAGTACCGCTTCGACCGCGACCCCCGGCCCCAGGGCGGTCAGGGGGGCGCCATGGGGCGCGGGGCCAAGCCCGAGCCCCTGCTGTCCTTCCCCAACGGCGCCCTGGTGCACTTCGCGGTCAGCAACTCCCAGGTGCGCATGGCCACCCGGCTGCTGGGCAAGGAGACCGTTTTCCTGCCCTTCGACCAGGGCGATGGCGGTGGCGCCGGCAACCCGGTGAACCCCGCCGGGCACCGCACCGCCTACCTCTGGGAGCAGATCTGGCAGCGGGACGCCTGGCTGGAGATCCTCGGGCGCTTCATCATCGCCCGGCGCAACCCCAAGCAGCAGCTCGAGCGCTATATCTTCCCGCGCTACCACCAGTGGGACGCAACCCGCGCCCTGGTGCTCACGGTGATCGCCGAGGGCATCGGGGGCCGCTATCTCATCCAGCACTCCGCGGGCTCGGGTAAGACCAACACCATCGCCTGGACCGCCCACTTCTTCGCCGACCTGCACGACGCCGCCGACCGCAAGGTCTTCGACTCGGTGATCGTGGTCTCCGACCGCACGGTGCTCGACGCCCAGCTCCAGGAGGCGATTTACGACTTCCAGCGCACCACCGGCGTGGTGGCGGCGATTACCGATCAGGAGGGCAGCAAGAGCGGCGCCCTGGCGCGGGCCCTGGCGGCGGGGAAGAAGATCATCGTCTGCACCCTCCAGACCTTCCCGCGCGCCCTGGCCGCCGTGCGCGAGCTGGCGGCGACCCAGGGCAAGCGCTTCGCCGTGATCGCCGATGAGGCCCACAGCTCCCAGAGCGGCGAGGCGGCCGCCAAGCTCAAGGAGGTCCTCTTCCCGGAAGAGCTCGCCGACCTGGCCGACGGCGGCGAGGTCAGCGGCGAGGACCTGCTGGTGGCCCAGATGGCCGCCCGGGCGCGGGACGCCGGCATCACCTTCGTCGCCCTTACCGCCACGCCCAAGGCCAAGACCCTGGAGATCTTCGGCCGGCGGCCGGACCCGGACCGGCCGGCGGGCCCGGACAACCTGCCCGCCGCCTTCCACGTCTATTCCATGCGCCAGGCCATCGAGGAGGGCTTTATCCTCGACGTGCTGCGCAACTACACGCCCTATAGCCTGGCCTTCAAACTCGCCACCGGCGGCCGGGAGCTGAACGACCGGGAGGTCGAGCGCGCCACGGCCCTAAAGGGCCTGATGCGCTGGGTGCGCCTGCACCCCTACAACATCGCCCAGAAGGTACAGGTGGTGGTGGAGCATTTCCGCGCCGTGGTGGCCCCGCTGCTCGCCGGCCAGGCCAAGGCCATGGTGGTGCTGGGCAGCCGCGTCGAGGCGGTGCGCTGGCAGCTTGCCATGACCCAGTACATTGCCGCCCAGGGCTACCCCCTGGGGGTCCTGGTGGCCTTCTCCGGGGAGGTCAACGACCCCGAATCCGGCCCCGACCCCTTCACCGAGCGCGGCGCGGCCCTCAATCCAGGGCTCAGGGGCCGCGATATCCGCGATGCCTTCGCCGGCGGCGACTACCAGTTGCTGCTGGTGGCCAACAAGTTCCAGACCGGCTTCGACCAGCCGTTGCTGTGCGGTATGTACATCGATAAGCGCCTGGCCGGGGTGCAGGCGGTGCAGACCCTCTCCCGGCTGAACCGCGCCTACCAGGGGATTCATGGGGTCAAGGACACCACCTATGTCCTGGACTTCGTCAACGACCCCGACGAGATCCTGGCGGCCTTCAAGCCCTACTATGAGACGGCGGCCCTCGCCGGCGTCACCGATCCCAACCTGGTCTTCGACCTGCGCGCCAAGCTCGATGCCGCTGGCCACTACGACGACCACGAGATCGAGCGCGTGGTGGCGGTGGAGCTCAACCCCAAGGCCACCCAGCAGCAGCTCAGCGTCGCCGTCGCGCCCGTCGCCGACCGGCTCATCAAGCAGTTCGCCGCGGCCAAGCAGGCCCTCGCGGCGGCCACGGCCACGGGCGACGCCCGCGCCGAGCAGACGGCCCGGGAGACCATGGCGGCCCTGCTGCTGTTCAAGCGCGACCTGGGCACCTTTCTGCGCATCTATACCTTCCTGTCGCAGATCTTCGACTACGGCGTCACCGATATCGAAAAGCGGGCCATCTTCTTCCGCCGGCTGCTGCCGCTCCTGGAATTCGGGCGCGAGCGCGAGCAGGTGGACCTGTCCCAGGTGCGCCTCACCCACTTTGCCCTGCGCGGCCGGTCCCCGCGGGACCTCGCCCTGGGCGGCGGCGTGGGGGACCCCACCGCGGATTACCGGCTCGACCCCCTGTCCGCTCCCGGCTCCGGTGCGGTGCAGGACCCCCAGCGCGCACTGCTCGCGGAGATCATCCAGGCGGTCAACGACCTCTTTGGGGGCGAGCTGAGCGACGAGGACAAACTGGTCTACGTCAACGAAGTCCTGAAGACCAAGCTGCTCCAGTCCGAGATCCTGGTGCGGCAGGCCGCGAGCAACACCAAGGAGCAGTTCGCCAGCTCCCCCAACCTGGAAGAGGGTCTGCTCGACGCCATCATCGACGCCCTGGACGACCATCTGGCCATGGGTCAGCAGGCGCTCAACTCCGACCAGGTACGCGCGGGGATCAAGCGCGTCCTGCTGGGGCCCGGCCAGTTGTGGGAGGCGCTGCGGGCGCGGGCGAGCGCCCTTGGCGAGGCAGCTTGAACGCGACCTCGACCAGGGCGATCTTTGACGCCCGCATCGGGGTTTGTGCTCAGGGAAACGAGACTTGCCATGACCGACGCAACTTAAACGCTGATCACCGTCATCGGGGGGCGGTGATCAGCGCGGTCGGTACGCCTCCGCCGCAATATCAATATTTGGAATGATTCATTGTTGTGAAGAACATCTTGATCAAGGCCCTGTTCGATCAAGAACTACTATGGCCATCAAGAACCTGTTGTGGGTGATGTTCCTCACCCTGGCAAATCTGAACCTCGGCACCTTGGCTGTGCCGGCCAACTGAAGTGTAGCGGTTCCCATACCATGAGCACCCTAGACGCCACTCTACCCACGCCCTCTAGCGACGGCCTGTTCGCGGCCGCCCTGGCCTGTCTGCGCGAGCGCGACCCCGAGGCCAAGCAGCGGGCGACGCGGCAGGCCGCGGCGGATTGGCGCGCCGGACGCCTGGCCCTGGATGAGTCCTGCCCCGTCGATCCCCTGACGGAGCCCGGCCGGCCCGCGCGCCCGGAGCTCGTCCACCCCCGCGACCTGGCCAAGCGCTCCGCCCGCGCCAGCAAGGGTGGTGGCAAGGGACGGGCGGCCCTCATCCATGCCGTGGCCCACATCGAGTTCAACGCCATCAACCTGGCCTGGGATGCCGTCCAGCGCTTCCGGGGTCTGCCCCGGGCCTATTACGACGACTGGGTGCGGGTGGCGGACGAGGAGGCACTGCATTTCGGGCTGATGCGCGATCGGCTCCGCGCCCTGGGCTTCGATTATGGCGATTTCCCCGCCCATGATGGCCTCTGGTCCATGGCCCTGCGCACCGCGGCCGACCCCCTGGAGCGCATGGCCCTGGTTCCGCGGGTCATGGAGGCCCGGGGCCTGGATGTCACGCCCGGCATGATGGCCCGCTTCCGTGAAGCCGGTGATGAGGAGACGGCGGCCTGCCTGGCGGTCATCCTGCGCGACGAGGTCGGCCATGTGGCCGCCGGTACCCGCTGGTTCCGCTACCTGTGCGTCGCAAGGGGGCTGGACCCGGAGACCCGCTATTTTGAACTACTCGGCGCCCACCTCGGCGAGAGTATTCGCTGCCCCCTCAACCTGGATGACCGGCGCCAGGCCGGCTTTGCCGAGACCGAACTGGAACGGCTCCAGGCCCTGTGCCAGCGGGGCCCGCGCATGCTTAGCCGGCACCGGGAAAGCTAGCCAGACCCTATTCGTTCAGACCCCTCGCGCGCTATAAGGGCTTCGGAACCGCATGCCATTGGTTCTCTTACTCCCTCCCCCCTGGTGGGGGAGGGTTGGGGAGAGGGGGTCTGAACGGGTAGCCAAGACCCAACGCCAGTCGCCTACAGCCCTCGGGACCGACTATCAGCGCCTCGCCCTGACCCTCGCGCCACTCCGCCAGGACCAGGCGCTGGGCGGGCTGGCCATCCAGGGACAGGGCATGATCCCCCGGCCGATGGGTGTGGCCATGGATCAGCCGGCGGGCACCCTGGCGCCGCAAGGCATCCAGGACGGCGTCAGGATTGACGTCCATGATCGTGAGGGATTTGCCGGCGATGGCCGCCATGCTGCGCCGCCGGTAATCCTGGGCCAGGGCGCGGCGCCGCTCCAGCCCCCGCCACAAAAAGAGCCGTTTGACGATCGGGTTGCGAATGACGCGGCGAAAACGCTGATAGGCCCGGTCGTCGGTGCACAGCAGATCGCCATGCATCAGCAGGGTCGGGGTCCCGTAAAGGTCGATGCGGGTCGGATCGGCCAGTAGCTCGCAGCCGGTGTCCGCCAGGAAGCGGCGACCGAGGAGAAAGTCGCGGTTGCCGGGCAGGATGGCGCAGCGGGTGCCGCTGGCCGTCAGGTCCCGCAGGGCGGCACGGATGGCGGGGTAGGGGGGCTCATCGTCGTCATCGCCGATCCAGGCGTCGAAGAGGTCGCCCAGGATATAGAGGGCCTCGGCCTCCCGGGCCTGCCGGCCCAGGAAGTCGAGGAACAGGGCCACCGTCGCCGGCCGTTCCGGCGCCAGGTGGAGGTCAGAAATAAAAAGGCTAGCGGGCATGGGCGGTCAGGCTTGGTGGGGCAGGGGCTATTGACGTAGATGACTGCGTCCCGCGGTCGGTCCGTCAGCCGCTACCCGGAGCAGGGACTGCCGCCACTCGGTCAAGGACCGCCGGCAAGCCGAATGGGCGGACATGGCCGCGGCATCGGGCTCGCGCCTGTCGACCGCGGCGGGGGCCATTCAACCGAGGCGGGAATTGGCTATTCCACCACGACCGCCTTCTCGATCACCACGTCCTCCACCGGCACATCCTGGTGGCCCTGACGATTGCCCGTCTTTACCCCCTTGATCTTGTTGACGACGTCCATGCCCTCGGTGACCTTGCCGAAGACGCAGTAGCCCCAGCCGTCCTGGCCGGGATAGTCCAGGAAGCCATTGTCGGCGACGTTGATGAAGAACTGGGCGCTGGCGGAATGGGGGTCCATGGTGCGCGCCATGGCGATGGTGCCAGCCTTGTTCTTGAGGCCGTTCTTGGCCTCATTAGGGATGGACTCGCGGGTGGGCTTCTGCGTGAAGCGGGTGTCCATGCCCCCGCCCTGGATCATGAAGCCATTGATGACGCGATGGAAAATAGTCCCGTCATAATGACCGTCGCGGACGTAATCCTCAAAGTTTTTGGCGGTGATCGGGGCCTTGTCGAAGTCGAGTTCGATGGCGATATCGCCGTGATTGGTGGTGAGTCTGATCATGGAAGTAATCTCTGGTTGGCGAGGCTAAAGGAATGGGATGCTGATTGGCGTCGGCTCAGCCGTCGACGCGGCTGGCCTTCTCGATCACGATGGTCTCCAGGGGCACATCCTTGGGGAACATGCCCTTGGCCCCGGTGGGGGTCGTAGCGATGGCATCCAACACGCTCATGCCGTCCGTGACCCGGCCAAAGACGGCATAACCCCAACCCCGCGGGTTCTTGCCGCTGTGGTCGAGGAAGGCATTGTCCTTGTGATTGATGAAGAACTGGGCCGTGGCCGAGTTGGGATCGTTGGTGCGGGCCATGGCCAGGGTGCCGCGCTCGTTCTTCAGGCCGTTATCGGCTTCGTTGGGGATGGGGTCACGGGTCGCCTTTTTTTCCAGGTCGGCGGTGAACCCACCCCCCTGGATCATGAAGTCCGGGATGACACGGTGGAAGATGGTGCCGTCATAGAAGCCTGTATCCACGTAGGCCAGAAAATTGGCCACCGATTGGGGGGCCTGGTCCGGATAGAGTTCGATGACGATGAGGCCCTTGTTGGTCTGCATGTTGACCTTGGGATTGGCCGCCAGGGCCGCCCCGGCGAGGGTCAGGGTCAAGAGGGCAAGGCCAGCGAGCAAAAATCTCCGCATGTAGGGTACTCCTGGTGGGACGGAAGGGGGGCGGGGGATACCGCGGCATGAACTGAACCCGCATGGTAAGGGCTGGGAGGACGCGGGAAAACCCCTCGCCGCGGAATGCTGGGGATGGCGGAGGATTTGCGGGGTTGACCGGGTCGCGGTGACCGGGTCGCGGTTTCCGCCTGATGGGTGGCTCTGCTACCATCTTCGCCGCCTGGGCGTGACGGCGCTGTTAAGGTTAAGGCACCCCACCTGGGTCCATCACCATCGGGGCCATGTCGAGCCCCTCCTCATTTCAGTTAGTCACGGTTAGCGTGAAACACTCCAGTGGAGACTTTCATCGTCTGGGGTGTGGCTGGCAGCCCATGAAAGTTAGTCCGGCAACGCCCCGCAAGCGCTGGCCGAATCTTGTCCCGCTTCATCCCTATTCCGGTCCTTTTCCCCCATGCTCCAGATATACAACAGCCTGACCCGCCGCAAGGCCGACTTCGTCCCCCTGGAACCTGGCAAGGTCCGCATGTACGTCTGTGGCATGACGGTTTACGACCTCTGTCACCTGGGGCACGCCCGGGTGATGGTGGTGTTCGACGTGGTTTACCGCTACCTGCGGCACCTGGGTTACGCCGTGACCTATGTGCGTAACATCACCGACATCGATGACAAGATCATCAACCGCGCCAATGAGCGCGGCGAGGCCTTCGGCGACCTGACGGCACGGTTCATTCAGGCCATGCACGAGGACGCCACCGCCCTGGGGGTCTTGCCCCCCACGGAGGAACCCCGGGCGACCGCCCACATCGACGAGATCCTGGCCATGATCCAGACCCTCATCGCCAAGGGCCATGCCTACGCCGCGGACAATGGGGACGTCTACTATGCCGTGGGCAGCTTCCCCGGCTATGGCCGCCTGTCCGGCAAGGACCCGGCGGAGCTGCGCGCCGGGAGTCGCGTCGAGCCGGGGGAGGCCAAGCGTGACCCCTTGGACTTCGCCCTCTGGAAGGCCGCCAAGCCCGGCGAACCGGCCTGGGACTCCCCCTGGGGCCCCGGCCGCCCCGGCTGGCATATCGAATGCTCCGCCATGTCCACCTGCGCCCTGGGCAATCACTTCGACATCCATGGCGGTGGCGCGGACCTCCAGTTTCCCCACCACGAGAACGAGATCGCCCAGTCCGAGGGCGCGACCGGCGAGCCCTTCGTCGAGGTCTGGATGCACAACGGCTTCGTGCGCGTCAACGAGGAGAAGATGTCCAAGTCCCTGGGCAACTTCTTCACCGTCCGCGAGATCCTCGACCGCTACCGGCCGGAGGAGGTGCGGTATTTCATCCTTACCAGTCACTACCGCAGCCCCCTCAACTATGACGAGGAGCACCTGGAACAGGCCCGCGGCGCCCTGACGCGCTTCTACACCGCCTTGCGCGGACTCCCGTCCCCCCCGGCACCGACGGGCATGGATGGTGGGGAGACCGGTAGCGAAACCGTCAGCGAAACCGTCGGTGAACCCCTTGGCGAACCCTTTGGCGCGTTTGGTCATGGGGCCGGCGGCACCCAGGCCAGCGCCCGGTCCGCGGCGGCCGCGTCCTCGGGGGGTACCCTGGCCGTGGCCGGGGATGGACAGTTCCGGGCGCGCTTCAGCGCCGCCATGGATGACGATTTCAATACCCCCGAGGCCCTGGCGGTCCTGTTCGACCTGGCACGGGAACTAAACCGCGCCCGCGCCGAGGACGAAACCCGGGCCGCCGATCTCGCTAACGAACTGCGTGCCCTAGGCGGGGTGCTGGGCTTGTTGCGGGATGACCCCGAGGCCTACCTGCGCGGTAGTGCTACCGTGGCTGGGCTAAGCGATGACGTCATCACCGGCCTTATCCAGCGCCGGGCCGCCGCGCGCCAGGCCCGGAATTGGGCCGAGGCCGACCGGCTGCGCGATGAACTCCAGGCGGCAGGCATTGTGCTGGAAGACGGCCCCGCCGGCACGACCTGGCGGCGGGGCTAATGCGGGGCTAATGCTTAGTACCCGTCCATCAACCGCTTACCGAACCGTGAAAGCCCCCTAGGGGGCATATCGGGAACCGGAAAATGGACTGTTTTCGGCGAAAGAGCGAGGACCCTACTCTTAGGGGGCAGATCCGGGTCTAGGCATGCCTAGCGACAGGTCTGGTAAGAGCTTGGGGCTGCTGAGGGGCGGCGCCGGCGCAGAGATGGACTCTCAGCCCTGAACATGCAGCCTGGCCGCTTGCAAGGTGTTCTCCAACAGGCTGGCGATGGTCATGGGACCGACGCCGCCCGGCACCGGCGTGATCCAGGAGGCCCGCTCGGCCACTGGCGCGAAGTCCACGTCGCCCACTAGGTTCCCCGCCGCGGTGCGGTTGATGCCGACATCAATGACGATGGACCCCTCCTTGACCCAGTCTCCCTGCACGAAATTGGGTCGGCCAACGGCGGCCACCACCAGATCGGCATTAACGATCTTGCCCGGTAGATCCCGGGTGCGGCTGTGGCAGATGCTGATGGTGCAGCGCGCCGCCAGCAATTCCAGGGCCATGGGCCGGCCGACGATATTGGATTGACCGATGATGAGGGCGTCGAGGCCCTCCAGGTTGCGGCCCGTGCGCTCCAGCAGGGTCATCACCCCCTTGGGCGTGCAGGGGCGCAGCAGGGGCATGCGCAAGGTCAGCCGACCGACGTTGTAGGGATGGAAGCCATCCACGTCCTTGGTCGGCAGGATGCGCTCGATGACCTGCTCCTCGTCGATGTGGTCCGGCAAGGGCAACTGGACCAGGATGCCGTCGATGGCCTCCCGGGCATTGAGGTCGTCAATCAACGCCAGCAAGTCCGCGGCGGGGGTGTCAGGCGGTAACTGATGCAGCTCGGAATAGAAACCGACCTCAGCGCAGGCCGCCCGCTTGTTGCGCACGTAGACCTGCGAGGCCGCGTTGTCGCCTACCAGCACCACCGCCAGTCCCGGCTGCCGCTTGCCCGCCGTCACCAGGGCCTCGACCTGGGTCTTGATGTCGGCGCGAATCTCCGCCGCGATGGCCTTACCGTCGAGAATCTGGGCACTCATGGGTTCTACCTGAAGTCGGTTGGACAATGGCAAGATCATAGCCACCTTCCGAGGCAATGCAACCAGGGCAACCAGGCGCGCAAAAAACCTGGGGCCCCTAATTGACGCCAAAAACGCCCTTGCGTATGATGCCGAGTCTTCGGTTTCTGGACCCAGTCCGAAAGCGGGGTATAGCGCAGCCTGGTAGCGCGCCTGCTTTGGGAGCAGGATGTCGGGGGTTCAAATCCCTCTACCCCGACCACCTTCCCTAGCGAACTTATAAGCCCCGGTAGCTCAGCCGGACAGAGCAACGGCCTTCTAAGCCGTGGGTCGGGGGTTCGAGTCCCTCCCGGGGTGCCAATTTGGCTTCCGAGAGTGACCACGGCACCGATCGCTTGGAAGCCGCTAACAGGGATTTTGGTTTAGATGGTGGACGTAGCTCAGTTGGTAGAGCACAGGATTGTGGCTCCTGCGGTCGTGGGTTCGATTCCCATCGTCCACCCCAAAGTGATATCATTTCGCCCACGTTCGGGCCATTAGCTCAGCTGGTAGAGCAGTGGACTCTTAATCCATTGGTCGAAGGTTCGAATCCTTCATGGCCCACCATAAATTCAAAGGCTTAGGACTAATAATCCTAAGCCTTTTGCTTTTGTGGATGGAATTTTCATCATGGCCTGAACCCAATCAGCAGGGGTGTTGGGGGATTGGTCGGAGGTGTGGAGGCAGAATCGTGTTGGGGGCATAAAAAAAAACCCCTTAGCAGTCTCCCCGCCGAGGCGGATCAACAGAAAGGGGCCGTGTTAAGGAGAACGATAGTGTCAGCGGTGGCGATAAGCAACATTCGGGAATGTGGTGGATCCCTCTGGCATGTCGATTAGGCTCTGGCGTCCATGGATATCCTCTTCCTTGATGATTGGCTGGTGGCCGTCAACAAACCGTCTGGCCTGCTCGTTCATCGCAGCCTGATCGATAAGCACGAGACCGACTTCGTCCTGCAGCGGGTGCGCAACCAGCTTGGCCGACGGGTCTATCCGGTGCATCGCCTGGATAAGCCTACCTCCGGCATCCTGATGCTCGCCCTGGATCCTGGGACGGCACGCGCGATGACAGCCCGGTTTGCCGCCGGCCAGGTCGAGAAGACCTATCGCGCCATCCTGCGTGGCTTCCCCGAACCGGCGGGGGTGATCGACTATGCCTTGCGTGAAGAACTCGATCCTCTGGCCGATGCGTGTGCAGATCGCGACAAGGACTCCCAAACGGCGGTTACCCAATATCGGCGGCTCGCTACCGTCGAACTTCCCCACGGCGTGGGCCGCTACCCTACCGCCCGTTATGCCTTGGTCGAGCTACAACCGAAGACCGGCCGTAAGCATCAGCTTCGCCGGCACCTTAAGCATATCTTCCATCCCATCATCGGCGATACGACCCATGGTGACGGCCGCCATAACCGGTTCTTTAACGAGTGCTTCGACAACCGGCGCCTGCTGTTGGCCGCGACGGCGCTGCGATTTCGTCATCCCCAAACCGAGGAGGCGCTGGTTCTGACGGCCCCGCCGGCAGCGGATTTCCAGCGCATCGTGTCGGCACTGGGCTGGGATGCTTGAGCACTGGCCTGGTGCCGATAGGGTTCCGAGGGCCGCGCACCAATTCAACTGGGGTATGAAAGTGGGGGTAAAACGCGAAAAGGGCCTTTCGGCCCTTTCTGTCTTTTCGCTAAGTATCTGTTTGAATTGGCGCGCCCGGAGAGATTCGAACTCCCGACCCTCTGGTTCGTAGCCAGATACTCTATCCAACTGAGCTACGGGCGCGTGATCAAGGCGCGAATTATGGCCATCGAGCGAGGGGACGTCAACCCCTTCCAGCAGTCTCCCGCGGCCTTCCGATGGGCCACCCTGAGGATCTCGCGTGCCCCAAGGCCGTTGCGGCTCGTCGCTGCGGGTGAATCGACCCTGAGCGGTGCAAAGAGACCCCCAGCGAGGGAATAGACCCTGAATAGCCGCTTCGCTACCATGGCGACCTTGCCGACACAACCAAGGGGTGCCGTGTGCAGATTCCTTCCCATCCCGCCGAACATTGCGTCGCGATCCTCGGTGCCAGCCCGAAACCGGCCCGTTACGCCTACCAGGCCCTGCGCTTGCTGGATGACATGGGCTATCGGGTGTTGCCCATCCATCCCCATTTTCCCGACATCGACGGCATTCCGGTGATGAAGAGCCTGGCCGCCATCGCCGAGCCCGTGCATACCCTGACCCTTTACGTCGGTCCCGAGCGTAGCCAGGGAATGGTGGAGGATATCGTGGCGCTGCGGCCGGGGCGGGTGATCTTCAATCCCGGCACCGAGTCGCCTGCGCTGGAAGAGCGCCTGACCGCCGTGGGTATCCCTCACGAGCGCGCCTGCACCCTGGTCCTGTTGCGGACTGGCCAGTTCTAGATCGGGCCATTCGGACGAACTACTGCGGGCCGTTCGGACGAGCCGCGCGTACCCTGAATCTCCCGCGACGGTCGTCTGTCGTATCGGCCGTAAACCTACCTTGGTCAACAGTCCCACATGAGCTATCTCGACCACATCCAGGCTTGTAATCGCTGGGACCCCCGTCAGTTCGTCCCCTTCCGGGTCGATGGCGAACGGGTGGGGCAGATCCGCCGGGATTTCCTGCCCTGCCTGAAGGGCTGGCCCCAGATCCTGGCCTGGTCCGAGACCGGGGTCGATTGGGCCCATCCGGCGACCGGCCTGGAAGAACGCACGGCGATTTTCCATGATTTGATGGAAGCCTTGCATGCCCAGGGGCTGATTGGCCATATCCACGGCGAGCGCTATCCCGTGGCGGCCTCGGACCGGTTGCGGCCGCGGCTGCTCATCGACCGCTCGGCGGCCACCTACTTCGGCGTGCGGGCCTACGGTCAACACCTCAATGGCTTCGTCCATGACGGAAAGGGCTACAAACTTTGGGTGGCGCGCCGCGCCGCCAATCGCCGCGTCTTTCCCAATCACCTTGATCACCTGGCCGCCGGGGGATTGCCCTGGGGTCTGAGCCTGACGGAGAACATCCGCAAGGAATGCCAGGAAGAGGCCGGCATCCCCGAATCCCTGTCATCCCGGGCGGTCCCGGTCGGTGCCATCAGCTATTGCGTCGATGGTCGGCATGGCCTCAAGCCGGATGTCATGTTTTGCTACGACCTGGAGGTGCCACCCGACTTTCAACCCGTGAACACGGATGGCGAGGTGGCGGGTTTTGAACTCTGGCCTGTCGAGCGGGTGATGGAAACCATTCGGACCACGGATGAGTTCAAGCTCAACTGCAACCTGGTGATCATCGATTTCTGCATTCGCCATGGCCTCATCGGCCCTGACGAGCCCGATTATCTGGCCCTGGTGCAGGGGTTGCGCTCGCCGCTGCCATGAAATCGCCCAATCCGGTTCCCCCGCGGCACTGTATTCGCCCTTGCCCTGGACTTTACCCTGCCTTGAGATCGCTCTCGCCTTGAAGTCGCGGTAGCCCGAAGCCACCCCAACTCTCATGAGGCGGAACGTCATATTCCTGATAATGAAAGATTATCTCGTGACTTTCACGCCCACCCTGAACCGGTATCATCCATCCCCTTCCAGGCTCACGTCATGACGTCTTTCTCGCCCCTTGGTCGCTTGCCTACCCCCGCCGTGCGTGTCGGGGGCATCCAGATTGGCGGTGGCGCGCCCGTGGTCGTGCAGTCCATGACCAACACGGACACGGCCGATGTCGCCGCGACCGTCCACCAGGTCGCGGAACTTGCCCGGGCGGGTTCCGAACTGGTGCGCATCACCGTGAACAACGAGGCCGCCGCCCGGGCCGTGCCGCTGATCCGCGAGGCCCTGGACGCCCAGGGGCTGGATGTCCCCCTCATCGGCGATTTTCATTTCAACGGTCACCGGCTGCTGACCGACTACCCCGAGTGCGCCCAGGCCCTGGCCAAGTACCGCATCAACCCCGGCAACGTTGGGCGGGGGGAGAAGCGCGACAGTCAATTCGCCACCCTCATCGAGCTCGCCATTCGCCACGGCCGGCCGGTGCGCATTGGCGTCAACTGGGGCAGCCTGGACCCGGAACTGGTGGCGCGGCTGATGGACGCCAACGCCCGACTATCCCGGCCGGCGCCGGTCCAGGAGGTGACCTACGAGGCCATGGTCCAGTCCGCCCTGGACAGCGCCCGCCAGGCCGAGGCCATCGGATTGCCGGCGGAGCGCATCGTCCTCTCCTGCAAGATGAGCGGGGTCCAGGACCTGATCACCGTCTATCGCCGCCTGGCGGCGCGGGGCAACTTCGCCCTCCATCTGGGCCTGACCGAGGCCGGGATGGGCGCCAAGGGCATCGTCGCCTCCACCGCCGCCCTGGCGGTGCTGCTCCAGGAGGGCATCGGTGACACCATCCGCGTCTCCCTGACCCCCGAGCCCGGCGCCCCGCGCCAGCGGGAGGTCGAGGTCGCCCAGGAGATCCTCCAGGCCCTGGAACTGCGGGCCTTCGCGCCCCAGGTCACCGCCTGTCCCGGCTGCGGGCGGACCACCAGCACCGCCTTCCAGCAGTTGGCCCTGGATGTCCAGAATCACCTGCGGGAGCGCCTGCCGGAGTGGCGCCAGCGCTATCCGGGGGTGGAGACCCTCCGGGTGGCGGTGATGGGCTGCGTGGTCAATGGTCCCGGGGAGAGCAAGAACGCGGACATCGGCATCAGCCTCCCCGGCAATGGTGAGCGGCCCGCCGCCCCGGTCTACGTCAACGGCGAAAAGGTGGCGACCCTCAAGGGCGAGGGCATCACGGCGGACTTCATCCAGCGGGTGGACCGTTACGTGGCCGAGCGTTTCGGCCGGGGCTGAAGGTAGGCACACCCCGGGTCGGCTCCTGCTCCCATCAGCCCGGCATGATCGAGACCACCCGATGGTGAAAGTCGGGTGAGTCCGGCGCCACCGGCAGCCCATCGGCGTCGGCATACTGGGCGATGGCGATCAGCAGCGGCGGGAGGCCTGGGGCGGTGATGCGGCATTCCTGACCATCCGCGGAGATCTCGGGATGGCGCAGGGCCTCGGCCATTTGTCGGGCGCTGGGTGCCGGACCCTGGTGACGGTAGAGGGCCTCGTTGAGCAGGATGGCCGTGCGGGAGTCCACCCGCAGGATGCAGTGACTGGCATCGTCCGGTCCCCTGACCAGGCCACTATAGGAGCGGGTCTTGCCGGTACTGGAACCCCACTGGGGGGCCAGGTCCCGCAGAAAGGCGATCAGGCCACGATCCACGATCAGGGCGTTGGCCACCGCCCGCAGGCAGCGGCCGTCCGCCGCGGCCAGGCTCGCGTTATCCATGGAGATACCTCGATGTCATCGGTCAGTGCGCGGATTGCCGTACCATGACGGGGCCCGCCGTCAGCCCGGGTTGAGGGCGGCCCCGCGACGCTTGGAGGTTGTCACGCCAACCAGGAACTGGAAACGGGACGCTTTCTTAGGCCTTGCCACGGGTCCTTTTCTTCTCGGGCTTCTCCTTGGCGGCCTTCTCATCGCCGTTGCCGTTCGGGGCTGGCGCGGATGAGTCGAGGCTTGATGGACCCTTCGCGCCCTTGCCCAGCGCTTGCCTGCCGGTGGCCGGTTTGCTGTTCGCTTCCTTGCCGCTGGCTTGCTGGCCATTGCCGGGCCTTTTGCCGCAGGGGAGATAACCACCGGGGTCGGCAAAGGAGCCGTCCTGGAGGGCATTGCGAATCGCGTCGCGCAGGGTGGTGAGGACCTTGATGCGGGCGAAGGGCTTGTCGTCGGCCTCGATCAGGGTCCAGGAGGCGGACTCGGTGCTGGTATAGACCACCATGTCGTTGACGGCGATACGGTATTGGGGGGCCTTGTCACGGTTGCGCCAGTCCTCCGCGGTGATCTTGTACTGCTTGTAGGGCACGGCCTCCCGGTCCTTGAAGCGCCGCAACTGCTCCTCGTCACTGACCTGGAGCCAGAACTTGCACAGGATCACGCCGCTCTCGACCAGTTGCTCCTCGAACTGGTTGATCTCGTCATAGGCCCGCCGCCATTCCGCCTCGGTGGCGAAGCCCTCGATACGCTCCACCAGCACCCGGCCGTACCAGGAACGGTCGAAGATGGTGATATAGCCCGCGCGGGGGATGTGCCGCCAGAAGCGCCACAGGTAGTGATGGGCGTTTTCCTCGTCGGTAGGGGCGGCGATGGGGATGGCGCGGTAGAGGCGGGCGTCGATGGCGTTGGTGAAGCGGCGGATGGCGCCGCCCTTACCGCCGGCGTCGGCGCCCTCGAAGACAATCACCAGGGAGCGACGACGGTTGTAGGCCTCCCAGCACAGGCCGTTCAGTTCCTGCTGCAACCGGTTCAGTTCCCCGCGGTAGATGTCTAGGGCGAGCTTTTGCTCCAGGTCCAGGTGGTCCAGCACCGTCACCCGGGCCTCGGGGCTGTCGGGGAGCTCCAGTTGGCCGGCGGTGTGGGGCGGTTCGATGGGCGGTGGCTCGCTCAGGCGCTGCTTGATGGCCTGGAGCAGGGTCTTACCCATGGTCAGATCCCGGTAACGGCGATCCCCGGCCTCGATCAGGTACCAGGGCGAGATACCGCGGTCCGTGTGGCGGATCATGCGCTCGGCGACGTACTCGAAATGGGCGTAGTGCTCCTTTTGCTTGCCCTTCTGGGGGGTCATCTTCCAGCGACTGTGGTCGTCGCGCTGCAATTCGCGGAGCCGGGCATCCTGTTCGGTCTCGGAAAGATGAAACCAGAACTTGACGATTAGGGCGCCGTCCTGAATGAGCATGCGCTCGAATTCGACGATGCGGTTGAGTTCTCCATCCAACTCGGCGTCATTGCACAGGTTGTGCACTCGATGCTCCAGGGGCGCCAGGTACCAGCCGCCGAAGAGGATCGCCATCTCACCCCGGGGCGGCAGGGAACGCCAGAAACGCCAGTAGCGGGGGCGCTGACGCTCCTCGTCGGTCTCATCCCAATAGGCGAAGGACTGGAGGCCGCGGGCGTCGAGCCATTCGTGCAGACGGTTCACCACCTCGCCCTTGCCGGCCCCCTCGACCCCGGCGATGAGGATGATGACGGGGATGTCGGTCTGGCGCAGCTCACGCTGGACCAGGAGCAATTCGGTGCGCAGTTCCTCCTGCTGAGCGTTGAAGGACTCCTTGTCGACCTTGCGGCCAAGCTTGATGGCTTCGAACATGCCGTTCCCCCCTGTGCTGGTTGTTGAGGATGCGCTGCCTGAGGTCGCCGCGCGTGGCGGGTGGTGGTCAGGAGACGCGGGCGCGGATGGTGGTGATCAGCATTCTTCCGCGACGAGTGATTTTGCTGTGGTCTGTTCGCGGTTGTCGAGCGTGGATGAGTCGCGGCCGGTCGCGAACCGGCTGGCGGACCCTGGTCTCAGGTGGCCTCGGGACGACCGGCGATGGGCCGGGGCCGGCCATCGGCGGTCACCGCCACATAGGTGATGTTGGCGTTGGCCACGTGATGGTGGCTGTCGGGACTGATTTCCCGCCGGGCCCAGGCGGCGATCTCCACCCGGACCGAGGTGGTGCCCCAGCGCTGGACCCGGGCGTAGATCTCCACCAGGTCGCCCACCGCGACCGGCGAGACGAAACGGAATTCGTTGACGGCGACGGTGACGACCCGCCCGGCCGCGGCCTGGACCGCGACCGTCGCCCCGGCGATGTCCGCCTGGGACATGAGCCAACCGCCAAAGATGTCGCCCGCGGCATTGGTGTCGGCGGGCATGGCCATCACCCGGATGGCTAGGCGCCATTTGCTGGGATCGGTTTCGTCAAACAGGTGGGGATCGATCATGGCTGGGGGTTCTGCCTGGGGCGGAGGATGGGCGAATGGTAAACTTTTTCCGGGCAGTCTGCGGTTTCCGGCTGAGGTCTGCCTGGCTTCCTGCCTTTTACCTGCCGGGGACGATCGCCCATGTCGAGTACGGATTCCGCGGTCACCGCCGATGCCTCCTGGGGAGCCGCCCTGCGAGCCTTCCTGGACTCGCGGGTCATCGCCATGTTTTTCCTGGGCTTCTCGGCCGGGATTCCCCTGCTGCTGATCTTTTCCTCCCTGTCGCTGTGGCTGCGCGAGGCCGGGGTGGACCGGGGGGCGGTGACCTTCTTCAGTTGGGCGGCCCTGGGGTATTCCTTCAAGTTCGTCTGGGCGCCCCTGGTCGATCATGTCCCCTGGCCCTTCCTGACCCGCTGGCTGGGGCGCCGCCGGGCCTGGTTGCTGGTGGCGCAACTGGCCATCCTCACGGCCATTCTGTTGATGGCGGCCATCGACCCGGCCCAGGGCGGCGCCAGCCTGACGTACATGGCCCTGGCGGCGGTGCTGCTGGGGTTTGCGGCGGCGACCCAGGACATCGTCATCGATGCCTATCGCATCGAGGCGGCGGAGACCAGCCTCCAGGCGCTGATGTCGGCCACCTATATCGCCGGTTATCGGGTGGGGATGGTGGTCTCCGGGGCCGGGGCCCTGTTCCTGGCTGCCGCCCTGGGCACGACGGCGGAGCACTATGTCTACGAGGCCTGGCGCTGGACCTACGTCGCCATGGCCGGGACCCTGGGGGTGGGCATCCTCACCACCCTGCTGATCCGGGAACCGGCGGGCCGGCGAGCGGCGAGCCGTCGTCACGGGGGCTGGGACTATTTCCGGCTGCTGCTCGTCTTCGCTGGCGGGGTCGGTGCCTTCGTCGGGGCCTTTTTCCTCAGTGCCGACGCCTTCGCCGCCGGGCGGACGGCGGCAGGGGAGGGGCCGCTGATCGGCTTTGTCTTCGAGGCCCTGCACTTCCTGCTGGCGATCCTGGCCGCGGGCCTCACTGGCTGGCTGCTGGTCCGGCTCAAGCTGGTTGACCCGGATATGGCCCGGGAGCTCTGGGTGGCCCCGGTGCTGGACTTCTTCGCCCGCTACGGGGTTCGCACCGCCCTGCTGCTCCTGGCCCTGATCGGTCTCTACCGGATTTCCGACGTGGTGCTGGGGGTCATCGCCAACGTCTTCTATCAGGACCTGGGTTTTACCAAGACCCAGATCGCCACCGCGGTCAAGACCTTTGGCGTGGTCGTGAGCATTGCCGGGGGCCTGCTGGGGGGGCTCATGGCGGCCCGTTACGGGGTCATGCGCATCCTCATGCTGGGTGCCGTCCTGTCGGCGGCGACCAATCTGGTCTTTGTCTGGCTGGCCTGGGCGGGTAACGACGCGGCCATCCTCTACCTGGCGGTGGGCGCGGACAACCTGGCGGCGGGGCTGGCGAGCGCCGCCTTCGTCGCCTTTCTCTCCAGCCTGACCAGCGTCGCCTTCACCGCCGTTCAGTACGCCATCTTCAGTTCCCTCATGACCCTGCTGCCCAAGGTCCTGGGGGGCTACTCGGGCACCATGGTCGAGGCCATCGGCTATCCCCGTTTCTTCGTCCTGACCACCCTGATGGGCCTGCCCGTGCTCCTGCTGGTCTGGCTCGCGGGGCGGCACTTGCCGGCGCGTCAGGGGGCGGCGGATGCCTGAGGTGTCCGCCCCGCCAACGGGCAGGGGCAACGGGCAGGGCAACGGAGAGGGATTGCCGATAAAATGGGCCAATCCGCCCATCCGATAATTAAATCGGGATTGCTGCGCCGCATCAAATGTGCGATTGTTACAAGGCCTATCGAATCGCGAGGTTGTGGTGGGGCGGAGTGGTGTTAGCCCTCAGCAGGCCCCGATGGGGTGTTTTTTGCCCCGGGATTGCGTTGAAAACCGGAAAGTGATGATGATTACCACCCAAAAAAGACCTTTCTTTTTAAACCTGCTGGTCATCCGGCTCCCGGTGGCGGGGGTCATGTCCATCGGTCACCGTATCAGTGGCGTCGCCATGGTCGCCACCCTGCCGTACTTCGTCTATCTGCTGGCCCTGTCGGTCGCCGGACCAGCGGGCTTCGAGGCGGCGGCGCAACTCGTCGCGGGTTGGCTGTTCAAGGCCTTTCTGTTCCTGTTCCTCTGGGCGCTGATGCATCACTTCCTGGCGGGTATCCGCTACCTGATGCTGGACATCGACATCGGTATCGAGAAGCCGGTCTACCGGCAGACGGCCTGGGCCGTCCTCGTCGCCGCGCCCGTTCTCGCCCTCATCCTCCTGGGAGCACTGTCATGAGTCGCCAAGCCTCGGGATTTCGAGCCTGGGTCTACCAGCGCGTCACCGCCGTCCTCCTGCTGTTGTTCTTCGTCTATCTCCTGTTGACCCTCTCCTTCGCCCCACCCGCTGATTTCGTGGCCTGGGTGGAATGGTTGAGCCAGCCCCTGGTGCGCATCGGCCTGCTGATCTTCGTCGGCGCCCTGTTGCTCCACTCCTGGGTCGGCGTGCGCGATGCCATCATCGACTACGTGCATCCCCTGGGCCTGCGCGTCGCGGCCCTGACCCTGTTGGCCCTCTGGCTCATCGGCACCGGTCTCTGGGTCCTGACCATCCTCGGCTGAGGTAGCGGGCCTTCGGCCATCCCTCTGCTCCCTGAATCTGACCAGGAACTGGCCCTCATCCGACCCGGGTGCATCGGCAACCGGCCTCGGCGAGAACTGCTTTCGAGAACACCATGTCACTGAATAGAAGAAATTTTGACGCCCTCATCATCGGCGCCGGCGGCGCCGGGCTGAACGCGGCGATCCAGTTGGCCAACGCCGAGCTGCGCGTGGCCGTGGTCTCCAAGGTCTTCCCGACCCGCTCCCACACCGTCGCCGCCCAGGGTGGCGTCAACGCCGCCCTGGCCAACGTCCTGCCGGACAACTGGCACTGGCACATGTTCGACACCGTCAAGGGCTCGGACTACCTGGGCGACCAGGACGCCATCGAGTTCATGTGCCGCGAGGCCATCCCCACCGTCTACGAGCTGGAGCACAACGGTGTGCCCTTCTCCCGCCTGGACAACGGCAAGATCTACCAGCGGCCCTTCGGCGGCCAGAGCCAGAACTTCGGCGGCGATCAGGCCGCCCGCACCTGCGCCGCGGCGGACCGCACCGGTCACGCCATCCTCCACACCCTTTATCAACAGAACCTGCGCGCCAAGACCCACTTCTTTGACGAGTTCTTCGCCATCGACCTGGTCAAGGACGCCGAGGGCGTGGTCTGCGGCGCCCTGGTCCTGGAGATCGAGACCGGCGAGCCCCTGCTCATCGAGGCCAAGTGCACCCTGCTGGCCACCGGCGGTTGTGGCCAGGTCTTCCGCACCACCTCCAACGCCCACATCAACACCGGCGACGGCATGGCCATGGCCCTGCGCGCCGGCGTGCCCCTGATGGACATGGAGTTCTACCAATTCCACCCCACCGGTATCGCCGGCAAGGGCATGCTCATCACCGAGGGCGTGCGCGGCGAGGGCGGTTATCTGCTCAACGGCCGTGGCGAGCGCTTCATGGAGCGCTACGCCCCCAAGGCCAAGGACCTGGCCAGCCGCGACGTCGTAGCCCGCTCCATCGTCACCGAGGTCAAGGAAGGGCGGGGCGCCGGGCCCAAGGGTGACCACGTCCTGCTCAAGCTGGACCACCTGGGCGAGAGCGTCATCGCCAAGCGCCTGCCGGGCATCCGCGAGAGCGCCAAGATCTTCGCTGGCGTCGATCCGGTGGTGGAGCCCATTCCGGTCTTCCCCACCGCCCACTATGTGATGGGTGGCATCCCCACCGACCGCTTCGGCCGCGTCGTCATGCCGGCCGGCAGCGGCGAGGAGGCCATGCCCGGGCTCTACGCCGCGGGTGAATGCGCCTGCGCCTCGGTCCACGGCGCCAACCGGCTGGGGGGCAACTCCCTGCTCGACATCCTGGTGTTCGGCCGCCTGGCGGGTAAGAACATCATCGACTACGTCAAGGACAACCCCTTCCACCGCGACATCGACCCCTCCAGCCTGGATTATGCGATGGGGCGCCTCAAGCGCTGGGACCAGCACGGCAAGGGCCCGAGCGTCCACGAGACCCGCGAAAAGCTGACCCGCTGCATGGAGGATCACGCCGGCGTCTTCCGCACCGAGGAGATCATGGCCGAGGGCTTGGAGAAGATGAAGGAGATCCGTGCCGAGATGCCCGACGTGCGCCTCACCGACCACTCCAAGGTCTTCAATACCGCGCGCATCGAGGCCCTGGAACTGGAGAACCTCCTCGATGTCGGCATGGCCCTGGCCGCCTCCGCCCTCTATCGTCAGGAAAGCCGCGGCGCCCATTCCCGTCCCGACTACCCCAAGCGCGACGACGTCAACTGGCTGAAGCATACCCTCTACTTCCTGGAGGGTGATCGTCTCGACTACAAGCCGGTGCGCACCAAGCCGCTGACCGTCGAGAGCTTCCCGCCCAAAGAGCGCGTCTACTGAGCCAGGCCGAGGGACGACAACCATGAAATTCCGTGTCTATCGCTACGATCCCGAGTCGGGCCAGAAGCCCCGCATGCAGGACTACGACATCGAGACCTTCCGCGGCATGATGCTGCGGGACGCCCTCAAGGCCATCAAGGCCCAGGACGAGACCTTCGCCTTCCGCCACTCCTGCGGCGAGGGCGTCTGCGGTTCCGATGGCGTCAACGTCAACGGCACTAACATGCTGGCCTGCGTCACCCCCATCGCCGACCTCAAGGAACCGGTCGAGGTGCGCCCCTTCCCCGGCCGCCCGGTCATCCGCGACCTGGTGGTGGACATGACCCAGTTCTACGAGCAGTACAAGGCCATCGAGCCCTGGCTGAAGCGCAAGGAACCCACCCCGGAGCAGGAGATCCTCCAGTCCCCGGCGGAGCGCGACAAGCTGGACGGCCTCTACGAGTGCATCATGTGCGGCTGTTGCTCCACCTTCTGCCCCTCCTTCTGGTGGAATCCGGAGAAGTTCCTCGGGCCCCAGGCCCTGCTCTCCGCCTGGCGCTTCCTCGCCGACAGCCGCGACCAGGCCAAGGACGAGCGCCTGGACTTCCTGGAAGGGCCTTACAAGCTCTTCCGCTGCCACAGCATCATGAACTGCGTCGAGGTCTGCCCCAAGGGCCTCAATCCCACCAAGGCCATCGGCCACATCAAGGAATTGATGCTGAAGAACGCGGTTTAGGCCGCTGACGGTCTAAGCCCTTGAGTTAGACTTCGGCCATCGGGAGCCCGGGTGCCGGTCGCCGGCCGCTCGGGTTCCCACCCCGTACGGCCTTGGCCATGGCCTTCGGTTGTGATCCAGGAATGGGTAGTCAAGGATTAGTGGGTCTTCGTTCAGACCCCTCGCGACCCAAGAGGGCTTCGGTAGCCCAAGCCGCTGGTTCTTTTACTCCTTCCCCCTCGCGGGGGAGGGTAGGGGAGAGGGGGCTGAACGGTTACGTTGAGTCAAGGGTCGCTGGAAGGGTCCAGGCCCGTTTCTTCGCCGGCAAGGGGGGTGACGGCCAGTTCATAACGGGTACTGCGTCCCCCCGCCTCGGATTTACGCAGCACCCCGCGGGACACCAGGTCGCTGATATCGCGCAGCGCCGTATCCGGTGAGCACTTGGCGATCCTGGCCCACCGGCCGGTGGTGAGCTTGCCATCAAAGCCGTCGAGCAAGCGATTGAGCAACTTCACCTGACGGTCATTCATCGGCAAGGGTGCCCACCGTTGCCAGCAGCGTGCCTTGGTCACCACGGCATCAACCCGATCCTGCGCCTGGTCAAGGGCGCGCCGCAAGGCCCCTAGGAACCACGCCAGCCAGGGGGTGACCTCCAGGGAGCCCTTCTGGGTTTGCTCCAGCAGGTCATAGTAGTCCTTGCGCTCCCGCAGAATTTGCGCCGACAGGCTGTAAAAGCGCTGGGGGCTGCCATCGGCGCGCGCCAGCAGCAGGTCAGCGATCGCCCGGGCGAGACGGCCGTTGCCGTCGTCAAAAGGGTGGAGGGTGATGAACCACAGATGGCCCAGCCCCGCCCGCAGGAGGGCCGGTTCCCGGGCGGGGGCATTCACCCAGGCCAGAAAACACGCCATCTCATCGTCCAGGCAAGTTGCGGGTGGTGCTTCGAAATGCACCCGCCGCCTGCCGATCGGTCCGGACACTACCTGCATCGGACCTAGGGCATCGTCACGCCAGTCTCCGACCCTGATCCGGCTGAGGCTCGAGTAGCCGGTCGGAAAGAGGGCCGCGTGCCAACTCATTAACCGCTCCCGCGTGAGGGGGGCCTGACAGTTGCCGGTGGCATCGAGCACCATCTCCACCACGCCCTCGGCCTGGCGGTCCAGGGGGGCAAGACCCCCGATCTCCACGCCCAGACGTCGCGCGAGCGATGAGCGCACCGAGGCGACATTGAGATGCTCGCCCTCGATCTCGCTGGTCCTGACCACGTCATCCGTCAGCGCCGCCAGGGTGGCCTGATCGCGCCAAACCATCCCGACATCGGCCAACCGGCCCATCAGCAACCCCAGCGCCCGGCTGACCTCCGCCAAGGGATCGGCCAGCGACACCAGGTCGAAGCGCCAGTTCGGCCAGTCCGCGCGTTGCCAGAGGTAGGTGCAATCGCCGCTGTTCATGCGGTGATTATGGTGTGGATTCACCGCGGGGGCTACTCCATGCTCCATCTGGTAACCCACGGGTTCAAGCCAGCCCTCAATAATCCGCCGAGGAACCGGTGCGGATTACTCTGCCTCATCGCCTTGACGATCTTGGGAATATAATCGCGGCCCGTTCCGTGCCTGGGCGAGTGGTGACACCCAGGCGAGCGAGGTCGCTGTGGTGAGCAGCGCCGCCTGCCCCCTGCAAGGCGCGATGAGGCGCGCGGGGGCCGCGGGGGGTTGGGCTTTGCTGGGGCGTCAATAACGGCCTCGCCGTGGAAAAAAAGGCCGGGCGAATGTCGATCATTACTCCATGAACATCTGATGAGGGGGGCTCCATGTCACACAAGATCACGCGCGCGGTCGCTGCGGCGTTAGCCGCCATGGGGGAGTGTGCCAATCCCCTGAAAATCAAAGAAGTTGCCGTGCCGATCTCGCTAGCTGCCAGGAGGGCGCGCGCCATGACTCCGACAATGAAAAACGTTGCCGTGACTTTCACGCTAACCCTTGGCGCCCTGGGCCTGGGCACTCTGGCAACCACCAGCGGCGCCCACGCCTCCGGTTTTGCCCTCCCCGATGCCTCCGCCGCCGGCATCGCGACCACCAACGCCCTGGTAGCCAACCCGGAGGAACTGGGCGCCATCCCCTACAATCCGGCCGCGATGGGCTTCCATGACACTTCCAGCGTCGCCCTGGGCGGCTTCCTGATCGGGCCCAGTTTCTCGGTCACCACCGCCAGCGGCAAACACGACAGTCAGGGCGCGGACTGGACCTTCCTCCCGTCCTTCCAGGCGGCGATCAAGCTCGCCGACCAATGGCGCCTGGGTCTGGGGCTCCATGTCCCCTACGGCCTGGAGACCCGCTGGACTTATGGCACCTTCCCCCTGTTGAGCCAACAGATAAATCTTGGCCCCGTCACCCTGCCGACGGCCAGTCATCCGACGGCCAGTAAACTCGAAATTCTCAATTTCGTGCCCACCCTGGCCTACCGCGTCACCCCTGACCTGAGCCTGTCCGCGGGGATGGATATCTACTGGGCCAAGACCGCCCAACTGGACTCCAATCTGGCGGAGTTGAGCGGCGATGGCACCGGCTTTGGCTTCAACCTGAGCGCCATGTATCGCCGCAACGCCTGGACCCTGGGGGCCAGCTTTCACTCCGCCGCGACCATCGACCTCGAAGGGGATTACACTGCCCTCAATCCCACCATGGTCGCGTTAAAGCTCCTACAACCCAGCCAGGCCGCCTCGCTCGATCTGGACCTGCCCTGGCGACTGCAACTGGGCCTGCGCTATGAAATCTCCCCCAGCCTGGCGGCCGAATTTGACTGGAGCTACACGGGCTGGAGTCGTTTCCAGCAACTGGAGATCTACGGCAAGCAGGACGGCGCCCTGATCTTCGCCGATACCAATGACTGGCACAACGCCAGTGCCTACCGGCTTGGTCTCACCTGGCAGGTCCAGCCCGCGACCCAATTGCGTTTTGGTTACTCCTATGACCAATCGGCGCAGGACGATGACTATTTCAGCGCCCGGGTGCCCGATACCGATCGTCACCTCTTTGGCATTGGCGTGGCCCAGGACCTGGGTGACGGCTTCGCGGTGGAGGCCTCCTACCTCTATGTCATGGGCGTCGATCGCGATTATGCCAGCACGGTACCCTACACCAAGACCAGCGGCGTCAACGGCACCGCGGCGCTCAATGGCGATTACGAGATGTCCGCGCACCTGATCGGGATTGAGGTTTCCAAGACCTTCTGAATCTCCCCCCTGAAGTCAGCATGGGTGGCGGTGATGGTGACCCCTGACGCGCTGGCGACCCAGGCCAGGCGTCAGGGGTTTTTCATCATTGGCCAGGGCGGGGGGCAAAGGGTCATGCTTAAAGGCCCGCCTTTCCAGTCGAAGGATTGGTAACGCCTTATCCAAGAACCCACCACCAGGATCAGGTGAGCGGTGTTCCTGGCAATTCCAGAGGGCAGGCCTTACCAATGAACGATCAACCGGACGTGATCGGTAAGGGCAATAGTTGCCTGGTGAGGTTACGGCCTTGGCTTTTGGCGGCATACAAGGCCATGTCCGCGCGGTGCATGGGTTCATCGATGGAGTGGTCAGCGGCAAAAAGCATGGTCAGACCAGTACTGATCGTGACATTGATCCGTGCCTGTCGGTTAAGGGTTTCGCTTTCGGCGATGGTCCGACGTAGTCTCTCGGCAGCGCCCATGGCCATGACCTGGTCGGTGGCCGGCAGGATGATCCCGAATTCCTCGCCACCCAGATGGCCGATAAGGTCGATCTCTCGAAGTGATGTTTTTGCCAGGCGGGCAAAGTGTTGCAGGACGGCATCTCCGGCGTCATGCCCATAGGTGTCATTGACGGCCTTGAAGTGGTCGATGTCCACGACCAGGAGTGCGGTGTGTTTATTGAACCGTCGCACGTGCTTTAATTCCTGTTCAAGTGTTTCCATGAAATAGCGCCGGTTGAACAGACCGGTGAGGGGATCGGTCATGGCCTGCCTGAACAACTGTTCTTCGTTGGCCTGGCTGGCGATGGCACGACTGAGGATCTCCAACAGGGATAGAAGCAGTGGCGCTTCCGCCCGTCGCCAGGCCAGCCTCGATCGGGAGCCCAGGACCAACTGGAGACGGGCTCCGCCGGCGATGAGCAGACTGACGGCAAGCAGAGCACCGATCCCAGCGCCCTGGAGCGCGTCTTTGACACGGGCTTCCACCCCCGGGTGATGATGGATGACCGGTAAATCCAGAATGTCGTCCGGCCGTTCCTCCCCCAGCCAATGCGCCGAGACCCAGGGCCATGCGCCGGTATGTGGCGAGGGGGACCAGATGCGGCCGATGCCCACTGACTCGCCGGTTTTGTAGAGGATCAAGGCGGCGTGATCCGCTTCCCCCAGGGCGGCTACCTGGCCCAGAACCCAACGAATGTCCTCATCGGTGCGCTTGCTGTCGGTGGCCACCAGGCGCCGGGCGATCTCACCGAGGGTGTGCTCAAGTTGTAACCTCCCTTCCCAGCGATAGAACCGGTGCAGGAGGATTGACAGAATGACCAGCACCAGCAGAACCTTGAGTGTAAGGGTCAAGGCGAATACCCCCTGTAAGCGCCGTTCCAGAGATTGCTGGCTGTTCTCCAGGGCATTGGTGAAACGCCCCAAGCCGTCCGCATAATTGGCTTTCTCTTGCTCATACACCTCTCCGAACAGCAAGTCTGCCGCCTCCTCCAGCCGACCTGAGGATGCCAGGACAAAGGCCTGGCGTTCGAAGTGGTTCAGACGCTGGTTGGCGGTATTGATCTCATCAAGATAGACCTGGCCAGGGGGATGCAACTCAATGGCCTGTTGCAGGGCTTGGTCGAGCCGGGGAATCGCTGATTCATAGCGCCTTTCCCAAGTCGCATCGCCCGTTAGCGCCCCCAGGCGGACGGACGTGGTCAAGACATCGTCGTAATAGCGGATTTCGGCCGCGCGGGCCAGCAGATCGCTGATGATCTGATTACTGGCGTGGTAGTCCCTTAGTGCCTGATAGGCCAGACCCAGAGAGACGGCAGATAGCAATGCCACCAAGGCCAGGCTGATCAGATTGCCCCTATCGGCGAACACCCGCTGCCAAATGATCCACATGAGATCCAAACCCATTGCCAATCGATATCCAAGTGCTCAGGTCATGAGGCCGTCAAAGTTTCCGCCATGGCACTGGCGGAAGATGGGACCAAGTTATGGTGCCTGGGGCGGTAGGATGCTTTGGAGATGCCTTCTTCGCATCGCGTCAGATCTTGTATGCGAGTATGAATGCCACCCAGTCCATGTCCATTAGCTCAGGCGCGTATTTTTTGGTTTGGACAGATTGAGATGACAGGAAGATCAGAAGAACCATCGCACGAAGTGCATCGGCAGGTCAGCGTGGGGATACCGAGACGGGAAGCCTGGCTAGGGTCGTTTGGCCTCACCCCACCACGATCCCCCGGCGCACTGCGATCAGGGTCAGGTGGGCGGTATTGCTGGTTTTCAGCTTGGCGTGCAGGTGTTCGCGGTGCTTGCGCACCGTCGCCGGGCTGATGGCGAGCAGGTTGGCGGAGGCCTCCACGTCATAGCCTTCCGCCAGCAGTTTGAGCACTTCCCGTTCGCGCTCGGTCAGGGCCACCTCCGTCTGGGCCGGGGGCGGGGCTGGTATGACCGGCAGGGCCCCGATCCGGTGACCGTGGTGGGCCAGGGCCCGCCGCAGGGCGGCCACCACCGCCTCCCCGGGTTGGTTCTTATCGAGGTACTCGTCGGCCCCGGCCGCGAGCACCTCCGCGGCGGGAAACCAGTGGGTGGCGCCGGTGATGGCGACGATGGCCAGGTGCGGATAGCGATGACGCAGGCGGCGGATGCTGCTCAGGCCATCCAGGCGCGGCATGGAGAGGTCGACAATGGTGGCATCGGGGGCGCATGCCTGCGCCAGTTCGCACAGTTCCAGGCCATCCCGGGCCAGCTTGATGGCGCCGATCCAGGGCACGTACTCGAACAGGCTGCGCAGGCTGTCCAGGACCAGGGGATGATCGTCCGCCAGGAGCAGGGTGAGGGACTGAACGGGCGCGGCGGCGGTGCTGGGCATGGGGGCTTACCTCGCTCCGGATGGTCGCTGATGGGCGGCGTGAAGTCAGTGAGATGCTTTGGGGATAGGGGGGGGTGGCAGCGCCTGGCTGTAGCGCAGCAGGGCCCGGACCCCGGAGGGCGGACAATTTTGCAGTTCCAGTTGCCAGCCCTGGCGCGCGGCGAACTGGCGGGCGATGCTCAGGCCAAGGCCGCGCCGGCTGCCGGGGTCCGTCTGGCGACGCATCTGGGTGGCGTCCAACGCGGCGGCAAAGTGGGTGGGCATGCCGCCGCCATTGTCGATGACCTCGATGCGCTGGCCGTCGCGGCGGAAGGCGAGGATGATGCGGGGCCGCGGGCCCGCCCGGGCGTGATAGCGCAGGGCGTTGCTCAGCAGATTGCGCAGCACCACCGCCATCAGGGCCCGGTCGTGCATCAGGTGCTGGTCCTCGCCGTAGAGCCGCAGCCGGATGCCTTCCCGCGTCGCCAGGGGGACGAATTGATTTCGTAGGTCCTTGGCCAGGGGGGCGACGCTTTGGGGCAGGCAACGCGCCAGCATGGCGTCGTAATCCAGTTGGGCCAGTTCCAGGGCCTTGGTCAGCATCTCGCTGAGTTGTAGATTGATCTGGTCGATCTGGCCGCTGAGGTGGACCAGTTGGCTGGCGATGCGCGGCTCCAGGGCCTCGGCCTGGTAGCGCAGGGCGGTCTGGTAATAGCCCAGGGCGCTCAGGGGCTGACGCAGGTCGTGGCCGATCAGTTCCAGCAGGCGGGCGCGAAAGCCCTGGGCCTCCTCCGCCCGGTGCTGGCGCAGCCGGGCCTCCTCGGCGGCCAGCCAGACCTGACGATACTGCCGGGCCTGGCTGACGGCGGTGTAGTGGGAGAAGCTGATCAGCCCGAAGATCAGAAAGGGCGTGTAGAGGAACAGGGTGTCGCTGGTGTCGAACCAGAGTTGCAAGAGGATGAATTGCAGACCGAACAGCAGGGCGTTCACCAGCAGGGTGAGGCGCCAGGGGGAGAGGAAGGTGTAGTAGGCGGTGATGGTGAAGATGTAGATCGCCAGCAGGAAACCGGGGGTCGCCATCCCATGCAGCGCGGGATGGTGGTAGCTGGCCATGACGCTGTTGCTGGACAGCATGCAGAACAGAAAAAAGTACTGGGAAGTCCGGCTGATGGGCAGGTGATTGAAGATGAAGGTAATGATGATGAGGAGGGAGAGGATGAAGGTGCCGCGGCTGGCCAGGCGCCAGAAGAGGACCTCGGGGTAGTCGGCCAGCAGGTGGATATCCAGGCCGATGAGCAGACATTCCAGGCCGCAGATGATGGCCGCCACGTAGCGGTCGCGGCGGACGAAGTGGCCCTCGCAGGCATCCAGGAAGCGCCGCTCCAGGGCAGGGTCGCGAAAACTCCCGCTCAGCCAGTGATAGTCCGGCGCGGTGGGTAGGCTGGCAGTGGCGGGGGAAAGGCTGGCGCCAGTGGGCGGTGCCTTGGGCCTGGCGGCGCCGGGCGTGGTCTTGGTCATCTCCCGACCTCGCCGCGGGGCCTCTGGAGCGCAGGCATGGGCATGGGCATGTGCATGGCTATGTCTATTGTTTTTGTTTCGAATCGTTAAGCTCGTCCCTGGGGTGTCCGCCCGCCTTATGGGGCCGGGCTAAGGAAGTGTAATCCTTAACCCGCACCAAAGACCATACGCCATGGAGCGTATCTGCCCCTGTCCCTTTGTCATTCGCGGGGGCGCGCCACCCTTGGCCGGGAGGGCCCCTCAGCTAGGCCCTGACCGGCGAACATGCCCAACCTCCCTTTCCGTCACGCCCCCCGTCGCGCGCCCGCGCTTGCTGGTGCAGGCCTTGGGTCGCTACCCCCGCGCCGCCTGCTTTCGATTGGCGGCCGGCGCCCGGGCTTTTGCTAGAATGCCAGCCTTTCCCGCCCTATCCGTGGATTGCCATGACCGTCCGTACCCGTTTCGCTCCGTCCCCCACTGGTTATCTACACGTCGGTGGCGCCCGTACCGCCCTCTTCTCCTACCTCTTCGCCCGCCGCCACGGGGGGCGCTTCGTGTTGCGCATCGAGGACACGGACCTGGAGCGGTCGACGGCGGAGTCGGTCAACGCCATCCTGGAGGGCATGGCCTGGCTGGGGCTGGACTATGACGAGGGGCCCTTCTATCAGACCCAGCGCTTCGACCGGTACAACGCGGTCATCGACGAACTGCTCGCCAAGGGCCTGGCCTATCGCTGCGATTGCCCCAAGGAGCGCCTGGATGCCCTGCGCGAGGAGCAGATGGCGGCCAAGCTCAAGCCGCGCTACGACGGCCGCTGCCGCAGCCGCGAGGTCGATCCCACCCAGCCCCACGTCATCCGCTTTCGCAACCCGGACGCCGGCCTGGTGGTGGTCGATGACCTGATCCGCGGGCGCATGACCTTCGACAACGCGGAACTGGATGACCTCATCATCCGCCGCACCGACGGCGCACCGACCTACAACCTATCGGTGGTGGTGGACGACGCCGACATGGGCATCACCCACGTCATCCGCGGCGACGACCACATCAACAACACCCCGCGCCAGATCAACATCCTGCGCGCCCTGGGCCGGGAGGTGCCGCGCTACGCCCATGTGCCCATGATCCTGGGGGAGGACGGGGCGCGCCTGTCTAAGCGCCACGGGGCGGTCAGCGTGGTGGCCTATCGCGATCAGGGCTACCTGCCCGAGGCCCTGCTCAATTACCTGGTGCGCCTGGGCTGGTCCCACGGCGACCAGGAGATCTTCTCCCTCGACGAGATGGTCGCCCTGTTCGACATCGGCCAGGTCAACAAGGCGGCGGCGGCCTTCGACACCGACAAGCTCGACTGGCTCAATCAGCACTACATCCAGCACGCCGACCCCAAACGCATCGCCCACCTGCTGCGCCCCCACCTCGGCGACCTGGGGATCGATCCCGCCGCGGGTGCTGACCTGGTGGCGGTGGTCAAGGCCCAGGCCGCCCGGGCCAAGACCCTGGTGGAACTGGCGCGCATCAGCGCCTTTGTCTATCGCGACTTCGACGACTACGACGAGGCCGCGGCCAAGAAGCACCTGCGCCCGGCGGCGGAGGAACCCCTGGCCAGCCTGCGGGCGGAACTGGACATGCTGGCCCTGGAGGACTGGGACCCGGGCACCCTGGAGCATGTGGTCCACCGGGTGGCGGTGGAACTGGACCTGAACCTGGGCAAGGTCGCCCAGCCCTTGCGCGTCGCCGTGGTCGGCCGCGCCGCCTCGCCGGGGATCGACATCACCCTGACCCTGGTCGGCAAGGAGGCGACCCTGCGCCGCCTCGACCGGGCCCTGGCCTACATCCGCCAGCAGGGGGCGGCAACCTGAGGGGCGAGCATCCGATCAAACCCCTAGCGTCCTAGCAGGGTCTCGCTAGCCTCAGCCGTTGCTTGTCTGCCCCCTCCCCCCCACGTGGGGGAGGGCCGGGGAGAGGGGGAAAAAGGTGTAACGCCTAAGGCCGCCAGAAGGCGGGGGTCAGCAGCACCAGCAGGGTGAAGACCTCCAGGCGGCCGAGGAGCATGGCGAAGCAGAGGATCCACTTGGCGGTGGAGCTGAGGCTGGCGAAGCTGGCTCCCACCTCCCCCAGACCCGGTCCCAGGTTGTTGATGGCGGCGGCGACGGCGGTGAAGGCCGTGGTCAGGTCCAGGCCGGTGGCGGCCAGGGCCAGATACATGAGGGTGAAGCAGGCGACGTAGAGGGAGAAGAAGCCCCAGACGGCGTCCACAACCCGGTGGTTGACCGTGCGCCCGCCGACCCGCACCGGGATCTGGGCGTTGGGGTGGATCAGGCGGTCGATCTCCCGCAGGCCCTGCTTGATGAGCAGCAGAAACCGGATCACCTTGATGCCGCCGCCGGTGCTGCCGGCGCAGCCGCCGACGAAGCTGCTGAAGATCAGCAGGATGCCGAGGAAAATCGGCCATTCGTAAAAGGCCGAGGTGCTGAAACCGGTGGTGGTGGCGATGGAGACCGTGTGGAACAGCCCCTGGAGGAAGGCCTCCCCCCAAGTGGCATGGGTGCCAGTGAAGTAGAGGCCCAGGCAGACGATGGCGGTGGTGAGGGCCATCAGGGCCAGGTAAAAGCGGAATTCGCTGTCATGCCAATAGCCCACCAGGCTGCGCCGATTCCAGGCCAGGAAGTGCAGGGCGAAATTGACCCCCGAGACGAGCATGAAGACCACGGCGATCAGCTCGATCGGATCGCTGTCGAAAAAGCCGATGCTGGCGTCGTGGGTCGAGAAGCCGCCGATGGCGACGGTGGCGAAGGAGTGCCCGATGGCGTCGAAGGGGGTCATGCCCGCCAGCCAGTAGGCCAGGGCGCAGGCGATGGTCAGTCCCAGATAGATGTACCACAGGGCCTTGGCGGTCTCGGTGATGCGCGGGGTGAGCTTGTTGTCCTTGACCGGCCCGGGGGTCTCGGCCCGGTAGAGCTGCATGCCGCCGATACCGAGCATGGGCAGGATGGCCACCGCCAGGACGATGATGCCCATGCCCCCCAGCCACTGGAGTTGCTGGCGGTAGTAGAGGATGGCGGGGGGTAGCTCGTCCAGACCGATGATGACCGTCGCCCCGGTGGTGGTCAGGCCGGAGATGGACTCGAAGGCGGCGTCGGTGAGGGACAGGTGGGGCTCCTCGGCGAGAACGAAGGGCAGGGCGCCGGCCAGGCCCAGGACGCTCCAGAACAGGGCCACCACCAGGAAGCCGTCCCGAAGCTTGAGCTCGTCGCGGCTTTTCGCCACCGGCAGCCAGATGAGGGTGCCCAGGCCCAGGACCAGGACCAGGGCGGTAAGGAAGGACTCCGCCGTTCCATCCGCGAAGAAATAGGAAACCCCCACTGGGGGGAGCATGGTCAGGCTGAAGAGCATCAGCAACAGCCCCAGCACCTTCTGGACCGCGGTGGGCCTCATGGCCGTGACCTCGGCCGGCGGCGGGGCACCGGGTAGCCAACCGGGACCGACGGGCACCGGGAAGAGCGGGCGCGGAACCTCACAGGAAGGTCACCGGGACTTGGAAGAGCTTCTCCACCTCCGCCACCCAGTGTTTGTCCTGCAGGAAGAGGATCACGTGGTCCTCGGCCTGGATGACCGTGTCGTGGTGGGCCATGAGGACCTCCTCGCCACGGACGATGGCGCCGATGGTGGTGCCGGGGGGCAGCTTGATCTTTTCGATGGGACGGCCGACCACCTTGCTCAGGCGGGCGTCGCCATGGGCGATGGCCTCGATGGCCTCGGCCACGCCGCGCCGCAGGGAGTGCACCGCGACCACGTCGCCCCGGCGCACGTGCTTGAGCAGGCTGCCGATGGTCGCCTGCTGGGGGGAGATGACGACGTCGATGCCGCCGCTCTGCATCAGTTCCACGTAGGCGGGGCGGTTGATGAGGGCCATGACCTTGCGCGCCCCCAGGCGCTTGGCGAGCATGGCGGAAAGGATGTTGTCCTCGTCGTCGTTGGTCACGGCGCAGAAGACGTCGGTGTCCTCGATGTTCTCCTCCCGCAGCAGATTCTCGTCCGCGGCGTCGCCATGGAGGACGATGGTCCGCTCCAGGGTCTCGGCGATCTGCTTGCTGCGGTTGAGGTCGCGCTCGATGAGCTTGACCCGGAAGTCGTTCTCCGTGGCCCGGGCCAGCCGGGTGCCGATATTGCCGCCGCCAGCGAAAATCAGGCGCTTGTAGGGCTTCTCCAGTCGTTGCAGCTCGCTCATGACGGCGGAGATGTGACTGGGCGCGGCGATGAAGAAAACCTCGTCGTTGGCCTCGATGACCGTGTCGCCGGTTGGCTCGATGGCCCCCTCCTGACGGTAGATGGCCGCGACCCGGGCCTCCACGTCCGGCATGTGGTCGTAGAGGGTGCGCAGGGCCTGGCCCACCAGGGGGCCGCCCTCGTAGGCCCGCACCGCCACGAGCCGCACCCGGCCACCGGCGAAGTCCAGGACCTGGAGGCTGCCGGGGTGCTGCAGCAGGCGCAGGATATATTGGGTGACGAGCTGTTCCGGGCTGATGCAGACGTTGATCGGCAGGGCCCCGGGGGCGAATAGCTCCGGGTGTTCGAGAAAGCCTGGCGACCGCACCCGGGCGATGCGCGTTGGGGTGTGGAACAGGGTATAGGCCACCTGACAAGCGATCATGTTGGTCTCGTCGCTGTTGGTGACCGCCAGGATGATGTTGGCGTCCTCCGCCCCGGCCCGCTGCAAGACATCGGGGTGAGCGCCGTGGCCGTGGACGGTGCGCAGGTCGAAACGGTCCTGGAGTTCGCGCAGCAGGGCGGGGTTCTGGTCCACCACCGTAATGTCGTTGGCCTCGCCGGCGAGATTGGCGGCTACCGACCGGCCCACCTGGCCGGCACCGAGGATGATGATCTTCATGTCAGCGCCGTTCCTTGATCTCGATCCCCAGGGAGCGGAGCTTGCGGTAGAGGTGGGTGCGCTCCATGCCCGCTTCCTTGGCCATCTTGCTGACGTTGCCGCCGTGCTTTTCCAGCTGGTACTCGAGGTAGGTCTTCTCGAAGTGTTCCCGGGCCTCGCGCAGGGGCTGGTCGAAGGACATGAGGCCTTCCAGATTGGGGGCCGGGGTACTGCTCGTGGCCCCCAGGGTGGCCTCCACCTCGTCCTGAGCGACCTCGTCCCCCGCTCCCAGGATCAGCACCCGCTGCACCAGGTTCTTGAGCTCGCGTACGTTTCCCGGCCAGGGGTAGTTGCGCATGTAGTTCTGGGCGCCGACGCTGAAGCGCCGGTAGGGCAGCTTCTCGTGGGTGGCGAAATAGTCGACGTAGTAGTTCAGCAGTTCCGGGATGTCCTCGTTGTGGTCGCGCAGGGCCGGGACATGGAGGGGCACCACGTTGAGGTGGTAGAAGAGGTCCTCGCGGAAGCGCCCGGCCCGCACCTCCTCCTCCAGGTTGTGCTGGGTGGCGGCGATGAGGCGCACGTCGATGGTCACCGGTTCGGTGCCGCCGACGCGCAGGAAGGAGCCGGTGTCCAGGGCGCCAAGGAGCTGGGCCTGGACGCTGAGGTCCATGTCGCCCACCTCGTCGAGGAGCAGGGTGCCGCCGGCGGCCTGCTCCAGACCCCCATAGTGGACATGGCCGTCCTGCTCGCTGCCGAACAGCTCCCGGGCGGCGTTGACCCGGGCGATGCCCGAGACGCCCAGGTCGATGAAGGGCCGTTCCCGGCGGGCGCTCTGGGCGTGGAGAAAGCGGGCGAAGGTCTCGCGGCCGCTGCCGGCCTCGCCGGTGATCAGCACCCAGGTGTCGTGCTGGGCGATGCGCTTGACCTGCTCCCGCAGGCGCTGCATGGCCGGGCCGCGGCCGATGGGCTCGTGGACCAGGGCGGTGCGCCGCTTGAGGCCGATGTTCTCCCGCGCCAGCTTGTCCGCCTCCAGTGCGCGCTCCGTGGTCAGCAGCAGCTTGGCCATGGACAGTGGCTTTTCCAGGAAGTCGTAGGCCCCCAGGCGGGTGGCCTCCACCGCCGTCTCGACGGTGCCATGACCGGACATCATGATCACCGGGCAGGGCAGGCCGTCATCCTCGGACCACTCCTTGAGCAGGCTGATGCCGTCCAGGTCAGGCATCCAGATATCCAGCAGGATGAGGTCCGGCCGCCGTTCGCGCAGGGCGCGCCGGGCGGCGGTACCGTTTTCGGCGGTGGCGACGGTATGACCCTCGTCCTCCAGGATCTCCTGCACCAGGGCGCGGATATCCGGCTCGTCGTCGACCACCAGGATGTAGGCTGCGCTCATGCTCGTTCTCGCTCAGGCGGTTGGATTCGTTTAGATCCCTCGCGCGTCCGGAGGGCTTCGTCGGCGCCAGCCGCCGATGCTCTTACTCCCTCCCCCCTGGCGGGGGAGGGCTGGGGAGAGGGGGTCTGAACGGTTACAGGCGGGTCACCGCTCGTCCCGGCAGGGGTAGGGGCCAGGGGTGTGGTTGGGGGCGGGGTGGCACCGTTGCGGGGGCTCGCTGCGGGTCGGGGTGCCTCATGTCCCTCTTCCCGCCACAGGGGCAGGCGGGCCGAGAGGCGGGCACCCGTATCGAGATTCTCCGCCCAGACAATGCCGCCGTGTTCCTCGATGATCTTCTTGACGATGGCGAGCCCCAGTCCCGTGCCCTTGGTCTTGGTGGTGACGTAGGGCTCGAAGAGGTTGTCGAGGAGTTCCGGGGCGATGCCGCCGCCGTTGTCCTCCACCGCCAGTTCCAGCAGGGGCCGCTCCGGGTCCGCCAGCCGCCGGGTAGCGACGCGGACCCGGGGCTCGGGCCTGTCCTCCACCGCCTCCAGGGCGTTCTTCACCAGGTTGTGCAGGACCTGGCGCAGGCGCAACGGGTCGCCCTTGATCAGGGCCTCGCCGGTTTGCAGGTCGGTCGCCACGGCGGGCACGGCCTTGTAGAGCTCCATGACCTCGGCCACCAACCGGTCGAGGCGCACCGGCTCCGGCTCCATCTTCGGCGAGCGGGCGTAGTTGGAGAAGTCGTTGACCATGGCCTTCATCGCCTCGACCTGCTGGACGATGGTATGGGTGGCGCGGTCCACCACCCGGGCCTCGCCCTCGGGCAGCTTGGCCAGCAGCTTGTGGCGCAGGCGCTCCGCGGAGAGCTGGATGGGGGTCAGGGGGTTCTTGATCTCGTGGGCCAGGCGCCGGGCCACCTCGCCCCAGGCGGCGTCGCGCTGGGCGGTGATGAGGCGGGTGATGTCGTCGAAGACCACGACGTGGCCCTGCTCGGCGTCATTGGGCTGGATCAGGGGGCTGCCACGGCAGAGGAGCACCTGGCGGCCCTCGGCGCCGAACAGGCTGACCTCCTGGCGCCATTCGGCGTGGCCCTCCAGGTGGCTGCGCACCGCATCCACCCAGGCGAGGAGGTTGGGATGGTGGCCGATCAGGGCATCCAGTCCCTCATGGGATAGGTCCGGCTCGTTCAGGGCCAGGATCTGGCGGGCGGCGGGATTGACGGTGCGCAGGCGGTGGTCACCGTCGAGGACGATGACCCCGGAGGACAGCCGCCCCAGCACCGTCTCCAGATAGAGGCGCTCGGCCTCCACCGCCTGCTGGGAGCGGGCCGCGGCATCCCGGGCGCGGGCCAGGCGCCGGGTCATGGAATTGAAGGAGGCGACCAGGAAGCTCAGCTCATCCTCCTGACGGGGGAGTGGCAGGCGCAGTTCGTAATCCCCCTCGGCCACGGCGCGGGTGCCGCGGGCGATGGCGGCCACCGGGGCCACCAGACGGCGGGCGAGGTGGAAGGCGGCGATCAGGGCGGTGAGCAGGCCGAACAGCAGCACCAGGGACAGACTGAGGGAGAAGCTCCACTTCAGGGACTGGCGCAGGTAGCTCAGTTCCTTGTAGCGGTTGTAGGCCTTTTCCAGGTTGGCGGCCAGGCCGCTGATGTGCTCCGAGGTGGGGAAGATGGCTTGCATCACCAGGTTGCGGCCCACCGGGTCCGCCACCAGCACCCGCACCACCAGTTCCTGGTTGGCGCCGGCCTCCAGTTCCACCTGATTGCTGCCGGCGCTGGCGCGGCGCAACAGCTCCCGGTCCGGCAGATTGGGCACCAGTTGGGTCGGGTCCTCGCTGGAGTTGCCGCGCACCTGGCCATTGCCGCCGAAGACGGCGATCTCCAGGGCGCCGGCCTGCTGGCGCAACTGCCCCAGCCGCAGGGCGAGGGCGGTGGCGGAACTGTCCTCGATCCCGGCCAGGAGTTGTTCGGTGTAGCGGATGAGGACGCGCTGATTGAGGTCCAGGGAGGCCTGGTTGAGGGTCAGGGCATCCTCCATGGCGCGGTCGATCTCGACGTCGAACCAGGAGTCGATGCCGCGCAGCAGGAAGCCCAGCGAATAGTAATAGACCACGGCCACCGGCAGCAGGGACACCAGGCCGAAGAGCAGCACCAGGCGGCCGGTGAGCCGGGAGCCGGCGACCTGGTGGCGGTAGTCCCGGATCAGCCGCAGCAGATTGGCCACCACCGTGCCCATCAGGGCCAGGAGGCCGATCAGCACCAGCGCCAGGAGGGGCACGAAGGCCCGGCTCAGCGACTCGGAGTTCTGCACCGCCCCGCTCATCAGGTCGAGGGCGATGAGCAGGACGGCCAGGAGCAGGATGACCGGGAGCAGGCCCGGCTGGCGCCAGCGGGTCAGGGTTGCAACGGCCATGTGGTCCAGCCCGAGGACAGCTTCCAGGAGGGCAACAGGTAGGCGAGGGGGCGCAGGGGCAGGGGCAGTTCCTCGATGTCGAGGGAGATCTTGAGATCGATCTCGTACCGGGCCCCGGCCGCCAGTTCTCCCTGGCCGAGGAGGGGCAGATTCCGCAGGTCCCCCAGGGCGGCCAGGGCGGCGTCCCGGGTGACGTAGCGCTGGCCGGCGCCCGGGACCGGTCCCACCGAGAAGCGTTCCGCCAGGGGCTGGTAGCGGATCTCGTAACGCAGGCGACGGTCCACCAGGCTGGCGTCCCAGACCCAGTCATCCACCCGGCGAACCTGGTAATAGACCTCGATGGTCAGGGGGACGCCGTTGTCCAGGGCCTCCAGGGCCCGGGGGCTCAGTTCCGGGGCGAAGCGGACGTCCATCAGCCACTGGTCGTCCTGGGCGCGGACCGTGACCTTCTCGATCGGGAAGGCGGGACGTGCCGCCGCCAGACCGGGCAGCAGCAGGAGCAGAATCAGGAGCAGGCCCTGGACGGGGAACGGGACCAAGCCCCAGCCCCAGCCCTGGGCTTGAGCGTGGGCGGGTTTCACGGGGCCTCCTTGCGCAAGCGGGCGAAGTAAAAACCGTCACCACCGGCCAGGGTGGGCAGGACCTGGCGGCCGCTGGCGCGGGGGCACCCCCAGTCCGCGACGATGGGGGCCTCGACGGCATCCCGGTGGCGGGAGAGGAAGGCGCGGATCACCTCCTCGTTCTCCGCCGACAGCAGGGAGCAGGTGACGTAGAGCAGGGTGCCGCCCGGGGCCAGGAGGGGCCAGAGGGCCTCCAGCAGCCGGGTCTGCCGGGCGGCGAGGGCCTCGATGTCCGTGGGTCGGCGCAGCCACTTGATGTCCGGGTGGCGGCGGATGACCCCCGTCGCGGAGCAAGGCGCGTCGAGGAGGATGCGGTCAAAGGGGGGTGGAGGCCCGGACCCGTCCAGGGACGAATCGCCAGCCTGGCCACCAAACGCGACGCCAGTCCCAGCCAAGTCAGTGCGGGGAGAACCCGCCAGGGAGGCATCGGCTTCGGCCATGTCAGCCTTGGCGACCGGGACCCAATCAGCCGAAGGCCCGGCGGCGTCCCCCGCCAGGACCCGGGCCTGGAAGCCAAGGCGCCGCAGGTTGGCTGTCACCTGGGCCAGGCGCGCAGGGTCGAGGTCGAGGGCGGTAAGGTCGAGGCGCCCAGCCGCCAGTTCCAGCAGGTGCGCCGTCTTGCCCCCCGGGGCGGCGCAGGCGTCCAGCACCCGCTCGCCGGGCTGGACTTCCAGCAGGGGCGCCGCGAGCTGGGCGTGGAGGTCCTGGATGGACACCAGCCCTTCGGCATAACCGGGGAGACGCGCCATGGGCAGGGGCGGGTCCAGGCGCAGGGCGGCGGGGGCGTAGGCCGGGGCGTCCGGGATGGCGGACGGGGCGGGGCTATCGCTTCCGGGTGGTTGCGGGGCGGTAACGGGGGAAAGCCGGGCGCGATAGGCGTCCCGCTCCAGGGCCAAGCGATTGACCCGCAGCCACTGGGGGGCCTGGGCATTGCTGGCGGCAACGATTTCCTCCCAATCCTCGGGCCAGTCCTGGCGCAGCCGTTCCAGCAGCCAGCGGGGGAAGAGCCAGCGGGCCTCCTCGTCCCGCTCCGCCACCGCCAGGAGGGCGGCGCGTTCGCGCTGGAAGCGACGCAACAGGGCGTTGACCAGCCCCGCCGCCCAGTCCTTGCCCAGGACCCGGGTCGCGGCCACGGTGGAGGCGACGGCGGCATGGGGGGGAATGCGGGTGGCGAGGATCTGGTAGAGGCCGATCAGGATCAGGGCTTCGAGGGCGGCCTCCTCGGGGCGCAGGGGCTTGTTCAGCAACTGCCTGGCCAAGGCCTGGAGGCGAGGCAACAGGCGCAGGGTGCCGTAGCTCAGCTCCTGGACCAGGGGACGGTCCCGCTCCTGCTCCAGTCCGGAGAGCCGCTCCAGGGCCTCGGTGAGGGACCGTCCCTCCCGGAGCACGGTGCCGACCAGGCGCGCCGCGGCGGCCCGGGCCTGGGCCCCGGCGGCGGGGGCATGGCTCGCCTGGGTAGCGCTGCTGGGAGTAGCGCCGACGGGGCCACTGCGGGCCTGGGCACCGGCAATGGGGGTGCCGCGCGGGTCCCGGGCACCTGTGACAGGGTTACCGCGAACCTGAGTATCGTTGGCCTGAGCACCACTAGCCCTAGCATCCCTGGTAGGGACACCGCGAGCCTTAGACCCACTGGCCTGGACACCCCTGGCAGACGCATCGCAGACTTGGGCACCCTGGTCAGGGGCACCGCTGGCGGGGGCCGCGCCAGGCTTGGCCCGCGACGGGTTACCGGCCCCCGGGGGGCGGTCCGGCCAGGGATTCGCGGGGTGTTTAGCCAAGGCGTGCGCCATCCAGGTGACGGGCGTTGAGAAATTCGGCGGCGGACATGGGGCGCTTGCCGGGGGGTTGGAGGCGGGTCAGACGCAGGACGCCGGCGCCGGTCGCCACCTCGATGCCACCCTTGCCGGCGGCCAGAACCTGGCCGGGGAGGGCGGCCGGGGGCGGGATGAGGTCGCTCAGTTCACTGCCCCAGAGGCGCAGACTGACCCCCTCGAGGCTGGTCTGGGCCACGGGCCAGGGGTCGAAGGCGCGAATCAGCCGGTCGATCTCCACCGCCGGGCGGGACCAATCGACCTCGGCCTCGGCCTTGGTGAGCTTGTGGGCGTAGTTCGCCAGGTCGTCGTCCTGGGGCACCGGGATCAGGCTGCCGTCGGCGATGCCCGGCAGGGCCTCTACCAGGGCCTGGGCCCCCAGCCGCGCGAGTTGGTCGCTCAGGGTGCCGCCGGTCTCCCGTGGGGCGACGGCCAAGGGGCGGAGCAGGTACAGGGGACCGGTGTCGAGCCCCGCCGCCATGCGCATGATGGTGACGCCGCTCTCGCCGTCCCCGGCGAGGAGGGCGCGCTGGATGGGCGCGGCCCCCCGCCAGCGCGGCAGGAGCGAGGCGTGGACGTTGACGCAGCCCAGGCGCGGGGCGTCCAGCACGGCCTGGGGCAGCAGCAGGCCGTAGGCCACCACCACCATCAGGTCGGCGGCCAGGGCGCGCAGGTCGGCGACCGCCCCTTCATCCCTGAGGGTCGGGGGCTGGAAGACCGGCAGGCCCTGGGCCAGGGCGGCCGCCTTGACCGGGCTGGGGGTGAGCTTGCGGCCGCGTCCCGCCGGTCGGTCCGGCTGGGTGTAGACGGCGACGACCTCCTGGCCGGCCGCCAGCAGGGCCTCCAGGCTGGGCACCGAGAAGTCCGGGGTGCCGGCGAAGATGATGCGTAGCGGTGACATGGGTGGCGTGGCGCGGCTCGGGTCGGGGACGGTCAGATCACCGCCCGCCGGTGCTCCGTCTTTTCCGGTGGGCGTTGTTTTTCCTCCTTCTCCAGCTTCCTGCGGATGCGCTGGCGCTTGAGGGAGGAGAGGTAATCGACGAAGAGCTTGCCGTCGAGATGATCGATCTCATGCTGGATGCAGACCGCCAGCAGCCCGTCGGCCGCCAGTTCGAAGGGCTGGCCGTCCCGGTCCAGGGCCCGCACCCGCACCCGCTCGGCGCGGCGCACGGTCTCGTAGAAGCCGGGCACCGAGAGACAGCCCTCGTCCATCTCCTCCTCGCCCTCCTGGCCGAGGATCTCGGGGTTGATGAGGCACAGGGGCTGGTCATGGCCCTCGGAGACGTCGATGACCACCAGGCGCAGGGGGATGCCCACCTGGATCGCCGCCAGGCCGATCCCCGGGGCGGCGTACATGGTCTCGAACATGTCGTCGATGTGGCGCCGGATCTGGTCGTCCACCTGGGTCACGGGTTTGGCGATCGCGCGCAGGCGCGGATTGGGGAAGGTGAGGATCTCAAGTTGACTCATGTTTCAGTCCGAAAAAGGCTTTTGGCCTGCGGCGGGCGCGAGGGATGACATCGCCGATCCCGGAGGTGGACCCTGGGGAGAAACCACGCGACGGGGCGGAAGCCGACCGCTGCGCCCCGTCCGGAACCTCGACGCGACGCGGCCACTGGCCAGGCGGGCGCTTGCCCGCTAGTATGCGGCGGCATACTACACTGACCGTCAGGGTCCCGCAAAAACAAGGCCAAATCGTTGTGTTAGGAACGTCGATACGCTGGTGCGCGTCCAGGGCGATGATGGGGCTGCCCCCGGCGGCTTTCGAGGCCGATTCCCCGCCCGTTGCCGCGGCCGTGGCCCCCGCCGTTGCCGGTAGTAGAGCCGGCGCGGGAGCCGAAGCCGGAGTTGTTACCAACTGGCATGAGGCGGCAAACCACGCCCCTGATAATGAAAGATATTCCCGTGACTTTCACGCTAACACTGGGACCCTTGGCGGAGACATACCCCCGGCCACGTCCGCGGCGGGCGCCCTTTCGGGCCCGGCCCAAGGCGCGGGGGCGCGCCGCGTCCTTTCCCGGGGCTTCCTGAACGCAATTCCTTGTTTTGGCCTTCACGGGCCCCTGGCCTGGGGACTGCTCCTGGTCGCGTCGACAAACCTGGCCCTGGCTCAGGGACAGCCCGGCCACATTTCCGCGCTGGGGGCGGGGGAGGGCGGCGCGCCGCGCGTCGCCGGCACCACCGGCGGATCATCGGGCGGGTCGGCGGCGGCCAGGCCGCTGCCCACCCTCAAGTTGACCCCCAAGGCACGGGTCACGCCGCTGGAGGCCCCGGAGGCGCGCATCCCCCTGAGCGCCATCCGGCCGTTCCTGGAGTATGCCTACATCCTCGACCGGGACGAGATCGAGCGGGCCCCCTACGTGGTCGCCCTCCCCGAGCGGCGGGTCATGGGGGGGACCGGCGACCGGGTCTATGTGCGCGGTCTGGATGGCGGGGAGCGCGGGCCCTATCGCCTGGTGCGTCCCGGCGGGCCCTATCGTGATCCGGCCACCGGCGACATCCTGGGTTATCAGGCCCGGCAGGTGGCGGAGGTCAGCTTGGAGCGGCCCGGGGACCCGGCGGTCCTGCGGGTCGAGCGCATGAGCCAGGAGATCGCCACCGGCGATCGGCTGGTGGTGACCCGCGGCGACGAACCCTTGTTGAATTTCACCCCCCGGCCGGGGCCCGCCGGGCGCCAGGGCCAGATCGTCGCCGTGCTCGATGGGGTCTCCCAGATCGGCAGCCTGCAGGTGGTCGTCATCGACCTGGGCAGCGAGCAAGGGGTCGAGCCCGGACATCGCTTCGACATCTTCAACGGCGGTGAGATCGTCCACGACCGGGTGCGGGGTGAGGCGGCGGATTGGGACTTGCGCAACCAGCGCTTCTGGTCCGAGGAGTTCTGGTACGGGGATTTTCGTACCGACCGCTGGATTCGCGACGAGCCCGATCCCGGCACGCCCCTGCCCCTGCACCGGGGCGCCAGCCCCCTGGGGGAGGACTTCATGCTGCCCCTGGAACGGGCGGGCTCCCTGATGGTGTTTCGCGCCTATCCGCGCCTGAGTTTCGCCCTGGTGCTGGAGGCGGTCCGTCCCATGCATGTCCAGGACCCGGTCCTGGCGCCCGCCGGGGGCGGCTGACCGGTGGCGATGGCGAGGCACCCGGCGGAGGGGGGTAGCCCCGATGGCACCGGTGGCGCGGCGGCGGGCGTGACACGGGATGCGTCACCCCATACCGCGCCGGATTCCGCACCGGAGACGTCACGGGACATGCGACCCGGGGCCCGCCCCCTGGACGAGGCGGCCCTGCGTCCCTGGCTGACCCTGGCCACCATCCCCGGCCTGGGGCCCCGCTCCCTCAACCGCCTGCTGGAGCGGTTCGGCACCCCCGAGGCCCTGCTGGCGGCGGACGGCGCCAGGCTGGCCGCCGCCGGGGCCCGGCCGGCGGTGATCGAGCGCCTGCGCGACCCCCGGCCCGAACTGGTCGCCGCCGCCCTGGACTGGGCCCGGGCCGAGGATGCCCATCTGCTAGCCCGCCAGGACCCCCGCTACCCGGCCCGCCTGGGGGAACTGGTGGATGCCCCGCTGGTACTCTATGTTCGGGGTGATCCCCGGGTCCTGGCCGATCCCCAACTCGCCATCGTTGGCAGCCGCAACCCGACCCCCGGGGCTAGGGAGACGACCCTGGAATTCGCCCGTCACCTGGCGGCCTGCGGTCTGACCATCACCAGCGGCCTGGCGGTGGGCATCGACGCCGCCGCCCATCTGGGGGCCCTGGAGGCGGGTCACACCCTGGCGGTGATGGGTACCGGACCGGACCGGGTCTATCCCGCCGCCCATCGGGACCTGGCCCGGCGGATCGCCGCCCACGGGGCCCTGGTGACCGAATTTCCCCCGGGCACCGGTCCCAAGTCCGAGCACTTTCCCCGCCGCAACCGGCTCATCGCCGCCCTGAGCCTGGGGACCCTGGTGGTGGAGGCGGCCCCCCAGAGTGGCTCCCTCATCACCGCCCGGCTGGCGGCGGAACTGGGTCGGGAGGTCTTCGCCATCCCCGGTTCCATTCACAACCCCCTGGCCCGGGGCTGTCACGCCCTGATCAAGCAGGGGGCCAAGCTGGTGGAGACGGCCCAGGATGTCCTGGAGGAGCTGGCCCCGGTGCTGGCGCCCTTCCTGGGCCCGCAACCGCCCTTGCCCTTACCCCTCGTCGCGGCGGCGGGGGGCCCCGCCACCGCGGCCGGTGCCCGGGCTGGCCGGGGCGCGGGGGATGCCCCGATGGATGAGGATGCCCTGATGGGCGAGGACGCGGACTACCGGCGCCTGCTGGCGGCCCTGGGGCCGGACCCGGTCGCGGTGGACCTGCTCATCCAGCGCACCGGCCTGCCGGCCAACCAGGTCTCTTCCATGCTGCTGATGCTGGAACTCCAGGGTCGGGTCGCCGCCGCTCCCGGCGGACGTTATTGCCGCCTTTTCCGCTCCCCCTCTTGACGTCATGCCGGGCAATCGTTTTTGCTAGGGAACCTGGAATATGTCACCCCCCGCGCCCCTGGCCGCCCCTTGGTCCGGATGCGTCTCCCCTGAATCCCCAACCCGCTTGGATGCTTGTTAACCCATGAATCTGGTCGTCGTCGAATCCCCCGCCAAGGCCAAAACCATCAAGAAATATCTGGGTCCGGACTTCGAGGTCCTGGCCTCTTACGGCCATGTGCGCGACCTGGTGCCCAAGGAGGGGGCGGTGGACCCGGCGGCGGGCTTCGCCATGCAGTACCAGGTCATCGAGCGCAACGAGAAGCACGTTCAGGCCATCGCCCGCAAGCTCAAGGACGCCGCGACCCTCTACCTGGCGACGGACCCGGACCGGGAGGGCGAGGCCATCTCCTGGCACCTATATGAGCTGCTCAAGGGCCGCCGCCAGCTCGGCCAGCGGCCGGTCTACCGGGTGGTGTTCAACGAGATCACCAAGCGCGCGGTCCAGGAGGCGGTGGCCCACCCGCGGGAGCTGTCCACCGACCTGGTCAACGCCCAGCAGGCGCGCCGCGCCCTGGACTACCTGGTGGGCTTCAATCTCTCGCCCCTGCTATGGAAAAAGGTGCGCCGGGGCCTCTCGGCGGGCCGGGTGCAGAGCCCGGCCCTGCGCCTGATCGTCGAGCGCGAGCAGGAGATCGAGGCCTTCCAGACCCGGGAGTACTGGACGGTCCTGGCCGATACCGCCAAGGAGGGCAAGGCCTTCGAGGCCCGGCTCATCCAGTACCAGGGCGACAAGGTCGAGCAGTTCACCATCGGCGACGAGACCCGGGCGCGGGCGGTGGAACAGGGCCTGATCCAGGCCGCCGGGGGCCAGCTCAGCGTCGAGCGCATCGAGCGCAAGCAGCGCAAGCGCAACCCGGCGCCGCCCTTCATTACCTCCACCCTCCAGCAGGAGGCGGCGCGCAAGCTCGGCTTCACCGCCCAGCGCACCATGCGCGTCGCCCAGCAGCTTTACGAGGGGGTGGACATCGGCGGCGGGGCCGTGGGCCTGATCACCTACATGCGCACCGACTCAGTCAACCTGGCCAACGAGGCCCTGGAGGAGATCCGCGGCTACGTGGCCGAGCGCTATGGCGCCGATCACCTGCCGGACCAGGCGCGCCGCTACAAGACCAAGGCCAAGAACGCCCAGGAAGCCCACGAGGCCATCCGCCCCACCTCCATCCGCCGCCTGCCGGCGGAGGTCGCCGCCCACCTCACCAAGGAGCAGGCGCGCCTCTACGAACTGATCTGGAAGCGCACCCTGGCCTGCCAGATGGAGCATGCCCTCATCGACCAGGTGGCCGTCGATCTGGGGGCCGGGCCGGGCAACCTCTTCCGTGCCACCGGCTCCCACGTCGCCTCCCCCGGCTTCATGCGCGTCTACCTGGAGGGGCGCGATGACGCCCGGGAGGCGGACGACGACGAGGAACGCCAGTTGCCGCCCCTGGTCGAGGGCGAGCGGCTGGACCTGCTCGGCATCCGCCCGGAACAGCACTTCACCGAGCCGCCGCCGCGCTTCACCGAGGCCAGCCTGGTCAAGGCCCTGGAGGAGTACGGCATCGGCCGTCCTTCCACCTACGCCAGCATCATCTCCACCCTCCAGGAACGGGAGTACGTGCTCCTCGACCAGAAGCGCTTCCTGCCCACGGACGTGGGGCGGGTGGTCAACCGCTTCCTCACCGAGCACTTCACCGCCTACGTCGACTACGACTTCACCGCCCGGCTGGAGGACGAGCTCGACGCCGTCTCCCGGGGGGAGGAGGAGTGGGTGCCGCTGCTGGAGCAGTTCTGGCAACCCTTCAAGCAGCGCATCGATCACATCGAGGAACACGTCAAGCGCAGCGACGTGACCCAGGAGGCGATGGACGAGGCCTGTCCCCAGTGCGGCGCCCCCCTGTCGATCCGCCTGGGCCGCCATGGCCGGTTCGTCGGCTGCACCAAGTACCCCGAGTGCGATTACACCCGGGACCTGGGGGACGGCAAGGACAAGGAGCCCGCCGCCCCAGAACTGGTGGAGGGACGCGCCTGTCCCGACTGCGGCTCCGCCTTGCAGATCAAGCGCGGCAAGTACGGCAAGTTCATCGGTTGCACCGGCTACCCCAAGTGCCGGCATATCGAGCCCCTGGAGCGTCCCGAGGACACCGGGGTGACCTGTCCCCAGTGCGGCAAGGGCACCCTGCAGAAGAAGAAGTCCCGCAAGGGCAAGATCTTCTTCTCCTGTTCCACCTACCCCAAGTGCAACTACGCCACCTGGAACGAGCCAGTGGCCGGGCCCTGTCCCCGCTGCGGCTGGCCCATCCTCACCCTCAAGGTCACCAAGACCAAGGGCGCCGAGATCGTCTGTCCCCAGCCGGAGTGCAAGCACAGCGAGCCCTTCGATGACCAGGCCCTGCCGCGGTCCGAACGGGGTCGGGATCATGCGGCCGGCTGAAGCCAGGCGGGTGGATGCGGGCCTGGCCCACCGGCTGCGCCTGGCCGTCGACTGGCTTCGGCGGGGCGGGGTGGTGGCCTATCCCACCGAGGCGGTCTACGGCCTAGGCTGCGACCCCTGGAACGGCGCCGCGGTGCGCCGCATCCTGGCCATGAAGCGTCGCCCGGAGGCCAAGGGGTTGATCCTGATCGCCGCCGATCTGGCCCAACTCGCCCCCTTCGTCCAGTGGCTGGAACCAAACCGGATGGCGGACATCCTCGCCACCTGGCCCGGTCCCCACACCTGGCTGCTGCCGGCCCGGCCGGAGACCCCGGTCTGGCTGCGGGGCCAGCATGACACCCTGGCGGTGCGGGTCACCGCCCATCCCCTGGCCGCCGCCCTCTGCCGGGCCGCGGGCCGTGCCCTGGTCTCCACCAGCGCCAATCGGGCCAGCCACACCCCGGCGCGGACCGCCCTGGAGGTCCGGCTCCGGCTGGGCGCCGGCGGGGGGTGGGCACGGGCCACCGCCGCCGACCGGGGGGCATATCTCCAGGCGGACTATCTGTTGGTGGGTCCCTGCGGTGGCCGCGCCCAGTGCTCCAGCATCCGCGATGGCCGGACCGGCCATCTGTTGAGAGGCTGAGTGCCTGAAGGTTGCCGTCGTTTGGATCCAACTTTTACGAGGGGGCTCATGACACCCCTGATGACGAATGACACCGTCGTGGTGCTGTTGCCCAGGGGCGGTATCTTTCACGCTAACTGTCATGAGGCGGCAAGCCATACCCCTGACTATGAAAGACTTTCCCGTGATTTTCACGCTAACCAATCTGGGGGAGGATTGAGGCCGTGAGCGTACTGGTCGGTGATATCGGGGGGACCAAGACGGTCCTGGCCCTGGCGACGGAGGTGGACGGCCGGTGGCGACTGGCGCGGGAACTGCGCCTGCCCAGCGGCGCCTATGACGCCCTCCCGGAGTTGGTGGCGCATTATCTGCGGGAGACGGGGGCCAGTCCCCGGGGCGCGGCCTTCGCCGTGGCCGGGCCGGTTCAGGATGGCCGCAGCGACATCACCAATCTGCCCTGGGTCATCGACCGGCGCCACCTCGCCAGCGAGTTCGGCTGGGAGCGCGTCGGCCTGCTTAACGACCTGGAAGCCATCGCCTGGGGTATCCCCTTCCTGGGACCGGAGGACCTCGAAACCCTCTACCCCGGGGAGGAGGGGGCCGGCGGCAATGCCTGCATCATCGCCGCGGGGACCGGCCTCGGCCAGGCGGGGCTCTACTGGGATGGGCAGCGCCACCATCCCTTCGCCACGGAAGGGGGGCACGCGGACTTCGCCCCCGCCACCAACCGGGAGGAGGCCCTGCTAGTCTGGTTGCGTCGGCGGCATGGCCATGTGAGCTGGGAGCGGCTGGTATCCGGCCCCGGCATCCTCAATATCCATGACTTTCTCCGCGACCAACCGGGCGCTCGCGCCGGTGGCCGCTATACCAGTCCCCTCCGGCGGCCGGGTGGCCAACCCGAGGCTGAGGGTGAGGACCCGGTGGCGGCCATCGCGGCACAGGCCGTCGCCGGGTCCTGCCGGTTCTGCGTCGAGACCATGGCCCTCTTCTTCAGCCTCTATGGGCGCGAGGCTGGCAACCTGGCCCTCAAGCACCTGGCGCTGGGTGGGGTCTATCTGGGGGGCGGCATCGTCCCCAAGAACCTAGAACTGCTCCGGCGCTCCGATTTTCTCGCCGCCTTCTTCGCCAAGGGGCGCCTGGAGCCCCTGGTGCGCCGCATGCCCGTCAAGGTAATTCTCAACCCCGCCACGCCCCTGCTCGGCGCCGCCCATTTTTTCCAGGCGGCTCGCGGCTAACGCGGTGAGTTTTCCCTTGGCTTCCTCTCCGCCGCTCTGGTCGCCGCGGTACTGGCCAAGCTGGCTGGCGGTCGGGCTGATTCGCGGGCTCGGCTTGCTGCCCTTCCCCCTGCTCTGGCTGCTGGGCATGGGGCTGGGCCGGCTGGCGGGGCGCCTGGCCCGGGAACGGCGCGCCGTGGCCCGCGCCAACCTGAGCATCTGTCTGCCCGGGACTCCCCCACGGGAGCGGGAGGCGCTCATCTCGCGTCACTTCGGCTATCTGGGGGTGGCCGCGCTGACCCAGGGCCTGGTCTGGGGTGCCTCGCGCCGGCGCCTGGCGCGGCTGGTGCGGATCCACCAGCGGGACTATTTCGATGACGCCCGGGCCCAGGGGCGCAACCTCATCCTCCTGGTGCCGCACTTCGTCGGGCTGGAGCTGGGGGGCGCGGCCTTTACCGCCCTGGTCCACCCCGGCATGTACATGTACCAGCGCATTCGCGATCCGGTGATCGATGCCCAGATGCGGGCCAGCCGGGTACGTTTTGGCGCCCGGTCCGTGGAACGTCAGGACGACCTCAAGGGGCTAGTGCGGGAGATGCGCCGGGGCCTGCCCTTCTTCTACCTCCCCGATCAGGATGCCGGGCGGCAGCGGGGGATCTTCGCCCCCTTCTGCGGCATCCCGGCGGCCACCGTGCCGACCCTGGGCCGGTTCGCCAAGCTGGCGGATGCCCTGGTCCTGCCGCTCTACGCCGTCTATCGCCCCTGGGGTCGGGGGCTGGACTTGATCTTTGGCCCGCCCCTGGCGGACTTCCCCAGCGGCGATCCGGCGGCGGACACGGCGGCCATGAACCGGGTCATCGAGGCCCGGGTGCGGCGCCTGCCCGCCCAGTATTTCTGGGTCCATCGCCGCTTCAAGACCCGGCCCCCCGGCGAATCCCCGCTCTATCCCCCGAGCCGGCGCCGGGTACGCCGCGGCGACTGAGGGTGAGGTCGCCCCCTCTAGTGGCGACCCCGGTGCGGGCCTGGGCTACCACCCTGCGCCGGCGGCTGGCGGCCGGGTTGCGGCGGGACCGGGACCTGGCTCCCCTGGGCCAGGGGTGCCCCGCGCTGCTGATCGGGGCCCTGGTCGCCGCTTTGCTGGGCCTGGGGCTGTTTCTGTTCGGGGGCTATCAGGCCGCCTTCCTGCCCCTGAACCGCTTGGCGATGCTGTTGCCCGACGGGCTCTGGGAATGGCTCACGGTGCTGGGGGATGCCCGGCTGGCCATCGCCCTGGCCCTCTTTTTCAGCCTGCGCCACCCGCGCCTCTTCTGGGCGCTGATCCTGGCGGCCCTGGCGGCGACGGTCCTGACCCATGGCCTCAAACCCTGGATCGCGGCCTGGCGTCCCCCGGCGGTCCTGCCCGCGGAGGCCTTTCACCTCATCGGTCCGGCCCTGCGCAAGTCCAGCTTCCCCTCCGGTCACGCCATGACCGTGGCCGTGATGACCGGGGTTGGCTGGTGTTTTCTTCCCCGGCCCTGGGCGCGCCTGCTCCTGGTGTTCCTGGCGGTGGCCATCGGCCTTAGCCGGGTGGCGGTGGGCGTCCACTGGCCGGTCGACGTCGCCGCCGGCCTGGCGGGGGGCTGGGCGGCGGCCTGGCTGGGCATCCGCCTGGCGGCGCGCTGGGAGGGGCTGGCCGGGCGCCTGGCCCTGCACCTGACGTGCGTGGTCCTGGCCGCCGGGGCGGCGGTGCTGCTCCTCATCGACGATGGGGGTTATGCCCGTTCCCGGCCCTTGCAACTGGCGGTCGGGCTGGGCGCCTTGGGCTGGGGGCTGAGTCAGTATCTGCCGCTGCCCAGGCGCGGCCAGTCCTATTAGCCTGTCTTGGGATCGGCGGAGGCGGGAAACTGAGAAACTAGTAGTTCGTTTCACCAATATCCTTACGGATGCACCATGCATAATATTTTGTTTTTTCTGCGTTTCTGTCCTTGCTGCACTAAAGCAGATTAGCGGATCGATCTACTAGGCCGTCACGATCCCGGAAAAGCCGGCCTACGGGAGGGGGGGGCCAACGAAGCCCGGGTGCATGTGGGGGGCATTTACGGGGTACGCTTCAGTGTCCGCCCCGCGGGTCAGGGGGGCGAAGCCGGGGGAGGTTGGGTGTGACCCAACCTCGCGGCTTACTGTCATGAAGAGCTATCCACACTCCAGAAGATGACAGGCCCTGCTGGGGTGTTTGACGCTAGGTGTTGGAATCAGAAATTGCCCGTGGCGCCGGCGGTCAGGATGGAGAGCATCTCGCCATTGACCCCGATGGCGATGGCCTGGAGCTCGGCCGGCAGGGAGAAGGCATTGATGATCATGTCGAGGTTGAGCATGAGCAGCCAGTTCTTCTTGTTGCTGTCCTCGACCAGGGCGATGCGGCAGGGCATGTAGGCGGCATAGATGGTGTTGAAGGCCACCATCTTCATGGCGTCCTCGGGGTCGCAGAACTGGAAGATCTCCAGATTGGGCGAGGCGATGCCCCGCGCCTGGAGTTCCTTGCCGACGTTCTGCCGGCCGACCAGTTTCATGTTGAGCTCAGCGGCCTTGGACATCATGGCCTCGGAGGCGGCGTCCCAGGTCACGCCGTCGGCTAGGGCCATCTTGATGACCGTCTGGCTGATGTCGAACATTTCCACTTCCGGGTCCTTGGCCTGGGCCGTGGGCAGCCAGGCGAGGGCCAGCGCGAGAAAGGCAGCAAACAGTTTCATGATCGGTTTCCTTTAGGCAGAGAGGCGATAGGGGCGGGCGGGGTGCGCTTACTTGTTATCCAGCGTGGTGATGTAAGCGAGGATGTCCTTGATCTCCTGCGGCTCGTAGGCGGCGAAGGTCTCATCCTCCTCATCGTCGGCGTGAATGCGCTCCTTCTTCTTGAACATCTCGATCTGCCGGGCCAGGTATTCGGAATACTGACCGGCGAGGGGCGGCGATTCCTTTTTCTTGGAGCCCTCGGCCTTGCGGCCATGGCAAGTCTTGCAATCGCCCTGGAACAGGTCCTCGCCATTTTCCAGGTCGGCACCCTCGGGGGTGGGGATGTCCAGGGGTGAAACCGTCGCCAGGTCGATATCCGACAGGAAGGCCGCCAGGTTCTGGAGATCCTCCGCGGACAGGTTGCGCAGCCCACCCACGACCGTCATGGCCTGATAGTCCAGTTCCCCGGACTTGTATTTCTCCATCATGCTGAGCAGGTAATACTCCGGGAGCCCCGCGAGACGCGGATACTTGCCGCCGATGATGCCCTGGCCGTGGAAGCCGTGGCAGAGGGCGCATTGACGGTTGAGGGCCTTACCCCGCTCCAGGTCGGGATCGGCCTGGAGACTGAAGGGGGTCAGGGCCGCGAGGGCGATGAGGAGGGATCGCGTCAGGGGGTGTTTCATGCTCCAAAACTCCTGATCCGGCGTTGGGTCGAGTCAGCGTCACCGCCGAGGGCAAGGGGCATGAGTCACTGCCATCAGCGGTGCGCCGTGAGATCGTTATTTACTCTGTTGCGCGCCGTGGCGTCCCGAGTGGGGGCCGCGGCGCTGCTGGCCTGAGGGTTATGCACCCATCCCGGCCACGGCGAACATTATGAGATCGAATAGGGCGAAGCAAGAAGGAGAATCCGCAATTCCCGGCGACCATGAGTGCTTGATTGACCTGGGTCAGGAAGGCCGGGGCGGGGCTCGTCCCGCCCGTGCCGTCCCGCGAGCGCTTGACGCGGACCGGGTCTGTGCCTAGTCTCACCCGATTGTCCGCCCGCCCGCCCAACCCCGGTCCCTGGGCCCGCCCCTGGGTTGGCCCCACGACCCGATCGACCCCCAAACCGTGTACGCCAATTATTTCGGCCTCAAGGAACCCAGCTTTTCCATCACCCCCGATCCCCAGTATCTCTTCCTGAGCGAACAGCATCGGGAGGCCCTGGCGCACCTGGTCTACGGCGCCGGTGAGAGTGGTGGCTTCGTCCTGCTGACCGGTGAGGTGGGTACCGGCAAGACGACGGTGTGCCGGGCCTTCCTCGAACAACTGCCCGAGCAGGTCGATCTGGCCCTGATCCTGCACCCGGCCCTGTCGGCGACGGAACTGCTGCGCGCCATTTGCGACGAGTTCCGCATCCCCCTGGAAGACGGGGACCGCACCGTCAAGCGGCTGGTGGACAAGCTGAACCGCTTTCTGCTGGAGGCCCATGCCCAGGGCCGGCGGCCGGTGCTCATGATCGACGAGGCCCAGGACCTCTCCCCCCGGGTGCTGGAGCAGATCCGCCTCCTGACCAACCTGGAGACGCCCAAGCACAAGCTGTTGCAGATCTTTCTGGTCGGTCAGCCCGAGCTGCGGGAGATGCTGCTCCATCCCGGCCTGCGCCAGCTCAACCAGCGCATCACCGCCCGTTATCACCTCAAGCCCTTCGACCTCCGCGATACCGCGGCCTATGTCGAGCATCGCCTGGCCGTCGCCGGGGTGGAGCGGCCCCTCTTCACCCGCGGGGCCCTGCGCCAGTTGCATCGCCTTTCCCAGGGGGTGCCGCGGTTGATCAACATCTATTGCGATCGCGCCCTGCTGGGGGCCTGCGTCTCCCGTCACCCCATGGTCACCCAGCGCATCCTGGAAAAGGCGGTGGCCGAGGTCGACGACGGGCGCTCCTGGCGCCGGCCCTCGCCCCGCCGCCGCTGGGTTGCCCTGGCGGCGGGCCTGCTGGCCCTGACCATCGGGGGGGCCTGGGGATTCTGGGAATACCGCGGTCGACCGGATCTGCCCACCGTCCTCGCCGCCCTGCGCGGGTCCGCGCCGGGCGGGGATGAGACCGTCACCGCCGCGCCCACGGCCGAGACCGCCGACGCGGCCCAGGCGGCGGAGGCCGAGAAGGCGCAGGCGGAGGAACAGACCCGCGTCGCCCTGGCCAAGGCCCTGGCGGATGAACGGCTCACGGAACTGGGGGCGGACGGTGATCTGCTTGCCGACCAGGAGCGGGCCCTGCGCCTCCTGCTGCGGCGCTGGCAGGTGGAGCTGGGCAAGCTGGAGGGGCGTGAGCCCTGCGCGCGCCTCAGCTCCTTCGGCCTGGAGTGCGAACTGGACCGGGGGGGCTGGAGCCGGGTGCGGGACTACAACCTGCCGGCCCTGCTGCGCCTGCGCGACCGGCAGGGCGTCGAGGGCTGGGCCGCCCTGGTGGGCCTGGATGAGCACCAGGCGACCCTGGAACTGACCCAGGGGACCGAGACCTTCCCCCTGGGGTCCCTGGATGGCTGGTGGACCGGGGACTATCTGCTGGTCTGGCAGCCACCGCCGGTGGGCGGAACCCTGATCCGGCCCGGCTCCTCCGGCGAGGCCGTGCGCTGGTTGCGCCGCCTCCTGGAACAGGCCCCGGGACTGGACTTCAAGGATGATGGCACCAGCCGTTTCGACCGCCAAGTGGAGAGCGCCGTGCGTCGCTTCCAGACCCAGTCCGGACTGGAGGTCGATGGCCTGGCGGGACCCCGCACCCTGATCCGCCTGACCAGTCTGGTCGATATGCCGGGGCTTCCCAAGCTGCGGCCGGAAGACTAGCGCCATGTCCTACATCCTTGAAGCCCTTAGAAAGTCCCAGCAGGACCGGGAACTCGGCCGGGTGCCGACCCTCGCCACCCAGCCCCTGTTCACGCCCCGGGATGGTGGCCGCAATTCCTGGATCGGCATCGCCCTCGGGCTGGCGGCGCTGGCGGTGGCGATCGCCCTGTACGCCGTCCTGCGGGCGGGACCGGAGATAGCGCAACTGGGGCCGGCACCGATGGCGGTCCAGGTTCCGGCTCAGAGCCCGAATCTGCCCCTGGCCGGCGGCCAGCCAGCCTTCACCGCTCAGCCCGTGGCCGGCGCCAACGCGCCGAACGTGGCCGCCCCCACCCCGGCAGCCCCTCACCTCACCGGCCAGGCCACCGCTCAGCCCCACGCCCAGGTTCCCCCTCAGGCCCCCGCCTTGACCACGGCCCCCGGGACGGTGGCGAGCGCGGAGGTAGGGGCGAATTGGCCAGCGGCCCAGGTGCCCGGCGCTGGTCCGGCTGGGGTTTCCTCGGCCGCGTCCGCGGGTCCGCTGGCGGGGGCTGCCCCGCCGGCCGCCACCGGCGGGCAACCCGGCCCTCCGCCGACCAGCGTCCCGGTCGAGCAGTCTCCACCCGCTTCGGGTTATGGCGCGGGTCACGCTGGCCAAGCTGCCCCGCCGATGACCGCCATGGCCCCTGAGGTAACCGAGGTCGGTGCCGACGAACCACCTCATGCCGGTGGACCGCCGGAACAGCAATACAGTCCCCCCCCGTCCCCCTCGCCGGCCCGGGCGGTGACCCGCCAAGCGCCGGCGGATGCCATCCCGGAGGATCTGCGCCAGGACATCGAGGCCTTCAAGGAGCAGATCAAGGAAGGAAAGGGTGGCAAGTCCCCGTCGCAGTCCAAGGCCAGCACCCGGCAGCAGCAGGTCCCGCTCCGGGAAAGCCGCCTGCCACCGGAGGTCCAGGAGCGGCTGCCGTCCTTCCTCCTCACCGTGCATCTCTACGACGCCGAGCCCGCCAAGCGCCTGGTGATCATCGACGGCCGTCGGCTGCGCCAGGGTGATGCCACCCGCAGTGGTATCCTGGTCGAGGAGATCTTCCCCGATGGCGTGGCCCTGGCCTTCGAAGGCCATCGCTTCTTCCAGCCGCGCTAGGCATCCGCGAGGCGCTCCGCTCCAGCCTTCACACCGTCACCCATCTTCTCCCATCACCACTCAGGCCAAGGTATGGTGCCCGCGGGGCCCTGCCGAATCCTCCTCATCCGGGGGCACCCATGCCAGGCACCTCAAACACACCCAGCCGAGAAGTCACCTTCAGCCCGGACCTCATCCCCGTCCGTCACGCTGCCATCGCCCATGGTAAAGCCACTGCGCAGGGAGACGTCACCGCGCATGGACCCAGTGTGCAAGGCGACACTGCCATCCATGACGAGGCCACCGCGCGCGACGCGGCCAGCACCCTTCAGGAGGCCATCCTCCATGAAGAGGCGGGTGCCCTTGGCGCTGCCCCGGCCGCTAATCGTCCGGGCACCTTCCTGCTGGAACTGATCAAACCCTCGCACTACGACGACGAGGGCTATGTCATCCAGTGGCTCAAGGCCTGGATTCCCTCCAATTCCCTCGCCTCCCTCTACGGCTTGGGGCGGGTCGCTGATCAGGAGCGGGTCCTGGGCGCGGAGGTCCGGATCGCCATCCAGGCCTATGACGAGACCAATACCCGGGTCCCGGTGGCCGGGATCATCCGGCGCTTTCAGGCCAACGGGGGGCGGGGACTGATCTGCCTGGTGGGGGTCCAGTCCAACCAGTATCCCCGCGCCCTGGACCTGGCCCGGCGCTTCCGCGAGGCGGGGCTGCCGGTGGCCATCGGCGGTTTCCACGTCAGTGGGTCCCTGGCGATGCTCCCGCGCCTGACCCCCGAGTTGCAGGAGGCCCTGGACCTGGGCATCACCCTCTTCGCCGGGGAGGCCGAGGAACATTTCGCCGCCCTCCTGCGCGCCGCCGACACGGGCCGCCTGGCGCCGGTGTACAACTTCATGGCCCAACTGCCGGCGCTGCAGGGGCAGTCGCTGCCCCATCTGCCCCCGGAAGTGGCGCGGCGCTACGCCCCCATGCCCGGGACCTTCGACGCCGGGCGCGGCTGTCCCTTCCTGTGCAGTTTCTGCACCATCATCAACGTCCAGGGCCGCAAGTCGCGCTTTCGCGATCCGGACGATATCGAGTCCCTGCTGCGCGCCAACCTGGCCCATGGCATTCGCCACTACTTCATCACCGACGACAATTTCGCTCGCAACCGCAACTGGGAACCCATCTTCGATCGCATCATCGCCCTGCGCCAGGAACTGGGGGTCAAGTTCAATTTCACCATCCAGGTGGACACCATGTGCCACACCCTGCCCGGCTTCGTCACCAAGGCGCGGGCGGCGGGGGTCTCCCGGGTCTTCATCGGCCTGGAGACGGTGAACGCGGACAACCTCAAGTCCGCCAACAAGAAACAGAACAAGCTCGCCAATTACCGGGACATGCTCCTCGCCTGGCAGCGCCAGCGGGTGACCACCTATTGTGGCTACATCCTCGGCTTTCCGGACGACACCCCGGAATCCATCCTGGCCGACATCGAGACCATCAAGCGGGAACTGCCCCTCGATATCCTGGAGTTCTTCTGCCTGACGCCCCTGCCGGGCTCGGCGGACCATCAGGCGCTCTTCAACCAGGGCGCGCCCCTGGAGCCGGATCTCAACCGCTATGACCTGGAGCACGTCTGCACCACCCACCCCCGCATGACAAAGGCCGAGTGGCAGCAGGTCTATGCCCAGGCCTGGGACAGCTACTACTCCCTGGAGCATCTGGAGACCCTGATGCGGCGGGCGGCGACCTTCGACCGCAATCCCAAGCGCATCATGGAGATCGCCCTGGAGTTCTATGGCTGCTTCCGGTTCGAGCGGGTCCATCCCCTTCAGGGCGGTTTCTTGCGCCGCAAGGTGCGCACCGATCGCCGGCCGAGCCTGCCGGTCGAGTCGCCCTGGACCTTCTATCCCCGCCGGGCCGGGGAAGTCTGGCGGACCTATGGCGGTCTGCTGGCCTATGCCTGGCGGGTCTGGCGTCTCTATCGCCGGGTGCGGCGGGACATCCAGCGGCCGGGCTACCGCTATGAGGACGCGGCCCTGCGCCCGGACGCCTGAGCCAGACCTCATCAGCGGGGCGGTACCTGACGCTTGACCCTAGGTCACCTCCTCGACAACGTGCTGGGCCTCCCCCGCAAGCACGATGCCGGCGGTGTGCTGGAGGTCATCCATCGGGTTTGGGGGCCTGTCGCGGCGCCTCCAGGCCGATGTGGGATCTTGGCGGCTAACCCGTCAGCGCCCCGCTGGCTCATCGCCCAGGATCCTTCCATCCGGCTGCAGGCGCTTGCCGTAGTAGTCGTAGTGACCTGTGTGGTGGAGCCGCGCCGTTTCCGCCAGGTTACCCCTGAAGCGCGGGTCCTGGGGACGTTCCTGGGCATTGATGAAGGCAGCCACATCCCAGGCATCCTGATCGCTCAGGCGTTGGGCCGGCCCCAGGGGCATGTTGTGTCTGATGTAGGCGGCGGCGGTGTCGATGCGATGCATGCCGGCACCCCAGTTGTAGGACTGGGGACCCCAGAGGGGCGGGAAGAGCAACTCTCCGCGCGCCCAGGTGCCCTGACCGTCGCTGCCGTGGCAGACGGCGCAAACAGTCCGGTAGACCCCGGCGCCGCGGTCGGGATCGAAGCCTTGGGGGGTCGGATCCAGGGCCGGGTAACCACGCCCCGGCATCCGGGTATCCCCCGTGGGTGCGCCGGTGGCGAGCCAGTAGATGTAGCTTTGCAGGGCGACCAGGGTGGCGCTGTCGGCCTCAGGGGCATGCCCGACGGCGGACGCCGGTGCGTTCATCGAGTAGGTAAAGCACCCCTGGATACGCTCGACGATGTTGTTGATGCGCTGATCCTTGGTGCGGAAGGCGGGATAGGCGACCCAGGCGGCCCACATGGGGGCCGCGCCCGCCAGACGCCCGGCATCCAGGTGGCATCCCTCGCAAGTTTGGGTATTGCCGACATACCTCGCCGACTCCGGGTGCGAAAAGGTCCCGACGAAGATCGCCTCGCCCAAGCGGATGGCTTCGCCCATGCGGTCGTGCGGGGCTGTGCCGCGGGCAGGCGGCTGAAACAGACCATCTGGCCCCGGGGCGAGGCCAGGAGCCACGGGGCCATGGTCGAGGGGCGGGCCGGCGGGAAGGTTTACCCCAGCTTGGGTCTCGTCCGGACCGCTCCCGGGCTGAACCGGGTGGACGGAGCCGGCCGACACCCCAGCCCCCTGCCTGACCCCTGGGGCTGGACCAGGCTGGACCTTCATGCCGGCATAGAAGGCAGCCACTGACCTGGCCTCATCCAGACGCAACCGCGGGGCGATCGGGCTCATGAGCCCATGGGTATCCGCGGTGCGCTTGCCTTCGACCCAGGCCTCGAGTTGAGCCAGGATGTAGGAGTAGACCTGGCCGGCCAAGGCCGGAAAGGCCTCTCCCGCACCGAGGCCGTCGCGTGCGTGACACTGGGCGCAGGCCGGCAGGGAGCGATTGGCCCAGTCGCCCTCGGTGGCGAGGACCCCGCCGACGGCCGTTGATACCTCGACCGGGGGCTTGGCGTTGGAAACGGCGGGAAGCGCGGCATAGTAGGCCGACACCGCCGCGACCTCGGCATCGGTCAAGGGTTTTGCCATGGGGCTCATGATGGGGTGGTCCCGGCCGCCGTCCCGGAAGGCGCGGAGTTGCCGTGCCAGGTACCCTGCGTTCAGCCCGGCCAAACGGGGAAAGGCGGCGCCCTCGTCACCGCCGCCGTTCTGGCCATGGCAGGTCGCGCAGGCCACGGTTCCCCCTGGTGTCCCGTGGGTCGCGATCCGCGCCCCGGGGTCGTCCCCTGCGGCCGGCTGGGCGAGCAAGGCGATCAGGGCCAGCCCGGAAGGTGGGAATACGCTCTTGTTTGGCATGTCTAGGGCTCCAGCTAGGCCGCAAGGATGGGGTGGGTCTGGTTGGCATGAGCCAATAGTCCCCTCGTCGGCACGGCAATCAATCTGCGTGGGTGCAATGCCCTCGTTGCCGCCTCGCCGAAGGCCAGCCCATCCCCCGTCGGCTCAGACCAATAGACCGCCGGGGGCCGAAGTCACCGGGCCTCGCCCGTGCCATGCCGTCCGCCAGGGGACAACCCCCCCTGGAAAGGCTCGCCGGGGCATGGGCCCCTTTACTCAGGCGATAGACATGATGATTTCCTGTAGTATCGACGAACCGTGTGGGAAAACCATAGCAGAGGAGATAGCAGAGGAGATTCGTTGGTGAAGACCATCCCGTTCTACTTCGGGCTTTTGACTGCTGCACTGGTGCTCGGTGCCTCATCGCTGCTGCCAGCCGCGGAGCCGGCGGCGACCGGGACGCTCCATATCGACATCCCCGTGGCCCTGAAGGAGGCCCGTGTGGTGTTCAACATGGACCACCTGGCCTTCGAGGGCGATAACCCGACCGGGCTCAACTACATGAGGGTCCTAAACGAAGACTTTGTCCAGGCAAGGACCCAGCACAGCATGGTGGCCATCTTCCACGGCGAGGCCGGCTACATGCTCCTGGACGATGCGCGCTATAACGCGGTCCGCCATACATCGCGCGGCAACCCCTACAAGGGGACGATCGCGACCCTGCAGGACAAGGGGGTACGCTTCGAGCTCTGTGCCGTCACCGCGCGTGGCAACGGCTGGACCAACGAGGATGTCTTGTCAGGCGTCAAAGTCGTCACTTCCGCCAACCTGCGCATCATCCAACTGGTTCAGGATGGCTATCTGCAAATCCAACCCTGATCGCCGGCAAATTTTCGCCTGACAGCCCGCCGGGTTGATCAGTCGGGACTCATCACTGAAGCATCCCCAGTCGGCGCCTTTGGCCGGGAACACGACCGCGGGGATGCCGTAACCCTATCCGTTTTCGTCGACAGTCCGCGCCCCGGTCGTTAAGAGCGCCGCAGCCGTACCGCCAGCCTTGGCAGGTTGCCCGCGTCACCTGTCCCTAATGATCGTGTAAGACGCCAGCTGGGTGTTTTTTCACCTGGGGTGTGCTGAGACCCCCCTGATGAAAGTGACCCCTCAGGTACGGCCCCGGAACAAGAACAGCGCCTCCACCCATTTACCACCGGGAGACCCCATGAAGATCGAGACCTTGGCCATCCACGCTGGCTTCCAGCCCGACCCGACCACGCACGCCGTCGCTACCCCCATCTATCAGACTACCTCCTACGCCTTCGATGACACCCAGCACGGGGCGGACCTCTTCGACCTCAAGGTAGCGGGCAACATCTATACCCGCATCATGAACCCCACCAGCGACGTGCTGGAAAAGCGCCTGGCGGCCATGGAGGGTGGCGTCGGCGGTCTGGCCCTGGCCTCGGGCATGGCGGCGGTGACCTATTCGCTCTTCACCATCTGCGAGAGCGGCGACAACGTCGTCACCACCTCGACCCTCTACGGCGGCACCTACAACCTCTTCGCCCACACCCTGCCGCAACTGGGCATCGAGATCCGCTTCGCCGCCCCCAACGACATCGACGGCATGGCGGCCCTCATCGACCAGCGCACCAAGGCGGTCTTCTGCGAGTCCATCGGCAACCCGGCGGGCAATGTCGCCGACATCGGCGCCATGGCCGACATGGCCCATGCCCACGGCGTCCCACTGATCGTCGACAACACCGTGCCCACCCCCTATCTGTGCCGGCCCTTCGAGTTCGGGGCCGACATCGTCGTCCACGCCCTGACCAAGTACCTGGGCGGCCACGGCACCACCATCGGCGGCGCCCTGGTGGACTCCGGCAAGTTCCCCTGGGCCGAGCACAAGGCGCGTTTCCGCCGCCTCAACGAACCCGACGTCTCCTACCACGGCGTGGTCTATACCGAGGCCCTGGGTCCGGCGGCCTATATCGGCCGGGCGCGGGTGGTGCCCCTGCGCAACATGGGCGCCGCCATCTCGCCCTTTAACAGCTTCCTCATCCTCCAAGGCGTCGAGACCCTGCCGGTGCGGATGGACCGCCACTGCGACAACGCCTTGGCGGTGGCCAAGTTCCTTCAGGAACAGCCCGAGGTCGCCTGGGTGCGCTACGCCGGCCTGCCCGACCATCCCGACAAGCCCCTGGTCGACAAGTACATGGGCGGGCGCGCCTCCAGCATCCTCTCCTTCGGTATCAAGGGCGGGCGCGAGGCCGGGGCCAAATTCATCGACGCCCTCAAGCTGGCGGTGCGCCTGGTCAACATCGGCGACGCCAAGACCCTGGCCTGCCACCCAGCCACCACCACCCATCGCCAGCTCGCCCCGGCGGAACTGGCCCGCGCCGGGGTTTCGGAGGATATGGTGCGGCTGTCCATTGGCCTGGAGCATGTGGACGACATCGTCGCCGATCTGTCTCAGGCATTGGCCGCGGCTCGCTAGCCTGATCAGGCTGGCCGGTAGGGGGTGTCCGCCCTCTGCCGGCCAGCGATCCCGGGAATACTGGCAATCAGGTAGGCTTTCAACCCCCTCTCCCCGGCCCTCGCCCACGAGGGGGGAGGGAGAAGCCTCGAACATGCGCTTACATCTTCGTTCAGAACTCTCGCGCCATAGGAGGGCTTCGGTAGCCCATGCCGCTGGTTCTCTTACTTCCTCCCCCCTGGAGGGGGAGGGTTGGGGAGAGGGGGTCTGAAGGGTAACGCGCTTGCCAATTCTCCAGCCCTGGCGGGAGAGGGTTAGGGGTGTCTTACGGAACAGAGACCGTCTGGGGCGACTCACTCAAAGAGGTTCCCAAAGGCCTTGGCGAAGGTCTTGTAGGCCTCGTAACCGTCCTTGTCCATCACCTGGTCGATGACCCAGCGGTTTTCGGACGCCTCACCCATCAGCGTCTGGATCTCGAAGCCCAGGTGGCGGAGGAAGGGGTAGCTGGGGCCGTCGGGCGCCAGTTGGAATTCGGCGTATTCGCCGGAACGCAGATTGAGCCGCTCGATGAAGGGGCTGCCGTAATCGCCCGGGCCCAGCAGGTCCTGGCTGTTGTCCTGGACGTGCTCGATGAGCTTGCGGGCCAGGGCGGTGATAAGGACGCGGCGGTCCTCGGTCTCCAGACGGTCGCTGGCCAGGCGGTCGGCGATCTGGATGAGGAAGAGGAGGTACTCCTGGATCACCCCCAGGCGCTGGGCATCGTCCCGGTAGACGAACCGCTCGCAATGCAGGCTGATGGCCTTGTCGACGGCGATGCGCCAGGCGATATAGGCCAGGGCGCTGGCGATCTCCGGCAGGGATCGCTCGGCCTCGTCGTTGTTCCAGTGACTCTTGATTCTCAGGGCCACGCGTCGCTCCTCTTGGTTGATGACAAATCCCCACCATGTTGGTTGGGGTAGCACATTCACTCCGGCCCGGGGCGGGCGGTCGCGCCGTCCCTCCCGCTGCCTGAGACCCCATGTGGAGGCGAGGATGACCCCTGAAAACCGGCGCGAGCTTACCAAAACCGTGCAACACAACTGCCACATCTCCGATGCCCGCCATGGCGCCGACCACTCCCTCTGTGTTTATCTCATGAAAATGCGCGAGTACTACCGCTGGGAACAGGGCCTGCCCTACGGGGCCAGCCTGGGCAAGGATCAGGTCGGTCACTGGCTGGCCCAGCGCGAGCAGCTCTGGGAGACCCTGGAAGACGCCGAGTTCGCCCCCCTGACCATCGGCGACCAGGTCTTCGACCCCTTCGACACCGAGGCGATCAACCAGCGCCTCACCCCCCATGGCTTGGCCTATAGCGGTGGCCTGGGACATGGGGCCAAGCCCCACTTCGTCCTCGGCGACCTGGAAGGGACCCGGCGCCATGGCAACTACCAGGTCCTGATCGTCGCCCGGGAGCATGCCCGGGATCTGACTGCCCCCCCGGCCATGACCCTCGGCTCCGGCATCACCCTGCGCCGGGAGTCACTGCGGCGCCTGCTGTGGGAAAAGCTGGAGACCTGGCGCTGGAGCCGGCCGGACAACGCCCTGGGGCGGGCCTTCGCCTGCTACCCCTTCGACCGGGACCTGGAAGGGGCGCTGGAGGCCATGACAGAACGGGAGGTCCAGGCCGTGTTGCTCCATGAGGAGGGGGAATACCAGGCCGGCCAACTCCTGGGGGACGAGGCCTGGGGCCGGCTACTGCTGGATCTGGTCCAGACCCCGGCGGAGATCATGGCCCGGGCGGTGCGGGATCACCTGGCGGATTGCCTGCGCACCCTGCCGGCCCTGGCCCGTCAGGGCGCGGCCCCGCCCCTGCATTTCTACCTGGGCAACCTCACCGCCATGCGTAAGGAGCTTTTTCCGGGCCTGGTCCAGGCCTACGAGGACTGGGTCCGCGACGGTGACACTGACGGTATCCTCCGCGTGGCCGCGCGGGGCGCCCACCACTGGGAGCAACTGGCCCGGGAGATGCTCGCCCTCCATGCCCGCGACGCCGAGGCAGCGGCGGGTTCTATCCGTCAACTGGTGCTGGCCAATCGCCTCTGAGGCCGGCCTGGCCAGCTCGGTAGGGTATACCCCAACGAGGGTGGTTCGCGGACGGTAACTGGCGGGTAGGGGCAGGGGGTCTCTGGTGTGGGAACTATCACGAGCAGGGGTTCGCCAAACCTACGGGGAAGGCTTTAGGTTTTCCCCCGCCAGACCTCATCCGCCCCGGGGATTTGCGCGCATTGAGGCACCCGGCTCAGGTCCCAGCGGGTCAGGGCTTGAGCCCAGAAGGCTGCCGGGGTGTCTGGCCGCTCCGCCAGGGCCGACTGGCCGAGGAAGGCCCAGGCCTGGAGCAGGGCGGGCAGGGGATCGCGGGGGTCGACAGGAGCGGCGGCGTCGCTCTTGCTCAGCTTACGCCCCCAGCGGTCCCGGGCCAGGGGCAGGTGGGCATAGGTGGGAGTCGGCAGGCCGAGGAGACGCTGCAGGAGCATCTGCCGTGGCGTGGAACGGGTGAGATCCGCCCCGCGAACGATGTCGGTGATGCCCTGGAAGGCGTCATCCACCACCACCGCCAGTTGATAGGCAAAGAGGCCATCGGCCCGGCGCAGGACGAAATCGCCAACCTCGGCCACCAGGTCCTGGCTCACTAGACCCTGCACCCGGTCGTGGAAGGCGATGGGTGGGGTCTCGACCCGCAGGCGGAGCGCCGCCTGTCCGGATCTGACTGGCAATCTTGCTCCCTCCCCCCGGTTGGGGGAGGGTTGGGAAGAGGGGGGGTGAACGGTTTCCAGCGCGGCGACTGGCCAAGTGACCGGCATGGGGGAAGCGCCAGGGGGGTCGATAGGAGGGTCCGACGCCGGGGGGGGACGGCAGGTACCAGGGTAGATCGGGCCCTCGGGACCCACCGCGGACGCCGCCACGGCGATTTCCCGGCGGCTGCAACCGCAGGGGAAGGTCAGGCCCGACGCCTGGAGTTGGGCCAGGGCTGCCGCATAGGCCGCGCCGCGGCGGCTCTGATAGAGGATTTCACCATCCCAGGCGAAGCCAAAGGCCTCCAGGGTACGCAGGATGTCGGCGGCGCCGCCGGGGACCTCGCGGGGCCGGTCGAGGTCCTCCATGCGCACCAGCCACTCTCCGCCCCGGGCGCGGGCCTCGGCGTAACTGCCGAGGGCGGCCACCAGGGAGCCAAAGTGCAGGGAGCCGGTGGGAGAGGGGGCGAAACGCCCCCGGTAGGGCAGAGGGCCGGTCACCGGCAGACCGGGGCTTAAGCTGCGGGACTTCAGCCGCGCTGCTTCTCCCGGATCTCGTCGAGGGTCTTGCAGTCGATGCACAGGGTGGCGGTCGGCCGGGCCTCCAGGCGGCGGATGCCGATCTCCACGCCGCAGGCCTCGCAGAAACCATACTCGTGGCTGTCGAGACGCTCCAGGGCCTCGTCGATCTTCTTGATCAGTTTGCGTTCACGATCCCGGGTGCGCAGTTCCAGGCTGAACTCCGACTCCTGGGTGGCGCGGTCGTTGGGGTCGGGGAAATTGGTTGCCTCGTCCTGCATGTGGTGCACGGTGCGGTCCACCTCCTCCATGAGGCTTTGCTTCCAGGCGATCAGGATCTCCCGGAAGTGCTCCTCCTGGGCGGGGCTCATGTAATCCTCATCGCTGCTGGCCTGGTAAGGTTCAAAACCAAAGACCATCGCGCTCTGCTTCTCTGCCACGCTCATGCCAGTCCTCCCAAAAGGGGTGTGGGATGTTCCCGGCGCCGGGGGGTGAAAGTCGCGCGGCCACCAGGATACGTCTCGCTGGAAAAGCCCGACTTTTTATCAAATTAGTTCAGCAGGGGCAACCGGAATTTGCCAATCTCCGACCTCGGCCCAGACCAGGTCACCGGCTGGGGGCTTTACGGGGGCTGGTGTAGATCGTCCGCGATGAAGCGGTTCCAGCCCGCCTGACGGTGAGGGTTCTGCGCCCTGCTCGGCGGGAAGCCGCGTGAGGCGCTACCGGATAGCCGCTGTCCGAGGGTTATGGCGGGCCAAGGTGATGACCACCACCCCCGTTCAAGTTGGGACTATGAGCCCCGCGGCGCGCCGATGGGCCGGTGGCGGGCTCGTGGAGGCAACGTCGGGAAGGCCTGACTCCCCCGTACGCGGCTCCGCGCGGTAGGCGTAAACTTTGGTTCCAAGGGCCTGGCGCGGAGTATCTGGCGATGTGGAAAGCGGTGGCGGGTAGCGGGGGCACGATGCCAGCGCCGCGCCTCATTCAGGCTGTTGAGCGCTTGGGGCGACACTAAACGGAAGTGGAATCGTTCGCGCGTTTCATGCGTGTCTGGTGTGGGGCCACCCTGCTGGCGGCGGCCCGCATCTACGCGGTGGTGACCCATGCCCATCCCAATGCCCGGGAGGCGGCTATGGCCGGGGCCCCGCTGGCGGCGCTGGCCCGCCAGATGGTTGATCCGGAGGCGGCGGTGAGCTGGGAATTGCGGTACTACCAGCGTGATCCGGGGGGTGTTGGCGATGTCATCGGGCTTGGGCGTTGCCGGCAATGCTTCCTGGGGCCGAACTTACACAGCCGCCGGGTCGTTAAGGGCGAACCCATAACCGCTCGAAGGATTGGCCGCGGGCGGTGCGCAGCATGTCGAAATCGCGACGGTCGGTCGTCAGCACCTGCCGCGTATCCTCGGCTTCGGCCAGCCAGACCAGGGTTGCATCCGCCAGATCGATGTTGTGCTCGGCGAAGCGCGCGATCACGTCGCTAATGGCGGTCAGGTCGCTGATCTCGATGGGGCGCAAGCGCAGGGCGCCGCGCTCGATCCACATCAGCAGGGCGCGCTTGCCGGGTGGATCGAGAAAAAAGCAGGTCTCAACCACGGTCGGCCAGACACTCACCAATGCCAGGTGACGATCACGCACCAGCGCCGCCAGCATCTGTTTGGCGCTTTCGTGCTGACGATCGGTGCGGTCGAACAGGGCGACCAGGAATCCGGTGTCAACCAGGACGGTGCTTCGCACGCAGTCGCTCCCAGATCTGACGGCGCTGAGGATCCTGCGGAGGCTCGGCCGCGGCGCCTAGATCGAACAGATCGATGCCCAGCGCGAAGGCATCCGGTGGCGGCTCGAAACGGTCAAGCCATTGTTCAAGGCTGCGCTTGACGGCCTCGCTCTTGCTCAAGCCGAGACGACGGCAGGTGGCCTGAAAGCGGGCCTCGGTCTGCTCATCTAGCCTTACTGACAACATGGAGAACCTCTGATGCACTGATGTATGACAGTACTACAACAAACTTTGCGTGAACCGGCAAGGCTGGGTTACCGGGCTGGATTAGCGGGTGGCCGATGACCGATTCAGTTTCACGGGTGTAAGTGCGGCTTTCTGACAACTCTTCAGGGCACGAACGGCAAAGCCAGCGGCGTCACCAGTTCCCAGGTGTTGGGGTTCGGATCGCTGGCCAGCTTCTAGCGCTGCCAGAAGAGGGCCTCGGCCTGGCGGCTGAGATCCTCAGCGTCGACGCAGGCCGATAGTTCGCAGTTGCTGGAGATACTCGACCAGGCCAGGTTGTTGCTGCGGAAGATCACCGATTGTTTGAGCCCCCTGGACAGGAGGGCAAGCATCCCGCCTAGCCCACCGCCACCGGCAACTCCTCCCAACAGGTCGTGTACCGGGGCGTCATCCGCCCCCGGCGCATCTGCCAGGGCTGTGCCAGCCCCTCCGCCAGGTAGTGCACCGTCCCCCGCCCCCAGCGGCCGTTGATGCCATCCATGACCGCCATCAGCCGCTCCCGGCGTTCCGTCGCTGCCACCCGGGTCGCCGCAAACAGGTCCCCCGTCACCGCCCCCACCGGCGCCAGGTCCAGCAGGACCACCCCTGCCTTCTTGTATTCGTAAACCTCCCGGTAGATGTGCCGCAGACCCACCCGGGCGGCCCGCAACAGGCGCGTGGTGTCCGCCGTGGGGAGGGACAGGGGTACCGTGGCCCCGGGGTGATACTGGGGTGTCTCGGGTTTGAAGGGGTTGGTGGCGATGAACACCTGAATCAGGCCCACCTGAAGCCCCTCCTTCCGGAGTTTGGCCGCCGCCCGGGCGGTGTGGCTGGCCACCGCCTCACTGAGCATCGCCAAGTCCGTCACCGGCAGGCCGAAACTGCGCGAGGCGATGATCTGTTGCCGGGGCGGCGGGGCCTCCTCCAGCGGCAGGCAGGAGATACCATTCAGTTCCATGACCGTCTTGGCCAGGACGACGTTGAACTGCCGTTGCAGGGTGGGGATATCCGCCCGCATCAGTTGGGCCACAGTTGTATAGTAGACGTATTCGAGTTTTCGGCTTTTTATTTGCCAATTATCTGAAAATTTTCGGTAAGAAGTGTTCTTAGCTGGGGCGTATACAGATCCAGCTCATCAA
>ERZ1645187.82-NODE-82-length-92610-cov-42.361915_pt1 | contig 92610 bp, 98 predicted proteins | sample MGYA00575352_ERZ1645187 | MGnify/ENA primary metagenome ERZ1645187 (study PRJEB40837, sample SAMN11349314) | freshwater sediment metagenome | isolation source: river sediment | host: Sediment | place: India: Wazaribad , New Delhi | collected 2017-02-21 ... | reverse complement strand
CGGGCTTTTCAGTCGCTTGAAATGAAATCGGCGCTTTTTACGCAAGGCGATTAATAAGTTTGGCGCGCGCGATTAAGTAAAACAACAACCTAATTTGGTCCCGGCCTTTTCCCGCAATCGCGCCGATCGCCTTTGTTTTCAGGCGCCCGGCGTCAGCCTGCGCTCTCACGCGCCGGCGGCGTCGGACAGCCGCTTCCCGCGTCCGATTAACGGATCGATGGCTGCGGGCCCGGATTCTCGGTTAATTCCGCCGTTCCCGCGCTCGATTCCCCTTTCGCCGCCGGCGCGATTCCAGGTGCGACGACGAGTCCCGAGCGCGCCAGCCGCATCAGATAATGATCAACGCTGCTGCGATTGGCGCAGGTGTGAAAGGCGCCGGCGCATTGGTCGCGCAGCGCCGTCATGACGCGGTTCGCCGGATCAAGCGGCAGCCCGGCGACCTCAAGCAGCGTTGCGCCGAGATAGGCCAGATCGAGCACGGCGACCGCCGGCAGTTGCGCTTTCGGCGCGAAGCCAAGCGACGTCACCGAATAATAGGTCTCATAGAGCGCGGATCGATAATCGCTGAAGGCGCGCTCGGCGCCTTGCAGCGCCAAGTCCGGTCGCGTCAGCGTCGGCTGGTGATCGCCGAAAGCGGCGACCAGCGCCTTGCGCTTGTCCCTGCCCTTGTCAATGGCGGCGATGAAGGCGCGATAATCCTCCTGCGCGAAGACCGCCCGGCGCAAATATTCGTCGACGTCGGGCGCGTTGCCGAAAGGCTCGCCCCGGGCGATCCGCTCGGGCTGGAAGCGATAATCATAGGGCGAATGCGCCGACATCGTCGCGATGAAAACAAAAAGCGGCCCCTTCTGCTCACGCCTGTGCTGCGCGTAAAGCTCCAGCGCCTTGCCGAAATAAAATGAATCCGGCTCGTGCTTGCTTGGCGCACGCAACGCTTGCAGATCGAGATATTCCATGATGCCGAGCGACCTGAGCATCGGACCTTCGCTGACGAAGCGATAGTGCTGCGGCGAGATCGCCACCGTCCGGTAGCCGCAGGCCTGAAGGGTCGCGGGCAGGCTATGGCGCAAACGACCCTTGAGCGTGATGGTCGAATAGGTCTTCATCCAGCCGAAATCCGCCATGGACAGGCCGGACATGACCGACATATGCGACACCCAGGTGCCGCCGCCATGCACCTCGACGCGCGCCTTGTGCAAACGGCCGTCATACGAGCTCAGCATCGCGTCGAACCCATCCGGCCAGTTCCATTGCGGCGCGCCGGACGATGAAAATCCCGATTCGCTGAGCACGAGGAAAATATCGGGCGCGTCGTCGCCGATTTCGCATTTCGCCGGCTGCGCGAAAGCCTGAGCCCTCGACATATAGCCAATGCGAGCGGTCAGCGGATCAACGCCCCATATGTGCGGCGCCTCCGCGATCGAAGCGAAAAACGATGACGTGAAATGCCGCTTGCTGGCGTGATAATCGATGACCAGCGCCCCGGCCGGCGCGCTCAGCGGCGCGGCGACGGCGCTTGCCAAGGCCAGCGCCCCGGCCAATCTGCGGCTCATGCGCAGATCGGGCTGCTCAAGGCGATAGACCCAGGCCAGCGCGACCATCCCGGCAGCCAGCGCCAGCCCCAGCCCCAGCGCCGCCCAACGATAATTTTCGAACAAGAATTGCACCGTCTGCAGGTCATTCACGTAGAATCGCAGGTCGAAAACATGCGCATTGACCGCCAGAAACTTGTATTTGAGCATCGATGCCATCGCGGAAAAAGCGAGCGCTCCCACAGCGACGCAGGCGGCGAACATTTTGCGCGCGGTGAGAAATGCGGCCAGAAAATAAATGAAGGCGCCGCAGGCGAAAACGAATGGCAATGTCGTCAGATCACGCTCAGCAAGAACAGTAAAGGTCACGGCGAGGGCGATCATGGCGCGGACGATGAACGAAGGCCGACGCAAGACTGTCCTCCACACGGAACGCTCCATGGAAACGTTGATTTCGGCACAGGCCGGATTCATAAATATTTTATAAGACTAGCGACGATATTTCGTTGAGGCAACACGGGATTGGAGCGGGATCGCCACGTTTTGCGGCCTGACCCTGAGCCGGGCTCTGGCGCACGGGCGGCGCGTCCCCCATGTTAGGCCTGCGCCAGCTGGCGAGGCGCGCGGGGAGGAACGAGAGCTATGGCGACCAATCCGGTCTGGGGCGAGGCCGCGCGCGGCGAGCTGCCCGAATTGTCGGTGGTCGATATGGCCGCGCTGACCCGCGCGGTGCACGATCTCGAAAACACCAGCCTTGCGGCCAAAATGTCGAACCTGCTCGGCAAGCAGATCGAGGCGGCCGGCAAATTCGTGCCCGAGCGCATTTCAGCCGTCGTCAACAAGGCGTCGGGCCTCGCGCTGAAAGCTGCGATGAAGGCCGCCCTCTCCTCTCTGGAAAACAAGCCCGTCAGCGATTCGCGGCGCTGGCACAAAACGGCGGCGGCCTTGTCGGGCGCGGCCGGCGGCGCTTTCGGTCTTGCGGCGTTGCCGATCGAATTGCCCGTCTCGACGACGCTCATGCTGCGCTCCATCGCCGACATCGCCCGCGGCGAAGGCGAGGATCTCGCGACGCCGGAAGCCGCCCTCGCCTGCTTGCAGGTCTTCGCGCTCGGCGGGCGTGAAGCGACCGACGAAGTGCTCGAAAGCGGCTATTTCGCCATGCGCGGCATGCTCGCCAAGACGATTTCGGAAGCCGTGCGCTATCTCGGCCAGAAAGGCGTCGCCGATAAAAGCGCGCCGATCCTCGTGCGCCTGATCACCCAGATCGCGGCGCGCTTCGGTCTCATCGTGTCGCAGAAACTGGCGGCGCAAGCTCTGCCGCTTCTGGGAGCGGCCGGCGGCGCGGCGGTGAACTACGCCTTCGTCGAACATTTCCAGACCGTCGCGCGCGGTCATTTCACCGTGCGCCGCCTGGAGCGCCAATATGGCGCGCCGCTCGTGCGACGCGAATACGAACGCGTCGCCGCCATCGCGCGGACCGACAAGACGATTGCGTGAAATGGAAGAAGGAAGTGGAGGCCTCGCCCGGAATCGAACCGGGGTGCAAGGATTTGCAGTCCTCTGCGTAGCCACTCCGCCACGAGGCCTCTCGCCGGCAGCGCCGACGCCCCGCCTATAGCAACAAGCGGGGCCGATCCGCAAGGACGCGCGACGCAATCAAAGTCGATTTCGTGAAAATGCACATTCGGGCTTTGCAAGCCGGTCTTGCCTTGCTATATGCCCGCCACCGCGACAGCGATCCCTGATAGCTCAGCTGGTAGAGCGTTCGACTGTTAATCGAATGGTCGCAGGTTCGAGTCCTGCTCAGGGAGCCATTTTTGAAAACCCGGTCTCGTCAAGAGGCCGGGTTTTCGTTTTGACGCGGCTGTCCGATCATGGGCGCATGAATGATTCCGCCCCCGTGATTGTCTGGTTTCGCGACGATCTGCGCCTTGCCGATCAGCCGGCGTTGAGCGCCGCTGCGGCGACCGGCGCGCCGGTCCTCTGCATCTATGTCTTCGATGAACGCAGCGCCGGCTTGCGCCCGCTCGGCGGCGCTGCGCGCTGGCGCCTGCATCAATCGCTGGCCGCCCTGTCCGAATCGCTGGCGGGGCTCGGCGCCCGTCTCGACATCCTGCGCGGCGCGGCGGCGGATGTGATTCCATCGCTCGCGGCCAACGCCGGCGCGCGCGCCATCTTCTGGACGCGCCGCTATGGCGGCGCCGAAATCGCCGTCGATACGCATGTGAAGGCGATTCTGACCGCGCAAGGCCGCGAGGCGAAGAGTTTCAACGGCCAATTGCTGGCCGAGCCTTTCGCGCTGAAAACGAAAACAGGCGGCCCCTATCGCGTTTTCACGCCGTTCTGGCGCGCGCTTTCCACGCAAACGCCCATCGCAGCCCCCCTGCCCGCGCCCAAACGCCTGCGCGCGGCGATTTGGCCGAAGGGCGCGCCGGACCGCGTGGCTTTGGGCGAGCTCGCATTGCTTCCGGCCAAACCCGACTGGGCCGCCGGCCTGCGCGCGACATGGGCCTGCGGCGAAACCGCCGCGCGCGACTCGCTTGAGGCCTTTCTCGACGAAAAGCTCGCCGGCTACCCGGCCGAGCGCGACCGGCCCGACATCGCAGCGACGTCACGCCTGTCGCCACATCTGCGCTTTGGCGAAATCTCGCCGCGCGCCATCTGGAGCGCGGCCCGCCATCGCGCCGAGGCGAAAGGCGCGCCAGCCGCCGGCGCCGACAAGTTTCTGTCCGAACTCGGCTGGCGCGACTTCTCCTATCATCTGCTGTTTCACAATCCCGATCTGGCCACGCGCAATTACGATCCGCGCTTCGACGCCTTTCCGTGGCGCGACGACGACGCGGGCTTCGCAGCGTGGACGCGCGGACGCACCGGCTATCCGATCGTCGACGCCGGCATGCGCGAATTGTGGACGACGGGCTTCATGCACAATCGCGTGCGCATGATCGCGGCGTCTTTTCTCATCAAACATCTGATGGTCGACTGGCGACGCGGCGAGGACTGGTTCTGGGACACGCTCTGCGACGCCGACCCCGCCGCCAATCCGGCAAGCTGGCAATGGGTCGCCGGCTCGGGCGCCGACGCAGCCCCCTATTTCCGCATCTTCAACCCGATCCTTCAGGGCGAGAAATTCGATCCCGCCGGCGCTTATGTTCGCCGCTGGATTCCCGAACTCGAACGTCTGCCGAACGCCTGTATCCACAAACCCTGGACGGCGCCGGCGTCGGTTCTCGCTGCGTCCGGCGTTGGTCTGGGCGCGACCTATCCCGCTCCGATCGTCGATCACGCGGCGGCGCGGGCGCGCGCGCTCGCCGCCTATCGCTCCGTGAGCGGCGGAAAGGGCGAAGCATGATCCCGATTCTCATTGCGCTGGCGCTGCTTGCGCCTGTGGCCGCGCAAGCCGATTGCTACGCCGAGCGACGCGGCGCGGGCTCGGGCCATTACGCGCTCAAGGACGGGATTGCTTATGACCCGCGCACGAATCTGAGCTGGATGCGATGCAGCTTCGGCAGGCGGTGGGCCGGCGTCTCGTGCGAGGGCGAACCCGCGCGCGTCACCTTCGACAAGGCGCGCGCCGCAGCCGAGGCCGCCGGCGACGGCTGGCGTCTGCCAACCATTCGGGAACTGGCGAGCCTGACCGACCGGACGTGCGGCGCGCCGGCCATCGATAAGGTCGCCTTTCCCGACATCGCGCCCAACGACGAGGGCAAGGCGTCCTATTGGTCGTCCTCGCCCGCGCCCGATATCCCCGGCATGTTCTACATCGTCGATTTTGCCGATGGCGACGTGGACATGCACTCCACCGGCATATGGCTCAATCTGCGGCTCGTGCGCACGGGGCGCTGAGGCGTCATCTTTTCGCCGCCGCCTTGCCTGTGATGGCGAAATAGAGCGGATAAGGCAGCATGTTGATCGCCTTGGCGAGCCAGGCCATACGGCGCGGGAACGCGATTTCGAAGCCGCCGGCGGCGAAGCCGTCGCAAATGCGTTTTGCGGCCGCCTCGACGCCCATCAGAAACGGCATGTTCGACGTGTTGCGGTCGGTCAGCGGCGTCTTGACGAAACCGGGGCAAACGACCTGCGTCAGCACCCCGTCGCGCGCCAGCGGCGTGCGGATCGATTCCGCCAGCACGATCAGCGCCGATTTCGACGCGCAATAGGCCGGATCGCGCGGCAGGCCGCCATAACCGGCGATGGAAGCGTTGAACGCGATTTGCCCCCGCCCCCGCTCCCGCATGCGCGACACGAGCGGTTCGAGACAATTGGCGGTTCCGATGACATTGAGATCGAAGGTCTTGCGGAAACCGTCGCCGCCGACCGTCGCGTCGTCGAGAAAGAACCCGCCAGCGTTGAGAAAGGCGAGCGCGATCGGCCCCGCTTCGCTCTCGATGCGCGCAACCAGCGCCGCCATGCCGGCGCGGTCCGTCACGTCGCCGGCGAAAGCCATGATCCGCCCCGCGACGCCGCCCTGCCCCTGCTCGCGGGCGATCAACGCCAGTTCGTCGGCGCGCCGCGCGGTCGCGGCCACCCGCCAGCCGCGCCGCGCCAGTTCGATGGCGACGGCGAGGCCGATGCCGGAGCTTGCTCCGGTCACCCAGGCGATTCCGTCTTCCGGCTTCATGGCGTGCGGCATGGCGATCCTCCGTTCCCGCCACGTTACCGCGTCGCATGGGAAAGTCAGCAAGTCCGCGCGCGGGTTGCGCGCAGCCGCGCATGACTTTAGCGTCGCGCTCTCGCAGACATGCCAGCCGCACTCAAGGAGACCGCGTGACCATCGTTCCCTCCGTCATCGACGCCATCGGCCATACGCCGCTCATCGAATTGCGCGCCGCCTCGCAGGCGACCGGCTGCCGCATTCTCGGCAAGGCGGAATTCATGAATCCCGGCGGTTCGGTGAAGGATCGCGCCGGCCTCGCGATCATCAAGGACGCGATGGCGCGCGGCGCGCTGAAGCCCGGCGGCGTGATCGTGGAAGGCACGGCCGGCAACACCGGCATCGGACTGGCGCTCGTCGCCAATGCGCTCGGCTTCCGCACGGTCATCGTCATCCCGGAAACGCAGTCGCAGGAAAAGAAGGACATGCTGCGGCTGCAGGGCGCCGAACTGATCGAGTGCCCGGCCGTCCCCTACGCCAATCCCAACAATTACGTGAAGCTTTCCGGCCGACTTGCCGAGAAGCTGGCGCAGGAAGAGCCCAACGGCGCGATCTGGGCCAACCAGTTCGACAATGTCGCCAATCGTCAGGGCCATTTCGAAACGACGGGCCCCGAAATCTGGGAACAGACCGACGGAAAGGTCGACGGCTTCACCTGCGCCGTCGGCACCGGCGGCACGCTCGCCGGCGTCGCCATGGCGCTGAAACAACGCAACGCCGGCATCCGCATCGCGCTTGCTGACCCGCACGGCGCCGCGCTGCATTCCTATTACACGACCGGGGCGCTGAAATCCGAAGGCTCGTCGATCACCGAAGGCATCGGTCAGGGCCGCGTCACGGCCAATCTCGAAAACGCGCCGATCGACACGGCCTATCGCATCTCCGATGAAGAGGCGCTGCCGGTGCTGTTCGATCTGGCTGAAAAGGAAGGCCTGCTGCTCGGCGGCTCGTCGGCGATCAACATCGTCGGCGCCATGCGTCTCGCCCGCGATCTCGGGCCGGGCCATACGATTGTGACGGTGCTGTGCGATTCCGGCGCGCGATACGCCTCGAAGCTCTACAATCCCGCTTTCCTGCGCGAAAAGGGCTTGCCGGTTCCGGCCTGGATGGAGCGCGTAAGCGCCATTCAGGCGCCTTACGCCTGAAGCGTTTTCGCGCGAAGCGGACGCCTGTTCGCGCGAAGAAAATGCGGCAAGACAAAAACCCGGATCATTTTCGCGTTTCCGGGAAACGCGGAATGTTGCGGGGCCTCAGCCGAAGCGAAGCATCGTCCAGAAACAGGCCGCGAAGAAGAACACGATAAAGATCGCGGCCGGAATGGAGGAAGCGGATTGGCGCATCATCATGGGTCTCGAACGTGTGGGGCGTCTGCTCTCGTGCTTGCGGCGGACGCGCTGTCCGCCACGCGTCACAAATTAGCCGTGCCCGATAACGCGACGGTTCGAATCGATGCGTAAATGCGGGGCATTTCGGTCACAAAGCCTTCACCATCGCGGCCTATGCCGCCTCACAGCGCGGTTTTAGCGATGAAAATGGCCATTTCACGGCCTGTCACGCCCATCGCGCGTTCGTTTTGGCGATGAAACGCCGCCGGATGTCCCTCGAAAGCCTTGATGCTCTTGTGGCAAGATGGTGGCATGGTTGACGCAATGCTGACGCGCGGGGCGTTTCGCCTTGCCGCGCCACACGAATTTCAAGGAGACGCCCGCAAATGCCCGCCGCCAATCCCTTCGTAACGACCGAATGGCTCGCCCAGCACCTTTCCGCGCCGGATCTCGTGATCCTCGACGCGAGCTGGCATCTGCCGACGGCCGGTCGCGACGCCCGCGCCGAATATCTCGCGGCGCATATTCCCGGCGCCGTGCATTTCGACATCGACCAGATCAGCGACCGCAAGTCGAACCTGCCGCATATGCTGCCCGATCCGGTCGCCTTTTCCTCGGCCATGCGCAAATTGGGCATTGGCGACGGCCAGCGCATCGTCGTCTACGATTCCTACGGCCTGTTCTCCGCCCCGCGCGTCTGGTGGATGCTGCGCGCCTTTGGCGTCGCCGACGTCGCCGTGCTTTCCGGCGGCTTGCCCAAATGGCAGGCCGAAGGCCGCGCCGTCGAAGACGGCGAAACCCGCCGCTCGCCGCGCCATTTCACCGCCCGCCTCGATCATGGCGCCGTGGCCGATCTGTCGGAAATCAAACATGCGCTGGAAGCCGGATCGGCGCAGGTGGTCGACGCGCGCTCCGCCGCGCGTTTCCGCGGCGAAGAGCCGGAGCCGCGTCCCGGCCTGCGCTCCGGCCACATTCCCGGCAGCCGCAACCTGCCCTGGACCGATATTGTGGAAAACGGCGTGCTGAAATCTGCCGACGCCATCCGCGCCGCTTTCGCCGCCTCGGGCGTCGACATCAACAAGCCGATCATGACGACCTGCGGCTCGGGCGTCAGCGCCGCCATCCTCACGATCGCGCTGAATTCGATCGGCGTGCGGCCGACCGGCCTCTACGACGGCTCCTGGGCTGAATGGGGCGCGCGGCCGGACCTGCCCACCGCCATGGGCGACGCCTGAGAACGATGACCAAAAAATAGGCAACACGCTCATTAAGCGGGCTTAACCATGCTTGCTTAATGAGCGGCGGCGCGGCGCTCGGCCGCAATCCTCCGGCAAAATCGCCGTGGCGCGTTGGCACGTCCGATGCTAAGAGCCGCAGGGGCTCGGGTTCGCGCCATTGGCGTGGGCCGTTCGAGCCGATATTCGGGAGCTGGCAGCGCATGAAGAAGGTCGAAGCGATCATCAAGCCCTTCAAGCTCGACGAAGTGAAGGAAGCTTTGCAGGACGTGGGCCTTCAGGGCATCACCGTCACGGAAGCCAAAGGTTTCGGCAGACAGAAAGGCCATACCGAACTTTATCGCGGCGCCGAATATGTCGTCGATTTTCTGCCCAAGGTGAAAATCGAAGTCGTTCTTGCCGACGACGCCGTCGAGCGCGCTGTCGAGGCGATCCGCAAGGCCGCCCAGACCGGCCGCATCGGAGATGGCAAGATTTTTGTATCCAACATCGAAGGCGCGATCCGCATCCGCACCGGCGAAACCGGTTCGGACGCGATCTGACCCCCTCCTTATCCGTTCCTCCAGCACAACGTCTTCCAGACTGATCAGAAAGGCTTGGACATGAAGACCGCCCAGGACGTCCTTAAGTTCATCAAGGACAACGACGTGAAATACGTCGACCTCCGCTTCACCGACCCGCGCGGCAAGTGGCAGCACGTCACGTTCGACATCGCCCTCGTCGATGAGGAAATTTTCTCCGAAGGCACCATGTTCGACGGCTCCTCGATCGCCGGCTGGAAGGCGATCAACGAATCCGACATGACGCTGATGCCCGACCCGACGACGGCCCACATGGACCCGTTCTTCGCGGCCTCGACGCTCGTCATCAACTGCGACATTCTCGAGCCCTCGACCGGCGAGCCCTACAACCGCGATCCGCGCGGCATCGCCAAGAAGGCCGAGGCCTATCTGAAGTCGACCGGCATCGGCGACACCTGCTTCTTCGGCCCGGAAGCCGAATTCTTCATCTTCGACGACGTGCGCTTCAAGGCCGACCCCTACAACACCGGCTTCGTCCTCGACTCGACCGAACTGCCGATCAACTCGGACACGCCTTATGAAGGCGGCAACCTCGGCCACCGCGTCCGCACCAAGGGCGGCTATTTCCCGGTTCCGCCGGTCGATTCCTGCCAGGACATGCGCGGCGAGATGCTCGCGGCCATGGCGGCCATGGGCTGCTCGGTCGAAAAGCACCACCACGAAGTCGCCTCGGCGCAGCATGAGCTCGGCCTGAAGTTCGGCACGCTGACGCAGATGGCCGACCAGATGCAGATCTACAAATACGCGATCCATCAGGTTGCGCATTCGTATGGCAAGACGGCGACCTTCATGCCGAAGCCGATCTTCGGCGACAACGGCTCGGGCATGCACGTCCACCAGTCGATCTGGAAGGGCGGCAAGCCGGTCATGGCCGGCAACAAATACGCCGACCTGTCGCAGGAATGCCTGTGGTACATCGGCGGCATCATCAAGCACGCCAAGGCGCTGAACGCCTTCACCAACCCGTCGACGAACTCCTACAAGCGTCTCGTCCCGGGCTACGAAGCTCCGGTGCTGCTCGCCTATTCGGCGCGTAACCGTTCGGCCTCCTGCCGCATCCCGCACACGACGAACCCGAAGGCCAAGCGCATCGAGGTCCGCTTCCCCGATCCGATGGCGAACCCCTATCTCGCCTTCGCCGCCATGCTCATGGCTGGTCTGGACGGCATCCAGAACAAGATCGATCCGGGCCCGGCGATGGACAAGGACCTCTACGACCTGCCGCCGAAGGAGCTGAAGAAGATCCCGACCGTGTGCGGCTCGCTGCGCGAAGCCCTCGCCTCGCTCGACAAGGATCGCAACTTCCTCAAGGCCGGCGGCGTGTTCAACGACGACTTCATCGACAGCTTCATTGAGTTGAAGATGCAGGACGTGATGCGCTTCGAAATGACGCCGCATCCGGTCGAGTTCGACATGTACTATTCGTACTGATCGGATTTCCGGTCAGACATGCGAAGGGCGGCCCTCGGGCCGCCCTTTTGCTTTTGACGTCATGTGCGCGCAGGGAAAAAGCGCGCTTGTCAGATCACGACGAGCAGCGCCGCCAGCGCCAGCGTCGCGAAGGTTGCGCCGCCCGTCAGCCACGCGTTTTGCCAGCGACGGCTCGCCCGCCATTTGTCGACGGCCTCGCGATGCAATTCGTCGCTGCATTCGAAAGCGCAGACATTGGCGAAACCGGCGGCTTCCACGGCGGAACGAAGCTGGGTCATGACGCGAAACTCATCACGAGGAACAACGGGAGACTGTAACTTTCACGCAACGACGTTAAAGAACGGCTAAACTCGCACAGCGACGCAGATGGAATCGCCGCCGATGGACAGTTTCGAAGCTTTTGTGCGCCTCGCCGCGGCGATGGTCGCAGGCGGATTGATCGGCGCCAATCGCTCGACGCACGGCAAACCGGCAGGCGTGCGCCTCCACGCGCTCGTCGCCATCGGCTCCGCGTTGCTGGCCCTCACCTTCGCCGGCAACGCCGACAGCGCGGGCCGCGTCGTGCAAGGCATCGTCGGCGGCATCGGTTTTCTCGGCGCCGGCGTCATCATGCGCGCGGCGGGCAATACGCGCGCGCATCAGATCTTTCATCTGACCACGGCGGCGACGATCTGGGTGACGGCGGCGATCGGCGTCGCCTGCGCGCTTGTCGGCTGGCCGTTGATCTTCGCCGCGGAAGCCTTGATTCTTTTCACGCTGGTCATCGGCATCAGGATCGACCGCGCGATCTTCGCCAAACTCGGCAATGAGGAAGAAGGCGGCGACCCGATCGATTGAGGCGAGCTGCCCTTTTTACAAGGTCGCGCCCAGCGATTGAAACAGATCGCGATAGCGCGCCGCCGCGTCGTCCCACGTGTAGACCTTGGCGCGCTCAAGCCCCTGCGCCGCGAGACGCGCGCGCAAATCGGCGTCTTTTGTCAGCGTGACGATGCCGCGCGCGATCTCCGTCGTCGATTCGGGATCGACAAGCAAAGCCGCGCCGCCGGCGACTTCCTGCGTCGCCGTCGCCGCGCTCGTCAGCACCGGCGCGCCGCAGGCCATCGCCTCCACGATGGGCAGGCCGAAACCTTCGTAAAGCGATGGAAACAAGAAGGCTTCCGCGCCCGCGAACAGCGGCCCCATATGCTCTTCCGCGACATAGCCGAGCAGTTTGACGCGCGGCGTTTCGCCGATGGCGCCGACATCGCCGAAGACATGCGCCCGCGCCAGATTGCCGGCGACGGCAAGCTCCACGTCCGGCGGCAGATCGGGTAAGGCCGCGACCCAGGCCTCGAGCGCGCGATGGATGTTCTTGCGCCGGTCGGACGTCGCCTGCAACAGCAGATAACGCGCCGGCAACCCGAGCGCCGCGCGCGTCGCTGCGATGGCGTCAGGCGCATATTGGCGGAAATGTTCGCTGACGCCGTTGCCGATGACTTCGATCTTCGCCGGATCGACGCCCAGCGTCGCGACAATGCGGTCGCGCGAGAATTCCGACACCGTTACGATTTTCTTCGCGGCCTTCATCAGCGGCGGCGTCAGCAGACGATAGGCGCGGGCGAAATTGGCGGCGAAGAATTGCGGCGCGTCGACAAAAGCCACGTCATGCAGCGTCACGACCTGATTGCGCTTGAGAATCGGCCCCGTCGCCGAGGGCGACCACAGCAACTTGCCCACGCTGCGCAGCGGCAGAACCGCCTGTTCCCAGATATGGCCCTTGAGGCCGCCCAGCGGCTGCGACGGCGAGACGCTGTCGACGTCGCCAAGACGTTTGAGGATTTCCGCCGTCACGCGCTGCTGCCCGCCCATGGAAAAGGCGGTGACGCGGGAATTGACTGCAACGCGCATGAAGACCTCTGGCGACCAATATCTCGTTTGAAATTACCCCGTCCGGCCTTCCGTCAGGTTAAACGGCCGCCCTGCCCGCCATATTGCGGTAAATCGCGACGATTTCGGCGACATGGCGCTCCGGGGTCGGCGGGTTTCGCCAGAAATCGGCATGTGCGGCCGCCGACATGCGCGCCACGGTCGCATCCTCGGCCATCGCCCGGATCGCCCGGGCCAGATCGTCGGCGTCGCCGCTCTTGAACCACAGCCCGGTGACGCCATCCTCGACGGCCTCGCGCGCCGCGCATTCGTCGCCGACAAGCACCGGCGTGCCATAGGCCTTGGCTTCGAGCGCCGTCAGCCCCTGCGCCTCCCACCAGATCGACGGGAAGATCAGGCAGCGCGCCGCGCGCATCAGCGCATGCGTCTCGGGCGGCGTTTTCCAGCCGAGGAACTTCGCCTGCGGATATTTTGCCTCAAGCTCGGCTTTCATCCGCCCGTCGCCGACGAGAACCGGCTTCACGCCGGCCCGCAAAGCCGCCTCAATGAACAGATGCGGCCCTTTCTCCGGCTCCATGCGCCCGACATAGAGATAATCGCCCGTCGCGGGATCGGATTTCGGCCCGAGATTTTCCGCCGAGATCGGATTGGAGACGAGATGGCGGCGCGCCGAGTTGGGCGCACGGCGCCCCACGGCCTCGATCTGGAACGGCGACACGAAAATATAGTCCGAGAACAGATCGGCGAAATGGAACACATGCTCCATCGCAACCTGCCGGGAGCAGCGCCAGAGCTTGCGCACGTGGTTGCGCGCGTCGCAATTCGACGTCCAGCAGGCGCCCGACAACGGCTCCAGCCGACACACGGTCTCGGTCGCATAATTGTAGAAGCCGCCGGTCGGACAGAAGATGAAATAATCATGCATCGTATAAACGGCCGGCAGGCCCGAGGCGCGGATCGGCCGCGCGATGGCCGGCGACGTCGCCTTGGCCCAGCCATGCACATGCACGATGGTGTTCTGACGCGGCAGCGAGGCAAGCAGATCGCGCAAGCCCTTCACGGCTTTTTCGTTCCACACGCCCTGAACGAAGGCCGCGAGCTTCGAGGGATGATCGACCAGCGAATGCTGGTCCATGCAGACGCATTCGATCCCGGCCGCTTTCAGCCGTTCGTCGATCGGACCGGCCGACGAAAAGACGATGGGCCGATGTCCCGCCGCCTTGAGCCCGATGGCGCTGTCGAAACAGACCTTGGTGAGGCCGCCCGTCTCGTGGCCGTGATCGCCGACGAGAACGATAGTCAGCGGCGTGCTGGAATCGCTCATGAGAACCTCTGTCGCCGGCCGCCCGGCTGAATTTGGCCGTCAATCTACCCCGCAATGCCTTCGCCCCGATTAATGGCGGGAGCGATCCGTTTTCGTTCCGTTCCCTTCCCCCGGCCAAACATGGCATAAGGAGGCGAAGCGATTCGAAGATGCGGATTTCCAGGTTCAGATATGGCCAATGACGACCTTTTCGGCGGCGCCTCCGCGCGCAAGGCCAGTCCCGCTGCGAGCAAGCCCGCAGCGAAAGCGCCCGCGCCGAAGCCGGCGCCCGCTGCCGGCACGCCGGGCGAAGCCGGCTATACGGCCGCCTCGATCGAAGTGCTCGAAGGGCTTGAACCCGTCCGCCGCCGCCCCGGCATGTATATCGGCGGCACGGACGAAACCGCGCTGCACCACCTCTTCGCCGAAGTCATCGACAATTCGATGGACGAGGCCGTCGCCGGCCACGCCAACTGGATCGAAGTCTCGGTCGAAAAGGACAATTGGCTGACGATCACCGACAACGGCCGCGGCATTCCGATCGACCCGCATCCGAAGTTCCCGAAAAAATCGGCGCTCGAAGTCATCATGACGACGCTGCACGCCGGCGGCAAATTCGATTCCGGCGCCTATCAGACCTCAGGCGGCCTGCACGGCGTCGGCGTCTCGGTCGTCAACGCCCTCTCCGAGCGGCTTGAGGTCGAGGTGGCGCGCGGCCAGCAGCTCTACCGCCAAGTTTTCGAACGAGGCCATGCCGTCGGCAAGCTGGAAAACGTCGGCAAGGCGCCCAACCGACGCGGCACCCGCGTGCGCTTCAAGCCGGATCACGAGATTTTCGGTAAGGAGGCGAGCTTCAAGCCGGCGCGGCTGTTCAAGATGGCCCGTTCCAAGGCCTATCTCTTCGGCGGCGTCGAAATCCGCTGGAAATGCGATCCCGCCCTGTTGAGCGAGGACGGGCCGGTTCCCGCCGAGGCCGTGTTCCGCTTCCCCGGCGGCCTGCGCGATTATCTGACGCAGGACACCGAGGGCAAGGAACTCGTCGCCGACCAGATGTTCGCCGGCAAGGTCGAGAAGACCGGCGGCCATGGCTCGCTCGAATGGGCCGTGAACTGGCTGGCGCAGGAAGACGGCTTCGTCCATTCCTATTGCAACACGATCCCGACCTCCGACGGCGGCACGCATGAGGCAGGCTTCCGCATCGCCCTGCTGCGCGGCCTCAAGGACCACGCCGAGCGCATCGGCCAGTCGAAACGCGCCTCCCAGATCACCACAGACGACGTGATGGCGACCTGCGCCGCCATGATCTCGGTCTTCATCCGCGAGCCGGAATTTCAGGGCCAGAACAAGGGCCGGCTGATGACGCTGGAGGCCTCGCGCATCGTCGAAGGCACGGTGCGCGACGCGTTCGACCATTGGCTCGCGGCCTCCCCCTCCACCGCCGCCAAACTGCTTGATTGGTCGATCGAGCGCGCCGAAGATCGCCTGCGCCGCCGCGCCGAGAAGGATGTTGCGCGCAAGACCGCGACGCGCAAATTGCGCTTGCCCGGCAAGCTAGCGGATTGCTCGAACAACGCCGCGCAAGGTTCTGAACTCTTTATCGTCGAGGGCGATTCGGCCGGCGGCTCCGCCAAACAGGCGCGCAACCGCGCCACGCAGGCCGTGCTGCCTTTGCGCGGGAAGATTCTCAACGTCGCCTCCGCGACGCGCGACAAGCTCGCCGCCAACCAGCAGATCGGCGATCTCGCCCAGGCGCTCGGCTGCGGCTCGGGTTCGCATTACAAGGAAAGCGAACTGCGCTACGACAAGGTCATCATCATGACCGACGCCGACGTGGACGGCGCCCATATCGCCTCGCTGCTCATCACCTTTTTCTACCGCCAGATGCCGAAGCTGATCGAAGGCGGCCATCTGTTCCTCGCCGTGCCGCCGCTCTACCGGCTGACGCAAGGCACGAAGAACGTCTACGCTCGCGACGACGCCCATAAGGACGAGTTGATCAAGAAAGTGTTGACCGGCAAGGGCAAAATCGAGATCGGTCGCTTCAAGGGCCTCGGCGAAATGCTGCCCGGCCAGCTCAAGGAAACGACCATGGCGCCGGAGACGCGGACCTTGCTGCGCGTCACGGTTCTGCCCGAGGCGAAGGAGGAAACCTCCGATTCCGTCGAGCGCCTGATGGGAACCAAGCCTGAAGCGCGCTTCGCCTTCATTCAGGAACGCGCCGCCTTCGCCGCCGCGAAAGATATCGTCGATATCTGAGACACGCGCTGGAGCGACGTTGCTGTCGAGCCCGAAAAGCAAACGCCCCGGTTTTGGCCGGGGCGTTTTTCATTTGGGCTCAGGCCGCCTTTTCGAGCCCGCCGGACTTGGCCACGACCCGCAGATGGTGGTCGTGATCGCCGAACAGCATGGAAAGCACGGTCAGGCGTTTGAAATAATGCCCGCCCTCATATTCCATGGTCATGCCGATGCCGCCATGCAGCTGCGTGCCCTCCTGTCCGACCGTGCGGGCGGATTTGCACAGCTGCACCTTGGCCGCCGAGATCGACGGACGACGCTCTGGCGCGTTCGGCTCCTGCGCCATCATCGAGGCGAACATCGCCATGGAGCGCGCCTCGTCGGTCGCGATCAGCATGTCCACGGCGCGATGCTGCAACACCTGGAAATGACCGATCGCCACGCCGAACTGCTTGCGCGTCTTGAGATATTCGACCGTCAGATTGGTCAGCGTCTCCATCGCGCCGACGCCTTCGGCGCAGATCGCCGCAATCGCCTCGTCGATGACGCGGGTCACGACGGGAACGCCCTTGTCGGCGGTCAGCACGTCGCCGGCCGCGACCTTGACGTTCTCCAGCGTGATTTCCGCCGCGCGGCGACCGTCCTGCAACGGATAGCCGCGACGCGTCACGCCGGCAGCCTTGGCGTCGACAATGAACAGGCCGACGCCGGCCTCGTCGCTGTCGCCGCCCGAAACGCGGGCCGAGACAACGAGCTTGTCGGCGGCGTCGCCGCTGAGCACGAGCGTCTTCTCGCCGTTGAGCACATAGCCGTCGCCATCCTTCTTGGCGGTCGTCTTGACGCTGGCGAGTTGATAGCGCGCCTGCCGCTCGGAATGGGCGAGCGCCATGAGCAGCGAGCCGTCCGTGATCTGTGGGACGAGATCGGCGCGCTGCGCGTCGGAACCCGCATGACGCAGCGCGCCGCCCGCGAGCACCACAGTCGCAAGATAGGGCTCCAGGGCGAGCTTCTTGCCGAGCGATTCCATGACCAGCATGGTCTCGACGGCGCCGCCGCCCAAACCGCCGTCCGCTTCGGCGAACGGCAGGCCGAGAATGCCGAGTTCGGCATATTTCGCCCACACGTCGCGGCTGAAGCCCTCCGCCGATTTGAGAATCTTCACGCGCTCCTGAAAGCCGTAATTATCGGCCAGCAGGCGATCGACGCTGTCCTGCAGCATCCGCTGTTCGTCGGAAAAATCGAAGTCCATGGTTCAGAGCCCCAGAATTGCTTTGGCGAGAATGTTCTTCTGAATTTCATTCGATCCGCCGTAGATCGAAATCTTTCGCCAGTTGAAATAGGTGGGCGCGGCCGGCGCGGCGTAGTCGGGGCCGACCGGCGGCTCGTTGTGGCCGTGGCCTTCCTCGGGCCGATAAGGCATCGCGTAAGGCCCGACGACTTCCATCAGCAGTTCGGTCGTCGCCTGCTGGATCTGCGACCCGCGAATCTTGAGGATCGACGAGGCCGGATCAGGCTTGCCCTTGACGCGGTTGCGCTCGGCCGAGACGACGCGCAGCTGCGTCATTTCCAACGTCTTCAGCGCGATTTCGACTTCCGCCACCTTCTCGCGGAAGCGCTCGTCCTCGATCAGCGGACGCTCGCCGTCGCGCTCGATGGAGGCCAGCTCCTTGATGCGGCGGATGCGCTCCTTCGACACGCCGACGCGGGCGATGGAGGTGCGTTCGTTGCCGAGCAGGAATTTGGCGTAATCCCAGCCCTTGTTCTCCTCGCCGATCAGATTGGCGACAGGAACGCGCACGTCGGTGAAGAAGACTTCATTGACCTCGTGGCCGCCGTCGATGGTCTGGATCGGCCGCACCTCGATGCCCGGCGTCTTCATATCGACGAGAATGAAGGAAATGCCTTCCTGCTTCTTGGCCTGCGCGTCGGTGCGCGCCAGCACGAAGCACCAGTCGGCCCATTGCGCCAGAGTCGTCCAGGTCTTCTGTCCGTTGATGACGTAATGATCGCCGTCGCGCTTGGCGGTCGTCTTGAGCGAGGCGAGATCCGAGCCTGCGCCCGGCTCCGAGAAGCCCTGACACCACCAGATGTCGAGATTGGCGGTCGCCGGCAGGAACTTCTTCTTCTGCTCGTCATTGCCGAATTGCGCGATCACCGGACCGACCATCGCCACGTTGAAGGCGAGCGTCTGCGGCGCGGGATATTGCTGGATTTCGGAATCGAAAATGTAGCGCTGCACCGGGCTCCAGTCCGTGCCGCCCCATTGCTTCGGCCAACCGGGCGTCGCCCAGCCGCGCTTGTTCAGCGCGCGCTGCCAGGCGACGATCTCGTCCTTGCTGGTGTGAAGGCCGGCGATGAGTTTGTCGCGAACGGAATTGGGCAGGTTGTCGCGGATGAAGGCGCGCACTTCGTCGCGGAACTTCAGCTCTTCGTCTGTGAATCGCAGATCCATTTGTTCTCCGGCTCCTTGAGCGTGCCGACTGGCGGAGCGTCCGCCCGCCCGGCGCTGGCGAAGCCGGGCCGCAAAACCCGCCCTCGCCTGTTTCGTTCCGGCTGCGATGGGAAAAAGCCGCAGGCTCTTCCTGCAAGCCTTGCGCTTCTCCCTCCGCCGCGCGGGCCGCTTCTCGGCAGGCGCCTCGAAAGATGCGCCCCGGACGGCCCTTCGCGTCCGAATTCGAAAAACAGGATAGCTGACGATTTCGCGGGACTGCAAGAGCCTCAATCGCCCGGAAAGACAGGGACTCGCATTTTCGAAAAGTCGGAATGCTCGAAGGCGGCGCCCTCAGCCGCCGCAGGAGGCGCCGCCGAGCACGCAGAAACTGGCGCACCACGGGTGGTTGAGCGTCACGGGCCGCGCCGCCTCGGTCAGTGTCGCGCCGAGGTCGAAACGCGGATCGTAGGGCAGCAAGGTGCAGGCGACGACGCGCGGCGCCGAGGCGCCCTTGTGTTTCACCACCATGCGTGCGCCGGAGCACATGACGCTGTCGGGTGAACGCCCCAGCACGCCCCAGCAGCTCTCGGTGATTTCGGGAACGTCGCGATCCGGCTCCATATCGGGAAAAAGCGTGAGCCGTTCGGGATCCGCGTGGTCGATCCTGACGCCGAGAGCGGCGAAAAGCCGTGCATAGCCCGCCCGCGTCTGGCTCTCGGATTCGCCAAAGGCGAGACGGCCGGCGACGGCCAGATTGAACCCGTGCCGCGCCAGCCATTGCAGACCGTCAACGGTTGAACTCCACGTATGCGCGCCGCGCTCGATCTCGTGCAGGCGCTTGTCGTAATGGTCCAGCGACACCCGCATCATCAGCCGGTCGCCGAACAATTCGCGCAGGGCGAGCAACCGCTTCTCATAGCGACGCATCGGCCGCATGGCGTTGGTGAGAACCAACGCATGAAAGCCGCGTCCCAGCGCATCTTCGAGCATCGTCAGGCAATCGCGGTTCAGGAACGGCTCGCCGCCGGTGAAGCCGATGGTGCGGGTTGGTAATTTCCGGTCCGCGATTTCATCGAGGAAATCCGCCGCCTCTTCCGCGCTCAGAAAGGCGAGCCGGTCATTCTTCGGCGTCGATTCGATGTAGCAGGTGGCGCAGGCGATGTTGCAGAGCGTGCCGGTGTTGAGCCACAAAACGTCAAGCTGTTTCAGTGCGACCTGCGCGCGTCGCTCGCCTGACAGCGTCGTCGCCGGGTTCTGAAATTTCCGCGCGTCGAGCGCCGTCGGCGTCTCTGTTCGCGGCCAGTCGCGCCCCGCCCCGCCTTTGATGAAATGCGCGCGTCCCGGGCTGAGCGTCTTGCCCTGCGCCTTGCGCTCCGCCGCCGGCAGAATGTCGCAATCCGCCCACAGACCTGTTTCCAGCGCCTTGGCGTAAACCTCGGGCAAACGCGCCGCGCGCATCGCCGCCGCGGCGGCAGCGTGATCATAGTCGAGCGCGCAATGTTCGATGGCGATCTCGCCGGCCTTCGCGCCGGGCGTCAGCACGCTGAACCAGACGCGCGCCGTCCCGTCATTCGCCGGCATGCCGAGCGCCCCGGAATTGTGCCAGAGCCGGCCGGCGACGTCTTGCGTGAACGGCAGGCCGCTATGCCCGACAATGACGCCGTCGACATGCGGCGCCTCTTCATCGTCGAGCAGCGACAATTCGCTCGCCTTGACCCGCTCCGGCCCCGACGGAAACACGAAGGTCGAAATTCCGCTCGGCGCTCCATGCAGTACGGCGAGGCGCAAGCCATTGATGAGAATATCGACTCGCTCCGGCAAACCGGCGAGCCACGCCCGATGATCTGCGCCAAGCTGGGCGCTCGCATGCGCATACCACGCTGCGGAAAGGGCCTCGCAGGACGACCCCGGCGCAAAGCCGCACCCGCAATCCGCCGCGCCATCGGCTAGATTGGCCTCGCAATTGCCCTTGATCGCGACAATTCCGGCGGCGCGCGCGCGTTCGACGCAGGTCAGCGCATCGGCGCCATAGGCGACGAGATCGCCGGTCGAAACGATGCGCTGCGGCGCAATGCCACGCGCCTTCGCCGCCGCGAGCAGCGCGTCGAACGCCTGGATGTTGGAATAGGCGCCGCCGAAAACGACGAGCGGGCCGTCGCAGGCAATCTCCATCGCACAAGGCGTCATCGTGTCTTGTTCCGACATTCTTCTTGGCCTGCCCGCTGATGGGAGAATTCCAAGTTTTGAACAATAGGACATTCGTGGCGCGATCAAATGCCGCGCGGCGCGGCGTCGCGGCCTTGTGATCGAACCGCCCAAGAAAAAGGGCGGCCCCTCGCGCCGCCCTTTCCCGAAACCGAAGCCGCTTACCAGCGCGGCCCATAGAGACGCGGCGGCGGGCCGTAGCGGCGCGGACCGCGATAATATCCGTAGCCGTAGCCGCGCGGCCGAACGCGCCAGCACCGGCCCCATTCGTTACAGACGACACGGACATTCTCGGTCAGAGCCGGCGCCGCAACGCCGCTGTCGAAAGCAGGAGCGGCGCTCGCGCCGGAAGCGACGAAACCGCCTCCGAGAAGCGCGGCTGCGACCAGCGCAGACTTGAAAATCTTCATGATCAATCTCCTTGATTTGGGCAATGTCTCAACCCGCAATGACGATAGGTCCCCTTATGTGAGCGGGACCTGAATCGCTTGTTCACCCTCGGTTCATCGAAGGATTTGCGCCAGGAAAAGACGAGTGCGCTGCTGCTGCGGATGCGCGAAGAACTCCTCGGGCGGCGCGCTCTCGATCACCTGCCCCTCGTCCATGAACACGACGCGGTCGGCGACCTGACGCGCAAAGCCCATCTCGTGCGTGACGCAGATCATCGTCATGCCGTCGGCCGCGAGTTCGACCATCGTGTCGAGCACCTCCTTGACCATCTCGGGATCGAGCGCCGAGGTCGGCTCGTCGAACAACATGATCTTCGGCGACATGCACAGCGCGCGCGCGATCGCCACGCGCTGCTGCTGCCCGCCCGACAATTGCGAAGGAAATTTGTCGGCCTGTTCGGGAATGCGCACCCTTTCGAGATATTTCCGCGCGATCTCCTCGGCTTTGGCTTTGGGCGTCTTGAGCGCCCAGATCGGCGCAAGCGTGCAGTTCTCCAGAACCGTCAGATGCGGAAACAGATTGAACTGCTGAAACACCATGCCGACGTCGCGGCGGATCGCCTCGATATGACGCACATCGTCATTGAGTTCGACGCCATCGACGACGATGCGCCCCTGCTCATGCCGCTCGAGCCGGTTGACGCAGCGGATCAGCGTCGATTTGCCCGAGCCGGACGGCCCGGCGATGACGATCTTCTCGCCGCGTCGCACGGTGAGATTGACGCCCTTCAGAGCGTGAAAGGCGCCAAACCATTTGTGCATGTCGATGATGTCGACGGCGGCCGGTTGGTCGTTCATCGCAAGTCCTAACGCGCGCGCGCCTGCGCCAGACGCCGCTCCACCGCGAGCGAATAGCGTGACATGGCGAAACAGAAGACGAAATAGAAAAGCCCGGCGAAAATATAACTCGTGGTCGCGATCGTCGGCCCGGCCCAGGCCGGATCGAGCCGCGCCACATCGACCGCGCGCAGAAAATCGAGCGCGCCGACGGCGGCGACGAGGGTCGTGTCCTTGAACAGGCCGATGAACGTGTTGACGAGGCCGGGAATCACCAGCGTCAGCGCCTGCGGCAAGACGACGAGCCGTTGCGTGCGCCATGCGCTGAGGCCAAGCGCCTGCGCGGCCTCCGTCTGGCCACGCGGGATCGCCTGCAAACCGCCGCGCACGACTTCCGCCATATAGGCGGAGGCAAACAGCGCCACGCCGATCAACGGACGCAACAGCCGGTCCGGCGCCCATTCCTCCGGCACGAACAGCGGCAGCATGACATTCGCCATGAACAGAACCGCGATCAGCGGCGCGCCGCGCACGATCTCGATGAAGCCGATGCTCATCATCCGCACGACCGGCAGCCGCGAGCGTCGGCCCAGCGCCAGCATCACGCCGAACGGCAGCGAGAAAACGATGCCGACCGCCGCGACCAGCAAGCTGACGAACACGCCGCCCCATTGCGACGTCGGCACGATGGCGAGGCCGAGAAACGGCGCGCCGTAAAGCAGCGCCAACGCGACAAACGGATAAACGGCAAGAAACAGCGTGAGCGCGAGCCCCTTGCGCGGCGCCCCCCGCCACAGGTTCCAGGCGACAAGCGCCGCGCCGAGCGCCATCGTCAGATCGACGCGCCAGCGCAAGGCCGGCGGATAAGGTCCGTAGACGAAGAACGGAAACTTCTCGACGATGAAGGCCCAGCACGCCCCCGCCCCCGTCGCGCGGCACGCGGCGCCGTCCGGCGCGCGCCACACGGCGTCGAGAACGAGATAACGCAGCAGATCGGGCGCAAGCCACAGGATCAGGGCGGCAAAAGACAGCGTGGCGAGGCTTGAACCCCAACCGCCGAAAAGATGCGCGCGCGCCTGCGCCAGCGCGCCATCGCGCGCGGGCGGCTTGAGGACGAGGCCGGCCTCGCTCATGATCCGCCCCCATGCCTCGCCAGCCGCGCGTTATAGGCGTTCATCGCCACCGACGCCGCGAGCGAAATCGCCAGATAGACCGCCATGGTCAAAGCCACGATCGGCACGGCCGCGCCGGTCTGATTCAGCACGGTGCCCATGAACACCTGCACGAGATCGGGATAGGAGATGAACACGGCCAGCGACGAGTTCTTCGTCAGGTTGAGATATTGGCTCGTCAGCGGCGGAATGATGACGCGCATCGCCTGCGGAATGACGACAAGGCGCAGGCTCTGCCCATGCGTCAGCCCCAGCGCGTCCGCGGCCTCGCGCTGGCCTTTCGGAACGGCGAGCAAACCCGCGCGCACGATTTCCGCGATGAAAGACGCCGTATAGGTCGAAAGCCCAATGACCAGCGCGACGAATTCCGGCGTCAGCCGCAGCCCGCCGACGAAATTGAAGCCCTTCAACTGCGCCGGCTGGAACCGCAGCGGCGCGCCGAAGACAAGCGCAGCCGCGAGCGGCGGCAAGACGACGAAGGCCAGAGCGACGAGCGCCACCGGCGGCCGCCGCCCCGTTCGCTTTTGCTTGGCTCGCGCGTAAGAAACCCAGACAAGCGCGGCGATCAGCCCAAGGACGAGCGCAATCGCCGCAGCCTGCGCCCCGCCCTGCGCCATCGGCTCGGGAACGAACAGGCCGCGATTGTTGAGAAAGATATCGCCGAAGCGCAGCGACTGCCGCGGCCCCGGCAGCGCTTTCAGAACGGCGTTGTACCAGAACAGCAATTGCAGCAGCAGCGGCAGATTGCGCAGCGTCTCGACATAGGCGCCGCACAGGCGCGAGACGAGCCAGTTCTGCGAGACGCGCCCGACGCCGATCAGGAACCCCAGCGCCGTCGCCAGAACCGCGCCGATCGCCGCCACCGTCAGCGTATTGAGAAGGCCGACGAAAAAAGCGCGGCCATAGGTCGAGGCCGCCGAATAGGCGATGAGGCTTTGACTGACCTCGAAACCCGAAGGCTGCGACCAGAAGCCGAAATCGGTCGGAATGCCGCGCTGGCGCATGTTCTCGCGCGCCAGCGTGAGGGCGAAATAGAACAGGCCGCCGACAAAAGCGAGAAGCGCCGCCTGCGCGGCGCCCCCGCGCCAGCGCGGATCGCGCCACGGCTTCGGCTTTTGCGTCGTCGCGGCGCTCGCCTCGGCCATTCCGCCCCCGCTCGTCAGCCGTCGCGCGCCGTCATGCGATCATCGCACCGGCGGCGCGTATTGCAGACCGCCCTTCGACCACAGGGCGTTGACGCCGCGCTTGATGCGCAGCTTCGAGCCGTCGCCGAGATTGCGATCGAAAATCTCGCCGTAATTGCCGACCAACTTGATAATGCGATAGGCCCAGTCGCGCGACAGGCCGAGGCTTTCGCCGTAATTGCCTTCCGATCCGAGCAGGCGCTTGGCGTCCGGCGCCTCGGAGCGCGCCTTGTCATCGACGTTCTTCGAGGTGACGCCCATTTCCTCGGCGTTGACGAGCGCGAAATAGGTCCATTTGACGATGTTGAACCAGGCGTCGTCGCCCTGCCGCACCAGCGGGCCAAGCGGCTCCTTGGAGATCACTTCCGGCAGCACCGTATGTTCCTCAGGAGCCTTCAATTTGGCGCGCTCGGCGTAAAGGCCGGACATGTCGGTGGTGAACGCGTCGCAGCGCCCATCCTGATAGGCCGCCACCGCTTCGTCGGCATAAGCGTAGGTGACAGGCTCGAACTTCATATTATTGGCGCGGAAATAATCGGAGAGATTGAGCTCCGTCGTCGTGCCCTGAATGACGCAGATCGAGGCGCCCGACAATTCGAGCGCCGACGTGACGTTCAGCTTCTTGCGCACCATGAAGGCCTGACCGTCGAAATAGGTGACGCCGGCGAACAGAAAGCCCTGCCCCGCCTCGCGCGACAAACTCCAGGTCGTGTTGCGCGATAGCAAATCCACCTCGCCCGACTGCAAGCCGGTGAAGCGATCCTTCGCCGTCAGCGGAATGAAGCCGATTCGCGTCGGATCGTTGAAGATCGCCGCCGCGACAGCGCGACAGAAATCAACGTCGAAGCCGACCCATTGCGCATTGTCCTGCAAGCCGAACCCGGGCAGCCCCGGATGCACGCCGCACAGCAGCTTGCCGCGTTTCTGCACCTGATCGAGCGTTCCCGCCGACGCAGGCGCAACGGCCAGAAACAGCGCCGAAACGGCGGCGAGAGCGAGCAAGGCGAAACGTTTCATCGATCCGGGAACTCCAGCGAAGCGGTCCGCGCGACCGCCGAATTGCGCGCAGCATATCAGGCGGTTTTCTTGGCAGGGTCAAGGCGCGGCCGATGGCGTTGGCGTCGCAATCGGGTTAAGCGGAAGACGATGACTAGCGACGCATTCAACGCTTTCTGCGCCAGCCTGCCGGCGACGACGCATGTCGTGCAATGGGGCGGCGCCGACGTGTGGAAAATCGGCGGCAAGGTCTTCGCCATCGGCTGGGACGAGGGCGACGTCTGCGCCGTCACGTTCAAGGCCGGCGAATTCGCCTTCGAGATCCTGCGCGACGCGCCGGGCTTGCGGCAGGCGCCCTATCTCGCCTCGCGCGGCCTGAAATGGATTCAGGCCTACGCCGCGCCCGGCCTCGACGACGCGGAACTGCGCGCCTATCTGCGCCGCTCCTACGACATGGTCGCGGCCGACCTGCCGAAGAAAACGCGCCGCGCGCTGGGCCTTGCCGACCCTTCGGCTTGACGCAGGCCCGCCCCGTCGCCACCTTGCGCGCCGTTCAACAGAAGAGCCTGCACGCCATGACCAAGGTCACGCCCGAAAGCCTGAAAGCCATGAACAGCCGCACGCGGCTCGTCCACGCCGGGCGCGACCCTTTCGAGCAGCATGGCTTCATCAATACGCCGATCTATCGCGGCTCGACGGTCCTCTCGCCGACGATGGAGGACCTCTACGCCCGCAAGGCGAAGTATATTTACGGCACGAAAGGCACGCCGACGACCGACGCGCTGGAGACGGCGTGGAGCGATCTCGCCGGCGCCGCCGGCACCGTGCTCGTTCCCTCGGGCCTCGCGGCGATCACGGTGGCGCTGCTGGCGGCGGTCAAGGCCGGCGATCACGTGCTCGTTGCCGATTCCGCCTATCGGCCGGCGCGCGTCTTCTGCGACACCGTGCTCAAGCGCATGGGCGTCGAGACGACCTATTACGATCCGCTGATCGGCGAGGCGATCGAGACGCATTTCCGCCCCAACACCAGCGTCGTGCTCGTTGAAGCGCCGGGCTCGCAAAGCTTCGAGGTGCAGGATATTCCCGCCATTTCCGCTGCGGCGAAAAAGCGCGGAATTTGCGTCGTCATGGACAACACCTGGGCGACGCCGCTGTTTTTCCCGCCGCATGCGCGCGGCGTCGATATGGCCATCGAGGCCGGCACCAAATATCTCTCCGGCCATTCCGATCTGCTGCTCGGCCTCGTCTCGGCCAACGCCGAATGGTTTCCGCGCCTGCGCGAAACGTTCGACGCTTTCGCCATGTGCGCCGGGCCGGAAGACGTGTTCCTCGCCCTGCGCGGCCTGCGGACGATGGAGCTGCGCCTGCGCGAGGCCGAGCGTCAGGGCCTGGAAATGGCGCGTTGGCTGGAGGCGCGGCCGGAAGTCGCGCGCGTGCTGCACCCGGCCTTCCCCTCCTGCCCCGGACACGAATTCTGGAAGCGCGATTTTCTCGGCTCGTCCGGCCTTTTCTCCGTGATTCTCAAGCCGGCGTCGCGCGCCGCCGTCGCCGCGCTGCTCGACGGCCTGCAATTATTCGGCATGGGCTATTCGTGGGGCGGCTTCGAGAGCCTCGTCATCCCCTTCGATTGCAAAACCTATCGCACGGCGACCGACTGGAGCCCCGGCGGCCCCGCCCTGCGTTTCTCCATCGGCCTCGAACATACCGACGATCTGAAAGCCGATCTGGCGGCGGGTTTCGAACGGATGAAGTCGGCGGGCTGAGGCGCGCGCGCAAGTGGCGACCCCGACAGGATTCGAACCTGTGACCTGCCGCTTAGAAGGCGGCTGCTCTATCCAACTGAGCTACGGGGCCGAATCCGCCGCGCCGCGCGTCAGTGCGTCCAGGGCATGACGCGGTTGGTGCGGAAATTATCCGAATAGGAAACCGGGCGAATCTTCGAAACTTTCGGCTCCTCAACGCGGTAGGCGAGGCCATTGCGCTCGGCGTAGGCGATCGCTTCATCCTTGGTCGCGAAATTGAGCCGGATCTGTCCCTTCATGTCGCCGGAGCCTGTCCAGCCCATCAGCGGATCGACGTCGCGCGCCTGCGCAGGTTCGAAATCCAGACGCCACAGCTTCGATTTCGCGCCGCCGGACTGGGTGACGCTCTTGGCGGGGCGGTAGATGCGTGCGGTCATGATCTCGGCCTTCTCGTTTCCGCGCGCGGCGGGATTCGCAAGGGCGGCGTGGTCGGGGCAGCAGGATTCGAACCTGCGACCTGAAGTACCCAAAACTTCCGCGCTACCAGGCTGCGCTATACCCCGTCGCCGGCCTGACGACCGTCGCGTGTCCGGCCTTGGCTACCATGCCCGACGCCCTGCCGACAAGACGCCGCAGCCCTGTTCTATCGGCTGAAAATCGAATGCCGCGCCCGATCGCCGATCTTCAGTCCGAAACGCGCCGCCGCCCCGCCATTCAGCTCCAGCACGGCCCAGGCTGGCGCGCCGGAGGGAATCAACGTCTCCGACATCGGCTCGGCGTTGGCGGCGATGTTCACAATGCGTCCATCGCGCGAGAAAAACAGCATATCGAGAGGCAAATAGGTGTTTTTCATCCACATCGTCACTTGCTGCTCGGTCTTGAAGTCGAACAGCATGCCGCGATCTTCCGGCATATAGCGGCGAAACATCAGCCCCCGCGCGCGCTCCGATTCCGTGCGCATCACTTCGACCTGAAACGCGCGCGCGCCATCCGCAGTCAGAATTTCGAACTTTTCCAGTCCGCCCTCGGCCAGCGCCGGACGCCACAATCCGGCGAGCAAGACGACCAGCGCCGCAACCCACATCCGCATGACGGGAAAACGGGAGAAAGACCGAAACGTCATCGCGCCCTCGCAAAAGCAAATCGCGCGCCGTGTAGCGCGCGATCAAGACCGTTCCAAGGCGCGTTCAGTGCGACGACGGAACCGCCGCCTCGAATGGCCGCACCTCGGCCGCCATCAGCCCCTTCGGTCCGGGCCCGAACCGCGCCAGCAGACTGTCGCCCGGGTTGAGGTCGCCCAGACCGTAGCGCCGCAGCGTCTCCATATGGACGAAAATGTCCTCGGTGCCTTCGCCGCGCGTCAGGAAGCCAAAGCCGCGCAAGCGATTGAACCACTTCACGACGACGATTTCGAAACCTCCGGTCGGCTGCACCTGCACATGCGTGCGCGCCGGCTGCTGCGCCGGATGCACCGCCGTCGACAGGTCGAGCGACAGAACGCGAAACACCTGCAGGCCTTTGGAGCGATGCTGGGCTTCGCAGACGATGCGCGCGCCTTCAAGCGCGGTCTGGAATCCGTCGCGGCGCAGCACGGTCACATGCAGAAGCACGTCCGGCAAACCGCCGTCCGGCACAATGAAACCATAACCCTTCGCCACGTCGAACCATTTGATGCGGCCGGCAATTTCGACGAGATCGAGCGCCGGCGCGTCTGACGGCGCGTCGACGTCGAGGTTGAAACGTAAATTTGTGGGATCCTTGCTGCCCAACTGACCAGCTCCCCAGCGGTAAATTGAAGCCGACGAAAGCCGGCGAAACATTCGGAATATCCATCTCCGATCGCGAATCGCGCGAAGAAGAATCACTTAACGAAAAGATAACATCGGCAGCCGTTCGGCAAAGCCTAAAACCGAGCTGTAACGCCGGGACGCGCGCTTTTCTTTGGACAGAGCGCCCGCGCGGCCCGACTCACCCCAGACCGTCAAGGATATCGCCGATGTCGCCGCGCAAGACGAGGTCGGCTTCCTCGTCGAGCGCCGTCGGATCGCGATTGACGATGACGAGACGCGCGCCGGAGCGTTGCGCGATCACCGGAAAGCCGGCCGCCGGATAGACCACCAGCGACGAGCCGATGGCGAGAAACACATCGCAGGCGACGGAGGCGTCGCGCGCCAGCCCCATGGCGTGTTCGGGCATCGCCTGCCCGAACGAGATCGTCGCGGATTTGATGATTCCGCCGCATCCGCAAAGCGGTGCGCGGCCCGTCGCCTCGAAGCGCGCGCGCACTTCCATCAATTCATGCCGCGTCCCGCAGCTCAGGCATTTGGCGTAGGTGCCGTTGCCGTGCAGTTCGATCACCCTGTCGTCGGGAATGCCGGAGGCCTGATGCAGCCCGTCGATATTCTGCGTGATCAGGGCCGGCATCTTGCCGGATGCGGCGAGCGCGGCGAGCATCCGATGCCCCCGCCCCGGCTGCGCGCCCCGGTAGAGATCGTCCATCGTGAATTTCCGCCGCCACGCCTCGCGGCGCATTTCCTCCGACGAAATGAACAGGTCGAAATCGATCGGCTGGTTTTTCAGCCAGGGCGAGCCCGGCGAGCGGAAGTCCGGGATGCCGCATTCCGTGGAAATGCCGGCGCCCGTAAAGCCGACGACGACGCCGGCCTCGGCGAGGAGATCGCGCAACGCGTCGCGTTGTTGGCTGAGCGAGGTGAGAAGCACGTCAGGCGTCCATGGCCGTTTCAAGCGGCGGTTGCGATGAAGTCGCGGATCAACGCATTCACGCGCGCCGGCTGTTCGTGAATGATCCAGTGACTGCCTTCGGGAATGCGCGCGAGACGCAAATCCGGGATGAAAGCGTCGAGCCCCTCAAGCAGGCTCGGCCGCAACGCCTTGTCCGCCTCGCCCCAGATCACCAGCGTCGGCAGTTCGACGCGGAAAAGCGACGCGTCGATGTGTAGATTCGCCGCGCCCGGATCGCCCTCCTGCGGCGGATGCAGCGGCGAGGCGCGATAATAGTTGAGGCCGCCCGCGATCGCGCCGGGTTGCCCCCACGCCGCGGCGTAAGCCTGCTTTTCGGCGTCGCTCAGCACGCTTTCACCAGACGGGCCGCACAACATCGCGAAAAGTCGCCGGAAATTGTCTTCCGCCATGATTGTCTCGGCGCCCGGCCGGCGGAAGAAGTTCATATAGGCGCTTGCCGCCTGCTGCTCGGCGTTCTGCGCCAGATCGCGCGCGAAAGTCACCGGATGCGGCGAGTTGACAATGATCAGCTTTTCGATTCGGTCGGGATGCTGCGCCGCCAGATTCCACGCGACCGCCCCGCCCCAATCATGCGCGACGACAATCGCCTTGTCGTTGGGGCTGTAATGATCGAGGAGACCGAGCAGATCGCCGACGAGATGCTTCGGCCTGTACTCTTTCACATCCGCAGGCTTCGAGGACAGGTTGAAGCCGCGCAGGTCGGGCGCAACGGCAAGATGGTCGCGCCCGAATTCGGCCAATTGGGCCGCCCATGCGCCTGAAAATTCGGGAAAGCCGTGGACGAACAGCATCAATTTGCCCGCCCCCTCGCGCAACACATGCAGCCGCTGGCCGTTGACCTCGACGAACTCCTCCATGCCCCGCCTCCTTTTTCGCGATCGTGGCACGCGGCCCACGCGACCCGCAAGCGCGGCCACAGCGTCATTCGCGAATGAATCCAGATTGCGCCGCGCCTCTGGTCATTTGCCGGCGCCTTGCTAAGACTGTGTTGGAAGACGCCTGCCGAACCCAAACGGACCGCCTGCATGACCCTGAGATTCGACTGGACTCCCACGCGCCGCCTCGCGTTGTGCATAACGGCGGCGGCCGCGCTCGCCGCGCCCGCCACGGGCGCGCGCGCCGGCGACGAGCCCGACCCGAAAACCGGCGTGCGCGAGCAATCGCTGTCCAGGGCGCTCGGCGACAAGGCGCCGGACGCCGATCTGCGCCGCGCGCTGATGGAGAAAGGCGTCGCCTACCAGTTCATTTACAACGTCGATGGATTGACCAATACGCGCGGCGGCATGAAGCGCGGCGCGACTTTCAGCGGCCGCCTTGAGTTCAATCTCGACGCCGACCTCGAAAAATTGATGAGCTGGCAGGGCGCGACCTTCCACACCCATATGTTCGATATTCAGGGCGCCGGCCTGTCGCGCAAATTTGTCGGCAACCTGATGCCTGTGTCGAATATCGAAGCCGTGCCGACCTTCCGCCTGTTCGAATTATGGGTTGAGCAGAAATTCGGCGATAATTTCTCGATCAAGATCGGTCAGATCGGCGTCGACGGCGAACACGCCACGAGTTCCTATGCTGGCCTGTTCAACAACGGCACGTTCGGCTGGCCGGCGATTCTCGGCGCCAACCTGCCAAGCGGCGGCCCCGCCTTCACGCTGGCGACGCCGGCGATCCGCGCCCGATACGAATTCACCAAGAACACCTCGTGGCTCGTCGCCGTCTTTAACGGCGATCCGGCCAAGCCCGGCCCCGGCGATCCGCAGGTCCGCAATCCGCACGGCGTCGATTTCCGTTGGCGTCACGGCGCCTATGTCGTCACGGAGGCGCAGCACAAATACAATCAGGAGAAGGACGCCGCAGGCCTGCCCGGCTCGGTGAAACTCGGCGTCTGGCGCCATCTCGCGCGCTTCGACGATCAGCGCTGGGGAACGGACGGCCTGTCGCTCGCCAATCCCGCAAGCAACGGGATCGCGCGCCGTCATAACGGCAATTACGGCGTCTATGGCATGCTCGATCAGATGGTCTGGCGGCTTGAGGGCGACAAAGGCGTCGGAATTTTCGCCCGCGCCTTCGCCAATCCCTCGGATCGAAATCCCGTCGCCTGGCAATTTGACGGCGGCGTGGTCGCCAACGGCGTGATTGCAGCGCGCCCCGACGACGTTTTCGGCGTCGGCTTTTCCTACGCCCGCATCTCAAACCGCGCCCGCGCGTTCGACGCCGACGTCGTGTCCTTTGGAGCTGCGACCGCCCGGCGCGATTTCGAGGCGATCGTCGAGGCCAATTATCAATGGCAGGTCATGCCCGGCTGGTCTCTCCAGCCGAACATTCAGTACATTTTCCACCCTGGCGCGCATGTGGCCAACCCGCTGGACCCGGCCGGAAAGCCGATCCGGAACGCGCTGGTCTTCGGCCTGCGTTCGGGCTGGAAATGGTGAGGCGGCTCAGATTTTCTTGAGGAACTCGGTGCGCAGCACGAGGCCTTTCACCTTGTCGGTGCGGCCCTCGATCAGGTCCGGATCATCGGTGAGATGGATGTTCTTCACCACCGTGCCGCGCTTCAGCACGGTGGAAGAGCCCTTCACTTTCAAATCCTTGATGACTTGAACGGAGTCGCCTTCGGAAAGCTTGGCGCCGTTGCTGTCGCGCACGTCCATGTGGCCCATGTCCCTGATCTGCGGCGCGCCCGCCGCGCCAGTTCCGACAAGCGCCATAGGCTTTCGCAGGGGGCTTTGTCCAGCCGCGCGCCATACAAAAGCGGCGCAAACCGGGGCGGCGCGGCCGCCTCCCATTTGACAGGCGCAAGCCCCTCGCCCATGTTCCGCCACGAAAACGGCAGGGCTGCGGGGGCTCCGTCTTCTTTTCCATCCATGTCTGCGAGGCCGGTTTGTCCAATAGCGTCGTCATCGTCGAGTCGCCGGCGAAGGCCAAAACCATCAACAAATATCTGGGCAAAGGCTACGAGGTTCTGGCCTCGTTCGGCCATGTGCGCGACCTCGTCGACAAGGACGGCTCCGTCGATCCCGACAATGATTTCGCCATGCTGTGGGATGTGGACGGACGCTCGGCCAAGCGCCTCGCCGACATCGCCCGCGCGGTGAAAGAGAGCGACCGCGTCATTCTCGCAACCGACCCGGATCGCGAAGGCGAGGCCATTTCCTGGCATCTGCTTGAAGTTCTCAACGCCAAGAAGGTGCTGAAGGACAAGCCGATCCAACGCGTCGTCTTCAACGCCATCACCAAGGACGCCGTGCGTCAGGCGATGGAGCATCCGCGCGGCATCGACCGCGCGCTTGTCGACGCCTATCTGGCGCGCCGCGCGCTCGACTATCTCGTCGGCTTCAACCTCTCGCCGGTTCTGTGGCGCAAATTGCCGGGCGCGCGCTCGGCCGGCCGCGTGCAATCCGTGGCTCTGCGCCTCGTCTGCGACCGCGAGCTTGAGATCGAGAAATTCGTCAAACGCGAATATTGGTCGCTCGTCGCGCATCTGAAAACGAAGAACGACGCGCCATTCACCGCGCGTCTCGTCGGCGCCGACGGCAAGAAGATCGCCCGTCTCGACATCGGAACCGGCAAGGAAGCCGAGGCTTTCAAGGCCGCGCTCGACAAGGCCAAATTCACCGTCGCCTCCGTCGAGGCCAAGCCGGCCAAACGCCACCCTTACGCGCCCTTCACGACATCGACCTTGCAGCAGGAAGCCTCGCGCAAGCTTGGGCTCGCGCCGGCGCGCACCATGCAGCTTGCGCAGCGCCTCTACGAAGGCGTCGATATCGGCGGCGAGACCGCTGGTCTCATCACCTATATGCGAACCGACGGCGTCGACATGGCGCCTGAGGCGGTCGCAGCCGCGCGCAAGGTGATCGGCAAGGAATTCGGCGACGCCTATGTGCCGAAAGTGCCGCGCAAATACACAACGAAAGCCAAGAACGCGCAGGAAGCGCACGAAGCCATTCGCCCGACCGATCTGACGCGCCTGCCGAAATTCGTCGCGCGCCAGCTCGATCCCGATCAGGCCCGCCTCTACGATCTCATCTGGACGCGCACCATCGCCTCGCAGATGGAGAGCGCCGAACTGGAGCGCACCACCGTCGATATCCTCGGCGAAGCGGGCGGGCGCGCGCTGGAGTTGCGCGCCACCGGCCAGGTCGTGCGCTTCGATGGCTTCCTGAAACTCTATCAGGAAGGCAAGGACGATCAGGACGATGAGGACGGCGGCCGCCTGCCGCCGATGGCCGCGCGCGATCCGCTGTCGAAGGACAAGATCGAAGCGACGCAGCATTTCACCGAGCCGCCGCCGCGCTTCACCGAGGCGACGCTGGTCAAGCGCATGGAAGAACTCGGCATCGGCCGTCCCTCCACTTACGCCTCGACGCTTGCCGTTCTGCGCGACCGCGATTATGTGCGCATCGAGAAGAAGCGGCTGATCCCGGAAGACAAGGGCCGCCTCGTCACCGCCTTCCTCGAAAGCTTCTTCGCGCGTTACGTCGAATATGATTTCACGGCGGACCTTGAGGAAAAGCTCGACCGCGTTTCGAACCACGACGCCGACTGGAAGGTCGTGCTGCGCGATTTCTGGACGGATTTCTCCGGCGCGCTCGGCGAGATCAAGGATCTGCGCACCTCCGAAGTCCTCGACAATCTCAACGAATTGCTCGGCCCCCACATCTTCCCGGCCAAGGAAGACGGCTCCAACCCGCGCGCCTGCCCGTCCTGCGGCGGAGGGCAATTGTCGCTCAAGCTCGGCAAGTTCGGCGCCTTTATCGGCTGCTCGAATTATCCCGAATGCAAATTCACGCGCACCCTGTCGGCGACCGACGCGACCTCCGTCGCCGAAGGCGATCGGCCTGGCGTGAAAGTGCTGGGTCAGGACCCGAAGACCGGCGAGGAAATCACTCTGCGCGACGGCCGCTTCGGCCCCTATGTGCAGCAGGGAGAAGGCGACAAGCCAAAGCGCTCGTCGCTGCCCAAGGGCCTCGCGCCCGCCGACCTCACCATCGAGAAGGCGATCAAGCTTCTGGCGTTGCCGCGCGAGGTCGCGCGCCATCCAGACACCAAGGAGCCGATCCTCGCCAATCTCGGCCGCTACGGGCCTTACGTGCAACACGGCAAGACCTACGCCAATCTCGGCAAGGATGACGATATTCTCGAAATCGGCGGCAACCGCGCCATCGACCTCATCCGCGCCAAGGAGAGCGGTCTTTCCGGCCGCAGCTTTGGCAAACAGGCCTCGACCGCCTCGCGCGCGCTCGGCGATCATCCGCAGGGCGGCGCCGTCGCCATCAAGGCCGGCCGCTTCGGGCCTTACGTGAGCTGGGGCAAGATCAACGCAACCTTGCCCAAGGACGCAGACCCGACGACCTATTCGCTCGACGAGGCGGTGGCGCTTCTCGCCGCCAAGCAGTCCGGCGCTTCGGCCTCGCAGGGCCGTCCGCTCGGCGACCATCCCGACGGCGGCGCCGTCACCGTGCGCGCCGGACGCTTCGGGCCTTATGTGGCCTGGGGCAAGATCTACGCGACGCTGCCCAAGGACGCCTCGCCCGACACGATCGGCCTCGACGAAGCCCTGCGCCTGCTCGAAGCCAAGGCCGGCAAATCTCCGGCGAAGAAGGCTCCCGCAAAGAAAGCCCCCGCCAAGAAAGCCGCTCCTGCGAAAAAGCCAGCCGCCAAGGCGAAAGCGGACGACGACGATAGCGCCCCCTTCGAAGGCGCGAAGAAAATCGTCAAACCCGCAGCGAAAGCGCCTGCTGTGAAAAAGCCCGCAGCGAAAAAGACCGTCGCCAAGAAGGCGGCAGCGAAAAAAGCGCCCGCCAAGAAGGTTGCGAAGAAAAAATAACGCGGCGAAGAACGCGCGAACGGCTCACCTGAATCCATGGCCGGGTTTGACCCGGCCATGACGTTTATTGATCGGCGCAGCCAGCCGCGATCACGCAGCGCGTCGCCCCGCCTCTGGCCAATCGGCCGCAAACGCCCCATCTTGGCCGCATGAGCAAAAAGAAATCCGACGACTCGCCGCCGCGCGCCCTGCCCTCGCGCGAGGAGATACTCGCCTTCATCGCCCGCGAGCGCGCCGCCGCCGCTGAAGCCGGCCTGCCCGCGCCCGCGAAGATCGGCAAGCGCGAAATCGCGCGGGCGTTCGACGTGAAGGGTCAGGCCGAGCGCATGCTGCTGAAACGCATGTTGCGCGAGCTGGAGGCCGAAGGCGCGGTCGAGCGTCGCGGCAAAGGCCTGCATCGCCCCGGCATGCTGCCGCCTGTCGTGCTTGCGGATGTGACGGGACGCGACGCCGACGGCGAACTCATCGCGACGCCTGCCGAATGGGACGAGGAGCATGGGCCGACGCCCCGCATCGCACTGTTCGTTCCGCGCAAGCAGCGCCCCGGCGCGCCAACGCCGGGCGTTGGCGATCGCGCCCTCGTGCGCGTCGAACTCAATCGCGACGCCGGCGCCCGCGAGCCCGCCTATACCGGCCGCGTCATCAAGCTGTTGTCGCGCGCGCGCACGCAGACGCTCGGCGTTTTCCGCGCCGATCCAAACGGCGGCGGCCGCGTGTTGCCCATCGACAAGAAGCAATCCAATCGCGGCGAATTGCAGGTGATGGCCGGCGCCGAGGGCGAGGCGCGCGACGGCGACCTCGTCGCCGTCGAAACTCTGCGCGCCGGCCGCTACGGCCTGCCGCAGGCGCGCGTGCGCGAACGCCTCGGCTCGATGGCGAGCGAGAAGGCCGTGAGCCTCATCGCCATCTACGCGCATGGCATTCCCAACGTCTTCCGCCCCGAGACGATCCGCGAGGCGGAGGCAGCCAAACCCGCGACGCTCGCCGGCCGCGAGGATTGGCGGCAATTGCCGCTCGTCACCATCGACCCGGCCGACGCCAAGGATCACGACGACGCCGTGCATGCTGCGCCCGACGACGATCCCAAAAACGTCGGCGGCTTTGTTCTCACCGTCGCCATCGCCGACGTCGCCGCTTATGTGAGACCCGGCGGCGCGCTCGACCGCGAGGCGCTCGACCGCGGCAATTCGGTCTATTTTCCCGACCGCGTCGTGCCGATGCTGCCCGAGCGCATCTCCAACGATCTCTGCTCGCTGCGTCCGCTTGAAGACCGTCCCGCGCTCGCCGTGCGCATGATCATCGACGCCAGGGGTCGCAAGCTGCGTCACACGTTCCATCGCGTCATGATGCGCTCGGCCGCGAAACTCTCCTACCAGCAGGCGCAGTCAGCGCTGGACGGCATGCCGGATGAGACGACGGCGCCGCTGCTCGGCAACGTGCTCAAACCGCTGCAGGCGGCCTACGAAGCCCTGAAGATCGAGCGCCAACGCCGCAGCCCGCTCGAACTCGATCTGCCGGAACGCAAGATCCTTTTGAAGCCTGACGGCACGGTCGATCGCGTCGTCATCCCGCCTCGCCTCGATACACATCGGCTCATTGAGGAATTCATGGTGCTGGCCAATGTCGCGGCCGCCGAAACGCTCGAAGCCGAACGCCAACCGCTGATCTATCGCACGCACGATGAGCCCTCTATTGAAAAGCTCAACGCGCTCGCCGAATTCCTCGCCTCTATCGACATCAAGATCGCCAAGGGGCAGGTGCTGAAGCCGCAACAGTTCAACGGCATTCTCGAGCGCGTGCGCGACACGGAGAACGAGCATCTCGTCAACGAAGTCGTGTTGCGTTCGCAGGCGCAGGCCGAATACACGCCGGACAATTACGGCCATTTCGGCCTGCATCTGCAACGCTACGCGCATTTCACCTCGCCGATCCGCCGTTACGCCGATCTGATCGTGCATCGCGCGCTGATCCGCGCGCTCGGCCTCGGCAAGGACGGCCTGCCCGACGCCGCCATGAGCGAACTCGACGAAATCGCCGCGCGCATTTCCGCCGCCGAACGCCGCGCCATGACGGCGGAACGCGAGACCATCGACCGGCTCATCGCCACGCATCTCGCCGACCGCATCGGCGCGACCTTCGAAGGCCGCGTCGCCGGCGTCACCAAGGCCGGTCTGTTCGTCAAGCTGAGCGAGACCGGCGCCGACGGCTTCGTGCCCGCGGCGACCTTGGGCGACGAATATTTTCACTACGACGAAGGCCAGCACGCCTTGATCGCCGGTCGTTCCGGCGAGAGCTTCCGCTTGGGCGACATCGTCGAGGTGCGCCTTGTCGAAGCCGCGCCCTTCGCCGGCGCCTTGCGTTTCGAAATGCTGAGCAAAGGCAAAAAGCGCGCGACATCAATGCTGCGCGCCGGCAAGATGCGCAAGGGCGCGCGGCGCGAGACTTTCGCGAAAAGCAAAGGCGGCAAACGCGGCAAGACGCGGCGTTGAAACGGAGGCAAAAGACAGCATGACCGAAGTCGACGGAAGATCGATAAGCTCCCCTGCCGAACGCGACGCCTGGGGCTCGCTCAAGCGCGGGCTGCGCGGGCGCTGCCCGGCCTGCGGCGAGGGCAGGATTTTTCGCGCCTATCTCAAGGTCAACGACGCCTGCCCGAATTGCGGCGAGGAGCTGCATCACCACCGCGCCGACGACGCGCCGCCCTATTTCACCATCCTCATCGCCGGCCATGTCATCGGCGCGCTGATCCTGGCGGTCGACGAGCGCTGGCCGGACCTGCATATGGGCGTGCACATGGCCCTGTGGCCCGTGCTGACGCTGGTCTTGTGCCTGTGGCTGCTGCCGATAGCCAAAGGCGGGCTGGTGGCCTATCAATGGGCCATGCGGATGCACGGCTTCGAGGCTGCGCCCGCGCAAAACAACAAGAAACAGGAAAGCGCCCTCGCATGAGCGACCAGCCCGCCAGCCCCGAAAACATCGAACAGCTCGCCGATTTCCTGACCAAGGTGAACCGCGACCGTTCGACGCCGAACATGCGGCCGAAGAACGCCGCGACGCTGATCCTGCTCGACCATTCGGGCAAGGTTCCGAAGGTGCTGATGGGCAAGCGCCACGCCGGGCACAAGTTCATGCCCGGCAAATTCGTGTTTCCGGGCGGACGCATCGAGGCTTCCGACCGCAAGATGAACGTCGCCGGCGCGCTGTCGCCGGTCGTCGAGGAAAAACTCAACAAGCGCGTCAAGCGCCCCTCCTCCATCCGTCCGCGCGCGCTGGCGCTCGCCGCCATCCGCGAGACCTTCGAGGAAACCGGCATCCTGCTCGGCACGAAGGAATATGGCGCCGCCGTCACGCCGCCGCCCGGCCCGTGGACCGATTTCGTCAGCCATGGCGTGCTGCCCAATCTTGAAAACCTGCATTTCATCGCCCGCGCCATCACGCCGCCGCGCCGGCCGAAGCGCTTCGACACGGCGTTCTTCTCGATGGACGCGAGCGAGATCGCGCACAAGATCGACGGCGTCGTCACGGCCGACACCGAGTTGGTCGAACTCGTCTGGATTCCGCTGGCCGAGGCCCGCAGCCTCGACCTGCCGCCGATCACCGGCGTCGTGCTGAAGGAACTCGACCAGCGCATCGCCGGCGGCATGAAACACGAATTGCCCGTGCCGTTCTTCTATGAAGTCCGCAAGAAATGGCAGCGCGAGGAATTGTGACGCGCCCGTCGCGGAATTCCGCATAAGCTCGCGCATGACCGAACAACACGCCCGACTGGACCGCGCTTCGCTCGTCGCGGCGATTTCGACCGTTTCCATCGTCGGCATCGGTCTGTCGCTGACAATTCCGCTGCTGTCGATGCGGCTGGAGCAGGCGCAGGTTCCCGCCTGGTTCAACGGCGTCAATACGGCCGTGGCGGGATTGGCGACGCTTGTCGGCGCGCCGTTCGTGCCGCGCGTGGCCCAGCGCGTCGGCGTCTGGCGGCTGTTGGTCGCCGCGCTCGTCGTCGGCGTCGCCACGCTTTTCGCTTTCGCAATGACTGACAGGCCCGCCCTGTGGCTCGCCTTGCGCCTGCCCTTCGGCTTCGCGCTGACGACGCTTTTCGTCATTGGCGAATATTGGGTCGTCGCAGCGGCGCCGCCGGCGCGACGCGGCTTCGTCATGGGCGTTTATTCGACGGTGCTCTCGCTCGGCTTCGCCATCGGCCCCGCGCTGCTGATGCTCGTCGGCGCGAAAGGCGTCGCGCCCTTCATGGCGGGCGCGGCCCTGTTCGTCATCGCCGGCCTTCCCGTGGCGCTGGCGCGCGGCCGCACGCCGGAGCTTGAGCCTTCGGCGCACGCGCCGGTGCTGCGTTTTCTTGGCGCGGCGCCCGTGGCGACGCTGGCCGCGCTCGCCTTCGGCGCGGTGGAAACCGGCGGCATGGGGCTTTTCCCGGTTTACGCCCTGCGCGCCGGCTTCGGCGAGGCCGCCGGTCCGTTGCTGGTGACGCTGGTCGCCATCGGCAATATGATTTTCCAGATCCCGCTCGGCTGGGCCGCCGACCGATTCGACAAGCCGCGTTTTCTCGTCGCGCTGGCCGTTTTCGGCTTCGCCGGGGCGCTGATCATGCCGTTCGCCGCGCATTTCGGCCTGTGGGCGCTCGGCGTCGTGCTGCTGATCTGGGGCGGAATCGTCAGCGGCATGTATACGGTCGGTCTCGCCCATTTGGGCGCGCGATTCACCGGAGCGGAACTTGCCTCCGCCAACGCCGCTTTCATCATGTTTTATGCCCTCGGCATGCTCGCCGGCCCGCCGGCGCTCGGCTCCGCGCTCGACATCTGGAGCCCGAACGGCCTGTTTTTCGGCCTCGCGGCGCTGTTTGCCGCCTATCTTGGCGCCATTGCGCTGCGCGGGCGTTCTTGACAAGCCGCGCGTCATCCGTATGGTGCGCCCGAGCTTTCGAGCCGGACCGACGACGCGTCGCCACTCCGGCTTTTGTTATTGGCCGCATGGCCTCTTGAACGGGATAGAACAATGGCCAAGGCCGCGATGATCAAGATCAAGCTCCTGTCGACCGCCGACACGGGCTATTTCTACGTGACGAAGAAGAACGCCCGCACCAAGACGGAGAAGTTCACCTTCAAGAAATACGATCCGGTCGCCAAGAAGCACGTCGAGTTCAAGGAAACCAAGATCAAGTGATCTTGCTTTTCGGCCGCTTCGCCGACCAGATTGCAAAAGCCGCCCTTCCGGGCGGCTTTTTCGTTATTCTCGCGGATCACGCCGCTGCGGCGGCCGGCGGCTGCTTCTTGGCATCTTCCTTGAACACCGCCTCGACCAACCCGTTGGCGAAGGCCGCCGGAACTTCCCCGCGCAGCGCATAGCAATAGGCGCCGGTGACGAAGATCGCGTTCAGCGTGACAAGCGCGACGCTCCCGATCACGGCGACGACGCCGATGATCGAAAATCCGATGACAATCACCGCAGCATGGACGGAAACCGCGTTGGCGACGCCGATGATCAACGCCGAAACAGCGAACAGGGCCAGCATTCCAAGCACGGCGAAAACGCCAAGAGCGCCCTCGCCCACCAACGCCTCGCCCCAACGTTGCCGGATCAGTTCCGCCGAGCGCCTGATCGCCGCGATCGGCCCCAAACCTTCGAGCGCGACCACCGGCATGGCGAAATAGGTCAACATCACCCAAAAGGCGTCGAGAACGCTGACGACGATCAGGCCGATCAGCGAAATGATGATGTTTTGCTTGGAATCGTCTGCCGCGCCCCGGCAGACGCCGGCCAACGTCTTGAGAATGAGCCCGACCGTCGCGGCCAGAGCGCTCCAGCCGAGAATCTGCGGCCAGCGCCCGGCGGCGGCCTGCAACCCCTCGCGCAACGTCGCCCGCCCGCCGTCAAGACTGCGCCGGGCGCAAAAAATCAGCGCCGCATTGGCGAAAACCACGATGAAGGCGCAGAGCAGATAGACGACGAAAGTCGCCAGATAGAACCAGGGGTTGGTCAGTTCGGGTCCGGGCTTCGGCGCCCCGCTCCATAAGGCTTCGAGCAGAATGAAGCCGCCCGCCAGAACAATGACGCCGAAGGCGGACGCCGCCGGCAAGATCATCAACTCTGGCTGTCCGCGTAAAATGGACCAGCTCGCCTTGAGAATCGCCACACCCCGACGCCAGCGTTCCATAGCGCCCTCCCGGGTTCGAACACCAACCCGGAAACTCATAATATAATTGAGGAATTTGGCCTTACGCCGGATCAATCGCGAGCGGACGGCTGAAAATGAGATGGCCGGCGGCAAAGGGCGTTTCGAGGAGGCCACTCCTACCCTTTGCGCGCCGGCCAACCCCACGGACCCAGGAGATGCGGCGGACCTGAGCACTCCGTAGGGTGTTGGAATGGGCATCGCCCATGCCCCGAACGTTACCGGAACCCGCAGAAATAGCAACGCGTTAATGCGGCTTCCGGCCCCTGACTTTTCTATTAGCCTTTATAATAAACCCTACGCGCTCAGGCCGCCTCGGCGGTGACCTGATTGCGGCCGTTGTTTTTGGAGCGGTAAAGCGCCTTGTCGGCGCGCTTGAACAACGCCTCCGGTCCGACGTCGCGACCGCGATCCGAAATCCCGATCGACACGGTCACGGGAATCGCGCGCGCGCCGCCGTTGATCGGAAATTGCGCGCCCTGCACAGCCATGCGCACGCGCTCGCCGACCTTGGCGGCGATATCAAGCGACGTGTCGGGCATGACGACGACGAACTCCTCGCCGCCCATGCGACAGACGAGATCGGCGGTGCGAATGACCTTGCGCACGCGCGACGCGAACTCCTTCAGAACTTCGTCGCCGGCGTCGTGGCCGTAGGTGTCGTTGACCTTTTTGAAGTGGTCGATGTCGAGCACCATCATCGACACGGGACGACCGCGATGCGCCGCCTGATCGAGCAGCGAATTCAGGTGGCTTTCGAGATAACGACGATTGTTCAGGCCCGTCAGGGGATCGACGATGGCCGCTTCGATCGAGGCCTGGAAATTGTCGCGCAACGCGTCGGCATAGCGCTTCCGGCGCAATTGCGTACGCACGCGCGCCAGCAATTCATTGCGGTCGATCGGACGCACCAGATAATCGTTCACGCCAAGATCAAGGCCGCGCAAGATGCGCTGACGATCTTCGAGATCGGCGATCATCAGCAACGGCACGTGCCGCGTGCGCTCCAGAGAACGCAACTGGCTGCAAAGCCGCAGGCCGTCGTAATTGGTCAGTCCGAGGCTGACGACAATGAGATCGTAATTGCCCTCGGCGCCTTTGAACAAAGCCTCTTTGGGATCGGTCTCGACATCGAGCGAATGCACGCCGCGCATCGCCGCAACGATGCGGTCCGACGAGGACGCGCGATCGTCGATGAGAAGAATGCGGCCGTTCTCACCCTTGTCGACGATGGCCGCGTCGGTTGCGTCCGTCACGCCGAGATTGATCGAGGTCTCCGCGCGCGAACGTAATTCGTCGACGGAAACCTTCAATCGCGCCAGCGAGCGCACGCGCGCCAGCAACGCGATTTCATCGACCGGCTTCGTCAGAAAATCGTCGGCGCCGGCTTCAAGGCCGCGCACGCGGTCGGCCGGCTGATCGAGCGCGGTGACCATGACGACAGGCAGATGGGCGGTCTTCGCGTCGGCCTTCAGACGCCGGCAGACTTCGAAGCCGTCCATGCCCGGCATCATCACGTCGAGCAGTACGATATCGCAATTGCCCTGCGCGCAGATGGCCAGAGCTTCCGGGCCGTTCGTCGCGGTCAGAACGTCGAAATATTCGGCGGTCAGACGCGCTTCGAGCAACTTGATGTTCGGCAGAACGTCATCGACGACAAGAATGCGTGCGGTCATCGCTCAAGCTCACTTGTCTACAAGGAAGTTGCGCACGGTTTCGAGGAATTTGACGACCGAAATCGGCTTCGACAGATAGGCCTCGCAGCCGCCTTGCCTGATTTTTTCCTCGTCGCCCTTCATCGCGAAGGCGGTGATGGCGATGACCGGAATGTGGCGCAAGTCCGGATCGTCCTTGATCCATTGCGTCACTTCGAGCCCCGACACCTCGGGAAGCTGGATATCCATCAGAATCAGGTCCGGCTTGTGCTTGCGCGCCAGATCCACGCCCTCGACGCCAGCCCGCGCCTGCAACGTCTGATAGCCATGCGCTTCCAGCAAGTCGTGGAAGAGCTTCATGTTCAGCTCGTTGTCTTCTACGATCAGAACCGTCTTTGTCATCGTCTGTCCTGCTCGCCCCGTCGGACGAGTTACGCCTGAAACTGTGGCAAAGCTTTCGCCGGGCCCTATCGCAACACCTTAAATGAGAGAAATTGACGAAATGACAACCGCATGGGCGCCCCCGTCTCCCCGGCCCGTCAAAAGCGCAGCGGCGCGGGAAGCCGCAGAGGCGCTCGCCATTTCGGCGCTGGGCTGGCTCGCGCAGGACGGCGAAACGCTGGAGCGTTTCCTGTCGCTCTCCGGCCTGACGCCCGAGACGTTGCGCCAGGCCGCCGCCGCGCCCGGCTTTCTCGGCGCCGTGCTGGCGCATCTGATGAACGACGAAAGCCTCCTGATGGCTTTCGCCGCCAATGAAGGCCGCCCGCCGGAGGATATCGCCCGCGCCGCGCATCTGCTCGATCCCGCCCGCGACGCGCCATGAGCGAACCGGCGCAGGCGCCATTCTGCCGCGACTGCCTGAGCTTCGCCGCGGCCGCAGCGCGCCGCTGCCCCGCCTGCGGCTCGCCGCGCCTGTTGCGCCACGCCGAGCGCGACGCCCTGAACCTGGCCCATATCGATTGCGACGCGTTCTATGCGGCGGTCGAGAAACGCGACAATCCGTCCCTGCGCGACAAGCCCGTGATCATCGGCGGCGGCAAACGCGGCGTCGTCTCCACAGCTTGCTACGTCGCCCGCACTTACGGCGTGCGCTCCGCCATGCCAATGTTCAAGGCGCTCAAAGCCTGCCCGGACGCCGTCGTCATTCGCCCCGACATGGCCAAATACGCCCGTGTCGGCAAAGACATCCGCACCTTGATGCGGGAGCTGACGCCGCTGGTCGAACCCCTGTCCATCGACGAGGCCTTTCTCGATCTCGACGGCACGCAAGCGCTGCATGGCGCCAGCGCGGCCGTCACGCTGGCCCGTTTCGCCGCCAAAGTGGAGCGCGAAATCGGCGTCAGCGTCTCCGTCGGTCTCTCCTATTGCAAGTTTCTGGCGAAACTCGCCTCCGATCTCGACAAACCGCGCGGTTTTTCCATCATCGGCCGTCAGGAAGCGGCGGCATTCCTCGCCCCCCTGCCCGTCGGGCGCATCTGGGGCGTCGGCGCGGTGGCGCAGGAGCGCCTCGCCCGCGACGGCTATCGTCTGATCTCGGATTTGCAGCGCGCCGAGGAAGCCGACCTCCTGCGTCGCTATGGCGGCGAAGGCGGCCGGCTCTGGCGTCTGGCGCGCGGCCTCGACAATCGGCGCGTCAGCCCCGATCAGGAAACCAAAAGCATCTCGGCGGAAACGACCTTCCTGACCGATCTCTCCACGGCCGACGATTTGCAGCCGATTCTGCTCGAACTGTCGGAAAAAGTGGCCTATCGGCTGAAAAAGCAGGGATTCGCCGCGAAAAACATCACGTTGAAGCTGAAAACCGCCGATTTCAGGCTGCGCACGCGCGCGCGCTCCGGCTTCAACCCGACGCAATTGTCCGAGCGCATCTTCGACATCGCCCGCGCCCTGCTGCTGCCAGAACTGGATGGCGCGCGCTTTCGTCTCATCGGCGTCGGCGCCGGCGACCTCGCCCCGGCCGAGGACGCCGACCACGCCGATCTGCTTGAGCCGGATCTTGCCCGCGACAAGGCCAAGGAACAGGCGATCGACGCATTGCGGGAGAAGTTCGGCAAGGCCGCCGTCATCCGCGGGCTGGCCTTTCACCCGAAAAAGACGTGACGCCGCCTATTTCTTGCACGCCGGCGTCGGCTTGATCTCAAGGCTGGTCATCTCGCCGGCGAGAACGAAATCGCCGTAATCGAGCTTGAGCGCCCGCGCCACGCCATTGGCGTAGAGATCGAAGGACAGGATGTAATTCGGCGACGAATCCTTCTTGTTGGCGTCGAAATAGCTGATCGCCACCGGCCAGCGCTTCATGCCCTCCAGCGCCGGAATCTGCGCCGCCTTCTCCTGCGGCTTGCTCTCGACAGCTCGGCCGATGACCGCCAGCGTGTTGTAGACGCGGTCGCCGTTGTCGGAGCCGTCATAGACCTTGGTTTCAAAAACGCGCTCGCCGGACTGCGCGGCGACGATCACGCGGCGCAAATGTTCGGTGGGAAACAGAACGCCCTGCGCCAGATCGAGCTTGAGCCGGCGCGGCCGTTTCAGATCGATCGACAAGGCGCCGTCGCGCGACAGGCCGGCCGACCCGTCCACCTCGTCTTCGCCGCCCCGGACGCTGCGGGTCTTGACCTTGAAACGGAATTTGCGCCCGTCGCCGTCCTCGAACGTCGTCGAACGCATGTCGGAGACGCGTGATTCGCCTTCCGTCGGCTCGATCTCCGTATATTGCCGGAATTCCTGCGTATAACCGTCGCAGGGCGAACCGGAAAAGTCGAAGGCGATCTTCCCGCGCGCCGACGAAGGCGCCTTGGAGCCGGTCGATTTCAGCAGCGTCAACTCGTAGGTGGCGCGATGCGAGGCGAGCGGCGCCCCATTTTTCTGCGCCAGTGCCGGGCTGAGCGCGAGCGTCAGTCCAAGAAAAGTCGCTACGGAACGAATGGCCGCCATAGAAAAACCCCGCATTCGGATTCGCGGCGCAGCCGCCGCCTGAAGCTAGTGACGCCCGCACCACCTTGCAATGGACCCTTGCCAGCCGCTTTGCCTTGCGCGACTTTTAGGCCGTGACAGGTGGAGATTCCCATGGGCGTGGAGAAGAGACTGCAAGATTTGGGCATTGTTTTGCCCAAAGCTGCCGCGCCTGTGGCGAATTATCTGCCTTTCGTCCGCACCGGCTCCCTTTTGGTCATCTCCGGCCAATTGCCTTTCGGCCCCGACGGCAAGCTGGGCCCCGGCCATATCGGCAAGATCGGCGCGCAGGTCTTTAACGAGGGCGGGCAGGAAGCCGCCCGCCTCTGCGCCATCAACATTCTGGCGCAAGCCAAGGCTGCTTTAGGTTCGCTGGAGAAAATCCGGCGCTGCGTCCGCCTCGGCGGCTTCATCAATTGCGCCCCCGGCTTTGCGGCCCTGGCGCCGATCATGAACGGCGCGTCGGATCTGATGGTTCAGGCGCTTGGCGAGGCCGGTAAGCACGCGCGCTCCACCGTGGGCGTGGCGGAGCTGCCACTCGACGCGGCGGTGGAAATCGAAGCCATGTTCGAGGTCGAATGACGCGCAAGGCCGACCATGCCTGGCTCTTTGCCCGCCCGATCGCGCATCGAGGCCTGCATGACGCGCGCCGGCTGATCGTCGAGAACTCGCTCGCCGCCGCCCGCGCCGCGATTGTTCCGCGCTACGGCGTCGAATGCGACGTGCAGATGACGCGCGACGAAGAAGTCTTTGTCTTTCACGATGACGTCCTCGACCGTCTGACGCTGGCGTCCGGCCGTGTCGCCGACATCGACGCCCGCACCATGGCGATGCTGGCCTTTCGCGGCGGGGACGGCGCCCCGCCGACGCTCGCCGCCTTCCTCGCCGAAATCGACGGGCGCGTGCCCGTCGTCATTGAAATCAAGAGCCGTTTCGACGGCGATATGCGTCTGGCCGACCGCACCGCCGCCATCGCCGAACGCTTTGCCGGCTCGGTTGCGCTGAAGAGTTTCGATCCGGCGATCATCGCCCACCTGCGCGGCGCGGGCTGCAACCTGCCGCTCGGCATCGTCGCCGAGGCGCGCTACGACCATGCGGAATGGGCGGGGCTGAGCGCCGAAACCCGCCGCGATTTGGCGGCCCTTTCCCATCTCAGCCAGACGAAGCCGGACTTCCTGTCGTGGTGCGTGAACGATCTGCCGCATACGGCCGTCACCTTGTGCCGCCACGGCCTCGGCCTGCCGGTGATGACCTGGACCGTGCGCACGCCGGCGCAGCGCCTGACGGCGGCGACTTACGCCGACCAGATTGTCTTTGAAGGCTTCTTGCCTTGAGCGATCTGACGTTCCGCGTCATCCGAAGCTTGCGCGAAATAGACCCGTCGCACTGGAACGCCTGCGCCAATCCGGACAATCCGACCGGGCGGCTTGAATCAATCTCGCAAGCGTCGGACTCAACGCCTGAAGCACTTGAATCAACGCGCGAACACACTGAATCGAAATATCAGGAAGAACGACACAACCCATTCATAACGCATGAATTTTTATCCGCGCTAGAGACATCCGGCTCGACCGGCGACGCGACCGGCTGGGCGCCTGTTCACGGCCTCGTCGAAGACGGTTCGGGACGCCTCATCGCCGCCGCGCCGGCCTATCTGAAAAGCCACTCGCTCGGCGAATATGTCTTCGACCATGCCTTCGCCGACGCCTATGCGCGCGCCGGCGGGCGCTATTACCCCAAGCTTCAGATCGCCGTTCCGTTCACGCCGGCGACCGGCCGGCGCCTGCTCGTCGTCCGCGACGCCCCGCCCGGCGCGCGCGACGCGCTCATCGCCGGCCTGCGCGCCCTCGCCCGCCAGAGCGGCGCCTCGTCGATCCATGTCACCTTCCCGACCGAGGCCGACCAGCGCCTCCTGACCAGCGCCGGCTTCCTGCCGCGCACGGGCGAACAGTTTCATTTCCTCAATCGCGGCTACCGCGACTTCGACGACTTTCTCGATCGTCTCGCCTCGCGCAAGCGCAAGGCCGTCAAACGCGAGCGCAAAGCGGCGCTGGAGGCCGGAATCGAGATCGAGTTGCTGACTGGCGCGGCGATCACCGAAGCCCATTGGGACGATTTCTTCGCCTTCTACATGGAGACCGGCGCGCGCAAATGGGGCCGTCCCTACCTGACGCGCGCGTTCTTCACCCATGTCGGGGCGGCCATGGCCGACCGCATCCTTCTCGTCATGGCCAGGCGCGCCGGGCGCTCCATCGCCGGCGCCATCAACTTCATCGGCGATGACGCGCTCTACGGCCGCAACTGGGGCGCGGTCGAGCATCACCCCTTCCTGCATTTCGAGCTTTGCTATTATCAGGCCATCGACTTCGCCATCGCGCGCGGGCTCAAGCGCGTCGAGGCCGGCGCGCAGGGCGAGCACAAGCTGGCGCGCGGCTACGAGCCTGTGATGACCCATTCGGCGCATGAATTCGCCGATCCGCGCCTGTCGCGCGCCGTAGCCGACTATCTCGACCACGAACGCGCCCATGTCGCCCGCGAGATCGCGGCGCTCGGCGATTACACGCCGTTCCGCAAAGGCTGAGCCATTGGACGGGGCCGCGCGATCCGGTATCGTCGGCGCCGTTTCGTGAATCAGGATTGCCCCATGCCCGTCGCCTACGATTCCCAGAATATTTTCGCCAAGATCCTGCGCGGCGAGATGCCCTGCCACAAGGTCTACGAAGACGACGTGGCGCTGGCTTTCATGGACATCATGCCGCGTTCAGACGGTCATGTTCTGGTGATTCCGAAGAAGCCGGCGCGCAATCTGCTCGACATCGAGCCCGGCAACCTCGGCGAGTTGATGGCCCGCGTCCAGAAGGTCGCGCAAGGCGTCAAGAAGGCCATGGGCGCCGAGGGGATCACGCTCCAGCAATTCAACGAAAGCGCCGGCGGGCAGGTCGTCTTCCACCTGCATTTCCACATCCTGCCGCGCTGGGCCGGCGTGTCGCTGCGTCCGCATACCGGTCAACTCGCCGAGGCCGACGCGCTAAAGGAGCATCAGAAAAAAATTGCCGACGCGCTTGCCTGAAGTCCGTTCATGATTTGGCTGAAACGCATCGGGCTCGCGCTGCTGGCTCTGGCATTGCTTGCTTTCGCGACATGGGGCTTCGGCGCGCTCTGGTTTCAGGGCCCGTCGAACGTCGCCTTCAATCTGCTTCTTGGCGGGCTCTGGGCCGTTTCGGCCTTGGCTGCGGCCATCGCCCTGTTCTGGCGCAGGTTGCGGCCGGCGCTGTATGCTTTCGCGGGCTCCGCCGCGCTGCTGCTCGGCTGGTGGCAGACCATTACGCCGCACAATGATCGCGCCTGGCTGGAGCAATTGTCGCGCCCGGCGACGGCGCGCTTCGAAGGCGACGAGATCGTCGTCGCCAACATCCGCGATTTCGACTGGCGCTCGGAGGAGGATTACACGCCGCGCTGGGTCGAGCGACGCTATAATCTCAACGACCTGACCGGCGTCGATATGTTCATGACCTATTGGACGGGTCCGGACATCGCCCACATGATCATCAGCTTCGGCTTCGCCGACGCCCGCCAGCTCGCCTTCTCGGTCGAAATCCGCCGGCCGAAAGGCGTCGAATATTCCCCCGTCGCCGGCTTCTTCAAAAGCTACGAACAGATCGTCATCGCAGCCGACGAGCGCGACGTGATCGGCCTGCGCCATGTCCGGCCGGAGGAGACTCACCTCTACCGCCTGCGCGTCGACCCCAAGCGCGCGCGCGGCCTGCTTGTCGAATATCTCAAGCGCGCCAATGCGATGGCCGAGAAGCCGCGTTTCTATCACACGATTTTCTCAAACTGCACGACCGAAGTGTTCTCGATGGTGCGCGCCGCCGGCTTCGACCCGCCCCTCGATTTCCGCCTTCTCGCCAACGGCCGCCTGCCGCAGCTCATGTATGAAGAGCATCTGCTCGACGAACGCCACAGCGTCGAGGAACTGGCGAAACTTGGCCGCGTCGATGACCGCTGGCCAGTCTTCCCCATCAACAGCCCCGCCTTCTCCAAAGCGATCCGCGTCGGCGCGCCGGTTCCCAAGTAGCGTTTTTGAGCGAAGTGGATGCCGGTTCGCGTGAAGAAAATGCGGCAGGACAAAAGCCAGATTAGGTAAACAGCATCGCTGCGGCGATCAGCAGCCCCTCGCCGAAAATGACGGCGGCCACGACCGAGCGGCGAAACAGCAGGAACGCCGCTCCGCCCGCCAGAATGGCGCCGACGCGCGCATAGAGAGGCACGAGCGCCAACGCGCCGGACGGCGACAGGATCAGCTTGGCGACGACGCCCGCGAGCAGACAGGTCGCCACCGCCCGCACCCAGACGAAGACTTCCGAATCTTCGGAAATGCCCTGCGCCACGAAAGCCGAGACGAAACGCCAGACTTCCGACGGCAGAAAGCCGAAGAGGATCAGGAAGAGATAAGGCGCATGGGCCGGATCGGTCAGAATGCTCACGCCGCCGCCTCCCCGCGCCGCGCGCGCAACTTGCGGCCGATGGCCCAGGCCGCCGTGCCGCCGACAAGGCCGAGGAACAGCAAGTCGAAACCGCGCGGCGCAAGCGCGCTCGTCACCGGCGCCAAGACGAGGCCGAAGCCGATGGCCAGCCAATCCATCGCCTCGCGCGCGTTGCGGGCGAGCGCCGTGATGAAATAGATCGGCGACAGGAACAACAACCCTGCCCCGAGCGGCGTCGGCAGATCGCCCATCAGCCAATAGCCGAGCCCGGTAAAAGCCGCCGTCGCCAGAATGCAGGCGTGAGCGAAGCCGAAATAAAACGCCATGCGCGCATCGCGCGGCACGTCGTGAATGCGCCGCATCGATTCGGTCCACACGGTCACGGCGACGAAATGCGAAGCGACGACCTGCGTCAGCAGGCTCGTGCGCCGTCCGCGCAGCAAAGGCAGCAGCGACAGGCACATCGGCAGAAGCCGCATGGAAGAGACGCAGATCGAAAAGGCGATGGCCGCCGGCGCGACATGCTGCGCCACGGCGCCGAAAAACAGCACCTGCGCCGGCCCGGCCCAGATGAGCAAGGTGGAGGCCACCGCCGCCCCGAACGGAAACCCCGCCTCGCGCGCCAGCCCGCCGACGCCCGTCAAGGCCACGGCGACGATCCAGGCCGGCCCCTTCACCGCCTGCCGTACGCCCTCCAACGCCCATTCGACCCGCGACAAGCCGCCCATCTGCAAGGGCGGCTCGATCTCGGCTGAAGCGGATTCGTCGGCGGAAGAAACTGTCATGTCAGCGCCAAAGTCGCGGCGCGACGCAGCTTTGGCAAGGGGAAAGTGGGGAGATCACCCCCCCACGACGGTCGTGAACACCTGACCGTTGCGGCCGATGGTGATTTTCCAGAGATAACGGCCTTTCGCGGTGGCGGTCTCGACGTCGCGCGTATTGGCGATTTTCGTGTCGTTGACGGCGAGGATGACGTCGCCTTTCTGGAAGTTCATCGCCTGCGCGTTCGAGCCTTCGTCAAGCTCGCCGACGATCACGCCGGCGCGCAGGCCCTCGACGCCGAATTCCTCGACCACGGCCGGCGACAGATTGATGACCGTCGCGCCGCGCAACGGCGAGGACGATTTCAGCTTGATGGCGTCGCGCGCCGGCGTCTCGGGCGCGACGACGAGTTTGATCGGCGCGACGATCTGCTTGCCCGCCCGCAACACGCTGAGCGAGGCCGCGCCGCCAAGCGGCTTGGTGCCGAGGCGGAAGCCCAGCGCTTCGGGGTCGGCCACGCTCTGCCCGTCGATGCTGACGATGAGGTCGCCGCGCTTCAGGCCCGCCTCCGCCGCCGGGCTTTTCTCGACGAGATCGGTGATCAGCGCGCCGGTCGGCCGGTCGAGACCGAGCGAATCCGCGATTTCCTTCGACACGTTCTGCATCGTCGCGCCGAGCCACGGCCGGCGCACCAGCTTGCCGCCGGATTTGGCGGCGGCGACGACCGTCTTGACCATATTGACCGGAATGGCGAAGCCGATGCCGACCGAACCGCCGGATTTCGAATAGATCGCCGAATTCACGCCGATCAGCCGCGCATGCATGTCGACCAGCGCGCCGCCGGAATTGCCGGGATTGATCGCCGCGTCGGTCTGGATGAAGAAGCCGTAGTCGGACGTGCCGACGTTGGTGCGCGCCAGCGCCGAGACGATGCCCTGCGTCACCGTCTGGCCGACGCCGAACGGATTGCCCAGCGCCAGCACCAGATCGCCGACTTCGAGCGCGTCGGAATCGCCGAGTTCGAGCGTCGGGAAAGCGGCGCCGCCGTTCTTGATCTTCAGCACGGCGAGATCGGTGCGCGGATCGCGCAGCACGATGTCGGCTTCGAATTCACGCTTGTCCGCCAGCGCCACTTTCACATCGGTCATGCCGTCGATGACGTGGTTGTTGGTGACGACGAAGCCCGCCGCTTCGACGATGACGCCCGAACCGAGCGATTGCGCCGTCGGCCCGCCCGGCTGCTCGCCGCGCCGCCCGAAGAAGCGCTCGAAAATAGGATCGTCGAACAACGGATTGCGCGGCCGCACGTCGGTGCGCGAGGCGTAGACATTGACCACCGCCGGCTGCGCCTGCTTCACCACCGGTGAAAACGACAGTAGCGCCTCGCCCTTGCTCTGCGGCGTCACGCGTTGCGTCTGCGCGACGGCGGGGGATATCCCGACCGTGGCCAGACACGCGCTGGCGACAAGAAAGGCGGCGACGAAAGCGCGGCGCATGCGCGACTCCATGATTTGAAACGGACGCCCTGATATAGGCGTCCGCGCCACGCTCCGCCAAGCCCCGCCGGTCGATCAGGCGATCGCAGGCTTCGGCTTGCGATGATCGGCGAGCAGCACGATCAACCCCGCCGCGATCAGACAGGCCGCGCCCGCGATCGCAAAGGCCGGCATATAACTCAGAAAGGCCGCGCGCGACGCGCCCCCGCCATAGGCCGCCAGCGCCGAGCCGATCTGATGGCCGGCGAAAATCCAGCCGAAGACGATCGGCGCCTTCTCCACCCCGAAATGCGCCGTCGTCAGCCGCGCCGTCGGCGGCACGGTGGCGATCCAGTCGAGACCGTAGAAGATCGCAAACAGCGACAGCCCGTAGACCGAGAAGCCGGAGAACGGCAGCCACAGCAGCGACAGGCCGCGCAGGCCGTAATACCAGAACAGCAACCACCGGTTATCGTAGCGGTCCGACAGATAGCCCGAGCCGAGCGTGCCGACGACGTCGAACAGCCCCATCGCCGCCAGAGTCGAGGCCGCAGCCACCGCGCCGATGCCGTAATCCGAGCACAACGGAATGAAATGCGTCTGCACCAGACCGTTGGTTGAAAGCCCGCAGACGAAGAACGTCGCGAACAGCACCCAGAACGTCCCCGAACGCGACGCCTCGCCGAGAAGATGGATCGCCCGCTTACCGGCGGCCAACGGCGAGCCGCTGACGACAGGCGCCGGCACGATTTGCGTTCCCCCATAGGGGGCAAGCCCCAGATCGACCGGCCGCTCGCGCATCAGCACGGCGACCAGCGCAGCGATGAAACCCAGCGCGACGATCGGCGGCACAAGCGCCGCGCGCCAGCCCTGGCTCTCGATCAGCGCTGCGGCGAGCGGCAGGAAGACGAGCTGCCCCGTCGCCACCGCAGCCGCCATGATTCCGAGAATCAGGCCGCGCCGCTCGACGAACCAGCGATTGGCCATGGTCGCGCCGAGCACCATCGCCGTCAGCCCGGTGCCAAGGCCGATGACGACGCCCCACAACAGGAAGAAGTGCCAGAGCTGCGTCATCCACAAAGCCGCCGCCATGCTGCAAGCCACCAGCGTCACCGCCGCCAGCATCATCGACCGCATGCCGTAGCGCTCGATCAGGGCGGCGGCGAAAGGCGCCATCAGACCGAAAAGCAGGAAGCGGATCGCCAAGGCGCCCGAAATATCGGCCGCGTCCCAGCCGAATTCCTTCGACAGCGGCAGAATGAACGCGCCGGGCAGCCCCACCGCCCCCGCCGTCGTCAGACTGGTGAGAAAGGCGACGCCCGCCACCACCCAGCCGTAATGCACCCCGCGCGCCGCCAGAGCCTGCGCCAACCGATCCGACGTCATCGTCGACTCCGCCCTTAATAATGATTGTCGTCATCATTTTATGATGATATAAATCATCATTGTCAATCAAGGTCGCCGCATGCGCATCAGCCGGGAACAAGCCGAACGCAATCGCCGCAAGGTCGTCGAGGCGGCCGATCGCCTGTTTCGCGAAAAAGGCTTCGATCAGGTCGCCGTCGCCGATCTCATGCGCGCGGCGGGCCTCACCCACGGCGGCTTCTACAATCATTTCGAATCGAAAACGGCGCTGGAGACCGAAGCCGTCGCCCACGCCTGCGCGCGCTCCGCCGCGCGCGCCCGCGCCGTGGCCGAAACCCCCGACCGCCGCGCCGCGCTGACGCAATTTCTCGATGGCTATCTGTCGCCCGCCATGCGCGACGCGCCGGCCCCGCGCTGCGCCCTGCTCGCCTATGGCGCGGACATGCCGCGCCACGATGCGGCGACGCGGCAAGCCTTTGCCGATGGCCTCGACGCCTATCTTGATAATTTCGCCGCTGCGCTCGCCGCGCCGGACGCGGCCCCGGACCGGGCGCAAGCGATCAGCGCTTTCGCCAGCATGGTCGGCTCTCTCGTCCTCGCCCGCGCCACGAAGGACGCCAACCCGGACCTGTCCGACGAAATTCTCAAGGCCGCGCGCGCGGGCTTGAATGTTGAGGCCTAAACCTTTCTTATGGATGCGTCGAGTGGCCGAATTCCCGGCCGCAGGAGTCCGCAATGTCCCTGCCCGAGAACCATCCCCGCCTGATGAAACGCCCATATAGTCAGGGCGAACTGATCGCCGACGCCTTCGTGCATGCGGCCGCGATCATCGCTGGCGCCATCGCATTCTCGGTCCTGTTCGTCCGCATCGCGCTGCACGGCGAAGTCAGCGACGGCCTCGCCATGGCGATCTACGCTGCGAGCTTTTTCCTGCTGTTCGGCTTTTCCTGCGCCTACAACATGACGCCGCCTTCGCCGCTGAAATGGATGCTGCGGCGGTTCGATCATTCCTCGATCTATCTGATGATCGCCGGCACCTACACGGCCGCCTTTTCGCAAATGGCGGATCGCGGCTGGGCCTGGACGCTGATCGGAATCGTCTGGGCCGTATCACTCGTCGGCATCGGCCTCAAACTGTTTCTGCCCGGCCGTTTCGACCGCACCTCGGTGGCGATCTATATCGCGCTGGGCTGGATCGCCGTCATCGCCATCAAGCCGTTGATCGCCTCGCTGCCCGTGCCGACAATGGTGCTGATCGCCGTCGGCGGGCTGCTCTATACCGTCGGCGTCGTCTTCTACAAATGGCATAGCCTGAAGTTTCAGAACGCCATCTGGCACGCATTCGTCGCCGTCGCCGCCGGCTGCCAATATGCCGGCATAGCCTATGCCATCGGCCGCGCCGCGTGATTTGAAACGAAGGCCGCCCAAGGTCGAAAGCATGAATTAAGCTTGCCGGTGAACAAGCCTTCGCTGCGACGGCCATGGCAAGACATTGTTGAGGGCCGATGGCGCTTCCTGCGCTCAGGAGGCCGCCATGGGATTGTTCGACAAACTACCTTCCTTCCGAAAGAAGAAAGCCGCGCCGAAGACTGAACAGGCGTCGTCACCGGATTTCAGCAAGCGCCTCGGCGTGCGCGGCTTGACCGACAAGATGGTCGCCGATGTGGCGGCCGCGACGGTTCCTTCCCCCGAGCTGATGGCGGAAAAGGTCGAGGCGACCCGCGTCGCTTTCGAAGCCAGCCTCGAAAAGCGCAACCGTGAAATCGCCGCGCGCTACGGCGAACAGCACCGCCTGCAACCGATGTTCATCATTTCGGACTCCTGCTGGAACGGAGAACACGGCGAGTTTCTCGTCAATGAGCTGGCGCTGAACCCCTATGACGCCTGGAACATCCTGCTGGCGACCGACAACGAGGACAGCGCGCGGCTGCTCGGCGCGCCGCTGCTGCCCTATAGCGAGGTCGAGGCTTACGCGGCAATCATCGAGGAGGCCGCGGCTGAACGCCGCGCGCATATCAATGCGCTGCGAACCAGATCCGATCGAAAGGGTAAAACCGCCTATGACGCGGCGCGCAGCGCCGCCGCCGTCGAAATCCGCGCCATGGCGGGCGGCCTCGCGGGGCATTGGACAGAGCACTGCCGCGCCCTGCTCGCCCAAAGCGCGGCGGCCTGAACAAGAAAAAGGGCGGCCCATAGAGCCGCCCTTCGAATTTCCGGGACTTCGTAAAGCTTACGCGGCGTCCTCTTCGCCCTGAACCGGGCCCGAATCCTGACCGCGCGCGTTGACGTCGCGATCCACGAATTCGATCACCGCCATCGCGGCGTTGTCGCCGTAGCGGAAGCCAGCCTTGAGCACGCGGGTGTAGCCGCCGTTACGCTCCTTGTAGCGCGGGCCCAGCACCTCGAAGAGCTTCTTGACGAGCGCCACGTCCTTGATCTGGGCGATGGCCTGACGGCGGGCGTGCAGATCGCCGCGCTTGCCGAGCGTCACCAGCTTCTCGACGACCGGACGCAGGTCCTTCGCCTTCGGCAGCGTGGTGATGATCTGCTCGTGCTTGATCAGCGCGCAGGACATGTTGGCGAACATCGCCTTGCGATGCTCGGCGGTGCGGTTGAAACGGCGCTTGCTGCGACCATGATACATATCGGCTCTCCAGTTTGTTGCGGCCGCCGTGCCAAGGAACGGCCGGTGTTTTGCCCCCTCTCCCCGTCGCCGGGGAGAGGAAAGCGACGATCAGTAATGTTCCTCGAAGCGCTTGGCGAGCTCTTCGATATTCTCCGGCGGCCAGCCCGTCACTTCCATGCCGAGATGCAGGCCCATCTGCGCCAGAACTTCCTTGATCTCGTTGAGAGACTTGCGGCCGAAGTTCGGGGTGCGCAGCATTTCGGCTTCCGTCTTCTGGATCAGGTCGCCGATATACACGATGTTGTCGTTCTTCAGGCAGTTCGCCGAACGCACCGACAGCTCCAGCTCGTCCACCTTCTTGAGCAGCGCCGGGTTGAAGGCGAGCTCGGGGATCGACGGCGTCGCTTCCTCGCGGCGCGGTTCCTCGAAATTGACGAAGACGTTGAGCTGGTCCTGCAGGATGCGCGCGGCGTAGGCCACCGCGTCCTCCGGCGACACGCCGCCGTTGGTCTCGACCTGCATGGTCAGCTTGTCGTAGTCGAGATTCTGGCCTTCACGCGTGCTTTCAACGCGATAGGACACTTTCTTGACCGGCGAATAGAGGCTGTCGACCGGGATGAGCCCGATCGGCGCGTCTTCGGCGCGGTTGCGGTCGGCCGCAACATAGCCCTTGCCGGTGTTGACCGTGAATTCCATGCGAATCTCGGCGCCCTCGTCGAGCGTGCAGATCACGAGATTCGGATTGAGGATCGACACGTCGCCGACCGTGCCGATGTCGCCGGCCATCACCTTGCCGGGGCCGGTCTTCTTCAGCACCATCCGCTTCGGGCCTTCGCCCTGCATCTTGATGGCGATGTCCTTGATGTTGAGAACGATGTCGGTCACGTCCTCGCGCACGCCCGGAATCGAGGAGAACTCGTGCAACACGCCGTCGATATGGACGGAGGTGATGGCCGCGCCCTGCAACGACGACAGCAGAATGCGACGCAGTGCGTTGCCGAGCGTCAGGCCGAAGCCGCGCTCAAGCGGGCCCGCCACGACGGTCGCCATGCGCTTGGGATCGTCGCCAGCCGAAACTTCGAGCTTGTTCGGCTTGATGAGTTCTTGCCAGTTCTTCTGGATCACGGGAATTGCCTTTCGGCGCCGGCATATCGGTCCGTCGACCATGGCCGCCGCTTTTTAAGGGTCAGCAACCGCGCGGGCGCCCGTCGGCGATCCCGCGCGGAATCTTGTGAAAAATCAGACGCGACGACGCTTGCGCGGACGGCAGCCGTTGTGCGGGATCGGCGTCACGTCGCGGATCGAGGTGACGGTGAAGCCCGCCGCCTGCAGCGCGCGCAGCGCCGATTCGCGACCCGAACCCGGGCCCGAGACTTCGACTTCGATCGTGCGCATGCCGTGCTCGGCGGCCTTGCGGGCGGCGTCTTCGGCGGCCATCTGCGCGGCGTAGGGGGTCGACTTGCGCGAACCCTTGAAGCCCATCGTGCCCGACGAGGACCACGAGATCGTGTTGCCCTGCGCGTCGGTGATGGTGATCATCGTGTTGTTGAACGACGAATGGACGTGCGCGACGCCCGAGGCGATGTTCTTGCGTTCGCGACGGCGGACGCGGGCAGCTTCTTTAGCCATATCGTTTCAGATCCTTCTGGCGCGCCCGTGATTCCAGGCGCTGGGGATGCGCGGACGGCGACAGGCCGCCCGCAAGGTGATCGGGCAAGGGCGCATCGCCCCTGCCCCGCTCCCGCGACGCGGGAGAGAAGAATTACTTCTTCTTGCCGGCGATCGGCTTCGCCTTGCCCTTGCGGGTGCGGGCGTTGGTGTGCGTGCGCTGGCCGCGGACCGGCAGCTGGCGACGATGACGCAGGCCGCGATAGCAGCCCAGATCCATCAGACGCTTGATGTTCATCGCGACTTCGCGACGCAGGTCGCCTTCGACCATATAGTCGCGGTCGATGGTCTCACGGATCTGCAGCACTTCCGCGTCGGTCAGCTGAGCCACGCGGCGCTCGGCCGGGATGTTGACCTTCTGGCAGATTTCCTCGGCCTTCTTGGGGCCGATGCCGTGAATGTACTGAAGCGCGATGAGAACGCGCTTGTTGGTCGGAATATTGACGCCAGCAATACGGGCCATGCCCTGTATCTCCATGTCGGCCGGCGCGGAGCCGGCGGTTGCGAAACCCCGCGTCCGGTGGAGCCCGGCCCTTGCGGAGATCAAAACGACAAACGCCCAACGTCCTCTTGCGAGGCCGGGGCTCATCACCGAATGATGGCCGGCTTTTAGGGGATGGCGACGGGCGCGTCAAACGCTTTTGTTGACGAGCGGCGACAATCCGGCCCGTTCTGTGTTACGCCGATGACCTGCTCTTCCGTGAACCGTGCTCGATTCATCTGTCCGTCCTTCGAAGGGCCGGACTCTAACTCCGCGTGGAGGAAAAGCTCAGTGGCAGGTCAGCTTTCATTCGTATACCATCAAGCACAACTTTGAGACGGTCGGCTTGCTTGAGAAATCGCCGGCAAAGTGAGCGCAAATGTATTGCATCTATGCGGATCGCGATGTCCCTGACGGCGAAGGAAATTTCGACCACGTAATTCCCCTTTCGCTTGGGGGGGGAAAATCAATTTTGTGTTTGGGCCGACCGACAGTTGAACTCCACTATGGGCACCGAGGTCGATGGAGCAATGGCCAATGACCCGCTCATTCAATTGGCTCTGCGCGATAGCGGCGTTCGCGGATACAGCGGGCACAAGGGTACGGTGAAGTGGCGAAAGTCGTCGATGGACGGACGCCCTATTCAAATTACATCGACTCGTGAGCGGATTTTTGCTTGGGACGCGCGAGATCGCCGCGAACTGGAAGATCATGAATTTGTAGGCAAGACAGTTCAGACAGAGTTCAAAATTGGGATGCACACTGCGCTTCGATTCTTGGCTAAAGTTGCTCTTGGCGGCGGATATTTCCTTTATGGCGATTCTTTTCGGAGCGCTGCTGATTGCGATCCCTTACGGCGACTCATCTTTCTCGATCTTGAGGCAGAAAAGAAGGCCGGTGTCCTGTCAAATTCCGGCATTAAAGTGTGCGACAGATTTCATCCTGATAGCCAAGGCAGCGACGAGGGGGCCGTTTTTCGTGTACTCTGCGAGTCGTTAAGGCGCACACTTTTGATTGCTGTTCCCCATCAGGATTCCATTTCGTTTCATGTCGGTGTCGTTGGGATGTTCGTCGGCAGCCTTATCGTTCCCGCCGATACGAGAGGCTTACCGATAGACGGCGACCACGATCTCGGCCACGCCATGGTGCTTGCGCCAGGCGAGCTGGAGCGACTTTCGTTTCGGGCACTTGCTCAGGACTATTATCGAGCGGTCACCGGAGAAGAGCCACCAGACCCGCAGCCCGCAGCAGACAACTCCTAGAACGTTTCATTCTTTGACGGAAGCATATCCGGCATTGACGAAATAGTTTGCGCACTCGCTGGCCTCGATGGCTTCGGCGAGGCGTCCGACGTGAGCCATGTGTCCTCGACGGTGCGCTTCTGGGCTTGCCGCATCCAGTGCTTGATTTTGGCGAAGGCCTGCTCGATCGGATTGAGATCGGGCGAGTCCGGCGGCAGATACCAGAGCCTGGTGCCGGCGGCCCGTATCGCACGCCGCACGCCTGCCGACTTGTGGGCGCCGAGATTGTCCATCACGACGATGTCGCCTTTGCGCAGAGTCGGCGCGAGCTGCTGCTCGACATAGGCGCGAAAGCATTCGCCGTTGATCGGCCCGTCGAACACGCAGGGCGCGCTCAGGCGGTCGCAGCGCAGCGCGCCGAGGAAGGTCAGCGTGCGCCAGTGGCCGTGCGGGGCGAAGCTGCGCAGGCGTTTGCCCTTTGCGCCCCAGCCGCGCAATGGCGCCATGTTGGCCTTGACCCAGGTCTTGTCGATGAACAGCAGGCGCTGCGGATCGAGACGCCCCTGCCAGGCGCGCCAACGCCGACGACGGCGAGCGACATCGTCACGCGCTTGTTCGAGCGCGAACAGCGTTTTTTTGAACGTCAGTCCCTCGCGGCGCATGAACGTCCACACCGCATTGTGCGAGACCTTGACGCCCTGCGCCGCCAGTTCGTCCTTCAGTCCGTGCAGCGTCAGATGCGGCGTCTGTGCGATTCGCTCGACAATGAACGCACGATGCGGATCGAGGATCGGCCTGCGGTAGCCGCCCATCTTGGCCGGCGCGACCGAGCCGGTCGCACGCTGACGCTGAGACCACTTCACGACCGAAGAAACCGCCACGCCGAACCGCTCGGCCACCGACCTGCAACTGTCGCCGGAAGCCGCAGCCGCAACAACACGCTCGCGAAGATCGTTCGAAAGAGGTCGGACCATCGGATGCTGGCCTCCCGCCCAGCCAGCATCTTGAATCACATACAGCGTCGATTGGGAATCGACCCGATTCTAAAAAGACAGGAAACGCTCTAATATATAGCCAAGAAAATAAAAACCGCCCGCGCGTTCACGCGGGCGGCCAAATTTCGTCAGTGCGGAAGTTCTTACGCGCCCAGCGCCGCGTTGAGCGCTTTGGTCACGTCGTCGATGGCGGCCATGCCGTCCACCGTTTTCAGCTCGCCCTTGTTGGCGTAATAGGCCGAAACGGGCGCGGTCTGGTCGCGATATTGATCGAGGCGAACCTTGAACGCTTCCGGGTTGTCGTCGGCGCGAACCGTGCCGCCGGCGGCGACCGTCTCCCGGGCGCGATTCTCGATGCGGGCGAGCAGAGCCTTCTCGTCGACCTTGAGTTCGAGCACGGCGTCGAGCTTCAGGCCCTTCTCGGCCAGCATCACGTCGAGCGCCTTGGCCTGCGCCACCGTGCGCGGGAAGCCGTCGAGAATGAAACCGGCCTTGGCGTCGGCTTCTTCGATGCGGTCATTGATGATGCCGACGACGATGTCGTCCGACACGAGACCGCCAGCGTCCATAACCGCCTTGGCCTTGAGGCCGACGGGCGTGCCCGCCTTCACCGCGGCGCGCAGCATGTCGCCGGTGGAGAGCTGCGGAATCTTGAACTTCTCGACCAGGCGCGTCGATTGCGTGCCTTTGCCTGCGCCCGGCGGGCCCAGCAGAATCAGCCTCATCTCTTCTTCCCCCGAAGTTTGGCTTTCTTCACGAGCCCTTCATATTGATGCGCCTGCAGATGGCCATGGATTTGCGCCACGGTGTCCATCGTCACGCTCACCACAATCAGCAGCGACGTTCCACCGAAATAGAACGGAAGCGCCGCGTAGGAAATGAGCATTTCGGGTAGGAGGCAGATCACCGCCAGATAGGCCGCGCCGATCACCGTGATCTTCATCAGCACGTTGTCGATGAATTGCGCCGTGCGCTCGCCGGGCCGGATACCGGGAATGAAGCCGCCGTGCTTCTTGAGATTGTCGGCCGTCTCGGTCGGGTTGAACACGATGGCGGTGTAGAAGAAGGCGAAGAACACGATCAGCGCCACATAGGCCAGCATATACAGCGGCCGACCGTGACCGAAATAGGTGGCGAAGGTCGCCAGCAAACCCGTGCCCGATTGATCCTGCGTGAAATTCGCGATGGTCGTCGGCAGCAGCAGCAGCGACGAGGCGAAAATCGGCGGAATGACGCCGGACGTGTTGAGCTTCAACGGCAGGAACGAGGTCTGCCCCTCATAGACGCGGTTGCCCTGCTGGCGCTTCGGATAGGTGATGAGCAGACGACGCTGCGCGCGCTCCATGAAGACGATGAAGGCGATGACGAAGACCGACATCACCAGCACGGTCAGGATCAGGCCGGTCGAGATCGCGCCCTGACGACCGAGTTCGAGCGTCGAGGCGACGGCCGACGGGAAGGCTGCGACGATGCCCGCGAAGATGATCAGCGACGAGCCGTTGCCGATGCCGCGCGAGGTGATCTGCTCGCCGAGCCACATCAGGAACATCGTGCCGCCCATCAGCGTGAGCACCGTCGAGATGCGGAAGAACCAGCCGGGCTCCGCCACCACGCCCGTCTGCCCTTCGAGGCCGATGGCGATGCCGTAGGCCTGGAACGCGGCCAGAACCACGGTGAGATAGCGGGTGTACTGGTTGAGGATCTTGCGGCCCTGCTCGCCTTCCTTCTTGATCGCCTCGAGCGAAGGCACGACGGAGGTCAGAAGCTGGATGATGATCGAAGCCGAGATATACGGCATGATGTTCAGCGCGAAGATCGCCATGCGTTGCACGGCGCCGCCCGCAAACATGTTGAACAGTTCGAGCACGCCCTGGTTCTTGCCCATGAAAGACTGGGCGAACGCGTCGGGGTCGATGCCGGGCACCGGAATATAGGTGCCGAGCCGGTAGACGATCAGCGCGCCGAGCGTGAACCAGATTCGCTTCTTCAGTTCTTCGGCTTTCGAAAAGGCCGAGAAATTGATGCTCGCAGCAAGCTGTTCGGCAGCCGACGCCATGGGTGTTCCTCAAACGATCCGGAGCGTCGCGCGCGAACGCGACGAAAAAGCGGAGCGAAGGACGTATGTCCCGCGCCCCGCTATATAGGGTTCTTCGCGCGCCATTGCACGCGAAAGGCGGCCTCAGGCGGAGGGCGCTTCCGCCGCCGCCGCGAGCAGCTTCACGCTGCCGCCGGCCTTCGCGATCGCCGCCTGCGCCGATTTCGACGCGGCCGCGACTTCGAAAGCGAGCCTGGCCTTCAGTTCGCCCTGACCGAGGATTTTCACCCCGTCGCGCGCCTTGGCGAGCACGCCGGCGGCCACCAGCGCCTCAACCGTCACGGGCTTGCCCGCATCGAGCTTGCCCGCGTCCACGGCCTGCTGCACGCGACCGAGATTCACCTCGTTGTAGTCGGTGGAGAAGGGGTTCCAGAAGCCGCGCTTGGGCAGGCGACGATGCAGCGGCATCTGGCCGCCTTCGAAGCCCTTGATCGCGACGCCCGAACGGGCCTTCTGACCCTTGACGCCGCGTCCGCCGGTCTTGCCCTTGCCGGAACCGATGCCGCGGCCGACGCGCATGCGCGCCTTGGACGCGCCGGCGTTGTCGGAAATGCCATTGAGTTTCATGATCTGCTCCTCACTGGCCATCGACGACGCGGACAAGGTGCGCCACTTTGGCGACCATGCCGCGAACCGCCGGCGTGTCTTCGAGGGTCGAACGGCGACCGATCTTGTTCAGACCGAGGCCGATGAGGGTCTGGCGCTGCTCAGACGGACGCCCGATCGGGCTCTTGGTCTGCTCAACGACGATTTTCTTGGAAGCTGCCATGGTCACGCCTCCCCTCACGCGTCGGTCGCGTCGGCTTCGGCGCCCGGACGGCGCGCCTGAAGCGTCGAGACCTTGAGGCTGCGGCGAGCGGCGACCGAGCGCGGCGAATCCTCGCGGCCCAGCGCATCGAACGTCGCGCGGATCATGTTGTAGGGGTTGGACGAGCCCTGCGACTTCGCGACCACGTCGGACATGCCGAGCGTCTCGAAGACAGCGCGCATCGGACCGCCGGCGATGATGCCGGTGCCCGCCGGAGCGGCGCGCAGCAGCACGCGGCCGGCGCCGTGACGGCCCGCCACATCGTGATGCAACGTGCGGCCTTCGCGCAGCGGAACGCGGATCAGACCGCGCTTGGCGGCTTCCGTCGCCTTGCGGATCGCTTCCGGCACTTCGCGGGCCTTGCCGTGACCGAAGCCGACGCGGCCCTTCTGGTCGCCGACGACAACCAGAGCGGCGAAGCCGAAGCGACGGCCGCCCTTCACAACCTTGGCGACGCGGTTGATGTGGACCAGACGATCCACAAACTCGCTGTCGCGCTCTTCGCGCTGCTCGCGCGGGCGGCCGCGGCCGCCTTCTTCTCTAGCCATTTTCTCTTTTCCGTCACTTGCGCGGCTCGTGCGTTGACGATGCCGCTCGCTACGTTTCGGCGCGCCTCGCGGCGTTCACGAAAGCCGCGCCAATAAAGCAAAGGGGGCGATCTTGCAATCGCCCCTTCCGCTTTTAGAAGGCGAGACCGCCTTCGCGGGCGCCGTCGGCCAGCGCCTTGACGCGGCCGTGATACATATAGGAGCCGCGATCGAACACGACTTCCTTGATGCCCTTCTCGGTGGCGCGCTGCGCGAGCAGCTTGCCGATCACCGAGGCGGCTTCCACCGTCGCGCCGGTCTTCAGCGACGAACGCTGATCCTTTTCCAGCGACGAGGCCGAAACCAGCGTCACGCCCTTCTCGTCGTCGATGATCTGAGCATAGATCTGCTTCGACGAACGGAAGACCGAAAGCCGCGGCTTGCCATAGGCGCGCGCGCGGATCGAACGCCGGACGCGCGCCTTGCGGCGGGCCTGGGCGGAATTGTCCTTTGCCATTGCCGCGCTCCTTACTTCTTCTTGCCTTCCTTGCGGAAGATGAATTCGCCCTCGTACTTGACGCCCTTGCCCTTGTAGGGCTCGGGGCCGCGGAACTCGCGGATTTCGGCGGCGACCTGACCGACCTGACGCTTGTCAATGCCGGAGATGGTGATCTTCGTCGGGGCGGGCGTCACGATCGTCACGCCGGCCGGGATCGGATAGACCACGTCGTGGCTGTAGCCGAGCGAAAGCTGCAGGTTCTTGCCCGCAACCGCCGCCTTGTAGCCAACGCCGTTGATTTCGAGACGCTTCTCGAAACCCTGCGTCACGCCCACGACGATGTTGTTCACCATGGCGCGCGACATACCCCACATGGCGCGGGCGCGCTTGGTCTGCGAACGCGGATTGACCGAGATCGCGTTGTCTTCGAACTTCACGTCGACGTCGTCCGGAACGACGAAGGAGAGTTCGCCTTTGCCGCCCTTGACGGCGACATTTTGCCCTTCGACCTTGGCGGTCACGCCGGCCGGAATGGCGACGGGCTTCTTACCGACACGAGACATTGTTGCTTTCCTCGTCTTTCCGGTCAGAAGACCTTGCAGAGCACTTCGCCGCCCACATTCGCTTCACGCGCGGAATGGTCGGCCATGACGCCCTTGGGGGTCGACACGATGGTGATGCCCAGGCCATTGGCGACGCGCGGCATGGCGTCGACGGCGGCATAGACGCGGCGGCCCGGCTTGGAAACGCGCGAAATCTCGCGGATCACCGGCTGGCCGTCGAAATACTTGAGCTCGATCTCGAACTCGGTGCGGCCGTTGCCGTATTCCGTGGTCGAATAACCACGGATGTAGCCTTCCGACTGCAGCACGTCGAGAACATGCGCGCGCAGCTTCGAACCAGGCGTCTGCACCTTGGTCTTGCGGCGCATCTGCGCATTGCGGATGCGGGTGAGCATATCGCCCAACGGATCGTTCATCGCCATGATCCCGCTCTCCTTACCAGCTCGACTTCACGAGGCCGGGAACCAGGCCTTGCGAACCCAGTTCACGCAACGCGATGCGCGACATCTTCAGCTTGCGATTGAAGGCGCGCGGACGGCCTGTGACTTCGCAGCGGTTACGAATGCGGTTGGCGGCCGAATTGCGCGGCACTTCCGCCAGCTTGAGGCGCGCCTCGAAGCGCTCCTCCATGCTCAGCGTCTCGTTATTCGCGACGGCCTTCAGGCGCTCGCGACGGCCGGCGAATTTCTTCACCAGGGCCATGCGGCGCTTGTTCTTTTCGATCGAGCTTTTCTTAGCCATTTAGCTACCTCTGGTTTCCGCGTTTGAGGCGCGAAGCCTCACTGCCGGAACGGGAAGTTGAACGCACGCAGCAGCGCGCGAGCCTCGTCATCCGACTTGGCCGTGGTGCAGACAATGATGTCCATACCGAGAATGCTCTCAGCCTTGTCGTAGTCGATTTCGGGGAACACGAGGTGCTCCTTGATGCCCATGGCGTAATTGCCGCGGCCATCGAAGCTCTTCGGGTTCAGACCGCGGAAGTCGCGAACGCGCGGCAGCGCGATCGTGACCAGACGGTCGAGGAATTCATACATGCGGGTCTTGCGCAGCGTCACCTTGGCGCCGATCGGCATATTCTCGCGCACCTTGAAGGTGGCGATCGCCTTGCGAGCGCGGGTGATGACCGGCTTCTGACCGGCGATGAGCGCCAGATCGGCGGCGGCGGTCGTCACCTTCTTGGTGTCGTTGACGGCGTCGCCCACGCCCATGTTGAGCACGATCTTCTCGATCTGCGGCACTTCCATGGGGTTCTTGTAGCCGAACTCTTCAATGAGCTTGGCGCGGATCTGCTCCTCGTAGAGCGACTTCATGCGCGGCGCGTAAGCCGCTTTTTCGGCAGCCTTAGCCATCGATCAGATCTCCGGAACGCTTGGCGACGCGGACCTTGCGGCCGTCGTCGAGAATCTTGAAGCCGACGCGCGTGGCCTTGCCGTCCTTGGGATCGGCGATCGCGAGGTTCGACAGATGGATCGTCGCTTCCTTCGAGATGATGCCGCCTTCCGTGGTCTGCGTCTGGCGCTGGTGACGCTTCACCATGTTGACGCCGCGCACGATGGCGCGATCTTCCTTCGGCATGACCTGAACGACTTCGCCGGAACGACCCTTGTCGCGGCCGGTCAGGACGACGACCTTGTCGCCCTTCTTGATCTTCGCGGCCATTACAACACCTCCGGCGCGAGCGAGATGATCTTCATGTGGTTCTTGGCGCGCAGCTCGCGCGGCACCGGTCCGAAGATGCGGGTGCCGATCGGCTCGGACTGATTGTTGATCAGCACGGCCGCGTTGCTGTCGAAACGGATCACCGATCCGTCGACGCGCTTGATGTCCTTGGCGGTGCGCACGACGACCGCCTTCATGACGTCGCCCTTTTTCACGCGGCCGCGCGGGATGGCCTCCTTGATGGAGACAACGATGATGTCGCCAACGCCTGCGTATTTCCGTTTGGAACCGCCCAGCACTTTGATGCACATCACGCGCCGCGCGCCTGAATTGTCGGCGACGTCGAGATTGGTCTGCATCTGAATCATGGCATTGAGCCTTTCTTCTCAGATCGGTTTCCGGCGGGACGCACCCTGACCGGACTTCGCCTGAAGGATCACTCCTGTCGGAGGGCCCTCCTGTAGTGAATCGAAGTGGGGTCTTTAGCCGTTTGCGGCCGTGTCGACAACCACCCAACGCTTCAATTTTGAAATCGGCCGGGTTTCTTCGATCGAAACCGTATCGCCGACCTTGAACTTACCCGCCTCGTCATGGGCGTGATAGTTCTTGGAGCGACGCACGGTCTTCTTGAACAGCGGGTGCGTGAAGCGGCGCTCCACCTTCACCACGACCGTCTTTTCCTGCTTGTCGCTGACGACGACGCCTTGGAGAATTCGCTTCGGCATAGTCTGGCTACCTTATTTCTTGGCGCCGTCGCGCTTCTGCGCGGCGATGGTCTTGGCCCGGGCGATGTCGCGGCGAACGACGCGCACGCGCGCGGTGTTCTCGAGCTGTCCGGTCGCCTTCTGGAAGCGCAGGTTGAACTGCTCCTTCTTCAGCTTCAGGACTTCATCGTTGAGCTGCTCATCCGACATGACCTTGAGGTCGGAGACGCGTTGCTTGGACTTCATGGTCTCCTCCTCACTCGGCGATACGTTCGATGAAGCGCGTCTTGATCGGCAGCTTCGCAGCCGCCAGCGTCAACGCTTCGCGAGCCAACGGCGCCGGAACGCCATCGATCTCGAACATGATGCGGCCCGGGGCGACGCGGCACACCCACAATTCGGGAGCGCCCTTGCCCTTACCCATACGCACTTCGGTCGGCTTCTTGGAAACCGGAACGTCGGGGAAAATACGGATCCACACACGGCCGGCGCGCTTCATGTGACGCGTCATCGCGCGGCGAGCCGCCTCGATCTGACGGGCCGAGATGCGCTCCGGCTCCATGGCCTTGAGGCCGAACTGGCCGAAGTTCAACTCGAAGCCGCCCTTCGAGGCGCCGCTGATGCGGCCCTTGAAGGCCTTTCTGAACTTTGTGCGCTTGGGTTGCAGCATGACTTAAATCTCTGATTTTTCGAGTTCGGATCAGGCCGCGTCGCGGTCGCCGCGCTCGCGCCGACGACGCTCACCGCCGCCGCCCGAATGATCCTGCTCGGCCATCTTCTTGTCCTGGGCCATCGGATCGTGCTCAAGGATTTCGCCCTTGAAGATCCACACCTTGATGCCGCAGGTGCCGTAAGCCGTATGCGCGGTGGCCGTGCCGTAATCGACATCGGCGCGCAGCGTATGCAGCGGCACGCGGCCTTCGCGGTACCACTCCTGACGCGCGATTTCCGCGCCGCCGAGACGACCCGAGCAATTGATGCGGATGCCCTCGGCGCCAAGACGGATCGCCGACTGCACGGCGCGCTTCATGGCGCGGCGGAAAGCCACACGGCGCTCGAGCTGCTGGGCGATCGAATCGGCCACCAGCGTCGCGTCGACTTCCGGCTTGCGGACTTCGACGATGTTGATGACGACTTCCGAGTCCGTCAGCTTGGCGACCATCTTGCGGATCTTGTCGATGTCCGCGCCCTTCTTGCCGATGACGACGCCCGGGCGGGCCGACTGGATGGTGACGCGGCACTTCTTGTGCGGACGTTCGATGACGATCTTCGACACCGCCGCCTGCTTGAGGGCCTTCATGAGAACCTCGCGGATCTTCATGTCCTCATGCAGGAGCTTGCCGTACTCGCCCTTGTTGGCGAACCAGCGCGAGTCCCAGGTCCGGTTGATGCCGAGACGAAGGCCGATCGGATTGACTTTCTGACCCATCGTATTCTCCTCAGGCCTTCGCGGCTTCGACTTCGCGCACGACGATCGTCAGGTTCGAGAACGGCTTCTCGATACGACCGGCGCGGCCACGGGCCCGCGGGCTGAAACGCTTCATGACCATCGCCTTGCCGACATAGGCTTCCGCAACGACCAGATCGTCCACGTCCAGCGAATGGTTGTTTTCGGCGTTGGCGATGGCGCTTTCCAGCGCCTTCTTCACATCCACGGCCGAGCGCTTGCGCGAGAATTCCAGATCGGCGAGCGCACGATCCACCTTCTTGCCGCGAATGAGCTGGGCCAGCAGATTGAGCTTCTGCGGGCTGACGCGCAGCATGCGCGCCACAGCCTTGGCTTCGTTGTCCTTGAGCGCGCGAGGCGTCTTCTGCTTCGACATGATCAGCCCCTCTTCGCCTTCTTGTCAGCCGCATGGCCGTGGAAGGTGCGCGTCGGCGAGAATTCGCCGAACTTGTGACCGATCATGTCTTCGGTGACGAGCACCGGCACATGCTTGTGGCCGTTGTAGACGCCGAAGGTCAGACCAACGAACTGCGGCAGGATCGTGGAGCGACGGCTCCAGATCTTGATCACTTCCGAGCGCGTCGCGGCGCGAGCGGCTTCTGCCTTCTTCAGCAGATAGCCATCGACGAACGGCCCTTTCCAGATCGAGCGTGACATGGATCAGCCCTTCTTCTTGCTCTTGTGACGCGAGGTCACGATGAATTTCGTGGTCGACTTGTTCTTGCGCGTCTTGGCGCCCTTCGTCGGCTTGCCCCACGGGGTGACCGGATGACGGCCGCCCGAAGTGCGGCCTTCGCCGCCGCCGTGCGGATGGTCGACCGGGTTCATGACGACGCCGCGGTTATGCGGACGACGACCGAGCCAACGCTGGCGACCGGCCTTGCCGATCGACGTGTTCATGTGGTCGGGGTTCGACACCGCGCCCACCGTCGCGAAGCACTGACCATGGATCAGACGCTGCTCGCCCGAGTTGAGGCGAACGATGACGTAGCCCTGGTCGCGGCCGACGATCTGCGCATAGGTGCCGGCCGAACGCGCGATCGAACCACCCTTACCGATCTTCATCTCGACGTTATGGACGATCGTGCCGACCGGAATCGCGGCCAGCGGCATCGCATTGCCCGGCTTCACGTCGACCTGCGCGCCCGCCACAACCTCGTCGCCGACGCTGAGACGCTGCGGCGCGATGATATAGGCCTGCTCGCCGTCGGCGTAATTGATCAACGCGATGAACGAGGTGCGGTTCGGATCGTATTCGAGACGCTCGACCTTGCCCACGACGTCAAGCTTGCGACGCTTGAAGTCGATGATGCGGTAGGCCTGCTTGTGGCCGCCGCCGCGGAAGCGGACGGTGATGCGGCCAGTGTTGTTGCGTCCGCCGGCGGAGGACTGCCCCTCCGTGAGCTTCTTCACCGGCTTGCCCTTGTAGAGCTCGCTGCGGTCGACAATCACGAGCTGGCGAAGGCTCGGCGTGACCGGCTTGAAAGTCTTCAGTGCCATCGGTCTGTTCCCCTAGCCTGCGCTCAGAGACCGGTCGTGATGTCGATCTTGTGGCCCTCGGCGAGGGTCACGACCGCATTTTTCACGTCCGACTTGGTTCCCTTGACGCCGCGGAAAACGCGGGTCTTGCCCTTGCGGAGCAGCGTGTTGACGCTCTCGACCTTGACGTCGAAGAGGCGCTCAACGGCGTCCTTGATCTGCGGCTTCGTCGCATCCTTGCGGACCTTGAAGACCACCTTGTTCAACTCGGACGCCATGGTCGCCTTTTCGGTGATGACCGGGGCGACGATTACGTCGTAGTGGCGCGGATCCTTGCTCATTTGAAGCGTGCCTCCAGCGCGTCAATGGCCGCCTTGGTCAGAACCAGCTTCTCGCGGCGCAGAATGTCGTAGACGTTGATGCCCTGAACCGGCAACACGTCGATGTTCGGAATGTTGCGGGCGGCAAGAGCGAAATTGTCCTGCAGCTCGGCGCCGCCGATGATCAGCGCGCTGGCGAGACCCGCCTTGGCGAAGTCGGCCTTCAGCGCCTTCGTCTTGGCTTCGGCCACATTGGCCTCGGCCCACACGACGATGCCGCCGGCCTTGGCCTTGGCCGAGAGCGCGTGGCGCAGCGCCAGGGCGCGCACCTTCTTCGGCAGATCATGCGCATGGCTGCGGACGACCGGACCGAAGGCGCGACCGCCGCCGCGGAACTGCGGCGCGCGCGCCGAGCCGTGACGGGCCGAACCCGTGCCCTTCTGCTTGAACATCTTCTTGCCGGTGCGCCAGATGTCCGCGCGGTTCTTGACCGCATGGGTGCCGGCGCGACGCTTGGCGAGCTGATAGCGCACCATGCGGGCGATGAGATCCTCGCGCGGATCGAGACCGAAGATCTCGTCGTTGAGGTCGATCGAACCGGTCGTGGCGCCGTCGATGGAGGTGATGTCGATCTTCACGGCTCAGCCCTCCGTCTTTTCTTCATTGGCCGGAGCGGCTTCGGCGGCTTCGCCGAGGCGGAACTTGCCGGGCTTCGGCGCGTCGGCGGGAAGAGACTTCTTCACGGCGTCGCGAACGAAGATCCAGCCGCCGGCGGTGCCGGGAACGGCGCCTTCGACCAGCACGAGGCCGCGGGCGACGTCGGTCTGCACGACACGCAGATTCTGCGTCGTCACGCGGTCCGTGCCCATATGGCCGGCCATCTTCTTGTTCTTGAAGGTCTTGCCGGGGTCCTGACGGCCGCCGGTCGAACCATGCGAACGGTGCGAGATCGACACGCCATGCGAGGCGCGCAGACCGCCGAAGTTCCAGCGCTTCATCGGGCCGGCGAAGCCTTTACCCGTGGTCGTGCCGGTCACGTCGACGAACTGGCCGACGACGAAATGGTCGGCGGTGATTTCGGCGCCGACGGGCAGCAGCGACTCTTCAGGCACGCGGAATTCCGCGAGCTTCATCTTCGGCTCGACCTTGGCGACGGCGAAACGGCCACGCTCGGCCTTCGACACGTTCTTCACCTTGGCTTTGCCGATCCCGAGCTGCATGGCCGTATAGCCGTTCTGCTCTTTGGTCCGATGCGCGACGACCTGGCAGCCGTCGAGCTTCAGAACCGTGACCGGCACATGTTCGCCAGCGTCTGTGAAGACGCGGGTCATGCCGACCTTCTGTGCGATAACACCTGACCGCATGGATCTCTACCTTTAAGGGCACTTTCGACGAAGAGGTGCCCGCTTCACTTGAAACTTAGAGCTTGATCTCGACGTCCACGCCGGCAGCCAGGTCGAGCTTCATCAAAGCGTCAACTGTCTGTGGTGTAGGATCGACGATATCGAGCACACGCTTGTGAGTCCGGATCTCGAACTGCTCACGCGACTTCTTGTCGACGTGGGGCGAGCGGTTCACCGTGAACTTCTCGATCTTCGTCGGCAGCGGGATCGGACCCCGGACCTGCGCGCCCGTCCGCTTCGCGGTCGAGACGATCTCCTTCGTCGAAGTGTCGAGAATCCGGTGATCGAACGCCTTGAGGCGGATGCGGATGTTCTGGCCGTTCATGATTTCATCCCTTGTTGACCGACGCCCGGTTTGGGGCCGGGCGTCCGTTCAACGAAGCCCCGAATTACTCGATGATGGAGGCGACGACGCCTGCGCCGACGGTGCGCCCGCCTTCGCGGATGGCGAAGCGGAGCTTCTCTTCCATCGCGATCGGAACGATCAGGTTCACCGTCATCGTCACGTTGTCGCCCGGCATCACCATTTCGGTGCCTTCCGGAAGCGTCACGATGCCCGTCACGTCCGTCGTCCGGAAATAAAACTGCGGACGATAGTTCGTGAAGAACGGCGTATGACGACCGCCTTCATCCTTCGTCAGGATGTAGGCCTCGGCCTTGAACTTCGTGTGCGGCTTCACCGAACCCGGCTTGCACAGAACCTGACCGCGCTCAACGTCCTCGCGCTTCGTGCCGCGCAGAAGGCAGCCCACGTTGTCGCCAGCCTGACCCTGATCAAGCAGCTTGCGGAACATCTCGACGCCCGTCACCGTCGTCTTCACCGTCGCCTTCAGGCCGACGATCTCGATTTCCTCGCCGACCTTCACGATGCCGCGCTCGACGCGACCCGTCACGACCGTGCCGCGGCCCGAAATCGAGAACACGTCCTCAACCGGCATCAGGAACGGCTGGTCAACCGGACGCTCCGGCTGCGGGATGTAGGCGTCAACCGTCTCCATCAGCTTCAGCACCGCGTCGCGGCCGATCTCCGGCGTCACGTTGTCCAGCGCAGCCTTCGCCGAGCCCTTCGTGATCGGAATGTCGTCGCCCGGGAATTCGTACTTCGACAGAAGTTCGCGAACTTCCATCTCGACGAGTTCCAGAAGCTCCGGATCGTCGACAAGGTCGACCTTGTTCATGAACACGACAAGCGCCGGAACGCCGACCTGGCGGGCAAGCAGGATGTGCTCGCGCGTCTGCGGCATCGGGCCGTCGGCCGCCGAAACCACCAGGATCGCGCCGTCCATCTGCGCCGCGCCCGTGATCATGTTCTTCACATAATCCGCGTGGCCGGGGCAGTCCACATGCGCATAGTGACGCTTGTTCGTCTCGTATTCGACGTGCGCCGTCGAAATCGTGATGCCGCGCGCCTTCTCTTCCGGCGCCTTGTCGATCTGGTCGTACGCCGTAAACGTCGCGCCGCCGGACTCAGCAAGAACCTTCGTGATCGCAGCCGTCAAAGACGTCTTGCCATGGTCAACGTGTCCAATCGTCCCAATGTTGCAATGCGGCTTCGTCCGTTCGAATTTTTCCTTGGCCATATCAAGGCTCCTTCAAACTTGAGTGTTTCGTTTCAGCTCAGGCGTATTTCGCCTGAACCTTCGCGGCCTCGGCCGCGGGCACCTGTTCATAATGGTCGAACTGCATCGTGAAGTTCGCGCGGCCCTGCGAGAAGGAGCGCAACTGGTTCACGTAGCCGAACATGTTGGCCAGCGGCACCATCGCATTGATGACGACCGCGTTGCCGCGCATGTCCTGTCCCTGAATCTGGCCGCGGCGGGAGTTGAGATCGCCGATGACCGAACCCGTATATTCTTCCGGCGTCACCACCTCGACCTTCATGATCGGCTCGAGGAGGACGGAGCCGCCCTTCTGCAGAGCGTCGCGGAAGGCCGCGCGGGACGCGATTTCGAAGGCGAGGACCGAAGAGTCGACGTCGTGGAACGCGCCGTCGATCAGCTCAGCCTTGACGTCGACGACCGGGAAGCCGGCGAGAACGCCCGCGCCCATCACGCTGTCGATGCCCTTCTGGACGCCGGGGATATATTCCTTCGGCACCGCGCCGCCGATGATCTTCGATTCGAACGAATTGCCCTTGCCGGCTTCGTTCGGCTCGAAAACGATCTTGACGCGCGCAAACTGGCCCGTGCCGCCCGTCTGCTTCTTGTGGGTGTAGTCGATCTCGACGCGCTTGGTCAGACGCTCGCGATAAGCGACCTGCGGCGCGCCGATGTTGGCGTCGACCTTGTAGGTGCGCTTGAGAATGTCGACCTTGATGTCGAGATGGAGTTCGCCCATGCCCTTCAGAATGGTTTGGCCGGATTCCTGATCGGTCGAGACGCGGAAGGACGGATCCTCGGCCGCGAGCTTCGACAGAGCGATGCCGAGCTTTTCCTGGTCGGCCTTGGACTTCGGCTCGATCGCGATCTCGATGACCGGATCGGGGAATTCCATGCGCTCCAGAATGACGGGCTTCAGCATGTCGCAAAGCGTGTCGCCGGTGCGGGTGTCCTTGAGGCCAGCCAGCGCGACAATGTCGCCGGCATAGGCTTCCTTGATGTCCTCGCGGTTGTTGGCGTGCATGAGCAACATGCGGCCGACGCGCTCTTTCTTGTCCTTCGTCGAATTGAGGACGGTCGAACCGGATTCGACCTTGCCCGAATAGACGCGGCAGAAGGTGATCGTGCCGACGAACGGGTCGTCCATGATCTTGAAGGCGAGCATCGAGAACGGCTCGGCGTCGGAGGGCTTGCGAACCGTCTCCGCTTCCGTGTTGAAGTCGATGCCCTTGATCGCCTCGCGATCCACCGGCGACGGCAGATAGTCGACGACGGCGTCGAGCAGCGGCTGCACGCCCTTGTTCTTGAACGCCGTGCCGCACAGCACCGGCACGAAGGCGATGGTGCGGACAGCCTTGCGCAGCAGGCTCTTCAGCACTTCTTCCGACGGCTCGTTGCCTTCGAGATAGGCGGCCATCGCGTCGTCGTCGAGTTCGACGGCGGCCTCGATCATGGCGAGGCGGTATTCCTCGGCCCTGTCCTTGAGGTCGGCCGGAATCTCTTCGTCATGGAACTTCGCGCCGAGACCTTCGTCTTCCCAGACGACAGCCTTCATGCGGACGAGATCGATGATGCCTTTGAAGTCGGACTCAGCGCCGATCGGCAGCTGAATGCAGACCGGACGACCGGCGACGCGCGTCTTGATGTCGTCGACGCACTTGTAGAAGTCGGCGCCGATCTTATCCATCTTGTTGACGAACACGATGCGCGGCACGTTGTACTTGTCGGCCTGACGCCACACGGTTTCCGTCTGCGGCTCGACGCCCTGGTTGCCGTCGAGAACGCAAACGGCGCCGTCGAGAACGCGCAGCGAGCGCTCGACTTCGATGGTGAAGTCGACGTGGCCGGGCGTGTCGATGATGTTGAGGCGCTTGTCGTTCCAGAAGGTCGTCGTCGCGGCGGACGTGATGGTGATGCCGCGCTCCTGCTCCTGCTCCATCCAGTCCATCGTGGCGGCGCCGTCATGGACTTCGCCGATCTTATGGGACTTGCCGGAATAGTACAGAATACGCTCGGTCGTCGTCGTCTTGCCGGCGTCGATATGCGCCATGATACCGAAATTTCGGTAGTCTTCGATCGGATGCGAACGGGCCATTGTCTTGTTCCTTGCGGCGCCAGCGGCGCCCGGCTCTTACCAGCGATAGTGCGAGAAGGCGCGGTTGGCTTCCGCCATCCGGTGCGTGTCTTCGCGCTTCTTGACCGCATTGCCGCGGTTGTTCGACGCATCGATCAGCTCGGCCGACAGACGATCGACCATGGTCTTGTCGTTGCGGTCGCGCGCGGCGCTGATGATCCAGCGGATCGCCAGAGCCTGGCGGCGCTCGGTGCGCACTTCGACGGGAACCTGATAGGTCGCGCCGCCGACTCGGCGGGAGCGAACCTCGATCGCCGGCGCAACGTTTTCCAGCGCCTGCTTGAACACCGGCAGCGGCTCGTTCTTGAGCTTCTGCTCGATGATGTCAAGCGCGCCATAAACAATAGCTTCGGCGACCGACTTCTTGCCGTCGTACATGATGGAGTTCATGAACTTGGCGAGGATAATGTCACCGTACTTGGCGTCCGGGATGACCTCGCGCTTTTCAGCGCTGTGACGACGCGACATCGTGATCGTTCCTTCTTACTTCGGACGCTTCGCGCCGTATTTCGAACGGCGCTGCTTACGGTCCTTGACGCCCTGGGTGTCGAGGACGCCGCGCAGAATGTGATAGCGAACGCCCGGAAGATCCTTGACGCGGCCGCCGCGGATCATGACCACCGAGTGCTCCTGAAGGTTGTGACCTTCGCCGGGGATGTAGCCGATGACCTCGAAACCGTTGGTCAGGCGCACCTTGGCGACCTTACGCATGGCCGAGTTCGGCTTCTTCGGCGTCGTCGTATAGACGCGCGTGCAGACGCCGCGCTTCTGCGGGCAGGCGCCGAGGTGGCGGGACTTCTCGCGGTAGGTCTTCTCTTGCCGCGGCTTGCGGATCAACTGGCTGATCGTCGGCATTCTTCGCCCTTCTGGGTGCGAAAGTTGAAACTGGGACTTCGGAAAAGACCCCGGAAACCGGCGCCCTCCCCTTCGCGCTGCGTCGCGGCAAAGCCAAAACGCAGAACGAATCAGCGCCCTCAGTCCCGCAGGACGTCCGGCGCTGGGAAATGCAGAGGACCGCAAGCGGTGAAGCCAACGGTCTTGCCTCTCGTGCTTTCGCGCGAAACTCGCGCAATTGCCTTGACTTAAAAGTCACTGCTGAGGCCGACAGCGTTTAGAAGCCCCTTGGTTCAGAGCGCGTCGCTCCGAAACGAAGGCGTCTACGGCCTGTCGAAAGTGGGCGGAACTTATTCGCGGTCGCCAGCCGCGTCAACCCCTTTTGCACCGCAAAAACGGCTGAAATGACTCGGGTTTTGTCATATTTCGCAAAAGTGAATCGTCTCAGGGGCTTGGCCGAGGGCAAAAAACCGTTAACGAGTCGTTTCCACGATCACCAGAGCCCGCAAAAGTTGATAGCAATCGGTTTCCGCGCAGGGTATCGGCCGGACGATCAGCGAAATCCCGGTTTTCTCGACATCGATCCGCTGCGCTTCGCCCGAATCTTCGCCGACAGCGACGGCGATGGCCGCCTGCAGCGCGCGATTCGCATCAGAATCAGCCACGATCAGGGTGTCCGCCGTCAGCGACAGGCCGCGCGCGGCGTGAACGCCGATCAATCGGGCCGCATGCGAGCTGGCGTGGAGAACGAGACCGGCGCGGTCGAGCATCAGAGCCGCGACGCCGAGGGCTTCGAGCGCGTCGGCCATGCCGCGCGCGCGCGCTCCGGCCAGGACGGGCAACAGGCGCTCCGCCTCGGGCACGCGATCGACCTGAACGATCGGCGCGGATTTCTGGCGCGTATTGGCGCCGATGCGACCCTGCACTCCAACCCGGTTCGCCATACGCTCGTCCTCGGGCTCTGTTACGGACGTCAAGCTACGCATATCCAAACCGCCTTGTGAATGGGAAAATTTGCTTTCCTTTAACGATTGCCGAAGCGAACCGTTCCATCTCTCGCGGTTTTGATTAGAGGCCGTTTACAGCGCCGGCGCGGCGGCCTCGTGGCGATTTGGCGGCGGGTGTGCAGAAAGGTGCGCATGAAAAAGGGCCGCTCAAGGCGGCCCTTTTCCGATCTGTTGTGCAGCGGGAACTTATTCCGCCGCCGGCAGGCGCGGCGCGGGAGCCTGCGAGGCCTCCGCCTTCTGCGCCAGGATCATGTCGTCGCGCGAGGTGGCGATGCGACGAAGCTTCGCCATCGCCGCGCCCGTGCCGGCCGGGATCAGGCGGCCGACGATGACGTTTTCCTTGAGCCCTTCCAGCGTGTCCACCTTGCCGTTGACGGCGGCCTCGGTGAGGACGCGCGTCGTCTCCTGGAAGGAGGCGGCCGAGATGAACGAGCGGGTCTGCAAGCTCGCCTTGGTGATGCCGAGCAGCACCGGCGTGCCCGAGGCCGGCTTGCCGCCCTCCTCGATCGCCTTGGCGTTCGCTTCTTCCAGCTCCATCTGGTCGACCTGCTCGCCCGCGAGGAACGGCGTGTCGCCCGGATCGACGATATCGACCTTCTGCAGCATCTGACGGACAATCACTTCGATGTGCTTGTCGTTGATGTTGACGCCCTGCAGTCGGTAGACTTCCTGGATTTCGTTGACGAGGTAAGCGGCAAGCTCCTCCACGCCCTTGATCGCCAGAATGTCGTGCGGCGCCGGATTGCCGTCGACGATGTAATCGCCCTTCTCCACGACGTCGCCGTCCTGCAGATGGATGTGCTTGCCCTTCGGGATCAGATACTCGACGGGCTCGGCGTCCTCCTCGTGCGGCACGATGGAGATGCGCGTCTTGTTCTTGTAGTCGCGGCCGAACTGCACCGTGCCGGAGATTTCCGCGATGATCGCGTGATCCTTCGGACGACGCGCCTCGAACAATTCCGCGACGCGCGGCAGACCGCCGGTGATGTCGCGGGTCTTGGCCGATTCCATCGAGATACGCGCGACGATGTCGCCCGCCTTGATGGTGGCGTTCGGATCGACCGCGATGATCGAATCGACCGGCAGCGTGTAACGGGCGTCGCCGCCGCGCGCCAGCTTGCCGATCTTGCCGTCCTTGCCCTTGATGATGATCGAGGGCTTCAGGCTGGCCGACCGCTGGTTCATGCGCCAGTCAATGACCATACGCTTGGCGATGCCGGTGGATTCGTCGACCGTTTCCGTCATCGAAGCGCCTTCGACAAGGTCCTCGAAGCCGACGACGCCGTCGATTTCCGTCATGATCGGGCGGGTGTAGGGATCCCACTCGGCGATGCGCTGGCCGCGCTTCACCTTGTCGCCCTCGTCCACCTTCAGACGCGCGCCGTACTGAATGCGATGGACCGCGCGGTCCGCGCCGTCCGGCCCCACGATCACGACCGCGACGTTGCGCGCCATGACCATCAGGTCGCCTTCCGAGTTGCGCGCGACATGGCGGTTGCGGACCTTCACCGTTCCTTCGAAATTCGATTCGATGAACGACTGGTCGGCGATCTGCGCCGCGCCGCCGATGTGGAACGTGCGCATGGTGAGCTGCGTGCCCGGCTCGCCGATCGACTGCGCCGCGATGACGCCGACCGCCTCGCCCATGTTGACGGGCGTGCCGCGCGCCAGATCGCGTCCGTAGCACTTGCCGCAAACGCCGTTCTTGGCTTCGCAGGTCAGCACCGAGCGGATCTTCACCTCCTGAATGCCGGCGGCGTTCAGGGGCTCGACATGCCACTCCTGGATCATCTCGCCGGCCGGCACGATGACGCCGCCGTCCTGGTCCTTCAGATCCTCAGCCGCGGTGCGGCCGAGAATGCGCGAAGCGAGCGAGGCGACGACCTGACCGGCGTCGATGATCGCGCGCATGCGGATGCCGTTCTGCGAACCGCAATCCGGCGTCGTGATGATCGAATCCTGCGCCACGTCGACGAGACGGCGGGTGAGATAACCCGAGTTCGCCGTCTTGAGCGCCGTGTCGGCCAGACCCTTGCGCGCGCCGTGCGTCGAGTTGAAGTACTCGAGAACGGTGAGGCCTTCCTTGAAGTTCGAGATGATCGGGCTCTCGATGATCTCGCCCGACGGCTTGGCCATCAGGCCGCGCATCGCCGCGAGCTGCTTCATCTGCGCCGGCGAACCGCGCGCGCCCGAATGCGACATCATGTAGATCGAATTGATCGGCAGATCGCGGCCGTGCTCGTCCTTCCGGACGGCCGAGATACGCGCCATCATCTCTTCGGCGAGCTTGTCGGTGCACTTCGCCCAGGCGTCGACGACCTTGTTGTACTTCTCGCCCTGGGTGATCAGACCGTCGTTGTACTGCTGCTCGTATTCCTTGGCGAGCGCGCGGGTCTCATCGACGATGCGCTCCTTCGTCTCCGGCACGACCATGTCGTCCTTGCCGAAGGAGATGCCCGCCTTGAACGCCTCGCGGAAGCCCAACGCCATGATGCGATCGCAGAAGATGACCGTCTCCTTCTGACCGCAGTTGCGGTAGACGGTGTCGATCATGTTCGAGATTTCCTTCTTCGTCATGAGCTTGTTCACGACGTCGAAGGGGATCTTGGTGTGCTTCGGCATGAGCTGGCCGAGGATCAGGCGGCCGGGCGTCGTCTCGAAGATCTTCTCGACGCGCTTGCCTTCAGCATCATAGGTCCAGGCGCGGCCCTTGATCTTCGAATGCAGCGTCACCGCCTTGGCGTGCAGCGCGTGCTCCACCTCGCCCATATTGGCGAAGGCCATGCCCTGCCCCGGCTCGCCGTCGCGCATCAGCGAGACGTAGTAGAGGCCGAGAACGATGTCCTGCGACGGCACGATGATCGGCTGACCGTTGGCCGGATGCAGGATGTTGTTGGTCGACATCATCAGCACGCGCGCTTCGAGCTGCGCTTCCAGCGACAGCGGAACGTGCACGGCCATCTGGTCGCCGTCGAAGTCGGCGTTGAACGCCGTGCAGACGAGCGGATGCAGCTGGATCGCCTTGCCCTCGATCAGCACCGGCTCGAAGGCCTGGATGCCGAGGCGGTGGAGGGTCGGGGCGCGGTTCAGCATCACCGGATGCTCGCGAATGACCTCGTCGAGGATGTCCCAGACCTCGGGACGCTCCTTCTCGACCAGCTTCTTCGCCTGCTTGACGGTCGCCGACAGGCCCTTCGCGTCGAGACGCGAATAGATGAAGGGCTTGAACAGTTCGAGCGCCATCTTCTTCGGCAGGCCGCACTGATGCAGCTTCAGCTCCGGACCGACGACGATGACCGAACGGCCGGAATAGTCGACGCGCTTGCCAAGCAGGTTCTGACGGAAGCGACCCTGCTTGCCCTTGAGCATGTCGGCCAGCGACTTCAGCGGACGCTTGTTGGCGCCGGTGATGACGCGGCCGCGGCGGCCGTTGTCGAACAGGGCGTCAACCGCTTCCTGAAGCATGCGCTTCTCGTTGCGGATGATGATGTCCGGCGCGCGCAGCTCGATCAGCCGCTTCAGACGGTTGTTGCGGTTGATGACGCGGCGATAGAGATCGTTGAGATCCGACGTCGCGAAACGGCCGCCGTCGAGCGGCACCAGCGGACGCAGGTCCGGCGGGATCACCGGCACTTCGGTCAGGATCATCCATTCCGGCTTGTTGCCCGAATGAATGAAGGCCTCGATGATCTTCAGACGCTTGGCGAGCTTCTTCGGCTTCAGCTCGGTGGTCGCCTCGGCGATCTCGACCTTGAGGTCGGCCGCGATCTTCTCGAGGTCCATTGAGCGCAGAATTTCGCGGATCGCTTCCGCGCCGATCATCGCCGTGAACGAGTCCTGGCCGTATTCGTCCTGCGCGCGCAGATACTCGTCCTCGTTGAGCAGCTGACGGTCCTTGAGCGGCGTCAGGCCCGGATCGAGCACGATGTAGGACTCGAAATACAGGATGCGCTCGAGATCCTTCAGCGTCATGTCGAGCAGCAGGCCGATGCGCGACGGCAGCGACTTCAGGAACCAGATATGCGCGACCGGAGCGGCGAGCGAGATATGGCCCATACGCTCGCGGCGCACGCGCGACAGCGTGACTTCCACGCCGCACTTCTCGCAGATGACGCCTTTGTACTTCATGCGCTTGTACTTGCCGCACAGGCACTCGTAATCCTTGATCGGACCGAAGATGCGCGCGCAGAACAAGCCGTCGCGTTCGGGCTTGAACGTACGGTAGTTGATCGTCTCGGGCTTTTTGATTTCGCCGAACGACCAGGACAGAATCTTCTCGGGGCTCGCGATCGAGATCTGGATCTGGTCGAACGCCTGCGGCTGCACGACCGGGTTGAAGAGATTCATGACCTCTTGATTCATCACTGTCTCCTAGGCCCGCCGGGCTCTCGCGCGCCGCGGCTTCCTGCCGGATGTGTTTCAAAATCTGCGAGGGAGACGCGCCAAGCGCGTCTCCGCAAAATCGTTTCGCTTACTCGGCGGCTTCGGCCGGCGGCTCTTCTTCGTTCGCGGGTTTCGCGACCGAATTGAGCTCGACGTTGAGGCCAAGCGAGCGCATTTCCTTGACGAGCACGTTGAAGCTCTCGGGAATGCCGGACTCGAAGGCGTCGTCGCCACGCACGATGGACTCGTACACCTTGGTGCGGCCGGCCACGTCGTCCGACTTCACCGTCAGCATCTCCTGCAGCGTATAGGCCGCGCCGTAAGCTTCGAGCGCCCACACCTCCATTTCGCCGAAGCGCTGGCCGCCGAACTGCGCCTTGCCACCGAGCGGCTGCTGGGTGACGAGCGAGTAGGGACCGATCGAACGGGCGTGGATCTTGTCGTCGACCAGGTGGTGCAGCTTCAGCATGTAGATGTAGCCGACCGTGACCTTGCGGTCGAACTGGTCGCCGGTGCGGCCGTCGAACAGAGTGACCTGACCCGAATGGGCCAGACCCGCCTTGTCGAGGGCCGCCTCGATGTCGTGCTCCTTGGCGCCGTCGAAGACCGGCGTGGCGATCGGCACGCCCTTCTTCACCGTCTCGGCGAGACGGACGACCGAGGCGTCGTCGTAGGAGCCGGGCTGCTCACCCTTGAGGTTGTCGCCGTAGATGTCCTGGATCTCCGCGCGCAGCGGGGTGAGGTCCCCGTTCTTGCGGTAGGCTTCCAGCATCGCGTCGATCTTCTTGCCCATGCCGGCGCAAGCCCAGCCGAGATGAGTCTCGAGGATCTGACCGACGTTCATGCGCGAGGGCACACCGAGCGGGTTCAGCACGATGTCGACGTTGGTGCCGTCCTCGAGGTACGGCATGTCTTCGACCGGCACGATCCGCGACACGACACCCTTGTTGCCGTGACGGCCGGCCATCTTGTCGCCCGGCTGGATCTTGCGCTTCACCGCGACGAAGACCTTGACCATCTTCATCACGCCGGGCGGCAGTTCGTCGCCGCGCTGCAGCTTCTCGACCTTGTCGAGGAAGCGGCTTTCCAGCCCCTTCTTCGCTTCGTCGTACTGCTTGCGCATGGCTTCGATCTCGCCCATCTGGGCGTCGTCGGCGACGGCGAAATGCCACCATTGCGAACGCGGATATTCCTCGATCAGCGCGCGCGTCAGCTGCGTTTCCTTCTTGAAGCCCTTCGGGCCGGCGATCGCCACCTTGCCGTCGAGCACGTCGCCGAGACGCGCATAGACGTTGCGATCGAGGATCGCCAGCTCGTCGTCGCGGTCCTTGGCGAGACGCTCGATTTCCTCGCGCTCGATCGCCTGGGCGCGCTCGTCCTTGTCGACGCCGTGGCGGTTGAACACGCGCACTTCGACGATGGTGCCCTGCACGCCCGGCGGCACGCGCAGCGAGGTGTCGCGCACGTCGGAGGCCTTCTCGCCGAAGATGGCGCGCAGAAGCTTCTCTTCCGGCGTCATCGGGCTTTCGCCCTTCGGCGTGATCTTGCCGACGAGAATGTCGCCCGCCTGCACTTCCGCGCCGATATAGACGATGCCGGCCTCGTCGAGATTCTTCAGCGCCTCTTCCGAGACGTTGGGAATGTCGCGGGTGATTTCCTCAGGCCCGAGCTTCGTGTCGCGCGCCATCACTTCGAACTCGTCGATGTGGATGGAGGTGAACACGTCGTCCTTGACGATGCGCTCGTTGAGCAGGATCGAGTCTTCGAAATTGTAGCCGTTCCACGGCATGAACGCGACGAGCACGTTGCGGCCGAGCGCCAGATCGCCGAGATCGGTCGAGGGACCGTCGGCGATAATGTCGCCCTTGCGCACGAGATCGCCCACGCGCACCAGAGGCTTCTGGTTGATGCAGGTCGACTGGTTCGAGCGCTGGAACTTCATCAGACGGTAGATGTCGACGCCCGGCTTGCCCGGATCGAGTTCCTCCGTCGCGCGCACGACGATACGCGTCGCGTCGATCTGATCGACGACGCCCGTGCGGCGCGCGGCGATGGCCGCGCCCGAGTCGCGCGCCACGACCGATTCCATGCCCGTGCCGACGAGCGGCGCGTCGGCCTTGACCAGCGGCACAGCCTGGCGCTGCATGTTCGAGCCCATCAGCGCGCGGTTCGCGTCGTCGTTCTCAAGGAACGGAATGAGCGCGGCGGCGACCGACACCAACTGCTTCGGCGACACGTCCATGAAATCGACGCGCTCGCGCGGCGACATCATCACGTCGCCGGCGTGACGGCAGACGACGAGGTCTTCCGCCAGCACGCCATTGGCGTCTATGACGACATTGGCCTGCGCGACATTGTGCTTCTGCTCTTCCATCGCCGACAGATAGACGACCTCGTCGGTCACCTTGCCGTCCTTGACGCGGCGATACGGCGCTTCGATGAAGCCGTATTTGTTGACGCGCGCGAAAGTGGCGAGCGAGTTGATCAAACCGATGTTCGGGCCTTCCGGCGTCTCGATCGGGCAGATGCGGCCGTAATGCGTCGGATGCACGTCGCGGACTTCGAAGCCGGCGCGCTCGCGCGTCAGGCCGCCCGGACCAAGCGCCGAGAGACGACGCTTGTGCGTGATCTCGGACAGCGGATTGGTCTGGTCCATGAACTGCGACAGCTGCGAGGAGCCGAAGAACTCGCGCACGGCGGCGGCCGCCGGCTTGGCGTTGATCAGATCCTGCGGCATGACCGTGTCGATATCGACAGAGGACATGCGCTCCTTGATGGCGCGCTCCATGCGCAGCAGGCCGAGGCGATACTGATTTTCCATCAGTTCGCCGACCGAACGGACGCGACGGTTGCCGAGATGGTCGATGTCGTCGATCTCGCCGCGGCCGTCGCGCAGATCGACAAGCGCGCGCACGACGGCGACGATGTCGTCCTTGCGCAGCACGCGCATCGTATCCGGCGCGTCGAGGTCCATGCGCATGTTCATCTTGACGCGGCCGACCGCAGAGAGGTCGTAACGCTCGGCGTCGAAGAACAGCGAATGGAACATCGCTTCCGCCGTATCGATGGTCGGCGGCTCGCCCGGACGCATCACGCGATAGATGTCGAACAGCGCTTCCTCGCGCGAGGAGTTCTTGTCGACCGCCAGCGTGTTGCGGATATACGGGCCGATATTGACATGGTCGATGTCGAGCACCGGCAATTCGTCGAAGCCCGCATCGATGAGGGCCGCAAGCGATTTGGCGGAAATCTCGTCGCCCGCTTCGGCGAAGATTTCGCCGGTCGTCGGGTTATAGAGATCCTCGGCGATATACTGGCCGTAGAGATCCTCGTCCTGCGCCTTGAGGAACTTGAGGCCCTTCTCGGCGAGCTGACGGGCGGAGCGCGCGGTCAGTTTCTTGCCCTGCTCGATCACGACCTCGCCGGTGTCGGCGTCGTACATGTCGACGGAAGCCTTCACGCCCTTGAAGCGTTCGGGATCGTAAGCGACGCGCCAGCCTTCGCCGTCGCGCGCATAGCTGATCGACTTGTAGAAAGTCGACAGAATTTCCTGACCATCCATGCCGAGCGCGAACAGCAGCGACGTCACCGGAATCTTGCGGCGACGGTCGATGCGCGCATAGACGATGTCCTTGGCGTCGAACTCGATGTCGAGCCAGGAGCCGCGATAGGGGATGATGCGGGCGGCGAACAGGAGCTTGCCCGACGAATGGGTCTTGCCCTTGTCGTGGTCGAAGAACACGCCCGGCGAACGGTGCATCTGCGAGACGATGACGCGCTCGGTGCCGTTGACGATGAAGGTGCCGTTCGACGTCATGAAGGGCATGTCGCCCATGTAGACGTCCTGCTCCTTGATGTCCTTGACGGACTTGGCGCCGGTGTCGGGATCGACATCGAACACGATCAGGCGCAGCGTCACCTTCAGCGGCGCGGCGAACGTCATGCCGCGCTGACGGCATTCGTCAACGTCATATTTCGGCTGTTCGAATTCGTATTTGACGAATTCGAGCAAGGACGCGCCGGAGAAATCCGAAATCGGAAAAACCGATTTGAAGACCGACTGCAACCCTTCGTCCGGGCGACCGCCCTGCGGCTCCTTGACCAGCAGAAACTGGTCGTAGGAGGCTTTCTGAACTTCGATCAGATTGGGCATTTCCGCGACTTCGCGGATGTGACCGAAGAATTTGCGGACACGCTTACGGCCGGTGAACGTCTGCGCCATGTCGCTCCTCGCACCTCGTAGTTGGGCGGGCCCGAAGGGGCCTCTCGCCGCGCCGCGCAAACCCGGCCAAGGGCTTGCGGGGCCGGAGCCGTCAAGGCCCCGAATTCTCGCCGCGAACGAACGCCGCGGTCTTCGAAAACCGCCCCGGTCGACTGAATAGCCGTATCAGGAACGGATGAACGGCCCCGGGGAAACGTCCCCGGGACCGCAGTTACGCAACAACCGGAGCCGCGCGGCGGCTCCGACGCAATTACTTGAGTTCGACCTTGGCGCCGACCTTCTCGAGGGCGGCCTTGATCTTTTCGGCTTCGTCCTTGGTCGCGCCTTCCTTGACGGTCTTCGGCGCGCCTTCGACGAGGTCCTTGGCTTCCTTGAGGCCCAGGCCGGTGATGGCGCGGACTTCCTTAATCACTTCGATCTTCTTGTCGCCGGCGCTGGCGAGAACGACCGTGAACTCGGTCTGCTCTTCCGCCGGAGCGGCGGCGGCGGCGCCCGGAGCGGCGGCGACCGCAACGGCGGCGGCGGCCGAAACGCCCCACTTCTCTTCGAGCATCTTGGCGAGCTCGGCGGCTTCGAGAACGGTCAGGGCCGACAGTTCTTCGACGATCTTTTCAAGATTGGCCATTTTTCTGTTCCTGTATGAATTTCGGTTCGAACCGATGGAATGATGTTTCGGCCTCGATCAGGCCGCGTCTCGATTGGCGTAAGCCCCGAAAACACGCGCGAGCTTGGCGGCCGGCGCGGTCGAGAGCTGGGCGAGCTTGGTGGCGGGCGCATTGATGAGCCCGATAAGCTTGGCGCGCAGTTCGTCGAGGGACGGCAGGGTCGCAAGCGACTTCACGCCATCCACGTTCAGGGCGGTCTTGCCCATGGCGCCGCCGAGAATCACGAGCTTGTCGTAATCCTTCGCGAAAGCCACGGCGACCTTCGGCGCAGCCACCGGATCGTCCGAATAGGCGATCAGGGTCGGTCCCTTGAGCAGGGAGCCGATGGAGGCCACGTCCGTGCCTTCGAGAGCGATCTTGGCGAGGCGGTTCTTGGCGACCTGCACCGTAGCCCCGGCAGCAGCCATCCGCTTGCGCAGATTCTGCATCTGGGCCACCGTGAGGCCGGAGTAGTGCGCGACGACAACGACCGACGTCTTGGTGAAGACGCCGTTCAGCGATGCGACGAGCTCTTTTTTCTCCGCTCTGTCCACAGTGCTCTCTCCTGGTGCGGGCTTCGACACGCGAGGCCCGCCGGTTGCGAATGCCGCGATCTCCGCGCCGAAGCGCAAATCCCGCAGCGTCTAGCGCCTGTCCCCGGAGGCGGCCGAAAGGCCATCGCCGGACAGAGGGTTCGAACGAAATTCCTTGCGGAGCGACGCCTTGCGGCAAGCCCCGAAAAAATCCGGTTTCACCCGTCTATGCTGGCCCATCCCCGTCATCCGCGTGAAACCCGCAGCGACTTCGTGAATTAAGCCCAACAGGCCCCTTACAGGGCCGGCCGGGCGCCGGCAGTCTCGGACAGGACATGGCCGGACGGGACACGAGGTTTTTCCCCGGGTCCGCCGGCCTATCCACCGCTCACGACAAGTATTGACATCTCATCATCAGCGGAAGCTGAATTGGGTAAAAGATCGGCCGCATACCGATCCTTTACCCTCTTTAAACTGATTATGCGTCCGAGCCAAGAGGCCCGGCGCGCTTTTTTGTATTTGTCAAGCGGAACTTATGCCGCTCAGGCGGAGGCGCCGCCCGAAACCGTCGCCGGGTCCACCTTGACGCCCGGCCCCATGGTCGAGGAAATCGCCACGCGCTGCAGATAGGTGCCCTTGGCGCCCGCAGGCTTGGCCTTGACCACGGCGTCGACGAACGCCTTGATGTTCTCGATCAGCTTGTCGTCGCCGAAGGACGCCTTGCCGACCGAACCCTGGATGATGCCGGCCTTCTCGACGCGGAACTCGACGGCCCCGCCCTTCGACGCCTTGACGGCCGCGGCGACGTCCATGGTCACCGTGCCGACCTTCGGGTTCGGCATCATGCCGCGCGGGCCGAGCACCTTACCCAGACGACCGACGAGCGGCATCATGTCCGGCGTGGCGATGCAGCGATCGAAGTCGATCGTGCCGCCCTGAACGATGGTGACGAGGTCTTCCGCGCCGATGACGTCCGCGCCGGCGGCCTTGGCTTCGTCAGCCTTGGCGCCGCGGGCGAACACGGCGACGCGCAGCGTGCGGCCGGTGCCGTTCGGCAGATTGACCACGCCGCGGACCATCTGGTCGGCGTGCTTGGGGTCGACGCCGAGGTTCATGGCGATCTCGACCGTCTCGTCGAACTTGGCGCTGGCGCGCTCCTTGACAAGCTTCAGGGCCTGATCGACCGGGTAAAGCTTGACGCGATCGATGCCTTCACGCGCCTTGGCGATGCGTTTTCCGATATGAGCCATGGTCTTACTCCACCACCTGCAGGCCCATCGAGCGGGCGGAGCCTTCGATCATAGCGACGGCCGATTCGATCTTGTCGCAATTGAGATCGACCATCTTCTTTTCGGCGATCTCGCGCAGCTGGTCGCGCTTGATCTTGCCGACGAAGCCGCGGCCGGTCGTCTTGGAGCCGGACGTAATGCCCGCCGCCTTCTTGAGGAAGTACGACACCGGCGGCTGCTTCATCTCGAAAGTGAAGGAGCGGTCCTGATAGGCGGTGATGATGACGGGGATCGGCATCCCCTTTTCCATCTGCTGGGTCTTCGCGTTGAAGGCCTTGCAGAATTCCATGATGTTCAGGCCGCGCTGACCGAGCGCGGGACCGATCGGCGGCGAAGGATTCGCCGAGCCGGCCGGCACCTGAAGCTTCACGTAGCCCGTGATCTTCTTTGCCATTGCTCTTCATCCATATTGCAAGAAAAACGCCTTAAGCGTTTGCATATTCTTGCTGTTTCAGGACTGTGGTTGGGCTTTTCGTTCAACCGGGGCGAGCGTGACGCCCGGCGAAACCGCCTCCCACACGATAACCATCGCGTCGGAACCCCGACGCGACAGATGCGGCCTCTTACACGCTGCAGCGCAAAAAGAAAAGTCGATTCGGCCGTGAAACGAAGCTTTTCGCCTCAGACCTTCTCGACCTGGCCGAATTCCAGCTCGACCGGCGTGGCGCGACCGAAGATCGACACCGCCACCTTGAGCCGAGACCGCGCGTCGTCGACTTCCTCGACCACGCCGTTGAACGAGGCGAACGGGCCGTCGGAGACGCGCACCGTCTCGCCGACCTCGAACGACACCGAGGGCTTGGGATGATCGACGCCGTCGGCCACCTGCCCCTTGATCCGCTCGGCCTCGTGGTCCGGGATCGGCATCGGTTTCTTGTCGGCGCCGAGGAAGCCGGTGACCTTCGGCGTGTTCTTGATGAGGTGATAGACCTCGTCGGTCAGGTCGCAGCGCACCAGCACGTAGCCAGGGAAGAACTTGCGCTCGGAATTGACCTTCCGGCCGCGCCGCACTTCGACGAAATGCTCGGTCGGGACGAGAATTTCGGTGAATTTCTCCTGCAGGTTGCGCTGGGCGGCCTGCTCGCGGATCGATTCCGCAACCTTCTTCTCGAAATTCGAATAGGCGTGGACGATATACCAGCGCATGCTCATGGCGGTGCGAACCTTAAAAGATCAGTGGCCGAGGCCGATGATGAAGCGCACGATCAGCCGCAGGCTTTGATCGACGAGGACGAAAAACAGGCTGGCGAGCAGCACCATGGCGACGACGAGACCGGTCGTGATCATCGTCTCGCGGCGCGACGGCCACGTCACCTTGTTCGCTTCGTTGCGAACTTCCTGCAGAAACTCCAACGGATTGGCCATTTCGGAACGTCTCGCTATCCGGGCGTTGATTCGCTTGGGGCCATCGCCCGCCGCATCGCGCCTGCCAAAAAAACTCGCGGCGCGGGACCGGGAGGTCGCGCGCCACAGCAGGCTTTTAACCTTTCGCACGCAGGCGGGCAAGCGCTTTATCGTCCCCGGCCCGGACCAAAGGCCGAAATATGAGAGCGGCGCAGCGAAATGGGAGATGAAAAGGACGTAAATGGCAGGGGCTGAGGGATTCGAACTCTCGACCTGTGGTTTTGGAGACCACCGCTCTAACCAACTGAGCTAAGCCCCTGCATGTCGAACCGCGATCCGACGGTCGACTGAATGCCAAAAGACGGCGGGCATTGCAAGCGGCTTTCGCTCGCCGTGTCGCCAGCCGACGCACCCTGAACAGCCAATAGCGAAATCGCTGCGCCGACCGCCAGACTTGTCCCTGCGCTGGAAACACAGATTTGCAGACCGGCCTCTTGAGCGGGCTCAGGCGATCTTGCGCCCGATCAGCACGCACGAGACGGAAAGGTTTTTGCGCAAAGCACGCTCAATGTTGTTGCCGGTCACAGGCAATAACCTACGATCCACCACCTCGAAGCCCGCGGCTTCAACCAATTCTTCCACCTCGCGCGGAGAGCGCATAAGGAAGATATGATCAGGCGCCGGGCTGTTGATCGGGAAGTTGACAAAAATGAGCCCCCCGGGTTTCAGCGCCTGGTTGAGGGTCGTAAGAGCCCGGCCTGGCTGCTCGAGGTGTTCCAGCACCTCGCTGATGATGACGCTATCGAAAAAGACGGGATGCGGCGCCGCCTTCAAAACGTCCTGTAGTCGAAGCGTAATCCGGCTTGGATCGACGCCAAAAGTCGAGATCGCCTTTTGGGTCGCAGCAATGCTGCTTTCGCTTACATCCCAGCCTTCTATCGATGAAATAGCCGGATGTTGGGATGCATAATAAAGAAAAAAGCCGTGACCGGGCCCGACCTCAAGATGCCGGGCGCCGTTCGGCAGCCGCGTCAGGAAATCTGTTCTGAAAAAATCAAATGCACGGGCATGCGGTGTCCATATGAGTTGCGAAACCAAAATACCGTGGATATAGCGCGACATATACGAGGCGTCCGAATAGACCTCTCGATATGCCTCCTCAAAACTATTCAGCCGATATTGGTCCTCTCGACGGAAGTATATCTCTTCATCAAGAAAGCGTTCGCACATCCACCGATAGTCAGCGCACCATTGAGGAAGCTCGGCCCCCACGAGCTGCACCGCCAATCGGGCGAGATCTTCCGAGCGCTCCATGAATTCCGGCGGATCATCTCGAAATCGCGCCTCGCAATAACCGGCGTGCTCCGGCCAGCTCCGCAAGACCTCCGTCACGACGTTGCGCAAATTCGGATACGACGACAGCCGTCTGAAATCAAAGGTCACGGGCCTACTCCCTTTGTGCTTGCGGCGCGGTTATCAGGTGGAGGCCGTTGACGCAAGGCCGACCGGAGTGTTTTAACCCCCCCTC
>ERZ1645187.81-NODE-81-length-93717-cov-96.882941_pt1 | contig 93717 bp, 89 predicted proteins | sample MGYA00575352_ERZ1645187 | MGnify/ENA primary metagenome ERZ1645187 (study PRJEB40837, sample SAMN11349314) | freshwater sediment metagenome | isolation source: river sediment | host: Sediment | place: India: Wazaribad , New Delhi | collected 2017-02-21 ... | reverse complement strand
AAGCGCGGAAGAACGCTCCGAAAAACCGCCGCGACCGGACCGCGAAGGCGCCGGCTCAACAACCACACTCCGGCGCCGTCGCGCTCCGGTCCCCTCCCCGCAACCCGCGCGCCGCGCGGGAAGGAAGAATCATGTCCGAATACCGCCCGCCGCGCTTCGAGAAAGACGAATACGAGGACGAATATCCGATGGCGGCGCGCATGGACCGCATACGCGCCTTCGACCCGGAAAAGCGCGCGGCGCATCTGCATGTGTTTCGCGGCGTGATGACGGCCGTCGGCTATTTCCGCCAGTGCCCGCGCAAAGGCTGCCGGCGCGCGCGCAAATGCGTCGGCCCGCGCGCCGACTGCGCCTGGGCGCGCCTGCCCTACCTGCAACGCTACATCATCCCCGAACTCGACCGCTGCGCCGCCGCCCGGCTGGAGGAACTGGAGGCGCGCGGCGAGGAGTGACGCGCGCCTTCTCCCCGCGGGGAAAGGGAAGCACGACGCGCCTAAAGCCCTACTAGGCCGCCCGCCCCGCCGATGCTATAGGCCCGCCTGTCCTTTCCGGCGGCCCGATGCGCCGCCTACCGCAGGGGTGCATTTCATGAAAAAGATCAAGGTCGCGAACCCGGTCGTCGAGATGGACGGCGACGAGATGACCCGCATCATCTGGCAGTACATCAAGGACAAGCTGATCCATCCCTATCTCGACATCGACCTGAAATATTACGATCTTTCCGTCGAGAACCGCGACGCCACCAACGACCAGGTGACCATCGACTCCGCCGAGGCCACCAAGAAATACGGCGTCGCCGTCAAATGCGCGACCATCACCCCGGACGAGGCCCGCGTCGAGGAATTCAAGCTGAAGGAAATGTGGAAGTCGCCCAACGGCACCATCCGCAACATTCTCGGCGGCACCATTTTCCGCGAACCGATCATCTGCAAGAACGTGCCGCGCCTGGTGCCCGGCTGGACGCAGCCGATCGTCGTCGGCCGTCACGCCTTCGGCGACCAGTATCGCGCGACCGACTTCAAGTTCCCGACCAAGGGCGTGCTGTCGATCAAGTTCGTCGGCGACGACGGCAAGGTGATCGAAAAGGAAGTCTTCAAGGCGCCGGGCGGCGGCGTGGCCATGGCCATGTACAACCTCGACGACTCGATCCGCGATTTCGCGCGCGCCTCCCTCAACTACGGCCTGCAGCGCAATTTCCCGGTCTATCTCTCCACCAAGAACACCATTCTCAAGGCCTATGACGGGCGCTTCAAGGACATCTTCCAGGAAGTCTACGAGAAGGAGTTCAAGGCCGAGTTCGACAAGCGCGGCCTCACCTACGAGCATCGCCTCATCGACGACATGGTCGCCTCCGCGCTCAAATGGTCGGGCGGCTACGTGTGGGCGTGCAAGAACTACGACGGCGACGTGCAGTCCGACACGGTGGCGCAGGGCTTCGGCTCGCTGGGCCTCATGACCTCCGTTCTCATGACGCCGGACGGCAAGACGGTCGAGGCCGAGGCCGCCCACGGCACCGTCACGCGCCACTACCGCGAGCACCAGAAGGGCAAGGAGACATCCACCAACTCCATCGCCTCGATATTCGCCTGGACGCGCGGCCTCGCCCATCGCGCCAAGCTCGACAACAACCCCGAACTGAAGAAATTCGCCGACACGCTGGAGAAGGTCTGCGTGGACACGGTCGAAGCCGGCTTCATGACCAAGGACCTCGCGCTGCTGGTCGGCGCCGACCAGAAGTGGCTGTCCACAACCGGCTTCCTCGACAAGATCGACGAGAACCTGAAGAAGGCGATGGCCTGAGCGTCTCGCCCGGGACACGCGGCGGCCGGGGCGGCGACGCTCCAGCCGCCGGTCTCGCCCCCTTCGACAATCGTTGCGCCAGCATGCGGGGGAGACTATAAGGCGCGCCCATAACGTGGCTCCTGGGAGTGAGTCTCGAATGAGCGTCGAAATCGACGAGACCTACAAGCCGTCCGAAGACGAGCCCTTCATGAACGAGCGGCAGCGCGAGTATTTCCGCCGCAAGCTCCTCCTCTGGAAAGAGGAAATTCTACGCGAAAGCCGCGAGACTCTTGCGGCTCTCCAGAACGAAAGCGAAAACCATCCCGATCTCGCCGACCGCGCCTCGTCCGAAACCGATCGCGCGATCGAATTGCGGGCCCGCGACCGCCAGCGCAAGCTGATCGCCAAGATCGAGGCGGCGCTGAACCGGATCGAGGAGGGGACATACGGCTATTGCGACGAGACCGGCGAACCGATCTCGTTGAAGCGGCTCGACGCGCGCCCGATCGCCACCCTGTCGATCGAGGCGCAGGAGCGTCACGAGCGACGCGAACGCGTCTATCGCGACGATTGAACGACAAAAAGCCCGGCCTTGCAGCCGGGCTCTTTTCGTTCTGGCGCATTCTCAGTGCTTGGGCGTCGGCCGCCCGAGCAGTTTGGCCATTTCCTCTTCCAGCGTGTCGAGCGGGTCGGCCTCCGGAGCTGGTGGCGGCGAAGGCTTGGGCGCCGTCGGCGCGGGCGGCGGAACGGGCGCAGGCTCCGGCTGCGGCGGGGCGGCCGGCTTCGGTTCGATCGCGGAAGGAGGCGGCGCAGGCGGGGGCGGCGGCGCGGCGGGCGCGGGCGGCGGCGGCCGCAGCTCGACCGGCGGCTGCGGCGCAGGCGGCGCGGAGGTCGAAACGCCGGGCGGCGGGGAGGCGGGACGCGGCGCGACCGGCGGCGGCGGCGTCACGGGCGCCGGCTGCGGGGCGGCCGGTTTGGGAGCGACCGGCGGGGGCGCCGGCGGCGCGACCGGCGTGGCGCGCGGCGCGGGCGATATGGGCGCGCCGTCCTCGCCCGGCGCACGTCGGAACAGCGGCGGCAGAGGGCGCGGCGCCGGGGGCTCGGCTGGCCTGGGCGCCTCGGACTTCGCCACTTCGGGTTTGGCCACTTCGGGTTTGGCCATTTCGGGTTTGGTGGGTTCGGGCTTGGCGGGCTCCTGCCTGGCGGGCTCCTGCCTGGCCGGTTCGGCTCTGGGCGTCTCACGCTTCGGCGGTTCGACGCGTTCCGGCTTCGGCGCCTCAGCCGCGGGCTTGCGCGTGCGGGCGAACAGGTCGGGCAGTTTCGGAATTTCGCGCTCCATCGACGGCGGCTCGACGGCCGGCGGCGCCTCGGGCGCGCTCGGGCGCCCGTCCTCGCCGCCCTCCCCGGTCGCCCAGCTCGGCGCGCCCTCGCGTTCGCGCGGTCCCCGGCCCTCGCGGCTTTCGGCGCGCACGATCGCGGGTTCGATAACGACGTCGTTGGGCCCGCCGATCATGAGCAAATGTTCGACATTATCGCGCCGCACGATGACGAGCTGACGCTCACGGTCGAGATCGTAAATGTCGACGACGCCCAGCCGCAGCTGGCGTCCGCGTGCGCCCGAAAGGCGGATGCGGTTGCCGAAAAGCGCCCGGAAAATGAACAGGACCAGCACGATCGCCAGCAGCAGCAGCACGGCTGCAATCGCATATTTCAGGATGTTGCTGTCGGCGCTGGTGCTCAGAAACGACATGGTCCGCAATGCCTCTCAACGGGTCGCCCGCCATTCGCAGGGCCGCGCGCGACAGCCAACTTAGCATGACGCGCGGCCGGAAACGCCAGAAGGTTAATGCATGGTTAACGCAGGCTGCGGCCAATTGCGGAAATGCTTGCTTTTGGGCGCAATTCGATTGCAATGCGACGCGTGGGGCGCGAGGCCGCGAATCGCCGCGCGCGCACTGTGAATCCGTGGCGACAGGCGTTTTCGACCGTGCCGATCCACCTCCCGTCGGGGGCCGACGAATGAAGGGAATGTTCCGCCTCCATCCGGCCCTGTGCGCCGGGCGGTTCGGGTTCGCGCGGATGGGCGAGACTCGCTATGCCTGACGCGCCCGCGCCCGAGACGCCGATCCCCGCCATCGACCGCAGCGAACGTTCCGGCAGTCCCGGTCTGGTGCTGGCGCTCGCCGTCGCACTGGTCGCTGCGGCTGCCGCCTTTTCCTTCCTCCCGCGGGAGGACGCATCACGTTTGATCGTGGCGCTGCTCGCCGTGCTCGCGATGATCGGCGTGCTGGCGCTGTTCGCCTACGCCGTCGGCTTCGTGCAGTTCGCCGGCCAGGCGGTGAAGAACGACATCACCAAGATCGTCTCGGACACGAGCGCGGAAGGGCTGCTGGTCATCGAAGGCGAGTCGCGCATCATCTACGCCAACGAATCCTACATGAATCTGTCGGGCGCCCACGAGCCGGCCGAACTGCGCACCGTCGAGCGGCTGTTCTCCGGCGCGCCCGAAGTGTCGGAGGCCATCTATCGGCTGGCGCAAGCCGCGCGCGAAGGCCGGCGCGGCTCGGAGGAGGTGCGGCTGTCCCCGCCGCTCGGCGGCGCAGGCGAAGTCGGCTGGTATCGCGTTCGCGTGCGCCCGCTGGAGCGTCTGGGCGCGCGCCGGGCCACGCTGTGGGCGGTGTCGGACGTCACGCGCGAGCGCGAACGCCACGAGAACGTGTTCCAAGAATTGCAGCACGCGATCAATTTTCTCGATCACGCGCCGGCCGGCTTCTTTTCCGCCGACGGCAAGGGCGCGGTCACCTACATGAACGCCACGCTCGCCAACTGGCTCGACTACGATCTCGCGCAGGTCGGCCTCGGCGGCATGACGCTCAAACAACTCGTCGCCGGCGCCGGTTCGGCCTTGCTCACCTCGGTCGCCGGCGAGCCGGGCGAAGTGCGCACCGAGCAGATCGACCTCGATCTCAAGCGGCGCGGCGGCCAAAGCCTGCCGGTGCGGCTGATCCATCGCGTGGCCTTCTCGAGCGAAGGCGCGCCGGGCGGCTCGCGCACGCTCGTGCTCAACCGCGCCGCCGGCGAAGAGCCGGCGGAAGACCTGCGCGCGGCAGAGGTGCGGTTCGCGCGGTTCTTCAATTCCACACCGATGGCGATCGCCATGCTTGATCGCGAGGGCGCGATCCGTTCCTCCAACGCCGCGTTCGCCAAGCTCATGCCCTCGGCGTTCAAGGGCGCGCAGCATGGTCGCTCGATTTTCGCCGGCGTCGCCGAGCGCGACCGCGCAGCCGTGGAAAAGGCGATCGACGCCGCGATCGACGGACAGATCGACGCGGCGCCCGTCGACGTGACGATCGAGAGTGCGGAGGGCGGCGCGCAATCGGCGCGCTTCTTCCTCGCGCCGTCCGACGGCAAGGCCGCGGAGGCGATGCTTTACGCGCTCGACACGACCGAACAGAAGGCGTTGCAGGAGAATTTCGCGCAATCGCAGAAAATGCAGGCGATCGGCCAACTCGCTGGCGGCGTCGCGCATGATTTCAACAACGTGCTCACCGCCATCATCGGCTACTCGGACCTGCTGCTGGCCAATCACCGACCGACCGATCCGTCCTTCCAGGACATCATGCAGATCAAGCAAAACGCCAACCGCGCGGCGAGCCTGGTCCGACAGCTGCTCGCTTTCTCGCGCCGGCAGACGTTGCGCCCGCAGGTGCTGCAGATCGGCGATCTCCTGTCCGACGTTCAGATGCTGATACGACGGCTGGTCGGCGAGAAGATCGAGCTGGAACTGAAACACGGGCGCGATTTGTGGCTGGTGAAGGCGGACCTCAACCAGCTCGAACAGGTGATCGTCAATCTCGTCGTTAACGCGCGCGACGCCATGCCCGACGGCGGACGCATTTCCGTGCGCACCCGCAACATCGCCCCCGCCGAATGCGCCGGTTTTCACGAAGCGCTGCTGACGCCGGCCGAATACGTGCTGATCGAAGTCGCTGACACCGGCCACGGCATTCCTGCGGAAATCCGCGAAAAGATTTTCGAACCCTTCTTCACCACCAAGGAAGTCGGCAAGGGAACGGGCCTCGGATTGTCGATGGTCTACGGCATCGTCAAGCAGACGGGCGGCTTCGTGTTCGCGGATTCGACCGTCGGCAAAGGCACGACGTTCCGCATCTTCCTTCCGCGCCACATCGCCGAACCGGCCGAGATCGCGCCGAAGGCGGAGGCGGCCAAACCTGTCGCGGACGTGACCGGACACGGCACCATCCTGCTCGTGGAGGACGAGGAAGCCGTGCGCGCCTTCGGCGCTCGCGCGCTCGTCTCGCGCGGCTACACGGTGCTGGAGGCCGGCAGCGGCGTGGAGGCGCTGCAGGTCGTCGAGGAAGCCGAAGGCAAGATCGACCTAGTCATTTCCGACGTGGTGATGCCGGAGATGGACGGCCCCACGATGTTCGGCGAACTGCGCAAGCGCGGCGTGCAGGCGAAGGTGATCTTCGTGTCCGGCTACGCGGAGGAAGCCTTCTCCAAGAACCTGCCGGCGGGCGAGGATTTCGGGTTCATGCCGAAGCCGTTCACGCTCAAGCAACTGGTCGAGACGGTTAAGGAAAACATGCCGTGACCGGCGAAAAAGCGTAAACTTTTCTTTCATGTCGGCGCGGCATGATGGCTGTGGGAGCCGTTCGATGTCGCCAATCCTCAAGAAACGCCGCCGCCACCGCTTCGCCATCACGCCCGAGCGCACGCTCGGCGTCGGGGCCATGGCCATTGTCGCCATTGGTTTCGCGCAGCCGGCCGTCATGAACATGGCGGGATTGAATTTCTCGGACACGAAATTCGCCTCCGCCAAGATCGACGCCACCCCGGTCGGCTCGGTCGCGCCCGCGCCCACCGTCAGCCACGGCGAGCGGATCGTCCACGGCCTGACCGGCATCATCAAGCGAATCCGCGACTGAGCTCTCGCCGAGCGCCGGCTTTCGTATCGCTCCCGACGAAGTCGGAAGCGATGCTCCAGTTTCCGTCTTGACGCATTCTCTTCAGGCGACGCGCGGTTGCGCGCTCCATGCAATTGCGCGCAGTCTCGGGTCTGACGATTCCCGAGCGCCGAGACCATGACGCATCCGTCCGCGCCCGTTTCCATGCGCGATGACGCGCGCGAGCCGTTCTGGGCCAAATCGGCGGCCGCATGGTTTGCGGCGCTGGACGCGGGACCGGACGGACTGTCGAGCGCGCAGGCGCGGGCGCGGCTCGCGCGGGACGGCCCCAACACGGTCGCCCCTGCCACACGCCGCAAGATGCTGGCGAAGCTCGCGCGCCGACTGTCCGAGCCGCTCGTCGCCATTCTGGTCGTCGCCGCGATCGTGGCCGGTCTGACAGGCGATGTGGCGAGCCTGATCATCATTCTCGTCATCGTTCTGGCGTCGGTCGCGCTGGACATCGCGCAGGAAGACCGCGCCGAACGCGCCGCCGAAGCCCTGCGCCGCTCGGTCGCCATCCACGCCGACGTCCTGCGCGACGGCGCGCTCGTGTCGAAACCTGTCGAAGACATCGTGGCCGGCGACGTGGTGGTGCTGCGGGCGGGCGATCTGGCGCCGGCCGACGGAATCGTTCTTGCGAGTCGTTCCGCCGCGGCCAACGAATCCTTGCTGACGGGCGAAGCCTTTCCCGCCGAAAAACGCCCCGGTCCGAGCGGGGCGCGCGAGCCGGCGGAAGCTTTCGACGCGATGTTCGGCGGCACAGCGCTGGTCAGCGGCGAGGCGACGATGCTCGTTGTGGCGACCGGCGGGCGAACGCTGTTCGGCGGCGTCGCCGCCGCGCTCGAAAGTCGGGAGCCGCCGACAGCGTTCGAGCGCGGGCTGCACGATCTCGGCGTCCTGATCGTGCGCCTGACCATTTTTCTCGTGCTGTTCGTGTTGCTGGCGCATTTGGCCTTCGCCCGTCCGGCGCTCGAGTCCTTCATGTTCGCCGTCGCGCTCGCCGTCGGGCTGACGCCCGAACTGTTGCCGATGGTGCTGACGGTCACGCTGTCGCGTGGCGCCGTGCGCATGGCAGCGCGCAAGGTCGTGGTGAAGAAACTGGCCGCCATCCACGACCTCGGCGCCATGGATGTCATTTGCACGGACAAGACCGGCACGCTGACCGAGGCGCGCATCGCGCTCGTCGGCCATCCCGGACCATGGGGCGAGGATGGCGAGCGCGTGCTGGAACTCGCAGCCGTCAACAGTCGCTTCGAAACGGGCGTGCGCTCGCCGCTGGACGAAGCGATTCTCGGCCACGCCGCCGGGCTGGATCTCTCGGGCTGGCGCAAGATCGACGACCTGCCCTTCGATTTCGAGCGTCGCCGCGTGTCCGTTCTCGCGGAACGGGGCGGCTTGCGCCTCGCCATCGTCAAGGGCGCGCCGGAGGAAATCATTCGTCGATCCGTCGCCGCCGAAGGGGCGGACGGCGGCGCCGTCGCGCTCGACGACGCAGGCCGCGCACGGCTCAATGCGTTCTGCGAGAAACGCGAGCGCGCCGGCGAGCGGCTCATCGCGGTCGCCTGGCGCGAGGTGGCGCGTGAACGCGAACGCCTGACAATGGATGACGAACACAATCTGACGATTGCCGGCTTCTGCGCCTTCGTCGACCCACCAAAGGCGAGTGCGCGGTCGGCAATCGCGCAACTGGCCCAACTGGGCGTGAAGGTGAAGATCGTGTCCGGCGACGCGCCCGCCGCCGTCGCTCATGTCGTGGAAAGCCTCGATCTGCCGGCGCGCAACCTGATGACCGGCGCGGAAATCGCAGCGCTCGACGATACGGCGCTGGCCGCGCGCGTGCGCGACGTCGACATATACGCGCGCGTCTCGCCCGACCAGAAGTCGCGCATCATCCGTGCGCTGCAGGCGACCGGCCAAGTGGCGGGCTTTCTGGGCGACGGCATCAACGACGCCCCCGCGATCAAGGCGGCCGATGTCGGAATGTCGGTCGACGGCGCGACGGATGTGGCGCGGGCGGCCGCCGACATGATCCTTCTCGAACCCGATCTCGGCGTCCTGGCTCAAGGTGTGGAGGAAGGGCGCCGCACCTACGTGAACGTCATGAAATACGTGCGGATGGGCACGAGCTCCAATTTCGGCAACATGCTGTCGATGGCGTTCGCCTCGCTGTTCCTTCCCTTCCTTCCCCTGACCGCCATCCAGATCCTGCTCAACAATCTCTTCTACGATCTCTCGGAGATCGGCATTCCGTTCGACAACGTCGATCCTGCGGAAATCGCCGCGCCACACTCCTGGGACATGCGCGCGATTCAGCGGTTCACGCTCACCATGGGGCCGCTATCCTCGGTGTTCGACGCCGCCACGTTCGGCCTGCTGATCTATGTGTTCCAAGCCGCGCCGGAGACGTTTCGCGCCGCCTGGTTCGTGGAATCGATCTGCACGCAGGTGCTGGTGATCTTCCTTATCCGCGCGCCCGCCGCGCCGTGGAATAGCCGACCCCACCCGGCCCTGACACTGACCACGCTCGGAGCGCTCGCCGGCGCGCTGACGGTGGCGCTCGGCCCCGCCCATGCGTGGTTCGGGTTCGCGGCCCTTCAACCGGGCCTGCTCCTGTCGCTCGCAGCGCTGACCCTGGGCTATCTCGTTTGCGCGGAATGGCTCAAACGTTTCGCCATGGCGCGCCCGGGCGCCTAACTAGCCACGCCACGCGAAATAAAACGCCCGCCGCGGACAAACCGCGACGGGCACTGGGAATGCTTGGATGCCTTTGGCCGCTCAGTAGCCGTAATAACCGACGCAGACCGGGTTGCCGTAATAGTCATAGTCCCACTGCGCGCAGCGTCCGCCGCGCCCCGGCGCCGTCGCTGCACCGACCACCGCACCGCTCGCCGCGCCAATCGCCGCGCCCGCGAGCGCGCCGCTCGCCCGGCCGCCCGACACCGCCGAACCGATGATCGCGCCGCCGGCGCCGCCCAGAGCCGCGCCGCCCAGCGCGCGCTCGCCAGGCGAATAGCATCCAGCCAAAGGAAGCGCCGCGACGAGCGCCAGAGCTGCAATCATTTTCCGCATTACGCATTTCCTTTGCCACGAGTGACCACGCCGCCGGAAGCATGCCGCCAGGGACGCCCTTGCCGCCGAACCGCTTGTAAGCTGCGATGCGGCTTGAACCTTTGTCAACCTGAGCTATGTACGCCGGTCCATGTAGATACGGAATTGCGGTCGACACGGCTGACGTCGCAGAAAGAACAAAAAAAGAACTTGCGAACGAGAACAAACGGGGTACAGTATTTGAGATGATGGTCGTTGCCGAAGCGCACGGCCCATGTAAGAAGGAACGACCCCGTGAGCCAAGCGAATCTCCGCCTCGTGGAAGGAACGTCCGTGGACAAGACCAAGGCGCTGGACGCCGCCCTGTCGCAGATCGAGCGCGCCTTCGGCAAGGGGTCGATCATGCGGCTCGGCAAGAACCAGAAAGCTGTCGAGATCGAGACGGTTTCGACCGGTTCGCTTGGGCTGGATATCGCGCTGGGCGTCGGCGGCCTGCCGCGCGGTCGCATCGTCGAGGTTTACGGCCCGGAATCGTCGGGCAAGACGACGCTCGCGCTCCACGTGATCGCCGAGGCTCAGAAGCGCGGCGGGGTATGCGCTTTCGTGGACGCCGAACATGCGCTCGACCCCGTTTACGCCCGCAAGCTGGGCGTCAATCTCGAGGATTTACTCATTTCCCAGCCTGACACCGGGGAGCAGGCGCTCGAAATCACGGATACGCTCGTGCGCTCCGGCGCGGTCGACGTGCTGGTGGTCGATTCGGTAGCCGCGCTCACCCCGCGCGCCGAAATCGAGGGCGAAATGGGCGAGGTGCAGCCGGGCCTTCAGGCGCGCCTGATGAGTCAGGCGCTGCGCAAACTGACGGCGTCCATCTCGCGCTCCAACACGATGGTGATCTTCATCAACCAGATCCGCATGAAGATCGGCGTCATGTACGGATCGCCCGAGACGACCACCGGCGGGAATGCGCTGAAGTTCTACGCCTCGGTCCGCCTCGACATCCGCCGCATTGGCGCGATCAAGGACCGCGACGAGGTGGTCGGCAATCAGACCCGTGTCAAGGTGGTGAAGAACAAGGTCGCGCCGCCGTTCAAACAGGTCGAGTTCGACATCATGTACGGCGAAGGCATCTCGAAAATGGGCGAATTGATCGACCTCGGGGCCAAGGCCGGCGTCGTCGAGAAATCCGGCGCCTGGTTTTCGTACGACAGCCAGCGACTGGGCCAGGGACGCGAGAACGCCAAGACGTTCCTGCGCCAGAACCCGGAAATCGCCCAAAGGATCGAGCAGACCATTCGCGAGAACGCCGGCCTGATCGCGGAGCGCATTCTGGAGCAGGCGGACGCTGCCGAGGAGGATTAGCCCCGCCCTTTCCCGCGCGCCCGACGACCCGGACGGCACGATCCCAGCGGGATTGACGAGGCCGATTGACCGCGCCCCCGAGGAGCGCCGGTCCGCCATCTCTGGCTCCCTCGACAGGTTCAAGAGGCCCCGTTAGAAAGGCCCGGCCCAGCCGGGCCTTTCGCTTGAGCCGTCGAGCCCGCGGACGACCGGCTATCCCGACTGCGATTGCGAGCTTCTACGATCATGAGCGGCGTCAACGAAATCCGCGCAACGTTCCTGGACTTTTTCGGCGCCCACGGACATCACAAGGCGCCGTCGTCGCCGCTGGTGCCGCGCAACGATCCGACGTTGATGTTCACCAACGCCGGTATGGTGCAGTTCAAGAACGTCTTCACCGGCGTCGAGAAGCGTCCGTACACGCGCGCCGCCTCCTCCCAGAAATGCGTGCGCGCCGGCGGCAAGCACAACGATCTCGACAACGTCGGCTACACGGCGCGCCACCACACATTCTTTGAGATGCTGGGCAATTTCTCGTTCGGCGACTATTTCAAGGAAGGCGCCATCGAACTCGCCTGGAGCCTCATCACGAAACATTTCGGCCTGCCTAGGGATCGACTGCTCGTCACGGTCTATCACGACGACGATGAGGCGTTCGATCTGTGGAAGAAGATCGCGGGATTCTCCGACGACAAAATCATCCGCATCGCGACCAGCGACAATTTCTGGTCGATGGGCGAGACGGGACCCTGTGGCCCCTGCTCCGAGATTTTCTTCGATCAAGGCGAGAAACTGCAGGGCGGCCCGCCGGGCTCTCCTGACGAGGACGGCGACCGGTTTCTGGAATTCTGGAACCTTGTGTTCATGCAGTACGAGCAGATCGCGCCCGGCGAACGCGTACCGCTGCCCAAGCCCTCGATCGACACCGGCATGGGGCTCGAGCGTGCGGCGGCGCTGCTGCAGGGCGTGCAGTCCAACTACGAAATCGATCTCTTCAGGGCTCTCATCCGCGCGGTCGCGGAAGAAACGGGGGTGGCGCCAGACGGGCCCCAGGCCGCCAGTCATCGCGTCATCGCCGACCATCTGCGCGCATCCGCTTTCCTCGTCGCCGATGGCGTGACGCCGCTCAACGAGGGGCGCGGCTATGTGCTTCGTCGCATCATGCGCCGCGCGATGCGCCACGCGCAGTTGCTGGGCGCCCGCGAACCATTGATGTGGAAGCTCGTGCCCGCGCTCGTACGCGAGATGGGCCAGGCCTATCCCGAACTGATCCGCTCTGAGCCGCTGATCGTCGAAACCCTGCGCACCGAAGAAACGCGGTTCCGGGCGACGCTCGCGCGCGGCCTGACTATTCTCGAGGACGAGGCGCGTGGCCTTTCCGCAGGTGGTCAGTTGTCCGGCGACGTGGCCTTCCGGCTCTACGACACGTACGGTTTCCCGCTCGACCTCACCCAGGACGCTTTGCGCCCGCGTGGAGTGGGCGTCGACACCCAAGCGTTCGCGGCCGCCATGGAACGCCAGCGGGCCGAAGCCCGCAAGGCTTGGGCCGGCTCCGGCGAATCGGCGACCGAAGCCGTCTGGTACGGACTGCGCGACAGGATCGGCGCGACCGAGTTTCTCGGCTACGAGACCGAAACCGCCGAGGGTGTCGTCACCGCCATTCTTTCGGGCGGCGCGGAGGTTGAATCGCTCAGCGCCGGCGCGCGCGGTCTCGTTCTCCTCAACCAGACGCCGTTCTACGGCGAGGCGGGCGGCCAGGTCGGCGACACCGGCGTGCTGCTGGGGCCGGGCGTGCGATTCCGCGTCGAAAACACGACCAAGAAGCTCGGTGATCTCATCGTCCACGAAGGCGTGGTCGAACAGGGGAGGGTCGCGATCGGCGCGCCGCTCGAAATGAACGTGGACCACGCGCGGCGCGCCTCCATCCGCGCAAATCATTCCGCCACCCACCTGCTGCACGAAGCGTTGCGTCAGGTGCTAGGCGATCATGTCGCCCAGAAGGGTTCGCTCGTGGCGCCCGACCGACTGCGGTTCGATTTCGTGCACACCAGGCCGATCTCCGAGGAGGAACTCGAACAGGTCGAGAACATCGCCAACCGCGTGGTTCTCGAAAACGCCGAAGTCACAACCCGCCTCATGGCGGTCGACGACGCGGTCGCTTCCGGCGCGCGCGCGCTGTTCGGCGAGAAATACGGCGACGAGGTGCGCGTGGTTTCCATGGGCGTGGAACCCGGCGGTCCGAATGCAGGCCGACCCTACTCGGTCGAATTGTGCGGCGGCACCCACGTCGCGCGCACGGGCGAGATCGGCCTTGTGTCGATTGTGTCGGAGAGCGCGGTTGCTTCCGGCGTTCGCCGCATCGAGGCCAAGACGGCGGACGCCGCGCGCCGTCATCTCAATGCCGAAGCTCGTCGCATGCGCGAGATCGCCGATCTCGTGCGCGCGCCGGCCGAGGATGCGCCGGCGCGGCTGTCCTCTCTCATCGAGGACCGCAAGCGGCTCGAGCGCGAACTGGGAGAAACGCGCCGCAAACTGGCGATGGGCGGCGGGGGCGCGGAAGCCGCGCCGTTCAAGGAAATCTCTGGCGTCAGGTTCCTCGCGCGCGCCGTGCGCGGCGTGGAGATGAAGGACCTGAAAACGCTCGCCGACGAAGGCAAGAAAACGCTCGGTTCCGGCGTAGTCGCCATCGCCAACGAGAGCGCGGATGGCAAGGGCGGCGTCGTCGTGGCGGTCACGCCGGATTTGACGCAGCGCTTCAATGCTGTCGATTTCGTGCGCATCGCGGCCGAGGCGCTGGGCGGTAAGGGAGGCGGCGGCCGGCCCGACATGGCCCAGGCCGGCGGTCCGAACGGCGGACAGATCGAAGCGGCGCTCGCCGCCGTCGAGGCGGCGCTGCAGGAGAAGGCCTGAGCCATGGCGTCCCGCCGCCGCGTGAAAATTGCACGCATGCGGCGCCGGGTTCACGACATTCTCGATGGCGGCGTGTCCGATTGGGTGGCGCGCTCGGCGCACGCCGCACTCATCGTTCTCGTCATCGCAAGCGTGACCGCGGTCGTTCTGGAAACCGTGCCGTCGCTAGACGCGCGGTTCGCCGCCGTGTTCCTGGCGATCGAAGTCGCATCGCTCGTCGCGTTCACCATCGAATATGCGCTGCGCATCTGGACGGCGCCCGACAGCGCGCCCTATTCCCGCAAAGCGCCGTGGTCGGCGCGCTGGGCTTATGCGCGCACGCCGCTCGCCATAGTCGACCTGGCGACCGTTCTGCCATTTTATCTGTCGTTCTTCGTCCCTGCTGACTTTCGCGTTCTGCTGCTGCTCCGCCTCATCCGGTTTTTCAAGCTCGCGCGCTATTCGCCCGGTATGCGTTCGCTCGTCGCCGCATTGCAGGCCGAGCGCAAGGCGCTTGCTGCGACGGTTGTCATCATTCTGGGCGTCATTCTGGTCATGGCGTCGGCCATGCACATCGCCGAGCACGACGCCCAGCCCGACAAATTCGGCTCGATTCCCGCCGCCATGTGGTGGGCCGCTGTCACAGTCACCACCGTCGGCTACGGCGACGTTGTGCCTATCACTGTCGCCGGCCGCATCATCGCCAGCATGACGGCGTTCATGGGCTTTCTCATGCTCGCCCTTCCAGTCGGCATCGTCGCCACGGTGTTCGCGGAAGAAATCCATCGTCGCGAATTCGTCGTCACATGGTCGATGGTGGCGCGCGTTCCCCTGTTCGCTTCGCTCGATGCATCAGAAATCGCAGAGATCATCCAGTATCTGCGCGCGCAGACGGTGCCCGCGAATACGATCATCGTTCGGCGCGGCGACGTCGCGCGGTCAATGTATTTTGTCGCCGCAGGCGAAGTGGAAGTGCAATTGCCGCATGCGACCACGCGCCTTGGCGAGGGGCATTTCTTCGGAGAGATCGCCGTGCTGCGCAAGACGCGTCGCACCGCGACCGTGCGCGCCACGCTGCCTACAAAACTACTGTTGCTGGACGCCGGCGACCTGCAGACGCTGATGGCGAACAATCCGGAAATCGCCCGCCGTATCGAGGAAACGATCGCCGCGCGCGGGGATTTCGCGAGACTGGAGCCGCGCGGCGACATGACCGCCGAAGAGATCGCTGACCCGACCGACAAGCGGAGCTGACGGCGAACCGGCCTTGGAAAAGTCGGCCATTCCAGACCGCCAAGGGAACCTCCTGCTTCAGCGCGCGTTAACCGGCCGACTGCTCGGACGACGGTTCCGCAGCGTGGGCTGGAGTAAGAAATGGCGAAAGCACGGTCGAAGCAGGCAGATGCGGACGCAGCGGAGGCGATGGACATTGGGCTGTCGATTGACAAGCGTAGCCAGTCCGCCAAAGCGCTCAACGAAACTCTCGACGGAACCTACAGCCTGATGGTTCTCACGCATGTTTATCACTGGAACGTGCGCGGTCCATTATTCGGACAACTCCACAAACTGCTTCAGGAGCAATACGAGGCCCTGTTCGCATCCGTTGACGAAATCGCCGAACGCATACGTCAACTGGGGTTCGATGCGCCGGTGAACCCCGGCAAGTTTCCGTCCGGCATCCAGATGCCGGGCTCGCTTCCGGATGAGTTCGGCATGGTCGCCGATCTCAAACGACGGAACGAGGCGGCGATACGGACGTTGCGCAAGGCCTCATCCGACGCGGACGAAGCAAAGGACTACGTAACCCAGGACCTTTGCAACAAGTGCCTTGCGCACCACGAAAAGGCGGCATGGATGCTGCGCGCCAGTCTCGATAGCGAGCAGCGCGACGGACAATGAAGGAGGACGGCATGAACTTCGGAAATATGCTTCACTGGGCGGTTGTGTTCCTCATTGTCGCCATCGTCGCCGGCGTTCTCGGCTTCGGCGGCGTCGCAGGCACCGCGATGGAAGGTGCGAAGATACTCTTCTACATCGCGATCATTCTGCTCGTGATTTCCCTTTTGTTCGGCCTGGTTCGAAGAAGCTGACGAGGCGACAAGGGAACGCCCGCCGCCCGGCGGGCGTTTTTCTGTCGGCGAACCGCTATTCGGCCGGCGCTTCCACAGACCGCGCGAAGATGGTGGGCCGTTCCGCATCTGGATCGCGCGGGATGAACGTGGCGAGCAGCAGCGCGACGGCCGCGAACCCCGCGCCGCAGAGAAAGACGGCGGCGGGGCTGCTCAGCCACAACAAGCCGAGCGCCGCGGGCAGAAACACCGCCGCGATATGATTGATGGTAAACGCGACGCCGGCCGTCGGCGCGAGATCGGCCGGGTCGGCGATCTTCTGAAAATAGGTCTTCTGCGCGATCGAGAGTGCGAAGAATGCATTGTCGATGACATAGAGCGCCGCCGCAACCCGTGCGTCCTGCACGAAGGCGTATGCGACAAACACGCCCATCAGGCTCACGTTCTCGAACACGATGGCCGCGCGCTCGCCAAAACGCAGGATGAAACGCCCCACGACGGGCGCAGCGAAGAAGTTGAACAGGTAATTTATGAGGAACAGGGCTGCGACGTCCTCCGGCTTGTAGCCGAACTTCTCCACCATCAGCCAAGCCGCGAAGACCACGAAAATCTGACGCCGCGCGCCGCCCATGAAATTGAGCGCATAATAGAGCCAGTACCGTTTGCGCACCACTACGCCGCGATTCTGCGGCACATGCTGGGGGAACATTGGATACGCGAAGGAAAGCCAGAGCGCCGCGACGACCGACACAAGCCCGAAGCCCAGAAAGAAATTTTGATACGACACGTTCCACACGCGCGCGGCCACGAGAATGAACAGATAGGCGGCGCATTGCGTGATGGCCGACAGCGACATGATACGCGCAAGCCGCGTGGGCGCCTCCTTGCGGTCGAACCATTGCAGCGACAGCGATTGATTGACTGTCTCGTAATAGTGGAATCCGATGCTCATGATGAGCGTGGTCGCGTAAAGCCCCGCCACGCTCGGAAAGAATCCGGTCAGCGCGATGCCTAGCCCGAGCACGAACAGCGAGGCGCGCGCGAGCGTCTGCTCGCGCATCAACAAGAGAACGAAGGCGGCGGTGAACGCGAGCAGCCCCGGAATTTCCCGGATGGACTGCTGCACGCCGATTTCAAAACCGGTCGCGCCGAAATCCTTGGCGAAATTGTTGACCAGCGTCTGCCAGCTGGCGAACGACATCTGGTTCGTCGCCGTCGCGATCGCCAAAAAGGCGAATGGCGTGATGAGACTTGCGCGCCCGATCGTTTGCTGTGCCATGACGCGCCTCGATCATCCGAAGGGTGAGAGCGGACGCTACCGCACGAGTTCCTTCATCGCGCCGTCGAGCCCTTCCAGAGTCAGTGGGAACATGCGGTTGGACATGTAGCGCTGTATCAGCTTGATGGACTGCGTGTAATCCCACTGGTTTTCCGGCACGGGGTTGATCCACACGGTGTGCGGATAGGTGCGCGTCACGCGCTCCAACCACATGTAGCCCGGCTCCTCGTTCATGTGCTCGACCGAGCCGCCGGGCTGCATGATCTCGTATGGGCTCATCGACGCATCGCCGACGAACACGACCTTGTAGTCGTGCGGAAACGTGTGCAGCACCTGCCATGTCGGCGTCTTGTCGGTGAAGCGGCGCTTGTTGTCCTTCCACACGCCTTCGTAGAGGCAGTTGTGGAAATAGAAGTGCTCCATGTGCTTGAACTCGGTCTTGCAGGCCGAGAACAATTCCTCCACCTGCGAGACGTGCCAGTCCATCGACCCGCCGATGTCGAAGAATAGCAGCACCTTCACCGCATTGCGCCGCTCCGGGCGCAGCTTGATGTCGAGATAGCCCTGTTTGGCCGTGTCGCGGATGGTGGTGTCGAGGTCGAGTTCTTCCGGCGCGCCGGTGCGTGCGAATTTGCGCAGGCGGCGCAGCGCGATCTTGATGTTGCGTGTGCCGAGTTCGACGTCGCCGTCGAGATCCTTGAACTCGCGTTTGTCCCAGACTTTCACTGCGCGGCGATGGCGGCTTTCCTTCTGGCCGATGCGCACGCCTTCCGGATTGTAGCCATAGGCGCCGAACGGCGAGGTGCCCGCCGTGCCGATCCACTTGCTGCCGCCCTGATGGCGCTCCTTCTGTTCCTCGAGGCGCTTGCGCAGCGTCTCCATCAGCTTTTCCCAGCCCATGGCCTCCAGCTGCGCCTTCTCCTCCTCCGTGAGATATTTCTCGGCCAGCTTCTTCAGCCACTCTTCGGGAATGTCCGCCTTTTCCATCGCATCGAGCAGCGATTCGAGCCCCTTGAAGACGGAGCCGAACACGCGGTCGAACTTGTCGAGATTGCGCTCGTCCTTCACCAGGCAGGCGCGGGAGAGATAGTAAAAATCCTCCACCGACTTCTCCGCCAGATCGAGGTCGAGCGCCTCCATCAGCGTCAGATATTCGCGAAGAGTGACGGGCACCTGCGCCTCGCGCAGGGATGTGAAGAATTGCAGGAACATGGCGCCATGTTGCCACGCCCGCGTGGTCCAGTCGAGCCGGCCGCATTGCGCCTCGCCCCGCAAGGCGCACAATGGCGCCATGCGATTCGCGCTCCTCACGTTCGTCCTGCTGGCCACCCCTGTCTGGGCGATTCCCGCGCGCGCGGGCGACATTGCGGCCGGCCAGGCCATCGCCCGCAAGTGCGAGAGTTGCCACGCCGTCGGGGCGACGGGGGAGAGCCCACGCCCGCCCGCCCCCGCGTTTCGCGATCTGTCCCGGCGATATCCGCTCGAGAACCTGCAGGAGGCGCTGGCCGAAGGCATCGTCGTCGGGCACGACGCCACCATGCCGGAGTTTAAACTGTCGCCCGCCGAGATCGACGATTTCCTGGCTTATCTTGAGTCTATTCAGACGCACCGGCGACAGTAGGTCGAAACCCGGATTTCGCTATGCGAACGCCTGCGCGCTTGTGCCGTGCGTGCGCCATCGGTAATTTGGATCGATAGAGGAAACGATCCAGGACCAGGACCCCATGCGCTTTACGGGCACAAAAGACTACGTCGCCACCGAAGACCTGAAAGTGGCGGTGAACGCCGCCATCGTTCTGGAGCGTCCGCTGCTGGTGAAAGGCGAGCCCGGCACCGGCAAGACGGTGCTGGCCGAGGAAGTCGCCAAGGCCATCGGCGCGCCGCTGCTCACCTGGCACATCAAATCGACCACCAAGGCGCAGCAGGGCCTCTACGAATACGACGCCGTCTCGCGCCTGCGCGACAGCCAGCTGGGCGACCCGCGCGTCAGCGACATCAAGAATTATATCAAGCGCGGCAAATTATGGGAGGCCTTCACCGCCGAACAGCGGCCCGTGCTGCTGATCGACGAGATCGACAAGGCCGACATCGAGTTTCCGAACGATCTTCTGCTCGAACTCGACCGCATGGAATTCCACGTCTACGAGACGGGCGAGAACATCAAGGCGCACAAGCGGCCGATCGTCGTCATCACGTCCAACAACGAGAAGGAACTGCCAGACGCTTTCCTGCGCCGCTGCTTCTTCCACTACATCAAGTTCCCCGACGCCGAGACGATGGAACAGATCGTCGACGTGCATTTCCCCGACATCAAGAAGCGGCTGGTGGAAGAGGCTTTGCGCATCTTCTTCGAAGTGCGCGACGTGCCGGGCCTGAAGAAGAAGCCCTCGACATCCGAACTGCTCGACTGGCTGAAGCTGCTGCTGAACGAGGACATCGGCCCCGAGACGCTGCGCGAACGCGATCCGAAGAAACTGATCCCGCCGCTGCACGGCGCGCTCCTGAAGAACGAGCAGGACGTACACCTGTTCGAGCGGCTGGCGTTCCTCAACCGCCGCGAGCGCTGAAAGCGACGACCCGAAACACGAACGGCGCGGATGACCCGCGCCGTTGTCGTTTGCGTATCCGCCTGCTACTGCCGCGCTACCCGCACGCCCCCGCCATCGCCGGGCACATGCCGCAGCCCCCGGCGTCGCAGGGGACGGCCGGCATCGGCGTATAGTCGTCGCCGCGCGCGGGGTGGGCGATCAGCGACAGCTGACGGTCGAGTTTCACGCTCGCGCAATGCGGGCATTCCGGCGTCTCGCCGGACCGCACCAGCGTCTGGAACGTCGTCTGGCAATCTTCGCACCGATAGGCGTAGAGCGGCATGGCGAGAGCCCATTGGTTGTCGTCGCCCCCTTTTTCGCTCAGAGCGACGCTCGCCGCAAGCCGCACTTCAGGGATCGCCAGCCGGGAGACCTGCGCGAACGCCGCGACGAGCCGTCGCGCGAGAGCCCGCGCCCGGCATCTCGCCTTTGACAGGTGTTGTCGCTAGCTTGTTCGCATGCGTCGTCTCATTCTACTTCGACATGGCAAGGCCGCTCGCGAGGCAGGCGGCGGGGACAAGGAACGCGCGTTGACGAAGCGCGGCCGGGAAGATGCGATCCGAGTCGGCGAATATCTTGCTTCGCAGAACATCCTGCCCAATCTGGCGGTCGCCTCCGATGCGCGCCGCACGCGCGAAACGCTCGATTGCGTGATCGCCGGCATGAATCGGCGCTTCAAGGTGATCTTCGACCCGGACCTCTATCTGGCCGAGGAATCTACGCTGATGGTCGAGTTTCACAAGACGCCGGATGTGGTTCGAACCATGCTGGTCGTCGGCCACAATCCGGGCCTTGCGGAATTCGCCTTCCGCATGTCCGGGACGGGCGACATGGATGCGCGCACGCGCCTTGACATGAAATATCCGACCTCGGGCCTCGCCATTCTCGATTTCGAATCGCCTTCCTGGTCCAACATCGGCTGGGGCGGGGGCCGTCTCGTCAGTTTCACCACGCCCTCGATGCTGCACGCAGACGCCGACGATTCGGACTGATAAACTAGCTTTATGGTTCTCGAAACGTTCGCGCTGGCCTTAGCGCTTGCGGGAGAAGCGACGCCGTGGCGCGCTTTGCCGGAGGCGTGGGCGGGTTTTGCCGCCGCGCCAATGTTCCGGCCGGGCGAGCGCGCGGTCGACAACTGGCGACGCGAGAGCGCGCTCAATCTCGATATTGAGACGGACAAGGCCATCGCGCTTGCGCTCGGCCGCGACATTTCCGGCCTGTCGCGCTGCGTGCGCCTCAACAACTACTGGTGCATCAAGCGCGCCGGCTGGAACGGCGAGATCGCCGCCGACGCCGAGGGGCATGTGGCGTTCGCCAGCGCCCGCGAGGGCGCGATGGCGGCTGCGGTGCTGCTGCGCCGCTACTATGTCGATTTCGGCCTCAGGACCGCGCGTTCGATCGTTTCGCGCTGGGCGCCGGCCACATGCGGCTTCGTCGCCGCCCCGGCGAAGGCGGGCCGCATCGCCGGCCGCACATTGCTCGGCCCCGAGCCCAGGGGACTCACCACCCGTGGCCTCGGCAATACGTTGCGCGCGCGCTGGCTCGCCGCCCACGGGCGCGGCGGTGTGGCGAAAGCGAAAAAGAGTGGCAAGCCACGCGCCATCGCACGGTCGGTCGTGCCGGATCGCGCGCCCGCGCTCATGCGCACCCCGACGATCGCAGCCGGCGTCGGCCCGCTCGAGGTCGCCCCCGTGCGCCTCGCCATGCTGCCCTTCCCCGGCCTCGCGCTCGGGCCCGCCCCCGGCCCGGACTCCCGCCCCCGCGCGCCGGTCTGCGGGAGCGATGCGGCGCGCATCGCCAATTACGCGGCCAGACTCGCCGAGGGCGTGGCGGCGGGGCCGGAAGCCGACCTAAACCTGTTCGACGGCGCTGGCCGGCCGCAACCAATCCTCGTCCGCGCCCTCCTCAATATGGCTGCGGTCGAAATCGGCCCGCTGAAGGCGCGCGCGAGCCTGATCGAAGGCGCCGTCGCCGCGCTCCCGCCGCCGGCGGCGGCGGCGCCCTGAACTGCGGCGAGCCCTGACCGGCGGCAAGTTGGAAAGCGTAGCGACCACGCTTATCTGTACGCCTGCCCGCCATCTCCCACCGAGTCTGCCTTGTCGATTTTGAAGGACATCCTGTTCGAGGCCCGCATCGCGGCCTCCTCGCTCGGCGACTACCTGACCGGAACGGGTCTGCGCCTAGGCGTGACCGGCCTGTCGCGGGCTGGCAAGACAGTGTTCATCACGGCGCTGGTGCAGAACCTCGTGCGCGCCGCCGCGGCCGCGCGCGACGACGAGCGCGTGCTGCCGGTGTTCAAGGTGCACGCCGAAGGCCGGCTGAAACGCGCGCGGCTCGAACACCAGCCCGACGATCATGTGCCACGTTTCGCCTATGAGGACCACATCGCCGCCCTGACCGGCCCGGACCGGGCCTGGCCGCAGTCCACGCGCCGCATTTCCGAATTGCGCGTGACCATCGAATTCGAACGCGGGCCGGGCTGGCGCTCTGGCCCCTCCGAACTCACGCTCGACATCGTCGACTATCCCGGCGAATGGCTTCTGGACCTTCCGCTGCTCGGCAAATCCTATGCTGACTGGTCCCGCGAGACGTTGGAGGCGTCCGCCTCCGCGGCGCGTGCGCCGCTGGCCGTCGACTGGCGCGGCGCGACCGTCGAGACCGATTCCGCAAGCGCCGCGAGCGAGGAGACGGCGCGCAGGCTCGCCGCGCTCTTCACCGGCTATCTGCACGCCGCGCGCGCCGACGAATATGCGCTCTCCACGCTGCCGCCAGGCCGGTTTCTGATGCCCGGCGATCTGGAAGGATCACCTGCGCTCACGTTCGCGCCGCTGAAGCTGGGCGAGGGACAGGAAGCCGACAGCGGCTCCCTGCACGCGATGATGGAGCGTCGCTACGAGGCCTATAAGGCGCATGTCGTCAGACCGTTCTTTCGCGATCATTTCGCGCGGCTCGACCGTCAGATCGTGCTGGTCGACGCGCTGAGCGCGCTCAACTCCGGTCCCGCCGCCGTGCGCGATCTCGAAAACGCGCTGACGGAGGTGCTGCTCGCCTTTCGCGCCGGCCGCAGCGGCATGTTCTCCGCTATCTTCCGCCCGAAGATCGATCGCATCCTGTTCGCCGCGACCAAGGCCGACCACTTGCATCACACCAGTCACGACCGGCTGGAAGCGATCCTGCGCATGCTGACCGCGCGCGCCATTGCGCGCGCCGAAAACGTCGGCGCCGATGTGGACGTGATCGCGCTCGCGGCCGTGCGCGCGACGCGCGAGGCCACCATCCGTCAGGCCCGTCTCGTCAGCGAGCGGAGCGATCTAGAAGCCATCGTCGGCGTGCCGCTCGCCGGCGAGCGTGTCGACGGCGAACTGTTCGACGGCCGCGCGGAAGCCGCCATCTTTCCCGGAGACCTGCCGGCCGATCCGAAAGCCGTGTTTCGCGGCGAGGGCATAGCGGCGCCGCATACGCACGCCGATTATCGGTTCGTTCGGTTTCGCCCCCCCGCGCCCAAACTCGGCAAGGACGGTCAGCCGCTGCCCCTGCCCTCCATACGCCTGGACCGCGCGCTCGAATTCCTGATCGGAGATCGGCTAGAATGAACGGCGAAACGCCACAACGCCAGCGCCCGCGCGCGTTCCGGCTGGACGAGGCCGCCGTGCGCATGGACGACGAAATCCGCACGGCGTCCGGCGCGGTGGTGGCGTCAACCCCCGACCCGTTCGCTCCGTCCGGACTGGCGGAGCCGGACGGCGAAGAGGCGGTCGAAGTCGCACAAAAGCGCGGCGTGCTGCAACGCTCGCTGGTGTCGTGGGGCGGGCTGTTCTGGTCGGCGCTGACGGGACTGGTCGGTCTCGCGCTCGGCCTGTGGCTGACGCAACTGATCGACGATCTGTTCACCCGTTCGCAGACGCTGGGCTGGATCGGCGTCGCGCTGGCCGCCGCCGCCGTTCTGGCGTTGCTCGTGTTGGGCCTGCGCGAAGCGCGCGCGGTCTTTCGCCAGCGCCACATCGCAAAACTCCATGTCGCGCTGGCTGAAGCCCGAACGGCGGACGACCGGGAGGCCGCGCGCGCGCGGGTGCGCGAACTCGTCTCCATCTACGAGAAGCGTCCCGATACGGCGCGTGCGCGCGCGCTGGTGGGCGAACTCACGCGCGAGATCGTCGACGGCCGCGATCTCATCGACATCGCCGAACGCAATCTGATGACCGCGCTCGACCAGAGCGCGCAGCACGAGATCGCGGCCGCCGCCAGGCGCGTCTCGGTCGTGACCGCCATCGCCCCGCGCGCGATCGTCGACGTGCTGTTCGTCGGCGCGCAGGCGGTGCGGCTCATCCGCCGCATATCTGAAATCTACGGAGGACGGCCGGGCCTGCTCGGCTTTCTCAAACTGGCGCGTTCCGTCGGCGCGCACCTGGCCATCACCGGCGGCGTCGCCATCGGCGATTCGCTGGTGCAGCAGATTCTCGGCCACGGCATCGCCGCACGCCTGTCGGCGCGACTTGGCGAAGGCGTGCTGAACGGAATGCTGACCGCGCGGATCGGCCTGTCGGCGATGGCGGTGTGCCGCCCCATGCCCTACGCCGCGCTCAAACAGCCCGGCGTGTCGGACGTGGCGCCGTTCCTGTTCAAGGAGAAGCCCTGAGGTTCACGCCGTCAGCCCGCCGTCGACCGGCAGCGCGACCCCGGTGACGAACGAGGCTTCGTCCGACAACAGAAACAGCGCGGCGGCGGCGATTTCCTCCGGCCGGCCCGGCCGGCCCATCGCGGTCGAAGCGCCGAACTGGCGCACCAGCGATTCGGTATCGGCGGCCGCCGCGCCCGCCTGATCCGGCCGGTTGACGAACACGCGCAGCATCGGCGTGTCGACAGGCCCCGGACAGATGGCGTTCACGCGCACGCCCTGTTTGGCGTAGCGTTTGGCGAGGCCTTTGGCGAGGCCGATCACGCCGAACTTCGCGCCGGAATAAACCGGGCTGAACGAGGAAGCTGACAATCCCGACGTCGAGGCCGTGAACAGGATGCTGCCCTTTCCGCGCGCGGCCATCGCCTTCAGCGCGGCGGCGGCAGTCAGGAGCGGCGAGCGCATGTTGAGATCGATCGCCAGGCTCCACGCCTCGACGTCGAGATCCTCGATCGCCGAGGGACCGGGATGGCCCAGATGGTTCCAGAGAAAATCGACTGGACCGAGCACGGCCTCCGCCTCGCCGAAGATCGCGCGGGCGCGTTCGGGCGCGCGAAGGTCGACGGCGATCGCATGGGCGCGCCCGCCGGCGGCCACGATCTCGGCGACGACGGCCTGCGCCGCCGCGCCGTCGCGGTCCACGCAGCACACCGCGGCGCCTTCGCGCGCCAGCAGCAGCGCGCCCGCCCGCCCCATGCCTGAACCCGCTGCCGTCACAATCCCGCTTCGACCCTGCATGCGCCCCACGACAACCTCCCGTAAACGTTGTTATGGCGCTACCTAACCGCGAAGCGCAGCCCTCGCGCAAGCCGGCGCCTATGCAGATGGGCGACTTTGCCCGATGCTGCTGAAAATCGATTCGCCATGTCGCCAGCCCCGCCGCCGGACCTGAAACCATCCGATTACGCCGCCATCGAAGAAGCGGTGATGGAGACCGCGCGCGGCCGCTGGTTCCTGATGGAATTCGCCCGTCGTCAGCGCCTGGCGGAAACGCAGCGCCTGTCCGATCTCGCCGACAGGTTGGAGGCGATGCTCACGGGCGCAGGCCCCGGCGTCGCGCCCACGCCCGCGCGCGAACCGCATCCGGAGGCGGACCGGATCGCTGAGCGCCTGTCCGACATCGTGTGGTCGATGCGCGAACGCGGCTTCGACGGCGTGTTGTGCACGGAGATCGACCGGCAGGCGCGCCTTGTGCGCGAACTCGGGCAGCGCATCCTGCAAGGGCTGGAGACCGCGCCGCCCGCCCTGCTGACGCCCCCCGCCCCGCGCGCGCTTCCGCAACCGCCGGCGCCGCGACCGCTCGCACGGCTCGACGCGCTGCCGGCGCGCGAGCGGCTGGCGCTGTTCGCCTGAAGCGCGCCGGTTGGCAGTCTTCTTCAATCGCTTTAAGCGTGGACATAATGACAGTTCGGGAGCGCGACGCCATGGACCTCGGAATCGCCGGCCGCAAGGCCATTGTCTGCGCCTCATCGCGCGGGCTGGGCAAAGCCTGCGCGCGCGCGCTCGCCGAAGCCGGCTGCGAGATCGTGATGAACGGCCGCGACGCCGGCGTTCTGGAAAAAGCAGCCGACGAAATTCGCCGCACGACCGGCGCGCGCGTCAACGCGGTCGCGTGCGACGTCGGTCTGCCCGAAGGGCGTGCGGCGCTCCTGGCAGCCTGTCCCGAACCCGACATTCTCGTCAACAACAACGGCGGCCCCCCGCCGAAGGACTTCCGCCAGATTTCGCACGCGGAGATGATCGCCGGGCTCGAGGCCAACATGATCGCGCCCATCGCGCTGGTGCAGGCGACCATCGACGGCATGGCGGCGCGCGGTTTCGGCCGCATCATCGACATCACGTCGGCCTCCGTGCGCACCCCTCTGATCGGTCTGGACCTGTCTTCGGGCGCGCGCGCCGGCCTCACCGCGTTTCTGGCGGCCGCCGCGCGCGCGTTCGCCGACCGCAACGTCACGATCAATCACATACTGCCCGGCGTGTTCGACACAGACCGCATTGCCTCGGCCGGCGCGAGACAGGCGCAGATGCGCGGCATGACGCTCGAAGCCTTCCGCGCCGAACGCGAGAAGAGCGTGCCGGCCAAACGTTACGGCCGGCCGGAGGAGTTTGGCCATCTCTGCGCCTTCCTGGCGAGCGCGCATGCCGGCTATATCACGGGCCAATCCATCCTCATCGACGGCGGCGCCTTCAACACGGTTGTGTGATGCTGACAGGCGTCGCGCTCAAACTCGCCTCAACCTTCGCGTTCGCCTGCATGGGCGCGCTCGCCAAGGCGATGGCGAGCGCCTTGCCCATTTCGCAGATCGTGTTCTTCCGCTCGCTGTTCGCGCTGGTGGCGCTGGTGATCTGGCTGCGATGGGTCGGCGAATTTCCGCGCGCCATTCACACCAGGCGGCCGTTCGGCCATCTATTGCGCGGCATTGTCGGCACGGGCGGCATGGGCGGATTCTTTCTCGGCCTCGCGTTGCTGCCGCTGCCGGATGCGACGGCCATCGGCTATATGACGCCGCTTCTGGTGGTGGTGATCGCCGCGCTGTTCCTTGGCGAACATGTGCGCGCCTATCGCTGGAGCGCCGTTGCGGCCGGGTTTGTCGGTGTGATCGTCATGGTCTCCGATCACCTGGGCGAAGGCGCCGGCTCGACCTTCGGGGTGCTCGCCGCGCTGTTCGGCGCAAGTTGCGCCTCGCTCGCGACCATCCAGACGCGCCGCCTCACCCAGACCGAGACGACCGGCGCCATCGTGTTCTATTTCTCCATGCTCACGACGTCACTGAGCTTCCTGCTGATGACGGCGGGACTGCTGTGGCCGCTCGCGGCTCCGCTCGGCGCGTTCTTCGCCGATCAACTTTGGCGGGCGCCGAGCTGGGGTCAGTTCGGCATATTGTGCGCGATCGGTCTGGCGGGCGGCGCGGGCCAGATCATGCTCACCGAAAGCTATCGCTACGCCGACGCCTCGGTCATCGCGCCATTCGACTACGCATCGATGATCTGGGCGGTGGCGCTCGGCTATATGTTCTTCGGCGAGATCCCGTCCATGCGGATCGTCGTGGGGGCGACCGTCGTCACCCTGGCCGGCCTCTATCTGATCTGGCGGGAGCACCGGCTTGGTCTGGCCCGCCCGGAGCGACGCGCCAGTGGCGTCGGCCGCACGACCTGACGCGATTTCGTTCGTTCTTCCAAACAAATTCGGCTACTATCCCAAACGAACTCGGGAGCAACCGATGGGTGTGGAAGGACGAGACAGGCAGAAAGCATTGGAGGCCGGCGCACAGGCCGTGTCCGGACAGCTCGGGCGCACGGTCCAGCGGCTGCGCAAGGCCTACAATCTCTCGCTGTCCGAATTGTCGGAACAATCCGGCGTGGCCAAGTCCATCATCAGCCAGATCGAGCGCAACGAGACCAACCCCACGCTCGCCACCATCTGGCGCCTGTCGCAGGCGCTGGACATATCCATCGAACGCGTTCTCCAGGGCGTGCAAGAAGGCCCGTTCATCGAGAAATCCTCGCGCGGCGACACGCCCATTCTCGTGTCGGACGACGGGCAATGCCGGCTCGCCATCATCGGCTGGATCAAGACCGTCGAATGGCTGCAATGGTATGATTTTTCGGCCGGTCCCGGCGGCGTGCTCGAATCGGACGCCCATCAGCGCGGCTCGGTCGAATGCCTGTCCGTGATGGAGGGCGAACTGGAGGTGGAGGTCGCCGGCGTGACGGAAACCGCCAGAGCCGGCGAAACCCTGCGTTATCGCTGCGACCGGCCGCATGTCATCCGCAATCGCGCCGACGCGCCCGCCCGCGCGACCATGGTCTGCATTCTCAAGGCAGCGGTGATGGAATGACGGCCCGGTCAAGCCGGACCGTCCAATCGCTCATGCCGTCGGCGGGCCGGACCTGATCCGAATGGCGGAAGCCTGCGCGGCCGCGGGCGCCCGCTTCTTCACGGTCACGTGCAGCACGCCTTTATCGTAATGGGCCGCGACATCTTCGTCCTTGGGCTCGAACGGAAGCGCCACCGCGCGATGGAAGGCGCCCCAACTGCGTTCGACCACGTGCCAGTCCTTGTCCTTGTTCTCGCTCTCGGTCTTTTTCTCGCCGGACACGACCAGACGGTTTCCTTCAAGCGAGAGCTTTATGTCCTTCTCATCGACTCCGGGCAGTTCCGCCGTGATTTCGACCGCATCCTTCGTTTCCGCGACATTGATGGCGGGCGTCGCGGCGCCGACGTCGAGCGCGGGTGCAAGCGAACCGAACCGACCGAACATGTCCTGCATCTCGCGCATGAATGCGCGGAAAGGATCCGGCTCTGCATTGCGATGCCAGAGACTGGGCGGCAGGATAGCCATGACGAGACCTCCGCATCCCGGACAACGCTCCCCCTCATCCCCTTGCCGTCGCCGGGCCAACGGCACAAAAACAAGATATGACGCAAGGTGATTTTTGCACTGATTCAAAGCAACCCGAGCGCCGGCGCGGCGTGGTCGAATGATGAGTTTTGGGCGCTCCACGCGGCCTTCCGGCGAGATTTCCGCGGTGCGGCTGGCGATCGTTCAGACGCTGGTCATCGCGCCGATCGGGCTGCAACTGCCGTTCATGCCGCTCTGGTTTGCGACCGTTGGCCTGACGGCGCCGGCGATCGCCGCGATCCAGGCGACGACTCCGGTGGCGCGGTTTCTGTCGAACCTCGTCATCCCGTCCATCGCCGATCGCACTGGACGAACGGGCATCCTGATCGCGGTCTGCGCGCTGGGCATGGCGCTGGCCATGACCGCGCTCGGTTTTGCGCGCGATTTCTGGCCGATCTACGCGCTGATGATCCTCTCGGCGTTCGCGCAGGGGCCGATGCCGCCGCTGGCCGACAGTCTCGTGCTGCGCGAAACGCGCCGCCGTGTGCTCACGCGCGAGCCCGCGCTGGACTATGGCGTAGTGCGGGGCGCGGGCTCGCTGTCGTGTCTGGCCCTGATGATCATTGGCGGTTGGCTCGTCGGCCTGTTTCCGCCGCAGGCGACGCCATTTCTCGTGGCCGCCGTCATGGGCTGCGCCATCCCCGCATTGATCGCGCTCAGTCCGCCGGCAGAGGCGCCGGCCCGCGTGGGCGACGGCGAAGAACGCGCTCCGAAAATCGAACGCCCGCTCCTGCTTGCGCTCGTCATAGCGACCGCGATGATCGTCCAGGCGAGCCATGCCGACATCTATGCGTTCGGCTCCATCGGTTTTCGCACGCTCGGTTTCGACAATAGGACCATCGGTCTTCTATGGGCGGTGTCGGTGGTGGCCGAAATCGCCTTCTTCATGCTCATAGGCCGCAGGCTCGGCGGCGCCGACAGCGCGTTTCGGTTTCTCATCGCCGGCGCGGGCGTCGGCGTTCTACGCTGGACGCTGATGGCGTTCGCCACCCATCCCCTGGCGCTCGTGGGCCTGCAACTGCTGCATGCGGGTTCGTTCGCGGCCACGCATCTGGGCGCCGTCTACGCCATCGGCCGGCTTGCCGGCGAACGGCGCCGCGCGCAGGGACAGGGCTGGGCCTCCGGCGCCAACGCGCTGGGCATCGCCGGCGTCAAGCTCGCCTGCGGCCATCTGTGGGAAAGGTTCGGCGCCTATTCGTATCTCGCGATGGCGGCGCTGGCGCTGGTCGCCTTCGTCCTCGCCCTGTGGGCGACCTTTCTCGACCGCTCCTATCCCCAGACCTCGGACGACGGCGGATATACGAGCGACCCGTCGTAGCGCAGCCCCGGCGTGCGATCCTGCGACAGCAGCAGCGGGCCGTCGAGATCGACGAAACGCGCGCGCGGCGTCAGCAACATCGCCGGCGCCATCGCAAGCGATGTGCCCACCATGCAGCCGACGAACAGACCGAAGCCCAACCTTTCCGCTTCGTGCGCCAGCGCCAGCGCTTCCGTCAGTCCGCCCGTCTTGTCGAGCTTGATGTTGATGCAGTCGTAACGGTCCTTCAGCGCCGCGAGCCCCGCGCGATCATGCACGCTCTCGTCGGCACAGACCGGCGTCGTTCGCGCGATATGGGCGAGCGCGGAATCGGCGCCGGCCGGCAACGGCTGCTCGATCAGGCGCACATCCGCCGCCCGGCACGCGGCGAAATATTCCGGCAGGTCCTCGGGCGCCCAGGCTTCGTTGGCGTCCACTATGAGGGCCGCCTCGGGCGCGGCCGCGCGCACGGCCGCGATGCGCGCGACATCTCCCTCGCCCCCGAGCTTGATCTTCAGCACCGGGCGATGCCCGGCGTGGGCGACGGCCGCCGCCATCGCTTCCGGCGTTCCGAGCGAAAGCGTGAACGCGGTGGTCGCGGGCGCGATTCGGTCGAGGCCGGCCGCCAGATGCGCCCGCCGGCCGGACCGTTTCGCTTCCAGATCCCATAGCGCGCAATCGAGCGCGTTGCGCGCGGCGCCGGCCGGCAGCAATTGCTGCACCCGTGCTCGCGTCGCCCCGCCCTCGATCTCGCCCCGCACGCTTTCGATCGCGGCGACAACGCTTTCAACGCTCTCGCCGTAGCGCGCATACGGCACGCATTCGCCGCGCCCGCGAGCGTCTGCCGTGCGCAACTCGGCCACCACCACCACGGCCTCGGTTTTCGCGCCACGCGATATGACGAAACCGCCGGCGATAGGAAACCGTTCGACCGAGACCGAGAGCGCACGCTGCATGTGGATCTTCTAACCCCGAATCGGCGTTCGGCGCCACGCGTGCGACGGTCTTTCACACCCGGTCGAAATATGAGATTCTTCCTCTGCTTCGGGAGTTTCATGTCGGCTGAACCGCAATTTTCCAGCGAACGCGCCGGCGATGCCGTGCGTCTGGCGCTGAGGGGGGCCTGGACCATCGACGCCGGGCGTGCGGTCGAGCGCGCCGCCGACGGTCTTGTCGAAGCCGCGCGCGGCGCGCGGCTCGCCGTGTTCGATTTCTCCGGCGTCGACCGCCTGGACACGGCCGGCGCGTGGCTGATCGACCGCGCGCGCGTGTCGATCGAGGCGACCGGCGCGCAAAACCGCATCGACCGCGCCGAGTCTCAATACAAGACCCTGCTGCAGGAAGCCGGCTGGCGCGCCTTCGAGAGCCATCCCGACCGACGCACGGACACGGTGATGGATTTCCTCGTCGATGTCGGCCACAATGTGGTCTACGCAGGCCGCGACATCGCCAAGGGCGTCTCGTTTCTCGGCGAAAGCGTTGTCGCTCTCACGCGCGCGATCCTGCGTCCGCACGACTTCCGCGCGACATCCATCTTCTATCATCTGGAGAATTTCGCGCTCCGCTCCGTGCCGATCATTCTGCTCATCAATTTTCTGGTGGGCGGGATTGTCGCGCAACAGGGCATTTTCCAGTTGCGCTATTTCGGCGCGGAAACGTTTGCCGTCGATCTCATCGGCATTCTCATTCTGCGCGAACTGGGCGTGCTGCTCACCTCCATCATGATCGCGGGGCGCACGGGTTCGGCGATCACCGCCGAAGTCGGCTCGATGAAAATGCGCGAGGAGATCGACGCGCTGAAAGTCATGGGCGTTTCGCCGATGCAGGCGCTGGTCGCTCCGCGCCTTATCGCCCTTATCGTCGCGCTCCCGCTGTTGACGTTTCTGGCGAACATGGCGGCGATCGGCGGGGGGCTGCTCGTCTCGTGGGTTTACGGCGGCCTCAGTCCCGAGGCGTTCATGTCCCGCTTGCAAACCGCCATCGGCTTCAACACGTTCATGGTCGGCATGATCAAGGCGCCGTTCATGGCGCTGGTCATCGGCATCATCGCGGCGATGGAGGGCATGGCGGTGCACGGTTCCGCCGAATCGCTCGGCCGGCAGGTGACGGCCTCGGTCGTGAAATCGATTTTCATGGTGATCGTCATTGACGGACTGTTCGCCATGTTCTTCGCCGCCATCGACTATTGAGGCCCGGGTCGATGAGCCGAACCACATCTTCCAACGACGCCGGGCGCGAAACCGTCATCAAGGTGCGTGATCTCGTCGTCGGCTTCGGCGACAAGATCATCATGAACGGCCTGAACCTCGACGTCTTTCGCGGCGAGGTTCTGGGATTCGTCGGCGGCTCGGGCATGGGCAAGTCCGTGCTCATGCGCACGATCCTCGGCCTCGTGCCGAAACGGGCGGGAAAGATCGAGGTGTTCGGCCGCGATCTCGACACTTTGACGGAGGCGGAGGAACACGCGGTCCATCGCCGTTTCGGCGTGATGTTTCAGCAGGGCGCGCTGTTTTCGGGCCTCACGGTCAAGCAGAACGTGCAGGCGCCAATGCGCGAATATCTCGACATCTCGCAGAGGCTTATGGACGAGCTTGCGCTTCTGAAGATCGAGCTGGTCGGCCTGCGGCCCGATGCGGCCGACAAATTTCCGTCGGAATTGTCGGGCGGCATGATCAAGCGCGCCGCGCTTGCGCGGGCGTTGGCGCTCGATCCGGATCTGGTGTTTCTCGACGAGCCGACATCCGGCCTCGACCCGATCGGCGCGGCCGACTTCGACGAACTGATCCAGACGCTTCAGCACACGCTGGGGCTGACGGTATTCATGGTGACGCACGACCTCGATTCGCTCTACGCGATTTGCGACAGGATCGCCGCGCTCGCCGACCGGAAGGTAATCGCGGCCGGTCCGATGGAAACGATGCTCGCCTCGGAGCATCCCTGGCTGCGCGCGTATTTTCATGGCAAGCGGGGGCGCATGATCTCGCCGCCGCAGGCCTCGGCCGGATGATGAACTGAACTTGGGCGGACGCCCGTCGGGAGCCCAACGGCATGGAGACGAGAGCCAATTTCGCGTTGATCGGCGCCTTCACGCTGGCGGTGATCGCGGCGGCGTTTGGGTTCGTGTTCTGGTTTTCGGGTCCCTCGAAAGCCGCACGGCGCGTGCCCTACGACATCATATTCACGGGTTCGGTGTCCGGCCTTTCGCGAGGCGGCGGCGTGACCTTCAACGGCCTGCGCGTGGGCGACGTGAAGGATCTCGAGCTCAACCCGGCAAACCCCAGCGAAGTGATCGCCCGCGTCGAGATCGACCGGCGCACGCCGGTCAAGACGGACACGCGCGCGCGTCTGGAATATCAGGGACTGACGGGCGTCGCCTCTGTCGCCCTGTTCGGCGGCAGCGCGGATGCTGCGCCCCTCACCGTGCTGGAGAACCAGAGCGTGCCGACCGTGCGCGGCGATCCCTCGCAGTTTCAGGATCTGATCGAGACGGCGCAGCGAATCGCCACGCAGCTCGGCGACTTCACCAGTCGCGCCAGCAAGCTGATCGACGAGAACGCGGACGCCATCGCTTCCACCATCAAGAACGCGCAGAAATTCTCCGCCGCGCTCGGCGAGAATTCTGATGGTCTGAAAGACCTGATGGCCTCGCTGGGCGATCTCGGCCGTGCGTCCAAGCCGCTGGTCGCCAGTTTGCAGGAGCTTTCGAAAGACGCCGACAATGTCGTGAAGGCGATCGACCCGCAGAAGGTAAAATCGATCGTCGCCGACGTGCAGAAGGCCGCCGCCAAGCTTGATTCGACGCTGGGCGGACTGGACTCGTTTCTCGGCTCCAGCAAAGGCCAGGTAGGTCCGACCTTCGCCGATGTCGGCGAAGCGGCCCGCTCCATCCGTCGGCTTGCCGACAATCTGGATGTGCGATTGAAGGAAATCGCCGGCAATATCGCGCGCTTCTCCGGCTCTGGGCTGCGCCAGTACGAGGCGTTGGCGGTCGACGGGCGCAAGACGTTGAACGAGATCAACCGCGCCGTGCGGCAACTGGAGAAAGACCCGAGCCAGATCATCTTCGGCGGCAAGCCGAAGCTTCCTGAATACAACGGCCCCTGAGTCGAGCCGGCGCTTTGCCGGCGCGGTGTTGCAGCCGTGTCATTGCAAATCCGGCCTGCTGCTGTTGTATTTGTTGGCGACGGTCAATCGGCGCGGCGAGGTGAGAGGCGGATGGGTTTCGGGTTCCGGCCCCTCGCGACCATTGAGCGCGCAACCTGCATTCTCGTCGGCGCCGCCGCGCTGTCGGCGTGTTCTTCTGCGCCGCCGCCAAGCTACGATCTATCCGCCTTTCCCCCGCCCGCCGAGCGGGTGGGCGCGATTCGCGGCGCCCTGCTGATCGCGGAACCCGATGCGAGCGATACGCTCGATTCCGACCGCATTGTCATCCGAACGGCGCCGGACCAGTTGTCTTATCTGGCGAAAGCGCAATGGAGCGATCGGCTGCCGCGCCTGGTGCAGACGCGCCTGACGCGCACGTTCGAACAGGCCAAGCTCGCACGCTCCGTGGTTTCGTCGGGCATGGTCTACGACTACCAGCTGACGACCGAAATTCGTCGCTTCGAAGTCGATGTCACGACGCATGAGGCGCGCGTCGAAATCGCCGCCCGCATCGTCTCCGGCCGCAACGGCCGCGTGCACGCGGTGCGGACTTTCTCTGGCCAGGCGCCTGCCCCCAGGACCGCCGACGGCGTCGCCGCCCAGGCGCTCGACGCGGCGTTGCAGGATGTGCTCGGACGCATCCTGCGCTGGACCGCCACAACTATCTGATCCGCGCAAAGAAAAACGCGGTCGCCGAGGGCGACCGCGCCGCATCGAACCGCGAACGCGCGTGGTTCACTCGAACCGCTGCGCCGCGTGCGCGAGCATGGTGTAGACCTTGCCGGTATCCGACACGAGGTACGAACGCGCGAGCGATCCATCGGGATCGTCGCGGCCGACCTCCGTCAGCAGACGCTCGAACTCGCCGATATAGCGGTCGATCGTCTCGCGGAACGGCCGTTCCGCCCGGTAGCGCCGGCGGATTTCGTCGAACGCGGCCTGCCCCTGCGGCGTGTAGAGCTTGCGGCTGAACACGTTGGATTCGCCACGACGATAACGCTCCCAGAGATCCGCGACGGCGTCGGCGTCCAGCATCCGCGCGATGTCGAGCGACAGCGCATCCAGCGAATCGATGGCGCGCGCGGCTGGCTTGGGCTGCGTGGGCCGCGTCTCCGCAGGCTCGTCTCGAGATGCGCGCGCCAACAAATCGGACAGCCATCCGCCGCCGCGCGCATCGGCCTGTTGCGCGCGCGGCGCCGGCGCGGGAATACGCGGACGTTGCGGCGGCGTCTCCTCGCGCGAGGGCTCCGGCGCGCGCGGCTCTGCGCGACGCGGCGGCTCCGGTCTGCGCGGCGGGGGCGTTTCGACGACCGGCGCGCGCACATCGGCTTCGGCCACGTCGTAGCCGCCGCCGGACCGCGCAACGATGGTCGCCAATTCGTTCAGCGCCTTCATCTGGTCGCCGACGATCTTGCGCACGGCGTTGGCTTGCTCGGCCGCCTCGCGCGGCAGTTCGGCGACGCCGCGCCCGATCAGGGTGCGCGCATCCTCGATCTCGCGACGCACCTGCGCGGTCATTTCGCGGATCTCGCTGGCGGCCGACGTGAATCGCTCGGTCGCTTCGCCGAACAATTGAGCCATCTGCTCGTTGGCCTGCTCGTAGGCCGAGCGCATGGCCGAAGCCGTGCGTTCGCGTTCGCGACCGGTGGCCGCGCGGATTTCGGCGAATCGCTGTTCGACCGTTTCCGCCGTGCCTTGCGACGTTTCGGCGAGATAGGCGCCGATTTCGCGCGCGCGCGCTTCCGACTGCCGGAAGGCGTTCTCCACGAGACCGGAGAACGACGCCAGCACATTGTCGAAATCCTCGCGCCGCTCTTCGAGCGTCTGCAGCAGCGTCGCCAGCGACTCGCGGCGCGCTTCCAGCGTGTTCTCGATCGCGGCCTGCGATCTGGCGAGTTCGGCAGCGCTCTGCGACAGGGCCGCATTGTGCGTGTCGATCGCACTGACGAGCGAACGCGCATCGCCGACCGAGGCGGTCGCCGCCGCCGAGATTCGATCGACATCGGCCGTCGCCTGCGCGATCGCACCACGGAACGCGACCAGCTTGTCATGCAGCGAGGAATCGATGGCGCCGAGTCCTTCGGATGCCTTGCCGACAATATCCTGCAGCGCGACGTGCGTCTGGCCGAGGCGATTGAGAACGCCGACCATCTCCCCGCGAATGCGTTCGCTGACGCCGGCGAGATTGCCGACAGATTGCGTCGCGCTTTCCTCGAGCGCGGCGCGCAGCGCCTCGGTCGACTGATCGAGCGTGCGTTCGAGGTCGGATTGTTTGCGCGCGAGATGGTCGACTACCGCCGAGCCGCGTTGCTCGATGGCGTGCGCAACCATTTCTCCCACGCTTGCGAGTTCCTTCGAAACCTCGCCGCCGCGGGCGCTGAGGAGTTCCACCAGCATCGGTCCCTTGGTGTCGAAGATCTCGTGCAGGTCGCCCGAGCGCGCCATCAGCAATTCGCCGAGCGAGCGTCCGCGTTCTTCGATCGACTTCTCGAGCGCGCCGAGGTTTTGCGCCACGCTCGACTGAATGTCGGTGACGCGCTGAGCGAGTGCGAGGCCGAGGTCGCCGGTGCGCGCATGCAGCACCACATCCAGTTCGCGGCGCGCCTCTGCGAGCGTGGTGACGATCTCCTGCGTGCGGGCGGCCAGAGCTTCCACCACCGCACGGCCGCGCGCGTCGATGTCCGAGGCCACGCCGGTCAGCAGGCTGGCGCGATCGCTCAGGCCCGCGTGCACGCCTTCCAGGCGCTGATGCAGCGCATCGACCACCTGGCGACCGCGCGAGTCGATCTCGTCCGACACCGTGCCGAGCCGTTTGACCACACGGTCCTCGAACTGCGCGATGCGCCCGTCGAGCGTCGATGCGATTTCGTCGGCCCGACCGCCGAGCGTGGCGTTGATTTCGCTCGCCTTGGCGCCGAGCGTCTCGCTGAGCGCGCTGGACCGCTCGAGCAGCACCGTATCGATTTCCTTGGCTTTCGCGTCGAGGGCCTGCGTCACCTCGCGCCCGCCTTCGCCCAGCACGCGCGCGATTTCGATCGCGCGACGCGCCAGCGCCTCGCTGAACGTCTGCGAACGCGCCTCCAGTCCCGTTTCGATCCGCTCGGCGAGGGCGTCGAGCCGTTCGGCGGCTTCGCGCGTCTTGGCAGTCGAGCGCACTTCGAACGCGTCGACCTGCGCCGTCAGCAGCGACGCGATGTCGGCCGCCCGTTCGGCGAGCTGTTTGTTGAACGTGGCGCCTGACACCGTCACCGCCTTTTCGATGGCCGTAAGATGACCGGAGACGTCTTCCGACAACAGACGCGACGCGTCGGCGATGCGCTGCGCCGAGCCGCCGACATGTTCGGCCAGCACGCTCTCGTAGGCCGCCAGACGCTCGGCGATCCGCGCGTTCGCCGCCTGCCCTTCCGAATCCACGCGCGCGGCCGCTTCGCCCGCGCGATGTGCAAATTCCTTGGAGAAGGCGTCGAGCTGCTCGGCGAAATTCGTCGCGAACCCGCGTCCCTGCGCTTCGATGCGCGTGGCTGCAGAACTCGCGTGGTCCTGCAGCGTGCTTTCGAATGCGGCCAGTCGCGAGAAGACTGCGTCCTTGTGCTGCGCGCCGCCTTCGAGCAACCGCGTGGCGGCCGCGTCCAGAATCTCGCGGAGCTTGCTGTCGAACCCCTCGAACCTGTCGGCGACGCCAGCGTTGATCGCGTCGGCCTGACGTTCCAGCCGCGTGACCAGATCGCCGCCGTTGGCGCGCAGATTGGCTTCGGCCGTTTCCAGACGCTGCGCGAATTCCTCCGCCACGTTCTCGCCGAGCGCGACCAGGCGCGCCGCCGTCTCGCGTTCGCGTTCGTGCAGCGTGCCGACGAATTCGGAAATCGCCATCCCCAAAGCTTCGTTGAGACGGTCGCCATGCGCGCCGATGGCGGTCACTGCATCGGTGGCCGTGGAGGCGAACTGAATATGCAGGTCGCCCGCGCGCCGTTCGATCGCCGCAAGCGCATCGCGCGCGCTGGTCGCGAAATTCTCGTGCAGCGCCCCGATGTTCGTTTCCATCGCCTTGGCGGCCTGGCCCGACGTTTCGGCGAACTGCTGTTCGACGCCGCTCGTGCGCGCGATGAGGTCGTTGACGGCGCGCTCCGCCGTTTCGGCGAATTGGGCCTGCAACGCGGCGGTCTTCTGCTGGAAGGCAGCCTGCGTCTCCTCGGATTTGTCCGCCAGATGCTGGTAGAGGGTGTGCGCGGCGAGCGCGAACGCGGACTGCGCCGCACCCGTCGTCTCCGTCACGCGCGCCTGCAGCGCGGCGGCGGTCTCCGCAAACCCGGATTGGGCGCGCTCGGCCGCCTCGATCAGCCGAGCCTCCGTTCCGTCCACGTGACGCGTCAGCGCGCCGGCCGTCTCGCCGGTCTTGGCCTCGAACATCGAAACCACGCGTTCCGTGTGCAGTTCGAGTTCGCCGCGCGTCTCGTCGTGAATGCGTCGCAGGAGGCCGGCCATGCGCTCTCCTTGCGCGCCGAGCGTCTCGCTGGCTTCCGCCACACGGACGGCCAGCGAGTCGGCGAGGCGCTGCGCGGTCTCCGCGATCGACGCGTCGAGCGTCTGCCCCTGCACCGCGACCGTTTGGTGAAGCCGATCGCTCGTCGCCGCCAGCCGCTCGATCAGGTTTTCGCCATGGCCCGAAATCGTCTCGCCCACATGTTCGCTGAGCGCGCCGAGCCGGCGCACCACGTCTTCGCCACGGCCCTGCAGATCGAGCGCAAGCATTTCGCCCGACTGGCGCAGTTTTTCGTTCACGTCGTCGACGCGCGAGACGAGCAGGTTCGAGACCGTTTCGGTCGCCTCGTTCAGGCTGCGGGCGGCGGTCTGGCTCGCATCCGCCAACCGGCCGACAATGTCGGCGCCATGCGCGTTCAGACCGGCCAGAAGCCGTTCGCTGGTGGTGTCGAGCGACTGCGAGATTTCCTCGCCCTTGGCGCCGAGCGACAGCGTCACGCGGCTGCCGGCCTCGCTCACCGTGTCAGCCAGGTTCTGCGACGTGAGCGCGAGAGTCTGCGACAGGTTTTCGTGCGCGCCGGTCATGGCCGTGCGCACTTTTTCGGCGTTGTTGACGATCGCCTCGCGCTCGTTCGACAGTTCGTCGATCAGCGTGCGGATGCGCCGTTCGTTGTCGGCATAGGAGCGTTCGAGCGTCGAGACTTCGGAACGGACCATCGTTTCGAGCTCGCTGGCGCGCGCCAGCGCACGCTCGATGCCGTCGCCCATGGAGGCCACCTCGCGGCGGATGGCCTGCGACAGGGTGATGACCTGTTCGGTGGCGATCGTCTCGGGCTCGGCCAGCCGCATCGCGACTTCCGTCATCGAGCGCGCGGTCAGGCGCATTTCCTGCGCGCGCCGCGCGATGATCGCCAATGTATAGAAGAAGGCGATGGGCCCGACGAGCGCCAGCACCCCGTAGGCCGCCTCGATCCGCAGCGTTTCGCCCGAGAAGAACGTCGTGCGGTTGGTGGCGACGAAGAACAGCCACACCGCCGCCCAGACCAGCGACGCAAGGCCGGCGACGATCAACGGCGTCGGCGAGGGCCGCACCTGCATCGCCTGCAGAATCTGGCCGACCGTGCGGCGGTCGTCGTTGGCGGGCGTCGCCGGCGCGCCCGGCGTCGCCGTTTCCCGGTCCGGCCGTTCGGCGCCCGGTCGCGCCGCCAGCTCGTCCTCCCGGATTTCCGGCAATCTCAAGGGCTTGCTGTCGCCGGACGCTTCGCTCGCGACCATGCCGTCGGCGCTCGCCGTATTCGCGCGCTGCGCCTCGTCGCCCGTCAGATTGAGCGCATCCTCGATGGCCGAAAGCGCGGCCGACGCCGCATCCTGGGGTTTTGGCTGGGTCGCCATGAACGCCTCTTTACGCTGTCAGTCCGAAAAGGACTGCACGGAATCCGCCCGCCTGCGGACCGTTAACCAACCGTTACTCTACCCCTCGTCGATTTCGATGGAAACCAAGCGAGCCCCGGAATGTCCAAACGTCGTTAACGCTCGCTACACCATAATCGGAGAGCGGACGCTCGCGCCGATCGCATCAACCGCTTTTTCAACCGTCCCTCGCCATGCTGCCCCAACGCCCCGTCCCCGGCGGGAGCGTCCGAATGGAGGGTGAAGTGGCCAGTCCCGCTCTTGCAATGTCGGCGGACCGTTTCCACCACGGGTCGACGCCCGCGCTGACGCTCGATCTCGTCCACCTCGCCCGCCAGTCGCTGGGCGACCGGGCGCTCGAATCCGAGCTGCTACAGCTTTTCCATCGCCAGGCCGCCCACATCATCGGCCGCCTGGCCGACCCTGCGGTCGCCGACCCCAAGCGGCGCGCCGATCTCGCCCATACGCTCAAGGGCTCCGCCCGCACCGTCGGGGCGAAGGCGGTGGCCGCGGCCGCCGAACGGTACGAACAGGCCGTTTCGACGCCCGCGGGCGACGCGTCCGGAGCGCTGCGCGCGCTGGAACAGGCGACCAGCGAGGCGCGCGCGGCCATTGAGGATCTGCTGGCCGGCTGACACCGCCCGGCGCAGGCGCCTTTTCCTCTCCCACCGCGGCGGCGGGGAACAATTCGATCGCATGAACGGCGGCCCGGAGGCCGCCGCTTGCGTTATGCGCCCGGGCGCCCACGCCCCCTACCCAAAACCCGACCGGCGCTATAAAGGAGGCCGGCCGAACAGGCCGGCGCTCCCGAACGACGCCGGCCGCCCACATCCGCTCGCTTCACGAGGAAAGTCCGCAACTCATGCCCAAGATCACCTTCGTCGATTCGGAAGGGCGCGCGCGCACGGTCGAGGCCGAAATCGGCTCGACCGTCATGGAAGCCGCAATCCGCGACTCGATTCCCGAAATTCTGGCGGAATGCGGCGGGGCATGCGCCTGCGCGACCTGTCATGTTTATGTTGACGACGCCTGGATCGGAAAAACGGGCAAGGCCACGCCAATGGAAGAGGATATGCTGGATTTCGCATTCGACGTGCGCCCCACCTCGCGCCTGTGCTGCCAGATCAAGGTGTCGGCGGACCTCGACGGGCTGGTGGTCCGGACCCCCGGCAAGCAGGGCTGAGCCTGCCCATCCCAAGGATTTCGCCATGACCGACATCATCGCAACCGACGTCGTCATCGTCGGCGCGGGCCCCGCAGGCCTGTTCGCCGTGTTCGAACTGGGCCTGCTCGACATAAAGGCCCACCTCATCGACATACTGCCGCGCGCCGGCGGTCAGTGCTCCGAGCTCTATCCGGAAAAGCCGATCTACGACATCCCCGGCTTCCCGATCGTCACCGGCCAGGGGCTGGTCGACAATCTCATGAAGCAGATCGAACCGTTCCACCCCACGTTCCATTTCGGCGAGATGGTGGAAGCCGTCGAGACGCTCGGCACGCCGGAGCGGCCCGCGTTCCGCGTCAAGACGGACGCCGGCAAGGTTTTCGAATGCAAGGCCGTTCTGGTAGCCGCCGGCGGCGGCTCGTTCCAGCCCAAGAAGCCGCCGATCGCCGGCATCGACAAATTTGAAGGCACGTCGGTGCACTACGCTGTGCGCCGCATGGAAGACTTCCGCGACAGGAACGTCATGATCGTCGGCGGCGGCGATTCCGCGCTCGACTGGACGCTCAATCTCCATCCCTTCGCCAAACGCATCACCCTCGTCCATCGCCGCGACGATTTCCGCGGCGCGCCGCATTCGGTCAACGCCATGCGCGAACTGGTCGCGAGCGGCAAAATGGATTTGATGATCGGCCAGGTGGCGGCGTTGGCGGGCGAAGGCGCCGATCTAACGGCCGCGACCGTCAAACTGAACGACGGCGCCACCCGGGACGTGGCAATCGAGCGCCTCATGCCCTTCTTCGGCCTGACCATGAAACTCGGCCCCATCGCCGACTGGGGGCTGAACCTGCACGAGAACCTCGTGCCGGTGGACACCGAGAAATTCGAGACCTCGACGCCGGGCGTTTTCGCCGTCGGCGACATCAACACCTATCCCGGCAAGCTGAAACTCATTCTCTCGGGCTTTCACGAAGTGGCGCTCGCCGCCCAGCGCGTGCACCGCTACGTCTACCCGGACAAGAAACTGACGTTCCAGTACACGACGTCTTCGACGAACCTGCAGAAGAAGCTCGGCGTGAATTGAGATGCGGCGCGCGGCGAACGCGCGCCCGTTCAGAAAGGCTTGCCGCCGAGCGCGAACATGCCGCCGAACACGATGACGATGGCGGCCGCAAGACATGCAGCGGCGACCGCCGGGGCGCCGGCGCGCGCTTCCCGGTGATCGGCGAAATCGTCCGCCGGCTTCACGCCGCGCGCCATGGCGCTGATCAGCCGGTCCCTCTTCACGAACTGATAGAAGAGATTGACCGCGACGTGCACGACGATGAGGATTGTCAGAAGATCGAACAGGCGGTGATGCCAACGCGCGGCGAAATTGACCCAACCGTCCGAGACCGTGCGGGCGAGAGGTCCTGAAATAATGAGCCGGTCCTCGTCCGCCGCATAGAGACCCGTCGCAGCCTGCGCGCCGACGATCGCGATGAGCGCCAGCACCATACATGCGCCGAGCGGATTGTGCCCGAGATAGCGTGGGCCGGAACCTGCCAGCGCGTCGCGCAGATAACCGATGGCGGCGCCGGGTCCGCGCACGAAATTGGCGAACCGCGCCGTCGAGCCGCCGAAAAATCCCCACAGCAGCCGAAACACGACGAGAACGAGAATCGCGTAGCCGTTCCACTTGTGCCACGCAGGCGTCGCGTGGCCGATCTCGTTCGACAGCCAGCCGAAGAACACGAGCGCGACCAGCGTCCATTTGAACGCGCGCGTCGGAAGGTCCCAGGCGAGAACCTGCTGGCGCGGCGCAGCAACATCGCTCATTCATGCTCTCCGAGAAACCATACTCTGCAAAAAACAAGGGCCGCCGAAGCGGCCCTTGCAACGGCTTCGCCGATCAGGATTTTTTCTGGCGGTAGTCGTCGTGGCAAGCCTTGCAATTGCCGAGCACCTTGCCGAACTCGGTCTTGAACGTCGCCTCGTCCTTGATTGCGGCGGAGGCCTTGCCGGCGTCTTCGGCGAGTTTCTTGTAGATGGCTTCGAACTTGGGCTTTTCCTGCCAGATTTTCGGCAGCGCGGCCGTGTCGTTGCCGGTCTTCGAATTGTCGGGGAAAAGCGTCGCCAGCCTGGCCGAATCCGTCGCATAGGCCTTCAGCGCGGCCTGCGCGGCGGCGAGGTCGAATTTCGCCTCGCCTTTCAGGGCGGCGCCGGGCTGCTTCGTGACGTCGCCCCAGCCTTTGAAAATTTTCTGACGTTCGACAATCGGATTGTCGGCTGCGACGCTCAAACCGGCGCCCGCGGCCAGAACCGTCGCGGCCAAAATGGTCGTGACCAGCTTCTTCATGCAAAATCTCCCTCTTCGAACTGGAATTTCATATTAGACGAGCTTTGCTTGCATGCGTGCAAGCAAAGGGTGCGGGCTCTTGCGGCCGCGCCCCTTCACTCCTTCCATCCGGCCGGCCGCGGCCAGGCGCCGTTCGCCGTCATGTGGCGGATTTCGTCGATCGACAGGACATCGGCGCCGCCGCCCGTGCGCCGCACGTCGGTGTTGCGATGGCGTTTCAGCTCCAGGCGTCCGATCTGATTGCGGTGCACTTCGTCCGGACCGTCGGCCAGCCGCAGCAGGCGCGCGACCGCGTAGGCCATCGACAGGAAATGATCGTTGTTGGAGCCGCCGCCGCCGAACGCCTGAATCGCCCAGTCCACGATCTTCTCGGCCATGGCGGGCGCGGCGACCTTGATCATCGCGATTTCCTGTTTGGCTTCCTTGTTGCCGACCGTGTCCATCATCTCGGCCGCCTTCATCGTCAGCAGCCGGCATTGCTCGATGGCGATCCGCGCCTCCGCGATGCGTTCGAGCGTGACGGTCTGTTCCGCGAGCGGCTTGCCGAACGGCGTGCGGAATTCGGCGCGCCGGCACATGCGCTCGAGAATGCGCTCCGCCATGCCGATCAGCCGCATGCAGTGATGAATGCGCCCCGGACCGAGACGTCCCTGCGCAATCTCGAACCCCCTGCCCTCGCCCAGCAGCACGTTGGACACCGGCACGCGCACGTTTTCGAACAGCACTTCGGACGCGCGATCCGGCAGGCCGTAGAAGCCGAACACCGGCAGCGGCCGCAGCACGGTGATGCCGGGCGTGTCGCGCGGCGTCAGGATCATCGACTGCTGCGCGTGGCGGTTGGGATTGTCGGGCGAGGTCTTGCCCATGAAGATCATGATGCGGCAGTTGGGATGCGTCGAACCCGTCGTGTACCATTTGCGCCCGTTGATGACGTAATGATCGCCGTCGCGCGTCACTTGGCACGAAATGTTCGTGGCGTCGGAGGAGGCGACGAGCGGCTCCGTCATGGCGAAGGCCGAGCGGATTTCGCCATTCAGTAGCGGCGTGAGCCACTTCTTCTTCTGCTCCTCCGTGCCGTAGCGATGGATCGTCTCCATATTGCCGGTGTCCGGCGCCGAGCAGTTGAACACTTCCGGCGCGAGCAGGGAGCGACCCATGATCTCGCACAGCGGCGCATATTCGGCGTTCGACAGCCCGGCGCCGTGGTGCGGATCGGACATGAACAGGTTCCACAGCCCGAGTGCGCGCGCCTTCGGCTTCAGTTCCTCGACGATCGGATAGGCCGCCCACGGCCCGAGCCGCTCGCCTTCGAGATAGAAGCGCCGTTCGTTCGGATAGATGTGCTCGGCCATGAAGTCGTTGAGCAAGGCCTTGTAGGTTTCCACCTTCTCGCTGCGCGCCTGCGCCATTTTGTTTCCTTCCGTCCATGAAAAAGCCGGCCCGGACGCCGCCCGGGCCGGCCGCTATCGTTGCTGCCTATTTCGCTTTCAGGAGTTCGCTGATTTTAACGAATTTCTCGCCGTCGAACTCCATCATGTATCCGTCCTTGATCGGTGAATAATCGTCCGGCGTCGTGTTGAGCGTGATGCCGGGCATCAGCAGCGGCAGCGACACGCCCTTCAGATTGGCCGCCTGCTTCATGATGTTTTCGCGCGTGAGATTGTCGCCGCACTGCTTAAGCAGTTCGACCAGAGCGCCAGCGCTCATGTAGGCATAGAGGCCGGACGAATAGTTGACGTCCACGCCCGGCACGCGCGCCTTCATGAAGTCGATATAGCCGCGCAGGCCCGCATCCGTCGTGTTGAGATCGAGCGGCTTGAGCGAGGCGAGCGTCAGAAGCCCCTTCGAGGCGTCGAGCCCCGCCGGCTTGAAGATCGTCTCGACATTGTTGCAGCCCGACGAAATGAAGCGCAGCGGCCGCCAGCCCACCTCCCAGGCCTTGCGAATGGCCTGCGCGCACGCGCGCGGCGTGACGCTGTAGATGAGGAACACGTCCGCCTTGGTCGCCGCCAGTGACACGATCTGAGAATCCACCGTTGGATCGACCACTTCAAAGGAGGATGCGAGCGCGATCTTCTTGTCGGCGTCCGCCCCCAGCGCCTCGCGCACGCCGCGCAGATATTCCTTGCCGGCGTCGTCGTTCTGGTAGAGGACCGCGAACCTGGCGCCCGGATTCTTCGCGAGCGCATAGCGCACATCGATGCCCGCTTCCGTCGGATAGTTCGGCGCCCACGGCAGCGCGATCGACCACGGCATGTTCTTCGGATCGTTCCACTTGGCGGCGGAGGAGATCAGGAACACATGCGGCACCTTCGCGCCGTTGAGGTATTTGGCGATGGCCGATGACGGCGCCGTGCCCATCGTGCCGTAGACGAACGCCACCTGATCGCTTTCCACCAGCCGCTTGGCGGCTTCCACGGTCTTGGGCGGCGCGAATCCGTCGTCGAGCGAAATCATGTTGAGCTTGCGCCCGTTGATTCCGCCCTTCTCGTTGATCATGTCGAAATAGGCGCCCATGATCTTGCCGACCGTGCCGAGCGACGAGGCCGGCCCGCTGTAGGGCATGGTGTTGCCGAACTTGATCTCCGTATCGGTCACGCCCGGCCCGTAGGCTTTCTGGGCGAGCGCCGGCGCCATGCCAAGCGTCACCATTCCCAGCGCCGCAACGGCGCGTTTGACGAGTTTCATGGTTTCCTCCCCGAGCAGGTCAAGCGCCCGCTTCGCCGGCCAGCATCGACCGAAAGCGGTCCAATATCAACCGGCGTTGCAGGACTCCGCGCCGGCGCCCATATGAGCGTCCATGCTCGATTTTCCCCTGGAGTCCGTGCTTGACGAGGCCGACGACGCCCCCGAGGCGCCCGCGCGCGAGCGTCCGCTTGCCGACGAGGGGCCGCTGCTCGACGCCTACTCGCGCGCGGTCGCAAGCGTCGTCGACGCGGTCGGCCCGAGCGTGGTGCGCATCGACATGCGCGACGGCGAAGGCCGCAAGCGCGGCTCGGGCTCCGGCGTCATCGTCTCGCCCGACGGACTCGTTCTGACGAACGACCACGTGGTCGCCGCCGGCCGGCGCGCCGGGATCGCTATGCTCGACGGACGCGCCCTGACCGCGCAGATTCTCGGCGCCGACGCTGACACCGATCTCGCGCTGCTGCGCATCGTGGAGAACGAGAAACTGCCGCATGCCCGGCTCGGCGATTCGCACACGCTCCGACGCGGCCAGATCGCAATCGCCATCGGCAATCCATTGGGCTTCGACGCCACCGTCACCGCCGGAATCGTCTCCGCGCTCGGCCGGTCGCTGCGGGCGCGCAACGGCCGCATGATCGAGGATGTCATCCAGACAGACGCCGCGCTCAACCCCGGCAACTCCGGCGGACCGCTGTGTTCGGCCGCCGGCGAGGTCATTGGCGTCAACACCGCCGTCATTCAGGGCGCGCAGGGCATCTGCTTCGCGGTCGCCGCCAACACCGCGCAATTCGTGCTGGGCGAAATTCTGCGGCACGGCCGGGTGCGCAGGGCGCATCTCGGCGTCGGCGCAGCCACCGCGCCGGTTCCGCGACGGATCGCGCTTCGTCTCGGGCTCGAACAGGCGACAGGCGCCGCCATCACGGCCGTCGAGCGCGGCGGGCCGGCCGATGAAGCGGGATTGCTGACCGGCGACATGGTGCTCGCGCTCGACGGACGCCCGGTGCGAGGCATGGACGACCTTGTGCGTCTGCTAGACGCCGACCGCATCGGCCGCACGATCCCCGTCGATGTGCTGCGCCGCTCTGACCGCAGGCGGTTCTGGGCGGGGCTGAAGGAGCGGAAAATCTAGGTCTTAGCGGTCGACCGGTTCGCCCGCGCCCTGCCAGGCCAGCATGCCGCCGCCGAAATGCGCCTTCACGTCCGCGCGGCCGCCCGATTGCGCAAGGCCGAGCGCGGTCTTGGAGCGATTGCCGGAACGACATTGCAGCACCACGCGCTTGCCCGGCGCACTGGGGAGTTTGGACACGTCGAACGAAGACAGCGGATTGAAAACCGCTCCCGGAATACGCCCGGCCGCCCATTCGTTCGGTTCGCGCACGTCGACGAGCACGATCGATCCGTCCGCCATGCCGCGCTTCAATTCATCGAGCGTCACATCCTCGATCGTGACCATGCCGCCGGCCTTTCCTGCTTGCGCCTGCACCAAACCGACCGCGACGCCAACACACGCAATCATCCGGCTGAACGCTGTCCGTCGGTCCATGGCGTAACTCCTCTGTCGCCGCGACATAGCATCGGAGCGGCTGCAATTCCACCCGGCCGGACGATGGCGCCTGGCGGAACCTACGGCCCGGCGCGCCGTTTTCTCCTCATCTACAGGACAAAGGAGGAGTCCATGCGCGCTTCCCGTTTACTGGCGGCGGCCATCCTCGCGATCGCCGCATCCCCCGCCTCTGCAGAGATGATGAGCTACAAGGCGAAATTGTCTTCGGCGGCGGAAGTCCCACCCAACGATTCCAAGGCGACCGGCGACATTCAGGCGACGTTCGACACCGCCACCCGCAAATTGTCCTGGAAAGGCGACTACAAGGGACTTTCCGGACCGGTCACGGCCGCACATTTCCACGGACCCGCCGCTCCCGGCGCCAACGCGCCGCCTGTGGTGACGGTCAAGATCGACAAGAGCCCGTTCTCGGGCGAGGCGACCCTCACCCAGGCGCAGGCCGCCGATCTCGCCAAAGGCGACTGGTATTTCAACGTGCATACGGAAAAGAACAAGGGCGGCGAAATTCGCGGCCAGATGATGAAATGACCCGTCAATAGTCGTTCTGGTCGATCACGCCATTCTTGGTGAACACGAGCCAGCGCCCGTCGCGCTTCTCGATCGCCCGCACGCGTCCTGCGCCGGGCAGCACGTCGCCGACGATCACGTGCTCCAGCCCGCGCTCGGACTGCACGTGCGCGACGCCGTCGACCACCCGTCGCAGCACGTAGCCGCCGGGCGGGACCGGAGTGGCGCGCATCGCCTTCGTCACGCCGCCTTCGGGTCTGGCGGCCGTTTTGGGCGCATCCGTCGGCGTCTGGTCGGCCATCAGGCGTTCGAGACGGTCGATGCGCGCAACCTGTTTTTCGAGCGCGGCGACGCCATCCTTTTGCGACTGCGCCGCAAGGCGTGGCGCGTGCGTCGCCGCCTCCGCCATGTCTCGTCGCAGCGCCTGGAATTCTTTCTGAAAATCCTGCGACTGCCGGCGCAACGCGCCGCGCAGGCCGTCCACCTCGCGCTGCAATTGATCGACCTTCGCCTGCGGGGCTGTCGCGGCGGTCACGACGGGCTTCCACGGCGCGACGTCGTCGTATGCCGCCGCCGACAGTTGCGGCTCCTCGCCCGAAAGGACGTGTGGACCGAATGTGAAGCCGAGCGTGGCCGCGACGCCCACGGCGAACAGAGCTGCGACGGCTTCGACGCGACCCGCCCGAATACCCGCGGCTTTGGGCGGCGCGCTGGCTCGCAACGCCGTCTCGTCGGTGGCGACGGTTTGCGCCGCCTTCGCCAGCTTTTCGAGCGCGGCCAAAGCGGCTTGCCTGTCGCCGCCCGCGGCCTGTGAAGGCCGGGAGGTTGCCAGGGTTGCGTTTCTTGAAGCGGGTGCGGCCATGGCGGTCGCCTGATTGGAGCCAGTCGCCAACCTTCGCCACCCGATGGTTAACGCGACGTTAAAATGCCGGCTCATCCTCGCGTCACGCCGCTGATGAGATTGGCGTTGAGCAGGGCGTCCATGGACAGCGCGGCCGAAGGATGGGCGCCCGCCGCGACCGCCTCGTGCGCGACGCGCAACGCCGCGACCGCCTCCGCGACGCTCGCGCGGCGAAACCGCACCGTTTCGCCCGGTCGCATCTGGGCCAGCCGTCCGAGATCCGCCGCGACGACATTGGCGATTTTCGGATAGCCGCCGGTCGGCGCGCGGTCGGCCATGAGCACGAGCGGCTGCCGCTCGCCGGCGATCTGGATGGCGCCAAAGGCCACACCGTCCGAAACGATGTTGAACCCTTTCGCATGCGCGATGCGCGGTCCCGTCAACGCATAGGCCATGCGGTCGCTGCGCGCCGCCACGGTCCACGCGCTGTCGAAAAACGCCGCCAGCGCCGCGACGTCGAAATAGTCGTCCTGCGGGCCCGGGATCGCGCGGATAGGCGCCGAGGACGGCGGCGCGCCGCGCAACGCCAGCGGATGCGACGGGCCGGGCTGCGCATCGGCGAGCGGCAGAACATCGCCCGCGCGCACGCCCGTCCCACCGAGGCCCGAGCGCGCATGCATGGAGAGAGAGCCGAGCGTCGACGGCAGAGCAAGCGCGCCGCCGAAAGCCAGATAGGCCCACGCGCCGCGCGGGCCCGCGCGCACGACGAGCCGATCGCCGGGATGCAACGAGAAGACACAGGCCGTCGGCAGCGCGACGCCGTCGAGCCGCGCATTGAATTCGCCACCGACGAGGGCGAGCCGCAACGGCGCGCCTTGCGCGGTGGCCTCGATCCCACCGACGGAAATTTCCAGCGCCGCCGCGCCCTCCCGGGCGCCGGCCGCGCGATTGGCGATGCGAAAACTCCACTCGTCCATGGGGCCTGCCGCCGTCACGCCGTAGCGCAAATACCCGCGCCGTCCCGCGTCCTGCACCGTCACGCCCGGCCCTGCGGCGAGAATGCGAAGGCCCGCGCTCATCAAAGCCCCGTCCGCCGCGCGACGACTTCACCCTGCGCGACGCGCTCTTCGAGGGCGGCGAAGGCCGCGCCATCCACCGGCGCGAAGATGATTTCGTCGCCCACTCCGACCAGAAAAGGCTGGGCGCGGTCGCGCGCGAACATGCGCTCGGGCGTGCGCGCAACAACATACCAGCCCGTCGGCATCGAATTGACCGCCACCAGCGCCAGTCCACCCCCGATCAGCACGGAATTCTCCGGCGTCGGCGGCCGCAGGATCGCGCGGCGCGACAGCGCGATTTCGTGCGGCAGGCCGCCGAGATAGCACCAGCCGGGCGCAAAACCGTACATGTAGACGCGATAGACGGCGCCGACGAACAGCGCCGCCACACGATTGCGCGAGAGGCCGGTCGCGGCGGCGACCTCGCCCAGGTCCTCGCCCATCCCCTCATCGAGACAACAGGGAAATGTCCAGCGCGCAGCAGGCGCGGGCGCTGCGCCATGCGGTTGCGCGAGGCGCTCGACATGGTCTGCGAGAGCGTCGCGCGACAGCCGCAGCGGATCGTAATGAATAGCGAGCGAGCGATATGTCGGCACGGTCTCGATTATTCCAGCCGGCGCGGCCTTCGCGAGCGCGCCGTCGAGCGCCAGCACGCGCGCGTTGATCGCGGCGTCGACACGGTCGCCGAATTCGACGATCAGCGCACGTTCGCCGGAATCGAGCAGGCGATAGTCGCGCGGCTGCATCGCACCCTCCGATCACATCGGCGCGAAGGCGGCAAGTCTCACGCCCGCCTGCTCCAGCGCCGCACGCACCATACGCGCCCTTTCGACCGCGCCCGCGCTGTCGCCATGCACGCAGACCGACCCGATGGGCGTTGCGATCCGCGCGCCGTCGTTGGCGATGATCGCGCCCTCCGCCACCATGGCGGCCACACGCGCGGCGGCCGCGCGCGGATCGAGCACCATGGCGCCGGGCTGCCCGCGCGGCACGAGACGTCCCGCGCGCGTATAGCCACGGTCGGCGTAGATCTCCGCCACGCCGTTCAGTCCAAGCGTGTCGGCCGCGCGCGTCTGCTCGCCGACTGCGATCGTCAGCCACACAAGCGCGCGGTCGACCGCCTTGATGGCGCGGCCGACCGCCTCGGCTGCATCGCGCTCCACCTCGCACAGATTGGCGAGCGCGCCATGACATTTCACATAGGTGACGCGCGCGCCCGCATAAACAGCAAGCGCCTGCGCGGCGCCGATCTGGTAGGCGATCAACCGTTCGATCTCGCCCGGCGTGAACGGAATGCGCCGGCGCCCGAAACCCCACAAATCCGGATAGCCCGGATGGGCGCCCACCGCGACGCCCTTCTCGCGGGCGCGCGCAAACGTGCGCGCCATGATCTGCGGATCGCCTGCATGAAAGCCGCATGCGACATTCGCGGACGTGACGACGTCGAGCATCGCCTCGTCGTCGCCGCACGTGTACACGCCAAATCCTTCGGCCATGTCGGCGTTGAGATCGACGCTGCGCATTATCCCGTACTTTCGTTGAGCAGCGTGCGCAACTGCGCCTTGGCTACCTTTTCGAGAGTTGAACGCGGCATGTCGTCGACGACCCGCACCTCGTGCGGCCGCTTGAAATCCGCGAGCGCCTCCCCGCACGCGGCCTCGATGCGCGCGGCCAGCGTGGCGCGGTCGGCGCCTTCGTCGGCGATGACGAAGGCGACCGGCGCCTCGTCCAGCATCGGATGTTTCTTCGCGACGACCGCAGCCTCGCGCACGCCGGCCACCGTCAGGATAACGCGTTCGATTTCCGAGGCGGCGACGTTCTCGCCACCCACCTTCAGCATGTCCTTGTCGCGATCACCGAACTGGACATGCCCGTCCGCCAGCAGCTTCACACGATCGCCGGTGCGGAATCGTCCCTGCTCGTCGAACGAATCCGCCGTCGCCTGCGGATTGTGGATATATTCGGCGAACAACGACAGGCCGCGCACGCCCTTGACCAGAAGATGGCCCGTCTCGCCAGGCGCGACCGGCGCGCCGGCTTCGTCGACGATGTGTATGCCATATTCGGGCGCCGGGCGTCCGCACGACAGCGGCGTATTCGGCAGATGCACGTCGCCCACGATGCCGTGCGTGATCGTCTCGGTCATGCCCCACCAGCCGATGGTGCGCACACCAAACTCCGCATCGGTCGGTGGATCGCAGATCGCGCTGCCCCAGAGCCGGAAGTGATGCGAGGCGGGTTTCTCCACCGACACCAGTGCCTTCACGCAGAACGGAATGAGCGATGTCCACGTGCAACGATACTTCAGCGCCGTCGGCCAGAACCGACTGGCCGAAAAGCGCGGCATGACGACCGCCGTCGCGCCGGCCCACAGCGTGGCGAGAATCGAATAGGCCTGCGCATTGGTGTGGAACAGCGGCAGATAGACAAGATGCACATCGTCGGCGCGCAGGTCCTCGTGCGTTGCATTCACGCGCGCGCCCCACAATGCATTGGCATGCGTCCACAGCACGCCCTTGGGCCGTGAGGTGGTGCCGGACGTATATTGCACGCCCATCGGATGCAGCGGATCCGGTGCGCGATGCGGCGCATCGGCGGCCTCGCCCAACAGCGCCTCGAACGAATCCGTTCCCGGCGCGCAACCCGCGGACGGCGCCGCGCCGTTGTCGTGAGACGTGACCGCGACGAACCGGAAATTGCGCGACGACCGGTTGACGAGATCGGCGAACTTGGGCTGCGTGATCGCAGCCACCGCCCCGCAATGATCCGCGAAATACGTGAGCTCGTCGAGCGAGGATCGCGCGTTGGTCGTCACCGGCACGGCGCCCAGGATCGCCAACCCGTACCAGGCGACGAGCGTCTCCAAGCAATTGTCGAGATGGACGAGCACGTGGTCGCGCGGCTTCACCCCGCGCTTGCGCAATCCCGCCGCCAGACGCGCCGTGCGCTCGTAAAACTGCGCGTAGGTCAGCGTTTCATCCACACCGTCGAACGGCGCCCAGATGAGAAACGGATGGTCGCCACGCGTGCGTGCGCGCAAGCGGACGAGTTCGGCGATATCGAACGCGGCGAAAGGATGAACGCCCTGAAAGGATTGCAAGATCGGCTCCCGACTGATGCAAGCGGAAGCGTCAGTTTGGAACCCGCGCGACCGCCTGTCCAGTCAGCGCTACGTCAGCGCCGCGAGAATCTGCTCGATCGCGGCGTCGGTGGTCGTCTCCTGCGTGCGCACATGCGCTTCCGGCCGCTCTGGCGCCTCGTAGGGGCTGTCGACGCCGGTGAAATTCTTCAGTTTGCCTTGCCGCGCAAGCGCATAAAGGCCCTTCACGTCCCGCCGTTCGCATTCCTCGATCGGCGTATCCACGAACACTTCCGTAAACGCGCCCGCCGCGAACAGTTCGCGCGCCATGCGCCGTTCGCTGCGGAACGGCGAGATGAAGCTGACGATCACGATAAGCCCCGCGTCCACCATCAGTTTGGCGACTTCCGCCACGCGGCGAATGTTCTCGACGCGGTCGGCCTCCGTGAAGCCGAGATCGCGATTGAGACCGTGGCGCACGTTGTCGCCATCGAGCAGATAGGTATGTCGGCCATCTGCGTTGAGGCGCTTGTCGAGCATGTTGGCGATGGTCGACTTGCCGGAGCCGGAGAGACCGGTGAACCAGATGCAGCGCGGCTTCTGCTGTTTCTGCGCCGATCGCGAGGCCGCGCCGATCTCCAGGGCCTGCCAGTGGATGTTGCGCGCGCGCCGCAGCGCAAATTCGATCACGCCCGCGCCGACTGTCTCGAATGTCAGCTTGTCGATGAGAATGAAGGCGCCGAGCGTGCGGCTGGCTGCATAGGACTCGAAGGCGACCGGCGCGCTGGTCGACAGCGTCACGCGCGCGATCTCGTTCATCGCCAGCGTCTTGGCCGACAGATGCGCGCCGGTGTCGACATCCTCGCGATACTTGATCTCGGTGATCGTCGCGGTCGCTTCGCGCGTGGCGAGCTTGAAAAGATACTGCCGCCCCGGCGTCATCGCATGTTCGTTGAGCCACAACAGCCGACCCTCGAACTGGTCGGCCGATTCGAGCGGCGCCTCGCCGGCCGCCAGCACGTCGCCGCGACTGATGTCGATTTCGTCGGCGAGCGTCACCGTGACGGATTCGCCCGCGTGCGCGACATCGACCTCTTCGAACCCGCGCAGGATAGATGCGATGCGCGATGTCGCGCCCGTAGGAACGACACGCACCGCAGCGCCCACGCGCGCCTCGCCCTCCGCGATCCGCCCGCAATAGCCGCGAAAATCGAGATTTGGCCGGTTGACGAATTGCACCGGCATGCGCAGCGGTCCGAGCACACGTGCGCCGCCAACGTCCACCGTGTCGAGATAGTCCATGAGACTGGGGCCGGCATGCCACGGCGTATCGACGCTCTTCGTCATCACATTGGCGCCGGAAAGGCCCGACACCGGAATGGCCTCGATGGTCGCAAATCCGAGACCGTCTGCGAAAGCGCGATAGTCGTCGACGATGCGCGCGAAGGTCGCCCGGTCGTAGTCGACGAGATCCATCTTGTTGACGGCAAGCACGATATGGCGAATGCCCATCAACGCGACGATCCGGCTGTGCCGGCGCGTTTGAACCAGCACGCCCTTTCGCGCATCGACGAGCAGGATGGCGAGGTCCGCCGTCGAGGCGCCCGTCGCCATGTTGCGCGTATATTGCTCGTGGCCCGGCGTGTCGGCTACGATGAAACGCCGCTTTTCGCTGGCGAAGAAGCGATAGGCGACGTCGATTGTGATGCCCTGCTCGCGCTCGGCCTGCAGACCGTCGACCAGCAGCGCCAGATCGAGATTGGCGCCTTGCGTGCCGAACCGGCGCGACTCCGTTTCGAGCGAGGCGAGTTGGTCGTCGAAAATGCTCTTGCTTTCGTAGAGCAGGCGGCCGATCAGCGTGCTCTTGCCATCGTCCACGCTGCCGCAGGTGATGAAGCGCAACGTCTGCTTGTCGCGCTGCGCGGCGAGAAACGCGCCGATCTCGTGAGCCTCAAGCCGGCGCATCAGAAATAGCCTTCCTGCTTCTTCTTCTCCATCGAGCCCGGCTGGTCGTTGTCGATCAGGCGGCCCTGGCGCTCGGAGGAGCGCGCGCCGAACGTCTCGGCGATCACGTCTTCGATGCTCGCCGCATCGCTTTCGACGGCCGCCGTCAGCGGCCAGCATCCAAGGGTGCGGAACCGCACGCGACGCAATTCCACCTTCTCCCCTGCGGCGATGGGAAAGCGCTCGTCGTCCACCATCAGCAACTGACCGCCGCGTTGCACGACGGGCCGTTCCGCCGACAGATAGAGCGGCACGATGGGTATGTTTTCGACGTGGATGTATTGCCAGATGTCGAGTTCGGTCCAGTTGCTGATGGGAAACACGCGGATCGTTTCGCCGGGGCGCACATGCGTGTTGTAAAGGTTCCAGAGTTCGGGTCGTTGCGCCTTCGGATCCCAGCGATGGTTAGCCGCGCGGAACGAGAACACGCGCTCTTTCGCGCGACTTCTTTCCTCGTCGCGCCGCGCGCCGCCGAACACCACGTCGTAGCCGCGCGCGTCGAGCGCCTGTTTGAGCGCCTGCGTTTTCATCACATCGGTGTGGTAGTTCGAGCCGTGTGTGAACGGACCGACACCGGCGGCGACGCCGTCCGCATTGATGTGCGAAATGAGCTTCATGCCGCTCTCGGCCACCATGCGATCGCGATGCGCATACATCGCCTTGAACTTCCAGCCGGTGTCGACATGCAGCAGCGGAAACGGCGGCGGCGCCGGAAAGAACGCCTTGCGCGCGAGATGCAGCAGGACCGAGGAATCCTTGCCGATAGAATACAGCATGGCCGGGTTGCGGGCCGCCGCGACCGCCTCGCGAATGATTTCGATGGCTTCCGCTTCAAGACTGTTCATGGGTTCGACCGACGGACCAATTTCGCATCGCCGACGGACGGCGCGCGCATGCGCGTTTCCATAGGCGATGGCCCTGCGCCCATCAACGACGCGCGCGCCGGCGCCGCGCGGCGCACGAAAGCCGCGCGTATTCCCGGCAGTCGTCGCAACGCCTTGTGTCTGTTCGATGTTCGCGCCTGTCGCGAAGCGTGGCGCTGTTTGGCGCGCAATCCGGCGCAGCCTGCCCGGCGCCTACCGAAAGAGAAGGAATGCACCACGCGCGCGCGCACAGGGAGCATAAGGCGTTCGCCGCGCGGGGCGGGCGAAACGCATTTTGCCAAAGTTGCGAGCGGGCGCGTTTTTTTGCGATTTACGCGCAGGCAGCTGTCTACGCCGCGGTCGCCGCCTCCACCAGTTTGGCGAAATAGCTCACGCCGTAGGGAATGGCGTCGTCGTTGAAGTCGTACTCGGGGTGGTGCAATCCCGCCGAGGGTCCGTTGCCGATGAAGACGAACGCGCCGGGTCGCGCCTCCAGCATGAATGAAAAGTCCTCCGCGCCCATCACCGGCGGCGTGCTGGCGTTCACGCGTTCCACGCCCGCCACCTCGCGCGCGATCTTCAGCGCGAAATCGGTTTCGCGTGCGTGGTTCACGGTCACCGGATACCCGCTCGTCAGAGTCGTGCGGGCCTCGGCGCGGTTGAGCCGCGCGACGCCGTCCGCGATTTCCGCCAGGCGCGCCGCGGCGAAGGCGCGCGTTTCCTTGTTGAGCGAGCGGATGGTGCCAGCAAGCCGCGCGGTCGCCGGTATGATGTTGAACGCAGTGCCGGCGTTAAACTGCGTGACCGAAACGACGACCGAATCCAGCGGATCGACGTTGCGCGCGGCGATGGTCTGCAACGCGCTCACGATCTGCGCGCCGATGAGGACCGGATCGACGCACTCGTCGGGCTTGGCCGCATGGCCGCCGCGCCCCGCGATCTCGATCTCGAACGTATCGGTCGAGGCCATGATCGGCCCCGCGCGCGTGGCGAACGCACCGATCGGCAGGCCGGGCGCATTATGCACGCCGTAAATCTCCTCCACGCCGAAGCGGTCCATCACGCCGTCGTCCACCATTTCCCTCGCGCCGGCGCCGCCCTCTTCGGCCGGCTGGAAGATCACGACCGCCGTGCCGGCGAAACCGCGCGTCTCGCACAGGTAGCGCGCCGCGCCGAGCAGCATCGCCGTGTGCCCGTCGTGGCCGCAGGCGTGCATGGCGCCGGGCGTCTGCGACTTGTAAGGCAGGTCGCGCGCCTCCTGGATCGGCAGCGCGTCCATGTCGGCGCGCAGCCCTATGGTCCGCCCCGGCCCCTTGCCCCCGCGGATCACCCCCACGACGCCGGTGCGCCCGATGCCGGCGACGACCTCGTCGCACCCGAACGCTTTCAGCTTGTCCGCCACGAACGCGGCCGTGCGGTGCACGTCGAACAGCAGTTCGGGCATCTGGTGCAGTTCGCGCCGCCAGGCGGCGATGTCGGGGCTGAGTTCGGCGACACGGTTGACGATGGGCATGACGGCTCCGGCGGATGAGGCCGCCAGTCAATGCATCCTCCTTGCAAAGGTCAAGCGCCGGCCCGCCGCCGGGGCCATCCCTTGACCTATCCCAATGACCTGACCGCGTTCGTCCCGCCATCCTTCCTCAAGGCGAGGTTGGGAGCCGCCATCCATGGCGCAAGATGCGAACGATTTGATTTTCACCGCCAGACCGCTGCGCCCGCATGAGCGCAAGCTGGTCTTTCCGCTGGTGTCGTTCCGCCACCCCGCGCTCGGGCTCAAGCACTGGACCGAATTCACCGCGCGTGTGGAGCGGACGTACGGCGGCGGCGGCCACCTGATGGCGCTCATCGACTCGCGCGGCCATTTCCACGCCGTCTTCGCCTTTTTCGTGGAGCCGTGTCTTCTTGGCGCGCCGCGCTTGCGCGTTTCGCACATCGCCTCCGCGTCGCTGGCGGGCGATGCGATCAACCGCGCCTTCCATGCGGCCCTCGACAAGCTCGCACGCGACAACGGCTGCGACGACATTCTGATCGAGGTGGAAGGCGGCGCGGGCCTGCGCGGCTGCGACGAGCGCGGCGCGCTCGAACGGGCCGGCTTCACGCCGACGCCGACCGCCTATTTGCGCCACGCGCGCGCGGCCCCGCTCTAGGCGTTCTCGAGCCAGGCGGACACGGCGTCGCGTGAAGAAAACGCGTCGAAACAGATGATTGGAGCATCGGTTCCACAAGAGGCGAAAACGCCCCACGTTCGGCTTCAGACCAGCGGCGCGGCCATGGCGCCGGCGAGCGCCGCTCCAAACAACGCGAAATCGTGGCCCGCCAGCATCGCCCGCGACGGACTTCCGCGCGCATAGAGCACCTGCAACAGGCCGGCGTTGGCCAGCGACCAGCCCGCGCCCGCAGCAACCATCGCAACGGCGATCCGCGCCGTGTCCGCCGAGCCGACAAACAGCGCGAGCCCGCCGGCCAGAAGCGCGAAACCCGCGCCGAGCGTGAGGGCCGCCGGCGGCGTCCACGGCGACAGGCGCAAGAGCGCGGACGGCGCATACATCGCCATGAGGTGCCAGGCGATCACGCCGCCGACCGCCGACGCCGTGGCGCCGCAACCGATGAGGCTGGAGGCCGCGCGCGCCATCATCGCAGTCATGGCGAACCAGGCGAGCGCACCGAGCGCGGTGGCGATGTAGAACCGTCCCGCGCCGGCCTGCGAGGACGCCTCCTCGCGCGGCCGCGCCAGCGCATGGGGAAGGAAAATCGCCACCAGCAGAGCCAGAAGATCGACGACGCCGGCCGCCGCCAGCGCCCACGCGTCGGCGAACGGACCGGCATGGTCGCTGGCCAGTTGCAGGAGGGTGGGCGCGGCCAGCGCCGCGACCGCGCCGCCCGCAAAGACGAACGCCCCGCCCCGCGCGCCCGATGGACCGGCCGCCGCCGCGTGACGATAGAACAGCGCGAACCCGTTCGACACACCGAGCCAGAACGCGCCGACGCACAGCAACAGAAATTCGCGATGGAGCGACGCGAACGCCGCCAGCGCACCACCGGCGATCCCAAGGCTGGCGCCCAGCGCCAGCGCGCCGCGCCGGCCGAATGAGTCGACCAGAAACGCAGCCGGAAAGGTGGCGAGCGTCGCCCCGAGCAGCGTGAGCGCATAGGGCGCGCCCGCAAGCCACGGTTGCGGCGCGATCGCCGCCGCCGACACCGGCAGCGCAGCCAGCACCAGCGTTTGCGCCAGCACCGCCAGTCCGAAACCGGCCGCCAGCCGCCACAATCCCTCGCTCGCCCGCCTGCCCGCCTCCTCCGGCGGGCATACGCAATCGAGCCGCCCCGCGCGCCCCGCCATCTGGTCGAGATCGATCATGCTCACGGCTTGCGATCCTCGACGTCGTCGTCCATCAGCACCCGCACCGAGGCGCCGTCCATGTCGTCGTACTGGCCGGCCTTGAGCGACCAGACGAAGGCCACGAGTCCCACGAACCCGAGCAGCAGCGCGATCGGCACGAGTATGATGAGGATGGTCATGCCGGCGCTCCCGCCTGCGTGGCCGGCGCACGCGCGCCCGCATCGACGTCGGCCGCTTCCTCGCTGCGCGGCGCCGCGCGCAACGCGTTGGCCGTGACGATGAGCGATGAGCCGGACATGGCGACCGCCGCGATCAGCGGCGTGACGAGACCGGCGATCGCGAGCGGCACGGCGATCGCGTTGTAGACCACCGCGATGAGCAGATTTTCGCGCATCAGCCCGCGCGCCTTGCGCGAGATGGCGAGAGCCTGCGCCACCGGCGCCAGCCGTTCGCCGAGGAACACCGCGTCCGCCGAGGCTTGCGCGACGTCGGCCGCCGTAATCGGCGACAGCGAGACATGGGCGGCCGCGAGCGCCGGCGCGTCATTGAACCCGTCGCCGACCATCAACGCGCGCCGCCCGTCGGCGCGCAGTTCTTCCAGCCGCGCCACCTTGTCGGCCGGCCGTGCGCGCGCCGTCCAGCGCGCGACGCCGAGCGCCTCTGCGACCGCGCGCGTCGCCTGCTCGTTGTCGCCGGACACGATCTCGATCTCCATGCCGGCGCGTTTCAGCGCGGCGATCGTCTCGACAGCATCGGCGCGCAAGGTCTGGCGGACGAGAAACATCGCGGTTTCGTCGCCGTGGCGGAAATAGATGGCGGACGCGTCGTGCCCCGCGCCGTCGGGCCGTTCGGCGCCCACGCCGCAGAACGCGGCCGAGCCGAGCCTGGCCTCCATGCCCTCGACCACAGCCGCAACGCCCTCGCCCGCGCTCTCGCACGCATCGTCGAACAGCGCGCCGTGCGGCGCCGACATCGCCAGAGCGCGGGCAAGGGGATGGCGGCTCGAGCGCGCAAGGCGCGCCGCCTTTTCAACCAGCGCGGGCGGATAATCGCCGGCGTTGGCCGCGCGCGGCTCGAGCAGCGTGAGCGTGCCGGTCTTGTCGAACACCGCCGTATCCGCTTCCGCCAGCCGTTCGATTGCGTGGCCGCCGTTGAGCAGCACGCCCGCGCGGAACAGCGCGCCGCTCGCCACCACATGCACCGCCGGCACCGCAAGCGCCAGCGCGCACGGGCAGGTGATGATGAGCACAGCGATGGCGATGATGATGGAGTCGTGCGCCGAGGCGCCGGCGATCAGCCAGCCGATGGCGGTCGCCAGCGCCGTCACATGCACGACTGGCGCATAGATGCGCGAAGCGCGTTCGGCGAGCCCCACATAGCCCGATCGTTCCGCGCCCGCCTTTTCCAGCAGCCGCTCGATCTCGGACAGAAACGAGCCTTCGCCGGCCGCCTCGACGCGCACGCGCAGCGCGCCGGAGAAATTCATCGTGCCCGAATAGATCGACGCGCCTTCCGCAACGGAACGGCGCTGCGTTTCGCCGGTGACGATGCTTTCGTCGACATCGCTTGCGCCCGCAACGACCAGGCCGTCGGCCGGCGCGCGTTCGCCGGGCCGCACCAGAATGATGTCGCCGACCGCAAGCCGCGCGGTCGGAACCTGCACGATCGAGCCGTCGGCCTCGATTCGGGCGGCGACCGGCGAACGCAGCGCGGCGAGATTGCCCGCGACCGCGCGCGTGCGCCGGCGCATGGCCTGCTCCATGAAACGGCCGGTGAGGAGGAAGAAGATCAGCATCAGCGCCGAATCGAAATAGGCGTGATGATTGGACAGCGCCGTCTCCACCAGCGACATGCCGAGCGCGAGAATGATGCCGAGCGAAATCGGCACGTCCATGTTGAGCGATCCGCGCTTGACCGCGTTCCAGGCGCTGACGAAAAACGGTCGGCCGGAAAACGCCGCCGCGGGAATGGCGATCAGCGCCGAAATCCAGTGGAACATGTCGCGCGTTTCGGGCGTGATGTCGCTGACGTTGCCCGCCCACACCGAAACGGACAAGAGCATGACGTTCATCGCCGCGAAGCCGGCGACCGCCAGACAGCGCAACAGATGCTTGGCCTGTTCGCTGTCGCGCGCTTCGGCTTCGGCGATCTCGAACGGATAGGCCCGGTAGCCCATCGTGCGCAGCCGCTCGACTGCGTCCGCTGGATTGAACGATGGCGTTTTCCAGGCCAGCGCCAGCCGGCTGTTGGTGTAGTTGAGTCGTGCGCCAGTCACGCCGTCGAGACGGCCCATCGCGGTTTCAATTTCGCCGATGCAGGCCGCGCAGGTCACGCCGTCGAGCGCCAGATCGAGCCGGCGCATGCCGTCCTCGCCCTCGCGTACGAATCCGGAAAGGTCGACCTGGTCCCGCATCGCGTTCCGCTACTTGAGGGTCACTCTGTTGCGCGACTGGAATTGCCGCTCGCCGCCGCGCCCCGCCGTTAGCACGACATCCCATGCGCCGGCCATCGCCGGGCCGCGCGCCGCATATCGGCCTGGCGCGACCTCGCGCACCTTGAGCGTTCTGTCGCGCTTGCGGTCGGCCGGCGCCTCCAGCACCACCGAAACCTCAAGCCCTGTCAGCGGCGCGCCCGAGGCGTCCCGCGCCTCGATGTCGACGCCCGCCACACTGTCCACGCCGAGCGCGACTTTTCCGTCGAACGTCCAGCCAAGCTTGTCCTGTGCGCGCAAAGCATCGACTTCCGCGTTGAATCGCAGCCCCCGCTCGTAGGGGTGCGCCGTCACCTCGCCGCTGAACGTCTTGAGCGCGAACCGCGCCATCGTCAGATTGGCGGCCAGCATCACGCCGAAAAAGCAGCACAGGATGATGAAGACGTGCCGTCCGGTCAGTCGGAAGCCGCCGTCATCTTCGCCGGGCCGCCCGGATGTCGGTTGCACGTTGGTCGGCATGGAACACCTCTTCGCGCGATGCGGCGCGCGATCTTCGCGGTCGATACGTCAATGCCGCGCAGCCGAAGGCCGAAGCCTTCGGCGGCGGTCCGGTCACGGCCCCCGGAAGAAATCCTTAGCGGCCGCGAGCACCTTACCCGTTTCGTCTATCAGCGTGAACGTCATGGGGATGGAGGCGTTGGCCGGCAGGCTCTCCCGCGTGGACAGCAGCAGCCGCACCTCGCGCGTCTGGTCGCGGCCTACCTCGATCGTCGGTCGACCTTGCGCGTCCTTGCCCGCGCCCGCAAGCTCGACCGTCGCACCCTTCAGACCTTCCACCGCCAACGCGAATGTGCGCGGCTCCGGCGCCTTGTTGGCGAACCTCACAGTATAGCCGTTGCGCAGCGCGCCGTCCGACAGCAGCACGTATTGCGGATTGCGATCGTGGATGACGGCCAGACCCGAGTCCGCGCGCGTGGCCAGTTTGGCCGCCATGCCGCCGGCGATCAGCGAGATCAGCACCACGTAGAGCACGGTGCGCGTGCGAACGAACCGGTAGACATTGGGCAGGCCGACGGCGCGTCGCTTGATGTTGATATCGGTATCGTAGGCGATCAGCCGTTCGGGACGGCCGACCTTGCGCATGACCGTGTCGCAGGCGTCGATGCACAGGCCGCACTGGATGCAGCCAAGTTGCGGGCCATGGCGAATGTCGACGCCCGTCGGACACGCGTGCACACACTGGTTGCAGTCGACGCAGTCGCCGGCGATCTCGCCCGCCTTGCGCACCGCCGCGGCCTTCTTGACCGACATTCGCGGCTCGCCCCGATCGTAGCGATAGGTGACGTTGAGCGCGTTCTCGTCCGTCAGCGCCGCCTGAATGCGCGGCCACGGACACATGTAGAGACATGTCTGTTCGCGCATATGGCCGGCGAAAATATAGGTGGTGAAGGTGAGAATGCCGATCCAGGTATAGGCGATGGACGGCGCCTGGAGCGTGGCGAGCTGTGTGACGAGCGTGGGCGCGTCCGCAAAGTAGAGAACCCAAACGCCGCCCGTCCACCAGGCGATCATCAGCCATATGAAATGTTTGAGCGCGCGTTTGCCGATCTTCCGCGCGGACCACGGCGCAGCGTCGAGCTGCATGCGTTCGCGCCGGTCGCCTTCGACCCAGCGTTCGACCGCCATGAACAAATCGGTCCAGACCGTCTGCCAGCACAGATAGCCGCACCAGACGCGGCCCGCCAGCGCGTTCATGAGAAACAGCGTGAGCGCGGCGATGATAAGCAGGCCGGTGAAATAATAAACTTCCTGCGGCCAGATTTCGATGAAGAAGAAGTAGAAGCGACGGTGTTCCAGGTCGACCAGAACGGCCTGTCCGGGCGCGTGCGGCCCGCGGTCCCAGCGAACGAACGGAAGGAAGTAGTAGATGCCGAGCGTGACGAACAGAACGAGCCATTTGATGCGACGATACGTGCCGCTGGTTTTCTGCGGAAAGATTTTCTTCGCGGCCGCATACGTCGGCCCGACGATCAAAGTATCGTCGGTCTTCGCCAAATCAAACCGGGGCTGTGAAGCCCCGGTCTCAGGCGACGGTGATGTTACGCTCACGTCATTTGCCTCCGCCCAGACTATGGACGTACACGGTAAGCGACTTGATCGTGACGGGATCAAGGCGCCCGCCCCACGAAGGCATCACGCCGCCGCCGCCGTTCTGGATTCGGTTGACGATAGTGGCCTTGTCGGAGCCGTATAGCCAGATCTTGTCGACCAGACTGGGCGAGCCCAGCTCCATATTGCCCTTGCCGTCGTCGCCGTGGCAGGCGGCGCAGTTTTCGGCATAGATCGTCTTGCCTTTGGCGAGATCAGGCGAACCCTCGACCTTCACGCCGCCGATCGACTGCACGTAACCGGCGACGTTGGCGATCTCGTCGGCCTTGAGCGTGCCGTCCTTGCCGAAGGCGGGCATGGCGCCGGCGCGGCTGTCCTTGTCCGCATCCCAGCGGATGCCGTGGGTGATCGTCTGCGAAATGGCCTCGGGCGTGCCGCCCCAGATCCATTCGTCGTCGTTCAGGTTCGGATAACCCTTCGCGCCCTGTGCGCCCGCGCCGTGGCAAGGCGCGCAATTGGTGGCGAAGGCCGCCGCGCCCTGCGCACGGGCGAAGCTCAGCATCTGCGCGTCGCCCTTGATCTCAGCGAGGCTCGCTTTCTCGAGTTTGGCGCCGGCGGCGCCGCGAATGGTCTTCAACTCGTTCAGCTCATCCACGATGGCGGCGCGGGAGTTCCACCCGAACAGTCCGTTCGTGTGCGTGGTCGCGAGCGGCCAGGCCGGATAGACGACCCAATAGCCGATCGACCAGACGATGGTGGCGTAGAAGGTCCACAGCCACCAGCGCGGCAGCGGCGTATTCAGTTCGGCGATGCCGTCCCATTCATGACCGGTGGTCGGCGTGCCCGTGTGGGCGTCGACTCTCGGTTCGGAAGCATGGCTCATGGTTCAGTCCTCAATGAGCGGGGTCTGCGCCGCCTTGTCGAAGGTTGCTTTCTTCGACGGCCACAATGCGTAGGCCACGGCGGCGACGAAAATGATGGCGAAGTAGATCGTGCCCCAAATCCCGACGGTTTCGCGCCAGAAATTGTAAGCGTTCATGACCTCGCCCTCACCGGATGTTGGCTTTCGCGTCGTAGAGTTTGAAGTCCACTTGCGTGCCCAGGCGTTGCAGATACGCGATCAGCGCATCGAGTTCGGTCGGCTTGCCGCCGAGATCGCGCGCGATGGCGTTGGCGTAGCGCTTCTGCACGTCGCCGCCGTCGGCGGTCGCCTGCGCCTTCAGGTCTGCGTCCGCCTTGTCGATCATTTCCTTGGTGTAAGGAACGCCGACGATCGCGAGCGTACGCAAATCTTCCTTGATGTTGGGAAGATCGAGCGGCGTCTTCGCGAGCCACGGATAGGCAGGCATGATCGAGGTCGGCACCACCGCGCGCGGGTTGTTCATGTGATCGCGGTGCCAGTCGTCCGAGTATTTGCCGCCGACACGGGCCAGATCGGGACCGGTGCGCTTGGAGCCCCACTGGAAGGGGTGATCGTACATGGACTCCGCCGCGAGCGAATAATGCCCGTAACGTTCGACCTCGTCGCGCAGGGGACGAACCATCTGCGAGTGGCAGTTGTAACAGCCCTCGCGGACATAGATGTTGAAGCCCGCGAGTTCGAGCGGCGAGTAAGGCCGCACGCCCTGCACTTTCTCGATCGTGCTCTTCAGATAGAAGAGCGGCACGATCTCGACGAGGCCGCCCCACGCGATGGCGACGATGATGCCGATCACGAGAACGATCGAGTTCTTCTCGAAAATCCCGTGCTTCTGCCAGATAGAGGAATTTTGAGCCGAAGCCATTTCTTGTCTCCTCATTCGGCCGGCGCGAGCGAAGGACGGCCGGACGGCACGGCTTCGGATTCAGGCGAACGGATGGTCATGTAGATGTTGTAGGCCATGATGCAGGCCCCAACCACGAACAGGCCGCCGCCAAGAGCGCGGATGACATACATCGGATGCATGGCGTCCACGGTTTCGACGAAGGAATATTCGAGGAAGCCGAGCGCCGTGTACGAACGCCACATCAGGCCCTGCATGATGCCCGCGACCCACATCGACGAGATGTAGAACACGATGCCGATCGTGCCGACCCAGAAGTGCCAGTCGACGAGCTTCAGCGAGTAGAGCCCCTTGCGGTTGAACACCCACGGGATGAGGCAATAGAGCGCGCCGAAGGACACGAAACCCACCCAGCCGAGCGCGCCGGAATGCACATGGCCGATCGTCCAGTCGGTATAGTGCGAGAGCGCGTTGACCGCTTTCACCGCCATCATCGGACCCTCGAAGGTCGACATGCCGTAGAAGGCGACCGACACCACCAGCATGCGCAGCACCGGATCGGTCCGCAGCTTGTCCCAGGCGCCCGACAGCGTCATCAGGCCGTTGATCATGCCGCCCCACGAGGGCATCCACAGGATGACCGAGAAGGTCATGCCGAGCGTCTGCGCCCAGTCCGGCAGGGCGGTGTAGTGCAGGTGATGGGGGCCGGCCCAGATGTACAGGAAGATCAGCGCCCAGAAGTGCACGATCGACAGCCGGTAGGAATAAACCGGACGCTCCGCGCGCTTGGGCACGAAGTAGTACATGATGCCGAGGAAGCCCGCGGTCAGGAAGAAGCCCACCGCGTTGTGGCCGTACCACCACTGGATCATCGCGTCCTGCACGCCCGACCACACGGGGTAGGATTTCGACGAGAAGATCGAGACCGGAACCTCGGTGTTGTTGCCGAGCACCAGCACCGCGATCGTGACGATCATCGACAGGTAGAACCAGTTCGCGACGTAGATGTGCGGCTCGGACCGTTTCCAGAGCGTGCCGAGCATGACGAGCAGATACGTCACCCACACAGTCACCAGGAATAGAATCGCGTACCATTCCGGCTCCGCGTATTCGTGGCTGCGGGTGATGCCGAGCAGGTAGCCCGTGCCCGCGATGACGATGAAGAAGTTGTAGCCGAGCGCGACATACCAGGGCGACAGATCGCCGGCCAGCCGCGCGCGGCTGGTGCGCTGCACCACATAGAGCGAGGTCGCCAACAGCACGTTGCCGCCAAACGCGAAAATAACCGCCGACGTATGCAGCGGGCGCAGGCGTCCGAAACTGATCCAGGGCAGGTCGAAGTTCAGCGCCGGATAGGCGAGCTGGAGTGCGGCGATGAGACCGACCAGAAAGCCCGCCAGCCCCCAGATCATCGCGGCCACGGCCGTGAACTTGATCGGACCGTAGTTGTAGTTGGGTTTGCCGTCGATGGTCTGCTCGACCACGGCCGCGCGCACGCCATACCGCTTCATGATGCCGAAGACGGCGGCCGCCGAGCCGATCGCGAATAGAATTGCGTGGAACGCGTACTCGGGCGTGTAAGCCTTAGTCGCGACGAATGCTGAAAAAACCGCAAGTGCGGCGAACACAACCATCAGGCTGAGTTCGCCGAATCGCAGGCTTTTTCCGGATTGAATTGCTTGCGCCATGTTTCTGCCCTGTTTTGCGGGACACTTAAAGCAGAATGCGCGCCGGAGCGCCCGTTCCCGCCTTGGCACGATGCCTAGCGCAAAGTGCTGCGGCCTTGACATGTGTCAATGTGTCACCCGGCGCGACGCGCCATGAACCGCCCAAACCATACACGAAATTGATTTTGGCCACATCCCGTTTGGGATATGGTCGGCTGACGTTTTGGGCGCTGCACGGAGTTGAGATGTCGAGCGTCGCGGGGTCTGCTGTCGCTGAGCGGACGGATGGTGGAAAGCCGGGCGGGGAAAAGCTGGGCGGGGACTCGGCCGATTCGGCTTTTCTGGTTTCCAGATACGGCGGGCGCGCGCCGCGTTACACATCCTATCCGACCGCCGTGCAGTTTTCCGCCGACGTCGGCGCGGCGGATTATGCGGCTTGGCTGGCCGCGCTGCGCCCCCAGGACGGTCCGGCGTCGCTCTATCTGCACATCCCCTTCTGCGACCGCATGTGCTGGTACTGCGGCTGCCATACGGCGGTCGTCAATCGGCGCAAACCGATCGAGGATTATGTCGGCAATCTGCTGCGCGAGATCGACATCGTGGCGGCCGCCCTGCCCCATCGGCTGTCGGCCAGCGCCGTGCATTTCGGCGGCGGCACGCCCAACATGCTGGCGCCGTCGGAGTTCGCCGCGATTCTCGATCGGCTGCGCGCCAGATTCGACTTCACCGCCGACGCCGAAATCGCCGTGGAGCTGGACCCGCGCCTGCTGACGCCCGAGTGGGTGAAGACTGCGGCCGCCGCCGGCATGAACCGCGCGAGCCTCGGCGCGCAGGATTTCCAGCCGGACGTGCAGCAGGCCATCAACCGCATTCAGCCGTACGAGCTGGTGCGCGCGGCCGCCGCCGAACTGCGCCAGGCCGGCGTCGTCTCGCTCAATCTCGACCTCATGTACGGCCTGCCGCGCCAGACGCTCGTCAGTCTCGAAAGCACCATCGACCAGGCGATTTCGCTCAACCCCGAGCGTCTCTCGCTGTTCGGCTACGCGCATGTGCCGTGGATGAAGGCGCATCAGAAGCTGATTCGCGAGGACGAACTGCCCGAGGCCATTTTGCGCTACGAAATGCAGCGTCGGGCCGCCGAAATCCTCGGGGCGCGCGGCTGGACGCGGCTTGGTCTCGACCATTTCGCCAATCCCGCCGATTCGCTCGCCAGGGCAGCCGCCGACGGGCGCATGCGCCGCAATTTCCAGGGCTACACCACCGACAACGCCACGACGCTCATCGGTTTCGGCGCATCGGCGATCGGCGCGCTGCCGCAGGGCTATGTGCAGAACGCCTCCGCCGTGCCGAAATGGCGCGAGAAGATCGTGGCCGGCGAACTGCCGGTCGTGCGCGGCGTGTCCGCGACCGCGGACGACAAGTTCCGCGCCGAAATCATCGAGCGCCTGATGTGCGATCTCGGCGTCGACCTCGCCGATGTCTGCGCGCGCCACGGCCGCGCCCTCGACGAGCTCGCCTACGCCTGGCCGCGCCTGGACGAGATGGCCGCCGACGGTTTGCTCGTGCGGCGCGGGCCGGTGATCGAGGCGAAGCCCATCGGCCGCGATTTCATCCGCTCGATCGCAACCGTGTTCGACGCCTATCTCGACGCCGAAGCCGCCCGCCACTCGCTCGGAGTCTGATCGCGGCGACGATCAGAGAATGAGGCCGCCGTCGACCGGTATCGTCTGCCCGCAGATGTAGGACGCGAGCGGCGAGGCGAGAAAGAGCGTCGCGCCCGCCATGTCCGCTGGCGTGCCGAGCCGCCCGGCCGGAATCCTCTGCAGGCTCGCCGCCAGACGCTCCGGATTCTGCGTCGTCACCTTGGTCAGCTTGGTGTCCACCAGCCCCGGCGCCACGCCGTTCACGCGAACGCCGTCGCGCGCCCACGCCTCTCCGAGCGTGCGCGTGAGGCCGACGAGCCCGGTCTTGGAGGCGCCATACGCCGGATTGCCGCGCGTGGCGTGATAGGCGGCGGTGGACGATATGGTGACGATCGAGCCTCTCGACGCCCTCAGCATGTCGTAGAATTTCAGCGCGCACGCCATGATGGAGTTGAGATTCACGTCGACCACGCGCGCGAACCCCTCCATCTGGTATTCGCCGCGCTTGTACATGACGATGCCCTGCGACAGGACCAGCACATCGAGCGTCTCGAACGGCGGCGCATGGTTCTCGATGGCGCCTTCCTCGCCAACATCGACCTGCGCGTAGTGCAAACCCGTCAGGTCGCTGCCGTCTTCCTTCCTGTAGTCGGCGGACGACGCGCGCGTGCCCCAGACATGGACCTGCGCGCCCCTCGCGCGAAACGCCTGCGCGATGCCGTTGCCGATGCCGCTCGATCCGCCCACCACCAGCACAGTCTTGCCGGTGAAATCCATGTCGTTCAAATTCTCCTCCGTATTTTCTCTTGCGGCGCGCGGCGTCTGCGGGCGTCTCTTTCGTTGTGCGCCGTCAGCCCAGCCCGCCCAGACACACGTATTTGATCTCGACATATTCGTCGACGCCGTATTTCGAACCCTCGCGGCCGAGGCCCGATTGCTTCACGCCGCCGAACGGCGCCTCCGCCATCGAGATGATGCCTTCGTTGACGCCGACGATTCCCGTCTCCAGCGCGTGCAGCACGCGCCACACGCGGCCGAGGTCGCGCGCATAGAAATAGGCCGCGAGCCCGTATTCGCTGGCGTTGGCGAGCGCGATCGCCTCTTCGTCCGTCTCGAATTTCACGAGCGGCGCCACGGGACCGAAGATCTCCTCATTCAGGAGTCGCGATTCGCGCGCGACATTCGTCAGAATGGTGGGTTCATAGAAGGTGCCGCCGAGCGTATGTCGCCGGCCGCCCGTCAGCGCTCTGGCGCCTTTGGTCTCGGCGTCCTTCACGAGCGCCTCCACCTTGTCCAGCGCGTCCTGATTGATGAGCGGTCCCTGGGTCACGCCCGGCTCGAACGCCGGCCCGACCTTGAACTGTTTCACCGCCGCCGCGAGCTTTTCGGCGAACGCGTCGTAGACGGCCGCCTGAACATAGAAGCGATTGGCGCAGACGCAGGTCTGCCCCGTGTTGCGATATTTGGACGCGAGCGCGCCCTGCACCGCCGCATCGAGATCGGCGTCGTCGAACACGATGAACGGCGCGTTGCCGCCGAGTTCGAGCGACACCTTTTTGATCGTCTCCGACGATTGCCGCATGATGATGCGACCGACCTCCGTCGAGCCGGTGAACGAGACCTTGCGCACCAGCGGATGGCTGGTCAGCATCTCGCCCACTTCCTGCGCGCGGTCGGATGTGACGACGTTGAGCGCGCCAGGCGGCAGCCCTGCTTCGCTCGCCAGCACCGCGATCGCCAGCGCCGACAGCGGCGTCTCGGCGGCCGGCTTGACGACCGACGTGCAGCCGACCGCAAGCGCCGGCCCCACCTTGCGCGTGATCATCGCGTTCGGAAAATTCCACGGCGTGATCGCCGCCGCCACGCCGATCGGCTCCTTCAGCGCCAGAACCTCGCGCCCTGGCAGCGGCGAGGGAATGACGTCGCCATAGACGCGCCGACCCTCTTCGGCGAACCATTCGACGAACGATGCCCCATAGGCGATTTCGCCCTTCGCCTCGGCGAGCGGCTTGCCCTGTTCGCGCGCCAGCAGCGCGCCAAGTTCGTCCTGATGCGCCGTCATCAGATCGGCCCACCGCCGCAATATGCGCGCGCGCTCCTTGGGCGAAACCTTGCGCCATTGCTGGAACGTCTCGTGCGCGTTCTCGATGGCGCGGGCGGTATCCTGAGCGGTGCAGTCCGGCAGCACGGCGATGGTTTCGCCGGTGGCCGGATCGGTCACATCGAAGGTGCGTCCGTCGGAGGCGTGCACCCATTTGCCGCCGACATAGGCGCCTTTGCTGACGGTTTTCGGATCGAGAGCGGACATGGCTTCCTCCCGGCTCGAATGAAACGAGTATTGTGCGCCCTCAGGCGCGGCGCGTCACGAGAAAACGCGCTTCACGCCGCCGATGAGAATGGTCGGCACGCCGAGCGTGCCGGTCCGCACAGTGCACACCTGCGTGCCCTCGCGCCGCCCCGTGCGCACTTCGGAGACGTTCAGCCCCGCCGCCAGATAGCGCGCGCGCGCTTTGTCGATATCGTGCGCGCGCAGCGAAACGCCGCCGAATCCGTCCGGCTTGTCGGCGGCCGCGTTCTTCAGCGCGTGGGCGATTTCGACGATCGTGTCGCCGCAGCGGAAGAAGATGAGCCGCGCGCCCCATGCCGCATTCGTGCGGTCGAGCCGCATGTCGAGCCCCAGACGCCCGCCGTAGAGCTCCACCGCGCGGCCGGGATTGGGCGTGCCGATGACGACATGGTCCAGCACGTCTATGGTGGGACCTTCGCTGCGCAACGGCTGCGCCTGCAGGATGGCGATGGGCACGCCGTGCGTCGCGCTCTCCGACAGGCGCAATCCTCTCGCCGTCTCGCGCGGTCCCGCATCCATGTCGACCTGCGCCGCCTCGAGCGCGCGCCGCGCGCAGGTGCGCGCCGCGCGGGCCAGATCGTCGGTGGCGAACGCCATTTCCCACAAACCTTCCCCCGCTTGCGCGAGCCGCGCGCGCACCGCATCGCCCGCCGCGCCCGCGCCGTCCGGCGCGACGATGCGCAGCGCCACGTTGGAAAGCGCGAACCAGACCGCGCGCGCCCCGTCCACCTGCGAGACGCCCACGGGCTCGCGGTCGAGCAGGACTGCGTAGGCGCGCGCCGCCTCGTCGAAACTGCGCGCTGCGATGGAAAGATGATGGAGCGAGGCGATCATGATGGGTCCCGGAATTGGTCAGAAGGGTCCGTTCGGCGCGACGAGAATCTTGCCGTTGTGGCCCGCCCGTTGCGCATGGCTGAGCGCGTCCTTGATCTGTTCGATCGGATAGACGGCGCCGATCGGCGCGTGCAGGCCGCCCTTGGCGATGTCGTCGGCGATACGCGCATAGATCGCCTCCACATCCGCGACGGACCGGCGCGCGAGCGCACGCCCGAGCATGAAGCCGGCGATGGACACGCCCCGGTAGATCGTGTCCGCGGTGTGGATGCGCGCGTCCTCGCCCGTCAGCGATCCGTAGTTGCACAGCACGCCGTCCTCGGCGACCGCCATCGCCAGCCGCGCGCACGCCGCGCCCGACACCGCGTCCAGCCCGAGCCGGATCGGCGCGCCGCCGCTCGCCGCCTGCGCGCGTTCGGCCAGATCCTCGCCATCCAGCAGACAGGCGTCGGCGCCGAGCGCCTCCAGCTCGCCGAATATGTCGTCGCGTCGCGTGACCGCGATCGAGCGCAGGCCGCGTCGCCGCGCCAGTTCGATCACCAGCCGTCCGACCGCCGAATTCGCCGCGTTCTGGATGATCCAGTCGCCTTCCTTCAGCGCCACGATGTCGGTCAGCATCAGTTCGGCGGTCGGCGGATTGATGCGGATCATCGCAGCTTGCGCCAGATCGAGGCCCGCGGGAATGCGCAGCACTTCGACATCGCGCACCAGTCGATGCGAGGCCCAGTTCTCGCGCATGAGGTTGATGACGAGATCGCCCGGCTTCACGCGCGTGACGCCGGCGCCGACCGCCTCCACGCGCCCCACGCATTCGGCGCCGGGCGTGGCTGGCAGCGGCGGCTTCAGCCGATACCGGCCGCGGCAGAACATGAGATCGGCCGGGTTGATCGGAAAGGCGATGACGGAAAACAGAACTTCGCCGGCGCCCGGCGCCGGCAGGTCCGGCGCCGTCCTGCATTCGGCGACATCCTGCGGTTCGCCCCACGCGGAAATATAAACGCGCTTCACACGCTCCTCCCTTTTTGCGCAACATACGACGCAACGGCCGGCCTGCAAACGCGCCAGCGCGTTCCGCTCCGCAAAACGGCGCGCGCTGCTTGTCGCGCCGCGGGCGGGACCCTAGTCTTGCGCGCGGGAAACGCACGAGGGCGAACGCAAACATGACGACCGATCTGACGAGCGCGCACCAGCAGATCCGCGACGGCGTGCGCGCCGTGGTCACGCGATTTTCGGACGAGTACTGGCTCGCGCGCGACGAGGACGGCGCATTTCCGCACGAGTTTCATCGCGCGATGGCCGACGGCGGCTGGCTCGGCATAACGATGCCGGAGGAATTCGGCGGCGCGGGCCTCGGCGTGACGGAAGCCGCGATCATGATGAACGAGGTCGCGCGCCACGGCGGCGGCATGCAGGCGGCCTCCTCAATCCACATCAACCTGTTCGGCCCGCACCCCATTGTCGTCTACGGTTCGCAGCAACAGAAGAACGCATGGATCCCGCGCCTGGTCGCGGGCCAGGACAAGGTCGCCTTCGGGTTCACCGAGCCCGATGCGGGCCTCGATTCCACGAAGATCAAGACATTCGCGGAGAAGGTTCCCGGCGGCTATCTGGTGCGCGGCCAGAAAGTGTGGACGTCGACCGGCCAGGTCGCCAACAAGATCATGCTGTTGACGCGCACCACGCGCTATGAGGACGCGCGCAAGCCCACCGACGGCATCACCATCTTCTACGCCGACATCGACCGCGCGAAGATGGAGATCCGCCGCATTCCCAAGATGGGCCGCAAAGCGGTGGACTCGAACGCCGTGTTCATCGACGGACTGTTCGTGCCCGAGGACTGCCGCATCGGCGAGGAAGGTAAGGGCTTCCGCTACATTCTCGACAGCCTGAACCCGGAGCGCATTCTCATCGGCGCGGAAGCGATCGGCATCGGGCAGGATGCGCTGGCCCGCGCGGCGGCTTACGCGCGCGAGCGCGTGGTGTTCGACCGGCCCATCGGCATGAACCAGGGCGTTCAGCATCCGCTCGCCGAACGCTGGATGTATCTGGAATCGGCATGGCTGATGGCGATGCGCGCGGCCGCGCTCTACGACAGCGGCCAACCCTGCGGCGCGGAGGCCAACAGCGCCAAGTTTCTCGGCGCGCGCGCGGGCTACGACTCCTGTCTGACCGCAGTCATGACCCATGGCGGCTTCGGCTACGCGAAGGAATACCATGTCGAACGGCTTCTGCGCGAAGTGATGATTCCGCGCATCGCGCCCGTCACCGAACAGCTCATTCTCTCGTTCGTGGCGGAAAAGGTGCTCGACCTGCCGAAATCCTATTGAGCTATTTTTTCTCGCCGGCCTTCTCGCCGGTGTTCATGAAAGCGCTGAACATCGTGCGCATCCAGTCGCGGTTGATGGTCATCATCGGAAGCCAGGCGTCGATGAATTTTTCCGGCGTGTAGGTCTCGATCTCCTTCATCATCCGCGACTGGACGCTGTCCATGATGGCCTTCTGCATCGGCTCCACATCCGGCAGCCCCATGAACTGGCGCGCCTCCAGCGGCGTGCAATCGATGTCGATCGTGACTTTCATGGCCGGCCTTTCCGCAAACCCCACCGGGCGACGATAGGCGGTGATCCTCGCGCGCGCAATCGATGGCTTGTGCGTTGCAACCGAAAATTCGCGGCGACGCAGCACGGGCGAAACGATCATACGATGCGATCGTCCGACATTTCGCTTGTCAGGCGCGCGAATTGCCGGCAGCCTGACGACAAGGCCGGCGCGAAGACGTCGGTCGAGGGAACGGACGATCAACGAGGGAAACATGAAACGCACGATGTATTTCGTCTCGACGCTCGCGTTCGCGCTGGCGGCCGGCGGCGCGCAGGCGCAGACCAAGTTCGCCAAACAGGGCGTGACGGATTCCGAAATCGTCATCGGCACGCACCAGGACATGTCGGGTCCGATCAAGGCCTACGGCGTGAACGGCGTGAACGGGATGAAGCTCGCGGTGGAAGAGATCAATTCCTCCGGCGGCATCAATGGCCGCAAACTGCGTCTGGTCGTGGAGGACGTCGCTTACGATCCCAAGCGCGCCGTTCTGGCGACGCAGAAGATGGTCGAACTCGACAAGATTTTCGCGCTGGTCGGCTCGCTGGGTTCGCCCACCACGCTCGCAGCCATGCCGGTCGCGCTGGACGCCGGCGTGCTCCATCTCTTCCCCATCACGTCGGCGGAATTTTCCTATCAGGTCGACCCCAAACAACCGCAGGACCGGCTGAAATTCGCGACGACGATGCCCTATCCCGAAGCGATGAAGCGCACGATGAAGGAGATCGTCGGCCGCACCAAGGCGCAGAAGATCTGCATCTGCCTCCAGGACGACGAATTCGGCAAACAGGTGCAGGCCGGCTTCGATCAATACATGGCGGAAGCCAAAATGAAGCCCGTGAGCGTGACCACCTACAAGCGCGGCGCGACGGACTTTTCCTCGCAGGTGGCGCGCATGAAGTCGGACGGATGCGAAATGGTGGCGCTCGCCACGGTCGTGCGCGAGACGGTCGGCGTGATGACGGAAGCCAAGAAATCGGCCTGGAACCCGATCTTCATCACCTCGGCCGCCGCCAACGTCACGGACGTCATCACCCTCGGCAAGGAAAACGTGGAAGGCCTTTACGCCACGGGCTATTTCCCGACCCCCTACGCCGACACCGCGACCGGCAAGGTCAAGGACTGGGTCCAGCGCCACCAGAAAATGTTCGGCTCGGACCCCAACGCCCAGACGATCTACGGCTACAACGCGATCATGAATTTCGCGATCGCCGCCCGCAGCGCGGGCAAGGATCTCACTGGCGAGTCGATGCTCGCCTCGCTCGAATCGGGCAAGGGCGGGCACGTCGACATCTTTACGGGCGCCGAGACGAAGTTCTCCAAGGACAGCCACCTGTTCAAGGTGCCCCTGCAATTGCACCAGATCAAGAACGGCCGCTGGGTGGTCATCAACGACAACATGCCGTGAGCATGCATGCCCGAATGCCCGCGCCGGACGGCGCGGGCTTTTTTTTTCGTTTGGAACGCCTGCTGTGCAGGAACCTCGATCATGGATGAAAAGCTCGCCTTCGCTTCCGCCACGACTCTCGCGCGCCTGATCCGCGAGAGGAAGATCGGCGCGGTCGAACTGCTCGACTTCTTTCTCGCGCGTGTGGCGCGACTCAATCCACGCATCAACGCCATCGTCGTTATGCAGGAGGAGGAGGCGCGCCGGCGCGCGGCGGAGGCGGACGCGGCCACCCTGCGCGGCGAGCCGCGCGGGCCGCTGCACGGCGTGCCGATGACGGTGAAGGAATCGTTCGACGTCGCCGGCCTTCCGACCACCTGGGGCTTCACGCAGTTCAAGAACAACATCGCGCAGAAAACGGCCCTGTCGGTCGAGCGGCTGGAGCGCTCGGGCGCGATCGTGTTCGGCAAGACCAACGTGCCGGTCGCGCTGGCCGACTGGCAGTCATTCAATCCCATCTACGGAACCACGAGCAATCCGTGGAATGTGGAGCGCACGCCCGGCGGCTCGTCCGGCGGCAGCGCCGCGGCGCTGGCGGCCGGTCTCACCGGCCTCGAAATCGGCTCCGACATCGGCGCCTCCATCCGCGATCCCGCACATTATTGCGGCGTCTACGGCCACAAGCCGACCTTCGACATCTGCTCGCGCGACGGACACCTGTTGCCGGATTCGTATTCGCACGGCGACATTTCCGTCATCGGACCGCTCGCGCGCTCCGCGCACGATCTCGAAACCGCGCTCGAAATCGTCGCCGGCCCCAATGCCGTCGACGGGCGTGGCTGGTCGCTCAACCTGCCGCGCTCGAACAGGACGAAACTCTCGGACTTCCGCGTGGCCATCATGGCGAGCGCGCCAACGGCGCCGGTCGACAGCGCGGTGCGCGAACAGTTCGGCAAGCTCGCCGACTTCCTGCGCAAGGCGGGGGCGACCGTCGACGAGAACGCGCGGCCCGTCGATCCGACGGAAGCGCACGAGATCTTCATCATGCTGCTGCGTTCGGCCACCAGCGGACGCATGGACGACGCGACGTTCGACCGCCTCGCGCGCGACCGCGACGCCATGAAGGGCCGCACCGATTACTACGCCTGGCATGCGCGCGCCAACACCATGACGCATCGCGAATGGCTCGCGTGGGACAACAGGCGCCATGCGCTGCGCGCGCGATGGGAGGAATTCTTCACGCGGTTCGATCTGCTGCTTTGCCCGACCGCGACGACCACCGCTTTCCCGCACATGCAGACGGGCGAGCGCTGGGAGCGAATGCTTTCGGTCGACGGCGCGCCGCAGCCCTCCACCACGCAACTGTTCTGGGCAGGGTATTCCGGCGTCGTTTTTCTGCCCTCCACCGTCGCGCCGCTCGGCGCTGCCGAAGACGGCCTGCCGGTCGGCGTGCAGATCGTCGCGCCGCAATATCTCGATCACAGCGCCATCCGGTTCGCGCAGTTGCTGGAACGCGACTGGCGCGCCTTCACGCCGCCGCCGGGCTGGGACTGAGCGACCGGAAAGAAGCGCCTACAGCACGACGACGCGCGCGCCCTTCGGCACGCGGCCATAGAGGTCGATGACATCGACATTCAGCATGCGGATGCATCCGGAAGACACGGCGCGGCCGATCGTTTCCGGCTCGTTCGTGCCGTGGATGCGAAACAGCGTGTCCTTGTTGCCCTGGAACAGATAGAGCGCGCGCGCGCCGAGCGGATTGTCCATGCCGCCTTCCATGTGCGGCGGCAGATCGGGCCGGCGCTGAAGCATCTCGCGCGGCGGTGTCCAGCCGGGCCAGAACGCCTTGCGGCCGATGTAGGCCTGGCCCTTCCAGGAAAATCCCTGCCGGCCAACGCCGATTCCATATTCGATCGCGCGACCGTCGCGCAGCGACAGGTAAAGTTTGCGCGAACGCGTGTTGATCGTCAGCGTTCCGGGCTTCTGTCCGGTCGGATCGGCGACGTAGGCGCGCGTCGTGCGGCTGGTGTCGATCTCCTCGTCGAAGTCGAGCGGCGTGGAATAGGCCGGATCGGCGTCTGGCGGCAGCGCGGCCTGGCGCGGGGCGCGACGGGCCGGGTCGATCTGCATCGGCGGGCCCGGTCGACCGAAGTCCGGCACGTCCTCCATGGTCCGCGTGCGGGGCGCCGCGCGGCCCGAACGTCGGCCGGGCAGCCGCTCGTCTTCGTATGCGGGGTCGGCGCGCCACAAGCCGCCGGCCGGATCGCGCTGGCGCGCGCGGTCCCCCGGCCAGGGACCGAAGAAACTGTCCTGCGCGGCGGCCTCGTGCGCGATTGGCGCGGCAAGAGCCGCGCCCAGACAAACGAGAAGAAAAGCGCGCGTAAAAACCATGCGAGCCAGACCCGCTTTGGAAAATCCGCGTCAGACTCGGTGGCGAGTGCGGCGAAAACGCGACGCCGAACCGATTTCGATGGTGGGCGCACTAGGGCTCGAACCTAGGACCCGCTGATTAAGAGTCAGCTGCTCTACCAACTGAGCTATGCGCCCATCGACCGCCGACGCTCGCCGGCAGAGCGGGCGAGATAGCAAACGCCTCCCGCCCTGTCCAGCCTGTTTCGATGCAAAATGCGTCCGTGCGCGGCGGGCGCGACTCCGCCCTAGCGACGGCGGCCGGGCCCCGTCGACTCCAGCGCCGTCGCGCAGGCCGCGCTCACCCTGGATTTGTTCTGTTCCAGACAGGCGCGCGCCTCGCCCCGCCCGTGAGTCGTGTTGGGACAGAGTTTCTCGATATCCTGCTGGCAGGCAGCCGCCACCGGCCCCGTGCCGGGCTCCGGCCTCTGGGCGAACGCCGGGGCGGCGAGCGCGAAACTGGAAACCAGCGTCAGAACGGCGATCGATGTCTTGCGCATGACAATCCCCTCGAATGGCTCCGGTCGCGTCGGCCGGACGTATCGCGCTCTATGTGGAAAGTCGGCGCATCGGTCGGAAGGCCAGCGAACGCCTGTGCGGCGATATCGCGCAGATGCGACCGGATCGGCCGCGGCGGAAAAAAAGCGGGGCGCCAGCGCCCCGCCTGCCGGTTGCTTGGCAGCCGTCAGACCGCCTGTCGCTCCTCCGGCCGCCCGCGTGTGCGCTTGACCATCAGCTTGTTGAGCGCCGTCACATAGGCGCGGGCCGAAGCGACCAGCGTGTCCGGATCGGCGCCCTTGCCGACCACCGACTGCCCGCCTTCGGCCAGCCGCACCGACACTTCGGCCTGCGCGTCCGTGCCGCCGGTGACGGCATGCACCTGGTAGAGCTCCAGCGTCGCCTCGTGCGGGGCGAGCGCGTGGATGGCGTTGAAGATCGCGTCCACCGGCCCGTTGCCGGTCGCCTGCGTCACCTTCTTCTCGCCGTCGATCTCGAGCGTCAGCGCCGCCGACTGCGGCCCGCCCGTGCCCGCGATCACCGTCAGCGCCACGACTTTGATGCGGTCGTGCGCATTGACGATCTCGTCGTCCACCAGCGCCGCGATGTCCTCGTCGTAGACGATCTTCTTGCGGTCGGCGAGATCCTTGAACCGGCGGAAGGCGTCGTTGAGCGCGTTCTCGCCCAGCTCGTAGCCCATCTCCTTCAGCTTCTCGCGGAAGGCCGCGCGGCCCGAATGTTTGCCCATGACGAGCGACGTCTTGGACACGCCGACGCTCTCCGGCGTCATGATCTCGTAGGTGAGCGCGCTTTTCAGCATACCGTGCTGGTGAATGCCGCTTTCGTGCGCGAACGCGTTCCGCCCGACGATCGCCTTGTTGTATTGCACGGGGAAGCTCGTCACCGCCGACACGAGTTTCGAGGCGCGATTGAGCATCGGCGTCTCGATCCCCGTCTCGTAGGGCAATACGTCCGCGCGCGTGCGCATCGCCATCACGATCTCCTCGAGCGCCGCGTTGCCCGCCCGCTCGCCGATGCCGTTGATGGTGCATTCGATCTGCCGCGCGCCGCCGGCCACGCCCGCCAGCGAATTGGCGACCGCCATGCCCAGATCGTTGTGGCAGTGGACCGAGAAGATCGCCTTGTCGGAATTCGGCACGCGCGCGCGCACCGTCTCGAACATCGCCTGATATTCCTGCGGCGTGGCGTAGCCGACCGTGTCCGGCAGATTGATCGTCGTCGCGCCGGCCTTGATCGCCGCCTCCACGATCCGGCACAGAAAGTCGATCTCGGTGCGGGTGGCGTCCTCGGCCGACCATTCCACGTCGTCGGTGTATCTGCGCGCGCGCGTCACCGCGTCGATGGAAGCCTGCAACACCTGCTCCGGCGTCATGCCGAGCTTCACGCTCATATGCAGCGGAGAGGTGGAGATGAACGTATGGATGCGGCCGCGCCGCGCGGGTTTGATCGCCTCGCCGCACCGGTCGATGTCGGCGAGCGCGGTGCGCGACAGGCCGGCGATCACCGCATTCCTGCCGCGTCGCGCGATTTCGGCGACGGATTCGAAATCGCCGTCCGAGGCCGCCGGAAAGCCCGCCTCGATGATGTCGACGCCCATCGTGTCGAGCAGTTCGGCGACCTCCAGCTTCTCCTCGAACGTCATGGTCGCGCCGGGGCATTGCTCGCCGTCGCGCAAGGTGGTGTCGAAAATCAGCACACGCTGCTTGTTGGAGCCGGTGGCCGCGGATTCGGGCGCGGGAGACTTGGATACGGACATGGGATCTTCCTGAAATGTGGACCGGAGGGTCGCAATGAATGCGGTTCTCGGGCTGCGGTTCTCGGGCTGCGGTTCTTGTGGCGGCGTCACCCCTCAGCGCCCAGGCCAAAGGCCCAGCCGGCGCTCAGGGGCGGCTAAGAAGAAGCAGGCCGTTCAGGGACAGGGCGGCGGGCGCGCGCGAGACGGCGCGGGCGAACCCGTTCCTGTTCTCTTTCGCAATCGCGTGTCCCACGGCCATCATCGTCCCATGCGCGCATACGCTCCGCCCCGCGGAGGCTGCGTGACTATCGATAACGCAGGCTGTGGGCCGCGACAAGCCCTCGGGCGCGCGGGCGGCCGCCTGGACCAGCCCGGCGAAACCCCGGGTCAGGATGCAGGCCCGTCCCACATCGCGCGTTCCAGCGCCGCGTAGAGCGGCGTCGCGGCGATGTCGTCGGGCGAAGCGCTTTGCGCCGGCGCGTTCGGGTGGACCGCAGCGATGCGCGCCGCCGGACCCGCCGTCAGAACGACGATCCGGTCGGCGAGCGCCACACCGTCGGCCGGATCGTTCGATGTCATGAGGATCGCCTGCCCGCGCGCGTCCGCCGCCCGTCGCAGCACGCCCGCCGTCAGGCGCCGCGCCCGCCGGTCGAGCGGCCCGAACGGATCGTCGAGCGCGACCAGCGCCGGCTCGGCCGCGAGCGCGCAGGCGAGCGCGAGCCGCTTGCGATGGCCGCGCGAGAGCTGGAACGGCGTGTGGTCGAGATAGGCGTCGAGCCCGAGATCGACGAGCAAGGCGCACGCCGCCGCATCGTCCGGCGCCGGCATGGCGGCCGCGACCAGCACGCGCGCCGCGACGGTCTCGTCGAGCCCGTCGTCCTGCAACACCAGCCGCGCCGCGCCGTCGCGCGCGACCGTCCCCGCGCTCGGCTCTAGGATTCCGGCGGCGAGTTTCAGCAAGCTCGTCTTGCCCGCGCCCGGCGGCCCGTAGACGAATGTCCACGCGCCGGCGCGCACCGAAAGATCGATGTCGCGCAGGACAACACGCCCTTCGAAGGCGAGGCGCACGCGGTCGAAGGCGACGGGAGAGGCGACGGATGGCGGCATGAGCGGCGCAGGTTTGCGCAAAAAAAGCCGCCGCGCAACAAACGCGGCGGCTCGTCAGAGTGTTTTCGAGCGAAGCGGTTAGCCCTTCGCGTGAAGAAGAGCATCGCTTCCGATTCCATCGGAAGCGAAAACGCTTCAGGCGCCGCGCGCGCGGCGGGCGGTCAGTTCTTGTCCTTGTCGACCAGCTTGTTCTTGCCGATCCACGGCATCATTTCGCGCAGCTTGCCGCCGACTTCCTCGATCTGGTGCGCGGCGTTGCGCGCGCGCGTGGCCTTGAACGAGGTCTGGTTGACCTTGTTTTCGAGCATCCAGTTGCGCGTGAACTTGCCGGACTGGATGTCCTCCAGCACGCGCTTCATTTCCGCCTTCGTCGCCGGCGTGATGATGCGCGGGCCCGTGACGTATTCGCCATATTCCGCCGTGTTGGAGATCGAGTAGTTCATGTTGGCGATGCCGCCCTCGTAGATGAGGTCGACGATCAGCTTCACTTCGTGCAGGCACTCGAAATAGGCCATTTCCGGCGCGTAGCCGGCTTCCACCAGCGTCTCGAAGCCGGCGCGGATGAGTTCCACCAGACCGCCGCACAGCACCACCTGCTCGCCGAACAGGTCGGTTTCGCATTCCTCGCGGAACGTCGTCTCGATAATTCCCGCGCGACCGCCGCCGATGGCCGACGCATAGGACAGGCCGAGGTCGTGCGCGTTGCCGCTCGCGTCCTGGTGGATGGCGATGAGGCACGGCACGCCGCCGCCGCGCTTGTATTCGGAGCGGACCGTATGGCCCGGACCTTTCGGCGCCACCATCAGCACGTCGAGATCCTTGCGCGGCTCAATGAGATTGAAATGCACGTTGAGACCGTGCGCGAACAGGAGCGCGGCGCCCTTCTTCATATTGGGGGCGAGTTCGTTGGCGTAGATGTCGCCCTGCAGTTCGTCGGGCGTGAGCATCATCACCACGTCGGCCCACTTGGCCGCTTCCGCCACCGTCATCACCTTCAACCCCTCGCCTTCCGCCTTCCTGGCGGTGGGCGAATCCTTGCGCAGCGCGACCGCGACGTTCTTCACGCCGGAATCGCGCAGGTTGAGCACATGCGCATGGCCCTGGCTGCCGTAGCCGACGACGGCCACCTTCTTGCCCTTGATGAGATTGATGTCGGCATCCCGATCGTAATAGACGCGCATGTTTGGTTCCCCTTTGGGCGGCGACGCCGGCCTGTTCTCTGGAAGAAATCGACGGGCGCTTTCTTAAAGACGCCCCGCGCCTGCGTCAAAGCCGGAAAACCGGCCGTTCACTCGAAAACGATGGGCGCGAGGGAGAGCAGGAGCAGCCCGGCCATGACCGTGTTGAACAGCCGCATGCGACCCGGCGCCGCCAGCCAGGCGCTGAGCGCCGCGCCGAACCCGCCCCACGCCGCGATGCACGGCAGGCAGACGAGCGCGAACACCGCGCCGACCATGAGCGCGCCGGCCGCCACATCGCCTGGGCCCACATAGGTCGCCACCGCCCCGAGCGCCGCGACCCACGCCTTGGGGTTCACCCACTGGAACGCGGCGGCTTCCGCAAAGCGCATCGGCCGGCCCTCGCGCGCGCCCGCCGCCTGCCCGCCCGCGCCCGCGCCGCCGAGACCCAGCAGCCGCGCGGCCAGAAACAGCATGTAGGCCAGCCCGCCCCAGCGCAGAATCTCGTGGGCGAGCGGTATGCGCATCAGCGTCTGCCCGACGCCCAGCCCCACCAGCGCCGCCATGACCGCGAAACCGAGCGCGACGCCCAGCATGTGCGGCGTCGTCCGCCGAAAACCGAAATTCGCGCCCGACGTCAGCGCCATGAGATTGTTCGGCCCCGGCGTGATCGACATGACGAAGGCGAACAGCGCCAGCCCCGTCAGCCGGTCGGTCGGCATCAGATGGGGTCGGGTCCGCGCGAGATGGCCGCTACGCCCGTGCGGGACACCTCCACCAGCCCGAGCGGGCGCATCAGTTCGACGAAATCGTCGATCTTGTCGGGGCGCCCGGTCAGTTCGAAAACGAAGCTTTCGGTCGTCGCGTCGATCACCTTGGCGCGGAACGCGTCGGCGAGCCGCATCGCCTCCACGCGATTCTCGCCCTTGCCCCGCACCTTCACCATCGCCAGTTCGCGCTGGATGGACTTGCCGAACACGGTGAGGTCCGTCACCTTGTGGATCGGCACGATGCGTTCGAGCTGGTGGCTGATCTGCTCGATCACTTCCGGCGTGCCGGTCGTCACGATGGTGATGCGCGAAAGCTGTTCGCCGTGCGCGACCTCGGCGACCGTCAGGCTCTCGATATTGTAGCCCCGGCCCGAGAACAGGCCGACCACGCGCGCCAGCACGCCCGGCTCGTTGTCGACCAGCACCGACAGCGTGTGACTCTCGATATTCGATTTGCCGAGCGCCGAGGAATAGGGCGAGGGCGCAGAAGCAGGCGCGTTCATGACCGTGTTCCTTTGTTGTCCGCGTAATGCGCGACGACGCGGCTGACGCGGCCGTCGCGATCGAATTCCATCATCTCCGCGCCGCGACGTCCGTCGTGGCGCTCGTAGTCGAGAACCAGACTGCCGACGCCGGCATAACAGCGTCGCAGCGTGAACTTCAGCCGCGAGCCCGGCCCCAACGCGCGCGCGAGATAATCGCGCAGCGCCGCCTTGCCGCGCACCGCGCCGTCGGCGACGCCGAGCCGTTCGACCGCGATCGGCGACACGAGCACGACGTCGTCGGCGTAGTGGGAGAGAATGCGGTCGAGATCGTGCGCGTTGAACGCCGCGATCCATTCCGCCGCAAACGCTTCCATCGCGCCGGCGCCCTTTCCGCTCACACCAGCATCTTCCCCTTGTCGTCGATCACGGCGCCGAGATCGGCGTCGAAATCGGGCAGGATCATCTCGTTGTGCGCCTTGCCCGACGGGATCATCGGCAGGCAGTTTTCGGCCTTGTCCACCACGCAGTCGAAGATGACGGCCTTGGGGGAATCGATCATCTCCTGGATCGCGCGGTCGAGATCGGCCGGGTCCGAGCAGCGGATGCCGTGCGCGCCGTAGGCTTCGGCGAGCTTCACGAAATCGGGCAGCGATTCCGAATAGGAATGCGAATAGCGCCCGCCGTGCAGCAGTTCCTGCCACTGGCGCACCATGCCCATGTACTCGTTGTTGAGAATGAAGATTTTCACCGGCAGGCGGAACTGCACGGCAGTCGTCATCTCCTGAATGTTCATCAGAATCGAGGCCTCGCCCGCGATGTCGATGACGAGCGCGTCCGGGTGGGCCATCTGCACGCCGACCGCCGCCGGCAGTCCGTAGCCCATGGTGCCCAGCCCGCCCGAGGTCATCCAGCGGTTCGGCTCCTTGAAGTGGTAGTGCTGTGCCGCCCACATCTGGTGCTGGCCGACTTCCGTCGTGATGTAGGTGTTGCGGTTCTTGGTGAGTTCGTAAAGCCGCTGCACGGCGTACTGCGGCTTGATCGTCTCCTTCGACGGCTTGTAGGCGAATGAGTTGCGCTTGCGCCACGACTCGATCTGGCCCCACCAGGCGTCGAGCGCCTTCTTGTCGGGATGGACGGCGTTGGCGCGCCACAGCCGCACCAGATCCTCCAGCACATGCGCGCAATCGCCGACGATGCCGAGATCGACCGCCACGTTCTTGTTGATCGACGAGGGATCGATGTCGATGTGGATCTTCTTCGAACCCGGCGAGAACGCGTCGAGCCGTCCGGTGATGCGGTCGTCGAACCGCGCGCCGACCGCGATCATCAGATCGCAATCGTGCATGGCGTTGTTGGCCTCGTAGGAGCCGTGCATGCCGAGCATGCCAAGCCATTGCGGATCGGGCGCGGGATAGGCGCCCAGTCCCATGAGTGTCGAAGTGATCGGAAAGCCCGTGAGCTTGACCAGCTCGCGCAGCAGCATGGAGGCCTGCGGGCCGGAATTGATGACGCCGCCGCCGGTGTAGAAGACCGGCTTCTTCGCCGCCGCCATCAGGGCGACCGCCTGTTTGATCTTCTCCAGATCGCCCTTCACCTTCGGCTGGTAGGTCTTGTGCTGCACGCCGCGCGGGGGCGTGTAGGTTCCGGTGGCGAACTGCACGTCCTTGGGAATGTCGATCACGACAGGGCCGGGGCGGCCCCTGGCGGCGACGTAGAACGCCTCGTGGAGAATGCGCGGCAGGTCCTCGATCCGCTTGACGAGATAATTATGCTTGGTGCACGAGCGCGTGATGCCGACCGTGTCGCATTCCTGGAACGCATCCGAGCCGATGAGATGGGTCGGCACCTGTCCGGTGATGCAGACGAGCGGAATGGAATCGAGCAGCGCGTCGGTCAGGCCCGTCACCGCGTTGGTCGCGCCGGGGCCGGAGGTCACCAGCAGCACGCCGACCTTGCCAGTGGAGCGCGCGTAGCCTTCCGCCGCGTGGGCCGCGCCCTGCTCGTGGCGCACCAGCACGTGCCGGACGTAGTTCTGCTGGAAGATCGCGTCGTAGATCGGCAGCACCGCGCCGCCCGGATAGCCGAAAATCGTATCGACGCCCTGATCCTTCAGGGCCTCCACGATCATTTCCGCGCCAGTCATCTGTTTCGACATCGTTCTGTCCTCGGCGTTCGTTCGTCGGGGCCGGCGAACGGCCAACAAAAAAGGCCCCCTTCGGGACCTCGTGAATGCGCCATCGGCGGAGTGGCGGGGTTCAGGCCCGCTCCGTCTCTGGCGCTCGCGTTACGACAAGAATGTTGCGCATGGCCCGACCCGCACTTTTCGAATGTTCTCCTACAAGCTCGCCCCCGCACGGTCAAGCGGCGCGGTCAGGCGCCGGCGATCCCGCGCGCCCGCAGCGCGCCGCCAAGGTCCAGCCCCGGCGCGTACTGGATGGTCTCGATTCCCGCCGCCCGCGCGGCCGCGACATTGGCGGCGGAATCGTCGATGAACAGCAACTGGCCCGCGGCCCGGCCGGTGCGGGCCAGCAGAATCTCGAAAATCGCCGGTTCCGGCTTGATCGTCCCTTCCCGCCCCGAGACGACCGCCACATCGAAACTGTCGAGGAAAGGCCAAAGCAGTCGCGACTGCTCGAACTTGTCGGCCGCGAAATTGGTGAGCGCGTAGACGGGCCGGCCCACGGCCTTCAGTCGCGCCAAAAGGGCGACGTTCTCGGCGATCGGCCCGTCGATCGTCTCCAGCCAGCGTTCGTTGAAGGCGCGCAGCTCCGCCGCGAAATCCGGAAAGGTCGCGGCGCGCGCATCGGTCACGGCGCCGCAATCGTCCGTGCGGTCGAACGCCGCCAGATGATCCGGCCCGCAAGCGGTCGCCATGAAATGCTCGACCCGTTCGGGGTCGGCGATCAGCCGGCGCGCGAGAATGCGGGGGTCCCAGCGCAGCAGCACATTGCCGATATCGAACACCACGAACATGCGAACGCTCCGCCTTCGTGTAGCATGGCGCCATGCAGCGGCGATTCCACACGCTCGACGTTTTTACGAAATTCGCGCTCGCCGGCAATCCGCTGGCGGTCGTGCGCGACGCCGGGGGATTGGACGGCGCGGCCATGCAGAAGATCGCGCGCGAGTTCAACCTGTCGGAGACGGTGTTCGTGCTGCCCCCGGCCAATCCGGTGAACACGGCGCGGCTGCGCATTTTCACGCCCGCGGCCGAACTGCCATTCGCGGGCCACCCGACGGTCGGCGCGGCCGTGCTGATCGCGGGGCTGCGCGCGCCCGAAATGGCGGGCGGGCGCGATCTTCAGGTGGTGCTGGAGGAGGCGGTCGGCGCCATCCGCTGCACCGTGCGGCTCGAGCGGGAAGGCGCCTCGTTCTGCTATTTCGACCTGCCCCGCCTGCCGGAAAAAATCGCCGACGCCGATCCCGCGCGTCTTGCCGCGGCCCTGTCGCTGGAGATTTCCGAAATCGGTTTCGACGGCCATCGCCCGCAGGTCTGGTCGGCCGGAACGCCCTTCTGCTGCGTGCCGGTCGAGGGCCTCGCGGCCATCGCGCGCGCCGCGCCGAACCCCACGCTGCTCGCCAGCGCGCTCGCGGGCGGGCGCGGCGCCTTTCTCTACACGCGCGAGACGGCGGACCCGGCCCATTCCGTCCATGCGCGCATGTTTTCCGCCGGCCTCGGCATGGTGGAGGACCCCGCCACCGGCGCGGCCGCAGCCGCCTTCGCCGGCCAGGCGGTCGCATTCGAGCGGCCGGAAGACGGCGCGCACGATCTCGTCATCGAACAGGGCTACGAAATGGGCCGTCCGTCGCAGATCGTGCTGGGGCTGACGGTCGAGGCGGGCGCGCTCGCCGCCGCCACCATCGGCGGCCACGCGGTGCGGGTGTCGGATGGAACGCTGAGCCTGTGAGCGCGCGCATCCATCGCGTCGAGAGACTGGAATGCCCGGTCGAAGCCTGCGACTGGCCGTTCGCGCGCACGCAACGCGCCGCGATCGCCGCGCATTGGAAGAAACTCGTCGCCGAAAAGCCCGCGCTGTTCGACGGCCGCGTGCTGCTTTGCCGGGCGCCGCGCATCGAGAACGGCGTCTACCGCGCGACCTATTTCGAGACGGATTTCTCGGCCTTCATCGCCTGGCGCGATTTCGGCTTTCCCGACGCCGCCGTGTTCAACGGCTTCGCGATGGCGGCGCTGCGCTCGTCGGACGGCGCGTTTCTACTCGGCGAGATGGCCGCCCACACCGCCAACGCCGGCCAATGCTATTTTCCCGCCGGCACGCCCGACCCGTCCGACGTGCGCGACGGCGCGGTCGATCTGGCGGGCTCCGTCGCGCGCGAACTGGAGGAGGAAACCGGCTTCGCGATGGACGAAGCGCAGGTCGATCCGCTCTGGACGATCGTGGAGATGGGACCGCGCATCGCCTGTCTGCGCGGCGTGAGCGTGCGCGAGAGCGCGGCCGAGGCCGCCGCGCGCGTCGTCCGGCACATGCAGCGCGAGCGGCGACCGGAACTCGCCGGCCTGCGCGCGGTGTTCGGCATGAACGATCTGGCCCGCCTGACGACGCCGGATTTCATCGGCGTCTATCTGGCGCACGCCTTCGCTCAACCCGGATAGCCGTGGCGCGCCTTGCTCGCGCGCACGAGCGCGATCGCCTCGCCTTCCTTGCCCGCCTGGCAGGACGCCGCCGCCTGGCCGATCTCGCCCTCGATCCGCTCCGCGACGGACGCGCCGACATGCCCGGTCGCCCGGTCGTTGGCGATGACGGCGCGATAGCGCGCGATCTCGCCCGAACAGCCCGCGCCTTCCGGCAGCTTGAACCCCGACGGCGTGACGCCGGCGTTATGCGCGGGCGCGCTGGCCGCCGGCGGCGGGTTCTGAGCGGCGTTGCAGCCGGCCAGGCCGAGCGCGATCGAAAGCATCAGACAGACATGGAACGGCTTCATGGGCGCCTCTGGATTGCAGCGCCCCGAAACTGGCCGAACGGCGCGGCGCCGGTCAAGCGGCGGCGCGGCCTCACACGTCCGCATCGCCGATGAGATTCGCCAGCGGCTCGCCGATCTTGAAGATACCGTTCACGCGCGCGATCAGCGCCTCGTCCGCATGGATCAACCCCTGCGCGAACACCAGATTGCGCGTCACGCGCAAGACGTTCGTGCGCCCCCAAAGCCACGAACCCAGCGGCGCCGGCGCGAGAAAATCCGTCGTCAGGCTGATGGTCGGCAGGAACTTACGCCCGACCTTGGGATGATGATGCGCGGCCATGGGCATCATCATGTCCGCGAACGTCATCAGCCAGCCGCCGTGGCCGACCTTGCGCGGGTTGCAATGCCGTTCCTCGATTCGCATGCCGAGCAGGAAGTCGCCGTCGTCCTTGCGAAAGAACAGCGGGCCGTTCTGGTCGATGAACCCGCCGCGCACGTCGAACAGGCGCCAGCCCTCCGGCGCCGGCGGTTTTGCTTCTGTGTAACTGGCGTGCGCGGTCATGATGCTTCCATCCCGTTTAATTACTCAGTTAATCTGATTTTGCATGTCCGGGCGCGGCTGGCAACGCCCCCGATTTCGCTTGGACGGCGGGTGTTCTAGATTCGCCGCATGAACATTCTCTCCATTCAGTCGCACGTCGCCTTCGGCCATGTCGGCAACGCCGCCGCCGTTTTTCCTCTGCAGCGGCTTGGCCACGAGGTCTGGCCGATCCACACCGTGCAGTTCTCCAACCATACCGGCTACGGCGCCTGGCGCGGCGCGGCGTTCGACGCGCAACTGATCGCCGAATGCGTCGAAGGCGTCGACGAACGCGGCGCGCTCGCTGACTGCGATGGCGTGTTGTCGGGCTATGTCGGTGCGCCGGAAACGGGCGCCGCGATCCTGTCGGCCGCCGCGCGCGTGAAGGCGCGCAATCGCGCCGCGCTCTATTGTTGCGATCCGGTCATCGGCGATGTCGGGCGCGGCGTATTCGTGCGGCCCGGCGTGCCGGAGTTCTTCTCCAACGACGCCCTGTCGCTCGCCGATATCGTCACGCCCAATCATTTCGAGCTGGAGTTTCTGTCGGGCCATCGCGTCGCAACCAAGGCGGATCTGCGCGCGGCGCTTGCGCGATTGCAGGCGCGAGGTCCGCGCGTGGCGCTCGTCACCTCGCTGCGCATCGACGACACGCCTGCGGACGCGCTCGATATCGTCGCGGCGGGGGCCGAGGGCGTCTGGCGGCTGCGCACGCCGCGCCTCGACATTTCCGTCAACGGCGCCGGCGATGCGATCGCGGCGCTGTTCTTCGCGCATATGCTGGCGACTGGCGCGCCGCGCGTGGCGCTCGAGCGCGCCGCCTCGTCCGTTTTCGGACTGCTTGAGCGCACCGCCGCGGCCGGCTCGCGCGAAATTCTCCTCGTCGAGGCGCAGAACGAATTCGTCGCGCCGACCCGTCAGTTCGCCGCCACGCCCCTCTAACGCAATGGCAGATGAATGTCGGTGACGAGATCGGCCTGCGCCGCCGTCTGCGGATTGTTGATGTAGACTTCGTAGACCGGCTGGTCCGCAGGAACGCGGCCCGACGACGGCAGCCAGACGCCGAACAGCCAGTCGTAGGCGCTCTTCAGTTGCGCATATGGGCCGGTATGGCGCAACACGGCGCAGGGACCGCCCGCAATGATGAATTCCTCGAGCGGTGGAGCGATCGGGAAGTCGGAGTCCACCGAAACGCCGGCTGCCGATCGCAATGCTGCAGGCGCAACCGCTGACGGGTCGTCGCAGTAGACCGCGATCATTTCCTGCGTCGGCCTGATGAGATTGCGCGCGCCGAGCACGCCATAAAGCGCGTCGAACGCTCGGCCGATTTCGATATAGGGTCCAATGTGCGGCGCGACGGCGAGGCGGCGGCGCGGCGTTTCGAGAATTTTGAGATCGTGCATGGTTTCTTCTCCGGCTGGACGGGCGCCAAACGGTCCGCCTTCACGGCGGAACTGCGCCGGCGGCGCGCCATAGACGGCCTTGAACGCGCGGTTGAACGCAGCGACGCTGTCGTAGCCCGCGCGCGTTGCGATTTCGGCGATGGGCGTGGCGCAATTGGCGAGATCGCCGGCCGCGCGATGCAGGCGCAGACGCCGCACAGTGGCCGCAGCCGATTCGCCATACAGCGCGAGATAAATCCGATGCCAGTGATACGGCGACAGGCAGGCGACCTCGGCCAGCCGCGCGAAGTCGAGCTCCTCATCGAGATGGTCGTGGATATAGGCCATCACGCGTGCAAGCCGCTCCGCATAGGCCGACCGATCGTTGAAATTCTCCATGCGCCGCGCTCCGCCTCACGTTTCGGAGACGTTAGCAGGAGCCATTTTGATAAATCCTGCGGAAATCGCCGGCTCAGGCGCGCGCGCTCGGCCGGCTGGTGACGAGGTCGTACCAGCGGCGCAGGTGAACCAGGTCTTCCGGAATGGGCGAGCCCGTCGCCTTTCCCATCACGAATGCGCATTGCGCGGTGATGTCGGCGACCGTGTAGCGGTCCCCGGCGATATAGGGCCGCGTTTCCAGCTCGCGGTTGAGCCAGGCCATCCGTTCGAGCAGTTGCGCCTGTCGCACGCGGCCGTATTCGGCGACCTGCTGGCGCCGCGTCGCCCAGAACGGCGAAAGGTTCTGGAAGATGTCCTGAATCGGCAGCTGGATCTCGAGCTCCATGCGCCGGTTCCACATCTCGATGCGGGCCCGCTCCAGCGGGCTGGCGCCGAACAGCGACGGCTGCGGATAAAGCTCCTCGAAATAGCGGCAGATGGCGATCGATTCGGCCAGATAGGAGCCGTCGTCGAATTCGAGCACCGGCAGCGTGCCCATCGGGTTCTTGGCCAGGAACGACTCGTCCTTGTTCTCGCCGCTCGTCATGTCGATGTCGATCTTTTCGATCGGCACGCCTTTCTCGGCGAGAAAAATGCGCACGCGACGCGGGTTCAACCCGGCCTTGAGATCGTAGAGCTTCATGCCCGCCACCCATTGGAATCGTCTGCGAGAATGCGCGACCGCGAACGCTCGGTCCAGTCCCGCGCGCGGCGTCGTGTCGCGCCCGCGCGCGCGGTTTCGACGGGCCCGTTGATCTTTCGCAATGCACGGGCGGTTTCGTGACTCCACATTGCCTTCGCGATCGTCCGGCACGACCGGCGAGCGGTATTGCGCCCTCGGCCCAGGCGGCCTTGCGCGAGCCCGATTGAGATGCTGCGGGCCAAGCGTGGAATGCGCCGGGAAGGGACGACGGACGCGCGGCGTGTCCGCGCGTCCGCCAGCATCCGCCCACCCGTCCGCAATCAGCGCCGGACCTTGGAAGGGTTGTCGCGCGCTCGCCGTTGGCGCGTGATATTTTGTCGCACGACTGTCCGTGCGCGCCGCGCCACGCAGCAAGAGCGGGCGTTTTCCGGCGATTCTGCGCGGCGATGATTCGCGCCGCGACGATGCGTCGCCCGACTGGATCAAAGACACCTGATGGCGCGCGTGTAGTCTGGCCACGTTCGAGATCGGCGAACGGGCGCCATGGGCAAATGGAGCGATCGTGTCTGCCGGATCGACGTGGCGGCGCTTGCCGCCAAGGGGTCGCAAGCCCCGTGGGGGGCGTCTCGTATTCCGCGTGACGCTGACATTCTCGAAGACTGGAGCAACAGTATGAAATCGACTCTCAAGGCTCTGATCGGCGCGTCGGCGCTCGCGCTCGTTCTGTCAGCGGCCGCTTCGGCCCAGGGCATGAGCGGAATGGGCGGCATGTCCGGCATGGGCGGCATGTCGGGCATGGGCGGCATGTCTGGCATGGGCGGCATGTCGGGCATGGGCGGCATGAGCGGCATGTCCGGTATGTCGGGCATGGGCGGCATGTCGGGCATGGGCGGCATGTCCGGTATGTCGGGCATGGGCGGCATGTCGGGCATGGGCGGCATGTCCGGCATGGGCGGCA